>WNGL01000111.1_pt1 | contig 188843 bp, 192 predicted proteins | sample 5400591 | NCBI WGS metagenome assembly WNGL01 (sample SAMN13153377, study PRJNA577476) | soil metagenome | isolation source: 80 cm soil or saprolite under Garry oak tree replicate 1 | place: USA:California | collected 2016-06-15 | reverse complement strand
AACGACCCGTCACGTGATGCTCCAGTTGTCGCTCAATATCACCTAAGAGTCCGCTGGCACCAAGGCGGAAGAGTTCTGCCTTCATCCAGGAAAGACCAAGTTCCTCTTTCATCAGAGATAACCATTCAAGCGATTGCTTGGCGGTACGAATGCCGCCTGCGGCTTTGAACCCAACCGCCATGCCGGTTTCTTGCCCGTATTCCCGGATGGCCCGGGTCATGACGAAGCCCACCGGCAGCGTGGCATTGGTCGGCTCTTTACCAGTTGACGTCTTGATGAAATCTGCGCCGGCCATCATGGCGACAAAGCTGGCGCGAGCGACATTGCGAAGAGTAAGCAGATCGCCGGTTCCGAGAATAACTTTCATGTGCGCCCGACCGCTGGCTTGTTTGAAGGCAGAAATTTCGTCGTAAAGTTCTTGCCACCTGGCGCCGAAAACGTGAGCGCGGGTTATAACCACATCAATCTCTTGAGCTCCATCTTCGACAGAGCGGCGGATTTCCGCGATTCGTTCCGACAACGGAGAAAGTCCAGCCGGAAAGCCAGTGGAAACCGCCGCAACAGGGATCGTGGCGCCTTGCAACGCCGCGCGCGCTGTCTCTACAAACTTGTGATAGACGCACACCGCACCAACCTGAATCTTGAGATCTGCTATTCCCAGGCGGTCTACCAGCTCTTGCTGAATCGGTTGCCTGGCCTTAGCGCATAAGCGGCGGACTCGCTCATCGGTATCGTCCCCAGAAAGTGTCGTGAGATCCATGCAAGTAATTGCGCGAAGCAACCACGCCGCTTGCCAATCTTTTTTTACGGTGCGGCGCGCGACATGGGTCTGCGCCCGGCGTTCCACCGCACTGGTATTAACTCGAACCTGATTTATCCATTCTCGGTTGAGGGGTATGCCTTTGTTGGATAGAAGCGGGCGAGCGGACAGTACCGCTAACGGCTGGTTGTCATCTTGGAATAGACCTTCCGTGGTAGCGTCAGTGGTTTGTTCGCCGATACGATAATGTCTGTTGTTTTCCACCGACATTTGGATGTTCTCCGAAACGAGTACGATTCGATTTACTCGGCTGGAAACGAAGGATCAGCCGGAACCGCTGTCTGTGAAGCAATTGTACGGCACCGCTTCGAAAAGGAAAGTGCACATGCGCCAGCCGTTGCTCGTCGCTAGATCTGGGCGCCAAACCCGCGCTGGCTGAAACTTTAGGTCTTGACACATCGCAAATCTCGACGCTAGGCTACGCGCTGTTCTTTCCACGCACAAATGAAAATTCTGCGGTTTGTCGGAGTTTCGAGATTTCGACGCCTGAAACCCTCTGTTTCTGCCCTTCTGTTGATGTGCTTGCTGGCTGCCTTGCCTCTGCCAGCCTTCGCGGCTAAGAAAATTATCTTCGACACTGATCCTGGGAGTGACGATGCTCTCGCGCTGATGCTGGCGCTCAACTCGCCGGAGCTGGATGTGCGCGCGATCACTGTGGTGCCGGGAAACGTCACGGCAGCCATGGGTCTGGAGAACGCGCTGCGCATGGTTTCACTGGCGAACCGATGCGATATTCCGGTGGCTGCGGGTGCACAACATCCTCTTTTCCAGAAGCTGATCACAGCCGAGTTCTGGCATGGCAAAAACGGATTGGCAAATGTTGAATTGGCCCCGAGTAAATGCAAGGTTGATTCTCGCTTTGGCCCCGACATAATCATCCAGCTGGTTCACGCTTCGCCCCACGAAATTACTCTGGTTCCGGTCGGTCCGCTTACCAATATTGCGCTCGCCGTGGAAAAGGATCCGTCCATCGTTCCTCTGGTCAAAGAAGTCATTCTAATGGGAGGGTCGATCAGTGGCGGCAATGTGAATGCCGCCGCGGAAGCCAACATTTATAACGATCCTGAAGCCGCGCAAATCGTTTTTCAGGCCGGATGGCCGGTAACTATGGTGGGACTTGAAGTCGGGGACAAAGCGCTTTTTACACAGAAATACCTTGATCAGCTTGGACAAACTCACGGTCCGATCAACGATTTCATTTATGCGGTGGCCAAATATCTGGTGAATCTCTCTGGCACGTTTGGTTCTCCTGGAGCGCCGATGTACGACCCGTCCGCAGTCGCGGTTGCGATTGATCCAACATTGGTGAAAGTTCAGGAAATGCACGTCGACGTCGAAACTCGTGGAGAGTTCACTCGAGGTGAAACCGTGGGGAATCGTCACGGAATGGTAGAGCGCAACGTTCTTCGCGGAGACCGCTACGTGATCGAGGGCGTAGATAAAGTATCACCTAATGCGAAAGTTTGTGTTGATGTGGACGCCGACCGCTTCTTGCAGCTTTTTGTTTCTAGAATTCGCGGTAAGTAAGGGGTTGTCGCGCGGCCACCCGAGCAGGAGCCGCTCAAGGAGAAAGAATGTATACACCGCATAGTTTGGAGATTGCACTGCTCATGATGATCACCAGCGCCATCTGCTGGGGATCATGGGCAAACACTTATAAGGGCGTCAAGAACTATCGGTTTGAGCTGTTCTATTGGGACTATGCCGTCGGCATCTTTTTAATTTCTTTGATATTCGCCTTCACTCTGGGAAGCACTTCGAATGATGCGAACAGTTTCCTCAATAATGTTCACTCCGCCGACACGTCGAACATAGTTTCGGTCATGATCGGAGGCGCCATTTTCAATCTGGCGAACCTTTTGCTGGTCGCAGCCATTGATATGGCAGGATTGGCGGTCGCGTTTCCGATCTCGATTGGAATCGCACTGGTGGTCGGTGTGGTTTCGAGTTATATCCTGCAGCCAAGGGGCAATGGCGAACTGCTCGCGGCCGGCGTGGTTTGCGCGCTGATTGCTGTGATCATGGACGGCAAAGCCTATGCGAGTCTCGCCAGCGCGGGGCGGCCGGTCTCTAAGAAAAGCATTATCACTTGCATCGTCTCTGGCGTTTTGATGGGGCTGTGGGCGCCTTTCGTCGCTAGTGCGATGACCAAGGGCAACACCCTTGGCCCGTACAGCATTGCTGTTTTCCTGACGCTCGGCGCGCTGCTCTCCTGCTTCATTTGGAACATTTACTTCATGAAGAAACCTCTGGTTGGAGAGCCGGTGGACTTCAGCGGATTTTTCAAAGGGCCGGCATCAGGACACATGCTTGGACTTCTCGGCGGTGTGATCTGGGGCACGGGGATGGTTTTCAATCTGGTTGCGGCAAACTTCACTGGCGTGGCAATTTCCTACGCAATTGGCCAGTCAGCGCCGATGGTGGCGGCATTGTGGGGAGTGTTGGCATGGAAAGAATTCGCAGGTGCGGGCAGTCGCGCCAAATTATATCTTGCGCTCATGTTCGTCTTTTATTGTCTGGCGATTTTGCTGGTCGCCAAGGCAAACGGATGATGGCTTTTGCTGCAGGGCAGCCGAATCTTTTCAGTACATCGCCGCTGAGCCGCCTTGAGCCCGCGGTTTCTTCATGAGCAGTGCGATGACACCAATCAGAACATTGACTTAGAAGGACCCCAGCGCCAGCACTAGCTGATTCGACACTCCATTCAGGGACGCTTTGCAAACTTGGCGGCCGCCTCGAGGATTGTCTCTACCGCTACTTCATCGCCAATGCTGGAATTGATCATCAAGTGGAAGCGATGCCTTTCCGGCCATTTAAGTTTGAAATATTGCTTAATGAAAGCTGCGCGATCATCGTCCACGGTTTCCACGAGACTGACCGCTTCCTTCTCGCTCTTGCCGATTGCTTGAAGCCGCCGAATCTTGTCCTGAAAGGGAGCGTAGATGAAGACATGAAAGGCGTCGCGACGGTTTGCAAGGTAGTAGGCGGAGCCTCGGCCGACGATCACGCAATTACCGGTTTCCGCGACCTCCAACAGGATTTCCTGCGCTACTTCCCGGACGCAGTCGGTATCCACGGTGTTGAACCGGGGCGCGTTCACACTTCCTTCGAAGCTGCCTAACATAAAGGACTTCACCAGGCGGTAGTATGCCGGGTCCCTTCGCTCTTCATGTTCCTCCACCGCGTTGCGGGTGCAGTCCATCCGGCGAGCGATTTCGTCGGTCAGCCGCTGGTCCCAAAGCTTCCAGTCGAGGCGTTTCGCAATTTTCTCGGCGATAACGCCAGCCCCGCTCCCGAATTCGCGCTCGACGGTGATGATTCGAATCATCGTGAATGCCTCCTCCCTAGGTCATTTTCCCATCAATGGGCTGCGACGGCGCCTCCTCGACCTGGACTGTTCTTCTTCAAGAAGAAAGTCAGGAAAAACATCACTGCTGCACCAATGGACAGCATTAAATAAAGATCAATATAGGACATGGCTGCGGCCTGTGCTCGAAGGCTCGCGTAAAGTCTGGCCAAGGCTTGCTCCCGGGCCTCGTGTACGCTCAGGCCGGCGTGGGTCAGCCGCTGAGCAAGCGAATTGAGCGCATTCTGGAATGCGGGAGAGCCGGTATGTTCTGCCAGTACTGATTGATGAAACTGGGAGCGCTGCGCGACCACGGTTGTCACTAACGATGTTCCGACGCTTTGTCCCATATTACGCATGAAATTCACGATGCCGGCAGCGGCATTGTTTTTTTCAGGGGGAATTCCCACGTACGCTGCGAGCGTAATGGGCACGAACAAGAAAGCTAGTGGAAAGGCCTGAATGATCCGCAACCAACTGGCGGCGCTGAAGCTGATTTGCAGGTCCGTGCGTCGGGTTGAAACGTACATGCCAACCGTAAGGGCGATCCAGCCAAAGGCGATCAGATTTCGGGCAGGGACTCTGGTTGTGAGCCGCCCCACGAAGGGCAGCGTGCATAGTATGACGACCGCCCCAGCCGAGAGGACGAATCCTGCAGTTTCGGCCGTGTAGCCCATGAGAGTTTGTAGAAACTGAGGCATGATGACTGTACTGCCGAACAGGATGACGCCCAGAATGAAGAACATCAGGCTTGCAGCCGCGAAGTTGACGTTCTTGAACAAACGCACATCGATGATCGGCTGTTTGTGAAACCACTCCCATATGACCAGTGAGATCAAACACACGGCGGCCGTCACGGCGAGGATGGTAATGAAATGCGACCCGAACCAGTCATCCTCCTGCCCCTATATAAGGCGGATCCTCCACCAGGGAATAGACCAGCGCCAGCGCAAGGATCCCCACGGGTATGTTGATGTAGAAGATCCAGCGCCACGAATAGCTGTCGGTAATCCATCCGCCCAGCGTCGGACCAATGGCAGGTGCGCAAACGGCAGTGACTCCGTAGAGTGCGAAGGCTAGACCGCGCTTTTCAGGCGGGAAGGTGTCGGCCAGAATAGCTTGCGCCATGGGCTGCAGGCCTCCTCCGCCGGCGCCTTGCAAAACCCGAAAAATAAGAAGAGTTCCCAGGCTAGGTGCGATTCCGCACAAAAAAGAACTGATCGTGAAAATCACAATGCAGGTTATGAAGAAGCGTTTGCGCCCGAACAATCCTACCAGCCAGCCGCTGATCGGGAGAACGATAGCATTGGACACCAGGTAACTGGTGAGCACCCAGGTGCTTTGGTCATTGCTGGCCGCCAAGTTTCCAGCGATGTGCGGCAGAGCCACATTGGCGATGCTGGTGTCGAGCACCTCCATAAAGGCCGCCAACGATACGACGACGCCAATGATCCAAGGATTTGCCTTCGGCCGCCAGATCGCTTGATCCAGGCCGAGAGTTCCGGCGCCTGCGCTCATCGCACTCTCACAACAGGCTCGACTGAGAGGCCGGGTTTAAGCAAGCCTTGGGAATTAAAGTTCTGCCCGGGAGTGCGATCAAAATCGATCCGCACCGGAACGCGCTGCACCACCTTGACGTAATTCCCGGTAGCATTCTCAGGAGGCAGGACGCTGAAGATCGATCCTGTGCCGCCGCCCGTGTTGGTCACGTGTCCGTTCCACTTCCGGCCGTAAGCATCGATCTTGATTGTGACCGGCTGCCCGGGATGCATGTGGGCGAGCTGGGTCTCTTTGAAGTTGGCAGTGACAAAAACGTCGTCCAGAGGGACGACCGAAATCAGTTGCTGACCGACGCTCACGTTTTGTCCGGCCTCTGCGCTTCTCTTACCGACAATTCCGTCCACTGGAGAGCGGAGGATCGTGTAACTCAGGTTGAGCTCCGCTTGGTCAAGTTCAGCCTTGCGTGCTAGCACCTGGGCAGTGGCTGAATCCGCTTTGGCACGGACATTGGAAACCTGTTGCGGCGCGGTCTTTGCCGACTGGAGATCAGCCCTGGCCTGCGTCAGTTTTCCTTGCGCCTGGACCAGCGCCTGCTTCTTGGATTCTGCGGTTGCCACGTTGGCGACCAGAGTAGCTTGATCCGCCTTGGCCGCGGCGACAGCCTGATCGTACTGCTGGCGAGAGATGTCTTCCTTGGCAACCAACCGTTGATAGCGGATCAGGTCCGCGGCGCTCTTCGCGACATTCGCTTCTGCCTGCGCCACATTTGCTTGCGCCGCTTGGAAGTCTTGTTGGGCCGCCCTTACTCCTGCCTCGGCATTGATTACCGCAGCGCTGGACGAATCCAAATTACTTCTGGCTGTGGCTGCCGTTATCGGCACATTGAAACGTGAACTCGCCGCGTTCGCTTGTGCATCGGCCAGGTTAGCCCGGGCTTGAGCGACCGAAACCTCGTAATCCTTGGGATCGATGACCACCAAGATGTCACCCGCATGCACGGCCTGGCCCTCAATGACCTTTACTTCCGACACGTGTCCAGTAATGCGGGCGCTCAACGGCTTGACGTAGCCATCGATCTGGGCGTCGTCCGTGTCCTCATACAGGTACGCACTGCGAATGAAATACCCGATGCCGAGCAAGATTGCGAGGGCGACGACAAGTGCGGCGATAGTTCGCCGGGGATTTTCTCGAAATAAACGCCGAACTCGATTTCCTCTCGGCGGTCCTTCGTCTGATATCAGGCGCGGCCCAGGCTCGGTCACAACAGCCGCTGGTTCGTTGAGCATCGAGGTGGAAGGGGCGGCATTGGAAGTGCTCTCGCGACCGGGCATCACTTTCCTCCTAGATATTGGCTGTAATCGATTCGCGCCACTCCAAGAGAGCGCGCAAGCGACAGCTTGGCTACGTTGTGGTTGTAAAGCGCAGTGATGTACTGGTCGTTTGCGCTCGCCAATGATTGCTCGGACTGCACCACTTCCACGCTGTTCGTCACACCGGCCGCAAAGCGGTCCTTGGAGCGAGAGAGAGTCTCATTGGCCAGATCCACGTTTTGGCGGGTCACGGCAACTTGTTCGACGGCGGCATTCAGATTTAGAAGTGCAGTGCGAACATCATAATCAATTTGTCCACGGATGTTTTCGGCTTCCGCGCTACGCTGCCGAAATGCAGCCTCCGCCTGGGTTATGTCGCCCGCGATCTGTCCGCCGGTAAATACCGGAATGCTGATCCCTGCCTGGAAGGTGAACGTTCCTCGTGACTGTCCGAAAGTTGAGCCCACAGCGCTGTAGTTGCCATTCGTGGCCGCGACCGGATAGCGCCCGGCTTTTGCGGCGGACAGTGCGCGCTCGGCCGCTTTCTGTGCGGCGCGAGCGGCGAGGGAATCGCTTCTGGTGTTGAAGGCCAACCTGAGCGCTTCGTCGACGGTTGGAGGACTGATATCGGCGTACGGGAGTTCGTCTGTGACCTGAAAAGCCTGCCCGAAGGGCAATCCAATCGCACGGCTCAATGTGAGTTTGGCAATCGAGAAGTTGTTGCGGGCCACACTTAGGTTGTACTGCTCGGTACGAAGCTGCACTTGCGTGCGGGTCACATCGATTCGCGGAGCGGTGCCTGCCTCGAATTGACGGAGTGCTTGATCGTACGAGGCCTGTGCGTTTCGCACTTGAGCTTCCTGCGCCGTAATGCGGGAGGTCGCCTCGATCACCTGAAGGTAGATGCTGCCCACGGTGAGCGTGATCGCGTCGAGCGTGTCATTGTAACTGAGTTTCGCGGCCTGCTCAGCCGTGCGCGCGGCACGGAAACGTTGGATGGATTCGTAGCTGAACAGTGTCCAGCTCAGATTTCCGCCGGCTTCTACGTAACTGAACGGTCCGATGACGGCCGGGAACGAGACGCCCGGGATCCGCGCGTGTGAAATGCCGCTGGGTACCAAACTTATCTGATTCACAGTCTGCGTTGCGCTGGCGCTCACTTGCGGCAGCAGACCGCTCAAAGCGATTAGCCTTTGCCCACGCGCATTGCGAGCATTTTCTCCGGTCTCGATCACACCCAGGTTGTAACGCACGGCCCGTGCAATGGCGTCTCGCAGCGTGAGCGGCAAAACTTCGCTGGTCGCAGTACCACTCGGGACACTTCCTAAGTTCTGCGACGTCGCGGTTTGGTTTGTGGATACGGTCGCGGCGGGAACAGTACGGGAGCTGCCCGCTACCGTCTGGGCCTGGGCCGAGAGTGCCGAAGCGGCCATGATGAGCAACAGTAGCTGTGAGATGCCAGGTATTGTTCTCGGAATGACTTTCACAGGGTCCACGCCCTCCCTCTGCTTGTTGTATGGATTGTCGCTTGCAGCTAGATGCTTCGAAATTTGTGAGAAGCATGGCTGTGGCCAAAAAGCTGCCGGGGGAAAAGCTGCGTCAAGTACTTGATTTGGAAAAAGATAAGCAGAACAAAGTCGAACCCAGCCCGACGCCTGTGCGAGATCGCGCTATGTGTGTCGGCTAATTGACAGCGTCCCGCCGCAGCCCCGCCGACTTGCAGCATGATCCTCCCCTACTGGTTAAGAGCCTACATGCGTAACACAGTTCACGCCCCAGGCATTACCCTGCGACGTTCGCGACTGAGGCGAAACATCCAAGCAGCCACTCAAAAGGCTTTTACGCCTTTGAACTTCACGTCTCGGGATGAGCTGCTGAGCTGGGCGGAGAAGCGAGAAAATACGTGTGATGCGTTCTGAGAAATAGTGGGTATCTCGGCCCGGATGCTTGGTGGCAAGTCTTTCCTTGCACATCTCAAATCGAACGAGGCGGATTATGCTGCCTTCTCCAGTCCGGCATTCCGAAATGAAATACGAGCGATGGCACTCCAGTCGCTATCTCCCAAGCCCTGCGCCATGGCAGCCACAAATCGATCGTGAACCAGACTGGCCATTGGCATGGGTACGGCGGCTTCTTCCGCAGCAGCTAACACCAGCCGGTTGTCTTTCAATCCGAGCGGCAATTTGAAACCTACCGGTTCGAAATGATTGGCGGCGATCATGCCTCCGTAATTGATGACCACTGGCGCCGAGAACAGCGAACCGGTGAGAACCGCCAGGAACTTGCTTGGATCCACCCCGGACTTTCGGACCAGGGAAAAGGCTTCAGCCAAGCTCTCAATCGTGGTGGAAATCAGGAAATTTCCCGCCAGTTTGGTTACGTTCGCCGAGGATGGTTCCTCGTCAACCACAAATGTCTTCTGTCCCAGGGCGTCGAACAACAGCTGACAGCGCTCAATTTGCTTGACCGGCCCGGCGGCAACGATGAAGAGCTTCGCTGCGGCAGCAGCCTCGGGACGACCAAAGACCGGAGCAGCAATGTAGTGCTGCTGCCTTTCCCGGTGTGCTGCCGCCAGTCTTCGGGAAAGGGCGACACTGATCGTGCTCATACCAATATGAACAGCGCCGGCTGGGAGCAACTGAAGAGCTTGCCCGGGGCCGAGCAGGGCATCTTCAACGGCACGATCATCGGCGAGCATGGTGATCAATGCCTCTACTCCGGAGGCGGCCTCCCCTGGAGTTCCGGCAACTTCTGCGCCTAGCGGCCGCAACTCCTCCGCACGGCTTCGAGTCCGGTTGTAGAGCACGAGTTTGTGCCCCGCTTTGATCAGGTTGCGAGCCATAGCTGATCCCATTTTTCCTAGCCCAATGAACCCTACTTTCATTTTCTTGTCCTCCTTCTTTTGTTCATGCTCCTGACTATTCCCATAATTCGCCTCACCATCTTACTTATAGGAATGCCCACAGTCACCGTGGGACTTTTGGCATGGGATGCGGCATGGTGGCCGGTCTCTCGGGAAGGACTGGAGCTCGGTGCGGCGGAAATTCTCTGTCTTGCATCGGGGCCACCTGCCTTCCTGACCGCAAAGCTTCGATCTGTTGCGGCTCGAGAGGTCGTCCGGGATGTTCGGACATTTGCGGGACGCATTAGGCGGAGCGGTATAGTCGGTGGAGGGGGCGTGGCTCTGGTAATTAACCTCGGAGGACTCATCCGTGTCGAAGGCTGCGGCTTTCCACTCGCCTCGGGAGGAGACGTTCTCGCCGAGTTTCCCGCGGGCCTCTTTTGCGGACTCTGAGCATGTGCAGGCCGGCCGGCTCCTTCGCCGTTTTTGTTGGCAGCAACCAATCGCTGTGTACGAACCGGGGGCGGAGATACAGGCTTTCCCGGCGTAAGAGCACTCCTCGTCGGATTAGCGGGCGGATGTGGGATAATCTCCGCCTTTTCGAGTTGATCTGGGGGGACACGCACAACGTGATGGGCCACAGGCTGTCCACTGCTGAAGACACTCGTCGGCACCGCAGTGGTTGCGATCGTCTTGTACGCGTAATGAATATTATTGATGTTCGTTATGTTCGTAATATTGGTTACGTTCCTCATGTTAGTTACGTTGACGATATTCAGATAAATACCGCCGTAGTGGTACCAGGGAAAAAAAGGATCCCACGGCCCCAGTGGGAACCAACCAACCAAGCCGACGCCAATGCCTACCGAGAAATGCGGGCCTCCCAGAAACGCTACCAGGGCCGGCACATAAACCGGCACTACGACCAGGGGTGGCGGTATCCAACCCCAAGCCGTTCCGACATAAACCCAGCGGCCGTAGTGGAAGGGACAAAATCCCCATTCTTCATCTTCAATCCAGGACTAGCCCCAGGGATCAATCCATACCCAATGCCCGAAGCGATATGGCACCCAACCCGCAGGAACAATCGGATACCAGACGGGGCCGTAGTCGATGACCTCCACCCAATGCCCGTAAGCGTCCAAGTCGTCACAACCGGGAGTCAAAGGACTGACATACTTCGAGGAGCCTGACGATGCGAGCCGCCGGTCGCGTTCCTCACTCCAAGAATCGAAACTGTCAGAAGAACGCATAGGAAGGGATTCAACTTGTATTGGATCCTGACCTGTCAACCTGACAGCCTGACCGGATTCCACGGTTTGAGAGACCCCCGGCCCAGTTATTTCCAGACTGCCTTCGTTAACCCGTACCGTCGTACGGTCGCCACTCGGATCAACGTCAACGCGGTACTTGCCGGGCCGTTGAATGGTGAGGGCTCCGTTGGGTGTGTCAATCTCAACTGTCTCACCCGAAGGCAATTGATAGACACTTAGGCGGAGCGTCCCTTGCTCCAGTCCAAGTTGCATGATTTGATCGTTGAGGTTCGTAATTGTCAGGTCGGTTGCACCCGACAGGCGGACAGCATAGCGACCGACTTCCAGTTCTGCCCGAGCGCCGCGATCGGTGTAAATGCGATCACCAGTGGTCGCGGGAAAGTTAAGCGCGGCCTGGCTCCACTGATCCAGACCCGCCCGCAAGAAAGAAACCTTGCCTTTCAAATAGCTGATACGGGCGACTCGGGAAGGCGGATTGTCGGTTGCGGTGTTCTCCTGGGCGGCACATGGCCGTGGCAACGACGATGACACTAGCAGTGCCAGAATCCAGATGGAGAGTCTTCGAACTTTAAGTGTGCGCTGCAAAGTGTTTGGCGAAGTGGTCAATCTTGCAATCCGCCGTTTCTTCACACGCCCGACGTGTATGTTAGCGACCGCATGTCCCAACCACAATTCGTCTTGAGCATCAAATTCGAGTGCGAACTCGCGGTTACTGTCACATATTGCCCAGATCGGAGATGTTCGTATGACCTTGGTGTTAGAGAAACCACGCACGTTGCGAACACCCACTGGTTCGAGAATTGGAGAACGGAGCAAACGGGTGCAGGGGTGTATACTCGCCCGCGTTCAGTCACTGAATGATTTGAACATCTCAAAACGGAGGAAAACACAATGCATTGGCTAGGAGTAGTGCTGATTGGTCTGGTTATCGGGGCAATAGCAAAGCTTCTGATGCCGGGCAAAGATCCCGGTGGGTTCATTGTGACGATACTCCTAGGCATCGCCGGTTCAGTAGTAGGAACCTGGATCGGGCGAGCCGTCGGCCTCTATCACGAAGGTCAAGCCGCTGGCTTCATTATGTCGGTAGCGGGAGCGTTATTGATCCTCGCCATTTATCACATAATCCGAAGAAAACGTCCGGCGTGACAAGTGGGTAGTGGCTAGTGATTAGCGGCTAGAGCGTCCTGGTGCAACTACGCGCTGGTGTACTTGCCACTACTAATCTACGCTTGCGTAATATGTCCGAGCGATTTGCCTTTCGGGATCTGCGGGAATTATTTGCCAAGGCGAACGAGGAGAAGTCTGGTGACCAGTTGGCGGGGCTGGCGGCGCGATCAGAGCGTGAACGCGTGGCGGCCAAGTGCAGGCTGGCGGATCTGTCCCTGGCAGAAATAGTCCAACAGCCCCTGATCGATCCTTCCGCGGACGACGTCAGTCGCCTCATCCTTCAAACCTTCGACGAAGAAGCTTTCCAGCCTGTCAGAAGCATGACGGTGGGCGAATTCCGTGAGTACATCCTGGGAGATGCGACTAGCGAAGCAGAGCTGCGGCAAGTTCAGCGCGGCATCACGCCAGAAATCGCGGCCGCCGTGGCCAAGATCATGAGCAACAAAGATCTGGTGCTGGCCGCGGCCAAGATCCGCAACGTCACGAAGTGCCGAAACACCATGGGCCAGCCTGGGGTGTTAGGAATTCGCGTGCAACCTAACCATCCGGCTGATGACGTTGGCGGAATTTTGCTTTCCACGTTTGAAGGCCTGCTTTATGGGTGTGGCGATGCAGTGATCGGTGTGAATCCTGCCACCGATTCAGTGGAAACGGTTAGCTCCATACTGCGCGGACTCGAACGTCTGGTCGATGTGTATAAGATCCCGACTCAAACCTGTTGTCTGGCGCACATTACCACTCAACTTGCCGCACTGCGTGGCGGAGCTCCCGTGGACCTTCTTTTTCAATCCATCGCCGGCACAGAAACAGCGAATCGAAGTTTTGGAGTCACTCTCGCCATGCTGCAGGAGGGACGAGAAGAGGTAATCGAACATCACGAGCGACGTGATGTTGCTTGGGTAGGCGATAATCTGATGTACTTTGAAACGGGGCAGGGAAGCGCATTATCGGCGGAAGCTCATCATGGCGTCGACCAACTGACCTTGGAAGCGCGGGCGTATGGTGTTGCGCGAGCATTCGATCCATTTTTGGTGAACAGCGTAGTCGGCTTTATCGGCCCAGAATACTTGTATGATGAAAGGCAAATCATTCGCGCTGGGTTGGAAGATCACTTCATGGGAAAACTGCTGGGTCTGCCCATGGGGTGCGATGTCTGTTACACCAATCACGCGGCTGCGGACCAGAATTCGGCCGACAATCTCATGTTGTTGCTAGCGGCCGCAGGGTGCAACTACTTCATGGGTGTTCCCTGTGCCGATGATGTGATGCTGAACTATCAATCCACCAGCTACCACGATGCCCTCGCGGTAAGAAGAATCTTCAAACTTCAGCCTGCTCCAGAATTTCTGGCCTGGTTGCAATCCATGGGAATCTATCGAGATTCGGAACCAGCTTCGCTTGATGCCTCGGCGAGGCGTAGGTTGCTGCAAGGGCTGGAGTCGTCGCTAGAAAAGACCGTCTAATGTCTTCTGAGTCGGACGAATCGCTAGCTTGGCCCGAAATCGTTACCAAAATTCGAGCGCGTACTCCAGCGCGTTTGATCGTGGGCCGGTCGGGGGCTGCCTATCGAACCGGTACTCAATTGGAGCTGCGTGCAGCTCACGCTAATGCACGGGATGCTGTCCGCGCAGAACTGGATCTGGAAAAACACCTTGGCGCAAATTTCGTGAATCGGTGGGGCCTGTTCGAGGTTTGTACTCGTGCGAAATCTAAAGATGATTTTCTACTGCGTCCCCCCCTAGGGAGGAGTTTCAGCGAAGCATCTCGAACTGATTTGTTGAAACGTTGTCGCCCAACGAATAATGTGCAGATAGCCATTGGCGACGGGCTGTCGGTAGCCGCGATTTCTGCCCAGGTTCCAACCTTGCTTCCGCTTCTGTGCGAAGGAGCTAAGGCACGAGGCTTTACAGTGGGGCAGACATTTGTAATCCGTCATTGTCGGGTAGGCATCCTCAATGACATCGGGGAGGTACTTCATCCAACGGTTGCCATACTGCTGATCGGAGAACGACCGGGTTTAGCTACGGCGGTGAGTCTATCCGCGTACTTGGCCTACTGCCCGCTAGCGAGTCATACCGACGCTGACCGAAATCTTATTTCGAACATTCATGACCGCGGCGTAAAGGCGCACGCCGCCGCTACTCGGATCCTGAATCTCGCAGCACAAATGATGAAAGCCAAAGGCAGCGGCTCGCAATTGAGAGAACAGTCGCCGGCACTTGAAACGTAAAAGCCGGTTTATTTGAAAACGCCCCAAACCTCCTGCGCGCGGGGGGCCTCGTCTCGTGGAAACGGCCACTGCCGCGGAATCCCTTTGATTGAAGGGCAACCCTTTGCCGTAAATTACCGTCCTAACTCAGCCTCTTCCTCTGCACTGCTCAGTCAACGCGAAGTCTCTGAAATCCGAAGTTGCAATTAAAAGGGCCCTTATGGTGAACAATTTTCGCAAAACTTTCCCCAAATCTGGTTTTGCTTTGCCGGCTCTCATTCTCTTCTCGCTCTTTGCGATTTCCCTGAATGCATCTGCTGCTTGCCAACCTGGACCCACCGACCCTTCCGTGACTGTGTGTACGCCTACGCAAAACCTGATTGTGCCCAACCCCACTCACGTCGTGGCCAGCACCACGGATTCGCAACACAAAGTCACGGCGGTCCAAATCTATGTTGATAACGTGCTCATGACCAAAGTGAATGCCAATACGATCGACGCGTATATCAACCTGGCGGTCGGAAATCACTTGGTCACAGTGCAAGCCTGGGACGACAGTGGAGCAACCTTCAAGAAAAATGTAAACGTAAGCATGAGTCCGCCGTGCAAATTGTCGGCGGTGAACCAATCCATTACTATTTGCACTCCAAGTGGCGGAGTCAAGGTAAGTTCGCCGGTTCACCTCGTGGCCGGAACGACAGACTCGAGTCCGGTACAGACCATTCAGATTCTTGAAAATGGGGCCTCGATCTATCAGACCAAATCTCAAACCTTGGATGTATATCTGACTAATCTGGCGGCCGGGACGCACAACCTGACAATCACTGCACAGGACCAGAACGGCGTTTCCTTCAGCAAACCATTGTCTCTCCGGGTAGTTTCGACCAGCGGGATGACAAAGTTGAAGCACATCATCTTTTACGTGCAGGAAAACCGTTCCTTCGATAATTATTTCGGTGTGCTGGGAAGATACCGAGCTTCCAAAAATTTGCCCAGTGCCATTGATGGTCTCCCCCTTGGTGCCACGCTGTATAACACCCAAGGCAAAGCGGTTCATCCCTTCCACTTTCAGACGGTGTGTCACGAAAACCTGAGTCCATATTGGAATGAAAGCCACCGCGATTGGAACGGCGGCAAAATGGACGGATTCATGAAGACCTCCACCTCGGTGCCTTCGAGCATTGATCCCACGGGCACGCGAGCGATGGGCTATTACGACGAAACCGACCTCCCGTACTATTACGAGTTGGCAACTCAATTCGCCACGAGTGACCGGTTTTTCTCGCCCGTGATGACAAATACCAACGCCAACCGGATGTACCTTTTTGCCGGAACATCATTTGGTCACATTTTCCCTGACACTCCGCCGAAGGGAGGATGGTTGCAACCTACGATCTTTGACAAGCTGGATGCGGCAAACGTTCCCTGGCGTTACTACTATCAGGACAACGGCAGCTACTTGCCGCAGTGGTCCACGTACCAGCGCGATGCCACGAAGATGTATCCCATTTCTTCTTGGTATAAAGATGTGCAGAATGAGGCGTCTCTGCCATGGGTAATCTTCATTGAGCGCGCCGGACCTTCCGGTCTGGATGAGCATCCTGGTAACAACATCCAGCTGGGCGAGGCGAATACAAAAAAGATCATCGATGGGCTGATGAATAGTCCCTCATGGGCGTCCTCGGTGTTTATCTTGTCGTATGACGAAGCGGGAGGTTTGTACGACCATGTGTTGCCTGCAAGCGCTGTTCCGCCTGACACCTTTCCCCCCATGCTGAAAGCGGGAGATCAACCTGGCGATTTCGCGCACATCGGATTTCGCATACCTATCGTAGTTGTTTCTCCTTGGGTGCGGCCAAACTTTGTGTCTCATACCTGGCGCGATTTGACCTCCATCCTGCGACTGATCGAGGTCCGGTTCAACGTGCCCGCGCTCACCGCGCGCGATGCCGCCGCGGACAATATGTTGGAGTTTTTTGATTTCTCAACGCCCCACTGGTTGACTCCTCCACCGCTACCGGTCCAACCAGCCAACGGGGTATGCGACTTCAATAAGGAAAAGGCACCGGGGTTCTAAAGCGGCACTTAGCATTTAGCACTTAGCATTTAGCCATTACGGACAGGTGATGGTTCCTCAAGGTTGGTGAGGGGCTAAATGCTGAGTGCCTCTTGTCCGCACCTCAACCGCGAAGGGAACCACCACTGTCCTGTAATGGCTAAATGCTAAGTACTAAATGCTAGGTGCTGCATTCTTTTCCCTCCGATATAATCCAGTGCCTCAATCGCAATGCAGGGCAAGCTTCACGTGCGAGGTGCGATGCAAATACGTCCGGGGATTGAACTGGCCGGCCTGAGCGATGTGGGATGTCAGCGGAAGAACAACGAGGATCGCTACTCCTATTGGGAGCCTGTGAGCGACGAAGAGTTCCGTCGCAAGGGCCGGCTGGCTATAGTCGCCGACGGTATGGGCGGATATGAAGGCGGCCAGGAAGCCAGCGGCATTGCTGTAGAGACTGTCGAGGAAGTTTATGCCGGCACTCTTAACGATGATCCCCGATCATTGCTGAACGCCGGATTTCGCGCCGCCCACCAGCGCATACAAGAGCAGGCCAGCAAAAACCTAGCGTTGCATGGCATGGGGACCACGTGCACTGCCATCGCCCTGCTCGGAAACACTCTCCACTTTGCTCACGTCGGGGACAGTCGCCTGTATTTAGTTCGCGATGGTTCTATATCCGCTCTTACTCGGGACCACTCCTACGTAAACCGGTTGGTGGAAGATGGGATTCTCAGTGCGGAAGAAGCGGAATCCCATCCCCAGCGCCATATTCTTACTGCCGCCCTGGGTTCGGGCGCCGAAGTATTTCCAGAGATGTCACCCGAGCCAATGTCGCTGGAAAAAGACGATGTCCTGGTCCTTTGCACCGACGGTCTATGGGGTGCGGTAGCCGAGAGTGAACTAAAAAGCGCGGTCGCAAGACCACCGCTACAGGCATGCAAGGATCTGGTCGCATTGGCAAAACAGCGGGGCGGGCCCGATAACATCACGGTGCAGGTGCTCAAACTGAGTACGTAGGGAAATAGCAAACGGGCATAACCGGCTAAGACTCATCACCCTTCGCTCGACCAAAACACTTCAGCCAAGTGGAAAACGGCTGCACATTTGAGGCTTCCCGCCTCATCCTATCTCCTCGCAAGTGGTTGAAACCACGATATCTGTTTTGAAATCGCTTGCCGTTCTGACTGGCATCGCGATTGCTAATGTCTTTTATGTCGATAAACTCTATTAAAAAAATAGGGTTTATGGCAGTATAGAAAACCATGAAGATCTCGCAAAAGGGGTTGTACGCGCTGCAAGCCATGATGATGCTGGCCCGCCACTACAACCAGGGCGCCATCCGCATTCGCGATGTCGCGTACGAAGAAGAACTGCCGGAAAAATTCCTCGAACTGATTTTGCTGGAATTGAAAAATGCACGCATCGTGGAAAGCGTGCGCGGCGCCAAGGGCGGATATCAGTTGCGGCGTCCTCCGTCGGAGATCTATCTCAGCGAAATTATCCGCCTGATTGATGGGCCGCTGGCGCCTTTTGGAGATGCCGAGCAACTTCGCAGTTTGATCGATCGCGACGCGGAGCATCGCGCTCTTTACCGCGTGTTCCTCGACGTTCGCGACGCGGCTGCCCGCATCCTCGAGCACACTTCGTTGGCCGATATTGTCAGCGGGCAACGTACAGAAGCATGGAAGGCGAGAAAGAGACGCAAGAAAAAGGAAGCCGAGAGTGGCATTTTGCCGATGGTAGTTCCGGGGAAGAAATGAATAAGGTCCTCATCATATTTGTTTTCATTCTTAGTTTTTCTATTTCAGGCTGGGGGCAAGGAACTGTCATTCGAGTAGGAGCGTTTCCGAATATCACGCACCCGCAAGCCATGGTGGGCAAGGCTAACGGATGGTTCGAAAAAGCGCTCGGCTCCAACGTAAAAATCGACTGGAAGAGTTTCAATGCTGGACCTTCCGCGATTGAAGCCCTGTTTTCCGGGGCCATCGATATGACCTACATCGGTCCCAATCCGGCCATCACTGGCTATGTCCGATCCCAAGGGGAAGCACTGCGAATCGTCGCAGGAGCAACCAGCGGAGGAGCATCGCTGGTTGTGCGCAACGACTCTGGGATCAACAAGCCGGAAGATTTCCACGGCAAGAAAGTGGCGTCGCCACAGATGGGAAACACCCAGGATGTCGCCTTACGAGCCTGGTTGAAGGCGCACGGAATGAAATCCGCCGACAAGGGCGGAGATGTGCAAGTAATCCCGCTGGCGAATCCTGACCAACTCACATTGTTTTTGAAAAAAGAACTGGATGCCGCTTGGGCGCCCGAGCCGTGGGCAACGCGGCTGATCCGCGAAGGCAACGGACGTTTGTTCCTGGATGAGCGTGATCTATGGCCCCAAGGTCAGTTCGTAACCGCACATCTCATCGTGAGCACTAAATTCTTGCGCGAGCATCCGGATTTGGTGAAGACATGGATTCGTGCACACGTAGAACTCACGGATTGGATCAACGATCATCTGCCCCAAGCCAAGAACATACTGAACCAACAGATTCAAAGGGAAACCAGCAAGGCTCTTTCCGCTAGCGTGCTTGATGAGGCCTTCGGCCGGCTGCAGGTTACTTACGATCCCGTGCGAAACGCTCTGCTGACTTCGGCTCGATCCGCCTACGACGCTGGCTTTCTCGGACGTCAAATGCCGGATCTATCAGGAATGTACGACTTGACCCTGTTAAATCAGGTTTTGGCGGAAAAAGGAAAGAAGGCGATCCAATGACAGCCAACCCAACTCCTCAGCCATCTTTTTCTGGCGAGCATAGAAGTCCAGCTCGTGCCGCATTGAACCGCTGGAAGGCCGGAGTAGGATTAGCCGTAATGCCCCATCCGTCGGCCGAAACGAAGGCCAGCGCCAAAGTCTCATTGCAGGGAATTTCGCTGAGCTACAAAGCGAACGGCGGAACACATCTACTCGCGCTTGAAGACATCAACCTGAAAGTGAATCCTGGGGAGTTCGTTTGCGTTGTCGGGCCCTCGGGCTGCGGCAAATCAACTCTTTTGCACTTGATCGCCGGGCTGCAGCAGCCGAGTTCGGGTAAGGTGCTGATCGACGACAAGGCGGTGGAGGGACCGGGGACAGATCGCATTCTCATTTTCCAGGAACTCGGTCTGTTTCCGTGGCTGACGGTCGGCGGGAACGTCGAATTCGGAATGAAGATGAAAGGGATCTCCAAGGCCGAGCGCCAGGAGAAGATCCAGTACTACCTGCGACTAGTCCACCTGGGAAAATTCAAAGATAGCTACATTCATCAATTGTCGGGCGGAATGCGGCAAAGGGTGGCACTGGCCCGTGCACTGGCCACGGAGCCGGACGTCCTGCTGATGGACGAGCCATTCGCCGCACTGGATGCGCAAACCCGCGATCTGCTGCATGACGAACTGGAGCGCATCTGGGCGGAAACTGGACGCACCATTATCTTCGTGACGCATAACGTACGCGAAGCGGTGCGACTGGGAGATCGTGTGGTGCTGTTTACCTTCCGTCCGGGACGAGTGAAGCGGGAATTCCTGATTGGCCTGCCGCGGCCTCGTCATCTGGAAGATGTGGCGGTCGCAAAAACCGCGCGCGAGATTCTCGACGACCTGCGCGAGGAGATCAACAAGTCCCTGGAGGCGGAATACAGCCATGAAGCGGTTCGCTAGATACCTGGTGTTTTATTCGGCCTTGATCGGAATCTGGTTCTTACTGGCCAAGCTAAAGGTGTGGCCGCCGTACGTGTTCCCAACCCCGCAAGGCGTGTTGGAGTCGCTTTGGGCCGGCTTCTCCGATCACAGCTGCTGGATTGCTATCGGCGTCAGCATGAAGCGCATGCTGCTGGGATATAGCCTCTCTGTGATATTGGGAATGGTCTTAGGTTTGGGGGTTGCGAGTAACAAGTTCCTGGAACAGACTGTGGGCGGCCTCTTGGTCAGCCTGCAAAGTTTGCCGAGTATCTGCTGGTTGCCCCTCGCGGTGCTCTGGTTCGGACTGACCGAGAAAGCCATCCTCTTTGTGGTGGTAATGGGCTCGCTGCTGTCGGTCACCATCGCCATGGAAACAGGACGGCAGCAGATGCCGAAGATTTATGGAATGGCGGGAAGGAATTTGGGTGCGCGAGGCTTCCCATTGTTTTGGTATGTCTTGTTTCCCGCGAGCCTGCCGTACATCGTTTCAGGACTGAAGCAGGGATGGGCATTTGCCTGGCGCTCCCTGATTTCCGGCGAAATGATTTTCGTAAGCCTGGGATTGGGCCAGATGCTGATGATGGGACGCGACCTGAATGATATGAGTCTGGTCATCGCGGTCATGATCCTGATCGTCGCCATCGGATACATCGTGGATGGTCTGGTGTTCAGGACAATCGAACGCAGGTTGCAGCAAAAGTGGGGATTGACGCCCGCCACGTAGGCCGATATTCCGCAGATTCCCAGGGTCCAGAGCTGACAACAACGAAGGACAGAACTTGCTTTAATACAAGTTAGTTTATCGACTTAGTGTAGATAAGATAAAACCCAACACTCAACCAGATGGCGTGCGTGTGGTTTCCCAAGCCGAAAACCAATGAAGGAGCCGATTCGCATGCGAGCGTATTCAGGATGGTTTAAAGCCGCGTTGTTGATAGCCGCCATGACAACGACTGTTTTTGCCCAGTCAGCTTCGCCGACGAAGCCGAAAAGAGCACGCGTCGCACCTAGTGCTTCCCAACAAGACGTGAAAGATCTGCGCGAGCTGGTAGGCGCGCAACAGCAGCAACTGGAGGCGCAGCGCCAGCAGATGGACGCGATCAAGTCTCAGCTGCAGCAATTGCTGGACGCAACTCAACAGGCCAATGCGGCCGCACAGAAGGTCCAGAGCAGCGCCGAGCAGGCTCAAAACACAGCCACGCAGGCGCAACAATCAGCCACGAAAGCGCAGCGCCTTGCCGATCAGGCTTCAGCCAATGCGGTGGAAGCCAAGACGGCGCTTTCCATCGTGAATGGCAAGAGCCAGGATGAGAATAAAAAAATCATCGCGCTGCAGGAGGTACTGGGCCGGTTTCGGTTCAGCGGCGACATCCGATTGCGCGGCGAAAGCATCTTTCAGGATTGCGCTGCGTGCCTGGATCGCAACCGGACCCGCCTCCGTGTGCGCTTCGGCGCGGAAAGCAAACTCGGTGAAGACTTTACTGCCGGGTTGTTTCTGGCGACCGGCTCTTTGGGCGACTCTAATTCGACCAACGAGACTGTGACCAACTTCTTCAACCGAAAAACCATTGGGCTGGATCGAGGGTACATCACGTACCAACCGGTAGCCCATCGGTGGCTGCAATTGACTGGTGGCAAATTTGCCTACACTTGGCAGCGTACCTCAGTCACTTTCGATCCGGATATCAATCCAGAGGGCTTCAGCGAGAAGCTTTCTTTCGACCTGAGCACCCCAGTGCTCAAGAATTTCACCGCTCAGGCAATACAAATGCTCTTCAGCGAGAACAACAGCTCCAAATTCTTAACTGGTCACGATTCATTCGCTGTCGGTGGTCAGGTCTCCGGGAAACTGGAGGTTGGGATTTTCAGCAGCACGCCTTCGTTCACTATCCTGAACTGGCGGAATGTGGATGCGATTCTGAATGCGTCTGCCTTCGCGGTTCAGGCCACGACCACCACGGGCGGTTTGCTGGTTCCGGGCGAAGGTCCGGGATGTGCGTCAGGCCTCGGCCTGCCCAGCGTTCCGCCGTGCGTATACGGTCCGCAGGGCTTTACCAACGCCACGTTTACCGACTCTAGTGGCAAGATTCATTTCCTTTCCCAATTCCTCTATGCTGACCTCATTCTCAACAACCAGCTGAAGACGGGAATCAGCCGGTTTCCCCTGAATTTGATGCTCGAGTACCAAAACAACCTGAATGCTGCAGATCATCCGCTCGATGCGACAGGAAACGCAACCAACCTGGGAAAGCAGTCCCACGGTTATTTCGCAGACCTTAGCTTGGGACAATTGAAGAACAGGAACGATGTGCAATTCGGATATGCGTTTGAACGAGAGGAGCAGGATGCAATCATCGCGTCGTTCTCTGAGAGCGAGCAGCGTGCGCCCACCAACATTCTGCAACACCGAATTTATGCCCAATGGAAACTTCGTCCCAGTATCACAGCCAGCTACGTATTGTGGGTAGGCCGCACTCTGAATAGTAATCTGCAACATTCGATTGTGGCGCCCGGAACAACGCCGGGAACCACCGAGCCGTGGCTCAAGCGTATGCAGTTTGATCTGCTTTACACGTTCTAGAAGCCGTTCGACGTCCAGTGCCTGCCGGCAGATGTACGAATAAATTCGCAAGCCGTCGACTTGGCGTTCGAAGCTGAGAGGATCTGCATCCTCAGTCGGTGATGTGCGAGCTTGCCTTTTCGCGCACTGAGTTTCTGCTAAAATCCTTCCCGCTTGACCGGAAACGTCAGCTACCCAAAGAGGTCGAATTGTCCGTGCTGGTGATTGGAGGCGCAGGATATATCGGAAGTCATGCGGCCCATGCCCTGAAGCGCAAAGGTTATGAAGTCATTATCTATGACAATCTGTCGACGGGCCATACCTCCCTCGCCGACGGATTTGAATTGGTCGTCGGCGATACTTCCGACACCGTTAAATTGGCAACTCTGCTACGGCGCGTCGATTCGGTCATGCATTTCGCCGCCCATGCCTATGTTGGAGAGTCTGTCTCACATCCACGAAAATATTTTCACAATAACCTGGTTGCCGGTCTTTCACTTTTGGACGCAGTGCTGGATTCCAAGGTACGCAAGTTTATTTTCTCTTCGACCTGTGCGGTCTACGGTAATCCCGTAACAATACCCATCGCCGAGGAGACTCCGCGCTTGCCGGTCAACCCCTACGGTGTTTCCAAGCTAGCTCTTGAATATGCCCTTGAAGCCTACGACCGCGCTTACGGATTGCGTTTCGTGAGCTTTCGTTATTTCAACGCTTCCGGCGCTGATGAAAGTGGACAAATCGGCGAGATTCACAACCCTGAGACTCACCTAATTCCGGCAGCGTTCGAGGCGATCCACGGGGAACGCGGTGTACTCGAGATTTATGGCGACGATTATCCGACGCCTGATGGCACCTGCATTCGCGATTACATTCATGTGAATGACCTAGCCGAGGCGCATGTGCTGGGGCTCCAGCATCTGAACGGCGGAAAGTCGGCGGAATTGAACCTGGGGACGGGCAAAGGGCATTCCGTGCGCGAGGTCATTTCCACCGTTGAGCGGATCTCCGGGCGGGAAGTTCCTAAACGGGTGTCGCCGCGACGGCCGGGGGATCCGGCTAAATTAGTGGCCGATCCAACCCGCGCGGAGAAATTGCTGAGCTGGAACGCGACACGCTCGCTCGAAGATATCGTCTCTACAGCCTGGAAGTGGTCTCAGAACAGGCATCGCACCACCTCAACGAATTAAAACGGCGACAAAAGCCCTAGAGGAACCAAACACTCTAACCGGAACTTGCGGTGACTCGATAACTATGGCTTGTCACTATTCCTCCGTCGCGGAATCCTTCTCCGGGCGGAGCAAGGGAAACAGGATCACATCACGAATAGTGTGCGAGTCAGTTAGCAGCATGGCGAGACGGTCCACTCCCACCCCGACACCTCCCGCAGGTGGCATTCCGTAGGACAGTGCGCGGACGTAGTCCTCGTCCATTTGGTGTGCTTCTTCGTCACCACGTTCGCGCTCCTTCAACTGCTGCTCGAAGCGGCGTCGCTGCTCCTCCGGATCGTTGAGCTCGCTAAAGCCATTGGCAATTTCCATCTTTCCGGCAAAGACTTCGAAGCGCTCCACCCAATCTGGCTCATCGGCCTTATTTTTTGAAAGTGGTGAGACCGCCGCTGGGAACTCGTAAATGATCGTCGGCTGAATCAGGTGCTCTTCCGCCGTTTCCTCAAAAAGATTCGCAACTGTTTTTCCCGGCGGCTCATTCGGATCATAGGCGATGTGAGCGTGACCAGTGTTGAAGCGCTGTACCAGAGCCTTTACCGAATCCTGTGAAGCGAAATCGGACATCGCAGGCTTTGTGCCGGCGGCATCCGGCCAATAACGAATAATCGCCTCGCGCATGGTCATGCGCTGCCAGTTCGTGCCCGTCCAATCGATCTCGTTCTCTCCCCACTTGGTTTTCGCCCCCCCAGTGACGTCCTTCGCGGCCTGCTCGATTAAGTTTTGTGTGAGGTCCATCACTCCGCGAAAATCGGTGTAGGACTGATAGAACTCAAGCATGGTGAATTCGGGATTCCAGCGCCATCCCAGGCCCTCGTTGCGAAAGTTGCGATTGATCTCGTACACGCGATCTAGCCCGCCGACGGTCAATCGCTTAAGGTAAAGCTCGGGTGCGATCCGGAGATACAAATCCATGTCGAGCGTATTGTGATGGGTGACAAACGGGCGGGCCACCGCGCCACCGGCGATCGGCTGCATCATGGGCGTCTCAACTTCTACGAACCCTTGCGCGTCAAGCGACCGCCTCAGAGACTGGACCAGTTTGCTGCGCTTTAAGAAAACTTCGCGCACCTCCGGATTCATAATCAGGTCGAGGTACCGCTGGCGATAGCGTAGTTCGACGTCTGTCAGCCCGTGCCACTTTTCCGGCAAGGGCAGCAGATCTTTGGAAAGGAAAGTAATCTCGTCCACGTGTACCGAAAGTTCACCAGTACGAGTGCGGAACAGATATCCGCTGACGCCAATGTGATCGCCGAGATCGAGCAGCTTGTAGAGTTCGAATCCCTTGTCGCCGACCGCGTCTTTTTTTACGTAGATTTGTAGGCGCTGGCCGCTTTGCTGCAAGTGGGCGAAGCCTGCTTTGCCCATCAGCCGGATGGCCATGATTCGTCCGGCAACACGCAGGTTCACCCGTGGAGCTTCCAGTTGCTCCGCCGTTTTGTCCCAATAATCGGATAACACCTGCGGAAGGGTGTGAGTGAACTCGTACTTGTGGGGATAGGCGGGCTGCCCAAGAGCTTCAATCTGTTTCAGCTTCTCACGCCGCAGTTCGTAGATTTTTTCGTCGAGCGCCAATGGGGTTCCTTGTTCGGACAAGCACTTAATGCGAAGGAGCGATTATAAACATGAGCAACCGTTGGTGCGTTCGAGAACCACCCCTGTCGTACTAAGAGTCCTTGAAGCGGCGGGCTGTCGGCGATAGTATTACTGGCTTGTTGTTTTCTGAAAGTCAGTAGAGAAGCGTCCTGAGGAAGCTGATGCCACAGAACTACGTTCCCATTTTTATATTCATCGCGCTGATTGGGATTCTGATTCCGGTCACGCTATTGGCTGCCAAACTGGTACGGCCGGAAAATCCGAGCAAAGAGAAGTTAATGCCTTACGAATGCGGCATCGATCCTGTCGATTACTCGCGGGGCCGTTACACCGTCCGTTACTATATTGTCGCCATCCTGTTCGTGGTCTTCGATGTCGAGACTATCTTCCTATTCCCCTGGGCGGTGAAGTTCAAGGCGCTAGGCATGTTTGGCTTGATTGAGATGCTGATCTTTCTGGCCATTCTGATCGTCGGCTACATCTGGATCTGGAAAAAAGGCGCTCTGGAATGGGTGTAAAAATCGGCATTTAGCACTTAGCCAGCGCGGCGCCGGTACCGAAAATTGGGAAGAATAAACACATGCCTGATGCGACATCCAACGCAGAGACCTTCACGGCCAGCCGTTTAACGCGTGGGAATTTTTTCTTCCCCACGCGTATTGTGGTTAGTCCGGAGCACGTGTTGCGCATCAAGCCCCGACTGTTTGGCAGCACACAAGAAAGCATTGCGATCGCAGCCGTGGCGTCGGTGCAGATTTCAACCGGCGTATTCTGGTCTGACATTCGTATCGACTCTTCTGGAGGAAGCAATCCCATTTCCAGCCACGGACATCGCAAGCGGGATGCGGAAAGAATTCGGGATCTGGTGGAACGTTTTCAACTCCCGCGACGCTAGCGCCGTTGACACAATAATTACAAGCTGTTAAAAGTTAACGTTCCTTTTTTCAGAGAGTTCGCGGCGCCGGTGCTTCCAGTTTCATAGCCATGTCCGAGGAAACCAAGTCGCCTACACCGCCGCCGACTGGGCAGCCGAAACCAGCGGCGGACGAGCCCATATCCGGCACGGTACAGTCCACACCTGCCCAGAAACCCGAGGCCGCTGCGCCTGCCAAACCCGCCGGTCCTACTTCTGCTGCCTGGGATTCACCCATGGTTGCGAAGCTCAAGGGGCATTACGGCTCAGGGATACGCGAAGCCAATACGTACCTCGGCCAGGACTACATGGTCGTCGAAACGCCAATCGTCAGCGAGTTGCTGCAAGTTCTTCGCGACCAGGAGGAGTTTCATTACTGCGTGGACATCACCGCCGTGCACTATCCGCAGCGCGAAAAGCAATTTGACCTGATTTGGATTCTCTATTCTTTTCCGCGTAACGAGCGGATTCGCGTGAAGACCATGATCGCGGACGGACAGAGTGTGCCTAGTGCGGTCCCGATTTGGCCAGCCGCGAACTGGCTGGAGCGCGAAGTCTACGACATGTTTGGCATCCGTTTCGACGGACATCCCAACCTGAAGCGCATCCTGCTGCCCGACGGCTGGAAGGGCCACCCGCTACGCAAGGATTACGGAATCATCCAACAGGATCAAGAGTGGGTGCAGATCAACCTCGGGATCGAGAGCGGGCAATGAGCGATCCCACCTTTCATCTGGAATTGCAAGAACACGAGAAGACTTTTCTCGACAGCAACGAACTCATCATCAATATGGGCCCGCAGCATCCGGCGACGCATGGGGTGCTGCGTGTCATCCTAAAACTAGACGGCGAAAAAGTCCTGGGCACGGAGTGTGTGATCGGATATCTCCATCGCGGGGTGGAGAAGATCGCAGAACATCGTACCTACACCATGTTCAATCCGTACGTGGACCGCATGGATTATGTCGCGGCGGTTTCGAATGGTCTGGGGTATTGCGAGTCAGTAGAGAAGCTGTTGAACGTTGAAGCTCCGCCCCGCGCGAAATATATACGCGTCATCCTGGCAGAATTGAACCGGCTGGCCAGTCACATGCTCTGGCTGGGCACACACGCACTTGATATCGGGGCCATAACGCCGCTCTTTTACACCTTCCGCGACCGGGAAGAGATCCTCAAGATCTTTGAGAAATACTGTGGAGCTCGCCTCACCACGCACGCGTTCCGCATCGGCGGCTGTTTGTACGAAACCTACGAAGGATTTGAGCGCGAAGTAAAAAAGTTTCTCGAGTTCGTCACTCCTAAGATTGGCGAGTACGAAGAACTGCTCACTACGAACCGCATCTGGGTGGAACGAACCAAAGGTGTAGGCACGATCTCGGCAAAGGATTGCGTAGCGTTGGGAGTCACGGGGCCCGTCCTGCGTGCCAGCGGTGTGAAGTGGGACATCCGCAAAGCGCAACCCTATGCTGCTTACGCTGATTTCGATTTCGAAATCCCAATTGGGCAAAGCGGTGATACTTACGACCGGTACATCGTTCGCATGGAGGAAATGCGGCAGTCGCTCCGGATTATCGCTCAGGCCATCGATCGAATTCCCGAAGGGCCGATCATGGCCAAAGTTCCTAAGGTGATAAAGCCTCCGCTGGGTGAGATTTATCACTCGATCGAAGCTCCTAAAGGTGAATTGGGATACTTCATCGTCAGCGATGGATCGACGCAGCCATATCGCGTAAGGGTGCGACCACCTTCTTTCGTCAACCTGCAGGCGTTGGATTTGATGGTGCGTGATCAATTGGTAGCAGACGTTATTGCGGTGATCGGCACACTCGACATTGTTTTGGGCGAGGTAGATCGCTGATGGTCGAGTACATCAAATCTTACCTCGGCAGCAGCACTACCCCCGGCCAGGCCGGCAACGTGTTCTGGGCATCCGTCTATATTCTGCTCATTTTTTTGGGACTATCGGTCGCAGTGATTGCGATGAACTGGCTGGAACGAAAAATTTTAGCGCACATGCAAGTTCGTCTCGGCCCCATGCGCGTGGGACCACACGGCCTTCTGCAGCCGATCGCAGATGCCATAAAGCTGCTAATCAAGGAAGACATCATGCCGTCGCAGGCGGACGGCTTTGTCTTCTGGGTCGCGCCCATTGTTGTGGTCATCAACGCATTCACAGTCTTTATCGTCGTACCCTTCGGGCCCACGCATGCTGTGACCGATATGAACATTGGTGTCCTTTTTATGCTTGGCGTGTCATCACTGAGCGTGCTGGGGATTGTGATGGCAGGATGGGCTTCCAATTCCCATTATCCCTTGATGGGAGCGCTACGCTCGAGCGCACAGATGGTCTCGTATGAAATAGCCATGGGGTTGGCAGTAGTTTCGGCTGTGCTGATGACCAGCCTCAACGCGACCGGCACCGGAACCCTGAGCATGATTGGCATTGTCCAATCGCAGCAGGCACAGCAGGTATGGTTTGCATTTAAGTTCTTTCCGCTTGGGCTAATCGCGTTTTTTGTTTTTGCGGTAGCCATGGTGGCGGAAACCAACCGCGCGCCTTTTGATCTGCCCGAGGCCGAATCCGAGCTCACTGCGGGCTTTCACACCGAATACAGCGGCTTCCGCTGGTCGCTCTTCTTTCTTGCCGAATATTCGGCCATGATTGCGGTCTCGTCGATTGCAGTAACTCTGTGGCTGGGCGGATGGCTTCGCCCCTTTCCGCATCTATTGAGCGGAAGCACTTGGGACCTGGTCTTTTCGCTGCTCCCAGGAGCGACATTCCTTCTGCTAGGGCTGATGGCCTTCGTGGGCGTGTTTCGCATGCCCAAGCATCCATATTTCCGGGTGCAGACGATTGGTCTGGCGGGATTCGGCGTTATCTTGGGACTGATCGGCCTCCTCTTGTTTCTGCCGCCAGTGCGCGATCGTATCCAGGATATTTTCTGGTTTTCCGCCAAGGTTGCTTTCTTTATGTACCTGTACATCTGGTATCGCGGGACCTTCCCGCGCTATCGCTTCGATCAGCTTATGAAAGTGGGATGGAAAGTATTGTTGCCAGTCGGAATCGGCGTGCTCATCCTGACCGCAGTTGCGGGGGTCTTGCTCTGATGCAGCCTGTAGCCACAACTTTTTTCTTCTACTTTCTCTCCGGGCTGACTGTGATCGCCGGCGTCCTGGTGATCACACGCCGTAATCCGGTTCACTCCGCATTGGCGTTGATTCTAGCTCTACTCGGGCAGGCCGGACTTTACCTGATGCTCTATGCACCGTTTGTCGCCGGCGTGCAGATCATTCTTTATGCGGGCGGCATCATGGTCCTTTTCCTGTTCGTGATCATGCTGGTCAACATTGAGAAATCGCAAAAAGAAGAGCAGTTCAACAAGCAGTGGGTGGTTGGAATTTTGGCTGCGGTCGCGTTGGGAGTGCTATTCGTGCTGGTCTACACCAAAGGGAAATCTCTATTTCCTGATCGTGTAGCCCAGTTGCCGGAACAGTCGAACACTCAGCAGATCGCGGTTATGCTTTACGGCAATTACATGTTCACCTTTGAGATCGCTTCGTTGTTGTTGCTGGTGGCGATTATCGGAGCGGTGGTCATGGCGAAGAAGAGAATTTGAAGCAGGTCAGGTCTCCGGTCGCAGGGTCTCGGGTGCCAGGTTTTGGCTCTCGAGCGAGTTGCCAGAGACCTGACACCTGAGACCAGAGGAGTTTTGATACATGGTTCCAATTACCACATTGCATTATCTGGTCGTGGCTGCGGCATTATTCGTTTTGGGAGTAATCGGAGTATTGACGCGCCGCAACGTAGTGATTGTGCTGATGTCGATTGAACTGATTTTAAATGCGGTCAACCTCAACCTCGTGGCATTTTCGCGGATCTACGGGCTGCACGGCCAGGTATTTGCAATTTTTGTGATTACCGACGCAGCCGCTGAAGCCGCGGTCGGCCTGGGAATTTTGATTGCCTTCTTCCGCAACAAAGAAACCGTGAATATGGACGAAGTGGATTTGTTGAAATGGTAGAAGAGCAGCATTTAGCAATTAGCACTTAGCATTTGGCCATCACAGGGACTTGCAGATGTCGGAAACCCCCGGGTGGTGGCTAAGTGCTAAATGCCAAGTGCTAACTGCTGGTTCTTAAATAATGTTCTTTCTTTCACACATCTGGATAATCCCGCTGCTGCCGGCTTTTGGGGCGGCCACGATGTTTTTCTTTGGCCGCAAGCTGCAAAAATCCACGGTGAATGCGGTGTGCGTCGGCGTGGTGGTGATCGCGTTTCTGTTGGCTTGCGGTGCGGTATGGCAATACTCCGATTATTCCCGCCATAATCCGGGCAAGCCTTACGAGAATATTCTCTACACCTGGCTTGGATCGGATACCGGTCACCTGACTTACCTCAAGCACGACGGCACTCCGGCCCCATTTCAAGCGGATGCAGGCTTCTTGCTCGATCCACTCTCCAGCATCTGGCTGCTGTTTGTAACCGGCGTCGGAATGTTGATTCACATTTACTCGACCGGTTACATGGCGCACGAAGGCGGGTATTACCGTTTCTTCGGATACCTGAATCTGTTCATGTTCTCCATGCTGACCCTGATTCTGGGGAACAATTACGCGCTGATGTTTGTGGGTTGGGAAGGCGTGGGTCTGTGTTCGTACCTGTTGATCGGATTCTATTTCCACCGCAAGTCCGCTACCGACGCGGCGAACAAAGCTTTCATCGTGAACCGAATTGGAGACGCCGGATTTCTGCTGGGAATGTTCACCATAGCCTGGTACTTCGGCTCGCTGCGCTTGACGGAAGTGACCGAATTAGCCCGTAGCGGAAAGTTTTCTATCGGAGATCCCATCATTACCGTGGCTACGCTACTGCTGTTCGTAGGCGCCTGCGGAAAATCCGCGCAGCTGCCGCTTTATGTGTGGCTGCCCGACGCGATGGAAGGTCCGACACCAGTCTCGGCACTCATCCACGCCGCCACGATGGTCACTGCGGGTGTCTACATGGTGGCGCGATCGAATGCACTGTTCGTGCTGGCGCCGACTTCCATGAAAACGGTGGCGATTGTGGGAACGCTGACGGCAATCTTTGCCGCAACGATTGCCCTGGTGCAAAACGACATCAAGCGCGTGCTCGCCTATTCCACTGTCTCGCAGTTGGGATACATGTTCCTTGCTCTCGGCATCGGAGCGTTTGCGGCTGGCGTCTTCCACGTCTTTACTCATGCTTTTTTCAAGGCATTGTTGTTCCTTGGTTCAGGCGCCGTGATTCACTCCATGAGTGGAGAGCAGGATATGCGCAATATGGGCGATCTGCACCGCCGGATCCCGATCACTCACTGGACCATGTTCGTCGCGACGTTGGCCATTGCCGGTATTTTTCCCTTTGCCGGATTTTTCTCCAAAGACGAAATCTTATGGCAAGCATGGTCGGCCGAAGGTGGCGCGTATCGTTTTCTCTGGCTCGTCGGCTACGGCACTGCGCTGATGACGGCGTTTTACATGTTTCGCCTGATGTATCTGACGTTCCACGGGCGGCCTCGCATGAGCCACGAAGTGGAGCATCACATCCACGAATCGCCAAAGTCGATGACGGTGCCTCTGGTTATTCTGGCCTTCTTCTCTTTATTCGCGGGATTCCTGGGATGGCCCCACAGCTTGGGTGGATCGAATCGCTTCGAAAAATTCCTGGAGCCGGTATTCGCGAAAGAAGCCCGGGTACTGCAGACAGAAGACGAGTCGGCGCAGTTGGCGGCCGGCGTTAAAGAAGAGGAGCATAGCAGCGGCACGGAGTATTTTCTAATGATCTTCTCCGTGGCAGCGGCTGTCGCGGGATGGGGGATGGCTTGGAGGACTTATCGCCACGCGGACAAGGGATACACCGAGCCTATCGCTGCTGGGGCGCCACCGGTTTACTCCACACTACTCAATAAATATTACGTGGATGAAGCATACGATTACGCCTTCACCGGCCGCCGCAAAGTGGGAGACATGCGACTTGGCATAATGGGAGCGGGTGAGGCGTCGTCGTGGATTGATTCAAACGTGATTGATGGCACCGTGAATGGTGCAGGTTGGATTACGCGTTTCTCTGGAACACTTTCGAATTGGTGGGATAAGTGGATCATCGACGGCGTGTTGGTCAATGGCCCCGCCATCCTGGCGCGCTTGCTCTCCTATCCCGCGCGGCTTGTGCAATGGGGATTGGTGCAGTGGTATGCACTGGTGATGGTGGCCGGCCTACTGGGTTTCGCTTTCTATTACGCATGGCATTGATGTCGTGTGCGGCGGGCGCTTTCGCCCAGGTTAATGGACTAAAAAATGCAGAGTCACATCCTTTCGATAATTCTTTTCACGCCGATGGTCGGCGCTCTTCTTCTTCTGTTTGTTCCTGGGGAGAACAAGAACGCCATTCGCTGGATCGCGAACATCTTCGCGCTCGCCGGCTTGCTGGTCTCCATTCCGTTGGTGCCAATGTTCTGGGCACAACGGTTCGAGCCAGGCTTCAAGTTTCTTGAGGGCAGCGCGAATAACTGGATACCTTCCATCGGAGCAGGTTACAACCTTGGCATTGACGGCATTTCGTTTCTGCTCATCATGCTCACAACGCTGCTGGGATGGATTTCCATCCTCTCCTCATGGAGTGCGATCGAAGAACGGGTGAAGGAATACTACATCTGGTTTTTGATACTGCAGACAGGCATGCTAGGCGTCTTCATGGCGCTGGATTTCTTCCTGTTTTTCGTTTTCTGGGAAGCCATGCTGGTGCCCATGTACCTGCTGATCGGGATCTGGGGCGGTCCGCGGAAACTTTACGCAGCGATCAAGTTTTTTCTCTATACCTTGTTTGGCTCGGTGCTGATGCTGCTGGGTATTCTGTTCCTCTATTTCCACCACCAGGCCGTAACCGGCGTCTATACATTCAGTATCCCCGAGCTGTATAAAACGGCGCCACAGATTCCATTCCATTATGCAATCTGGTTGTTCCTCGCGTTTTTCCTGGGATTCGCCATCAAAGTGCCGATGTTTCCATTCCACACCTGGCTGCCTGACGCCCACGTAGAAGCCCCTACTGCGGGTTCAGTGATTCTGGCCGGCGTCCTGTTGAAGATGGGCACATATGGATTCGTTCGCTTCTCGCTGCCATTTTTTCCCCAGGTGGTGATGGAATCGCGAGTGCGCGCTTGGATGATCGGCCTCTCCATCGTCGGAATTATTTATGGCGCGCTGGTCTCGCTGATGCAAAAGGACATGAAAAAGCTGGTGGCCTACTCGTCGGTGAGTCACCTCGGCTTTTGCACGTTGGGCATCTTCGCTCTGAATCCCTTAGGGATAAGCGGATCGGTGTTGCAGCAGATCAATCACGGCATCTCGACCGGCGCGCTGTTCTTGATCGTCGGCATTCTTTACGAGCGGCGGCACACGCGAGAGATCTCCGAATACGGTGGCATCTCCAATGTGATGCCGATTTACGCCACCATCACCATGATCATGTTTCTGTCTTCGATGGGATTGCCGCTGCTGAATGGCTTCATCGGAGAATTCACGATTTTGCAAGGCGCCTTCATGGAGAATCGGGCGTGGGCAGCATGGTCTGTCGCCGGCGTGATTTTGGCGGCAGCCTACCTCCTGTGGCTATACCAGCGAGTGTTCTTCGGGCCTGTCACCAATCCCAAGAATGAAAAGCTGCACGACTTGACGCCACGGGAAATGTTAACGTTCGCTCCCCTGGTGATCGCGGCATTCTGGATTGGCCTGTATCCCAAACCCTTTTTCCAGATTCTGGAGCAGCCCGTGAACCAGATTGTGCAGACAGTTCGTCCCGGATATCCGACGGGAAGAGCGGTGAATGCCTCGGCCCAGCCCGTAACCGGCACCGGTGCCGCAACAGCGGTAATGTCGGACGCGCCCGACCCATCCAAGAGGAAAGAATAAGTGCCCGGCAACCTGTCACAATTTTTTACCGGTACGGACTACCTGATGTCGTTGCCCATCATTCTGCTTACGCTATTCGCGTTGGGTATCCTGTTGATTGACTTAATGGTGCCGGTTGAGTGGAAGTGGGTCAACGCGATAACCGCCTTGGTTGGCATTCTGTTCTCCGCCGCCGGCGTGTGGAAAATCCAAGTGGCGTTGGGCACGCGGCCAGGACAGCCCGCCATGATGAACGCGATGGTAGTGGATCATTTCGCCATTTATTTCTGGTATCTGTTCCTGGCTTCCGCTGCCATCTCAATTCTCATGTCGATGCATTATCTCGAGATTGAACATGAGCATCATGGCGAGTTCTATTCGCTGATCTTGTTCTCGATTGTGGGCATGATGTGCATGGCCGCGGGCTTTGACGTCGTGCTGATCTTTATTGGCCTGGAATTGATGGCGATTTCCACCTATGTGCTGGTCGGATTCCTGCGCACCGATCGCCGCTCCAATGAAGCGGCTCTCAAATACATGCTGTTGGGAGCATTTTCGTCTGGGATATTTGCTTATGGATTGTCCTTGCTTTACGGCCTAACCGGCAGTACGAATCTCCAAATCATCGAAACGCATCTGGCACAACAGATGGCCGCGCATCAGAACCATGTTCAACCCATCGCCGTGATTGCATTGCTGACTACTGCTACCGGCCTGTTTTTTAAAATCGCAGCCATACCATTTCATCAATGGTTGCCGGATGCTTATGAAGGCGCCCCCACGAGCGTGACAGGATTTATGTCGGTGGCCGTAAAAGCCGCAGCATGGGCCATGTTGCTGCGCATTTTGCTGTGGGGCCTTTATCCGCTGCGCACGGTATACGTACCCTTGCTCGTATTTATTTCCATTGCCACCATGACGGGCGCCAACCTCGCTGCGCTCACGCAGAATAATCTCAAGCGGCTGCTGGCGTATTCGTCCATCGCCCACGTCGGATACATGTTGCTTGGACTGATTGCTCTGGCGTCGGTAGATTATCCGTCACCAGCTTTTTTTGATGGCTTCAAAGGTATTCTGCTGTATCTGCTGGTCTACACTTTCATGAACCTGGGAGCTTTCGCGGTGGTCACATCGCTGCGGCGTCGGGAAGTGATTGGCGACGAAATTGACGACATCGCCGGTCTTTTCTCTCGCGCTCCGATCGAATCCATATTGATGCTGATTTTTCTGCTCTCTCTGGCAGGAATTCCGCCACTGGCCGGTTTTTATGGGAAGTACTTCATCTTTCTCAGCCTGATCGAGAGTGGACATTACGTTCTGGCGTCGCTGGGCGTGCTTTATGCTGTCTTCGGCCTCTACTACTACATGCGCATCGCAAACGCGATATTTATGCGTGAGGCCATGGATAAGACCCGTCTTCCCCTCAGCGCAGCAATGGGATTCGCGCTGGGCATCACCGCATTCGGCACCGTCGTGATCGGAATATTGCCGGAACAATTCATCCAGGCAGTGAACCATGCCGTCTACTGGTCGCTGGGCATTGTGAAGACGTCGCCAATCGCGTCTCTGATGCGTTAAGAAACCATCATCGAAGTCCGCGCGGAGGACGCGTCTTGAGCCCGTGGATCCGGCGCACCTGAGACCTGACACCGGTGACCTGAGACCAACCTATGCCACCTTCCGGCGAGGACAGCACAGGAAAGAAAAGCGTCCTGGTACAACTGGCAAAATACAGCCAACTGGCTTTCATTTTTCCGGCTGCAACCTTTGCGGGATGGCTCATCGGTACTGGTCTCGACCGCTGGCTGCATACCACGTGGCTGTACCTCGTCGGACTCATCCTTGGCATTGTGTCTGGATTTGTGGAGTTGATCCGGACCGTAACTTCCTCCGAGTCCAAATAGGTTTTCCGTTTGACGACACCCGAAGTATCCGTTGTATTCTCCCTTGCATGTCCACTTTCAATAAAAGGCCTGTAGTTCGCTCTTATGCAGGGGCGCTCCGGCGGGAGCTCAGCCTCCGCAATCAGCAGTACGCGAAACGGCTCCAATTGCTTAGCCGCGAGAGCTATGGAGCTCCGCCCACGATCTGTTATCTGCCCTCGGAAGATGGAATGCGCCACGGCAATTTTCTGAGCGAAAGCTATTGTGCGATTGTGCGAGACGAAACCTGGCGCAAGCGGCTGCAAAAGGCACATAGTCAGGCTCGCAGCGCGCTTCCGCGGGAGGATCGTGCCTGGAAGGAATTGGACTCTAGCAATAGTTCGGACGCGCTGCTTATGAACATTTTCTGTTTTCCCGGCACGCTAAGGAGTCGCAGAGTCCTCGACTTGCTTGGGGTCGAAGCGGGGTTCGTCCCTGAGTTCGGGTTCAAAGCGCGCGTGCCCCTAGCAAGCGGCAGAGCCGATCGGACGGAAGTGGATATGCGGCTCGGCGAACTACTGGTGGAATCCAAACTAACTGAATCCGATTTTCAGCGCAGGGAAGTGGCATTAGTGGAAAGCTACCGCGATTTTGCCGACGTTTTCGATTGCCGGAAACTGCCGCAAGATGCTCGCCGATTTCTGTCCTATCAGCTCATTCGCAACGTGCTCGCTGCACATCACGGCCATTGCTCGTTTTGCGTAATGCTGGATGCGCGTCGGCCGGACCTGCGCGAAGCTTGGTTCGCAGTGATGTCTTGCGTCCAGATTGTTGACTTGCGCTTGCGTTGCAAAGTCCTGACTTGGCAAGAACTGGCAGAAGAGCTGCCCGGCAAGCTCCAGCGATTTCTGCAACAGAAATACGGCATTGCGTCCGGAAATAACGCTGGTCCAACGCTCCGTGATGAATCATTCGCTGCGAATGTCTGAAATAGATCGCAACAGCGAGTTCTTCTATTCCGGTGCATTGCCACGCATCTTTCGCTTCATGATCGTGCTTGCTTTTGTCTCCAGTCTAGCCGCGTGGCCGCTCTTCGGATGGCGCGTGATGCTGGGCGTAGCGTTTGGCTGCGCCATTTCCTATCTCAACTTTCACTGGTTGAAGCGAGTGTTGACCAATCTTGCGGATCGACTTTCTCCAGCCGAGCCCCGCCGGTCAACTAAGGGAATTGTTTTGCGTTTTCTGGTGCGCTACTTTTTGATGGGCCTCGCGGCCTATGTTATATTCAGTGTTTCTCCCGCGAGTCTGTACGGGCTCTTTGCGGGTTTGTTCCTGCCCGTAGCTGCAATCGCGTGCGAAGCCGCCTATGAGACGTATGTAGCGCTGGCACGTGGACTGTAAACGAAACCCAGAGTCTTAAACTGAGTACGGATGACTCAAACCTGATCCATGCCCGAACAACTCTGGTTTACTGAACTCCTGAATCACTTTTTCGCCGGCCCGGTCACGGGATTGTTGCGGGCGCTGCATATCGAGCCTCACTATCCGCAGGCGCCGATCAGCAACGCCGTGGCCATGCAATTCCTAGTGTTTCTATTTCTAATAGTTCTCTTTGCTCTAGTGCGATCGCGGCTTTCCGTGGAAAGGCCTGGCCCTCTGCAGCATGTTTTCGAAGGCGCCCATGGGTTCATCGAGGGACAAAGCCGGGAAATCATTGGACATCACAGCGAGGAATTCACTTCATTCCTGGTCGCCCTCACCTGCTTCATCTTGGTCAGCAACCTGATCGGCCTGATTCCAGGATTTGAGTCGCCGACCGCCGTTCCTATCGTGCCTTTGGGATGTGCCTTGGTTGCATTCATTTATTATCAGGCACACGGTTTCAAACATCATGGCATCGCTTATTTGAAGCATTTCGCGGGTCCGATTCCATTGTTGGCGCCGTTGATGATACCCATAGAACTGATCAGTCATCTGGCGCGAGTGCTGTCGCTGACCATCCGTCTGTACGCCAATATGTTTGCCGGCGACATGGTGACGCTGGTTTTCTTTTCGCTCGTGCCTATTGGTCTTCCTGTCATTTTTATAGGTATGCATATCGGAGTTTCGTTCCTGCAGACCTACATTTTTGTATTGCTGACGACGGTTTATCTGGCGGGTGCGGTAGCTGAAGAACACTAGGATTCGAGCGTCAAATGTTTCAAAGAGTATTTGTGCGCCGTTCAGCGTGAGAGCGTCTGCACGAGGATGACGTCAACCACCCACTGGCGGTCAATTCATAGCAATGAGGAGAAACACTAATGCGTAAGTTGAGCAATTTGTTCATGGTGATGTCTGGATTATGTTTCGCAGTTCCCGCATTCGCACAAGGCGAACCGGCGAATGCAGTGAATTGGGTGGCAATCGCGGCTGGATTTTCCATGGCCATCGCGTCTGCAATTTGCGGATTGGCCCAGGGAAAAGCGACCGCTGCTGCGGCCGAGGCGTTGGCTCGCAACCCGGCTGCTCGTCCTGGCATTCAGTTGGCGCTGATTCTCGGTCTTGCGCTGATTGAATCGCTGGCGCTGTATACACTGCTCATCATCTTTATAAAGGTAAAGTAGATTTTTGCGCAATCAAAAAGCCTCTGCTGGTAGGCAGAGGCTTTTTGTTTGAGAGCATTCTTCCCGTTACAGCTTCCGCTGACCGTCCCAGTCACCGCTTTTGGATTCGGGAGCGCGTTGCAGAGATTCCACTAGCAGGCGGCGCAGCCGGTAACGGCTTTCCAGATCGGTATTCACGATTTCGAAACCCACTTCATTCACCCGGGCACGACGCAACAGGACTTGTCCCCGAATTTGGCGCACGCCGACTGAGATCAAGATATTGGCTTCCGATCCGACCCGCAGATTGTCTTCCTTGGTGCCCATCCCGCCGCCAAGACTTAGCTCTCGAACCAGAATGCTGGACTTGCCCCACGAACTGCTGATCGTTGCGGAGAAAGTTTTTCGCAGCACAATACGTTCGTAACGCCGTTGCCTAACCCACGGACAAGCCGGCGCAGAGTCTAGAGCAGCGATCGCCAGTTCTGCCGGTTCCAGACCGCTGTCGGAAAGCACCTGGCTTCCGTAGCGTGGATCAATCTTAGCCAGAGCCTGTGCCGCAGCGATACGCAACTCGCGATGATGCGACCATTTCCACATTTTCTTGCCTTCCAGAAGATTGCGCAGCACCGGAACAGATTCCGCTTCCCGCAGCCGGCCGAGAGACTCCACCGCTTTCAGTTGCACGAGCGGCGAACGTCCTTGCGCATCGCCTGCTTCCGCCATGACGACTAGCGGCGGCACCGCGGTGCGATCGCCACTCATACCGATCTCGTCGACAGCCTGGGGCAGAACCAGCGGGTCCAGGATTTCCAGCAACTCCAGCAGAGACCGGCCACGATCGTGAGCAGCTCCGTAAGCGATCTGGCGAACTACGACGTCGTGATAAAACCGGTTCCACTCTGGCAGGCGAGCAGGCAACAGCTCCAACAGAGTGGGAACGTCCAGACGGCTGAGGAGTCCGACCGCTGAGGCGGCTTGGCGTGGCTGACCTGTTCGCAATACTTCCCGGAGCTGTTGCAGCCCAGCCGGACCCAGTTCTTTCACCACGTCGACCATGCGGTCACATTCGTCGCGACGCATGGAGCGAAAGAACCGGTCAGCAAGATGTTCCACGGCTGCCTGCGATGTGCGGCGTAATACCTGAAGCAAATCTTGAGGTACCTGTGGCGAGCGGAGAGCCTCTTCGATGAATTCCGGCAGACGGTTTTCCACCCCAATGCGCGGCCGCAACTCATTGGCGAGCACCGGCCGATGCTTGGTCATCAAATCCATTCCGTGGCAAACTTCACTCAGGGCGCCATAGAGTTTGCGGGTGCTGGCTTCCGAGCTGAGCCGCACAAACGCAGCACTAAGCAGGCTCTGCATCTCCGGATCCGGCTCCTTGCTCAGCGCTTCTCCCACTTTGCGAATGGCCGCTCCTAGCAAGTCACCTCCTGGCCCGGCAAATAGATCGGCCAACTGCGCCAAGCCGATTGCGGTTCTACGACGAGGTTCAACATCTCTCGCATCCAGGCAGCTAAAGTAGTTTTGCAGGATGGAAGAGGCAGTTTCCTTGTCCCCGCGTTGCAGCAACAATTCGACAAACTGTCGCACGTTGCGCGCCGGCACACAGGGAGCTTCATGGGAGAGCAGCACGCTCTTCTTTCCAGCCTCGGGCACCTCGGCCCAGAACATTCGGTCCAGGATGTCGGCATGGGATTCGACCAGGATCCCGGCCTTGCTCATCTTATCTTCCTGCAGCTTTAGGATTTGTCGCAGCGTGTCCATCTGCCGGCTCATGTGCTCCAGCATCTGATGCACCGCATTGACCTTGACTTCGCCTTTCTGAAAACGTTCCAGGGCGAAGCGGATAGCCATATGTTCAGCCGCCTTCATGAGAAGTGGTGTGTCCGTATTTTCGGTAGGGACATTCGCGGCCAGACTTTCTAGCAGTTGTTGGACGTTGAGCTTGGTATTGCTATCAGTCTTGGTAAGTTCTTTCTGTAACTGCTCGGGCTGAACGTTGGGATCGCTGCCCACTTCTCCAAATCGGGTGAGAAGGCGTATGGCTTGGACGACTTCCTCTTCCTGCAAGGGCACAACTCCGCCGGTCCACACTGCTCCGGCCGTACCCTCAGTAATGGGCGCATTCCCCGCGATGCGCATTGTAGGCACGCTGCCCACCGGTGCGCCGCCTGCTTCACCGCCGCCGCTATGCGCGCCCTCCGCAGCAGCAATGAGCTGCAGCAATTTCTGCGGATCATTCAACCATTGCTTGAACTCCGGACCGAGAGTCTGCGCGGCAATCTGCGCCGCAATAGTGATGTCGCCTGTGCCCGGATCCGCCGCGACAAATCTGACTTCATTGATCCTTATTGTGGCCTTTTTATTGTCTCCAAAAGTGTCCTTGATCTGCTTGACGACATCCTGGGCCTTGGAACCGCCCATGGCGAATGCTCGCACCAGGCGCGCAAAATCATCCACTGTGACCTGGTTGGAAAAGTGAATGCTGGCTAGCCCGGCAGTGGTCAGTAGCTGTGCAAAGCTGCGTTCCGCCTGGCCTGTTTCCAGGGCAATTCCGTCCAGCAACAGCGTATGTTCGGAGACTCCCAGCAAGAACCCGCCATCCGTACCCTTGGGTAGACCTTGCTGCAATTCATTCCATGTGATTTCGAATTGTCCCTCAGTGCGCTTGTGTCCGAAGCCATAAAGGCGCACGTACTTCACCAGGATGTTGAGGCTGTGGACGAAGGCGCGAGCGGAGGCGGTCCGACTCGCTCTATTTGTGTCTGCCGTGAGAATACGCGGCTCCTGGAAATTTTGGTTACCCGTAAGCGTAATGCGGAACCTAAGAGCAGTCATGTTACGGAGGTAATTGGGGGTGTCAAGGCGATGCGCAAACCAGGAAAACGCCAAATAAAGCTGAATCTGGCTATATGTAGAGGCTGATTTCCAGGCGAAGCCATTCAGTCACTTTCCTGTTTTCCACCTGGCGAGTACAGATGTTTCATGACGCATTCTCAACTGGTCCAAAAAGCAGTGGAGTGGTTGCGTGCTTATCGCTGCGGGGTTGTCCTTTCCGAGCAAGCCTGCATCAGCGGCGAGATGCCCGACGCTATTGGATGGAAGCGCTCCTGCCACTCTGTCCTCGTCGAATGCAAGATTTCGCGTGCCGATTTCCTTGCTGATCGCGGCAAACGATTTCGGAAGAAACCTGACACCGGTGTGGGATGTGAACGTTTCTACCTAACTCCCAGGCAATTGGTTTGCCTGGACGAACTGCCTGTGGGCTGGGGATTACTGGAATACCATAATCGAATTGTAAAGGTCGCGCGGACCGGCGCCAGGAATCTGCGCACAGCAGTCGGGTTTCGCTACGAAATGAATCTTCTTTTAGCGAGCCTTCGCCGTGTCGAAGTCCGCATAGAACCGCAAAACATTACCGACTTCCTCAAGTGGAAGAACCGCATGGCGGAATACAATCGCGGTGAGCTACCAAAGGGTATTTTGCCCGCTGGCGAAGAGGTGAATTACTTTCTGGAGGCAGAATCCAGTTCGCCTCCCGAAAATGTTGTTCCGCCCGCGATAGGCGGCGAGAATCCGTAATGCTTCCTAAGGTAAATTTCAAACACAAAAAACCGGGCTGGTTGGCCCGGTTTTTAGCAGCGTCGAGTTGAGATGCGGTTACATCGCAGCGCGGCGCAAAACTGACGCCGAGAGTGGCTGGTCCTTTTTGTGACCAGATCCTTTGTATCTCCGGATCACCGCGTCAGCCACAGAACCGAGGAAACGAGTAAGCAGGTGCTGGAAGTGCAAACGGAATGCCACGACGCGATTTTCATCCGTTACGCAATATGAGCCGTGTAACTCGCTGATAATAAATCGGTAAATAGGTTAGCGGATTTACCTGTCGGGGCGAACTCGAAGCACTATGTTCTTGACCCGTCAAAACTTTTGCATAACTTGGCAAGGTTGGCGGTGTGCGCACTCGGAGGTTTGACTTGAAGGCAACTTACAGTTCGCGGCGTCCTTCCATGGCTTTCAGCATCGTGATCTCGTCGGCATACTCGATGTCGCTGCCCACCGGAATGCCCATGGCTATACGCGTCACCCTGAGTCCAGGGCGCTTCAGTTGCTCCGAGAGATAGACAGCGGTGGCTTCGCCCTCGACGGTGGGATTGGTTGCAATAATCACTTCCTCGACCTGACCGCCTTCTACGCGCCGCGTCAAGTTGGAAATACGCAATTGTTCGGGACCGACACCATGCAACGGTGAAATCGCTCCATGCAGCACGTGATAGACGCCGTTAAAGTGCTTGGACTTTTCGATCGCCGCGATGTTCGTGGGTTCCTCGACAACACAAACCAGCCGCTGGTTTCGAGTGGGGCTGGTGCAGTAAACGCAAGGGTCCACGTCGGTAATATTGTTACAAACCGAGCATAGACGCAGGCTGGCCTTGACGTCGCGCACGGCAGCCGCCAAAGCCTCGGTGTCCTCATCCTTTGAACGCAGGATGTAGAAGGCGAGCCGCTGCGCCGTCTTGCTGCCAATTCCCGGCAGCTTCTTTAGTTCCTCGATAAGACGCACCATGGGTTCAGCAAAACGACTCATAGATGTGAATTGAAATCAAGAATGTGATGAATACTCTTGCTTGATGAATGACAACAGGTAAGGAAACTCACAGCCCGCTCAGTCCCATCCCACCCAGCATGCCGCCCATGGTGGACTGCATCGCTTCATCCACTTTTCTGCCGGCGCCGTTGATGGCAGCCGTGATCAAATCCTGAAGCATTTCTAAATCCGCGGCCTTGGCGGCCTCAGGATCAATCTTGATGCTCAGCACCTGTTTCCTTCCATCCATACGCACGGTTACGCTGCCACCGCCGGACGAACCCTCAACGACAGTTTCCTCCATCTTCTTCTGGAGTACTTCGTACTGCCGTTTGGCCTGAGACATCAGGTCTTGCAAGTTAAATCCGCTCATCTTTGAAAACCTCGGTCTCGGGTCGCAGCTGTCAGGTCTTAGGATCCGATTCAGTACGATTGCGGCGTCCAGCCATCGCAGGAGTGAAACCTGACACCTAACACCTGCTCTACCGTTTCTCCCTATAATCAATGACTGTTCTGATTTCAGCTCCGAACTTCTCTTGCATTCGGCGGACAACCGGGTCCTGTTCCACGCGGCTACGACCCCCGCCGTTGGAAGCTCTACGAATTGTCGGCGCAGGCTGCACTTCGCTTCCCGGAACCACTCTCAGCTTGACCGGCCGGCCTAGAATTTGGCTGGCAGTTGCGGTCAGTAGCCGCTTTGCCTCCGCGCTCAGCGACATGTCGATCACGGCTGCGGATGCAGTTACTTTGATCCGGAGCTCATCCCCCTGAACCTCCCACTCGCCGCCATCGAGCAGCGATACCAGGACCCGATGTCCCGCCCCGCCTAAAGCATCCAGCACAGCACTGGGGAGATCGCGGTGTTCCGCGGGCTGGTTTTCACGCGCAGGATCCATCTGTGCCGATATCTCTTCCACCTTTTCGGTTACCGATGCCGGAGCAGCCGCCCCCATAACAACAGGCGGATTGCTCGTCCTTGCCACGACCTTTGACGGGGCGGAAGGAGAGTTTTCAGTCGATAGCTGCTCGGGTTTTGATCCACCCTTGCGCGCTGAATCGGCGGCGAACGGTGAAACGTAATTCGGGCGAGCCGTCGGAGGATCGGGCTTCCTAGCTTCCGGAACAATGGAAGGCTTGCCCGCCGGGCGCTGCACGTTTCCTACACCTGCCTCACTGAGCAACTGTTCGATCGGGAGTAGTCGCTGTGCATGCGCCATCTTCAGCAGCCCCAGCTCCAGATGAAAACGCTGTTCCTGGCGGTAACCAAGTTCACCGTGGGTGCGCAGCATGATTTGTAGATGACGCGCCAGGTCTTCCTCACTGAACAATTCAGCAACGCGCGCCACTCGTTTACCTTCATCACCCGAAACTTGTAGCAAAGAAGAATCAGCGCCGGCTATTTTGGCAATGACGGCGTTGCGAAGAAATCGGACCATCTGCCGCGCGAAATGGGTAGGACTGTGACCTTCGCTAATCAGTTGATCCACCACCCGCAACACCTGTTCACTGGACCCCTGAGCGACAGACTGCATAATCTGTTCCAGCACTCCGGACGGCGCGGCGCCAACGAGTTGCCGCACTTCATCCAAACTCAGTCGACCGCTGGAGGATGCGATGGCCTGATCCAGAATAGAAAGTGCGTCACGAATTGAGCCGTCGCCTCCTTCGGCAACCAGCGCCAAGGCATCTTCATCGGCTTCGAGGTTTTCTCTAGCCACAAGGTCTTTCAGTTGTCCGAGAATCTCCTCAAATCTGACCGCGCGAAAACTGAAATGTTGGCAGCGTGAGCGGATAGTCTGCGGAATGTCTTCGGGTTGAGTAGTGGCCAGCATGAAAACCACGTGACCGGGTGGCTCCTCGAGCGTTTTCAGCAGGGCGTTAAACGCAGCATCAGTTATCTGATGAGCCTCGTCAAGAATGTAGATCTTGAAACGATCGCGCGCCGGTCGATACCGAGTTGCTTCGCGCAGTTCACGGATCTCATCAATGCCACGATTGGTAGCTGCGTCAATCTCAATTACGTCAACCGAATTCCCGGCACGTATTTCAGTGCATGACTCGCAAATTCCACAAGGTTCTGATACAGGCTTGTCAGAAGAGCGGCAGTTCAGCGCCATGGCCAGGATGCGAGCGACTGTGGTTTTGCCGATGCCGCGGTGTCCACTAAAAATGTATCCATGAGCAGTCCGCTGCTGCTCAATGGCATTTTTCAAGGTCCGGGTAACATGCTCTTGCCCGATAACCTCAGAAAATTTCTGCGGACGGTACTTACGCGCCAGGACCTGGTAGCTCATGGGTGGGTAAGTCATTATACCGTGCGTCGTGACCCCATTTGAGAACCGGCCTTAGCTCCTGCTGGCGCGTGATGGCATGGCTTTGTGGGCAGGAAGTAAGGCTTTCCTCACCTCAAGAAGCGCTTGCGAAGAGGCGTGACAAGGGATACCCTTTGGGGCTAAGTCGGCATGTCCGAAAGCCTCTGGAGGCCCTTATGCAACTAAGACTGAGTACTCGAACGATAGATGGTGCTTTGATCGTCGATTGTGGTGGTCGCATTGTTTTCGGCGAGGAGTCCGCCAGCTTGCGTGACTCGGTTAAGAAACTGATCCCGGACAATAAAAACATCGTGCTCAACCTTGGTGGCGTGAACTACATCGACAGCGGCGGGCTTGGGACTCTGGTGGCGCTGTATACCACGGCCAACAACGCTGGCGGTTCTATCAAGCTGGCCAACCTGACCCAGCGAGTCGGCGACTTGTTGCAAGTCACCAAACTGCTCACTGTTTTTCAGGTCTATGACAGTGAAGAGCAGGCAGTTCAATCGTTCAGTAAGACTGCAGCGGCGTAACTTCGAGCGTCCTCGTAGACGCCTTCCCACAGATTAGAATTCTTCAGCGAAGGCACGTTCCGGCCTTTTTGTATAATCACCCTTTTGTTTCGTAGCGAAGACTCTCCTTGGGGGCAAAACTTGTCACAGGCGGAAATTGGGATCATCGGCGGCAGCGGACTCTACGCAATGCCCGGGCTGACTGCAGTACGCGAGCTCCGTCAGCAGACTCCGTTTGGCGATCCTTCCGATGTGTACGTTTTGGGCACGCTTGAAGGCAGGAAAGTTGCGTTTTTGGCGCGGCACGGTCGCGGCCACCGCATCCTGCCAACCGAGCTGAATTTTCGCGCCAATATTTACGGCTTCAAGCAGTTGGGCGTCGAGCGAATCGTGTCAGTTTCCGCCGTGGGTTCGTTGAAGGAGGAACACAAACCTTTGGAGTTCGTCATCCCTGACCAATTCTTTGACCGTACCCGGCATCGTATAGACACATTTTTCGGAGATGGCATCGTCGCACACATCGCCTTCGCAGATCCGATTTGCCCTGAACTTGCCAGAGTCGTTGGGACAGCCTGCCAGAAAGCTGAGGTAGTCGGTAAGCGCGGTGGAACATACCTCTGTATGGAAGGTCCCCAGTTCTCCACGAAGGCGGAATCAAATGTTTATCGAACCTGGGGTATGGACGTGATCGGGATGACCAACCTGCAAGAGGCCAAGCTCGCGCGTGAAGCCGAGATCTGTTACGTGACGGTCGCCATGGTGACGGATTACGACTGCTGGCATCCTCACCATGATTCGGTTACGGTGGACCAGATTGTCGCAGTGCTGCTGAAAAACGCAGAGAATGCCTGTAAAGTGGTCCGCGAGACAGTTGCCGCGATGCCCAAGGGCCGGTCCTGCAAGTGTGCCACGGCGCTGGCGCATGCAATTCTGACGGAGCGCGACAAAATTCCCGCAGCCACGCGCCAGAAACTCAAGCTTATTCTGGAAAAATATCTGGAAGATAAGACAGCATAATGAGCGTTCTAGCCGTTGGTTCCGTTGCCTTCGATTCCATCGTTACTCCTTCCGGGCGCGCCGACAGTGTGCTGGGCGGCTCAGCTACGTATTTTTCCCTCGCGGCCAGCTACTTCACCGAGGTGCGGATAGTTGCAGTTGTGGGTGAAGACTTCACCACCGATAGTGAAAATGTCTTCAAGAAACGCAGCATCGACACTCGTGGCATCCAGCGCGCCAAAGGCAAGACTTTCCGCTGGGGCGGACACTATCTTGAGAACCTGAACGAAGCTAAAACCGATTTCACCGAACTAAACGTTTTCGAACAATTCAAACCGCGCATCCCCTCGGAATACAAAGACTCGCAATTTCTTTTCCTGGGCAACATTCATCCCAGCCTCCAAACCGCGGTGCGAACGGAGATGGGAGGAGTTCGCTTAACCGGTGGCGATACCATGAACTACTGGATCCAGCGAGCACACAAGGAACTCATCGAGACCCTGAAACTGGTCAATGTGCTGCTCATCAACGATGGCGAGGCTAAGATGCTTGCCGGCGACAATAGCCTGGCGCGCGCCGCGCGCAAGGTGCTCGATATGGGCCCACAGGCGCTGGTCATCAAACACGGCGAATATGGCGCAACTATTTTCTTTGACGAAGGAACATTCGGCGTGGGCAGCCATCCTTTTCGTGCCCCCGCGCTACCTATCGAAGAAGTGAAAGATCCAACCGGCGCGGGAGATTCCTTTGCCGGCGGGTTCATGGGATACATCGCATCGCAAGGGGAACTAAATCGTGAAGTGCTGAAGCGAGCTCTGTTCTACGGTGGGGTGATGGGATCATTCACGGTGGAGCAATTTGGCACCGAACGCCTGCAGTCACTCACCCAGGAGGACATCGAAGCACGCTTCCAAATCTTTCGCGAACTCACTCACCTGGAATGAGTAATCCCGCTACCCATCGTTTGGATCGCGAAACCGCGCTGGTGGCGGGCCTTGCAGCTTGTATTTCAGTCATCTCCTTCATCTTTTATTTCCGCCATGACGCCATACTCCTTTACGGCGACGCTGTAGCGCACATCAATATTGCCCGGCGGGTTTTCGACTCGCGTACTCCCGGCTTGCTGCAACTGGGCACCGTATGGTTGCCGCTGCCGCACCTGCTGATGGTTCCATTTCTATTTTCGGGTTGGGCGTGGCGGACAGGAGCCGGCGCTTCGGTTCCTTCGATGATCGCCTATGTGCTCGGAACAATAGGCATCTTTCGCTTGGTCCGGAGCGCATTGAGTTTTCGTACGCAATCGGACGCGGCGGCAAAAATTGCAGCATGGTTGGCGGCGATCGTCTTTGCCGCGAATCCAAATCTGATTTATTTGCAAACCACGGCAATGACCGAGGCACTCTACCTCGCTCTGTTTATCTGGGCGGTTGCCTACTTCTTTGAATTCGCACAACGATCGATACTGGCGGACCCTGTGTTGCAATCCTCCGCGTCCTCCTCATTGATGAAATGTGGACTGTGTCTGATAGGTGCGTCCTTTACTCGGTACGACGCATGGTTTCTGACTCTTGTGACACTCGTCGCCGCAGTGGTCGTGGTTCTAAAGACTAAACACTCCGGGATGAACGATCTCAGAAAGTTCGCTCTGCTGGTGGGGGCGGCTCCGGTACTTTGGCTTGCTTACAACGCGATCATCTATCGCAACCCACTGGAATTCGCCAACGGTCCTTATTCGGCACGAGCAATCGAGCAGAAGACTTCCCGCCCCGGCTATCCCCCACACCCAGGCACGCACAATTTGCTAGTCGCTGGCAGTTATTTTCTGAAGTCAGCAGAACTGAATGTCGCGGAAGGGAAATGGCAGAGAATGTGGATCATTCTCCTACTGTTGGGAACGGCAATGAGTCTGATCTTCAATCACCGGCTGTGGCCACTTTTGCTGCTGTGGGTGCCTTTGCCGTTTTACATGCTTTCCATCGCATACGGTGGCGTGCCCATTTTTTTGCCAGAGTGGTGGCCTTTTTCCTATTACAACGTGCGCTATGGGCTGGAAATACTTCCCGCTTTTGCTGTGTTTGTCGCGTTGGCAATGCATTTCATGGCGGGCACGATGCGGAACAGCACAGGCAAGGCTCTCATCAGAGTCGCAGTCTTCATTTTCGTGGCCGCCAGTTATTGGTCGGTTTGGCGCGAGCGGCCGGTTTGTTATCGTGAAGCGTGGATCAATTCTCGGTCCCGAATCGCTCTGGAGACCCAACTGGCCGCAAGCTTGAAGACTCTCCCTGCGGATTCAACATTACTCATGTATTTGGGCGACCACGTCGGTGCCATACAGCAGGCCGGTATTTCGTTGCGACGTGTGATCAATGAAGGCAATCATCGAACCTGGAGGCAGCCTTCTGATCCCGAGGGATTGTGGGAGCAAGCGCTTTCAAATCCACTAAATCACGCGGACTTCATAGCTGCGACGGACGGCGATCCGGTCTCGGTAAGCCTTCAAGCCAAGGGCTTGGTTCGCATCGCCCAAATCCAGGTCCCGGGCCAGGCAACCACGACAATCTATGCGACGCATTCTCGACCACAGTAATCAGCTGGGTTAACTAGCACTGCTCAAGATGGCTAGGCTCGCTGTTTACGGTGATAAAATCCAGCCATTCCTGATGACGACATTGCACCATTTTTACGATCTGCTGCAGACAGAAACGTCTTCGACGGTGTTTCTGTCCATGGTGCGACTGGTGTTGGCTGGCATTCTGGGCGGACTGATTGGATTGGAGCGAGAGATGAAGCATCGCCCCGCTGGAGTGCGCACCAATATGTTTATTTGTTTTGGGGCTGCCATGTTCACCATTTTGTCGGATCAGCTGCAAAGCGGATATCCCAGCGGCGACCATACCCGCATTGCAGCACAAATTATCCCGGGCATTGGCTTTATCGGCGCCGGCTCGATTCTCCGCGCACATGGAGAGCTGGTGTTGGGTCTGACCACGGCGGCAACGCTATTCGTGGTCGCCTCAATCGGAATGGCAGTTGGAGGCGGCCAGTACCTGACAGCAATATTCGCGACGGCGGTCATCCTTTTTGCTCTGTTTTTCTTGGGAGGCACTCTGCGGCGGATGAATCTCAAGCTCGAAATCAACACCTACGAAGTCACAGGGAAGACCGCCGACGAAGTGATTGCCGAAGTAAACCGCATTCTCGAGATCACCCATTCGTTGATGAAAAACACGCAAGTCGCGGCAACCAAAGACCATGTGCGGGTCCAATTCGACCTCGCACGTCCTCACAAGCAGCAAGAGGAGATTTTCCGGGGATTGAAGCAATCTGCGGTACTCGAGACCGCCGTTCTGGTAGGGCCAGTGGAACCAGAATGAGCGCCGCCCCCAATGTGGTCCCTTTCGTGAAGGCGAATGCGTGTGGAAATGATTTCCTGATCATTGACGGCATGCATGCTCCCGCGGACCTGGCCGGATTCAGTCGTCGCATCTGCGACCGGCATCGCGGGGTTGGAGCCGACGGAGTGGAGTGGCTGTTTCCGGCACAGGACGCTGACGTCCGCGCGCGCCTGTTTAATGCCGATGGATCGGAAGCAGAGATCTCCGGGAATGGCACGCGCTGTGTAGCAGCTTATTTTTGCTCAGAGCATGCCCGGGAAAAAGTGACCATCCGCACGGGCGCCGGGATAAAGACCTGCATGCTGACCTCGCGTAATGAAATCCAGTACGAGTTTGAGATCGCGATGGGTGAGCCTCAGGTGGGGGAAGAATTTCCCATCAAGCTGGCATTCCGCGAGGTGCGAGGCATTCCGGTTTCAGTCGGCAACCCGCATTATGTAGTCTTCGTGAACGAGTTTGGGCCGGGTTGGCAGGCCGAAGCAGCAGAAATCGGACGCCATCATGACTTCAAGTATGGGATTAACGTTGAGCTTGTGATCTCCAAAGACAAAACCAATGTAGAAGCTCGCTTCTTCGAACGTGGAGTGGGCGAAACGCAGTCTTCGGGTACCGGGTCGTGCGCCTCTGCAGTCGCAGCCATTTCCGCAAAGCGCGCTGAGTCACCGGTGCGTGTGCACACGCCTGGCGGAGTGCAGACCGTCCGGTGGGAAGACCAAGTGTTCTTACGCGGACCGGCTCAGCTCATCGGCCGGGGCGAGTTTTTCGTTTAGCATGGGACTGTAATAATGCAGCAGCCTGGCACTCCGATCCCGCGCATCAAGCCCCCCGCGTTGCAGCATGGCGATACCGTGGGCATTGTCGCGCCGGCCAGCAATATCCAGCGGGATCTCCTGAACGCCGGCTGCGATATGCTGCGTCGCCTGGGATACAAACCTTTCTGCTTGGAATCCATCTTCGATCAGGATCTTTACTTTGCCGGATCCGCCGAGCGTCGGGTGAGGGAACTAGAGGAAATGTTTGTCCGCGACGAAGTCCGAGCGATTCTTTGCGCCCGAGGTGGCTACGGCTCAAATTATCTGCTGGGCAAATTGAATCTTCAAAAGATCGCACGACACCCGAAGATCTTTGTCGGTTACAGTGACAACACCACATTGCTGACCCATTTTGTGGATTCGACCGGATTGGTTACGTTCCACGGGCCAATGATCACGAAAGATTTTGCTCATGCCGATGGAGTGGATTTGATCTCATGGGAAGCGGCTCTGACTGGGCGCTCGGAATGGGCTGTGCCATCGGATTCCGGGATGAAGCCGCTGGTTGAGGGCTCCGCCGAGGGCGTCCTCTACGGAGGCTGCCTGTCGATGCTGGTGGCTTCGCTCGGCACGCCGTATGAGATCCGCACCGCGGGCACAATTTTATTTTTGGAGGATGTTGCCACCAAGCCTTTCCAGATCGACCGTATGCTGATGCAATTGAAGCTGGCAGGAAAGTTGGAGAGCGCACGGGGAATTATCTTCGGCGAGATGACGGATTGCATGCAGCACAAGGACCAGGGCTACACTCTAGAGGAAGTTGTGCTGCGCATCGTGGGTGATCTGGGAAATCCGGTGGCGTTCGGTTTGCGGTCTGGGCACGTTTCTCAGCGCAATGTCACGCTTCCCATCGGAGTGCGCGCGGCCCTCACCGTCGATAGCAGGGAAGCGAGATTGACGATTCTGGAAGCGGCTACGGCGCCGTCTGCGGTCTCCGCGCGGCGGCGGACATGATTGAAAAAATATGACTGAGCAGAAACATGTTCACTTGATCGGCATCTGCGGCACAGCAATGGCGTCGCTGGCCGGGATGCTGCGGCAGCGGGGCTTTCGCGTCAGCGGGTCGGATGCCGCCGCCTATCCTCCGATGTCGGCTTTTCTAGAATCCCTCGGCATTACAGTCCGCCAGCCTTTTGGGGTGAAGAACCTGGAACCTCGGCCCGATCTTGTCGTAGTCGGAAACGCTATTTCGCGCGGCAATGTCGAACTCGAACACGTTCTGGATGAACACATCCCGTTACATTCCTTGCCCCAGATCCTGCATGACGAATTCCTGCGCGGCAAAGAAGTCTTGGTGGTAGCGGGCACACACGGCAAGACCACGACCACCTCAATGCTGGCTTGGATTTTTCACACCGCAGGGATGCAGCCTTCCTTCCTGGTTGGCGGCATCGCAGAGAATTTCAGCAGCAGCTTCCAGTTGGGGCAGGGCAAACATTTCATCCTCGAAGGAGACGAGTACGATACCGCATTCTTCGATAAAGGCCCCAAATTCCTGCATTACTTTCCTAATGGATTGATTCTAACTTCGGTCGAATTCGATCATGCCGATATTTACAAAGACCTCGACGCGGTGGAAACTGCCTTCAAGCGGCTGGTGAATCTGATCCCACAGCGAGGACGCATCGTCGCCTTCGACACCGGCGAAAGTCTTGCTCGGTCTTTGGAGCGGGCATTCTGTCCCGTAGAGCGCTATGGCGCGGCCGCGAACGCCACATGGCGAGTGACCGACTTGCGACTCGAACCCACACGTACCACATGGTCGGTGCTGCGCAATGGCGAAGCCTGGACGAATTTTGAATTTGCCTTGGCCGGCGAATATAACGTCTGGAACGCTACTGCAGCCGCGGCCCTGGCCGCTGGATACGGCATCTCTAAACAGGAAATCGCGGCCGCGCTTAAAACTTTTAAAAGCGTAAAGCGACGTTTGGAGGTTAGAGCCCAGGTGAACGGCATCACCATTATTGATGACTTCGCGCACCATCCCACGGCGATAGCGGGTACTTTGACAGCGCTGCGTTCGCGCTACCCAGGTGCACGGTTGTGGGTGATCCTCGAACCGCGATCGAACACGCTTCGTCGAAATGTGCTGCAGAAGGAACTGGCGAAAAGCCTGGCGCTGGCCGATGAAGTGGTGGTCGCCGATGTGTTCAAGTCAGAGGCCATCCCTGAGACCGAGCGATTGGACCTGGCGGCCCTTGGGGCTCAGGTGCAGGAACATGGCAGGCGCGCGCGCATTGTGCCGGAGGTAAATGGAATCGTGCAGCTTGTGGCACCGGAAATGCGCCCGGGAGACGTTGTTGCCATCCTTTCCAATGGCGGCTTCGGCGGGATTTATGAAACCTTACCGCAACGTCTGAAGTCTCTTTCCGGAGGCAGTCCTGACAGAAATCCGATGGAGGCATCTGCAAAGGTGTGAGCAAGCCGGCACCGCTCGAAGGTTGAGCTGAAGGAATCTTGATCCGCACAATCATAATGCTTGGCTTCTGGGCCGCGCTGCTTCCTCTTGTGGCAGTGGTGGCTTTTCCCTGGACGTTGATTACCGGCAACATCAATTTTCTCTACCGGGCGGGCATGTGGGGAGCTTGGACGGGAGTCCGCCTCGCTGGAATCCGTGTGCGCACTATCGGCCTCGACAAGCTGGATGCTGCGCGAACTTACATCTTCATGTCCAATCACGTTTCCAATATCGATCCGCCACTCCTGCTGCCGCTGATTCCTCGCCGTACGTCGGTCATGGCGAAGAAAGAATTATTCAGTTATCCGCTGTTGGGACGGGCGATGCAAATGGGATCCCTGGTCCCAGTGGACCGCGGCAACCGGGACGCCGGGATTGCCGCCGTTCGCAGCGCGGCCGAGGTCATCCAACAAGGCATCAATATGACAATCTATGTAGAAGGCCACCGTTCCTTAGACGGCAGACTGCTACCTTTCAAAAAAGGACCGTTTTACCTCGCTACTGAATGTAATGTGCCTGTCGCGCCAGTAACCATCGCGGGCTCACATTACATAATGCCCAAGCGAAGATTTGCGATCAGGCCGGGCACAGTCAATGTGACTTTTCACGATCCCATTGAACCTAAAGATTTCGGCGGCCGGGAGTGTTTGATGGTGAAGGTGAGAAATGCCATTAACAGTGCATTGCCTGCAGAGTTTCAGCAACCAGATTTGCAGACTGCCAAGGATTTGACCGGACAGCAGGGGGTTGTGTAGCAAAGATTCCGTGGTGTAAATCCATTCCTACCGTTGATTCAATCTTTGACCGCTTTCGTCCGCAACGCTTTCGCAATTTCCGGTAAGCGGCTGAATACTGCCGAGCATCGTAGCCACAACTTGTTATCAATTGCCGGGTAGCCGCTGACGACTGCTCCAACAGCGACGTCGCTGGGAATTCCGGTTTGTGCCGTGGCGATAGCCCCGTCGCCGATGCTGCAGTGACCGGCTACGCCGACTTGTCCGGCCAGGATCACGTTGTTCCCCACATCCGTCGAACCAGCAAGTCCGACTTGTGCGCACAACAAAGTATTCTCGCCGACCCGGGAACCGTGTCCCACTTGAACCAGATTGTCAATCTTAGCGCCCCGGCCGATATGCGTTTCCCCTACGCTCGCGCGATCTATGCAGGCATTGGCCTGCACTTCGACATCGTCTTCGACCACGGCTGGACCGGACTGCGTGATCTTCTGCCAGTGACCAGAATCATCTTTGGCGAAGCCAAATCCATCGGAACCCACTACTGAGCCGTTCTGCAGTACAACAGAATTGCCCAGTTGGCAATGCTCCCGCACGACAGCATGAGCGTGCGCGAAAAAATTGTCACCGATCTTTGCTCCAGGATAGACCACGACGTGTGCCAACAGCACGGCGTTCCTACCGATTTGTACATCCTCACTGACCACGACGTATGGACCAATGTGGGCGTTTTCTCCAATCTTGGCGGACGGATGAATTACCGCTGTGGCGTGGACGCCAGGCGCATATTTCGGCGGTTGATAGAAAAGTTCAATCGCCCTGGCAAATGCGAGATACGGGTTGCCGCTGCGCAGCATGGCGGAAGGAATGTGGGGAAAGCTTTCGGCCACAATGACTGCCCCCGCCTTTGCAGTTTTCGCAGCTGACGCGTACTTTGGATTGGCTACAAAAGTGAGGTGACCAGGACCCGCTTCCTCGATTCCCGCGACGCCGGTGATTTCAGTATCGGGCGAGCCATTTTCCAGGCGCGCGCCCAGGACGGTGGCGATTTGTGCAAGTTTCATAATGATGGCCCGCGATTGCGGGTGAGACGGTGATTGTATCGAAGGGGATTGAAAGGCGCAGCAATTAGCACTTGGCACTTGCGTTTAGCCATTCTGGTTCCTGAGTACTGCTCGGAAAAGGCAGCCGAAGTTTTTTAAGGCTAAGTGCTAAAGGCTAAGTGCCAAGTCCTGGATCATTCTCCGAACAGTTGTACCTGCCGGGTATCCATGAGGGCACCCTTGCGTCGCCGTCGGGTTGCCCCGATCACCGCCAGCACTGTGAGGGATGATAGTGCGCTGCGGGGAACGAAAATGCGCTGGGTGTTGGAGCGCATATCTGGCGGATTGATAAGAAATCCTTCCGCCGTAGTCAGCGATAGGTCATTGGGCATCATGCCTTCAAGAACCTCGTTGTCTTTGAACTTGAGCCTGACCCAGAGTCCCTCGGTTCGCGGACGGCTAGTGAAGGTTTTGCGGCTGAGCGAATCCGAATCTCCGAATTCGCGGACGAAGTACACGCCCTTAATATCGCGCAGCTCAATTGCGACAACGTTGCCGGCGGTGTTCAGCAGTTCCAGTTTGCTGTCATGGACGAAATTGGCAGGCGCAACGTAACCGTTGATCGAATCCCGGTCCATCTTCCGGACTACGACCTTTTTATGGGTGGACGGCATGATGATTGGTCTAAAAGGGCGTCAGGGGCGGCTTCGCGCTGCTTGGCCCAAGCAGATTCTCGCACTTTTCCCACGACTCCGCCGGGTCATCACGTTGACAGTAGCCAAATTGTTAACCTTGTGTTATTTTCATTAGCTTGCCATGTCCCGTCCCAATTAGTCTAAACCTATTGATTAGAGTAATTTACGCGCCGAAGTCCGGAGCTACAGGTTCGCCGAGGCTTTGCCCTGTGGAAATCTTGGTGAACTGGGGTTCAGTAGCAGCCGGCAGTCGCCACTAAAGAATGGCTGATTACATTTACACCATGGAAATCCGGCTGACGCCGGATCAGCAACGCGGGGTCACCCTCGTCCAAGACATTGCTCGCGCCGCGGGCATGAATATCTATCTCACCGGCGGCGCGGTGCGCGACATCATTAGCGGTTTTTCCATCCGCGACTTGGATTTCACGGTACAGGGCAACCCACTCAAATTGCAGAGGGAGTTGGAACGCGCCGGGGCGGTGATTTCTTCTGCCGATGAAGACTTCAAGACGGTATACCTCAGATTGCCGGGCAGCGTCCGTGCCGAAATCAGTATGGCCAGGACGGAGCAGTACGAGAAAGCGGGCAAGCCACCTAGCATATCGCCGGCAACGATCATAGAAGATCTGCGCCGCCGGGATTTCACGTTCAACGCCATGGCCTTATCGCTGAACCCAGGCTCGCGCGGTCTGCTGATGGATCCTTTCAACGGGGCGGCGGATATTGAAGCTAAGCTGATCCGGGTGCTGCACAACTATGCCTTTGTCGAAGATCCCTCGCGCCTGATCCGCGCCAGCCGCTTTGCCGCTCGCTTCCATTGGCCCCTTGAGGAGCGTACGCAAGCCCGCTTCACGTCGGCGGTAGAAAACAAATACATGGAATACATCACCAACCGCGCGATCGGTTACGAGATCGAGCAGTTGGCTTACGAAGATGATCCGCTGCACATCCTGCGCGTGCTGGAGAAGGAAGATTGGTTGAAAGTGCTGCATCCACGCTGGACCACCGCCAAGGTAGATGCCGCCGGGCTTGGCCAGCTACTGAAAACGCGACAGCAAATGAACGAATTGGGATATTCCCCGGATCCCGCTCCGGCGGTGTTGTATTTCTTGACCGCCAGGCTCGGCGAGAAGGACATTGCCGACATGCGCAAGCTCATTCCCCGAAAAGACCTGGTGGAGGCTTGGCGGGATCTTGAGCAAAACGCGAAAAGCCTGGCAAAGAGGCTCACGAGTAAGGAAGCCGCGACGCCATCACGCACCTGGAAATTATTGTCCGAAGCTCGTCCGGAAATGATCTTGTTTCTCGCCGTGACCGCGCGGCAGCAAGCGGTCGTGCAGAAGATCAGGAACTTCTTCACCAAGTGGCGGCAGTTGCAGCAGAAGATTCCGTTGCCGGAGATGACCGAACTGCGCATTACGTCCCAGTTGCCAGAGTATCCAAAGATTGCGCAAGACGTTTTCATGCTCTTGCTTGACGGAAAGCTGCGTTCGCGCACGGAGATATTGAGATTTTTGAAGCCGCTGGCACCTCCCCCGCCGCCGCCACCGCCACCTCCGCCCGCGAAAAGGGGACGGGCTGCCAAAGCCGCGGCTGTTGCTGTCCTTCCCGCAGCTGCAGCACCGCTCACCGGCAAGAAAAAAGGGAAAGGTGTGGTTGCGCCCGCAACGCCGCCGCCCGCGAAAGCCGGGGCGAAGGTAGAACCTCCCAAGCCTCCCGCTTCACCTAGGCCAGCGAAGCAAAAAGAGAAAAAGGTCATTCGCGCTGCGCCGAAGAAAGTGAAAGGTAAGAAACGCCGCTAAAGAAGGAATTGCCCGGTTACGCGGCTTTCCTCAGTTTCCTATATTGGCGCTCAAGCTGTGGATAAGTTGGCGGCTTTTCGAGGGCTTCTTCCACTTAGAATGGCCTCGACGTAAAATCCTAAACAGAGCCTCTGATGTCCCAATTCGTCCACCTGCACCTCCATACCGATTACTCCATGCTTGATGGCGCCTGCGATGTGGAAAAGCTTGTCCACCGCGTAAAGGAGCTCGGCATGCCCGCGGTTGCCATGACCGATCATGGCAACATTTTTGGTGCAGTGCACTTTGTGAATGCGGCTAACAAAGCTGGGGTGAAGCCGATCGTGGGTTGCGAGCTTTATGTATGCAAGAAGGAAGATCACGTTATCGAACGTACTCCGCCCGACGGTGACACGTATAACCATCTCCTGGTCCTGGCCGAAAACGAAGTGGGCTATCGCAATCTGGTGAAGATCACCTCTGAAGCTTCTCTTCGTGGCTTTTACTACAAACCTCGAGTCAGCAAGAAATTTCTTGCCGAGCACTCCCAGGGTTTGATCGGCCTTTCCGGTTGCCTGAAGGGTGAAGTTGCAGAGTACCTGATGGAAGACAAGTACGAGGCGGCGCGCAATGCTGCCGCAACATATCGCGATATCTTCGGCAAAGAAAATTTCTATCTTGAACTTCAGGATCAGGGCTTGGAGATGGAGCATCGCATCCGTCCCCATCTGTTTAAGCTCGAAAAAGATTTGGGTTTGCCCTTGGTGGCGACCAACGACAGCCACTACCTTTGCGAAGACGATGCTCACGCCCAGGATGTGATGCTTTGCATCCAGACCGGCAAATCCATCCAGGACACGAATCGCATGAAGTTTCAGGGCTCCGGCTTCTACGTCAAAAGCCACGACGAGATGTACCGGGTTTTTAAAGATTCGCCCGAAGTTCTCGCTCGAACATTGGCCATTGCGGAACGCTGCAGCATGCGCCTGGAAAAAGTCAGCAATCCATTTCCCCACTTCGACGTCCCCGATGGCTACACACTGGACAGTTATTTCGAAGATGTCACAAGGAAAGGCTTCGCTCGGCGGCTGGAGACGTTGCGACAACTAGAAAGTCAGGGCCGACTGAAGCACAGCCTCATGGAATATGAACAGCGTCTTAAGCAAGAGTTGTCCATCATCCAACAGATGAGGTTTTCTGGATATTTCCTTATAGTTTGGGATTTTATCCGCTATGCGCGTGAGCATGATATTCCTGTGGGACCGGGACGTGGGTCGGCGGCGGGATCGCTAGTGTCTTACTCGATGGGCATCACCGACCTCGATCCTCTCCAACACGAATTGCTGTTCGAACGTTTTTTGAACCCTGAACGAGTCTCCATGCCGGACATCGACATCGATTTCTGCATGAACCGGCGAGGCGAGGTCATCGATTACGTCACCGCGAAGTATGGACGCGAGAACGTGGCACAGATCATCACGTTCGGCACCATGGCCGCTAAGGCAGCGATCAAGGATGTGGGTCGCGCCATGGATATGCCCTACAGCGATGTCGACCGCATCGCCAAGATGGTGCCCAACCAGCTCAATATCAAACTGGAAAATGCCATCAAGGATTCTCCGGCAATGCAGCAGGCCTACGACGCCGATGCCCAGGTGAGGGAACTGCTCGATACGGCCAAGAAGCTTGAGGGCATGGTGCGCAATGCAGGTGTACATGCCGCTGGCGTAGTGATTTCTCCTCGGCCTCTGATTGAACTGGTTCCGCTGCATAAGACAAAGAACGACGAAATTGTCACTGCTTTCGACATGGTAGCCATCGAGAAAATGGGTCTGCTCAAGATGGATTTTCTCGGGCTGACCACGCTTACCATCTTGGATGACGCGGTGAAACTGATCGCGACGACGCGTGGGGACAGCATTACGCTCGAGGGGATTCCGCTCGAAGACCACGAGACCTACGAAAAAGTATTCCATCGGGGACTCACATCGGGCGTGTTCCAGTTCGAATCACATGGCATGCGAGATGTACTCCGGCGTTATCAACCCAACTCCATCGAAGACCTCACCGCTCTCAATGCGCTTTACCGCCCCGGCCCGATCCAAGGTGGCATGATCGACGATTTCATTGATCGCAAACATGGCCGAAAGAAAATCGAATACGAGTTGCCGGAACTGCAAGAGATATTGCAAGAGACATTGGGTGTGATCGTCTATCAGGAACAGGTAATGCAGATTGCCCACCGGCTGGCCGGTTATTCTCTGGGTGAAGCCGACCTGCTGCGGCGAGCTATGGGCAAAAAGATTGCCGAGGAAATGGCGGCGCAGCGCGAAAGGTTTGTCAGCGGTGCCACCCAGCGGGGTTATCCGCCAAAGAAGATTGAAAAGATTTTCGACCTCATGGCGCAGTTTGCGGGGTACGGTTTTAATAAATCGCATTCCGCTGCCTACGCCTTGCTGGCCTATCACACCGCCTATTTGAAGACACGGTATCCGGTCGAGTTCATGGCAGCATTGCTGACTTCCGTGACCGGCAGCACCGATGATGTGGTCAAGTACATCAACGAATGCCGTGAGATGAGCATTGCCGTCGAGGCTCCTGACATCAATGTGTCCGATGCCAACTTCACCCCGCATGGCAGCGCCATTCGGTTCGGTCTCGCCGCGGTGAAGAATGTGGGACACAACGCCATTGAATCGATTATTGCCGCAAGAACGAAGCTTGGCCGTTTTACGTCTATCTATGAGTTCTGCGAAAAGGTTGACTTGCGCCTGCTTAACAAACGTGTGTTGGAATCGCTGATCAAAAGCGGCGCTATGGATGCACTCGGCCGTCGCGGCCAGTTGATGGCGGTTTTAGATAAGGCAATCGAGGGCGCGCAGAAAACCCAGCGTGACGCGGAGTCCGGGCAGCATGGATTATTCGGCGTGTTTCAGGAAGAAGTACACACGCACGACGACAAATTGCCCGATACGCCCGACTGGGACGAACACGTTCGCCTTGCCAACGAGAAAGAAATTCTCGGATTTTTCATCACCGGGCATCCGCTGGAGAAGTATCGTGACAAACTGGATGACCTGCGCGCCCTGAGCACTGAGCACATCTCAGCCATGAAGTCTTCCACGGGCAAAGACGAAACCATCGCCACCGCCGGCATCATTACGAATCTCCGCGTTCTAAAGTCAAAAAAGGGAGACTTCTACGCCCAAGCGAATCTGGAAGACATGGCTGGCTCGGTGGAGATGCTCGTCTTCCCCGACGCTTTCCGGCGATTGCAGGAAAAAGTCAAGATGGAGGTGCCAGTATTGGTGCGCGGCGGAGTGCGCATTGAAGAAGGCGCCAATCCCAAGCTGACGGTGAGCGAGATTATGGCGCTCGAAGACGCCAAGGTCCCCTTGCCACGCTCCTTACGCATTCGCATTCCCGTCGAGAGTGCGAGTGAACTCACCGTGGATGCGCTTCATACTCTGTGCGCGCAACGCAAGGGGGAAGCGAGAGTCCTATTCGACGTGGAACGCCAGGGCGATTTCATGGTGGTCATGGAGGCGGAAGGCTATAATGTTCAGCCAGACCGCAACTTTATTGCACGCGTCGAAGAGCTGTGCGGCCGCGGTGCGGTGCGCATCATTAACTGAAATTCAAAATGTGCGGCGGATGAGAGCTTCCATTCCCAGAAGTTTCAGCGCGCAAACAGCAGTGGCCCCGGCCGTAGGCAATGCCACTCTGGTAATGACCGGTGCTGAGCTACTCCTGTCTATGGTGGAGGCACGATGGACCGCCAGGAACGGTGACGGCAGCAAGATGGATTCCGGACTCAAAGCGCAGCAGGAACTGGGAAAAATCGAACAGCAGCTTGCCAAATTGCAGTCCGTCGCCGGGCAGACCGACGATACCCGGCGCCAGATCCAGCAGCTCAATGAGCGAATCAATACCTTGCGCAAACAGGTGTCAGCCCATCTCAGCGCATGGGAAAAAACAGAACTGGCACGGCATCCGCAGCGTCCCTATACCCTGGATTACATCGAGCGTATCTTCACCGACTGGAGCGAAATCCACGGTGATCGCGGTTACGCCGATGATCCTGCCATCATTTGCGGCATGGCACGTTTTCATGGCGATGACGTAATGGTGATTGGCCATCAGAAAGCCCGCGACACCAAGCAAAAGGTTTACCGCAACTTCGGCATGCCCAATCCCGAAGGGTATCGCAAGGCGTTGCGCGCGATGAAGATTGCGGAGAAATTCCATCGCCCCATATTTACCTTTGTGGATACTCCCGGCGCATATCCCGGCTTGGGAGCGGAAGAGCGCGGACAAGCTGAAGCGATAGCTCGCAATTTGCGTGAGATGGCGAGACTGCACGTACCGGTAATCACAGCCATCACCGGAGAAGGAGGCAGCGGCGGAGCATTGGCCATTGCGGTTGCTGATCGTGTCCTGATGATGGAAAACACTATTTATTCTGTAATTTCCCCGGAAGGTTGTGCCTCCATCATGTGGCGTGACTCCAGCAAAAAAGATCTGGCGGCGCAGGCTCTGCGCATCACGCCCACAGATTTGAATCAGTTGGGATGTATTGACGGTATCGTTCCTGAACCGGAAGGCGGCGCCCACCTGGATCACGAAGCTGCCGCGGCTTTTCTGGATGCCGCGCTGGCCAAGCACATGCAAGAAGTCAGCCGTCTTTCTATTCCGCAATTGCTCGAGTCACGATATGAGAAGTTCCGTCACATGGCGCAGTTTCTCCGTGTAGAAGCCTAGTTCTAAACCAGGCACCTCGTTACCTGAACTCCGCTATCGCGCCTGTTCGCGATCACTTCGTTACCGTATAATAATTAAGTGTTTCACGTCATCATCATTCCACCGCACCCGGGATAATCCGCTCGAAGGAAGGAAAGTAATGGCTACTACGGATGTAGCGCTTCACCAGGCCGCTGGGCAGGTGGGGCCAAAACGCGTCGTCAACAACATGAGTATCCAGGTGGCGACGGTCAACGGCTCAGGCTCGCAGAGTTCCAACACCGTGCTGTTGCGCAGTATTTTCCAGATGGGCGTACCGGTTTCCGGCAAAAATCTATTTCCCTCGAACATTGCAGGTCTGCCCACTTGGTACACCATTCGCGCCAACAAAGACGGCTATATCGCCCGTAAGAAAGAGATCGACTTCGTGGTCGCGATGAATTCCGAGACGGCGCAGGAAGACGTCATGTCGCTCTCTTCGGGCGCTGTTGTGTTGTATGACGAGCCGCTCAACCTTAGCAGCCTACGCCAGGATCTGGTTTTCTATTCGGTGCCTTACGACAAGCTGGTTGCTCCCGTCTGTCCGGAAGCCAAGCTGCGCAAGCTGGTCAAGAACATGATTTACGTGGGCGTGGTCGCCAAGTTGCTCGAAATTGATATGGCCGAAGTGGAAAAGGCGATCCGCAAGCAGTTTGCCAAGAAAGTAAAGGCAGCCAATCTGAACCTGGCTGCGGTTCAGGCCGGTTTTGATTACGCTGCCGCGAACTTGCCCAAGCGCGATCCTTATGTCATCCAGCGCATGGACAAGACCACCGGCAAGATCATTATTGATGGCAACGCGGCTGCCGCGCTGGGCTGCATGTTCGCTGGCGTAACCATGGTGAGCTGGTATCCGATTACACCATCCTCTTCGTTGCCCGAAAGCCTGATTGAGTACATGAAGCGGTTCCGGATTGGTGCGGATGGGAAGGCAACGTTTGCCATTGTGCAAGCGGAAGACGAACTGGCTGCAGTCGGCATGGTGGTAGGCGCTGGTTGGGCTGGAGCCCGAGCCATGACTGCAACTGCGGGCCCCGGAATTTCACTGATGGCAGAGTTCGCGGGCTTGGCTTACTACGCCGAAGTCCCGGGCGTGATCTGGGACATCCAGCGGGTCGGCCCTTCAACCGGCTTGCCTACGCGCACTTCGCAGGGCGACATACTTTTCAATGCTTTTCTTTCACATGGCGACACGAAACACATACTCCTGATTCCATGTTCCGTAGAAGAATGCTTCACCATGGCGCAGGACGCTTTCGATTTAGCGGAGCGTTTCCAGACCCTCATATTCGTGATGTCCGACCTTGATCTGGGGATGAATAATTGGATGGCCGATCCGTTTAAATACCCGGAAAAGCCAATTGAGCGCGGCAAAGTTCTCGACAAGGAAGACCTGGATCGTCTGGGAAATTTTGCTCGTTACCAAGACGTGGACGGAGATGGTGTCGGCTACCGAACCCTTCCGGGCACAGACCATCCGGCCGCCGCCTATTTTGCCCGTGGCAGCGGGCACAACGAGAAGTCTCAATACAGCGAGCGTCCTGACGATTTTGAAAAAAATATGGAACGGCTCAACCGGAAGTTCGAGACGGCGCGCTCTTTTGTACCTCGCCCCGAGATGGTCTCCAATGGAAAGTCGAAGGTCGGCTTCATTGCCTACGGCACTTCCCACTGGGCGCTGGTAGAGAGCCGGGATCAGTTGCGTAGGGAATACAACATCGAAACGGATTACCTGCGGCTTCGCGCCTATCCGTTCACACGCGAAGTACACGAGTTCGTAAAACAACACGATCGGGTTTACGTTGTAGAGCAGAATCGCGACGCGCAGATGCTCAGCCTGTTAAAGCTGGACTTGGAAGCAACGCTGGTGCCGCGGTTGCGCAGCATCGCGCATATCCACGGCCTGCCGCTCGATGCGCGCTCGGTGACGGACGAACTCATGACCATGGAGGGTAAGTAAATGGCGACTACGACCAGCACACCGGGACCAAAGACGAATCGCATCGGCTTGGCCGTGATCGATTACAAGGGCGGGCGCACGACGCTCTGCGCGGGCTGCGGACACAATGCCATTTCTGAGCGAATTATCGATGCCATGTTTGAGATGGGCGTTCCTCCTGAACGAGTGGCCAAGTTGAGTGGCATTGGTTGTTCTTCGAAGAGTCCGGCTTATTTCATGGGACGGTCGCACAGTTTCAACGCGGTTCACGGCCGTATGCCTTCCGTCGCTACCGGAGCCATGCTAGCCAATCGTAATCTGCTCGCGTTGGGGGTTAGCGGAGACGGCGATACCGCATCCATTGGGGTTGGACAGTTCGTCCACCTCATGCGCCGCAATCTGCCGATCATTTACATAATCGAAGACAACGGCGTTTACGGACTCACCAAGGGACAATTTTCCGCAACGGCGGATTTGGGATCCAAGTTGAAGACGGGCGTCATTAACGATCTGCCCCCCATCGATACTTGTGCCATGGCAATCACTTTGGGCGCGACCTTTGTGGGACGTTCTTTCTCTGGCGACAAGAAACAATTGCACAGCATGATGAAGGCGGCGATCGCGCACCGTGGCACTGTCATGCTCGATATCGTTTCCCCCTGCGTAACCTTCAACGATCACGAAGGTTCGACGAAATCCTATAAATACATGAAGGACCACGACGAGCCACTTCAGGAAATTAGTTTTGTGCCTGCATTCGAGGAGATCGACGTAGAGTATGACCCGGGCACGTCCATCGAAGTGACTATGCACGACGGCTCCAAGTTGCGATTACGAAAATTGGAAGAGGATTACGACCCCACGGATCGAATCAAAGCCATCACCCGCCTTCACGAGGCCCATGAAAAAGGTGAGGCTTTGACGGGAGTGTTCTACGTCAACACGAAGGCCCCGAATTTTATTGAGATGCTCAATATGACCGATGAACCGCTAGCCACGTTGCCGGAGTCTGTGGTTCGCCCCGGAAGGGAAGTGCTGGAGCAGGTGATGGAAGAGTTGCGGTAGAGCAGTGGCTAGTGGTCAGTGGGCATTACCGTGTTCGGCTTCCCTCAAGACTCGTCCCGTCTGAAAGGTCTCGGACCGAGATGTCGACGCCGTGGCACTTAACAGCCTGGAAGGAGCGTCCGACGTCCTTTGTAGGTCAGCTCAAGATGTTTCGGCGTTAGCCAGTTCATCCCTACGTTCATACTGCCGGGTTCGCCTGGCCCCTCCGCGAATGACAAAATTATAGTCGGAGATTGTGAACCTGTAGTCCAGTTGAGATACACACTGGTGCCGGGATCCCCTGTTCCGATCGCACTCGTCTGGATTGTGTAGGCAGTCGCAATCATCTTCCCATCAGGGGATCGGCTCTCGGCAGACCAAGTCGTCTTCGGACCGTCACGGCTGGATATCGACACACATAGTCCAAAGATTAAAAGCAAAAATGCACAGGCGAGTCGGAGCGGCATCAGCTCCAACCCCATTAATTCGTCCTGTCGCGGCTCTCTGCAGAATTACTTGCCCCACTTTGAAACCGATTGATTTCGTGCGGAGTGATGGGCCAGTTGCCAGTGAATTCTTTCGCTTGGGCACCGATTAACTGACCACTGATCACTGGCACCTGACCACTTTTTCAAGCCACGTCGTCTAAAGACTTCTTGCTCCCTTTTTGTGGTTCCCCGGTATGTTCAGGGCTTTCCCCCGGCTCCGGAAAGTCCGTATCGGCGGATTTCAACATAGAATCCTGGTCCCGATGTCCAAGTTGACCTTGCATGGAGGTGTTGCCTCCGGTTTGTGTCTTCTCGTCCTGTTCGACTGCGCCTTTGCCGCAATCCTGATCTCTCGTCATATACGAGTGCTCCATAGGCGGAATGAGCCTACCCGCTTGGACTTTAGGGTACTCCCAAACTTCGCCGTACGGAAGTATTTCCGCCGATGACTCTTAGGAGTGTTCCGTCTGGACAGTCACCTTCGTTTGTTTTGCGGAAGGGAAGGTACGCTACAGTTCTTTGAGCATGGCCGCACCCACCACTCTCTTCCGCCCATTTACCCGCTTGGTAAAGATCACGATTCTAGGAAAAGAATTCGAGGTTCCAGAGAATAATCCCCTGTTACGTTGTTTCCAATACCTCGCCCCGGAAGCGATCTCCTACGGCCGCTTCTGTTGGAACGAGGAGTGTCAGTCTTGCCGCATCAGTTTCGATTTGGGTGACGAATCCGCGAGCCGCGCTGCAATCTCTTGCAAACTGATGGTTCAGGACGGTATGCGGATTAATGGCCTAACATCAGAGATCCGATATGGTCTGAGGACGCTGGACCTTCCGAAGGCGGATGAATGAAGAGTGACGATTGAGAACCGACTGGCGCAGGGTCCAACGGCAATCGTACTTCGTAAATCGTATTTCGAAAATGTTTCTACTGCATCTTGCGGGCAGTAGTGCCGGTGGCGGGAACGCCTAGCTTACGCAGCCGGTCCCGAGCTTGCAGCGCCTCGTTAGAACGCGGATAACGCTGTATGAGGCGGCGAAGTTCCGCAATACCGCTGTCCTTTTGTCCCAGCTCCAGCAGCGCAAATCCCTTCTTCAGTTGAGCTGCGGGAGCTTTGTTTCCGGTAGGGAAGTTCTGTAGCACTTGGTCGTAATCTTTGACTGCCTGTTGATAGTTTCCCTGCCGGAATTCGAGATCCGCTAGATAGAAATAGGCATTCCCTGCAAGATCAGTGTTGGGGTAGTACTTGACGTAATCGGCGAACTCCTGGGCCGCGAGATCATTCTTGGCCGCGTTGTAATCGCGTAACGCGTTGTTGTAAAGCACGTCGGGCGGAGGAGCTTGCGTTTGCTGCTGTTGTTGCTGGGTTTGCTGAGACTGTTGTGCAGCAACATTCTGTTGGGCCGCTTGCATGTCCTCTAGTTGCTTGCTGACTTTCGCCAGGCGGGCCTTCAGCTCATCGAGAGTGTCATTGAGCGCCTGAATTTGTCCCGAGAGTTGGTCCACGTGAGAGCCACTGTCGGTTTGCTGTTTCTGCAGTGTGCCCTGAAGATCGGTCACCGACGCGGCGACTTTGTTCATGCTGTCAGTGCTCTGCTCGACCAGGTTTTTCATGACCCCCATGCGCTCGTCGAAGGACTGCTGCATGTGCGTCATCTGGTCTTGAAGAGCTTGTACCTGAGTCTGCAACTGGACGATCTCCCGGCTAACGCCCCATGCGGACGGCGTCGCCAGCCACAGCGATGAAAGCAAAACAAGAATGGTCAAGAGGCGTTGGATTCTCATAGTCTATTTCCTAGGATGCAAAAAGTATGTTGCGAGTCCGGGCCAGAACGTTCACGGACTGAGAAAGATTCTATTGTGCAGGATAGCGCGTTCCGAAAGCAGTTGTCTTGCTTGCAAAAGGCTTCCCGGGCCAGAGGGATATAGGGAAGCGGAGCGCCGGCAAACGCCCCGCTTCCTGCTGATCTCCTACTTTTGATAAACGAAGTGCCCACGCCGGTTCTGCTGCCAGCATTGTTCATTCGACTGGGTGCAGAAGGGCTTCTCTTTGCCATAGCTGATGGTCTTAATTCGATCGGCGCTGACGCCACCTTGCACCAAAGCGTTCTTCACACTATTGGCACGGTTATCCCCAAGCGCGAGGTTGTATTCAGTTGAGCCGCGCTCATCGCAGTGTCCCTCGATGGTGAACCGTACATTGGCATGCTGTTTCAAGAAATCGATGTCTCCTCGCAGAGCGGCTTGCTGGTCGGGGCTGATGTCGAATTTATCGTACTCGAAAAAGATATCCTTCACAGTCTGAGAAAACAGCTCTTCCTCCGTGGCGGAGGCTGTCGGAGCGGGCGGCGCAGCAGGTGCGTTCACAGTGACCCGCGCTGTAGCCTCCTGCGTCCCTCCGGGACCCTTCGCGGTGAGATGGTAGGTTGTTGACTCGGCCGGCGTCACTTGCTGCGAACCATTGGGTTGCACCGCGCCGATGCCGTCAATGCTGATGTCAGTGGCATTCGTGGTTTGCCATGTCAGCGTGGTTGCCCCGCCCTTATCGACCGTATTCGGACTTGCGCTAAGCGAAGCGGTAGGTGCTGCCGCAGGCGGTGGTGGGGGCGGCGGTGGCGGCGCCACCTTCTTCTTGCAGGCCCCCAACGTCATGATGGCGCTCAAGGCGAACACAAGCATGATCCAGTTCAAACTTTTTTGCTTCAATTTTTCCTCCCTGCGTAATTGCGCCCCCCGGCTTTCGAGCCGAGTTTCGAGTTCAGGCCAGGCGGATTTAAATCTGACGTCTTGCTCCGGAGATGAATGGACAAGAATTCGATCATTATTGCCAAAATTATTTCCAGCTCCAGTTAGGTTGCATATTACTGCCGGCTGTGGTCAACCGTTTTTGATTGGTTCCGTCGGCCAACATGGTCCAGATTTGGTCGCCTCCCGCCCGGCTCGATTGAAAAATGATGTGGCGTCCATCGGGCGACCATGATGGAAAATCATTTCGCCCACCATCGTGGGTCAATTGCACCCACTGTTTGCTGACGATGTCCATGATGTAAATATCCTGGGCACCGGGCGCCCCTGGCCCGTAATGGCGGATCCAGGAAAATACCAGAAATTGTCCATTAGGGGACCATGCCGGAGAGACGGCATAGCCCTCGTCCGTTAGCCGCTGAACGTTCGTGCCATCGGCCTCCATGGTGTAAATCTGCGGCAGCCCACTGCGGCCGCTCACCCAGGCAATCTGCGCCCCGGTCTTTCGGTTCCAAACTGGCGAAACGTCAGGACCTTTGAATGACGTGATGCGTTTCAGATTGGCTCCCGAGGAATCCATTACGTAGATCTCGGAATCACCGCTCCGCGAAGATGAAAAAGCCAGCTTGGTTCCATCAGCCGACCATGCCGGAGAAAGATTCGTGCCCCCAAATTTTGGAAATGTCACCACCCGGTCCAGGTCCAGCGAATACATCAGGATTTCCCATCCGGTTTTAGTCAGTGAACTGAAGGCCAATCGTGAACCGTCCGGGGAGATACGTGGCGATAGTGAAATCGAACCGAGATGGGTCAGTTCACGCAGATTCGATCCATCGTAATCCATCCCCCAAATTTCTTTGTGACCGCTGCGGCTGCTGACGAAAAAGATCTTGCTCTCTGCGATGCCCTGAATGCCGCCGCCCAAACGAAAGATGATCTCGTCGGCAAACTTGTGGGCAATGGTTCGAACCGCATCGCTAGTTGCCGCATCCTGATACTGTTTGCCCAACACTTGTGGGGAAGTGACGTTCTTGACGTCATAGAGCCAGCCTTGCACCGTAGCGTTCGCGCCGGAAATCCCCAGGTTGCCAAATGCCAGCATGGAAGCGTTCGGAGGGGGGCTGCTCCAGGCCTCGAACTTAACGTCAGCCGCAGTGCCGGGAACTTCGAGGGGATAGAAGCTCTTGGAGACCATGTCGAAGATGCCGGCATTGTCCAGATCATTCCACAGCGTGTCGTTGAAAACTTTCAGCAGGTCGGAATTTTTCGGATCTTGAGTGGACGCTTTGAAATCGGGAACCGCCAACCGGACCTTTTCCACTCCCAGCCCCGTGCCGGTTCGGATCCAATCCTGTTGACCCCAGGTTGGAATGCTCAGCAGCAGAACGAACGCAATGATCCAACTATGAAATCGCTTCATGAATTTTTTCTTTGAACTTGCACGCCCCGAGCGTTAGCAAGTTGTATCTATCTCTTGTAATCGAACCAGAACTCTACGGAAACCTTATTTCCCGAATAATCCGGGGGCAGTGGACCAAAAGTATCAATGCGCTGGATGGCTCGCACTGCTGATTGATCCAGCGAAGGAACGCCGCTAGACTGCTCGACTTGCACGCTGGCAGGTCTCCCGTCTCGCAAAACGTCGAAGGTGATGTAGACCCGTTGCGCCTGGCCGATGCGAGGGTCTACTTCGTACTTCAACCAGTTTTCTGAGACTTTTTGCTGGACCACGCGCACGTACCAGGCATAACGGCTGCCGAAGTCGCCTCCACCGCCGGTAACGCCGAAGCCTCCCTTGGCCCCGCCGGCACTGAATACCCCGTAAGGCCCGCTGACTGGGCCGCCCTGGCCGAAGGGCACAACATTGTTTGCCTCTTCCACCGGTTCCGGTTGCGGCTGCGGTTTCTGATGAGTCGGCGTGGTCTCTGCTTTCGACTTCTTCTTCGCGTTGGCCTCCGGAATCGGTATTGCCTCGGGTTCCTTCACCTCCGGTTTGGGCTGCGATTGTGAAAGTCCCTTGGACTCATTCGCCAAAACATTTTGGGTTTGCACTGGATTGGCAGGCAGCGGGACCGTGCTTACCAGAGTGACTCCGATGGCGTCGCCCCCTCCGCCCGCGCCCCATCCCTCGCCTCGACTTCCGGGTGCGATCACCGTGTACGCCAGGATGGAAGCTGCGACGGCAACGTGAAATCCGGCAGACCAGGCCAGGTTTCGGCCCCAGCGTTCGTGTTCGAAAAAGATCTCAGCGGCTGCCATGCGTATCGAGCGGTTGGGTGACGATGCTTACGTTGCTGATGCCCGATTGCTTTACTGCATCCATCACCGTGGCGAAAGCGCCGAAAGGTACATCTTCATCGGCGCGGATAAAAATGGACTGATGCTGCGGGTCCCGAATCTTCTGACGCAGCTTTGCGCCAATCTGATTAATGTTAATGGGATCGTTTCCCAGATAAACCCGCTGCTGCTTGTTGATGCTGATAACCAGCCGCTCATCTGTGATTTCTTTTACGCTACGAGTTTTGGGGACGTTTACCTCAATGCCGGATTGGAGCACCGGCGCCGTCACCATGAAAATAATCAAGAGCACCAGCACAACGTCCACCAAAGGCGTGATGTTGATGTCGGAAAGGGACGTTTGTGTCCGTCCATTGGCTGCGGTAAACGCCATTACCGCCTCGCTCCAGGGACTTCAGCGGCGCTGTAAGCGGCTTGTGGCTGCTGACGTTCCACTGCATTCAGCATCTCCATGGCAAAGTCGTCTCCACGAGCGGCGAATTCTCGAATCGAGGCGCCGATGAGGTTGTAGGCAATCACTGCGGGAATAGCGGCAGCCAGACCTGCAGCGGTGGTGATGAGCGCCTCGGAGATGCCCGGCGCAACTGCTTTCAGCGTGGCACCAGTACCAGCAGTCCCCAGACCGTGAAACGCATCAATAATGCCCCACACTGTTCCAAAAAGGCCGATGAACGGCGTGGCGGCGCCCGTAATCGCCAGCCAAGGCAGATTGCGCTCAAAGCGTGTCAACTCTTCGGAGTTGGCGATTTGCATGGCTCGCTGGATCGCGGTGGGGTTCTTTATCATCCCGCTCGAAACTCCGCCCTGACGGCGATATTCTTCGAACCCACCCTCAAACACCCCAACCAGCGGGCTAGGACGGAATTGTTCCGCTACCGCGCCCACGTCCTGCAAGCGCTGTGCCTTGCGGAAAGCACGCACGAAACGGCCACTCTGGACCCTGGCCCGCCTGAGCAGACTCCATTTGGAAAGGATGATCGCCCACGAAACCAAGCTGAACGCGAGGAGCAGAAGCAGTACGAACTTGGCCACAACTCCGGTTTGGCCCACGAGGTCAACGATTTCCCCGCCGACCACGATTGTCAGCAACAAAAAAACATGCATTGATTTGGATTTTTCCTTGGTTCGAATTATAGACCATCGTTGCCGAATGACTCCGCTCGGGCATCCTCTTTATCAACCTTTTCTTGTGCAAAACAGGAATCCGCTCACAGACCAAGACTACCCTTCATGCTATTCTTCGTCTAAATTCCTGCAATCCGGAACTGCTTAGTGCTCGTCGAACTGCGCCTCGAAAATTACGCGGTCATTGATAATTTCGCGATCGAGTTCGCGCCCGGTTTGAACCTGCTGACCGGCGAAACCGGCGCCGGAAAATCCATCCTGATCGACGCGCTCGCCCTTCTTCTCGGGGACAAAGCTTCTCCCGATGTGATTCGCACCGGCGCGGATCGGGCTCTCATCTCAGCAGTCTTTGAGGTTGAGAGTGGAGGAGAGAAGATCGTGGCCCAGGTGCTCGAGAGTAACGGCATCGACTCTGACCATGAATCCATTATTTTAAGACGCGAGATTTCGGCGAGTGGCAAGGGCCGAGTTTTTGTCAACAACCAGCCGGCGACCGTCACCGTGTTGCGACAGCTTGCGCCGTATCTGGCCACCATCCACGCTCAGAACCAATCCCTTGTTTCGTTCGACGCAGCAGCCCGCCTGGAATTGCTGGATGCTTTTGCTGGTACTCAGCTTGAGAGCGTCAGCGAATGTTTCTCGTCTTGGAAAAATATCGTCAGTCGCATTCAAGAGCTTGAACGCGACGAGCAAGACCGCCTGCGATTGCTGGATCTCTGGACTTTTCAAAAGCGGGAGATCGAAGAAGCCAAGCTGCAACCGGGAGAAGATGAACGTCTGGAAACCGAAAAGCGCGTCTTGGCCAATGCGGAAAAAATCTACAGTTCTGCCATGAATGCTTTCGATTTACTTTATGAAGGAAATACTTCTACTTCTGCATCCGTACGGGCCGCGCAGAAGCATCTTGAAGAATTGTGCCGTTACGAGCCTAATTTTCAGGAATCGCTGGCAGCGTTGGAAACTGCCCGCATCAGCATCGAGGACGTAGGCGTCACCTTGCGGGATTACGCCGGGGGTATTGAGGCCTCGCCCGAGCACCTCGCCGAAGTGGAAGACAGGCTTGTGGCTATCGATCGGCTCAAACGGAAGTACGGTCCCGCGCTTGTGGACGTCATTAATTTCGGAGCGGACGTCAGTCGCAAGATTTCAGAGATGGAGAACAAAGACGAAGTTCTCCGCCAACTCCGCGCAAAATTAGTCGCGGCGGCAAAGGAATATCTGCTCGCGGCGCAAGCAGTTTCGAGGAAACGCCATGAGTCTGCCAGGAAATTAGAGAAGCTGGTCGAGGCCGAAATCAACGATCTCGCCATGAAAGCGGCTTTCCATATCGAGGTCAGCGGTAGCGATGAGGAAGGGAACTGGACCGCCTCAGGTTTCGACCAGGTCGTTTACATGATCTCCACCAATCCTGGCGAACCATTGCGGCCGCTGGAGCAGATTGCTTCGGGTGGCGAACTGTCGCGTGTCTTGCTGGCATTAAAGGCCAGCGTGGAAGCAGGCGCTACCTCAGGACGCAAGAAGAACAGCGGTGCGCAACGCACTCTGGTTTTCGACGAAATTGATACCGGCATTGGCGGGCGAGCCGCCGAAGCGGTCGGCAAGAAGCTCAAGAATCTCTCTCGCGGCAACCAGGTGCTTTGCGTCACCCATCTTCCTCAGATCGCAACCTTCGCCGATCACCATTATCTGATCGAAAAGAAGGATTCGTCTGGGCGCACCCGAACCTCGGTTCGGCTTATCAACGGGCAGGAGCGCACCGAGGAAATTGCCCGCATGCTGAGCGGCGCAAAGCTGACCGAGACTTCCAGAAAGCACGCGGAACAAATGCTCAAGACCAACGCCTAAATCGCAACTTGCAATTAGGCATCTAATTAGCTAAGATAAATTAGCTAACATGGAAACTATTACTATCCACAAGGCGAAGACCCAACTGTCGCGCCTTATCGAAAAAGCCTGTCGCGGGGAAGAGATCGTCATAGCCCGTGGTTCCGAGCCAGTGGTGCGGCTCGTCCCAATCGCGGACAAACATGGCGGTCGCAAACCCGGATCTCTGCGGGGAAAGCTACACGTGGGACCGGAATTCTTCGAGCCGCTGCCGCCTGAAGAACTTGAGGGATGGCAATAGGCCCGGTGCGCCTGCTACTGGATACACATGCCCTGCTTTGGTGGTTGAGCGACGATCCTGCCCTGCCACGCTCCGTCCGTAGAGCGATCGCCCGTGAAACCAACCACATTGTCGTAAGCGCTGCCTCGGCCTGGGAGATCGCCACTAAAGTCCGTTTAGGAAAACTGGACAGCGCAACGGAGTTGGCGCACGATTTTACGGCCTATCTCGCGTGTGAAAGCTTGGAGAGTCTAAGCGTGTCCGTCGAGCACGGAATCCGCGCCGGGCTCCTGCCGGGGCCGCACCAGGATCCTTTCGATCGCATGCTGATCGCACAGGCTCAGGCTGAGAAGTTACCGATCGTGAGCAACGAAAAGGCTTTCGACTACTACGGCATCCGTCGAATATGGTGAGAGTTCATCGCCGGTTCTCCAAGCTAACTTCCCATTCCCTGCCCACATTCCCCAATCCCTGCTAATCCTCGACGTTTCTATGGCTTACGTTGACCAAAATGGCACCTTCAGATAGTCTAATAGTTAACTCCCAGCAGGGAAATGTGTACCCTAAAAGGCAGGCTATGGCTGCGTTGGAAGATGGTAAAACTTTGCTCTTGTTGAAGCCTCGCGGCTTCTGTGCAGGGGTGGTGCGGGCAATCGACATTGTCCGAATCGCCCTCGAAGCGTTTGGTCCCCCCATCTATGTTCGCAAAGAAATCGTCCACAACCGGTTTGTAGTGGAAGAACTACAAGGCAAGGGTGCGGTTTTTGTGGACAGCGTAGAAGAGGTGCCCAATGGCGAGCGCGTTATCTACAGCGCCCATGGAGTCTCTCCCGAGGTTCGGGAAGCCAGTGAACATCGCAAACTGCGGGTAATTGACGCGACCTGCCCGCTTGTGACCAAGGTTCACGTAGAAGCGGCAAAGTTCGCAAAGGAAGGCTACTCGCTCATCCTGATCGGACATCGTGATCATGATGAAGTTATTGGCACCCTTGGCGAAGCACCAATCGTCACACAGGTAGTGGGTTCCCCAGAAGAGGTTGCATCCCTCACTCTGCCGGATCCCACGCGGGTCGCGTATCTGACCCAGACTACCCTCAGCCTGGACGAAACCAAGGACATCATCGCCGCCCTGCGGGAACGTTTCCCTCACATCAAGGGACCGGCGGCTCAGGATATCTGCTATGCCACCGAGAATCGCCAGGTGGCAGTAAAGCAGGTTGCCTCGGACGCAGACTTGCTCCTGGTGGTGGGTTCGGACAACAGTTCAAATTCCAATCGCCTGGTCGAAGTAGCTCGCAATCTGGGTACGAGCTCACATCTGATCGACAGTTTCCAAAATATCAAGGCGGAATGGCTTGATGGGGTAAAGACGATCGCATTGACAGCGGGAGCCTCAGCGCCGGAATGCCTGGTGGAAGAAGTAGTGGAGTTTCTCGGCACTCGGGGTTTTAAGAACGTGAAAGAAGTTGAAGTGATGCCGGAGAATGTTCGCTTCGGCTTGCCCCCCGAGATTGTGGAGGCAATTGCCAGCGCTCCGACAGGGGTAAGCGCGGAGTAGACGCCAGTTATGGACAACACCTCCTCCTCTTCGCCTTATGCGTCGGCTGTACCGCAGTTGCGTTTCGGCAAAATTGATGATCTGACCAGCCGGGTTGCCGCCGCGGTTGATGGTGCTCGCAAGTTCCTTTTTTCGGATCAACATGAAGAGGGCTACTGGTGTGGCGAATTAGAAGCAGATACCACGCTGGAATCTGATTACATCCTTTTGCACACGCTGCTCGGTACGGGTGATCGCGAACGATTCCAGAAAGCGGCACGCCGCATTCTGCAGCACCAGAATGACGACGGCGGATGGGGTATTTACGCCGCGGGACCCTCGAATGTCAGCGCCTCGGTTAAGGCTTATTTCGGGTTGAAGCTGGCTGGATACAAGTTCGACCATCCCGCTATGGTTCGCGCGCGCAACAAGATTCTGGAAATGGGTGGAGCGACCGAAGTTAACACCTTCACCAAGATTTATCTCTGCTTCTTTGGGCAATACGATTACGACGCGGTTCCCGCAATTCCGCCGGAGATTGTTCTTTTCCCCAACTGGTTCTGGTTCAACATTTACGAGATTTCTTCGTGGTCGCGCGCCATCCTGGTGCCACTTTCCATTTGTTATGCCAAGAAGCCTTTCAAGAAAATCCCGCCGGAAATGGGAGTGGAAGAACTCTTCGTGGGTGGACGCGACAAGTCGCGCATGCACCTCCATTGGGACAAGAAGCGGATATCGTGGCGCAACTTTTTCCTATTCCTCGACCGCTTGACCCACTGGTTCGAGCGCGTGCACATACGACCCCTGCGCTCGATTGCGCTGAAAAGCGCTGAAAGATGGATGCTGCAACGCTTCGAGATGAGTGATGGCCTGGGCGCCATCTTTCCGTCGATGATGAATTCAATTATCGCCCTGCGCTGCTTGGGCTATTCCGTCGACGACCCCCAGGTAATTCGCGCGCTCGACGAATTCGAAAAGCTCGGAATAGAAGAAGCCGACACATTCCGTGTGCAGCCCTGCAAGTCCCCTTTGTGGGATACAGCCTATGCGCTTTTCGCTCTCGGCGAGAGTGGAGTGCCGGCCAATGATCCCCGCATGGTCAAGTGCGCCGATTGGATTCTGCAAAAGCAGGTTCGCAACCCGGGCGATTGGAAGGTAAAAAATAAAGAGGGGATACCCGGCGGCTGGTACTTTGAGTTCAACAACGAGTTCTATCCTGACGTGGACGACAGCGCCATGGTATGCCTGGCCCTGGCACAGGTAGAACATCCGAATGGGCGGTATCAGCGCGAGTCTGTGCAGCGTGCGATTGATTGGATTCTTTCCATGCAGTGCCGCAATGGCGGCTGGGCGTCGTTCGACAAGAATAACGACCGCATGGTCTTCCAATACGTTCCTTTCGCAGACCACAACGCGATGCTGGATCCTCCGACGGTTGATATCACAGGTCGCATTTTAGAGATGATGGCCACCTACGGCTACGACAAGAATCATCCTGCGGTGAAAAAAGCGATCAAGTTCATTCGGCAGGAGCAGGACGCAGATGGATCCTGGTTTGGCCGCTGGGGCGTGAACTACATTTACGGGACGATGCAGGTACTTCGCGGGCTGGAAGCGATTGGCGTGGATTATCACGAGCCCTACGTCCAGCAGGGCGCAGAGTGGCTTCGCATGGTGCAGAACCCGGACGGGGGTTGGGGAGAAACTTGTGGCTCGTACGACGACCCGAATACCAAAGGCGTCGGCCCGAGCACTCCGTCTCAGACCGCGTGGGCGGTCGCTGGGCTGCTCGCCGCAAATGACACCCGCAGTGACTCCGTGGCTCGGGGAGTTGCCTACTTGCTGCGCACGCAAAAAAAAGATGGATCGTGGGACGAGCCCTATTTCACTGGAACAGGCTTCCCACGCGTCTTTTACTTGCGCTACCACATGTATCGTCAGTATTTTCCGCTGCTTGCCCTGACCACCTATACAAAGGTCATGGCAGGGACGCAAGTTGGTGCCCAGTTGGCGCAAGCGGGGGAATGATTTTTGAAGGCGCTTAGCAATTAGTCACGGAACGGGAGAAAAATGGCGGTACCAATTTCGCAGATGTGGACGGTGGCAACTTACGTCCTCAAGCAGAAACTTAAAGGACGCAAGCAGTACCCGCTCGTCCTGATGCTCGAGCCGCTATTCCGGTGCAATCTTGCCTGTGCCGGCTGCGGCAAAATTCAATATCCCAGCCATGTTTTGAAAATGCAGCTCACGCCGGATGAATGCTTTCGGGCAGTCGAAGAATGCGGCACGCCGACGGTCGCCATCCCCGGCGGAGAGCCTTTGTTGCATCCGCAGATCGGAGAAATTGTCGAAGGCCTGGTGGCGCGCAAGAAATACATTTATCTGTGTACGAATGCGCTATTGCTTAAACAGAAAATCGATCTATTCAAGCCCAGCAAGTATTTGACTTTCTCGGTCCACATGGATGGCCAGCGCGAGCATCATGATTTTTCTGTGTGCCTGGAAGGCGGCTATGACAAAGCTATCGAAGGAATCAAGGAGGCGCTAGCTCGCGGCTTCCGTGTCACCACCAATACCACTCTCTTCGACGGCGCCGATCCCAAGAGTGTCCGCGTGTTCTTCGACGAGATGATGCAATTGGGTGTCGAGGGCATGATGCTTTCGCCCGGCTATTCCTACGACAAGGCCCCCGACCAAAGCCATTTCCTGGGACGCGCTCGCACCCGCCGTCTATTTCGTGCCATCTTGTCGAACCGCGATTCGGGCTGGCGCTTCAACATGTCCCCTCTATTTTTAGAATTCCTTATGGGCAAGCGCGATTACGCCTGTACTCCTTGGGGTATGCCCACATTTAACGTATTTGGCTGGCAGAAGCCCTGCTATTTGCTTCAGGACGGCTACGCTGACACCTTTGCTGAACTGCTGGCGACCACGGAGTGGGAAAACTATGGCACTGAGTCGGGTAATCCCAAGTGCGCCAATTGCATGGTGCACAGCGGTTATGAAGCCTCGGCGGTAAACGATACTTTTGGTTCCCTGAGAGGCTTGTGGGGCACCGCCCGGGCGATGATTTCTAACCGTTACGCCGATACTTTCGCCAAGGATTTGCTCGATGAACCGGTACGCCCAGTCCATGCCTTCAATCCTCTGATTCAGATTGAGGATCACGCCGCGGAGGAAACAAGGGTTTGAGCAGCAACGATTCGCCAGCAAGTCAGCCGAATTCTCCGGCACCGGACCCTGATTCACTCGAAGTTGTTTCAGGTGCGTCCCACGAAAAACTTCAAGGCTGGATCCCGGAGCTCGCAACCGCTGAGGAGCTTCGCTCCGCTCTGGAACAGGCATTCGACTATCGCGGAGATGTACTGATCACTCGCAAGGACGGATCGAAAATCGAAGGCTATATTTTCGATCGTCGCACTGGAAAAACGCTTACCGATTCGTTTGTGCGTTTATTGCCCAAAGATGGCAGTGCCAGAATTTCCTTGCCCTACGCAGATATCGCCGCACTCGCATTTACTGGCCGGGACATGGCTGCGGGAAATAGCTGGGAGGCTTGGGTCCGCCATTACTGGGAAAAGAAGTCGGCGGGAGAGAGCGATATTTCGCTCGAGCCGCAAAAACTTGGTTAGCGGGTCATCGCTCAGCAGCCCGCGTTTATGAAGGCCTTTGTTACAGGCGCCACCGGATTTGTGGGTAGTCACGTCGCAACTGTTCTTGCCGAGCAGGGTGCCGAGCTCCGATTGCTGGTACGCACCGGCAGCGATCCGAAAAACATCCAGGAATTGAATGCGGATCGGGTCATTGGCGACCTATGCGATCCGGAATCCATCGACCGAGCAATGGCTGGCTGCGATGTCGTGTTTCATGTGGCAGCTGATTACCGGCTGTGGGTTCGTGACCCTGCGCAAATGTACCGCGCGAATGTCGAGGGCACACAGACAATCCTGCAAGCGGCGCGCAAGAACCGTGTGCGGCGTGTAGTTTACACCTCAAGCGTAGCGACCATGGGATTCACAGTCAAAAACCTTTCGGTTGACGAGAGTTCGCCGGTCTCGCTGGAAAATATGATCGGGCATTACAAGCGGTCGAAGTACATGGCGGAAGAGGTTGCGATCGCAGCCGGCCGTGATGGAATCGATGTGGTTGTAGTGAATCCCAGTACGCCGGTCGGCGAGCAGGATATTAAGCCCACGCCTACGGGACGGATCGTGGTGGATTTTCTCAAGAAGAAATTCCCCGCATATGTGGATACTGGATTGAATCTGGTGGATGTCAGGGAGTGCGCCCGCGGACACGTGGCCGCTCTGGAAAAGGGACGCAGCGGAGAGCGCTACATCCTGGGAGGCGAGAATCTGACCTTGAAGCAGATTCTCGACAAGCTGGCTGCGATTACCGGCTTGCCGTCGCCGAGAGTGCGATTACCCTATGCGGTCGCCCTGGCCAGCGGCATCGTGGACACGGTCGTGACCGGGGTTGTGCTTCGTCGCGAGCCACGGGTCACCCTTGACGCGGTCCGCATGGGGCGCAAGAAGATGTTTGTCTCGTCATCGAAAGCTGAACGCGAACTTGGGTGGAAAGCCGTTCCAGTGGACGCTGCGCTCCGCCGTGCCGTCCAGTGGTTTACAGAAAATGGTTATGCCAGCAACTAGAGTCGCGATTGTGGCCGCCCTGGATCGCGAGATCCGGCCGCTAATTAAGAGCTGGCGCATCAATAATCGCGAGCATGACGGCCGGAATTTCAAATTTTTCGAGAATGATCCAGCTGTGCTGGTATGTGGAGGAATCGGGGTTGAGGCTGCACGCAGAGCATGTGAAGCCATCATAAAACTGTATCAGCCACGCCTCGTAATATCCGTGGGCTTCGCGGGGGCACTGGATCCAGGGTTGGAGCTCGGTCAGGTGCTGACGCCCCGTCTCGTGATTGACGCGCGCGATGGCAGCCGCACGCAGGTGGGTTCCGGCAGTGGTGTGCTAGTTAGTTTCGATGCGGTGGCGGATGCGAACCAGAAGCTGAAGCTGGGAAAAGCCTACCGCGCGGACGCGGTAGATATGGAAGCGGCCTCAGTCGCTCGCGGCGCCAGTGCGCACGGCATTCCATTCATGGCAGTGAAAGCAATTTCCGACGAAACGGGATTTGAAATGCCTTTGCTGGACAAATTCATCGCCAGCGATGGCCAGTTTCAGGCTGGGAGATTCGTCCTCTTCGCCGCGGTGCGGCCTTGGCTTTGGCCAGGAGTGATTCGTCTGCGAGCGAATACGCAGAAGGCGTCGAGAACCCTGTGCCTAGCACTGGAGGAATACACCCACGGCGCGCAAAATTTAGAACAATCCGTATTGCATCCAATCTCGAAAATAGGGACCTAGGTATGTCGATTGCCGGACAATTCGCGGTCGAGGAAAGAAAGCGGTCGGTTCCCGCCACGATGCTCGCCGCTGTCTACAGGGGCATCAACGACATTCGCCTGGAAACGGTGCCTGTGCCAAGGATAGGCTCAGGTGAACTACTGCTTCGAGTGCACACCTGCGGAATCTGCGGCACAGATTTGAAGAAGATCGCCACTGGGTCGCATTCGGCGCCCCGCATTTTCGGTCATGAAACTTCTGGCGAGATCGCGGCCATAGGCAACGGCGTGCCTGACTTTAAGGTCGGTAATCGAGTCGTGGTCTTCCACCACATCCCGTGCGGCGAGTGCTATTACTGTCGTCATAAAACATTTGCCCAGTGTGAAACCTACAAGAAGGTTGGTTGTACGGCAGCGTTCGAGCCTGCCGGAGGTGGATTCGCCGAGTACGTTCGCATTATGGATTGGATTGTTCAGGGCGGAACAATTCGCATCCCCGATGACGTCTCGTTCGAACAGGCCTGTTTTGTTGAACCTGTGAACACCTGTATGAAGGGTATCGAGACTTTGCGTCTCCAATCTGGAGAAACGGTTCTGGTGATAGGCCAGGGGCCGATCGGTATCATATTAGCAAGACTGGCGCAAAAGGCTGGAGCGTCCGTAATCACTTCCGATTTGTATCGGCAGAGGCTTACAATAAGTAAAACATACGGCTTGGGGAGCAGCATCGATGCGTCGCGTGCCGACACTGTAAAAACGGTGCGCGAGCTCACTGAGGGGCGTGGTGCCGACGCAGTCATTTTGGCGGTCGGCGGGAATGGCCTGATCCGGTCTGCCATGGATGCAGTCCGTCCTGGAGGGCGGGTCTTACTGTTTGCACAAACCGTGCGCGGCGAGACCACGATTGATCCCGCGGCGATTTGCGTGGATGAGAAAACATTGTTGGGGTCATACAGCGCTTCCATCGAGCTTCAGAAGGATTCGGTGCGGTTTGTAATGAGCCGTGAAATGGACTTGCAACGACTAATCAGTCACCGGTTCTCTTTGGCCAGCAGCGTGGAAGCCTTGAACCTGGCTGCCCATCCCCAACCAGATTCCATGAAGGTCGTCATTCAGCCGGGCAGCTCGTGGGAAGGAAGTCCAGCGTGAACGGAAAGATGACAGCGGCCGTCCTCTATGGCAAAGAGGATGTAAAGATTGAAAAGGTTCCGATTCCCCGAGTGGGGCAGGGCGAAGTACTGGTCAAGGTACAAGTCGCGCTCACCTGCGGCACGGATCTGAAAGTTTATCAGCGCGGATATCACGCCCGCATGATTGTTCCTCCCGCCTTGTTCGGCCACGAACTGGCTGGTGTGATCGAAGAGGTCGGCCCCGGCGTGCGCGGCTTCAAGCGGGGAATGCGGGTAGTGGCGCTGAATTCGGCCCCGTGCCAGATGTGCTTCTACTGTTCCAAGCACCAGGAGAACCTGTGCGAGGACCTGCTCTTCAACAACGGCGCGTATGCGGAATACATACGGATACCGCGGCGGATTGTGGAAACCAACATGCTGGCCGTTCCGTCGGACGTGAGTTACGAGGAAGCCGCGATGGTGGAACCGCTGGCCTGCGTTCTCCGCGGTCTGCACGAGACGGGCGTGGAAATCGGTGACACTGTTACTGTCGTGGGCGGCGGCCCCATCGGTCTAATGTTCGTGCAGGTGGCCAAGGCGACAGGATGCAACGTCATATCGGTAGTGAAGCGTGATTCACAGGCGGCAGCAGCCAAGCGCATGGGTGCGCATGAGGTAGTGCAGATCACGCAGGTAAAAGATCCCGTGGAAGCGGTGCGAATGCTTTCTCCTGACAAACGTGGCAGCGATGTAGCCATCGAAGCGGTTGGGCGTCCTGAAGCCTGGGAATGGGCAATCGATATGGTGCGCAAGGGCGGCACGGTCAATTTCTTTGGCGGCTGCGCCAGTGGCACTAAGGTCCAACTCGATACCAATCGTCTCCATTATTCGGAAATCACGCTCAAGGCAACTTTCCACCATACGCCGGAAACCGTCCGGAAGGCGTTTGCGCTGATTGCTGAAAAGAAGATTCGTTCCACCGATTACATTACCGGCGAAGCGCCGCTTTCGCGCCTGCAGCAGGTTCTTCGCCACATGCTGAACCGAAACGGCGATATCAAGACGGCGATCATTCCCGGGCACTAGAACGGACCTTGCCTAGCACCAGGGAACCGAACTGACCATGTCAACCATTGCCAGCAACGAGTCCCGGTCCGCTTCCGATCTTTCCAGTTTGTCCGACTGGGCCAGGCTTCCTGCCGTTTATGAAATTCCCGAGAAAGCCCCTTCTCTAGTAGAAGCACAGGAATATTGCCGGCGCTTGGCTCGCAGCCATTACGAAAATTTCTCAGTAGCCACGTGGTTTCTGCCGCACTCATTACGGCAGCATTTCTTTAACATTTACGCGTATTGCCGCATCTCGGACGATCTCGGCGACGAAACCGGCGATCCGCAAGCGTCATTGCGGTTGCTCGATGAGTGGGAAGCCGAACTCAATGCCTGCTACGCAGGCCAGCCGCGTCATCCCGTCTTCGTTGCTCTTGCCGAGACGGTGCGAACACTCGATATTCCGCGGCAACCATTTGCTGACTTGCTGAAGGCGTTTCGCCAAGATCAGCAGGTGACTCGCTATCCCAGGTTCGAAGATTTGCTGGGATACTGTCGCTATTCGGCGAATCCGGTGGGCCATCTCGTGCTTTATGTCTGCGGTTACCGCGATGCCGGGCGGCAGGCGCTTTCCGATTTCACGTGCACCGCACTGCAGTTGGCTAACTTCTGGCAGGATGTCACCGCGGATTATGGCAAGGGGCGCATCTACTTGCCGCTCGAAGACCTGAACCGGTTTGGAGTTGCCCAAGCAGACATCGCCACCGCACAAAACACTCCAGCTTTCTGCGAGATGATGCGCTTTGAAGTTAACCGGACTCGAGACTGGTTTCAGCAGGGCTTGCCACTGATCGCGGAAGTAAATCGTGAGCTGGCGATTGATATAGAGCTATTCAGCCGTGGCGGCCAGGAAATCCTCAACGCCATTGAGCGGCAGAACTACAGAGTTCTGGGTCGACGTCCGACTATCTCTAAGACGCGCAAACTGGCGCTGCTGGCCCGTGCCACGCTGGGAAAGCTGCGATGAGTACGGCGGTGCACCAAGCTACCACGCAATCCGTTGCCACGGAATCACAACTCGCAGTCGCCTATTCCGTTTGCCGCAGTATCACCCGCTCGGCAGCCACGAATTTCTATTACGCGTTCCTGGTATTGCCGAAGCGCAAACGACAGTCACTGAACGCAGTTTATGCCTTCATGCGGCGATGTGATGACATTGCCGACGATGCCACCGTGCCGGTGCCGGAGCGAAGACAAAAACTAGATTTGTGGCTGAACGCTTTCCATCGCGCGCAAGCGGGCCAGCCTACCGATGATCCCGTGCTATTGGCGCTCACGGACGCCCAGCGCCGGCACGGCATTCCGTCGGATCTACTTGATCAGCTGGCTTATGGCACTGCCATGGATCTCACGGACGACCTTGATGAAAGCCTGGGATCGGGCGAGATCAGACGCACTCCACATATTCACTATCACACTTTTGAGGATCTTTATCGTTACTGCTATTACGTCGCGTCCGTCGTAGGGTTGGTTTGCATTCGCGTGTTCGGCTATCGGGATACGGCGGCTGAAGCGCTTGCGGAGCGTTGTGGGTTGGCGTTCCAGCTCACCAACATTATCCGAGATGTGAAAGAAGACGCGACCATGGGGCGCGTCTATTTGCCCGGGCAAGACCTGGCTAAGTTCGGAGTTTCAGTTTCTGAGTTGTCCTCTAACCCTGATCCGGCCCGTTTCCGGCCTCTGTTGGCAATGGAGGCCGAGCGCGCCCGCGAATTTTATCGTGCCGGAGACGCTCTGATTCCGCTGATCGAAGAAGATAGCCAGCCCGCTTTGTGGGTGTTGTTGACTATTTATCGCAGACTTTTGGACAAGATCGAAAGCCGCCAGTATGACGTCTTCAGCGGCAAGGTTGCGCTTAGCACGCGAGAGAAGCTCGTCATTTTGGGAAAGGGTTTTCTCAAGCGCCTGTCCTGATGACCGAGCCCTGGACACAGACTCCACACGTAGCCGTGGTCGGAGGTGGTTTGGCGGGACTGGCCGCCGGTTCTGCCCTCGCCGACAGCGGATTCCGCGTCACGCTCTTCGAACGCCGCGCTTACCTTGGCGGACGGGCCTCCTCGTATCAGCATCCGGCCACCGGTGAGGTCGTAGACAACTGTCAGCACGTGCTGCTTGGTTGCTGCACCAATCTGATTGAGTTTTATCGGCGGGTCGGAGTTGAAGATAAGATCCGCTGGTACGATCAGCTGACTTTTCTGGAGCCCGGGGGACGCGCTTCCGTCATCGGACCGTCTTCGCTACCAGCTCCCTTACACACCGCGCCTGCATTTTTGCGAGCCCGTTGCCTCAATCTGACGGACAAATTGTCCATCGCTGCGGCTATGGCGGCGCTTGCTCCTGCCATGCCGAGAGATACCGGAGAACCCTTCTTAAAGTGGTTGCATCGCCACGGCCAGACTGACCGCGCTATAGGACGTTTCTGGAAGCCAGTGTTGGTGAGCGCTCTGAATGAGGACATCGATCGCGTGTCCGTTCCATACGCGGCACAGGTGATGCGCGAGTCCTTCCTCAAATCGCGTGCGGCCGGGCGGATGGGTGTGCCTACAGTTCCTTTGACCGAGCTCTATGGCACAGCCGGGGACCATATTTGCAGCCGTGGTGGCGAAGTGCGATTCCGTTCCAGTGTGGAATCGTTTCGCGCTGAGTTTGCAGCAGTCAAGTTGGCAGTATCCGGAGCAGAAGAGAGCTTTGATTTTGTGGTATTCGCTGTTCCGTTCGACGTGCTGGCGCGGGTGTTGCCCGAAACTACAGCGGCAGACCCTCTACGGCAAGCCTTGGACGCCCTTGAGACATCGCCGATTACAGGCATTCATCTGTGGTTCGATCGCCAGATTACCGACCTTAAGCATGCCGTCCTGCTCGACCGTACAATTCAGTGGATGTTTCACAAATCGATGCTGCTGGACAGCCACGCCCCGCGCAATGGCAGTTATGTGGAATTGGTGGTGAGTTCCTCCAAGCTGTTAGTGGAGAAATCACGACAGGAAATCGTGGAGCTTGCATTGAGCGAACTGCGAGAGTTCTTGCCCGAAGCTCATCAGGCGAAACTCTTGAAGTCTGCCGTTATTAAAGAAATACACGCCACATACTCTCCCAAGCCTGGTGTGGACGTCTTTCGTCAGCAACCGGAAACTATCTGGCCCCGCGTTTTTCTAGCTGGAGATTGGACGGCGACCGGCTGGCCTGCCACCATGGAAGGCGCAGTACGAAGCGGCTATCTGGCCGCACAATGTGTAGCCCGGGTCGCGGGCTTGCGGGACGCAGCTTTCTTGGTACCCGACCTTCCACCTACAGGATTTATGCGGTTGTTTGGATAATCGTGCTCAGGCTGCCAGCAGCGCCACGCCACCCGCCACCAGCAACGCCGCCATCCAGCGATGTGGGTCAACGCGCTCGTGCAGAAAAATCTTGGCCGCGACTGCCGTTGCGACGAAAGTGAGAGAGGCCGACGCTGGCGCGACCAGGCTCACATCCCCCCAGGAAAGTCCGATCAGCAAGCTGTAAAACGCCACGGTCATGGCGAGAATGCCCAGAACAAAATTTACGTTGTGCAAGGTGCGTCCCACTACAGCCAATAGGCCATGAGTCCGCCAGAGTTCTCCTACGTCGCCCACTTGCTTCATGGCGCGCGAAAGAAGCACATCGCCGATCGTGGATGCTAGTACGATGGCTGCGACTGCGCCCCATGTGTAGATTTGCTTCATAATTCTGCTCTCGTGGAGACGGGTTCGGCATCGTAGTCTTCCGGCCGCCTAACCGGGGGATGATGCGTTAGCGCGGGGCCTCTCGTCACAAACCCTACTCCAACAGAAATCAGGATGATTCCGAGCCAGCGAGTCGCGGTAACCTGCTCGTGCAGTAGAAATTTGGCTATGAGAGCCAATAGGACGTACCCAAGAGAAGTCGCCGGCAGCACATAAGTCAGGTCGGCCCAGGAGAGGGCAATCATGTAAGCCGCGAAGAACCCGAGTAAAAAAAGAATTCCCGCTAGGACCCACGGGTTCAGAATGGTCAAAATAAGATCTGGAAGTTGATGGAGGGAGATGTTACCCGCATCTTTCATTCCGCGGGATAACAGGGAATCTCCAGTTGCTCCGAAAACGGTCACTGCGGCCAATACCAAATATTTACGAAAGGTCACATCTTCTTTCCTACGCCTTGACCGGTTCCGGCGCAGTGGCGGAGTTTTCTTTTTCTCGCTTCTCCTTGACCCATTTGTTGCGCGAGGCGCGCAGCTTCAGAAAGCTCTTGGCCTCTTTGTACAGTCGCTTGCGTTCTCCGCCATCGAACGCGGCCTTTCTCAAAATGCGGTACACAGCTTTGGGCCGGAAATAGTACTCGTCATAAAAGCGGTGGACTGATTCCATGATCTCGTCCGCGGGCAAGCCGGGATATTGAATATGCGCCATCTGATGGCCGCCGTCATCCACCATCTTCGTATCGGCGACCATGAATCCGCTCTTCATTGCGTAATCGTAGAGCTCAGTCCCGGGATAAGCGTGCGCCACCGAGACTTGAATGGTTTCGACGTCGAGTTCTTTCGCGAAATCGATGGTGTTGCGAATCGTCTCCCGAGTCTCGCCCGGCAGACCAAGAATGAAGTCGCCGTGAACGACCAGTCCCAGCTTGTGACAGTCCTTGGTAAATTGACGAGCGCGCTCGATAGTGGCGCCTTTCTTAATGTTCTTCAGAATCTGCTGGTCACCCGACTCGTAGCCAACAATCAGCAGGCGACAGCCCGCATCCTTCATGGCTTTCAATGTTTCGTAATCAGTGGTGACACGGGACGTACAGGACCACGTGAGCTTCAACGGCTTCAGCTTGGAACACAATTCAACTGTGCGCGCCTTTTGAATGTTGAAAGTATCGTCATCGAAGAAAAATTCCTTCACCCCGGGCCAGTACTCTTTGGCCTTAGCCATCTCGCGGGCGACGTCGTCGGTGGAGCGCTTGCGCCACGGATGACCACTCAAGGTCTGCGGCCACAGGCAAAATGTACACTGCGCGGGACATCCGCGCGTGGTGTAAAGCGAAACGTAGGGATAGAGCAGGAAGGGCACGTTGTAGCGCTTCACGTCCAGATCGCGGCGATAAACCTCAGTCACGTGGGGCAGGGAATCCAGGTCTTCGATCTGCGGCCGATCCGGTGTGTGTACCACCGATCCATTGCTACGATACGAAATCCCCAGAATCTCATCCAACGGTTTTCCCTGGGCGAACTCCACCACCGAATAATCGAATTCTTTGCGACAGACAAAATCAATCGCCGGACAATCCTTCAACGATCTTTCCGGCAGCACCGTTACATGAGGACCCACAAAGGCAATCTTGATCGCCGGATTAACTTCCTTGATCGCTTTCGCCAGCCCGATATCGCCGGGGAATCCAGGCGTGCTGGTAAATAGAACCAGGAACTCGTAATCATGCGCGATCTTGATGGTCTCTTCAGCCGAGACGTGATGGGAAGGAGCGTCCAGCAAGCGCGCGCCCTCAAGCATTCCGGTGGGATAGGCAAGCCAAACCGGATACCAATAGGACTCAATTTCTCGAGTCGCCGGCCAACGTGATCCCGCTCCTCCGTCGAAATTCTCAAACGAAGGCGGGTTGAGAAACAGTGTTTTTAAGGGCATATGTTTGAATAACTTATACTAACATCCTTGAGCGGATTTTTCCCTACCCGCAGGGTACGTTTCGAGTACGTATCAGGCCTACGACCCGCTTATCAATCAGGTTAGGGGACACCCTCGCCATGCACAAAGGGTTTGCGTTGAATGGCCGCTCTTACTGCTCCAACAGGCTGCTCCCACAGGGAATGGGAGCATCCTCGGGGACCGCGATCGAGCTACTTGCCAACCCCGGCCCATGCAGCCAACTCATCCGTGGCGCGCAAGAGCGTGATGCGGGCTTTCTGCAACTCGAAACTGGTGTCCTGCAAAGCGTTGTAGCGCTCATTGGCCTGCATGCGCGCATCCTCCACATCGTGAAGGGTGGCAGTACCGGCGTCCATGCGGACTTGCGACGCCTCCAGATTGGACTGCGCCACCTGATATTCCAGATCCGCTACCTCGTGGGCCGCGCTCAGTTGTTCCACCGCGCGCTGCAGCTTTAAGGTCTCTTCCGATACTCGGTTCTTGGCGGCTTCGGCATCTTTTTTAGCGCGCAAGGCTTCGGCATCGGCAGCGGCTGCGTGGGCATGCTGTGAAGGACTCAGGAATGGAAAACGGATCGCCACGCCCAGAGTCGCGTTATGACGATCAAACGATTTGTAAAACTGGTCATAATTGTTATACCGGGAGAGCAGGGCATACTGACCGGCGAAGTCCACCGCTGGCCACATTGCCCGGTGTTCACCCCGCGCCCGGAAACTTTGGGCAGTGGCATGATGTTCCGCCGCCTTTACGGATGGGCTGACCTCCAGCGCCTGGCCAGCAAGATTGTCTTCCTGCTTCACCTCGGGAAGCGGCGGAATCGATCCGGGAATGGTCTCGATCGAGCTCGCAGGAATTCCTGTCATTTGTGACAACCGGTTGCGCAACACGTCGACTGCTCCTTGCGCCTCAGCCATCCGCATGCGCACCCGGGCGGTACTTAGACGCGCCTTGTTCCGTGCCAGTGAACTATCTATCCCTTCCTGGACACGTTCATTGACCACCTGCTCCATTTTGAGCGCAGCCGCCTGTTCCTCGCGGAGGTGACTTTGCAGTGCCTCCCATTTGCTGAGTTCGGCGTAGCTGAGGACGGTATCCTGAATAACCTGGTTTCGCTGGTCCTTGGTCTGCATGCCGGAACTTTTCCACTCCGTCTTCGCGGCTCTGACAAAATCGCGCAGAGCTGGATTAATGAGCGCGGATTGCGCATTGACGTTGATGATGGACGGTGCCGAGCCCTCCAAGCTCAAGGGAAACCCCCACGACGCGCCGAGGCCAGAGCCGAGAATGACCTGTGGCAAATATTGATTGCGCGCCTCATGGTAAGAGGCAAAGGCGCGCTGCTCGTCCGCGGAAGCGGCGCCCGACGCCGTACTGTGGCTCAGCGCCAACTGGACCGCGCGTTGCAGAGGCAAAGGCTCAGCCACGAGCATGGGTACGGCCACAAGAAGAAACAATAATCGGCTGAGACGACGCGAGATATAGTACGAAACAAGTTTCATCTTTCCACCTTTGAGCTGAAAGCATCGTAGAAAAAGCGATTGTAACTGAGGGACGAATGGGACGAACTCAAGCGCAGGCACGCCTCAGATGAGACATCGAGAATGGAGAAACCGTGCTTAATGCATCAGCGATTGACGCGGTTCAAGGCATCTTTGGCCCGGGAGAAATTCCTCGCCAGCGTCAACGCGGCAGAATATTGCTGGGCCGCGCCTGGTTTGTCTCCTTGTTTTTCCAGAATAGTTCCCAACAGATAATGAGCCTTGAAGGTGGGCGCATCTTCTGAAGGGGAACCGGAAGCGATATATCGGCGCAACAACTGAACCGCTAAGGGAAAGTTGCGTCCGGCGCGGACCAGGGTCTCGGCCGCGTCTACCAGCACCACCGATGCCTTAATAGGTGCCGCGCTAATCTGGTCGATGGCCTTTTCCATATCATTTAACCGCCCTGTGTGCCGATAGAATGATGCCAAATTCAGCCATGAGTCGGCGCTGCCATTGTCTGCCCGAATGGCTGCCCGATATTCCTGCTCCGCAATTGTAAGGTCTTTTTTCTTCTCTGCGATCCGGCCGTTAATCCAGTGCGCCTTCGCATCATCCAAGACTGCCAGTTTTGCAGCCTGCGCACGCGCTTTATCCTGTCCTCCGCCGACGATTCCCGGCGCTTCGAGGTAGAACTCGGCGAGGTCGGTACGAGCGTCCACGTTTTTAGGATCCAACTCCACGGCACGCTCAAACTCGGTTCGTACTTTCTTGGCCAGTCCCGCGGCGGTAAAAAAACTGGAGGCATCTGCCTTTTCTCCATAGGTCCGACCAAGCCACAAGTGGTAGTTGCTGTTGTTTGGAGCAAGTTCGACGGCCTTCTCGCAGGCGGTTGCAGCGCGATCCCAGTCTTCCACGGCGAAATAGGCACGGCATAGCAGGTTATGAGCTTGAGCATCGTTGGGCGTCTGGCTCAATTCCCCCCGTAAAGTGCTAATGGCATCGTCCACCCGTCCAGCCGCCAATAAGGCTGGTGCGTTGTCGGCCGCGCCCGCTATGCAAGCGAAAGCCGCCAATAAAGCTGTGGTCAGAATTGTTCTCGCCATTTGCATTTGCTAACGAACCACCTTTACATCCGCACCGTTTTTCAAGGGCTTGGAGTTAGTTGAACCCAGCGCGAGGAGCGCGTTGTCAGTCAGTCCAGCGGTAATCTCGACTTGCGTTAAGTTAGAAATCGAAACCTGCACATCCCGACGGACCAGTCGGCCGTTCGCGATCTCGAAGACGAAGGTGTTGCTGTCCTGCCGTATGGCCTCGCGCGGAACCGTAATCACATTGCGATGCTCGGCCGCAACAATGGTGACGCCCACATTAATGTTGGGAAGCAACTTGAAATCGTGGTTATCGACCACAGTTGTGGTTTCTCCCACATTGCGTGTGCCCCGCAGTTTGACACTAGCCGGTACCATATCCACTTTCCCCTCCCAAACCCGGCCAGGCACCGCATCCCACGTAATTTCTATTTTTTGTCCCGGGGACAGCCGTCCCACGTCAGGCTCATCCACGTAAGCTCGTACCAGCACGTGAGAGAGGTCGGCCATTTGCAATACCAGGTCTCCCGGGCCAACGTAGGCTCCCTGGCGCACCGGAAGCGAATACACCACACCATCGAAGGGAGCGCGAACATTAAGCCGGCTTAGTACGTCCTGCGCCGCTGCATAGGCGGCTTGCGCCTCAACCCGCTGAGCGCCTACCCGCGCTATTTCCGGTTGTGAGTAACGGTCCTTCTGCTTTTGCTGAAGGAATTTGAGATCTGCGTCGGCGCGTGTCAGTTGATTCTCTGCGTCTTTAACTTCACCGGGAGAGGCCGCGCCTTTCTGTTGCAAGCGTCGCAGAGCCTCCAGATTACGCTGTGCGGCATCACGATCGGCGCGTGCCTTCATCACCTGCGATTCGATGTTCAGCACTTCTTCCCGATTGCCTCCACTCTCGATAGCGCTGGTATTGGCCTGCGCACCGCGTACCTGGGATAAAGCTCTCGCTGCCTGGCTTCTGGCCTCTGCGTCATTCAATTGCAGGAGTAGCTGTCCCTTCTTTACGTGATCGCCTTCCTTTGCCAGCACCTTTTTTATGGTGGTGCCGATAGGAGAATGCGCCTCAAAATTTTGTACAGGTTCGATCTTTCCATTGGTAGAAATTAAACTGCGAATGGTGCCGCGCTCGGCCTTGGCGGCCCGTACCGTCACACTGTCATCGCGCGACATAAAGGACGCAAGCAGGATGACCGCCACAATGATTCCCACTCCCCAAATGATCCAGGGACGCCGGGAAAAAAAGCCGGTATTGTTTACGGTAGATGCCATTCCAGTTTGTACTGAATAATCTATCACTTGCCGCCATTGCGGCCGGGAAAAGCGATTACCTGTTTAGATGCCGCAGCCTGCCAAAAAACGCAAATCCTTGCAGTCTTTGACCGTGCTCCTGGGCTGGTTACAATGGGGATATGCCTAATCGGCAACGCTATACCACAGAACACGCCGAGGCGGGTCTGGATGCTAAGTTTCCGGAGATCGAGACCTGGCCAAACCAATTTCCCGGCTACGAAATCGTAGTGGACGACCCGGAGTTCACCTCTGTCTGTCCCAAGACTGGACTGCCGGACTTCGGTGTACTTACGATCCGCTACATGCCTGACCAACATTGTTTGGAACTGAGATCACTCAAGGAATACTTGCAGTCCTACCGCAATCTGGGGATCTTTCAGGAAAACATCGTTAACCAGGTGTTGGAAGACGTAGTGCGCTGGGCTCGTCCTGTTTGGGCCGAGGTGAAAGGAGAATTCCGCCCCCGTGGCGGAATCTCAACCGTGGTGACAGCGCGGTGGCCCAGGCCCAAGGCCGGCAAAAACGGAAAATGATATAGTCCCACGCCATCGTGGCAAATGTTCGTCTTTACCCTCGAACCGCGCTTGTCCTGCTCACCGCGCTCAACCTGCTCAACTACATTGACCGCTCCGTCCTGTTCGCGGTGCAGCCGCTGGTGCAGGCCGAATTTCATCTTACGAACGCCCAGGTCGCATATCTCACCAGTGCCTTCCTTCTGTTTTACATGGTCGCTGCACCATTTACTGGTCTACTTGCCGACCGCTATTCACGTAAGTTGATTATCGCGATCGGTGCATTCTTTTGGAGTGGACTTACTCTCCTAACCGCCGTTACTCATAGCTATCAAGCACTGTTGGTCCGCCATACCCTCGTCGGTATCGGAGAAGCCAGCTTCGTCACCATTGCGCCGACTTTTGTGGCTGACCTCTTTCCTGAAGAGAAGCGCGGGCGTATTCTGGGCGTCTTCTATCTCGCGATTCCCGTGGGCACCGCGCTGGGTTATGTGCTGGGCGGCAATCTTGGGACACGCTTCGGCTGGCGATTCCCCTTCTACATCGCAGCGTTCCCGGGGTTCCTGCTTGCGCTGGTGATGCTGTTCATCCCCGAACCGCCTCGTGGCCAATTCGATTCTATGAAAGAGACTGCCGAGCGCGGAACCATTCGGGGCCTTACCAGAAACCCTGCTTTTTGGACTGCAACTCTGGGCATGGCCATGATGACCTTTGCGCTCGGCGGTATCCAGGTGTGGATGCCGACATCGTTGGCCGGCGGGTGGTTGGGAGACCGCTTTCTTCGAAATACAAAAGGATCCTATTACATGGTGTCAGCGATCAGCATGGCCCTCGGAGTGCCAGTGATGATCATTGCCCTCTTCGCCAAGGGACCGGCAATGGTGCCTGGAATTCTGGTCGCCGCGTTTCTTCTCTTGCTCAACACAGCCCCCCTCAACGCCGCGCTGATCAATTCTGTTGGCGCTCATATTCGCTCCACGGCCATTGCGGTCAACATTTTCATTATTCATCTCTTGGGGGACGTACCTTCCCCAGCCGTGATGGGATGGATCGCTGACCGGCGTTCGCTACAAGTCGCCTTTATTTGTCCAGTCGTCGCCATGGCGGTCTCTTCTGCCATACTCTTTTACGGCATGCGTTTTGCTCCCGAGGTGCGAGTCCGAAAATCCCCCGGCGCAGTTGGGGCCGAGGCGGGATGAGCTATTTCCATTGGATTGCAGGCAGCATCCTGTCTATTGCGTGGCTGTCGCGTCTAGTTGGCGCAGCGCTAGGGATGCCAAAAATCCCCGATATTTCCCGCCCCGAATGGGATCGCAATCCAGTCCGTCCCACCGGCAATCCTCGAGTCAGCATCGTTGTTCCCGCTTGCAATGAAGAAGGAGCCACCATAGAACAGGCCCTCACTCGCCTGCTCGATATCGCTTACGACAACTACGAAATCATCGCGGTGAACGATCGTTCCACCGATCGCACGGGCGAGATGTTGGATCGCATCGCCGCCAATGCCAAAGACCAAGGGAGGATGAAAGTCATCCACATCGCAACGTTGCCTTCCGGCTGGCTAGGCAAAACCCATGCCATGTGGACCGCAGCGCGACAGGCCGGCGGGGAATGGCTGTTATTCACCGATGCCGACGTGCTTTTCAAGCCAGACGCGCTGCGTCGTGCTCTGGCTTACGCGGAAGCTGAAGCAGCCGACCATGTCGTGCTGTTTCCCCGCATGATCATGAAGAGTCCAGGCGAAAAAATGATGATCGCTTTCTTTCAAACTCTGTTTGTCTTCGGGCATCGCCCCTGGAAGGTGGCTGATCCAGACACTCGCGATCACATGGGAGTGGGCGCATTCAATATGGTGCGTCGCCGGGTATACGAAGCCGTTGGCACCTATCAAGCACTGCGCTTTGAAGTGGTCGATGACATGAAGTTGGGCAAAGTCGTGAAAAATGCCGGCTATCGTCAGCGCAACGTTTTCGGTGGGGATTTGATTTCCATTCGCTGGGCAAAGGGCGCCATGGGCGTCGTACGCAACTTGACCAAGAATTTCTTTGCCGTTATGTCATTTCAATGGCCGCGAGCGCTGTCAACGTGTTTTGCTCTGGCATTTCTGAATCTCATGCCCTTCATCGGAGTGGGACTGGCGCACGGATGGGAGCGCCTACCCTACGCCGTGGCGCTGTTAACTATATTTTTGATTTATGTTGGCATGTCGTGGAAGTCTCCAGTGCCGCCGTACTATTTTCTGCTACATCCGATTAGTACAACACTGTTCGTCTATACTATGCTTCGCTCCATGACGCTCACCCTATGGCGTGGCGGCGTAGTCTGGCGCGGCACAAAATATTCATTGGCAGAGCTAAGGAAGGGAATGGTGTAGATGGCACTTACTGCTCTGTGCCCATTGGATCGATTTGTTCTTCTGTCTGGCCGGGCGCGCTCTGACGTTTCTTCTTGGTTTTCCGCCCAGTCTTTGGATGACTGAATTTCCCCGCACTATAACGGACCTTTTTTTCTACGTCATAACCCTTGGGCAAAGGCGGGATTTGCCCAGTATACCCAGTCAATTGTCTGGCGCGTTCCAGAACTATCTCCGCCCGACCGTCATACTCCTTGACCGGCCCATGGATCTCAACCATCTTGCCTTGCAATTGACGTATGTCCCCGACGTGCTTGAGGTCGCTGGGGAACACCACCACGGTGAAGGGACACACCAGGTAATCCTCGCAGAAATCAAGAAAGGTGACTCCCCGATTGCCTTCTTTGACCCTCAGCACCTTGCCGCTAACACATCGAGTTTCACCTATGTGTTTTTTGGCTTCCCAAATAGCGATGCAATCTGCGATGGAAATAGCGGGCAAGAGGAGTGCCACGATCAGGGTTGGAAGGGCGGGCGGAACCCACACCAGCTCTCATTGTAAAACGTGCAATTCGAGGCGCAACGGAAACAGCGAGGAGAGAAATGGAAATTATTCCCGAAATGGAGAAGGGAAGTGGGGCCAGTCTCAGACCGGCCCACGCGGGAAGAATCTCAAGAACTTAGTTAAATGATTTGACGGCGGCCGCTTCGTCGTCCTTTACGTCGAAAACGGTATAGAGTTTGGTGATCTGAAGCAGATCGTGGACCTTTTTGGTCAGATTCAGCAGCTTGAGTTCGCCTCCCTGGTTGCGCACTGTGGTAAACGCGCTAACCAGTTCACCAATGCCTGAGCTGTCGATGTAATTGACTTCTCCAAGATTGAGCAGAATTTTTTTCCGCCCCTTGGAAAGCAATTCACGAACCGTATCGCGCAGGGTGACGCTGCCCTCGCCCAACGTGATACGGCCACTGCAATCTACGATGCTCACACCATCCACCTGCCGATTACTGATTTTCATGCTCACGGAGAAGCCTCCTTGCCGCCCACGGCTGGACCGTGGACGTGCTTGATAAGTTTGATTTCAGTGCCTGAATGCGAAGGATGAATATGTACCTCGTCCATAAACGAGCGGATGAGAAAAATACCCCGCCCGGACGTTTTTAAAAGATTCTCCGGGGCCAGCGGATCGGGAATCTTGCTCATGTCCAGCCCCTTACCCTGATCAGAAATGGTGATTACCAGATCGCGCGGGGTGCTCTCAAAATCCAGCTTTACTTTCTTCCCCGGATCGTAGGCATTGCCGTGCAGTACGGCATTGATTGCAGCTTCGCGCACTGCCATCGAGATCCGCATGACCTCATCTTCCTCAAAACCCGCCTCCGCCGCGATGCGCGTGGCTGTTTGCTCTGCGTTATCGACGGTCTCCAGCGTCGAATCCAGCGTGTAGGAGACCCGTTGTTTGGTCATGGCGAAGATTTTATGAATAAACTTGCCGACCCCAAATCCGATCCATTCGTCCTCATTGGCTCTAGCGGGGAAACCGCATGGCTAGTGAATCCGGTAGTTTGCCCTTCCCCTAGGCAAATGTCAACGCATGGGCTGAGATGGGCCGGGTTGGGCAGGCGCTTCTGTGGCCACGACTACGATTAGACACCATCGTTAACAAAAACCCTCAAACTGTCTGGATTACCATTCGACACTTCAGTATTCTCAGGGCGATGGCGATGCTCGCACTCACCGAATTGCTGGGCGAACCGGTTTTCGACCTTGGGGGCAGCCGCTGCGGGCGCGTTCGCGAGCTGGCTTTGGCTCCCCAGGAAGATCACGCTCGCATCGCTGTGATCATCGTTCGAACCAAGACTGGCGACCGCTTACTGCCTTTTAGCTCTGTAACGTCCGTCAATGGCGGCATTCGGGCCGCCACCTCTTCCGCCGAATGGTTGCTGGGAGAGAGTGGGGAAGGCTTGCTCCTGTTGAGCCGTGACCTGCTTGATCAGCAGGTGATCGATGTTTTTGGACGAAAAGTCGTTCGTGTTAACGACGTGGACCTGCACCACGAGTCGGTCGCCAACCGTCCAGTGCTGAAAGTAGGTTCTGTGGACGTAGGTCCACGGGGCGCGGTTCGAAGGTTGCTGAAGGGGGTCGTGCCCCTTCCCGCCTTACGGGCCCTGTTGCGGAAAATCCCGCCACGCACGATTCCCTGGGATTTCGTCGATCTGATCGAAACTGATCCCGCCCGGCGCGTAAAGCTCAAGATCTCACACGAGCGTTTAGCCCGGCTTCACCCCGCTGACATTGCCGATATCGTCGAAAACCTGGCCCCCGATGAGCGCGAAGCTGTCTTCGAAACTCTAGACGAGGGCGTGGCGGCCGAGGCGTTGGAAGAAGTTGACCCGAAGGTGAAAAAAGCGATTGTCGAATCCCTTGATTCCGATCGCGCGGCCGAGATTGTTGAAGAGATGGAACCCGATGCCGCCGCTGACTTGCTGGCCGACCTCCCCGAGGAGCGCACCTCGGAAATCCTGCTCGAGATGAAGCCGGAAGAGCGCCGGGAAATGGTCGAGCTCCTTGAGTTCGGCGAAAAGACCGCTGCCGGGCGTATGAATACGGAGTACCTGGCGGTCAACCAGGACGCCACGGTACATGACGCCATCGAAACATTGCGCCGCTTTGAAGGTGGCGTTGAAACAGTGAGCACGATCTACCTGGTGGACGAAGAGGGACGGCTGACAGGCGCAGTGCCCTTAGCCAAGCTGGTTTTAGCTCGTCCCGAAACGCCGTTAAAATCACTTACGCAGGAACCTCTGATCTTCACCAACTCAAACGCGAAGGAAAAAGACTTCGCGGAGTTGTTCGACAAATACAACTTGCTCACCCTCCCCGTAGTGGATGACAACAAGAAGCTCACCGGAGTCATCACTTCTGACGACATCATCAGTCTGCTGCGGGCGAAGCTGTAGGAAACTGGCAATCAGCAATCAGCACTCAGCATTCAGCCAATACGGACCCTTTCCAGTTTGCCCTTAATATCGCCCAGGCAGTTCTCCAAATCAGCCCCTGCCCCTAATGGCTGAATGCTGACTGCTTAGTGCTGATTGCTTTCTTCTGTTCAGATCCCTCAACTGCATTTATTCTGATGCGTCACTCGCGGCTCGTATGAGATTCTTGAGGCGTTGGAAAACCCGCGCGCTGATTTTTTTTGCCGTAGTCGGTCCCGGGTTCATTACGGCAAATGTCGACAACGATGCCAACGGCATCTGGACGTATTCCTCCGCCGGCGCCCAGTTCGGTCACATGCTCCTATGGACCATGATCCCCACCACATTGGCGTTGATCGTGATTCAGGAGATCGCGGCCCGTATGGGTGCTGTTACCGGCAAGGGACTTAGTGACCTCATCCGCGAAGAGTTTGGGTTCCGAATCACGTTCTTCATGATGATCGGGGTCCTGATCATCAATTTCGGCAACGTAGTGGGAGAGTTCGCGGGTATCGCCGGCAGTCTCGAGCTGTTCGGGCTTTCCAAGTACATCACGGTTCCAATCTGCGCATTCATCGTGTGGATAATCGTCCTCAAGGGCCAATATAAGACCGTGGAAAAGGTTTTCCTGGTCGCTTCTTTCTTTTATGTGACTTATATCTTCGCCGGTATCCTGGCGAAACCAGCCTGGATCGACGCGCTCGTCTCCACGGTTAAGCCACCTCCCCGCGAAATGTTTCGCCAGCCGAGCTATCTGTATATGGTGATCGCCGTGGTGGGGACCACGATCGCTCCCTGGATGCAGTTTTATCTGCAAGCTTCTATCGTTGAAAAAGGTGTGACCCGGCGCCAGTACAAAACGTCCCGATTGGATGTGATCACCGGCTGCATCTTTACTGACATCGTGGCCTGGTTCATCATCGTAGCCTGCGCCGCCACCTTGTATGCCCACGGCTACCGCAATGTGTCGGATGCCAAAGATGCGGCCCAGGCCTTGCACCCGCTGGCTGGAGACTATGCCTACATACTTTTTGCCATGGGATTATTCAATGCCTCGCTGTTTGCGGCATCGATCCTGCCGCTGTCAACGGCCTATACTGTGTGTGAGGGGCTGGGATTTGAATCGGGCGTAGGCAAAGGATTTCGCGAAGCGCCGGTTTTTTACTGGCTGTACACGATCCTTATTGTGGCGGGAGCCGGCGTCATTCTCATCCCAAACCTGCCCCTGGTCAGGATTTCAATTCTCTCTCAAGTAGTGAACGGGGCAGTGCTGCCTTTTGTGCTGGTCTTCATGCTGCTGCTGGTCAACAAAAAGGAGCTCATGGATACCTACGTCAACTCGCCCTTCTATAATGTAATCGCTTGGGGGACGACCATCATCATGATCGGCCTCACTATTGCTTTGTTTTGGACGATGAAGGCGGCTTAATGACCGGGAACAATTTTCCCGGTTGCCAAATCTTTCACCAGCTCCCGATCGGCTTCCAGAAAATCGTACTTGGGCAACTCAGATCGTTTAGCCCAACGCACATCCCGAAAAATTCTATTTTCCATCTCGCCCGTGTATTCGTTCACCACGTAAAAGCGTAATTCCACTGCTCCGCCGTTTTTATAATCATGACGAATGCGCGCCACCTCTTCGCCGATGTGGGCGTCGATCCCCAATTCTTCTTCCAACTCGCGGCGTAATGCGTCCCGCGGCTGTTCGCCGTCTTCGATCTTACCTCCAGGAAATTCCCACTTCAGCGGCATGCTCTGGTGACGGGTTCGCTGGCACACCAGCACCTTCCCGTCTTTCAAAATCAAAGCTGCGACCACTTGCTTCATCACTGGAGAGCCGTTCTGGTTGGTAAGGCGGGTTCAGTTGCTCACAACAAATTTCAGTCCGGCGAATAATGACCGTTAATGCATCTTAGACCTGGCGGTTGTGGAAAACGGTCGGGACGAATGGCCGCGGCCAGCGCCCGTAAACCTTGAATCAATGTCGGTGCCGGAGTATTCAGAAATTCGTCTCGAATGCAATACACGCGACCTTCTCTCGCCGCTCGCATCTCATTCCAGCCGCGTTGCTGAACCATCTTTTCCAATGGAACGCGGTCGCCCGCTCCGCACCAGGCAGCGACAACAATATCCGGATCGTCCAAGAGTATGGTGTCTGCCGACGTGGTTGAGCCTGGCACTCCAACAAACTCTCCACCGGCGGCTCGCACAAGTTCCGCAACCCATGGCTGCGAGGCGATCAGCGGCTTGCCCCATTCCTCGCAAAACACGCGAGGCCGTATCCCGTCATCGACCTGACTGCGAACGTCATCAATGGCGAGTTCCATCTTCGTGATGACTTGCTGCCCACACTCGGCGACACCCATAATCCCGGCGATGGTCGCGATATCGGTATAGATGTCAGCTAATGTCTTCGGTGCCAATCCGAGAAAACGTGCCCCCGACTTCAGGATCTCGATCACGGCTTTTTCTTGATAAGGAACAGCCGCGATGACCAGGTCCGGCTGGGCGCGAAGGATCTCTTGGCTGTGCGCGGTCCAGGAATCGGCGACGATTGCCCGCCCGCTCCGCACAACTTCCGGGCACACATCCGCGCAATATTTCGTGCATGCAACGATGCGATCGAGCTTGCCAATTGCGGCAAGAATAACCGTAGCGCTCGGTTGCAGGGAGACAATCCGTTGAGGACTATGGTCGGAGGGCATCACTTCTAATGGTACAAGGGAGGTTACAATTCTGCCGTGATGTATTCTCCTCAACTACTCGACCACTTTCAGAATCCGCGCAATGCCGGTGAAGTACTTAACCCCGACGCAACAGTGCAGATTGAAAATCCAGCCTGCGGCGACATTTTGAAGTTGAGCATCAGGGTCGCCGACCGTCGCATCGCGGAAATCCGATTCCGCGCCAAAGGGTGCGTACCTGCCATGGCATGTGCTTCGCTGCTAACTGAACTGCTGCTGGGAAGCACTATAGAAGTTGCACGTAACCTGCGCAGGGAGGACTTGCTGTTGAAAATTGGCGGCTTACCCGAGGCGTCCCTTCATGCCAGCCACCTCGCCCTGGATGCGTGGGCGGCACTTTTGAAGCAGCTGAAAACCTCACCCCGCTAGGTTAGGGATAGTAAATTGTCCATGCGCGTTCCCGAGCTACTTCTTCCAAGTCGGGATTCGGATTTATCGCAAAGGCATTCTGGGCAATATCCAGCATCGCAATATCCCACCGCGAGTTGCCGAAAGCCGCGTCAAGACTTCCCAGCACAACTTCGCGAATGGCGCGCGGCTTGCCTTCCCCACTCGGTATGCGGACCAATCGGTCGGTAATGGTGCCGGCTTCAATCTGTACCTTCGCCGCCAAAATCCTGGCTGCGGGAATTCCAAAGTGCTTCATCGCTGCCCGGATCACCCAATCGTTGGTGGAAGAGACCGCCCAAATGTCACAGCCTGATTCCTGTAGTCGTTGCACTAGATCGCGCATCTCCGCGAAAATCTGGCTGGCCATCTGAAGATCGAAATACTGACCGGCAGCTCGCTGTACTACGTCTTCGTTTAGCCCGCGATGCATAGTCACCATTTCGCCGCACATAGTTTCTTCGTCAACCTTGCCTGATTTGTAATCGGCATAGCGTGAACGCGCCCAAGCCACGATTTCATCCGGAAGCAAGCCTTGCTTTAACTCCCAATCAAAAAAACCTTCACCGGCATCGCCCGCCCATAAGGTGCCGTCACAGTCGAAGGCAGCAATGCGAGGCTGAAGACTTAGAACCGACGCGACAAAATCAGCAGCTTTGGGGGATGAAGCCCGGCTCACACTTGTGGAATCCATTGGGAAAAGTTTACTTGAGTTGCGACGATACCTGCGACAGCAGCGCGGTGTATTCCTGCGGCGTATCTACATTCGACACCACGAAACGATCATCCACGGGAATGTATTGAATATGATCTTGATTCTGGTGTTCGATGTCACGCGCGGTCGAAGTAGCTGGAGCTCGCAGGAATGCTTCGATCATTTCGCGTCCGACCAGAACTGGATGCCCGTGTTGCCCCCCGTATTCAGGCACCACCGCCCACTTCCCAGCAGAAAGCGCCGATTCGAAAGCGGTAAGCAGGGTTTGCAGCGTTGCCGCGCTGGCCGGGGGACGGTCCACCAATGTGATCATTGCGCCGTCCCGTCCGCGATTCAATACATCTCGTAAGCCGGTTTGGAGAGAGCTGAATTGTCCCAACTCAGGCGCCGGATTCCGTACTAATCCAGCGCCACTGGCGTAGATCACCGAAGATAAATTTACTTCATTCTTGCCCACCACCACCGTTACAACATCGGTGAATGGACTCAGGGCGCGGATGCCCGCGGAAAGGAAAGTCTGTCCCGGAGGAGGTGGAATTGCCGACCCGGCCGGTGGCCAGGCCAGTAGCGCCTTGTCTGTCCCCATCCGCGTCGATTCGCCGGCGGCGAGAATCAATCCACTCAGACTTGGCGCCCGGCTCATGGGGGGAAGATAGCAGAAATTTACGATTTACGATTGACGATTGTCGAATGGTAAGGCGAAGAAAGTCGTAAATTCGCGATTTGCAAATCGTACTTCATAAATCGTACTTCGTACCCCCACTACTCTTGTTCTTCCAGAGCTTCGGCCGCCGCATCGGCAAGATCGGGTGGCTCATTCCGCCGCCGATGAAACCAGCTCATGTGCGGCAATGCGCGTTCGACACGACGGCGAGTGGCAATCAATTCGGCGGCAATGGCAACCGCGATTTCGTCCGGCGTAATCGCTCCAATATCCAGCCCGACCGGAGCATGAACCCGTTCGAATAGTTCTGGAGACAATCCTTCTTTCGTAAGCTCGCGGAACACCGCAATAGTTTTGCGTTTGGAACCAATCATTCCAATATAGCGGGCGGATGTCTGCACCGCCCAGCGCAGCACTCGCATATCGTCGCGATGCCCGCGAGTGACAATCACAATGTAGGAAGACTCATTTGGAGCGAGCCGAGCCATGGCTTGGTCAAAATCCTCAGCAATGACTTCCTTCGATTCGGGAAAACGTTCGCGGTTGGCGTAGGCTGCGCGATCATCCACTATGGTTACTTCGAAACCGGCATCTTTTGCTACCTTATAAAGGTTTACGGATATGTGACCTGCACCGAAAATATAAAGTAGAGCTGGAGGTAATACAGGCTCGATGAAGATGTCCAGGGTGCCGCCACACAGTAACCCAGTATCGTATTTAGGATCCTGATTGAGGTTAAAACTTAGAGTGCGCGGCTTCTCGCTTTCCATTACCTCGCGAGCCGCTTGCCAGACCTCAGCTTCCACACAGCCGCCACCGATGGTCCCGACGATGGACCCATCGTCCCGCACCAACATCTTGGCAGTCTTAAAAGAAGGAATCGAGCCGCGCACGTTGACGATCGTGGCCACTGCGCCACGGCGTCCGTCCCGTCGCAATTGAACGATCTCCTCGTAGATATCCATCTCAGGCCTGATTATTCGGTTTTCCGCAACTCAAGTCAAACGCAGCGTTGAAATCTAGCAAACGGGGGACTAAGCTTTGGGGCTGGCGTGCTAGGAGGACTCAATGCCCCGTATACATGGTTGACCGTGATCTGCCCGGAATTAAGATGGATCAGCTCGCTGCCGCGCAGAAAGCCGCCATCGATCTCAGCCAAAAAATGACTGCCCAGGGAAAGAAGGTGCGTTACATCCGTAGCGCCTTCGTACCCGCCGAGGAACATTGCATGTGTTTCTTCGAGGCAGCTAATCCCGAAGTGGTCAAGGAGCTGAACGAAACCGCGAAAATCCCTTTCAAACGGATTGTCGAAGCCATGGACTTGACGCCCAAATAACGGCCTGCCCTACAACGCCAGATTTCCAAGGCCGAACGGCGTTCGGCCTTTTTCGTTTCCGCCATCCATGCTAGGTTCTTAGGCTTCTAAAGAGGGATGCCTCCTAATGAAAGTGGTTCGCATTCACGAATTCGGTGGTCCGGAAGTTCTTCGCTACGAAGACGTCCCCGATCCAAAGCCACGCAAAGATCAGGTGCTGGTCCGTGTGAAAGCCTGTGCGCTGAACCATCTTGACATATGGGTGCGCAAGGGCCTGCCCGGCGTCAATCTTCCGCATATTCTGGGCAGCGACGTTGCGGGCGAAGTAGTTGAAACGGGCGAGTACGTTACCGGCTTCCAGCCTGGACAACGTGTGCTCCTGGCGCCGATGAGTTTCTGCAACCGTTGCTCGTACTGCACTTCAGGACGACATAATCAATGCCCCGAGTTCACGGTTCTCGGAAACCGCGTGGACGGAGGTAATTGCGAACTGATTGGCGTTCCTGCGGTCAACGTCATTCCTATTCCGCAGAGCCTGGACTTTAATCAAGCCGCCAGCGTTCCTTTGGTTTTCCTGACCGCCTGGCACATGCTGGTGGGTCGCGCGGGCATCCGTCCGGGGCAAACAGTCTTGGTCCTCGGCGCCGGTTCCGGTGTGGGCATCGCGGCCATTCAGATCGCCAAACTATTTCACGCGCGCGTGATTACCACCGCAGGAGATGAGAAGAAACTCGATAAGGCTCGTGCACTCGGTGCCGACCATGGTATCAACCACTACCAGCAGAAGATTTCCGACGAAGTTAGGAAGATCACGAACAAAGAAGGCGTAGACATCGTGGTCGAACACGTAGGCGCCGCCACCTGGGAAGAAAGCGTGAAGTCGCTCAAACCGGCTGGAACGTTGGTCACCTGCGGCGCGACGACCGGCCCCAACGTGGGACTCGAACTACGCTTCGTCTATTCGCGACAGCTCTCCTTACTTGGCTCCTACATGGGAAGCATGGGCGAGTTGTACGAGGTACTGGCACACGTGTTTGCCGGACGACTCAAACCAATCGTTGATCGTATTTTCCCCTTGAAAGATATCCGCGCCGCGCACGAATACATGGAGAATAGCCAGATGTTTGGCAAAATCGTGCTGAACCCCTAAAAATTTGGAAATTGGAAATCGGAAATTTTCTTGCTGCGCTGTCTGATTTACAATGAACGAAGCCATGTCCCCCGAGCACAGCTTCGGCAGCTACGTCACCAGCGAAAACGGCAAGAAGGTAGTGAAGGATCTCACCTTCGGGAATCACACGCCCGAGGGCGTCGTGCTCACCACCCTGGATTCCGCTGTGAACTGGATGCGCAAGAATTCCATCTGGCCCTTAACGTTCGGCTTGGCCTGTTGCGCTATCGAGATGATGTCGATGGGCGCGTCGCGCTTCGACATTGCACGCTTCGGCGCGGAAGTCTTCCGGCCATCGCCTCGACAAGCCGACTTGATCATTATCGCCGGCCGGGTTTCTAACAAAATGGCGCCGGTGATCCGTCAATTGTGGGAACAAATGCCGGAGCCCAAGTGGGTCATCTCGATGGGGGCATGTGCGACTTCAGGTGGGGTCTTCAACAATTACGCGCTGGTTCAAAGCGTCAACCAGGTCATTCCCGTGGATGTCTATGTTCCCGGATGTCCACCGCGGCCTGAGCAACTGATTTACGCCATCACTCTTCTGCAAGATAAGATTCAGAAGGAGCGCGGCACGATAAAGCGCGCCCTGAATCTCTGAAACCAGTGATCACTGGCCAGTGGTCAGCGACCAATGACAGAGAACTGAGAACTGACCACTAGCCGCTGGTTTCTAATTCCCCCGAATTCGTCTCCTAATCTCCGGGCATTTTGAAGTTCACCGTAATCTTGGTTTGCATCCTCACTGGTTTGCCATTCAAAAGGTAGGGACGATAGCGCCACTGCCTCACCGCGTCGATTGCAGCCCGGGCTAACAGAGAATGTCCGCTCACCGCTTTGATGTTTTCCAGTCTCCCGTTTTCGCTGACGACCGCCTCGAGCACGACGGGACCTTCAAGTCGCAGCGGAAGGGCCTGCCGCGGATAAATCGGAGTCACCAGATGTTCGAGAATTCCTTCGCTTACGCCTTGGGATATTGGCGTAGCAAACTTTGGCAGTGTAACCGGAACCGAGAGCAGCGTTCCTATCTTGGGGCCATCCAGATTGGAGGCAGAGAGTTTCGGCGCTTCGGCTGTGTAACTGCCTGAATCCGTCATTACCGCTCGCTTGACGGTATCTGCAGCCGTCAGATTTTGGGTTTTCGTGAGCGACGCGGTGGAAGTTTCCGCGCCCGAAGCCGAATCTGGGCTTACACCTCTCGCGGACTGCTGCACGTCGGGGCTTCCGCCTGGGCCGGATCCGTTGAGCGGGTGAGTGGGACTGGGTTTCCACGCCAGCCCTTTTTTGACTGCTGAAGCGGACCTTAGCCCCGTCCGTTTCTCAGCCTGAAACACTTGCTGGCCAGGAATGGCGTCGCTCAGGGGTTTGCTCCATACTCTCCAGACGATAACGGAGACCAGCAATAACAGTGCGGTCGCCGCGACTGCCCAGTAACGTCGGTTTTTCGCCTGCAACCTCTCCCGCAAATGTAGTGCGGCGGAATTTCTAGTTGGAAGCGGCGACTTTAAAAAAGCCACAAGACGCGAGCGAGTTTTGGGTCTTTCAACTTCTGCTACCGTCGCACTGCTTTGCCGCGATTGAGCTGCCTCAGCCAGCTCGGCCAGGCGAGCCAAATAATCCATGTGTTCTTCAGCGAATGCAAAACTGCGAGTGGAGAATGCTTCCAGCACGCCAATGGTTCCGTGCCGCCCGAATAGGGGCACGGCGGCAATGGATCGCAACCGCATTTTGCGGCACACCTCAGGATCCACCCGCTGGTCCTTCTCGGTGTCATCACAGCGCAGCATCTTGCCTGTGCGCAGGCATTCCCCTGAAATACCCGAATCGATGCTGAGGCGCGCGCCCAGTACAGGAGCAGTTTCGCCGCTTCGTCCCAAGCAGACGATCTGTCCGTCTCGCTGCATGGCTAACGCTGTACCGCTGGCCAGGGTCAGGTCTTGGGCGGCTTCGGCGATTGCTCGCAACACCGTGTCGCGTTCGGCGGTGCTACTGGCAATGAGCTCACGAAGATAGGAAAAGGTCGCTCCAACCTTGGTGTCGATCGGTTCGGCGCGCGCAGGCGTGCCTGGCGGCATGAAACGTTTTTCTCTTAGCGCGCCAGCAGGTGGAGGCACTATGGGAGAATAGGCCATCTCTCGTGGGCTCCCTGCAATGGAAAAGTTCAGTTCACTGCCGTTAGGCTGGGGAAGGCAGTAGCGTTTACAAAGTGTGAGGCAAGCGGGCCGGGTTGTCAATCAGCAACTAACTGATGTCTATTGTGTGCATGTCATATGATGGGTCGGTCCGTGATCAGTCGGAGCGGTGTCACAAGCACCGTGATCTGTATCTCGTTCGAAGTATTGTGTGGGGTGTCACTTGGAATCAACCAAAGCAGCTTTTCCCATTGAGCGTGTTGAGAAGTCGCGCCTGACCGGAATCGACTTCGCTAAACTTCCCTTCGGATCGGTCTTCAGCGATCACATGCTTTGTGCTGAATACCGGGACGAGCACTGGGAAGAACCGTGCATCGTGCCCTACGGGCCGCTCGAAATACCACCCTCGATCAGCGCCTTGCATTACGGTCAGGCTATCTTCGAGGGATTCAAAGCGCATCGGCTTGCGAATGAACGAATTGCGCTATTCCGGCCTCGGGAGAACTTCGCCAGGTTTAATCGGTCGGCTGAGCGACTCGCGATGCCTCAGATTCCCGAATCGCTATTTCTTGATGGGATTGCTGAACTGGTGCGTCTCGACCGTGAGTGGGTTCCGCGCACCGAAGGTGCGGGGCTCTATATACGTCCAATTTATTTCGCAACTGACGAGGCGCTGGTGGTCAGGCCCGCCAACAGCTACCGACTGGTTGTCTTCACCTGCCCGGTTGGCCCATATTTCGCGGAACCGCTTCGCTTATTGGTCGAGGAACATTTCGTTCGCGCCTTTCCCGGCGGGACTGGATTCACCAAGGCATCAGGGAATTATGCTGGAAGTTTACTAGCGAGCCGGCTGGCTCAAGAACAGGGTTTTCACAACGTTGTTTGGTTGGATGGCCAGACTCGGACATTGATTGAAGAAAGCGGTCTGATGAACATTTTCTTCGTGATCGACGGCGAAGCGATCACGCCGCCACTTAGCGGCACCATCCTTCCTGGCGTCGTGCGCGACTCCGTCATCACGTTGCTTCGCGAAATGGACGTTACAGTCAATGAGCGTTCGATCGGAATCGAAGAGCTGGTTTCAGCCCACAAGGATAAGTCATTGTCGGAAGCGTTTGGCGTCGGCACGGCTGCCACCGTGGCGCCGATTGAGATGATCCGCTATCGCACTCATGATATCCAGTTGCCGGCCAAGACTCAGGCGCTCGCAGAGCGCGTCCGCGAAAAGCTGGTCGCGATTCGAACCGGCCGCCAACCGGATGTCCACGGCTGGCTGATGCCCGTCTAGGATAACCAAATGCCTTACTTCGCATTGTTCTATGAAGTGGTTGATGATTTTGTTGAACGGAGAGCTCCTTTCCGCCAACAACACTTGCAGCTGGTCGAACAAACTCACGCCCGCGGAGAGCTTCTTCTGGCTGGGGCGCTGGCAGAGCCTGCCGACCGGGCACTGCTCGTTTTCCGATGTGCGGACCGGGTCATTCCAGAGACCTTTGTCAGCCAGGATCCGTACGTCGTAAATGGTCTCGTCAAAAAGTGGGAAGTTCGACCATGGAACAACGTCATCGGCAACAAATAACGCAATCCGGTGCCAGGGAACTTGCACGCCAGCGTTGGATCCCTTAAGCCCCAACCTTGACTTCAGGGACGATGGCGACGCTATGACTCTCGTGGTACAAACACTGCATGCGGAAACTGACTGGACCCGCCAGTGCGCCCACCATCATTGCGCAGGCTCCATGCCGTGCCGACATGGCTGGCGGAACCATGGACCTCTGGCCGCTCTATCTGTTTCATCCCGGCGCGTTGACGCTAAATTTCGCAGTTAACATTCTGACTACGTGCCGCATCACTCCATTGAAAGGGAAGCGGATTTGCTTGCGCTCGCTAGACACGCGCAGGGAAGAGCAATTCCCCAGCTTCGACGCATTGCGGGGAGCTAACCGTTTCCGACTGCCGCTGGCCGCACGCTTGCTCCAGTTCTTCGCGCCTAAAGAAGGACTCCTCATCGAGACCGATTCTGAATCACCGGCCGGAGCAGGTATCTCTGGTTCTTCCGCACTGATGATCGCCACCACGGCTGCGCTGGCGCGTTTCACTGATCGCAATCTTACGCTCGAACAAATGCGCGTGATTGCGCAAAATGTGGAAGCGCAAATCATTCGTGTTCCCACCGGATGCCAGGATTACTATCCCGCGCTTTACGGCGGCGTCAGTGCCATCCACCTCGACGCGGATGGAATCCACCGCGAAGCCGTTCCCGTGACTCCGGAGGAGATTGAATCGCGATTCGTGCTTGCCTACACCGGAGCGCCGCGGCAATCGGGCATCAACAACTGGGAAGTTTTCAAGGCACATATCAATGGCGACAAACATGTGTTTCGAAATTTCGAGCGCATCGCGGAGATCGCGCGCGCCATGCACCAGGCGCTGGTTCCCGGCAATTGGGAGGAAGTTGCACGCTTGCTGCGCGAAGAATGGAAGCTGCGTCGCACTAACGCTCCCGGCATTACCACACCACTGATCGACAAACTAATCTCCGTCGCGTCAAAGCACGGAGGCCAAGGCGCAAAAGCCTGTGGCGCGGGCGGTGGTGGTTGCGTAATTTTCCTCGTGGAAAAAGGCGCTGCCAGCCGTGTGGCCACCGCAATTGGCGATAATGGCGGACGCGTTCTTCCACTCCAAGTAGCCCGAGACGGATTAAGGCTTTCCACTTAGTGGCCATCGCCGCACTGCAAACAGTTAAGGATTTGCTAGGGGTTTCGACCTAGTTTCTTCGAAAAATCGTTCATCTACTCTGCTATTTGCTTGCAAGTAAAAAATTGCGCCCATAGAATCCAGCCACTCGTAAGCGCCGCGTCACCTCGTTTCAATTAAAAGCTGGAGAAGTTTTTCATGAAGAAGCTCTACGTCTATCTCTGTCTCCTCGCGACTTTGGCGATGCCTGCATTCGCAGGCATCAGCGTAACCAGCCCCACCAATGGCGCTCAGGTGCAATCCTCCGTTCATTACGTCGCCACAGCACAATCGCCTGCTTGCGCCAAAGGCGTGGCTTCGATCGGCATCTTTACCGCCCCTTACAAATTGGCGTACAGCGTGACTGGATCGAAGTTGGACACCTATTTGACGCTTAGCCCGGGAACCTACAACACAGTCATTCAAGAATGGGATAACTGCGGTTGGTCTGCCAGCGTCCCGATCACAATTACTGTGGGTTCTGGTGGGACCGTTGGCAGCGGCGCCACGGCAGGAGTTTTCTCTAATCTGCAATCGAAAGCGTGGTGGAATGGATATGCGCTGTTGCCGACGTCGTACAACATCTGTGCTAGTTGCACGCCGTCCGGTCCGCTAGCCACCTGGTCCACTCAACAGGGGAACAAGACCTACGCATTGAGCAGCGGTGGCTCCATGAAATTCAGTCTCGGTGGCACCATGCCATTCGCCGATATCCTCTGGAATGTGAAGTTCACCAAGTATTTGCCGGACCCGAAGGCGGTTCCGAACTTCCACAATTTCACTTACGATGTCTGGTTCTTCGGCACGAACTTGGAAATCTCTCAAGCCTTAGAGTTCGACATCAATCAATTCATCAATGGCAAGTCCTTTATTTGGGGACATGAGTGCCGCATTGCCAGCGGACACGAATGGGACACGTGGGACAATGTCCATATGCATTGGGTCAAAAGCGGAATTCCATGTCATCCGGTGAGCAACGCGTGGAACCATCTCGTGATTCAGGCGCAAAGGACTTCGAACAACCAACTAATCTTCAAATCCATTGCATTGAACGGCAAGTTCAGCGCCCTGAACCGGTATGACAATCCAACACCAACCACTTGGTACGGCATGACGATCAATTACCAGATGGATGGAAACTACAAGCAGCAACCTTATTCCGTATACCTGGATAACCTTAACTTCAGCTACTACTGAGTTCCGGGTTACACAAATCCTGTATGGGGTGGGCCACAAACCCGCCCCATAATTTTTGCAAGGCAGGGTACCGGCGAAGAACTTTGGCACATTCACCAATGTGCCCGCGTTCCACATCTCTTGTGTCTTGTTCCCGCGCGGGGCGGAGCTATAATCGAGATAGTTAGACGGCCCCGGGGTGTTGCCATGAAGCCACGTCAGGTTTTAGTTCCCACTTTCTGTTTTCTATTTGTTGTGGCCGTTGCGATAGCCGACAACCAAAATCCTTCCCAGCCTCACATCTCTAAGCAGACACGCATTGATCTGGTCCGCGCATTCAATGCCGAACTGGTCTACATCCGCTCAGCTTTTCCCATGGGAAAAAAGGGCCTGACCTTGAAAGATGGCAAGGTGTTGCCTGGCGCCGAAGAACTGCAGCAGCTGATCGCCATGTGGGGTCCTGCGGCCAAGCCCGGCGACCAGGCACGAATCAGCGACATCCAGATCAAGGACGATCGCATTCACTTCGAGATTAACGGTGGTCCGATCAAAAAACAGAAATGGTATCAACGTATCCAGGTCGGAGGCATGGGTGGCACGACTCCGATTGCCCCCAGTGATCCCAACGCCAATCCTCGTGGGTCCTACGTGGATTTAGTTTTCGATCACTATGTTCCTGACTTAACGCCGCAGCAGTTAAAAACCCTCCTCCGGCCGGTGTTTGATTTCGACGCTAAGTCGGCTGTGGAAGCATACCTCGAAACCGTTCCTGCCCCGGTCAAGGATGCAATCAAGAACCATCGTGTCCTGGTCGGGATGAACAGAGAAATGGTCATATACGCCAAGGGGCGCGCGCCCAAAAAAGTCCGCGAAAAAGATGGAGAAACAGAATACGAAGATTGGATCTATGGTGAACCCCCTCACGATGTAGATTTTGTGCGCTTGGTGGGGGATGAAGTAGTGCGGGTCGAGACCATGAAAGTAAATGGTGAAAAGGTCATCCGAACCCAAAAAGAAGTGAATATTGCGGCCCCGCCAAGCGTGGCCAAGGGCCCAGGGGAGGAACGCCCAGCAAACGCTCCCAGCTTACGTCGGCCCGGAGAAACAACGCCGAACCCCGCGCCGGCGGATGGCAGGAAACCATCCCGCCCGTCTGCAGATCCGCCCAATATCGATCCCAACGGAACCTCAATACCACACTGATGCACCGGGGCATGACTTGGCTCCCAGACCACTCGGGCTTTACACTTGAAGTGTGAAGATCGCGCTGGGCCAGATAAACCCCACAGTGGGTGATTTCCAAGGCAATTCGGCAAAAATGATTGATTTTGCCCGCCGTGCACAGGCCGAAGGTGCCGGCCTGATCCTTTTTCCAGAACTCTCGGTTTGCGGTTATCCACCTCGCGACCTGGTGGAACGCTCTTCCTTCGTCGCCCACAACCGCGAAGCGATTGAAAGAATCGCGCTTGAAACCCGAGGCATTGCCGTCATTTGTGGGCTGGTGACACCGGCCCAGGCGGTAACCGGCAAATCAGTGATGAACTCCGCCGCCTTGCTCAAGGACGGCAAAGTTGCGTTTCTGCAATCCAAAATGCTCTTGCCCACCTATGATGTCTTCGATGAGATGCGCAATTTCGCCCCCGCCAGAAGCCAGGTATTATTTCCATTCTGCGGCAAGCAAATGGCCCTCACCATCTGTGAGGACGCTTGGAATGACAAGCATTTCTGGAACAAGCGCCTGTATACGTTTGATCCCGTTGAAGCTCTGATTCACGCTGGCGGAACTTTCTTACTGAATATTTCCGCGTCGCCTTACTGGATCGGCAAATCGGATCTGCGTCGCGACATGCTGGCCACCATCGCCCGCAATTACAAAGTGCCCGTGGCGATGGTGAATCAGGTCGGTGGAAATGACAGCCTTATCTTTGACGGTTCCAGCGTGGTTTTCGATCCTGCCGGAAACGTCATCGCGCAGGGAAAATCCTTTGAGGAGGATCTGCTCTATTTCGATTCCGATCGACTGACCGGCGAACTCCGTGAGCAGCTGCAGGGCGAAGAAGCGAGCGCCTATGCCGCGTTGGTCCTGGGGACTCGTGATTACGTACACAAATGCGGCTTTCAGCAAGTGATCATCGGCCTTAGCGGAGGCATTGATTCCGCTCTAACCGCCGCTATCGCAGCCGATGCCCTCGGTCCTGAGAATGTCATTGGTGTCGGCATGCCCGGACCTTATTCTTCGCGAGGTTCGATCGACGACGCCCGCGCTCTGGCTGAAAATCTGGGGATTCGCTTTGAATTGATCCCGATTCAGGAGATTTTTGAGAGCTACAGGAACTCTTTAAAGAAAGTTTTCGCTGGACGCAAGGAAGATGAAACCGAAGAGAATATCCAGGCTCGTGCCCGCGGCGCGTTGCTGATGGCGCTGTCCAACAAATTCGGAGCCATTGTGATCAGCACGGGCAATAAGAGCGAATTGGCCGTGGGCTATTGCACTTTGTATGGCGATATGGCGGGTGGGCTGGCGGCTATCTCGGACGTGCCCAAGACCCTCGTCTATCGCCTCAGCCATTACGTGAATTCGCGCCGGGTAGTGATCCCAAAATCCACCTTGGAGAAGCCGCCATCAGCAGAATTGCGTCCTGACCAAAAGGACAGCGATAGCCTGCCTCCCTACGACGTGCTGGATCAAATCCTTGAGGATTACGTGGAAGACTCTCATAGCCCCGAGCAAATCGCCGCTGATCGCGGCATTGAGTTGCCACTGGTGCATCGAGTTGTCCGAATGGTGGAGCGCAGCGAATATAAGCGTCAGCAGGCTGCGCCCGGACTCAAGATTTCTGCCAAAGCTTTCGGTTACGGCCGCCGCTTTCCCATTGCCGCCAAGCCGGACGTGTAACTACGGCTCCTCATGTTGAGTCCGACCCAGAAAGGATCCTGATGAAAATCTATTTATCGATTGCGCTCATGCTGGTCACCCTGGCGGGCGCACAACAGAAACCGGTTAGATCGCAGCCTGCCGCAAAACCGGCCGCGGCCACCGGTTTGCCATCCGAAGAAAACGTGAACGCCTTTATGCATCGGATGTTTGGCTACGATCCCTCGGTGACGTGGGAAGTGGTATCTATCAAGCCGTCTTCGATCGCCGGCATTTCTGAAGTGAATGTCAACCTCAAAAATCCCCAGGGACAACAGAACACCAAGCTTTATGTTGCGGCTGACGGACAACATGCATTGATCGGCGAAATCATTCCATTCGGATCGGACCCTTTTGCTGCTGCTCGTATGGCTCTGGAGAAGGGAATCGATGGTCCAACACGCGGCCCCGCGGATGCGCCTGTCACCATTGTGGAGTTCAGCGATTTGCAGTGTCCTCACTGCAAAGAGGCCCAGCCCACCATCGACAAACTAATGTCGGAAGAGAAAAACCCGCGCCTGGTATTTCAGAATTTCCCGCTGCAATCCCACGATTGGGCCGCCAAGGCAGCCGCCTATACCGACTGCGTCGGCCGCAGTTCAAGTGACGCATTCTGGAAGTTTATGCAGGGTGTCTACGATGCGCAAAGCGATATCTTGACCACAAACGCCGACGAGAAGCTGACCGCCTTGGCCGATAAGAGCGGAGTCAAGGGTAGCGACATGGCCGCCTGTGCCGCCAAACCGGAAACCGCCAGCCGCGTGGAACATTCAGTCGCTCTGGGAAAATCGGTGGACGTTACCGGAACCCCTACGTTGTTCATCAATGGGCGAAAAATAGCCAACGTAGCCGGCCTCCCCTATGACATGCTCAAGCAGTTAGTAGAATTCGCGGCAAAGAAATAATAGCGCCGGCGTCTCGCCGGCTGTTCGCCCGGTGCTCTCCGAAGCCGGTGGGCCTCCCGCGCTACACTAGCCGCTTACTTCGTCATCCACACTTCCGAACTCTGCTCCCGCGCTCCCCGGCTGGTTACTCGCGGAGTAATCACGATCAATAATTCGTCGTCATCCTCTTGCTTGCTGTTAGTCGTCATCACTTTGTTTAATCCCGGGACCGCCCCCAGTCCAGGTATGCCGCTCATGCTGCGTTGCTCGCTATGCGATACAGATCCAGCGACGACCGCCGGCTCTCCGTCCATAAGATTGATGCTGCCTTTGTCCCACTCACCATTGGCTTCGCCTTGATGCTCAACCCCAAATCCTCATAGTTAAAAGAAGGAAAAGCAGGTTGAAAGGAATTGTTCTGAATCACCCGCGACAGCGCTGGAGTGTTGAAGATGGGCGCAAAGCTCGCGTTAAGTATGGGAAAACGCGATCCCACGCGAAAGGTAGCGTCGTTGCCTTGAGCTACTCGCAAGCTGGCGCGTTCCAAAGTTTTCACCCGGCTCTCATTGAGCGAGAGTTGCGCGCTAGCCGTGCCCAGACTGAGTCCCATAAAAGTCAGGCCACCGCCAAAAGTTGCCAGCGGCTGACTGAAAATCGAGTTCTGTTGGCTCTGCAACTGTGCCAATAGCGCTGAAATTGCCTGCGAACTCCCCTGGTTGATGCCGCCTCCCGAGATCAACTGGTTGATCAGATCCTGAATATTCCGCCCACCCAGCACCGCCAGCGCAGCGACGGGAATATTAAACAGCTGAAACTGGTTGGGAATGTGCAATCCCATGTTGCGCGTCAAGGTGTGGCTGATCTCGTACACATGCACATCCAGCATCACTTGCGGACGCGTATCCCCCAGGCTCTCCATCCACTGTGTAGCCGCGTCGAGCACTCGTTGCGGAGCACGTACCACGATGGTTCCAGCTTGCGGCTGCGGAGTCACAAACCGTATTTCAAATACGCTCCGCAGCAGGTTAACGATGTCATTCAGATCTTTTGCATCCTTGATTCCCGGCACATAGAACGTGCGCAATGCCATACGGTCAAACTGCCTATGATTTTCCGGCGATTCCAATGCCAGCAAAATTTCCTTTTCATTCAGCGGCGTCCAGAAAGTCCGGGTTACGTCGCAAGCGGCCCCCATCGCGGTGTAAAAGTCCACGTTCTGAATATCAAACCGGACCCGCCGTGGAGCCACTGAATCGTCAAAGACAGCTGTAACCCCAAAAGCCGCCGCCACCTGGGTCAGCAGTTCGCGACTATCTCCGCGGAAATGGAAGTCCGCACGCGCCTGCTTAGGAGCCACGCGCACCTCTCCCGCGTCCTCCACCACCAGCGGAGTCGAAGGCAACTTAGGCGCCCATTCGCTGGCCGCGTCTTGCAACCGCTGCTGCGCGAATTCATTCTGCGGATCGAAGTGCAGCGCACTGCGAAACGCCGCCAGCGCTTCCACCTGGCGCCCCTCCAGCAATTCAGCATTGCCGCGCTCCACCTGGTCATAAACCAATTGCTGACGTGCCATTTCGCGGGCAGTCACATAATCAACCGCCTGTGGCGCCAACCGCGCCGCCATCTCAAATTGCTCGAGTGCCTCATCGGTGCGTCTCGCACTCTGAAGCTTTAGCCCCTGGTCAAAAGCTTTCTTGGCGAGTTTTAGATCTTTCCTGGAAGGGTTGCAGCCGGGAGCCTGGGAAAGCGCTTGAGCGCACGGCAGCACAGGTAAGTTGGAAGGCTGATCGCTGCAAAATCCGGCTAGAGCGAGACCGGCCACTCCCAGAATTGATAATCCCCAGCGCATGCACCGATTGTAACCGGGAAACCGGAGAATTAAGCCAATTGGAAAGTTTGGATGTACCTCTCCTTCTATTTAACTCCGCAACTCGCTACCACAGTGTGACTTCAACCGTGTGTGGATGGGGACAACTCCAGAAGCCGCGTTAAAAGTCCCTTCACGCTCAATTCGATAAGCATGTCCAAAAGGTACATAAGCTGACCGCTGAGTGCTGATTGCTGAATGCCGCCCCTCAAACGGCCTGCGTTATACTTGGATGACATGGGCCCCGACGCTCAAAAGACGTTTTACCTGGAAACCTTTGGCTGCCAGATGAATGTGCATGACTCCGAAAAAGTCATTGGCACGCTCATGTCCCAAGGCTACCGCCAGGTATCGACCGTCGAAGAGGCTGGGCTGATTCTGTACAACACTTGCTCCATTCGCGATAAGGCGGAGCAAAAGGTTTTTCATCGGCTCGCTGACTACAAAAAACTTCAGAAGCAAGGCAAGAAGTTTGGAGTCCTGGGCTGCGTGGCGCAGCAGGAAGGCGACAATATTTTCGAGCGCGCCCCCCACGTTTCCATGGTGTGCGGATCGGCGTCCTACCGGAATCTGCCAGCGATGCTGGTGCAAATCGAGGCAGGGAAGCAGCGTGTCACCGGATTGGACGATCGCGAAACCGACGAGTGCTTTGAAACCGAGTTCACCGCCCGTACCAATCCGCATCGGGGATACATCACCATCATTGAAGGATGCGACAAGTTTTGTGCCTACTGTGTGGTTCCGTTCACGCGCGGCAAAGAGCGCAGCCGGACGTCAGATTCGGTGCTGATCGAAGCGCGGCAGATGGCCGACCTCGGGTACAGCGAAGTCCAATTACTCGGTCAGAATGTGAATTCTTATAGGGATCCGGCAGGGAAGAAGTCGTTCGCGGAACTGCTGGCCGCGGTGGGCGAGATTCCCGGCATGCGGCGCGTGCGCTTTACGACTTCTCACCCCAGAGATTTTGGCCGCGACATCGTGCAAGCTATCGATTCGCTTTCTACCCTTTGCAACCACGTGCACTTGCCCGTACAAAGCGGATCAACCCGCGTGCTGGATGCCATGCAGCGCCTCTATACGCGAGACCAATATATGGAACGCATCACGTGGATGAAGGCCGCACGGCGGGAGATCAGCATTACCAGCGACATTATCGTCGGCTTCCCGGGAGAGACGGAAGACGATTTCCAGGAAACACTTTCCTTGCTGGATGAAGTCGAATTCGACAGCATCTTTGGATTCAAGTATTCACCGCGTCCCAACACGCCGTCATTGAAATTAGAAGATGCTATCCCCGATGAAGAGAAGGCGCGTCGCCTAACAGTCTTGCAAGAAAGGCAGCGCGAAATCCAGAAGCGGGGTAATCAAAGGCATCTCGGCCAAGTAGTTGAAGTAATGGTTGAGGGAAAGAACGAAGCCCGGGGCCAATGGATCGGCCGCACCTCACAAAACAAAACCATGAACTTCAAGACTCCCGAAGGCTTGGTTCCGAATATCGGCAGCTACGTTTCAATAATGGCTACCGTTTGTCTTCCCAACAGTCTGGCAGGCGAAATGGTGATATAAGAATTGCGGAGATCATGATGGAAGTGGAGATGAAAATTCGCGGCCTCCTGATGGATCCAGTAACCAATATGCCGATCGTGATCCTAAAAGATGTCACCAGTGACATGGTCCTCCCCATCTGGGTAGGCATCTACGAGGCCAACGCCATCGCCCTAGAGATCGAAAAAGTCACCACCCCCAGGCCAATGACACACGATCTTATTAAGAATGTGTTGGTGGGGTTGGATACGCAGGTGCATAAAGTGGTGGTGACGGAATTGCGGGAAGATACGTTTTATGCGGTGATCTTTATGGAGCGTGAAGGCCGGATCGTCAGCATCGATTCGCGGCCTTCGGATGCGCTGGCGCTGGCGTTGCGGGTGGATTGTCCGATCTATGTAGAAGATGAGGTGCTGAAGAATTCCAAGCTGGCGGCCAACGTCTCCGATCGCGTCAGCAGCGAAGAGCTGCGGAAATGGCTCGAAGGGCTGAATGATGAGGATTTGGGGAGATATAAGATGTAGGAAGGGCATTTTCGATTTTTGATTTACGATTTTCGATTTGAGAGTCACAAGCTAAAACCCTCCGTGCCTGATTCTGCTGCGCAACTTCAACGAATTTATCTTGCTGGATTCGAGCTTCAAACCTTTGACAGGTTTCCAAAATGTGTGGGTGCGGTGCGGGATGGTTGCATTGCGCTGCTTGTCCCTACGCCACAGGGTCTGCAAATGATGGGAACGCCGGGGTGGCGGCTGGGTGAGGCGATCGGAGTTTTGGTAGAGCGTGATGGGCGGCAGGTTTTCCAGGCCAAGCAGGAAGTGGTCGAGGCTACCGCCGACCGGTTGGAGACGTTGCGACGTTTTCGGATAGAACTGCAGGAGTTGCTGGCGGCGTAACTTGCCTCGTGCCTGACTTTACATAATACCTATTATCGGACACTGACAGAGAATGCGCCCCCGACCCGGTTGGGCGCAATGAACAATGCGAGCGGGTGCAGCTTGACAGGTGGATTTTGCTACCGCAGTATGCCCAGCATGAAAATTGTTTATGGAATAGTTGTGGCTTCCCTGTTTGCGGGTACTGGTTTCGCGCAGGTACGTACCGAGGAGACGAAAGGCGGGACAGCATCATCCGACATGCGACGGCCGTCTATTGTTGGCGTCGCCCACATTGCGCTGAAGACCGACAATCTTGATTCTGCGCGAAAGTTCTATACGGGTGTTCTCGGATTGCAGGAGCCTTTCCACTATAGTGAGGCGGGCCATCTGCTGCTGACCTATTTCAAGGTCAACGACCATCAGTACATTGAGGTGTTTCCTTCATTGAAGGACGCCAAAGAAGACCGGCTATCCCATATTTCGTTTGAGACTACCGATGCTGAGCAGCTCCGGGCCTACCTGGCCAGCCGCGGCGTGAAGGTACCCGACAAGCTGGCGCCGATGGGTGACGGCAACCGCGGATTCGATGTGACTGATCCTGACGGTCACGACGTCGAATTCGTAGAGTTCCGGCCAGGGTCATTGCACAGCCTCAGTTTTGGCAAGGCGCTTCCGTCGAGTCGCATTTCGCAGCGCATCATTCATGTGGGCGTGGTGGTGAAGGATCGAGAGGCAGCCGATCATTTTTACAAAGACGTTCTCGGATTTCGTGAGATATGGCATGGCGGTATGAAGGATAACGAAACGGATTGGGTCGACATGCGTGTGCCCGATGGGACGGATTGGTTGGAATATATGTTGAATGTGCACGACCCGGATCCGAAGGAGCTCGGAGTGATGCATCATCTCGCGCTCGGTGTGAGCAGTGTGAAGGCCGGTTATGAGACCGCGCTCAAGCGAGGTTACACGTCTGAAGAAAAGCCGCAGATTGGACGGGATGGCAAGTGGCAGTTCAACCTTTACGATCCAAATTTCACCCGGGTGGAATTAATGGAGCCCAAGCCGGTGCAGAAGCCGTGTTGTGCGCCGATGTTGAAGTAATGAGGAATGCATTTTCGATTTTTGATTTACGATTTAAAAACCGAAAGCTAAGAACCTCGTGGCTGGTCCAACTTGCTTAACTGCAACGACTCTTTTTGCCTCTGATCTCCCCTTGGGGATTGCCTTCATTCTGCTGGCTACCCAGGACTGAAGTCCTCGGCTAATCGGTGGCGCCCTTCGGGCTGCTTCCAGATGATTCTTTTCCGCTTGAGGAATGTTTTCAGCTCTTCCTTCCTGACAAGGGGGCTGCCGAGCTTCGCTCGGCTGGGCAGGCGAGTCGCCTGCCGCTACGTGTTTCTTGCTAATTGCTTGGCTGAATCTGCGGCTAGCACGATCTCGGGATGGAACAGGGTGCCGGCGACCCTAGTGGCGATGGCGATCAGTTCCCTTTGGCCGCAGAAAACTTTTACCTGCCTGGCTCGAGAAAGCTCTGGGAGATTGACGGCGCGGCCGTTGCGGATGTGCGCAGCGGTTTCTTCATTCGCGGTTACGGTTGGAAGTTGGGGCAAGAGCTTGCGTGGGTGGATGAGGATTTCTTCCAGCAAACCTTTGCTAGCGGCGGAATCGGCTTCTTCGAGAGTGTGAGCGTCACTTAACTCGAATTCGCCCAGCTTAGTCCGGCGTAAGGATGAGAGGTGCGCTCCGCAGCCAAGCTGCTGGCCCATTTCGTGCGCGACGGAACGCATATAGGTTCCCGACGCGACCCGGGCTCGGAAGCTGGCATGGTCGCCGTCGGCTTCCAAAATCTCGAATTCCTTTATTTCTACTTGCACGGATTTAAGGGGGACCTCCTGATGTTTGCGGGCCAATCGGTAGGCAGGCACTCCCTGAATCTTCTTGGCCGAAAATGGCGGAGGCATTTGTTCGATCACGCCCTGAAAACGCGCGCCCAATCCGCGCACTTCTTCAAGTGACACTTTAATGTCCTGGGGCGGACCGGCTGGCGTGCCAGCGGCATCGTAGGTGTCGGTTGCGAAGCCAAAGCGGATTACTCCCTCGTAGGTCTTTTCGGCGCTGGTATAGAACTGCGCCAACCGCGTGAGGTTGCCGAGGACCAGGGGTAGAACACCAGTGGCCGATGGATCCAGCGTCCCCAGATGACCAACCGAACGCTGCTGGTAAATGCGGCGCACACGGTTGACCACGTCGTGCGAGGTCAGACCGGCGGGCTTATCGATGACCAGGACTCCGTTCATAGCAGTTCTCTGCTATCGTGGACGTGGTTGGCCTCCCAGTCAACTCAGCCGGAAATTTCTTGCAACTCTAACGGCGTTAAGACCATGCTTCCCATCCGTGATGACCAGCCACGATTCAGTACGCCTTACGTGACGTACTTTCTAATTGCCATCAATGTCATCATTTTTTTCTTCGAATCGGCACTGGATCCGGAAAACTTCCGCCTTTTTCTTTACCAGTTTGGGATGATACCGGCCCACGTGACTGCGGTGGTCACGCAAACCGGAGACATCAACCCGCTAGGTGCGTTCGTCCCCATGTTCACGTCCATGTTTCTACATGGATCCTGGGGACATGTCATCGGCAACATGTGGTTTCTGTGGATTTTCGGGGACAATATCGAAGACCACTTGGGACATTTCAAATATCTGACGTTCTATCTGATCAGCGGACTCATTGCCTCACTGGCGCAGATCGTCTTGAACCCTTTTTCCGGTGTACCCAACGTGGGGGCCAGCGGCGCGATTGCTGGCGTGTTGGGGGCCTATTTCGTTCTTTATCCACGGGCGCGGTTGCTCACCTGGTTCGGGCTTGGTTTCTTTTACTTGCCGGCGTGGGTGATGTTGGGGTTCTGGTTTGTGTATCAATTTCTTAGCGGGGCGGCGAGCGCGGTTGCTTATTCCGGCCAGACCGGCGGCGTTGCGTTTTGGGCGCACGTGGGAGGATTTGTCGCGGGGATCGTGCTCATAAAGATCTTTCCTCAAAGAGCCGGAAGGGATAGGTATGGGACGTGGTAGAAAGCAGTACAGACCGCAGAGAGCAGACCCCAGCGGCTAGAGCCTCCTGAAGATGATCATCGCGGCACGACTGAAGTCGTGCCCTTCCCGAGCCGGTATCTCCCCAAGCGGGCATCCTTGCCGAATCGGCTCCTACAACGTTCCCGCGGTGGGCAGGATGACGAGTTCTTCCATCGTGCTATCGGGCGGAAGTTTGAGTCCATTCACCACCGCGACAGCTATTGTCGCGGGTGACATCATCTTTTCTCGTGGAGCCTTCGGCCAAAGAGTATCCCAGATTTCGGTGTCGGTAGCGCCGGCGACAAGTGCAATCACGCGGATCTCTTTGGAGCGCAGTTCCTCGCGGAGCGTATTGGTGAATCCCAGAGCGCCGTGTTTGGAGGCGTTGTAGGCCGAAGAACCGGTAAAGACGCGTTTGGCTGCGATGGAAAGATTATTTATGATCGCGCTGCCACGGCTCATCAGGGGCAACGCTGCCTGGGTCACCAGAAAAAGAGAATTCAGGTTGGTGTCGATGACCTCAAGCCAGGATTCGAATGGAAGCTTGTCCACGTTCTGGGTGGGGTGAGCGATGCCGGCGTTGTTGATCAGAATGTCCAGGCGATGAAATCGCCGCTTGACTGCCGTTAGCAGAGCTTTTACGGCCACAGGATCCCGCACATCGCAAACCACAGGAAGAACGCGAACTTTGAGGCGAGCCAGTTCCCTTCCAGTTTTCTTTAACACGGGTTCATCGCGGGCGGCGATGACCAGGTTACATCCTTCCGAAGCCAATGCTCGAGCGATGGCGAGGCCGATGCCACGATTGGCGCCAGTGATGAGCGCAACTTTTCCGCGAAGTTTGGAAACGAGCGCTGAGCGGGGTTTCGCGGGCAAGCTAGCCACCGTTTCGATGATTAATCAGGGACAGGAACTCGGTCCGAGTCTCCTGTTCATCGCGGAAGCAGCCCAGCATGGAAGAGGTGACGGCGGAGGAATGCTGCTTCTCCACGCCTCGCATCATCATGCAGAGGTGGCGGGCTTCGATGACCACACCCACGCCCTGGGGCTGGATAGCTTTCTGAATGGTTTCGGCAATCTGTGTGGTCAGGCGCTCCTGAATTTGAAGGCGCCGAGAAAAAATTTCGATGAGGCGCGGAATCTTGCTGAGGCCGATCACCTTCCCGTTGGGAATGTACGCCACGTGCACCTTGCCGAAGAAAGGCAGCATGTGATGCTCGCACAGGCTGAATACCTCGACATCTTTGACGATCACCATTTCGTCATAGCTTACGGTGAAGAGGGCGTTCTTGAGCATGGTGTCGGGATCCTGCTGGTAGCCCTTGGTAAGAAATTGGAAGGCGTGGTGGACTCGTTCGGGCGTGCGTAGTAGTCCTTCACGGGCAGGGTCTTCGCCCAGGCGGACGAGTATTTCGCGCACCAGATTTTCAAAGGTCGCGCTGGTTAGGGTGGTGGTTTCAACGGTTGGTGTCATAGTTTGGGGCCTTTTTCTCTTCCAGCCTAGCTTCGCTCGGCTCGGCAGGCAAGTCGCCTGCCGCTACGTGAGTCGTGCCTACCTACGTACCTCATTCCCACCGGCGTATTCGAAAGAATTCATCATGGTTTCTTCTATGCGTACCTTTTCAAGATGAGCGTGGGTAAAACCACGCTGCAAAATATCGTAGATGAAGGCGCTCAAGTTCTCGGTCGTGGGAACTGCCTGGCCAAATTCGGGCACCGCATTCAGATTCTGGAGGTGGAAACGGTCCAGGATTTCGTGTTCAACAAAAGAGTCGAGATCGGTGAGATTGCAGACCATGCCGGTACTTTCATCTACCGGGCCACTGACTGTTATCTCCAGCGCGTAGTTGTGGCCGTGACCATAAGGATTATTGCACTTTCCGTACGTCGCCTTATTCTCCTCTTCCGACATCGCGTCGCTGTGCAGACGATGCGATGCTGAAAACATATAACGGCGAGTGAGATGAGCTTTCATGCTTCACCATAGAAATCCACGAAAAGGTCGGGCGTCTCGTAGACGCGCACACGATGCAGATGGGCGGTTGTCAGTTTGGGCGCGAGGCGCTGCCAGATTGAGATTGCCAGATTCTCCGTAGTTGGGATGCGGGTGAAAAATTCGGGTACTTCCTTGTTGAGGAAGCGGTGGTCCATTGCGTCGAGGACTTCACGGTTAAGGACCTCTTTCAACTGTTTGAGATCGACGACGAAGCCGGAGCGGGTATCGACTTCCCCTTTGACTGTGACCTCGAGCGTGTAGTTGTGGCCGTGTCCGTTGGGATTGTTGCATTTGCCGAAAATGCGCCGATTCTCCTCCGCAGTGAATTCCGGATTGTGATAGTAGTGCGAGGCAGCGAACTCGGCTTTGCGGGTTAAATAGACCATTCGGACCTCAGGGCTAAAGTTCCGGGGATTGCTGAGCGTTCGTCACGGCTAAAGCCGCGCCCTACCAAAAGCGACTCCCGTGACTCCTTGTGCGGCACCGCTCCCACGCTTCGATCCATAGGTTCTGCCCTTCCACGTCACAGTTCCGTTCTTGTATGCCAGTCGCGAGCGCATCAGAAGATAGGAAAAGATAGGAAGACCCAACAGGGCCAGAGCGTTGGAAGTCCAGGAAAAATGTGCCATCCGAATGCGTCTGATAAATGCGGTAATCACGATACCAGCTAGGATCGCGGCGAGTACACCGGGCCGATAGCTTCCCCGCGAGATGGTGATGACTGCGACAGTCGTGCTACCTGCAATCAGCAGAAATTCCGTAACACGTAATGCCGCTAGTCGTAACGCGGACGGAAACAGCACCACAAGATTCTTTGTCCAGCCTTCGCGAAGTTGAGAGAAGCTGCGATACATGCGAGTGCGGACGGCATCTCCTCCGAAGCGGAAGAAAATTCTGAGGCCAGATGCTTTCACCGCCTGCGCAAGGGCCACGTCTTCGAGCAGAGAGCCAGCAACGGCAGTATGGCCGTCGACAGCATCGTAAGCCGCGCGTGTGATCAGCACATATTGACCATTCGCGACTGCTGCGCGAGAAGCAGGATTGCATACTTCCGACGGACGATAGGTGCAAGCCAGTTCGGCGAAGATTACCGGCATGACTGCATTTTCCCAGAATCCATGGACTTCCTGCTCCGGCGAAAAAGAAAGCAATGCTGCGCCGCGCTCCTTAGCTTCCTCCAGACTGCGCGCCAATGAGCCGGCATGGTGAACCGTATCTGCATCGGTAAAAAGCAACCACTTCCCTCGCGCCGCTTTTGCACCTGCCGCTAAGGCATTGTTCTTTCCAGTCCAACCAGGCGGCAAGGGAGGGGCATCGATGGTATGCACTTGGGAAAAAGATTCCGCGATCTGACGCGTGCGATCGGTGGAAGCATCATCGACGACGACGATTTCAAAGCTCACGCCCGTCTGCGAGACCAGCGACTCCAGACACTGCGCAAGGCTCGCCTCTTCGTTCCGGGCGGGAACTATCACCGAGACCAGAGGCGAATCGGAGGATGGATGTGGCGTCGCCATAAGGCAGATTAGGTATTATAGCTTTGTGCGACGCATCTCCGTTCTGCTCGGCCTCTCAACTCTGCTGCTGGCCGGATGTTACAGCGGCACGCGGCCGGCTCACATTGACAGCTCCGCCCCTGACTTCACGGTGCAGGATGCCGATCGCAAGATTAGCTTGCGCGATCTACGCGGCAAAGTGGTGGTGCTGAATTTTTGGGCGACCTGGTGTCCACCCTGTGTGGAGGAGATGCCTTCTCTAGTTCAAATGCAGCAGCGAATGGGCGCTAAAGGTGTCACGGTTCTGGCGGTAAGCGTGGATGTGGACGAGGGCGCCTATCAGAGATTTCTGAAGAATCACAAAATAGAGTTGCTTACTGTCCGCGATCCCGATCAGAAAAGTAACAATCTCTACGGCACTTCTAAATTTCCAGAAAGTTACATCATCGATCGCAGTGGCGTGGTGCGGCGTAAATTCTTTGGTGCGGTGGACTGGACGCAACCAGAAATCGTGGACTTCCTCAGCAAGCTCTGAATCCCAAGAAAAACCGTGGGGCTAGGCTGAACTACTGGGCAGCTTGAGTGGTCACTCTTTTACAATGCGGGAGTGAAAACTTGGGATGTCATCATTGTGGGCGCCGGGATCATCGGGCTTTCGCTGTCGATCGCGCTTCGTAAACGTGGGGCGAAGGTACTCGTAGTCGAGCGCGGGGAGCCTGGTCACGAGGCTTCTCACGCGGCCGCAGGCATGTTGGTGGAATGTGGGGCGGAAACTCCTACCTTATTGCAGCCCCTCGCAATCATCAGCGCGCGTATGTATCCCGAGTTTGCTCACGAATTGCAGGATGAATCTGGCATCGATGTTGACCTGCGTGAGCAAGGTACGCTGCTGTTCCCTGCCCCGGAACACGTTCATGAGCGGCCCGGATTCACTACAGAAAGCCTGCTTCCCGCGCCGCTTGCACAGCTTGAGCCGGCGTTAGCCGGCCTGAAACGTCCCGCGATTTTTTTGAAAGAACGCAGCGTGGATCCGCGGGCGCTGGTGTTAGCTGCCCTGAAGGCGGCCAAGCATCGTGACGCAGATATTTCTTCTGGCACAGCCGTGATGGAGTTGCTCTTGTCAAAAGGGCGGGCGGCTGGAATCCGCACGGATAAGACAACGTACGGCGCCCCGGTGGTGGTGAATTGCGCGGGAGCCTGGGCAGGACTCTTGCCACCTCATCACTTTCCCACGCGTCCAGTGAAGGGACAAATGCTGGCCGTGGTAGGCGCGAAGCCGGGGTTGCAGCATGTGATTCGAGCGTCCGAGATTTACTTGGTGCCACGCAGCGATGGACGAATCCTAATTGGCGCCACTGTCGAGGAGGCCGGTTACGATAAACGTACTGACGCGGATACCATCCAGCGGCTGCATCAGGCTGCGATCGATCTCGTTCCCTCATTGAAGCCGGCGCGCGTGTTGGAGGCATGGGCGGGGTTGCGGCCGGGAACTCCCGATGATTTGCCGATTCTCGGAGCCACCACTAGTCCAGGCTATTTTGTGGCTACTGGACATTTTCGAAATGGCATTCTGCTGGCGCCGGTGACGGCGCACGTGTTGGCACAGGTCGTGACTGGCCTTAGATCCGAATATGATATTTCGGCGTTTTCGCCGGGCAGGTTCTAAAACTCAGCCGCTAATGCGGGTCGATGAAGGGCGATCGGCAGCGCTAAATTTGTTCTACCCAAAACCTCGACGACGGCGTTCCTCATTAAACTGGGTATACTTAATCCTTTCAGGCTTGCATAAACGGATCGCGGCTCCCCGCCAGAAAGGCTTCTCAGCTATGGCTTCCCCGGCAGTGAATTATGCTCGCGGCAATCAGCAGCGATTTTTGACCGAACTGAAGGATCTGCTTCGCATCCCCAGCATCAGTACTCTGACTGAACACAAGTCCGATGTGCAAAAGGCTGCAGAATTTGTGGCTGCCGAAATGAGACGCATCGGCTTGGAGCATGTCGAGGTCATTCCGACCAAAGGCCATCCGCTAATCTACGCCGACTGGATTAAAGCGCCGGGTAAACCGACGGCATTGTGTTATGCCCACTACGATGTGCAGCCGCCGGATCCGCTGGATGAATGGGTTTCGCCTCCGTTTGAGCCTACCGAGCGCAACAACAACATTTATGCACGCGGCGCGGTTGACGATAAAGGGCAGCTCTGGATGGAAATCAAAGCCATCGAGGCTTTGATGAAAGGTCACAATGGCAAGCTGCCGCTTAATGTGAAGTTTCTGATTGAAGGAGAAGAAGAGGTTGGGGGCGAATCCATCGCAGCTTACGTCCGCAAAGAAAAGACTAAGCTGAAGGCTGACTTCGCGCTCGTATGCGATACCGAACTTTTTGCTCCCGATCTTCCTACCCTGTGTGTGGGCTTACGCGGGTTGATTTACAGCGAAATCGAAGCCTATGGAGCGAAGACTGATTTGCATTCAGGAATGTACGGGGGAGCGGCGCCGAATCCGCTGTTCGCGCTGATTGAGATCATAAGCAAGCTGAAGGATTCGAAAGGCCGCGTCCTAATACCGGGCTTCTACAAAGACGTGAAGCCGCCGAGCAAAGATGAATTGAAGGCCTGGAAACGGCTGCCGTTTAACGAAGAACACTATCGCAAGACGGAAGTTGGATCAAAGGTGCTGACGGGAGAGCCGGGATTTTCCGTGCTCTACCGAACCTGGGCGCGTCCTACCTTAGAGGTGCATGGCATGCCGGGCGGTTTCACCGCGCCCGGAGCGAAGACCGTGATTCCCGCGAAGGCGTCGGCAAAAGTTTCCATGCGATTGGTTCCGAATCAAGATCCGGATGACATTTTCAAGCGATACTCCGACTACGTGAAAAAGCTGACGCCCAAGGGGATCGAGACCAAGATTAAGGTCTGGAGTAAGGGACCAGCCTGCGTGGTAGGCACGGACAACAAATACATCCAAGCCGCAACTGAGGCCATGCATGAAGTCTTTCATAAGGACACGGTTTTTATTCGATCGGGCGGTTCCATTCCGATCGTTACGGATTTTCAGGATGTGTTGAAGATTCCCAGCGTGATGATGGGCTTCGGTTTGCCGGATGACAATCTGCACGCGCCCAATGAGAAGTTTCATATTCCCAATTTCTACCGGGGGATTGAATCCATTTGCTTGTTTTTTGAGAAGCTGGGCGGCAATAGCTAGCCCATCAGTTTCCGATAATCCATTGTTGCTTCCGAAGTGTGCCTGAGCTAGAGTTATTCCGCTCTCGCGATTCTCCCTTCCTTCCTTTTCCTCCACCATTTTGACAGCCACTTGCTGCATTGCGTGTGCAGTGTAACGGGGTTGTGGAAATGGGCATACAATATATGGTGTTTTCGTACTTGACCCGAGGCTGATTTCACCTTTACAGTAGCGAGAACGTGTGGGCGTCCCAACCAGCCGTGAGAGGTTTTTATCGGAACAACTGAGGTTGTGAACCGAGTTGGTTACCGGTCAGTGCAAGTGCGATTTCCGAGTCGAATAAGGATTTAGAGGCGCCCGCTAAATGCGGAAAGCGTCGGCCGTACGACAAGGAGTTGAAGTTGCTCAAACTGAAAAAACTGCAGATTCTGGGGTTCAAGTCTTTTTGCGACCGCACCGAGCTGAAGTTTCACGGCGACGGAGTTGCGGCCATCATCGGACCGAATGGTTGCGGCAAATCAAATATTTCGGATGCCATTTCCTGGGTACTCGGCGAGCAGTCGGCGAAAACGCTGCGCGGGTCGCGGATGGACGACGTCATCTTTGCCGGTACACGCGATCGCAAACCTACAGGGATGGCTGAGGTATCGCTTTCGCTGATCGATCCTGAGGTTTATCCGGGAGCGGATGCGCATGAGCCAACCGAGGTGGAGATACAGGAGGACATGCCCACTGCTGACGACTGGGATGAGAGCGAGATTCGCGCCCGAGCGGCGGATGAAACCGAACGCTTGACGGAGGAAGCGCAGCCAGGGAGAATCGAAGAAGGTGAGGAAAGCGCGGGGGCGGAAGCCCACTCTGACAGCGGAGAAATCGCAGCGCTGAAGCGCTGCACCACCCAAAATCCTGAGGTATTGGACGCCAGCCAAAATCCCGCGAGCCCTGATGACGCGGAAAATCCTGCGTCTTCTGAAGGCATCGACGATCAGAAGGTTGGGCCGCAGGTGGTACTGAAAATCCGTCGGCGGAAATTCAACCAGCAGCAGTTCAGGGCAGGAGAAATTGTGGTCACGCGGCGGCTGTTTCGCACCGGAGATAGCGAATACCTGCTGAACGGAAAATTGTGCCGGCTGCGGGATATCCAGGAATTGTTTATGGGGACAGGCCTGGGGCCGGAGACCTATGCGCTGATTGAGCAGGGGCGCATTGGCCAGATTCTAAGCAGCCGTCCGACGGATCGCCGGGCAATTATTGAAGAGGCCGCGGGCATCACCAAATTTAAGACAAAGAAACGGTTGGCTGAGGCGCGCCTGGAAGATGCCAAGCAGAATCTTTCGAGGGTCAATGACATTTTTGAAGAAGTAACGCGACAGATGAATTCGCTGAAGCGGCAGGCGTCGAAGGCTGAGCGCTATGCCCGGTTGCGTGAGGAAATGCGGGCCAAGCTACGGGTGGTGCTGGCGAGCAAATTTGCTCAACTGGACCAGGAAAGCGGGCAACTGAATGCGCAGATCGCTTCCCTTTCGGAGGAGATGCGTCAAAAGAGCGAGATGGTTCAACTCCTCGAAGCGGAGCACGCAGAACGCACGCAACGCGGCTATGGCATCGAGGGCGAAATTCGCGAGAACGGCGAGCGACTAAACGAGATCAAGCTCGAGACTGACCGGGCCCAGGCGCAACGCCGTCACAATGAGGAACGTTGCACGGAACTGGTGCAGCGGGTGGCGTCTTCAGAAGCGGAATGGGCGCAGGCGAAGCATCGGCTGACTACACTGGAAGCGGAGCGCGATTCCAATCGGCAAATACTGGATTCGGCAGCCGCGGAGCTTGCGGCCGCTCAGCAGGAACTCACCCAATGCCAGGAGGAAGCAACCGCGGCGGCCAACGAACTGGCGCAGTCCGAGCAGCAGCAGGAACAATGCCGCGTCGCGACGTTGGAAGCTGTTGCATCGGTGTCCGATTTGCGCAATCAGCTCACCCAGGCGGAGGAGCGGCTGGCTGCGGTGGATCGCGAAGCGCAACGGCTGCAAACGGAAATAGCTACCGCGAATTCTCAGATGGAAGCCTTCGGCGGGCAACGCGGGCAATTGGCGCTGGAGTTTGAAACTGTATCGCAACGGGTGTCGGGACTGACAGAAGAGATTGCCCGGACTCGAGAGTCGCTGGAATCGAAGCGACGTGGCGAAAGCGAAGCCAAAACTCGTTTGGATGGCTTGCGCGCGGAATACGCCTCCGCCATCGGTAAAAAAGGCTCACTGGAAGCGGTGATTGCGGAGCATGGTTACTCGACGGAATCAGTGCGCCGCCTCTTCCAATCCGGAAGCTTTCAAGGCGCGTCTCCCGCGGGCGTGCTGGCGGATTTCCTCGAAGTTGATCCGCGTTATGAGGGCGTAGTCGAGGATTTCCTGCGCGATGAACTGAACTACATCGTGGTGAAGTCGTGGGATGCAGCGGATGAAGGGTTACGCCTCTTACGGTCAGATGTGGATGGCCGCGCGACTTTCCTGGTCCACCCCGAGGACTCGCAAGCTAAGTTTTCATTTGTGGTGAACGAAAACGGACCGGAGCCGCCTCACCAGTCGATCATTCCACTCAAGCATACGATCCGGGTGCTCAACGGATTCGGCAAGTCGCTCGAAGTCATCCTGCCCAAACTACGCGACGGATACATCGTGCCGGACCCTGGGTTCGCGCGCGATCTGGCGCTGGAGAATCCGGATGCGTTTTTCCTATCGCAATCGGGCGAGTGTTTTCACAATGTGACCGTGACCGGCGGCAAACAACGGGCTGAAGGTCCGCTTTCCATGAAGCGCGATCTGCGCGATGTGATGCGTGTCCTGGGCGAATTGGAACACGCTTTACGTCAAGATGAAATGAAAGTGCTCACTCTCGGGCGCGAAATCAAGGAACTGACTTCCCTGCTCGACCGGTTGGAGGGGGAAAAACGTGAAGCTGAAAAACAAGCGATGACTTCCGGACATCTGTTGCACCAACTTGATTCCGAGATGACCCGAGTTGGCGAGCGCCTGAATACGTGTGATCTGGAGCTGCGGCGACTCGCTACCGAGCGCGATGAGCAGGGAGCATTGGTTGACGCCCGGCAATCGGAAATGGCGGCAGTGGAGGCACAGCGTTCGGAACTGGAACGCCTGACATCCAGCGCGCAGGAACAATTAGCTGGCCTGCGTGAGCGCCGCGATTTGGCGGCGCAGAATGCGTCTCAGCATGTGGCGAGGGTGGCGACCCTGCAAGAGCGACATCGGGCCGCCGCGGCCGTGCTGGAGAGAATCGAATCGTTGGTTGAGGAAATGCGCGAGCGGGTGAAATCGCTGCGGGCCCAAATTGAATCGTCAACCGCTGAAAAACTACAGCGCGAAACAGAGAATAAGACCATCGCCGATCAACTCGTCGAGATGGAAGCCGAACGTAATGCTGGGGAAGCTCGCGATGGACTTCTCCGAGTTGAGTCGGAACAAATGCGTGCACGGCTGGGCGAGATCGAGGAGTCTCTGCGTCAGGTTCGCTTGTTGCTCGACCAGGCACGGGATCGTCGTGGCGAGGTGTCAGCAGCGGCGGCTAAACTACAATCGGACGCGCAGTATATGGGCGAAACTTGTTTGAATGAACTCGGTGTGCAACGACAAGAACTGATGTCGGATAGCACGATACCGGTGGTTTTGGGCGAGCAACTGGCGAATGAAGACCACATGTATCGCGAGATGCGGGCTCGGCTGGATGCCATGGGTCCGGTCAATATGATGGCGCTGGAAGAATACAAGGAGACCTCGGAGCGGCACACGTTCCTTGAGACGCAGCGCAAGGATCTGCTGGACTCAATCGAGAATACGCAGGCGACAATCAAAGAGATTGACGTCTTCTCGCGGCAGAAGTTTGAGGAGGCATTCCACAAGATTAATGAGAATTTCCAGGCTACGTTCGGCAAACTCTTCGGCGGCGGTCACGGGTTCATGCGCCTGACTGATGAGGAAAACAGCGCCGAAAGCGGTATCGACGTGGTGGCTTCGCCTCCGGGAAAGAAGCTGCAAAACGTGCTCCTCCTCTCCGGTGGAGAAAAAGCGCTGACGGCGCTGGCGCTGTTGGTGGGCATCTTCCAGTATCAGCCTAGCCCGTTCTGTATCCTCGACGAGGTGGACGCTCCTCTGGATGAAGCCAACATTGGCCGCTTTACCGAACTGGTAAAAGAAATGAGCGTCCAAACTCAGTTCGTGCTCATTACCCATAGCAAGAAGACCATGAGCATTGCTCCGGTGCTGTATGGAGTCACCATGCAGGAGCCGGGAGTCTCGAAATTGGTGTCGGTAAGATTCGGAGCAACGGCGTAGAAGCAGAAATCCGTGAAGAACGGATATCTGCAGACTTTTCCCCTGTCCCGTTATCCTCTGCTGTCCTCAGTTTTTCCACAAATCGAATTCGGTGAAAAGCTTTGCCGGACGGGCGATTCACCGCGCCCAGAAAACTGTCAACTTCTTTGATGCTCAAGGGTTGGGCGAGCCCAGGCAACAAATCTGAGTAAGGCGTTGACAAAAATTTCTGGAGGGCTAGAATACGCGACGTTTTCTGCCTGTAGAATTTAATCATGACACCCGAACTCCTCGACCCCGTTGTTCTACAGACCGACTTCCCCGAACTTGAACTGCACGCCAGCGGAAAGGTGCGCGATGTTTACCGATTAGATAACGAGCATCTTCTTTTTGTCGCGACCGACCGTATCTCGGCCTTCGATTACGTGTTAGCCACAGGCATTCCTCATAAAGGACGTGTACTGACCCAGATTTCGCTTTTCTGGTTCGATTTCTTGCGTGATCTGGTGCCGAATCACCTGGTGACTGCGGATGTGACAAGGTATCCAGCAACGGTGCGCAGCTATGCTGATCTATTGCGTGGCCGTTCGATGATGGTAATACGCGCTGAAATGGTGCCCGTTGAGTGCGTGGTGCGGGGCTATATTTCCGGCTCAGCATGGAAAGAGTACAAGGCCAGCGGCAGAGTGTGCGGGATCGACCTACCTAAGGGATTGAAGGAATCAGATGAGTTGCCCGAGCCTATTTTCACCCCAGCTATGAAAGCCACGACTGGACACGATGAGAACATCCCATTCGCTGAAATGACGCGGCTGATAGGACCAGAGTTGAGCCGCGAGCTGAGGGACATCAGTTTGAAGATTTACACCAAAGCGTCAGAGTACGCCCGGCAAGAGGGCATCATCATTGCGGATACAAAGTTTGAGTTTGGGCGCACGGCGGCGGGGATTACCCTGGCTGACGAGGTGCTCACCCCAGATTCTTCGCGCTTCTGGCCGGCTGAGAAATATCAGCCGGGCAAGGCGCAGGAATCCTTCGATAAGCAGTATGTTCGGGATTACCTGGAGGAAATTCGCTGGAATAAGCAGCCGCCCGCGCCTGCCCTCCCCCTTGAAGTGGCTCGCAAGACCAGCGAAAAGTATGTCGGGGCGTACCACCAGCTTACGGGACGTGAGCTGGATGTTTAGTGGAAAGGCCGTTCATCGGAGAATCGGATGAGCGGCGCGGATTGGATCATTATTGCGATCATCCTGGTGTCTATTGTCCAGGCGGCCAAGTCGGGTTTTTTCCATGAAGCCTTCGGCATTGGTGGGCTAGTGCTGGGGTATCTGCTGGCCGCTTGGCATTACGACCAGGTGTCGCAGTGGCTTATAACGTATCTGAAGTGGACCTGGCTGAGTGATATTGCCGGGTTCCTGACTATTTTTGTGTCGGTGATGATCCTCGCTGGCCTCGCCGCACGAATCGCGAGTTGGGCCACCAAGGAAGCGGGCCTCAGCGTTTTCGATCATATTTTGGGCGGGCCGTTGGGCGTGCTGCGAGGAAGTCTGATCGTAGCCGTAGTCCTAATGGGCATGACGGCATTTACCCCGACCTCGAAGTGGCTGGAAGGGTCGGCATTTGCACCGTATTTTCTGGTTGTAGGGCGCGCCGCCATCTGGCTTGCGCCCTCGGAGTTGCGGGCCCGGTTTTATAGCGGATTGGACATGCTGCATCAGCAGGAGCTTGGGGCAGGTGCAGCTCGGGGCAGTCGATCTGGCAAATAGCGGAGCCACCCAGTTTTTCCTATAAACGACCGACAGCTTTTAAAGAAAGAGACGTGTCATGCGAGATCAGCTGGAAGCCCTCATCATGCAGATGTACAAGAGCAACATTCTTTATTCCGAGGCAGTGCGTGAGTTTAAGAAGAGGTTCATCTTGACCGTCCTGCAAGAGAACAAGGGCAACCAGTGCCGTGCCGCCCGCGAGCTGAACATGCACCGCAATACGCTGAGCCGCACAATTTCGGAGTTGAAAATAGACGTACGGCAACTCCGGGATGGGACCAAACGTCCGCCGCGCAGTGCCCGACTCGCGAGCTACGAGAAGAAGGCGGTGCGTTAGAACATTCCACACAGCGAAAAAGGCAGCCGGCAAAGGCTGCCTTTTTTATTTCGGTTCAATTGCAATGCTAGTGGTTGGGCCGCCGCCGAGCCGGTTTCTTCGCCGGTGCGGGAGCGGACTTGGTCAACAGAGTGCCTTTTTCCATAACCATTACAAATGGACTCGGCGTGTAGGAGGCAGGCACGCCCTCGAAGTCGAGTGTGGCTCCTTCTTTGGGCATGAGTCTGGGCGGGATCGGTCCCAGCATGTTCAATTCAATATCGGCTCTCTTCTTCTCGATATCGTCCTGGCTGGCGGCGATTTCAAGCTTGGTGGGGGAGGCCGAAATGACAATGCCCTCCATTTGGAGGGGCAAGCCTTTGATAACATTCCAAACTTTTTCCGCGTCTTCGGGTTTGCCAGCGGAGAGCACCAGTTCCCACTCGGCGAAGCTTAATTTCTTGATATCAGCTTCTGACTTGTTCTTGATTAGCTCCGCAGCCTGTTCAGCGGGCGTGGGGGGAACGTATTGAGAAATCGTGAATCCCTGAGGAGGCACGGGATTTGTCTTAGCCAGCGCCAGCAGGTCAGTCCAACCCTGATCGGAACCGTGGAACTTGGTGTACTGGCTCTTGCCGTAAGCCAGGATTTGAGCCTGGCCCGGCGAACCTGCTGCGAGGTTGGCCGCGCGTGCCATGAAGAACAGACCGTTGACCGGATCAGGAGGAGTTGCCGTTAGATACGCCAGAGCCAGTGGATATACGTTGCGCAAGTCATTAGGTTCGCCTTGTACGGCCGCTCGCAAACGCTCCTCCGCCTGAGGAAAGTTTTTGCTTTGTAAGGCGGCGATTCCGGCGACGCCGTTAAAGATCGTACTCATCTGACTTTTCATCTTTGCAAAATCGGCTTCTGACATTGCTTCTGGCTTGGTTGCGGTCTTCAAAGCCTGCAGCCCACGCTCCGCGTACTGAGCAGCCTCCGCGAGGTTCTGTTGCGGATTCTGATTGGCCTCAGCGGCGGCGCGTTTGCTATAGGCCAACAGAGCCAATGCCCGCAAGTTGTTGGGATTTGCTTGCAGCAAACGCTGTGCGGCATCGTTCATCTTCGCCGCGTTGTTGGTCTGCTGGTAAGCACCCATCAGCACCTCAAGCGCGTCTTCCTTCATAACGCTGTTGGGATATTGCGACAGGAAAGCCTCCAGACCGCTGATCTTGGCGGCAGCATCCGACTGCTGTACCGCACCTACATAAGCGTTATATTCAGCCGGATCTTTGATTTCCTTTTTTTGCTGTGGAACTGCCGGCTGTTGCTGGGCAGTGCCCGGTTGCGGCTGCTGGGCCTGGGGTTGCTGTTGCGGCTGCTGCTGGGTCGCAGCGGGTTGCGCCTGCGATTGCGGCGCCGTGCCCTGACCGACTGCCATTGCAGTGAACGCAAGCACAATCGCCACTAGACTCATCTTCATTCGAATGGCTCCTTAAAATTTTCGGGAATCAGCGACGACATCCTATACCGGTACACCCAAACTATTCTCGTTTGGGTTCGTTCTCAGAACATGGAGTCGACTTCAGCCATGTGATGGGCCGGAAAAAACTCAAGGCACAGTGTCGTCAGAAGCCCGAGCGCATTCCGGTGTGCCGGATTATAAGTATGTACCACGCCTAAGGCAAGTTTGCTCTGCCGTGCCGACCCGCCTGTCTTGTAAGATGCAGGAAAGGGCGCAGCTGGATGGTCTGCTCCCGGCTTCAGTTGAGCCTTTCAGAGGCAACCAATTATGACCTCCCCAACTGCAAGTTCTCTGGCCGGCCAAATCGCGGTGGTCACAGGGGCAGGTCGCGGCATCGGCGCGGCCATTGCACGCAAATTAGCCGGCATGGGGGCGGTCGCTGTGCTCTGTGGTCGCCGACGATCATCGCTTGAGTCGACCGCAGCGGCAATCTCGGCCGCTGGCGGCCAAGGTCACGTAGTCGAGTGTGACGTCATGGACCTCGGGTCCGTGGAACGACTGGCAGCGGAGGTGGAACGAACCTTTCGACGTACGGACATCCTGGTTAACAATGCCGGAATCGGAGGCTTTGGCGGGCCTTTGCATGAATTGCCGCCGGATTCCTGGGACAAAGTGCTGAACACGAACTTGCGAGGGGTTTATTACTGCATCCGCAGCTTCGCTCCCATGATGATTCGCGCGCCCTCGGGACACATCATCAACATTTCTTCTCTCGCTGGAAAGAATGCGCTGCCGAATGGAGCGGCGTACGCGGCATCCAAATGGGGCCTGAATGGATTGAGCTACTCAGTGGCGGACGAGTTGCGAGCGCACAACATTAGGGTATCGGTCATTTGTCCAGGATCGGTGCACACCGAATTGAGCCCACACGCGGGTAAAGATCCGGGAAAGATGCTGCAACCGGAGGATGTTGCCCACGTAGTGGAAATGCTGGTGACGCAGTCGCCACAGTCTTTCGCCAGTGAAATTCTGTTGCGTCCGACGTTGAAACCTTAGGCGATCACTTCTTCTTGAAAAGATTCTCGAAAGCTTGGCGGGCATCGCTGGGACGCAAAGCGCTGGGCGTAGAAGTCTCTTTCTCGACCATCACGCGGATGGAATAAAACGTACATTGATTGACTTCATCCTTGCGCGGGACGCGCACGGGAATGGGCTGGGTACACTCGAATCGGCTTGAGGGATCGAAGTACGTGCATTGCTTACAAGAATGAAGTGCGAAGCCGCACTTTGGACATTGTTGCAAAGGCTCGCCGACCGATTGCAGAACGGTTCCGCATTGGGCGCAACGCGAAACGGTGCGTGTTCCAGGCATCTGAAGCCGCCGCGGACCGAAAGTTTCATCTCGCGCAGGCTTCTCTCTGGATTCTTCCTTTTGCCGTTTTTCGCCGTGATCCTGATAACCGTGTTGCCGGTACTTTCTATCCGACACAAACTCTCCCCTCGCGCATGACATTGTCTCGCGGGCTGACAATCCTAACAAGTCCGTTAAAACTGAGTGTTCCAATCCGGTCTGAAGACGGCGTTCAACACCGACTTGACGAATCCCTGCCGGGCCGCCTGAATTGTATTTCGCCAAAGCGGGTGCTACTATCCGGTTAGTTGGCAGTTATTGCTGGAGGTTCAATTTATGTCTGACAGAGATAGCAATAGTTTCGGCTGGTTTCTTGCAGGATTAGGGTTTGGCGCGCTAGCAGGCATTATGTTTGCGCCGCGTCCAGGTAACGAAACTCGGGAAGCGTTACGTTCCAAAGCCGAAGAAGGGCGTGAGTTCGTACGCAATCGCGCTCGGCAAGCTAAGGAACAAGCGTCGGATTGGGTGGATCGTGGCAGGGATGTGCTGAATCAGCAGAAGGAGCAATTCCGATCCGCATACGAGGCGGGACGTCAGGCATACCACGAAACTACTGCTGCAGAAGGCGGCGGCTCCAAGAATCTGTGATATGGCTTGGCAAGATCGACCACGCGTGAAGCAACATTTATGGAAAACCTGCTGACAATCTTTATTGCCGTCACTGCCGCGGCGGTGGTGTTGCAGGCGGGCATTCTGGTGGCTATGTATCTGGCCCTCCGTAAAAGCACCGCACGCATGGAATCATTGGCTTCGGAGGTAAAGACCAAGGTTCTGCCCACGGTTGAAGTAGCGCACTCCATGCTGGTGGAGCTGCGACCCAAGGTCGAAATAGCCGTGGAGAATGTGAGCGAGGCCAGCACCCTGGTTCGCAGCCAAATCGAGCGGCTCGACGCGACTGTGAATGATGTTATTGATCGGGCCCGGCTTCAAGTAATTCGTGCCGATGAGTTGCTCAACCGCACTATGGATCGCGTCGAGGAGACGACCGACATGGTCCATAAGACGGTCCTCTCGCCAGTCCGCCAACTTTCCGGGTTGATGAAAGGCGTGTCTACCGGATTGGAATTTTTCTTGAGCAGCAAACGACGGCGGCGGGGGGCTGGCGTGCCGCAAGACGAAATGTTCATCTAGGCGATCCATCCACCGCCGACGACAACATCCCCATCGTAGAAGACAGCCGCCTGTCCAGGAGTAACGGCACGCTGCGGCTGATCAAAAGTAATCGTCATTTCATCAGCACCCGAGACTTCGAGCTGGGCTGACGCCGGATCGTGACGATGCCGGATCTTCACCTGAACTCGCATGGGCTCGCTTAGGTCCGCCACCGAAATCAGGTTTATTTTCTTTACGCGCATCGTCTTGCAGTAAAGATCCTCCTGGTTGCCTACGACCACTTGGCGCGTGTCTCCCTTGATCTGAATTACGTACAGTGGCGAACCGGTAGCCACGCCAAGTCCCTTGCGCTGCCCGACCGTGAAATGATGAATTCCACCGTGTTCGCCGATGACGTTGCCATCGGTGGTCACGAGTTCGCCAGCAGTGTCGGGCAAGGCATCGCCCTGCTCAGCAAGGTAGGCGTCAAGAAAGTTCTTGTAGTCGCCGCCCGGGACGAAACAAATTTCCTGCGAATCCGGCTTCTCGGCAAGAGCGAGTCCGTGATGGCGCGCCAGATCGCGAACTTCGGGCTTAGTCATTTCTCCCAAGGGAAACAGAGTGCGGCTGAGCTGCTCTTGGGTGAGTCCGAACAGGAAATATGTCTGATCCTTGGAGCGGTCGGCGGGACGCTTCAGCAGCCAGCGCCCGCAAGCCTGATCGAACTCCACACGCGCATAGTGACCAGTAGCAAGAGCGTCTGCGCCAATTTGTTGGGCCACAATCAGAAGCTGATCAAATTTCAAGTGATTGTTGCACAAGCTGCACGGGATCGGAGTCCGCCCGGAGAGATATTCCTCGACAAAGGGACGCACCACGTCACGCTCGAATCGGTCCTCGTGATTGACCACGTAGTAAGGAATGCCGAGAGTTTCGGCTACGCGACGGGCATCGTAAACATCATCGAGAGAACAACAGCGGCCCTGAACTGTCTCCGGCATGCCGGTATGGCCGGCGAGACGGCGCTGATTCCATAGCTGCATAGTTAGGCCGATAACCCGATGGCCTTCGGCGCGCAGCATGGCTGCGACGGTGGAGGAGTCAACTCCCCCCGACATGGCGACGGCGATGGTCTTGGAAGGCGGCATTCAGCACTCAGCACTCAGCTTTCAAATCCAAAACCCAGCTAACTGCTGACCGTTGTCTTATTGTAAACCGGGGACAGTTCTCGCAGGCGGGATACGGTTTGGGGGACAAGATCGAGAGCGAAATCGACTTCTTCCGGCGTATTTTGCTTTCCCAGGCTGAAACGAATGCTGGCGCGCGCACGATCCGGGCGTAGGCCCATAGCGGTGAGCACATGCGAAGGTTCGATTGCGCCTGAGGAACAGGCCGCGCCCGTAGAGACTGCGAGGCCCTTGAGGTCAAGCGCGATGACTAACGCCTCGCCTTCGATATACTCGAAATAGATATTCGTGGTGTTGGGAACGCGGGCCGCACCCGCACCGTTCAGTCCTGTTGCTTCAACATTCTCCAGAATTGTCTGTTGGATGCGGTCGCGAGACGCTGCCATCGTCTTGTCATCGCCGCGCTGAAAAGTTTCCTGGGCTAACTCCGCGGCTTTGCCGAGAGCGACGATCCCTGGAACGTTTTCTGTGCCGGCACGGCGGGAACGCTCGTGACGTCCGCCATACAACATCGGCTGCAGCAGAGTTCCCTTCCGGACATAAAGTGCGCCAACCCCCTGCGGCGCGTGCATCTTGTGGCCCGAGATGGAAAGCAGGTCGCAGCCGATGCGATTGACATCGAGAGGCACCTTCCCTGCTGCCTGTACTCCGTCGGTGTGAAAGTAGACGTCCGCTTCAGCAGCAATTTTCCCGATCTCCTCTACTGGCTGGAGGACGCCGGTTTCATTGTTGGCTATCATAATGGTGATGAGCCTGGTATTCGCACGCAGCGCCCGGCGGACATCGTCGGGATCAACCTGTCCCCTGCCGTCCACCGGAATATAAGTGACTTCACATCCCATCTCTTCTAGGTGCTTGCAGGCATTCAGCACGGCGTGATGTTCGATGGTCGAAGAAATAACGTGGTCGCCGGAGCGGGCGAGTCCGAAGATAGCCAGGTTGTCGCCTTCGGTGCCACCGCTGGTAAACACGATCTCGGACGGACGACATCCTACAAGCGTCGCCAGCGACTCGCGGGCTCGCTCAACGGCTGCACGCGTGTCCTGTCCATGATGGTGGATGGAGGACGCGTTGCCGAAGTGCTCACCGAAGTAGGGACGCATGGCGTCGAAGACCTCGGAGAGGACGGGCGTGGAGGCGTTATTGTCGAAGTAAACCCGGCGCATGAGCTTCATTACTTATTTTACGCTTTGCTGCGGTGACTGCAGGATAAACCAAACATCAAGTTCATCGGAGCAGTTTTTTCGGGCGGGTAGGGATTAACGGCCAGCAGAAACAGTGACAACCTCGGCCGAGACGCTCGGTTCAGGAATCGGCAAATTGTCTTCGCGCAAGCCTTCCAGATGAAATTCGATGGCCTCGCGGATCAAGTCCTGTGCTTCCTCCTTGGTTTTACCGGTTGTTATTACACCCGGGAGATCAGGAACGTACGCGCCCCATCCTGTCGCTGACTTTTCGAAGATGACCACATAGTTCATCGCTTTAAACCTGCTTGCTTCGAAACACTATTCAAAGTACCAGGCAGATCGTCGTTTGCATGCCCCGGCAACGTCACACGTCCCGGTTTGACTGGATGCTTATAGTGACGATGGCTGCCTCTTGTAGCCTTGAGGAACCAACCGTCCCGCTCCAACAGCCTAATGATATCTCGAACCTTCATGGTCTTCAAAGTTACGTTCGAAAGTGACCGGGCCTATGCTCTGGGCATTTTCATAGGCCTCCACCAGGTGCAGTCCAGACACACGTGGACCACGAATGGTTAACCGATGACAAGATTGTTTTGCTGAGACTTCCCTATCGCTGCTGCATAAGCACGTAATGCTGCGGATAGGCTGGGCCAATGTAGTCCGCCCGGGGACGGATGAGCCGATTGTCCTCGAGTTGTTCGATGACGTGGGCCGTCCAACCGCTTACACGTGAAACGGCAAACACGGGTGTAAACAGATCGACGTCAATGCCAAGAGCGTGATAGGTCGAAGCGGAATAGAAGTCTACGTTGGCATTGAGTTTCTTGTCGGCCTTTACAAATTCTTCGATCCTTTTGGATGCCTCAAACCACTTGGCTTGGCCACTGGATTGACCCAGATCGCGCGACATCTTGCGAAGGTGAGTGGCCCGCGGGTCTTCGGTGTGGTACACACGATGCCCGAAGCCAGGAATCTTCTTTTTTTGGGCCAGCATTCCCTTCACGTATTCCACCGGATCAGCGCCGGAACTATCGATGGCCTCCAGGATGTGGAACACAGCTTCATTGGCGCCGCCATGCAGCGGTCCCTTTAGCGCGCCGATCGCGGATGTAACCGCGGAGTGCATATCGGAAAGAGTTGCAGCCGTGACTCGGGCAGCGAATGTGGATGCGTTGAGTTCGTGATCCGCGTGCAGGATGAGAGCGATATCCAAGGCGCGCTCGGCAGTAGCGGAAGGTTGAGTTCCGTTCAGCATCAGCAGGAAGTTTGCGGCATGTGACAGAGATCGGTCAGGCTCGACCACCTTGCTTCCTTTTCGAATGCGGTCATAGGCGGCTACGATCATGGCAATCTGCGAAGTTAAGCGGATGGCCTTGTTCACATTGGCTTGGCGATCATTGTTTTTTCCGTCGGGATCGTAGAAAGACAGAGCTGAAACTGCGGTGCGCAGCACGTCCATGGGCAGGACGTGCTTGGGAGCCATGCGCATCAGACTGAGGATGGAGGCGTCCAGCTTGCGCTCTTCTGCCAAACGATCGCGAAGCTCTTTCAGTTCATTGCGTTTGGGCAGCCGGCCAAACCACAAGAGGTAGCAAGTTTCCTCGAAATTGGAATTGTCCGCAAGTTCGTGGATATCGATACCACGATAGGCCAAAACTCCCTGGTCTCCATCGATGTAGCAGATGCTGGAAGTGGTTGCTACTACTCCCTCCAGCCCTCCCTTGGAGGCATGGGCGGTAGACAGGCTGGACATTGGACGCTCGAGCTCCTGAATTAGAGTTGTTGCCGCACGGGAAGGAAGAAGACGACGCGTGCCGCCGCAACTAACTTTTATACGCCAAAATCGTTAAGTTTCCAACTCAGATACGGGGCGGGTAGTAGTGCCGTTTCGCTTGCACAGGCCGTAACGCTGACAATCCTCACGCCTTGGGCTTGTTTCGATCAGTGTCTTCCTCCAACGTCAATTTCTATACCATCATCTGGCGCTTGGTGTACCGCTGCTTTCTTTAATGCGGCCGCCTTCTCAACGCCAGCCATGTCCAGCGCTTCTACGACAAGCGCGAAGTCCTTCTCGCGATCTTTACCAACGACAAACCTCAGTCCGGGCGGAGGAAGCAATTTCCCTGGATACGGCGAAAACGTGACTTGCATGACTTTGGCTAGGACTGTGCCAAGCCGTTCGGCGTATCCAGCGGTTTCAGGTTCGTCGGTAAAGACGAACATATTCGTCGGTAAAGACGAAAACATTCAAGGTATGGCCTTGTAACGACGCAAGATGCTTGACGATGATGCCAGCCTGTTTGTCGGAGATTGTCCGCCAAGCGGCGTATCTCTCTGCTCTCCGCGCAAGAGCTAGAGCGTGTTCGGAAGCATCTTCTGCTGGCTTAGACTTACCTATCGCAACGCCAGCCACAGTACTCGCTTCATCCGCAAATGCCTTGGCGCGTGATGCCGCATCGGCTGCACCCTCAGCAGACTTCTTCGCATCGCCAGCCTCTTTGGTAAGGTTCGCGATTTCCCCGTCGGCGATTGTTTGGAGATGTCTTGAAAAAAGGAAGATTCCGCCGTCTGCCAACAATTCTCCAGCAACGCCGATAATCACAAACATCTCAAAAACTTTGACATGCTTCTTCCAGCGATCAACGTTGGCGTATTCTCCGACAAGTCCAACCACGAGCAATACGCCAAATAGCAGCAGCGCAATTTCTGACAAGTCAAGAGCGGTAGACGTCGCGGATTTTGAAAATGCAAAAAGGATGCCCATTGTCTTTGTACGACCTAGCAGCAACTTTAGGCTTCGCGCTCCAAGGCCTTGGGCTAGCCTTGTTCGGAAGCGGATTAAGACGCGAACCTCTTCACCTATTTCGGGGGCTCAGAATTTCCCACTAACCATTTCAAAGCTTCTTCCCGGCTGCTGAAAATCGGCAGCTCGCGCCGGGAAAAGGTTTTCATGCTTTCGTAGAACTCGCGCGGAAGGCTCTCAGTCCCTACCAGGGCCGATTTCTTTACATATGGCTTATCGAATACGGCGGTTTCTTTCATGGCGATGAGGGTATCCCTGTCAAACGAGGCTCCTCCAAAATCCGTAAGTATCAGGGTCGAGCCGAGTGGTTGAGTGGTGACGTAATCGGGAACTCTGCGGGTAATTTCTTCAACTTCACGAGCCGTGCAATGGGATAGATCGACCAGCAAAATCCGGCGCCCCTCATGCTCGAAGAATCGGAGCCTGTCGTCCATGTTTGGTGGTTCGCGTTGCTTTATCATGGCTGTTGTCCGCTTTTCTTTTTCATGTCCTTCGAGTTTCGGGTGGTATTGCGAAAACCCCAACGACAATTTTTACTTGCGCCAGACGCCGAGTATCACGGTCATGAGCAGTGTGTGCGTCCCCGGCGTGGATGGCGTAGAGCGTCCAGGGCATGTGCTCATGAAGGACGGCGCCCATCAGAAGCATGGCTTGAAATCCAACCCAGATCCAGAGTCCAAGCTGCAGCGCACTCTTCCAGTCGCCGACGCCAAGACGCACGACAAAGTAAGCGATCACGAAGGCGACGACAAGATTCTTGGCAAACTCACCGACGAGCTCCCAAGCCGGCGGCCTCATATCGGCAATGGCGGCCGGGTTCACGGCGCGCACTTCGAGATATGCCTCGCCGAACAAAAAAGGACCGTACCAAAGCGCTCCCAGCACAAACGCTACAACCGCCGCCACGATGACGGCCCAGAAGTTTATTTTGTTCATAGGTTAGGTTCCTTGCGATGTAAGCAAAACCCTAGAGATTAAAGTCGCGCCCTTCGAGCGCCTGCGACAGACACTGAAATGCCCTTACAGACCCGTTGCGTGCTCTCGATTGGTCGAGAAGCCGGGTTACGCTCAAAGCCTTTGACTGATGGCCAAAATATTTCCCTCGCTGTCTTTGAACCACGCCGTCTTTGCACCGCCTGCAGTGGCGATGCTGTTCACGGTCGTGATCCCGTGCATGTCGTATTCCTCGAAGACCACGCCTCTCGCCTTCAGTTCGCGGACTTCCGCCGCCACGTCCTCAACCGACCAAAATGCCGTGCTGGCTTTCGACGTGCCCGCTCCCGCTGACGGGTACATGAAGACCCATGAACCCTTGCCACATTCGTAAATCACACCGCCGGCGTATTCTTCCTTGGGTTTTAATCCGACCTTCTGTTCGTAGAACCTGCGGGCTCGTGCCACGTCGCTGACTGGGATGTACGGAACAAGTGCTGCATCTTTCAACACGGTTGGTCCTCCGATCGGATAGGTGCCGATTGGCGAAGTATATCTAAGATCACTCGGGGTGCCCCATCTTGCTGTCAACAAAGGTGGGAAGCACGACATTCAGCATCATCTTAAGAAGTGGAACGAAGTAGTGCCTACAAAAACCATCATGGCTTTGTTAGTGAAACATGGCGTTTCACTCAGTGCTTTCTCCCATGACTTCCGAATACATCCTGTGAAAAGCGTGCACTCCCTTTTCCTGCGTCACACTGAACCGCCCGCGGGCGTAGCTCCGCGACCTCAGATTCTTCTGCACTGCTTCGCAGATGCTGACATCCTCTATCTGGATCTGGTCGCTGAACTCCACTGAAGCCTTCGCCGCCGGAGCGCCGTGATCTTTTTCTTGTAAATACCACTCGAAGATTGCCAGCGAGCGCTCGGGTTCCACCGGCAACACGGTGTTCAGCGACACATTGTCCGGGTAGCAGTTCAGCATCCAGTTGGGAAAAATCCAAAAGTATTCGGTGGTCAGGTCTTCCCGTGCCTCCGGGTAGCGACGCGATGTCGCATCGCCAGGCTGGGCCCCGCGGATCGGACTGAACTGCCGCACATGCCTGCCATAGGGCTCGACCGTGTAAGCATTGAAATCCAGTTCGCGGTTGAGCGCAGGATGCACGCTGGGCAGGTGATAGCCCTCGAGGTAGTTATCGACATATGTTTTCCAGTTGCACTTCATGTCGTAGGTTCGGCGTTCAAACAACTTCATTTTTTCGAAGGGAAATTTTGCGGTTTGTTGCGGCAACTCGTCTAGACTTTCGCGCAAAGGCGGGGCGTCTGGATCGAGATTGACGAAGACCAGATTGAACCATTCTTCCGTCCGAACCGGGGCGAGGGCAAAATCTTCGGAACGAAATCCCTCCACCCCCTCGATCTCAGTGGCGTGGATCAGCGAGCCGTCCAGTCCATAGGTCCAACCGTGATAGCCGCAGCGAAAAAGTTTGCAGGAGCCGCATCCTACGGCGGGAGGGCCAGCACGATGACGGCACACGTTGTAGAAGCCACGTAGTTTTCTGTCCGTCCCGCGCACCAACAGCAGAGGCTCGCCAATGAGTTCAGTGGTGAAATAGTCTCCCGGATTTATGACTTTGTCGCTGTGACCGACTACCTGCCATGTGCGCGAAAATATTTTTTCCCTTTCAGCCGCAAAGACGCCCGCGTCGGTGTAACGCGTGGCGGGGAGTGTCCAGGCCCGCGTGATGTCAGCGTCGACGCGCATGGCGTCTTTGGAAATCGGCATGGGTTTTCTCGAACTTTGGGCAACATTCTACGGCACGCGCCCTGGACCAGCGCCAGGACCCGCCGTCTTGAATAAGATTCAGTAAGGAAGTTGAAGGGGAGACAACTACATTACCTTTTTCTTTCACGACGCTGGCCGTGGAGGTTATTGCGCCCCTTCGGGGCTTGTGTGGTCACGGCGCTGACCCACGGCCCGCGCCGTGGGCTTGTAATCTGACGCCGCGGCTCTGTGCGGCTGTGGGGTCACGCTGACCCACGGCTTGTGCCGTGGGGTGTGATCTGACGCCGCTCCGCGGCTCGGTAGGGCTTTGGGGCTCACATGGTTGCCGCCGTTTCCCGGCTCGCTCTTCTCTTTCCTAGCCAGTACAGCACCACGCCTGTGATCAGCACCAGTCCGGTTAAGCCGACAACCTTCACCACGGCCAGCACTTTGTTGGGCTCATCCGCCGCGGGAATCAGGGACAGAGCGATCGTCAGCAAGGTGGTAAAGAAGCCTAAGGCGGCCCCCATCAGGGCAACAGGTTTGCCGCCAGGCACTCGAATCACATCTCGACCGGCCGGCTCACGTTGTAGTTTGAACATGGCAGCGAAAAGATAGAGGAACGGAATGAAGTACGTGATTACGCCCATGCTGACCAGCACGTCATAAGCGCCCTTTACGCTGGTGCCCACCTGTCCCAGAAGAGCGAAGACCATGCCAAACACTGCTTGCATCAACAGGGCAAACCAGGGCGTTCGCCAGCGGGGATGGACCGCCCCGAAAATCGCGGGAAGAAAATGATCGAGGCCCGCCACAAAGGGCAGGCGAGCTACGGCCGCAAGAAAGGCTCCGGCGGCGCCGAGGTTGCTGAGCGCGATCAGGAGGGCTGCCCAGGGGATGATGCCATCAAAGCCAATGCGGTGGGCAGTCTTTGATATGGCCTGCATGAGGCCCTGAAGGTTGCTAACTTCTGATTGAGGCAGGGCGATCAGAACCGAAACTGTTCCGAGGACGTAACACAGCACCACGGTCAGGCCGGCAAAAAAGAGCGCAAGGGGAATGGATCGCCGCGGATTCTTAATCTCGTCGCCCATAAACGAAGCAGCTTCGCAGCCGGCGAATGCAAAAATCAGCACCGACCAGAAGAGGACGTCCTTGAGTTTGAAGCTGGGAACCAGGGCAGAAGGAGCGAAGGAGGTGGCCGGGCCGAAGCGGTGCCAGGCTACCAGACCCATGATAATGAGGATTGCTACCGGCACCCACATAGCGAATGCCCCGAGGTTGTGGAGCCACTTGCCCACGTCCAGGCCGATGATGTTCAGAATTGCCACCACCGCCAGTGTGACGAAGGAAAACACGATGTAGTAGGTACTATCGGAGGAGAGGTGCATCCACGCATGCGGACGCATGAACAACGCGTTGCTGGCGGCAAAGTACAGAACCGCTGGGAAGTAAGGCAGGTTGCAGGTCCAGTAAGTCCAAGCAGACATGAATCCGGCAAAATCCCCAAAAGCGCGTTTGCTCCAGACATACAAACCGCCTTCATTGGGATAGCGCGAGGAAAGTTCAATCACTGAGAGCGCGAGCGGTATGTAGAAGACGAGCCAGGCGCCTATCCAAATCACAACCGAACTTGGTCCGGCTGCCGCCGCGGTGGCAATCCAGCGCAGGCTGATGCCGGTAACCACGTAGAACATCACCAGGTCGCGAAAGCCGAGAACACGAGGCGGCCGTTGAGGATCGGATGTCTCGGCAACCGAAATGCCCGGCGCTGCTGAGATTTTGACTCGGATCGCGCCCGCTCTGTTGTCGTCCATTGACTGTTTCTGACCTGTGCCGCCTACTTCTTTCCGGCGCTGGCACTGTGATCATGATCGTAGTATTCATACGCCGACATTGGCTTCGCGCCACCCTTCTTCCACGGACCTAAATCTTCGGACACCTTGCCCAGTGCGCGACCCATCTCACGTATGTGCATGGCAACGGAACCGCAGCAAGCGCCGATGTAGTTGATTCCGATGTCGCGCGCACGCAGCGCATAGTCGGCCATTTCCTTGCGCGTGAGCTGCAATGGATCGAGGGCGTAAGGAAACTCGGGCAAGCTAGTGAAGTCCGGTTTTTCTTTCGGTGTTCTATAAGCGACAGGCTGGCAGCCGAGATAGCCCGACACCGCGCGGCGCATCTGTTCCATGGCGGGCAACATGTGTTCTGGCGGCCGCAAACAATTCATGCCCACGATGTCAGCCCCGGCATCGAAGAGCGCTTGCGCTGCTTCGACGGCGGTTTTTCCTTCGGCTGTTTGGTCTTTGTTCTCGAAGCAGATGGTCACCATGGTGGGCAGCCCCGTCGTCCGGGCTCGTTCAACGGCAAGAAGTGCTTCCCCCAGCCAGGAAAAAGTCTCCCCAATGATGAAGTCAATCCCCTCATCCACTTGCACCGCGAGTTGCTCATCAAAGGTCGTACGGACGCGATCTGCTGCTGACGGACTATTTGGTTCGTACATCCACGTCAGACTCAAATTGCCCGCCACCAGACACCGGTCGCCAGCAACTTCACGGGCTATGCGGACAGAGGCGCGATTCAAGTCCTCCAATCGGTTTTCCAGACCTACAGTTACCAGTTTGTCGCGGCTGGCATAAAAGGTGAGCGCCTGCAGCACGTCGGCTCCTGCTTCGCGAAATTCGACATGCAATTCGCGAAGAGCTTGGGGATACACGAGCGCCACTTCTGGCGTGAACGGACCCGCACGCACCCATCCGCGCTTTTCCAGTTCCAATAGATAGCCGCCGTCACCAAGGACGGGGCCTTCCTTCAGTCGCTCCAGAATTCCTTTCTTCGTCATGCCTGCTCCTTGTCGTCATTTGCCTACATGTTGTCGACTATCGTCATGCGGTATTCCCGTTGAAGTACCGTTTCTTTACATCCCGCAAAACCTGATGGGCGGCATTATGGCCCGGGGCGCCGGTGACTCCACCGCCAGGATGCGCTCCCGCCCCGCACAGATACAATCCGGCGATTGGAGTGCGGTACTGCGACCACCCCGGCACGGGGCGCATGAAAAATAACTGCTCGAGTGTCAGGTCACCGTGGAAAATATTTCCCTCCGTTAGACCGTACGTGCGTTCCAGGTCGAGAGGGGTTAGCACTTGTCGCGCCACGACAGCGTTCGGCACATTGGGAGCGTACTCTGCGATTTTCTTCACCACACGATCGCCCAGCAGTTCACGATTTTCATCCCATGTTCCCTGCCGCAGGCGATAGGGCACGTATTGTACGAAACAAGTCAAAATATGTTTGCCCGCCGGCGCGAGGGAAGCGTCAGCATTGGAAGAGACCACACAATCCACCCAGAGTTCCTCCGGGATTTCGCCGGATCTAGAAACGGCATAGCAGCGTTCCGCAAACTCCAGCGAGGGAACCAGCGTGTATAAGGTACGCTCCAAAGGACTGGCGTTGGGCGAAGTTCCGGTGAAGCGCGGTTCTTCCGCCAGCACCATATTTACCTTGGCGCACGGACCGTCCATCTTTATGCCTTCCACTGCCTGAATAAAATCTTCAGGAAGTTCGCCTGCCGGGACCAGCTTCAAAAACGTCCGCTTGGGATCGGCATTGGAAAGCACGACCTTGGAACGAAGCTCTGTCCCATCTTCAAGGACTACTCCGCAAACCCGGCCGTTGCGAACATTAATCTGCGCCACCGAGGCAGAAGTGCGAATCTCCACGCCAAGTTTTTGTCCGGCAGAGGAAAGCGCTTGAGTGATAGCGCCCATTCCGCCCATTACATGCCCGAAAAATCCTTGCAGTTCGTGTTCCCCTCCACTCAACAAATGAAACAGCAGGCCGATCGCGGTACCGTGTTGATAAGGTCCCCCGTGCTTGCCGTAGACGTTGTTGGCCAGAAACAGTGTCTTAATTTTGTCGGATTCGTAATTGCGATCGAGAAATTCGCCCAGACTCCCGGTTAAGAACGAGATAAGCTGCGCGATTTCAGCGTTGGAGATCGACCGGAATCGTCTGCCAACCCGGAACAAATCCGACCAACCGTGCAGACTGTGAGTATCGATCTCCGGCGGTGGCTCGAGAAAGAACGGCTGCAAGTAGCGAGCCAATTTCTTCAGTTGGTCATCTATGCGTACAAAAGCCTTGGCATCTTTGACGGAAAACCTGCGAAATTCCGCGACAGCACGATCGCGGTTTGTCCACCACGGCAGAACTTCTCCATCCGGGAACGGGACCTGAAGAGCTGGATCGCACGGAACCATACGAAGCTCATGCTCCCGCAGATTGAGATCGCTGATCACCTCCGGTCTTAGCATGCTGGCGATGTAAGAGGTAGTGGACGCGCGGCAGCCGGGAGCGATTTCCTCCGTCACGCAACAGCCGCCCACCATGTGTCGCCGTTCGAGGACTAGGGTTGACATTCCGGCCCGCGCCAAATAAGCGGCCGCGGTGAGTCCGTTGTGACCGCCGCCGACCACGATCGCGTCGTAAAGTTGTTTGGAATTGGGAGCCACAATCGCCTTGCGCGACCGCGGTCACCATGTGGCGCTCGCGGGCGCAATTACTTTACAGCAGAGGCTTCCGGGATATCATCAGTAATCCGGATCGCGGGTTCGGTTGCCCGAAGATGTCCACGATGATCTGAATCGAGCTGTGGCCATCTGCTCTTCAAGTAGGAGAAGAGATCCGGGCGAAATCACCAAAGAACGAGTGCCCTCGTTCAGCCGGCAACTTTATACCTCGCCGGAGATCCTCAAAAAATTGAAGACATCAGGAATACCTGACTAAATTGTTCTCGGGATAGTACAAGCGATTTAATCGCCTTGAGACACTCAAAAAGTTGCAGTCCCAGGGAATGCCAGAAGTGGTAGTGCGATGGTGCAGGGCTGGCAAAAGCTATCTAGCCTGTGGGAAACTGTTGGCATGAAAAAACAAGAATTGACCGACGTGGGTTGGCTCGGACCAAAGGACGAAATGGATCGCGCCAGCCATCGCTTCGGCAAGTGCTCTGAGTGCCATGAGATCATCTGCGTCGAAAAGGCCGTGATTGATACACAGGATACGCAACCGGAAACCAATGAAAGGCTGTATAAAGCGTTTCGCACACACGTTAGACTGAAGCACTCCGATGATGCCAGCCAAGATGCTGCGCGGATCGCGTGAGAGATCCTTTTCGACGTGAAGCCCGCTAAAGTACAATCGGGAACTGCGGTGGAAACTTCCTTGTGGAACACGCTGACTTACACGAGAAAGCCAAGGAGTTGAGTGTCTTGCAACCTTGGGAAGTGTACGCGGAAGGCGCTAGGGTGAGGAATAGCCGCACCTCCCGCTACCCAACTGCCTGTCCAGGTGAGGTTTCCGTGCCGTCAGTTCTCTCCTCCCCGTAGATGCGCACGATGTAGGTCGCGTCCTCGTCTTTGACCTCTGCAGAGTGTTCGCGAATGAGTTTAGCCACGGTTCACCTCTCTCGATTAGAGCCCCAGTCGGAACCATGACTCAAGCAGCGTTGAACCAGCGGTTTCGGATCAGGGCTTGCGGAGAGCAATATTCGCTACGGCGGCGGGCCAGACGATGCTCGGACGAATCTTCAGCATTTGGGAGCGCCGGGAATGTGCTCACGCCGCAACAGACGGTTCCGCAGGCTTTGAAATCTCTGCGACCGTTTTCGATACTCTGTCGGATTTATCTTTTAGCGCGACATCAGCCTGCGCAACGATTCCGATGACACCGCCCTCTGCAGACCATCGGCCACCACTGAACAGCACAGGTCGCGATCCGTGAGCACGCCAACGAGTTTGCGCAAGTCTTGATCCATCACTACCGGTACCGAACCGATGTTGTGGTCACACATGATTCTTACCACCCGTTGTGCGCTGTCGATCGGGAGACAACAGACTGGATGAGGGCTCATCACTTCTCTAATTTTCATGGGGACCTCCTAGGCCATTGTACTGAACAAACGCGGATCAGGTTCAAATGCTTTATGGACCTTCGCATGTTTAGGTACATCTGCGAAAGGTATGAAAGTTTAGGATTTTGAGAGCTGATCCTGGCGTACTTCCGATATTACAGTGCGATCCAAAGTCGGCCCGCGTTGAGCCAAGAGCGAGCCTCCTGCCAGAATCCTCAGCATGCAGGAATCTGCCATGAGTGTGAACGTTTCTGCACGACGAGCTTCCTGCCTCGGTGCAACTCTCAAACTATGCCCAGCCAGTCCGCCAACTCATTGGCATCAAAACTGCACTATACGAGATAGCGGTGACTAGCACTTACCTCCCCCACCAACCTCGAACGGCTCCTCACCATGACAGACGTTTGAAAGCCGCCGAGAAATGAGAAAGAGAAGCTTTACACTCTCCTTGCCTCAGCTAGACAGTCGCGGCATTAAGCTGGTTCCACAGCTCTCAGCTTGGCGAACCCGGTGAAAACGCGCTTGCCTCCACGCAGAAATTCTCCGAAGGAAATCATTAGTGGTATCTCCTCGCCATTCTTGTGCAGGCCGGGAAGGGGAATGCCATCCCAGCTCACGTGACGCTGGCGCGTTCGCTGTCGTACAGTAACTCGTCGCCTTGAAAGTCTGTCACGTTTCGTGTCTGAAAAAGTGCTAACATTAAATGTCCAATTTACCCATCAGGCATTTTTTATTATGGCGCACAGGCCAACCGTCGAACCTCCCGTCCGTCACCAGTCCACTCAAGGAACCATCCTCTGCGTAGAGGACAACAAAGCCTATCTGCGGGTCCGCGAGGCTGTGCTGGAGAGAGAAGGTTATTCGGTTCTCTCTGCGAGCACCGGAGATGAAGCCCTCAAACTGTTCCGAGAACAGTCAGTTTCCCTCGTTCTTTCCGACCACATGCTACGTGGAACGGCGTGGCACTCGCCGAACGATTGAAAGCAATCAAGCCGCATGTGCCCTTTATCCTCTATTCAGGGACGGTGCCCGACATAATGGAGAACGTGGATTGCTTCATCAGCAAGGACGAAACTGTTCCAAAGTTTCTTTCCATTATCAGCAGCCTCATTAAAAGGCATTGCGAATCACACTAGCGGCCCGGATACAGAGTGTCCTGTGCAAATCCTCTGCAAAACGTGCCGGTATAGCGTGCTTCCCTGCGCTTAATCCATGTGTTTAGCAACTTCTCGCTTAGAGAAGCGCCACGCCGCTGCCGGAGAGGAGTATAGTAGACCTGCTCCGAAGACCCACTGTACACTACCTCAAGCACGACCCTGAGCCTTCGCGAATGAAAAGCTCAGATGCCGCAGTATTTACTACTATCCGTAGGACGCGATCCTCTTCTGATGCGCACGCGGACTGTCCTTTTGGGCGAAGCCGGTTATTCGGTGATGCCGAGCTTCACGAGTCGGGACGCCTTTCAGATTTTCATCTCTCGCCATATTGATCTGGTGATTCTCTGCCATACCATCCCGCAAGAAGAGAAAAGCAAACTGATTGCTTCCATGAAGGAAAGAAACAACAGAACTCCCATTGTTTGCATCCACGTCGATGGCGAGGCCGATGGGAAGCTGGTGGATGCTTACGTTCACAGTCTGGATGGCCCGGAGGTTCTCCTTTCTTGTGTAGCCAAGGTTTTGGATAAATCCATTGGTCGTCAGATTGTCCATTGAGGTGTTCTTATGGCGCTCCGCATTTTTGTCGCTGATGACCATGAAGTCGTTCGTCGCGGTCTCTGCTCTCTGCTGACATCTCGTTCCGGCTGGGAAATCTGCGGTGAAGCTGGTGACGGCCGCGAGGCCGTGGAGAGGGTTGCTCAGCTCAAACCGGACATCGTGATTCTGGATATCGGCATGCCCGCGCTGAACGGACTCGAAGCCACGCGCCAGATTATGCGTAACGATCCCCATCAAAAAGTGGTGATTCTGAGCATCATGGACTCTGAGCAAGTGATTCAGGAAGCTTTGAAAGCCGGAGCCAAAGCCTACATCTTGAAATCCGATGGTGCCAAGGACTTGATTGTCGCGGTTGAAGAGTTGCAGCAGAATAAAACTTACTTCAACTCTCGAATTTTAAAGACCGTCTTAAAAGGATTCCTGGGCACGGATAAGATACCGCCGCAAAGGGCATCTCCGTTACGCGATCTGACGGCCCGCGAACGAGAGATCGTGCAACTATTAGCGGAAGGGAAAAGTACAAAAGAGGTAGCGGTCACACTGGGTGTGAGTGTGAAGACAGCCGAGACCCATCGCAGCAATCTGATGCGCAAGCTCGGTTTGCATTGTGTGAGTGAACTGGTGCTGTATGCGGTTCGCAATAATATCGTTCAGGTTCCAGGCGAGCAGATGTCCGGCCCAAGTGGCAGAACCTCGGCGATACTAGCGGCATAAGCCGAAAATGGCTCTTTTCACCCTTCCTGAGCTGCGCGGCTAATTCTACGCGTGTACTCGCTCTGTTTTCGGTACTGGGCATTCATGCTTTTCCATTGGCGGTATGCTTAAGAAACTGTGCCGTCGCGCCTCGACAGTGGAGGGGTATGGCTCGCAAAATATTGAATGTCGGCGCTGATCCGGAACAGGTCAAAGTTCGCGGCAACGCCCTCGCGTCCGCAGGTTACCAGGTTGTCTCAGCGACCAACCTTCTCGAAGTAATCAAGGCTTGCGAACAACAGGACATTGACCTCGCGGTTCTGGGCCAGGTTCTCAATGTGAACGAGAAGAGTCGAATCACTTCAACCATTCGGAGCATATGTAAACGCGGCACGCCCGTGCTGGCGCTCTATCGAACATCTCCTTCCGAAGCAGACAATGCGGATGTCGCTCTTGCGGCTCAGGAAGGCACCGATGCGTTAGTAAGAACCGTGGCACGAATGCTAGACTCCCGCAAAAAGCTACCTTCAAAACGCAAAGCCCGCACAGGTTAGTTTTCAGCTCGGTCACTGGAAGGCTCTCTGGTGGCGCTCGCCTCAACTGAGCGGAAGGGCGGGTCGAAGATCGCGATCCGCAAATTCAATTGAAGACATCAAGACTAGAGCAACCGTCCCTGGGCACGGGCGAGCGCGCCTTCGAGATAGATCGGCTCAAGCCCATCGGCCCAATATTCGGTCGCGGCTAGGTTGGGCTGGGAGGTCTCCTGCTCCGTGCGCAAGATCGGCTGACTGACGTCAGTCGGGTGGAACTCGAGCCAAGCCTCCCACGTTCCGTCGATTCTCTCCTCGCCGCAGATCTTCACGACGTAAGTAGTCTTGCCATCGATGATCTTGGCGGGATGTTCGCGGATAAGCATGACTTACATCTTCGCAAGATTAGATGTCGCAAGGGGGGGATAGGATATCTGCATGGTCGGCTTCAGCGCGCCTCCGCGTACCTTCTTCTTTAGACTATGCGTGGTCCCGCAATTATAGAGGTGAAAATTTTGTTCACTCGCCGGACCAAGCGAAGTCCAGCGCTTCAGGACCGGTAAATTATGCCTACAGGGTATTACCCAACGATTTAGAGTCGGCTCTCAAATGCCTAATCTAGTATCGGTTGCTCAGTGGAAAAACCCTCCTCATTCGGTGATCAACTTGCAATGAACCTATGCCGGAGCTTTGTAGTGGGGTCACGGTAAAGGCGGGTAGCCTGATGGATAGGACCGTTGGACAACACATGCAGGTCCTCGAACAAAAACTCAATCTCCTCAACGCACGAATTATGGATGAGAGCGATAGAGCGAAGCGCAACCAGCTTGAGTCGGAACTTCGGGCTGTCGAATCAGTCCTCACGCTTTATCGTTCGGCTCTTGAGGCTGAAGAACGGATTGTGAAGGCGTAGCGAGTGGCTGAAGATTGGTCCGGCAACAAAGCAGCACGCGACCCCGCCGCCATTCGATCAAATTCAAGATCGCCAAAATAGTCCCCATACCAATTAACTTCCGTGTGAGGGGCAAGGTTGTGAGTGAAATCGCCTGTCGAGATTGGCGTCTCAAATAGCAACTTCCACATTAACGACAACTCCAGAGACGGGACATTAAAGGTCTTCAATCGCGTTCACTTCTGACCGAGCCTGAAGAGTCTGTATCCTACAAACCAGACCCAGACCGTGGTCAGCACGGCATTAGTGATTATGGTTACAAAAAACCCCGCTATTGAAATGATTCCAAAGATGCCCGCAGCCAGACCCAAATAAGCTGTGGTCTTACTGAAGATTCCCTTTCCTTTCAGCATAACGAAACCGATGATGAGAATCCCCACAGAAAAGTCGACGATGGCGTAGAAAACTTCCGTGCGGGATGCCAGCACTGCGGACGCATAGTTTGCCGCCGCGACGTAGGCCGCCCGTTGAACGTCGTTCGTGGCTGCGCCGTGTAAACCGCTGAGCGTCAGGAGCGAAGCGTAATTTGTCCAGGTAACTGCCAAGTCTAAGACAACGAACAGCCCCACGAATGCGGTCGCTATGAGCATTGCGTATCTGTTGACCCGTTCCAACGCAAGGTATAGCGATAACGCGACAGGTACGAAGAGAAAGTCCGTTAGGACGTTGAGACCAAGGATAGCCCACCAAACCGTCGTCTTTCCTTCGAGGTACTTAAGCCAAACCTCGCCACCACTCGGCGGAGGTGCCCCCACGCGAGCGAATAACGGAAAGATGATGATGTACCCAATACCTATAACGATTGCGGAGATACCACCCACTCGATACATCCATTTCCCATCTGGGTCAACCACATTCACCGTCATCTTCTCCACGCTCGTTTACTCTTCTCGTTCAGTGCCGACTGTGAATGCTAGGTCATTCTAAACCGTTGGACAGAGTGCAGTGCGATAACGCCCGGCATGAGCGAACGGCGACACTTATGCGCTTCGCGTCCCCATTTCGATTGGGATTTGAGTCGAGTCAACTCGCCCACGCGCACGGGGGCTCGCACTCGCACGTCAGCCCACCCGCCCACTCGCGCGCGCCGCGCCGCCAGACCCAACCGCAACCCCAACCCCAAAACCAAGTCACGCGCAGCACGCCCGCGCGTACGCACGCTTCACTTCGCGCCTACTCGCGCCGCCGTCAGACCCAACCCCAACCCCAAAACCAAAGTGACTTTGGTTGTTAACTTCGGAGTACTGGGAGCATTTTGCCGTCAGCTTACAGAACCCCCCTCAGACAATTGACGGGGTATATGGAGCTGAGGGGATTTTGCTACACCCTGCCCTTGGCGCTGCCGTCCTCAGGGCTGACTTTGATCCGGGTAATAGTCTTACCCATATTTGGCGTTCCTTGAGATACCAGGGCAGAAACGGTTTAATGCGGGGATACTGCCTTGGATTTCCAGTGCTGCAGATATTGATTCTCATTGGATTTGAACATTTCTTCAGAAGGCCTCCAGCCCTTCTCGCCCGTGGTTTCGGCGAGTCCAATTACAGCGTAATATCTCACCTTGTTATCGCTATCATCCAACGCCAGCGTCAACCCCTTAATTGCTCTCTTCGTTTTAGTATTTCGTAGAGCCATTGTGGCCCCCCGACGGACACGAACATCGGGGTTGGCTAACAAACGAGTCAAAGTCGGCACGGCAGCGTCGCCTTTGACCCCTTCACTAATCGACGATGAGAGATTCTGGCGGAGGTCGTCCGGAAGAGCTGACCCCGTGCTGGACAGTGCCTGCTCCGCAAGCGGAAGCACGGAAAGGTCATTTTGAGCAAGGAGGGTTGCAACTGCACTCATCCTGACGCTCACATTGGCATCCTGTACTGCGGCGAATTGCAAGGCTTGTTTTATCACGTCCAGTTCCCGGGTCCTTAAGTCCCAGCGCAGGCCGCGCCAGATCGCCTCTGTTTTGTCGGAATCCGGGGCGTGGGGCGAACGTAGCACAGCCGCGATTTCCCCCGTGACCGCCTCAAATGGGCTTCCGCCACGAACCGAATAGTCCGACACTGCAGGGAATGAAGGATAATACGGGCTCGCCGGTTTCAAATGACCTGCTTCCTGCTTTAAGAACACCAGTCGGTATGAATCCCTAGGTACACTACGATAACCCATACCCTCAGGGAGCGGCAATTGGAACTCGATGTTCGCTTCCGAATTTCCTTTGATAACCTTGTCCACTCGTATCTGGACCTTCATGACAGATACCAACATGTCGTGGCCCCTGATATTCATAGGCATCTTGCCGGTGTCAGTAATTTGCGTGATCTGGCCCACGGCGATAATGTCTGCTGCGTCGACCAGCGAGCGCAGATCTAAAGCCGGGATGACGGTGGCGCTGCCGCGACCCACCAGCAACAATGTTATAAGTACGCACAGAATTAGGTTGGTCTCTTTATGCATCACAGAACCTCCGCAGGAAGAACCTCTTTTATTGTGTGTGGGTGCCCTTATCGTTGTACTTATGCAGCGTGTCGCTCTGAACAAGCACTCCGGAACCGGTAACTTGACTGCCAATGCGCCACTCCTGCCCCCAGTTAACTACCTCAACGGAGTTTCCGGAGTTACAGGTTGGTGTTGGCACTGGTGCTGGCTGATTGTTAACCCCTGGCCCCGTTATGACATCGATTAAAAACTGGCCTGGCAAGGAGCCCGGCGTTTCTGGATTCTGCGGCCAGTTCGTGCCGCCATATACAGGATTAACACCCGTTGTCCATTTCTCATTGTAATCCAGACCGTCAGTCATCGGATCCCCCAACGTATCCCTAACGAGATATGTGATGTCTGTTTCGTATCCGAATCCGTTATCACACAGGGTAAGATTGCTGGGATCAGTCATGCTGTTGGGCACTCGGGAGGTGAGTGTGAAGGGGGATGATGTTTGCCCGCCAACCGACGCCGTTACGGAAATATCGTCGGGGGCCGTACTGAAATAAGGTTGTGTCGCGGTGACTTGCAAATCCTCCCCGACGCATGAGGTTGAACACGGTATTCCGCCCACCAGCAGAGAAACCAGACCTGCGCCAGAAGTAACCGACCAACTCGTGCCTGTACCCGCGTCCGAATGAAGAGTTATTTGGGTTGGATAATTGGTCGGGGTGGCACCATTAAACCACCAAACATCATGGGGACCGCTAATCATCGGTCCTGAGCCTGTAAAATAAACAGCCATCTGAACGTTATCAACGTGGATATGGGTGGAGTCGCCAGCGCAGGACCACCAGAACTCGGTTGAAAATCCGGCCCCGAAGCCCGGAGCGTTGATATCAGACGCGATCCAGTTATTCCCCCAGAGAGCGTATCCAGCGGTCCAACCAGGGTTCGGAGTAACCGGTACCCAAAAATTGCTAGACCAGATACCTGAGTCGCCTGGTACTCCAATCTGGTCGTCGAAGGGCCACCAAGCGGTGGAAAAGTCGTTTGGCGGGGGAACATAGGGGTTCTGGTAGACCCAGGCGTACGCGTAAGGTATTAACCCGTTGTTTTTCAGTACGCCGAAATTGTATATATTAATGGGGCAGCCGTATGCAGCTCCGCCATCGATGCTCCAACTGAAGGCAAACGCGATGGCTTGGATAGCGGCCCCTGGAGGAGTGTTGAAACCGAATTTTCGCGCCGCGAGCCATTCTGTGCCTCCGTCCCAGCAAGATCCATTACATTCGTCGGTCTCGGCGGATGGTGTGGCATTTGCAGTTTCTCCGTCTTGATCGTCCCTCGCGCCACTTAAATTGGACCAAGCACCACTTTCTAATAGGCCGGGCAAGTCTGTTCTGGATTCCACTATGGCTGGACGAGTGGATATGGCCTTTCGCCATCCAGGAACGTCGGGGAAGGCGTCACCCCACGAACATACCGAACTAGACGAGCCACAAGTCTGAGCAGATAGTATCTGATATGAGCACGCAAGAAAGGTGAGCGTCAGCCAAACATTCAATTTTGTCACTTGAAGCTCTCCTTCTGCGAGGTCTGAAGCTTCCTGGTGCATACTAATATGTATGCAATCGTGCAACGAGATTTTCTTTACTTTGTTCTAGAATCAGAACACAACTGATGACCTTCAGGACGATCTCGGTCGAGAAGCGAGTTTCCATCAAGGATTTAGGCGTTAGTAATAGTTCTCCCCTTCCGAGGCTTTAGCTGGAGGAACATCCTTGCAAAAATCCTTAACTATACAGTTTGTCCGTTGCCTGGACGTTTGGGACGCGGGCCGCGCAGTCCGGCATGGACCGTTTCACCCCTTGCCCGGCTCATGGGTCACAGTTCGCCTGCGGTGGCCGCCCGCTACTACGTCCACGTCACCGAGACACACGTCGCAGCCGGGTTTGGAAAGTTTGTGGAATACCAGACGCGCAACGTGGCGGAGGGAATTGCTGCCGCATTCCCAGAGGCAAGTAATGCCGTGCAATAGCGAGTTTTTGGGGTTTGTGGTGTACAAGGCGGTATACAGGTTCATCGAAACGGATCGTAGGTCACTGACGGCATTAGCTAGGTGGCAAGATTCTCAATCTTCAAACCCGGGTTCGATTCCCGGTAGCGCTACCAAATACCTTTTCCATCTCAGATTCGCTTCTTAAACTCTTGAAGAGAAGGCTCGTTTTCTGAGTTCGATAAACTCCGTCTGCATACTCAACTTTGCGAGGGAATAGAACCTGCTGTAATCTTTGTTTCTGGTCGAGCGACGCCTGCTCCCAGACACCCGCAGCATTTAAAAGCAGCTTTTCACTAAACTCCAAGACAGCGTCGATCTCAATCTCACCCAGCTTCGCTTCGGCCAATTAAAAGCGGCTGAACACTATTCACCTCAAGACGTGAATAACCTTCGAGATTCCGAACAAAAGTGGACCGCGTACAGAGATGCCGCCTGCAATGCGGAGCGTGGCCTTTGGGGCAAGGGAAGTGGCGCACCGGGGGCTTGGTCAGGCTGTATGATCAGGGTGACTAAACAGCGTGTTGCAGACCTAAAGAAAGCATATCTTTTCAAACACTGAAAGGCAAAATCGCCTTGCGTAAGGTGCATACTTCCGTCAGGCGTTTACACCAACTATGGGGTTGGGTAAACGTGCGGTTCCGGCAGCCCCGTCATCCTCAATCCCGACAACTACGATTTATGGCTCGATCCCGGGATGCAAAACGTGTCTGAGGCATCAGAATTGTTGATGCCCTTCGATCCTCGCCGAATGCGGTGCTATCCGGTGAGCACTCGGATCAATCACGTGGCGAACGATGACGAGGAATGCTCTCGTCCGATAGAAGTTGCTGAAATTCAGAATCGACTCTTCTTGTAGCGGGACTGTGAGGCTATGAAGCCAGCCACCGGCACATTTTCTAAGCTGGTCGATCAACTACAGCAGCACTATGGCTCTCCCGCGCCGCCGCCCTCGACTGACCCACTGGAGCTGGTTATCTGGGAGAACATCGCGTATCTGGCGAGTGACAAGCGTCGTGCCGAAGCATTCGCCACGCTAAAACAAACGATTGGAACGCGTCCCGAACAGATTCTCGCTACCAAACATTCCGCTCTAGCTGCCATCGGCAAAGCTGGCATACTCCCCGACGTGAGTGCGGAAAAGCTTCTTTCGATTGCCAAAATTGCGTTTGAGGAATTCGACAGCGACCTGCGTTCTGTTCTCAAGAAGCCATTGCCCCAAGCGAAGAAAGCTTTGAAGAGATTTCCCAGCATCGGCGATCCGGGCGCGGAGAAGATACTCTTGCTTACTCGTTCCTATCCGGTGATGGCGCTCGATTCGAATGGGTTGCGAGTGCTGTGTCGAGTGGGCTTCGCGGAGGAGCAGGCGAATTATTCAGCGACATACCGCTTGGCTCAGGATGCGATAGATGGGCAACTTCCCCGAGACTACGATTCGCTGATCCGGGCACATCAGTTACTCCGGCAGCACGGTCAAGAACTGTGCAAGCGGTCAAAGCCGCGCTGTACCGAATGTCCGGTCAGAGATAGCTGCAACTACGGTCGGAAGGTTTGATTAGCGGTTTACAAGGGTGCGAGGCGTACCCGGTAAGGCAGCAAATGGAGTATTTGATCGGCTTAATACTGTCTTTGGCTGTGGCTGGTTTTGCGGCGGTTATTGGCTTTGACCGCGAGCGTGCCTTTTACCCAACCGTGTTGATAGTGATCGCCTCCTACTATGTATTGTTCGCTGCGATGGGAGCATCTAGGCGCACACTGATCATTGAAATCGTTATTGCAGGCGGCTTTTTGCTGGTTGCCGTTCTCGGCTTCAGAAGAAACTTCTGGTTAGTAGTCGCTGCCCTTATTGGGCACGGCATTTTCGACTTCGTCCATCACTGTTTCATCGACAATCCCGGCGTGCCGCACTGGTGGCCGGGGTTTTGCTTGGCATTTGATGTGCTTCTCGGTGCGTTCTTGACGGTGCGTCTGATAAGACACCCCGAACGAGTGTCCTTCGGGGAAAGGTAAAAAGAACAGAGCGTAAGTGTAGGCGTCAGGAACGGCAGCAAAGCCCATACCGCTGCCAAAGCCGAAACCACGGGCTATGCGCGTGCATGTCGTCGTGCGTTCGATTCACAGCCGAGAGGTCGCTCGGGCTCAGCGGTCTGGTGTCCGGCACGGCGAAGATGTGCTCAAGCCATTCGATTTCGGCAATGGTCTGTTCAGCGTCCATTCGTCACAATATCTAACAGAAAGGCAGGGAGGTCAAATTCGGAGTAGCATCTCCAAAGACCGCAACTGCGCGATTCGTCCGTTGCCAGTCGATTCGCCAGCGACCTCCTGCCACGGGCACCCAGAAGAGTTTTTTCGGCGGCGTTCCCCGTGCATTGTGGTACAGCGCAGCGGCGCGCTCGTAGAAACCGCGAGTATGCCACGAGTCGGGAAACCCAAACTTCTGGAAGTCGAGATGATGACAGAACTCATGGCATAGGGTGCTCAGGAATGTACCGAACGACGTGACTTCCTTGCGCACTGCCGTCCGCATCCATACCCGTATCAACATGGTTTCGTGGGTGTAGTCCCCGAAAAGCTCGGTGCTCCAACTCTCGCGGACTCGGAGCGGCCTTGCTGCAAGCACGCGGATGCCACAAGCAGGGACTTTGTAGAACCCCGATGCGGCATTCAGAAATTCTGCGCAGGCACGGCGGACATCGGCGCTCGTCCCATTCTTCATCGCGGACTCTATGACTTTTGCAATCGGCAGCAGGCATCCATGCTGCGGCAGGTCTAGTGTCCTGATCCGGTCGCTTTCGAGGAATGCGGCACGGTTCGCCTTGCGCGGTGTAGCGTCCGTAAGCATCACAACCTCATTGAGACTTCGCAAAAGTCAACAGGTACAGAAACAACAGCAGCGCCAATCCACTAAGTGCGCCCCTGACGGCATGCAATCTGCCCCAGCGGGCGAGTAGCCGCTCCGTTTGTGCTGACCGTCTGTCGAGCGTGGGGCTCAATAATTGCTTGTTGGTCGGCAGGATGACAAGCAGTGTGAAGGGGATGACCGAGACCTGCAACACTCCGGCAACGACCCACCAGAGGGTTGCCCCGGCAAGCCATACTGCAATAGAAGACAGCAGGCACACGGCTGCCAACGTCACCTGCATGATGGTTCCCCGATGATAGCTCGGAGGAAATTCAGTCGCAGCTATTTCCACTCCGCATTTCATTCTGGCGGGATGTTCAACGAGGCTGACGTATACGGCGGCTCCCGCGAACAAGCCGCAGGCGAGCACAGCGACGAATTCAGCAATTTGACGCATCAGCCACCATTTCTGCACGAAGGTTTGAACGAGCCGCCATCAGTCGGTGTTCACCGTGCTCTGACGAAGACTCAGGTCGGCAAACACAAATCCGTCGCGAGATACGATTTCTCCGACCTCTACTGACAGGTCGTGCCGAAACATCGGGCCTGCGTATACGAAGGTGTGAAATTCTCCGTTCTCGCCGCAAGGGTCGATGTCTGGTGGGAATTCCGAGAGCAGTTGCTCATCAAATTCTCTGCCCACGAATTCCGGCGCTAAGAGTTTGGGGTCAACGCAGGTTAGCTTGGCACGCATGCCGGACTTGATCATAGAACGTGCAAGCTCCCGCGTGGGCATATCCCACACAGGAAAAATTGGCTGCAATCCAGAATTTTCCAGTTGCTTCTCGCGGTATGCCCGTATGTCGGTTAAGAAGAGATCGCCAAAAGCAATGCATTCGATGCCCGCCTGAACGGCGGCTTTGCAGGTTTCCGTCATGATGCACTCGTAGTCTGCGTTTGAGCACGGCCAAGGCAAATCCACGTCCCACAGAGGAATGCCTGCCGCTTTTGCCTGCGCTTCGACGAGGCTACGACGCACGGCGTGCATGGCGACCCGGTTCGCCGCTCGATTAAATGTCGTCAGCAGCCCAACAATTTCGTACTCATTTTGCAGCCGGAGAAGGTGAAGGCTCCAAGCACTGTCTTTTCCACTGCTCCATGAAAGCAACGTTCGTTTCATATTAATGCGGGCTCCGCTTCTGCTGCGCGCCTAAGGAGACGAACGGTTCGGGCCAGAGATTTGGCTTAGATTCTGCGGAATGCCTCTCCCCGTTACAAGATAAACTGCAAAGCTTCCCAACCAGTGACCACCCTCGTAATGCTTGCCAGTCACCGCAGCCAGTCCCGCACGCTTGTGCTCCTCGGTGACCGACAGGATCAACGGCAGGCGCTTATCGCCTTTGGGCAGGCCCGCAGCGATACCCTCTAGCATCCATGCTCGGCTGAGATTCAGCCCGTCCAGATGCGCCAACTTGGGGTCGCTGGGATCGGGCGACACCACTGGCTGCAACCAAGAGCCACTTTTCGACGAAGAAATCTGAGGCAGAAAAGCGCGAAGCCAGCGAGCAAACTCAGGACTCGGCAGCACACGCCGCATCAGGTCAGCTTCGCCGAGACATGGCGAAAGAAAGTCCTCCCCAGAAGGCTCATACGCCAGCGGACAATTTTTGTCGCTGAGATAGAACTGCCGGGCTTTCGATTCCACTAGGTCGGCAAGATTGCCGTCTCCTGTGCCGCGCGCGTAGTCCCCCATCAAGCCGAGGGCAAATGCGGTTTGGTCATGCTCTCCGATTCGCACCGGATGAGAAAGCTTGGGTAACCAGTCGTTCAGCCGTTCCAGCGTAGGCTGCTCCAGCGGACGCAGGTTCACAGCCATCTCGCGGGCTTGAGGATCGTCCCACTCGCGCAATTCTGAGACGAGTTGAAGGAGCCAAGCCAATCCATACGGACGTTCAAAGCTCGCACGACCCCTAACCCGGAGATACGCAGCTTCTTGCGCAATGTTTTCGGCGGTCAAGCTTTGCAGCAGGGCTTCCCGTGCAGATGGCACAAACGGCGCACCGGGAAACGTCCTGACCAGCCGGACGAGCAGCCAATGTCCATGCACAGAAGAATGCCAGTCATAGCAACCGAAGAACGCGGGCGTCAGCTTTCGCGGCGGAGCCACATCCGCATCGCTGTTCAATGTGTGACTGATCTTGTTTGGATATTCTTTGTGGACGCAAGCAAGCGCAAGCTTGGCGAACCGTTCAGCAGCGTTAACGTCAAACTCGGCGGATGTGGCAGTGCCCTGAGCACCCATCACGTTCGCAGTGAAGACCAAGAAAACGATGCAGACGATGAATTTCATTGACTGATACTTTAGACGAACAGTGCTGAAGATGACGAGGGCGGAGACGACACTGCGCAAACGCGACCCCTCCACGAGCCGCAGATATAGATCAGACGCCGTACCGCTTCCATAGCCGGAACCACGGATTATTCGCGTACATCTCGTCGTGCCTTTGGTTTGCGGCGCAGCGGTCGGACAACTGGAGCGGTCTGGTGTCCAGAAGTAAGTAGAGTCGTTCGAGCCACTCGATCTCGGACAGGCGGGTTGGAGTGGAGATTCGCAGACAAAACGCTGGCAGTGGTGCGTGTGACTATATGGGACTACTTTCCCACGAAATCCAGTTTGAAATTTACCATTTCTACTGAGATTTTTGTTTTTGGCAATTTCCCCAAACCCCTTTACAGGCTTGGGTTTTGCCAGTATTGTTGGGACAAGTCACGGTAGCGCTACCAAATCCCGCTGAGTCCACCTACGATTCGATTCCCGGGTTGCGCTACCAAATCCCGTAAAGCTCTGCATTAATTCACGGTAAAGTTCACAGTGTTGGAGTTTGTACCGCCGCCATAAATCCCACCGGTCGTGCGCACGTAAACCTGCGCGGTACCCGCGGTCGCAATGTCGGAAGCAGAGATTTGCGCGGTCAGCTGTTTTGCCGTTGCGAACATCGTGGAGCGAGTCGCCCCGTTCCAATAGACAATAGAGCTAGAGGTAAAGCCGCTGCCGTTGACGGTCAACATGAATGCCGCGCTGCCGGCGGTCGTAGTGTTAGGCACCAGGGCGTCGATGTGGGAAGCAGTCGTTCCACCACTACTCATGCTGTTGTTGTTACCGTAACCGCCGCATCCGAGAATGAAGATCGATAGAAGAAGAACGCAGCTGCTTTTCATGACAGACTCTCCCTATTACGGCTTACCGAAAACGTTGAGTGGATGCTAAGCTGCGGCAATTGGGAGGATGTCAACAAACTGTCATTTTGTTGTCAAAGTGTTTTCAGGCCGGCCCTCTGTGGTTAATTTCCACGCTAAGGATGGTGCGGCTAACGCTTTTTGGGCGGATTTCTCACTCCCGCAACGCGTTTCATAATTTCCTTGGCAATCTTGGATGAGGCATACTTGCCGTCCCAGGCATCCACTCTGCCCACCGCCAGAACGATCCCGCTGGACTGGTGGGTCATGGTGTACGTGTAATAAAACCAGCCCAGCTGATGGTCAATTTCGATGGTTACATCAGTTGCCGGATTGTTGGTGATGGAAAGCCCGCAGGAATCGAAGTTGTCATTCTTCTGTAGTTCACCCGCCAGCATCTGCGGCTTGGCGAGTGGAGTCTTCGACTGGACGTAGATGGTTTTGAAAGTTCGTAGGAGATCGGCAGCATTCTGTTTCGGTTCATTGGACTGTGAGTACAGCAAGGTCACCGCACAGAGACCAGCTATCATCACGCCTGGAATTCGTCTTGCATGCGACATGAGGATCCCCCTTTTAATTACATTTATTGCACCTAGTCCTTTGGCAAAGAGAAGGCCAGCAGTATCAGCAGCGCTGCTGCGACTACGCCGATTCCGATCGCGATACCCACGCTCCTGGGCAAACCTGGTCCTCGCACCTTCTTGACATCCGCATACGCTATGGTTGTCACGTCCTGAGTCTTGGGGTTTGTAATTTGAAATGACGCGTCGCCAATCTGACTCACGTAACCCTTTACTTGAGTGTGGTTTCGTAGTGTCACCTTTAGGCGAGATTGCTTGCCAATACCACGCTTCTGCACCTCGGCTTTGACCTTGGCGGCATTTTTCGAATCCGAACCTTGACTCGGTCCCTCCGTTGGCTTTTGGGCAGGAAGGGCAATGCTGTTGGCCGCCAGTGCTATCACTAAAAACAACGCCGCGAGTTTCATAAGATTCTCCTATGCTCAACTGATTTCCAAGTTCAGACGAACTACGTGAAGCCACCCGCCACCGATTCGAGTGTTCCCTTATTTCACGCCAGCTTTGAACAGGGCATCCATATACCCGCGGACTTGCTGCACCGTTCCGGTCATTAAGTAAGCGTTGTAGCTGCTGTATCCTGCGGGAATCCCGTTTGTTCGAATCACGTCGATTCTGCTGAAGGTTATCTCCTCGCAAGCGTGCCGCACCAACGACAGTACTGACAGAGAGCCGCCTTGTGAGACATTCACCCCGTATGCGCCCATAGCATATTGGCCCGACGGATCGGAAAGGATCACGCCACCAAAATTTGGCGAAGATGATTGGTAATCCTCGCAAGCGTCTGCGATGAAGCGCTCATCCAATTGAAGAGTTTCGGCATCGTAAAAGAAATAGCGATTGAATTCGGCGCCCAGCGAAGTGATCGGCAAATAGAAATCCGCAGCGGAAATAGCATTGGGCAACCACACCACTGTTTTGTACTGCGCCACCGGGCCCATGCCGCGGAAATTAAGCGTGATCTGCTTGCCTAATACCGCATCCTTCCAGACTACCGGATGGAGGCAAGGGTTATCGCTATACAGCGACGCATTTGCCAGTGGAATCGCCAGAGTTAATTGTTTTGACCCGGCATTCAGCGCGCTGACGATCGGAGCGTGGTTGCACCCATCGCCATTCTCATTGATGTAATCGGTGTAGCCATTTAAGAATAGAGAAGCGAAAGAGCCGCCCTGATTGTACGCATTGTTCAAAAACTGCTTGCCGTTCCAGGTCCAACGCCATAGGGCTCCACCAGATACTCGATTCGATTCAATTTTCACGGCACCGGCGTTGAGTGAAAGAATTGATTCAGTTTGATTCCCGAAGCGCGGATAGCCAAAGGCACCAAGCGGCCGTTTCATATAGCCCGCCAGCTGCTCGGACTGCCGCATCAAGGCATGGTCGCCGGTTGCGTTTACGCCTTCATACAAGCGCGCAAGTCCAAGAAGGGAGTTGCGCCCAAAAGGAAAACCGTTAGGGCCTTCCAATGTGTAGCCGGGAACACTTGTCTGAGTAGAATCCAGGTGATCGGGACCATTGTAAAATCGGTACAGTGCCAACGTTCCAGGCTCTTGACCCGTCGGAACGTAGAAGGTCTGTCCATCCGACGGGCAGGTTTCCGGTGAACAGTCTTCCCCGCAGATATCGAACTGTTGTCATCCGGTCAGTGCCGCCAACATTCACACGTTCAAGAATATTCAGCGTGAGCGGAGTTTGAGATATTGCAAAAGGTACTGACACAATCAGCACCATCATGGTGGCAAGTGAAGCGCTCAGTTTTTTCATACATCCTCCCCTCAAAGATTTCTGCGAGTTGATTGGCCGTGGGCGAGAGCAAAAGAATTTTTGGATTTCGTTTTCGCCTTCGGTCATCTGCGGCGCAGTTTCTGGGATTACGCATCGCATGTCCATCCACTGGGAGTTAATTTCCAATCATCCCGCTCTCAATCATTAACTTTCACCAGATCAAACACTTACATCGAGAGCTCAAGTGCGCCCCTCGATAACCGGCGAGGGAACATGCCAATTTTTCGCAGCCCAAAGTAGCTCCCCGGAGATGTTCGAACTTTCTGCCGGTTGTTCCTTCTTCCCCATTTGTGAAATGCTCATCACGAATCTGGGGCGATCTACTTTCATCCCACGAGGTGATCTATGGCGTGCAATCCAGAAGTGTTGAAAAAGGTTCCGCTTTTTGCCTTGCTCGACGCAGAGGAAACTGCGGTGTTGGCCGGACAAGTCGAACTTAAGAAATTCGCCCCGCGCGAGCGCATCTGGAAGATTGGCGATTCAGGCGGACAGGCCTACGTGACGGTCTCTGGCGCGGTGCGCGTGACCACCGTGGACGAGGATCATCAGGAAGTCGTAGTTGATGAGCCCGCGGCCGGGGAATTTTTTGGATTTGCTTCCATGCTCGAGCAGACGCCCCATCAGACCACCGCGATTGCCCTCGAGGAAACCGTGTGTCTCGAAGTGGACCGCGATGATATTGCCGTTCTGCTGCAACGCAAGCCGATGGCCGGCATGGACATGTTGACCGTGCTCGGCCGCCAGTTCCATGCCTCGCAGCACCTGGTGCGAGTTCGCGCCAGCCGCAACCCCAACGAGATCATCGAGTCTGAAATGACCTTCGGCGAGCGCATCGCCGATGCTGTGGCTCGCTTTGGCGGATCCTGGACCTTCATCATCGCGTTTGCGGTTGTGCTATGCGTTTACACCGGGGTGAATAGGTTCTTGCGCGGGAATGCCTGGGACCCTTATCCGTTCATTTTGCTAAACCTATTCCTTTCCATGCTGGCTGCGATCCAAGCGCCGGTCATCATGATGAGCCAGAATCGCCAGGACACAAAAGACCGCCTGCGCGGCGAACTGGATTACGAAGTCAACCGTCGTGCCGCGTCCGATATTCAAGGCTTGGCCCGCAAGCTCAATCTGCTGGGAGATAAAGTGGGCGACGTCGAAGATTTGCTGCGCGAAAGACTCTCGCGCGTTGGCGATAGGAACTAGCACTTAGCACTTAGCATTTGGCCCCTCAACTGTGGTTTGGACCAGCTCTGACGAAACCACCACCAGCCCGTAATGGCCAAATGCTAAGTGCTAAGTGCTAAGTGCTAAATGCCAAATAAGTGCCGCGGTTCTTGGAGCGTGAATGAATATCCTGGAGTTCACATTATTGGTTTGGATCGGTTCGGTCATTGCAGGACTGCTCGGTTCTCTCACTGGACTTGGTGGCGGAGTGGTTCTGGTTCCGTTGCTGACAATCTTTTTTAAAGTGGACATTCGCTACGCCATCGGAGCATCGCTGGTATCCGTCATTGCCACCTCCTCGGGCGCGGCCGCCGCGTATGTAAAAGAGGGATTCTCCAACATCAGGATTGGTATGTTCCTCGAGATCGCCACCACTTTAGGAGCGCTGTTGGGAGCATTCCTCGCCACCAAGGTGCCCACCAGCGCGATGGCCATCATCTTCGGCCTGATGCTGTTGTACTCGGCGTTTCTTGCGCGCAAGCCGCGGGCTAGGCCTCCGGCTAATGAAGTTCCAGACCCGCTCGCCACTCGTTTGCGGCTCAATGGCAGCTTTCCAACCCCGGAAGGAATCCGGCACTACAATGTCCGCAACGTCCCTACCGGATTCAGTCTGATGTTTGGCGCGGGCACCTTGTCCGGATTGCTCGGAATCGGTTCCGGAGCGGTGAAAGTCGTGGCCATGGATCAGGCGATGAAAATCCCTTTCAAGGTTTCCACCACTACCAGCAACTTCATGATTGGCGTGACTGCGGCGGCCAGCGCCGGGGTGTATTTGAACCGCGGCTATATCGATCCCGGACTCTCCATGCCGGTAATGCTTGGAGTGCTGGCTGGCTCGGTGTTGGGTACGCGAATTCTGGTGAAAGCAGACACTAAGTGGTTGCGACTTGTGTTCAGTGTCGTCATCCTGCTGTTGGGACTGGAAATGATTTACAAGGGATTAGCTGGGAGGATCTGATTGCCCGTTCAAAACGAGTGGACCGATCAAAAGATCGAAAATATCGTTGGCAACCTGTTACGTGCCGGCGTGCTTCTTTCCGCTGTCGTGGTTTTGTGCGGAGGCATTCTTTACCTGATTAAGTACGGGCATGCGCCGGCCGACTACCGGATTTTCCGGGGCGAACCCACTGATCTGACGAGCGTCAGCGGCATCGTGCGGGATGCCTTTGCACTGCACAGCCGTGGCCTCATCCAGCTTGGGTTGCTGTTGCTGATCGCTACTCCGGTGGCTCGCGTCGCGTTCTCCATCTTCGGCTTCGCAGAAGAAAAGGATCGCATGTACGTCGCATTCACGGTCATCGTGCTGCTGATTCTGCTTTATAGCCTTATCGGTTCTGCGTCGGGGGGCTAGAATCGGAAATGCCGATGGCTGGTTCTGAGATTGTTGCTTTTCAATTCAACAATCACAAGTCAACAATTATTTGGAAAATCGCTATCCCGCCATGGCCTACTCTTCTACGTTGGATTCTTCAACGTTGGAACCGGGAAGTGCCAGCTGCTCCGACGCAGCCGAGGGATCGATCAAGGAGTCGAGTCGATCTTGGGAGTCCCCAGCCGGTTTCTCCGATTTTCGTTGGACTTTACGTTCCATTTTCTCGCGCTGCTTATCCTGCCGCGAACGTTCCTTCAGGCGTTTGTTAAAACTTGAGCGACTTCGACCAGCCATGCGCACCTCCACAGGGAATTGTGTCGCAGAATCGGCAAGCAGTGCCGACCGCGACTGTGGGTTAATGATATCAGGCAGTAGCGGTAGAACTCAGGCTACCAGCGGGGTTCGCGAGGCTGCCGGGCATGGCCGCGGAAATCGTCGCGACCACCACCACCACCGCCAGAGCGTTGGCCGCGTGGGCCGCTGCTGCGCTCAGTCTTGGGCTTGGCTTCGTTGACGTTCAATGCACGGCCGCCTAGTTCCTTGCCATTGAGGGCTGCGATTGCTTTCTCGGCTTCTCCGGAGTCGGTCATCTCGACGAAAGCGAATCCGCGAGAACGTCCGGTATCACGATCGGTCACTACGCTTACTTGCTCGACAGCGCCGTGGGCGGCAAACAATGTCCGCAGCTCTGCTTCAGTTGTACTGTGAGGGATGTTGCCAACGAACAATTTCTTCATTTTATTTCCTTTTCTTCAAACCAATCTAACCCAGACTTCAATCGGCGAGCGTGCCCGAACGTTGCTTGACTGCATCCATCCACGACCAATTAGGACGCTTTTTCTCGACCGGCGTGCGGCCCGGACGAGGATCATTCAAAGTCCGCACTGCGGCAATGCGCCAGGACGCTTCTTGAAAGCCCCAGCGCCGCGGCAAAGCTTCGCAGGCATTTGCGTACAAAGCAGCGACGGTTTGTCCCCACGCGTCGTGTCCATTATTTTTGCTGGCCACCAGAACCTCGTCCGCGCCTGGAGCCCCTGCCAGATAATCGGGTTTGCCCACCAGAAATGCAACTGCCTGCGGAGGTTTGGCGCTTCGTACTTCACTACAAAATTCCTGCACGTTGACCGAATCGTTTCGCACATCCACCAGCACTAGGCTGTACGAATCAGCCTGCCACAGCGCGCGCGCTTCCGTGATGTCAGCAGCGCAATCTACTTCGACGCCTAATTTACGCATGATCTTGGCTCGCAGATCCCGCTTGTTGGCGTAGGTATCCACCAAAAGTATCCGCCGTTTTCCGCTGAGTGATGCATACGAACTGGATGATGGCCTACTCATGTGCGTCCTTCATAGGTGCAGTCGACATTCGCTTGCGTTCGAGCGCTTCACCATTTTTGATTGCCGCCGCCTGAAGCAGTTCGAAAGTTCGCTTTCGTCGCTGGATATTTTGTTTTCGCACACGGTGAAACCTGGACTTGTCGCCATTTCGTTCCGACATCGCTTTCCTCCTAGATAGGCTGGTGCTACTTAGCCTCGATCCGAGCGTCGCGGCGCAGTTGGCGACAATGCTCGCGTCTGCGAACAAGACGTCATACCGCATTTGCGACGATTACGCGACTCTGGCGTGGCAAGAGCTAACAAGAGGACGCGTTGCTGCTGAGTTATGGAGCGCCTTTAGAACAATTTTCTCAATCGCGAAGGCGCAGGGTGGTAGTAAGCGATGTGTCTTCGTGGTTAAGGTCACAGCAAGTATATACCTGCTGGTGCTGGAGCAGTCAGAAAACTACCTGCGATCGATGTCGCGACTTTCCACTGGCGGAAGTTCCCGAAGCGGTCGACAGAGACGGAATTGTACTGAGAAAACTGGGACCGTTACTTAGGTAGTGGGTCGGCCGACAGCCAGCTGCTCAATTTGCTAACGCAATATGCCCATTATCTGGTATGGTATAGGTGCGTTTGATTTGAATCGGTTGTGAGCAGCTTCTCGCTTTACCAGCTAGTGCCTGCCCTTAGTACCTCCGACTCACCATTCAGCGTAAATAATTTGAAAAGGATACAAGCAACAAAATGGCAGAACAAGGAACAGTAAAGTGGTTTAACGACGCCAAAGGCTATGGCTTTATCAGCCGTCAGACTGGCGAAGATGTTTTTGTGCACTTCTCGGCGATTCAGGCAGGCGGCTTCCGCAGCTTGCAAGAAGGCCAGAGTGTTGAGTTCGAGGTCACCAAAGGGCCGAAAGGCTGGCAGGCTGAGAACGTCCGGCCCCTGTAATTCGCGACAGCAGCGGTAAAAGGCGGTCTTAAATGTCTGTGGCGGACTCTTACATCGCAGCCATAGTGGCGATGATGTTTGTTGCGGGTGTGGTGCTATTCATTGTGAGGGCCCGCCATGGCTCAAAAGAACGCAAACAGTGGGAAGGCGTGCCCGCCACCACCGCAAAAGGGCGAGCACGCAACTAAAGAGGTACTAGAAAAGCACCGGCTCGGGTGCAATATTTGGGGTGTTTCCGCATGCGGGACGAATCCAAAGGCTCCTTCGCTGTAATCCGCTACAACCTGAGAACTTATGTTTCAGGTGGCGTTGTCGCCATCATCAAGGGAAAATCCAACGCCGAGACCACCCTCAAAAGTCTAGAAGGCCAGCAGAGTTCAGAAGACCGCCACGAAGGCTGGCGATATTTCCTCGAAAAAACTGAGCTGAAAGCTGGAATGGACCCACAGGAGGCGACCAGCCTCCGCCAGGTAAATCTGGAACTCCGCGAATCCCAGGCTTAACCCGAAGTCGGAACGCAGAAGTGGAACTAACCGCTTCAAAGATTCTTACTTCTTAATTCTGCTTTTCACCTCTGCATTTCCGCTAATGCCGCCGTTGGGTTTCACGCAATATGGTGGCAAAGCTTCGACCACCGAAATTGAAACCCTGGTCGATCCGTCCGGTCACAGCCACTTTGGCGCCGTTCCCCGGAACCCCATAACTCTGACTGAAGACCCACATACGGCCAGTGCCGTCATCGACTTCGAAAACTCCGGAGCCGAGCGCACCGAAAGAGCTCACAACCTGTCCGGCAATCGTCACTTCCTTGCCGGTATAACGTCCGGGATCGCGATTAATGTTCGCAATGGTGGTTCGTTGCGGGCACCCCGCAAGCAACAGGGTGCACAGTCCGATCAGAACTGCCGAAAGAACCCTAGTACGCATTTTGAGCACACACTCCTCCTACGTCGTGAGTGGACGCAGATTCTACCTCTTTTGTTGGATGCGAAAGCAGACTTTGGTGATGGCCCTCACCAGCCGACTATAATGGCACACTTAGTGACCCAGGTGCCGAAAGCTGAATTTGAGTCGCCCCTGTTTTCTGGCCGCCTGATTCGATTCGCCCCGTAACAAGCCCAAACAGGAGGAACCGTCGTGCCAGAAACTCCACAGCAATATACCCAGCGCATCCTCGGCCACATCGACAATAAAGAGCCGTTGCAGGTGCAGCAGTCGACTCCCAAAAAACTCTCGAGTCTGATCCGAAAACTGAACAAAAAACAACTCACCAGGCGCCCCGCGCCCGGAAAATGGTCGATCGCGGAGATTCTCGCCCATCTGGCGGATACCGAATTAGCCGGCGGCTGGCGTATGCGGATGATTTTGAGCCAGAACGGCACCCCGGTACAGGCGTTCGATCAGGATGCCTGGGCAAACACTTTCAACTACATCCAGCGTGATTCCAAGTCTTCCCTGGAAACGTTCAGAATATTGCGCGAGAACAACCTCGCACTCTTGAAATCCGTCCCAAAGAATCTTTGGGAAAACTACGGCATGCACCAGGAGCGCGGGAAAGAAAGCATCGCGCACATCGTTCGCATGTTTGCGGGACATGATCTGAATCACTTGCAGCAGATCGAGAAGATTGTGAAGGAGAGCCGGCGATGATTTCACTCTTGCCCACTGGCGGTCTTCCGCGCGTACGCCCGACCAGCGCGGCGATTCCACGACTGGCGACTAGCCACTAGCCACTGCTTCTGAGTTCCTGATTGAGACCGGTCTCCCAGCCCGTGTAAGAAGTGATCACTCGTTACCTACGTCATCTCGCTCTGGCACTTTCTCACGCTTAGTCTGGCAGCATGAGAAACAAAAAATGGCTTCTGCTGCTGGCCGTGCTTTCCACCTGCGTCATAAGCCACGGGCAAGAAAGATATCTGCCTGACGCACCGTCCCATCACAAGTTCTGGGATCGTTCCAATACAGCTTTGTTTACCATTCATGCGGCCATGGAAGCCACGGATTTTGGCATCACGCATCGGAATCTGAGTAACGGAGGCCAGGAGATGAATCCAGTTGCAAAGCGGCTTTGCGAAAGCGGAACGGCTGGTCAGGTGGTTTTCTTTGCCGGACGAACCGCTGGCGTTCTAGGCTTAAGCTACTTCTTCCACAAAACGGGACATCACAAGTGGGAGCGTGCCATCACCGCATTGGCAATCTCTGACTCCAGTTACGGCGTGATCTACAGTTTCGCTCATCATTAGAAGGTCTGTGGCGCTGAGCGGGTCGAAAACCCGGTTGACACGGGGGACCGAATCAAAGTAATTTTCCTTCGTCGGAATCCCAGGTCTCTCATGAAACGTTGGCAGTGGGCGCTTCTCATTTTTGAACTTGCGCTATTCGCACTGATTCTGGTCCTGCCCCAAGTGGAGCTGCCGGAATTTGCGTTTCAACGCAGAACCTCTCCCATCGCAGCCAAGGCGAGCTTGTCTAGTTCCTCAGTTCGTCCGGCGGTAGCTCTCAAACTGCCCCTGCTGATTCCCGGGCGCGTCCTTGAATCGCTTGCCGAGGCCAGACTAGCTCTTTCCCCCGCACGCTCGCAGACGCGGCTCTCGCTGTTGTGCATATTGATCTGCTAGCCGCTGCTTCTAACCCTTACTCACCCTGTCAATCCATTAAATGAGTTTGCTCCGCGCGGGCGTGCCCGTGGCTCTATTGCGGGTGCGTGGAGCCTCGGGGCAGTCGCTCCGGTTGGGTGTGCGCTGGAGGATCCGCAAGGATCGCGCCTCCATCCGTTGAATGACTGCCCCGTGTTAAGTTCAACACTCAGCAATCAGCACTCGGCATTCAGCCACTTGCGGCTCGGGAGCAGGATGCTAAGTCCCAAGACTCTTGCTAGGTGCTGAGTGCTGAGTGCTGAGTGCTGTCTCCCCTACCGTGATCGCGCCAGCACCAACGTCACATCATCCGGCTGTTCGTTAGCGCCAATCCAGTCGTCCACGGCGGCGGTCACGATTTCGCTGATGCGTGCCAGCGGTAATTGCCGATTCTCGCGAACTAATTCAATCAGCCGGTGTTCACCGAATTCGCCAAAATCATTTTCCGGCTCGGTGACGCCATCGCTATAGGCGAGAAAGATCTCGCCACGCCTCAATGGGACGCAATCTTCTTCATAATGGACCTGGTTGAAGAGCCCGATGACGGTGCCTCCGCACTCCAGTCGCCGGAATGAACCATCTTCACCCAGGATAATCGGCGGTAGGTGGCCGGCATTGCTGTAAGTGAGTTTACGTTGTTGCCCGTCGTAAATTCCCAGGAATAAAGTGGCATATTTTTCCGCCGGCGTGCTGTCGTAGAGATGATGGTTCAACAACGAAAGCATCGTCGCGGCAGAAACCTCAGCTCCCTGCAAGGTTGAAGCTCCTTTCCCAGAGCCTGCGATTGCGCCCACCGGTACTGCCTCCTGCAGCAGCGGAATGCTTTCCAGACTGTAGGCTCGCACGGCGGAATGAATGGTGGCCATCAACAACGCGGCTGAAATTCCTTTCCCGCTGATGTCTCCTACCGCCAGAATCACTCTTTCGGGGCCCAGAGTTAAGAAGTCGTAGTAATCGCCACTCACGGTTCGAGCGGGACGGCAGAATCCGTGTACCTCGAGCGAGGGAAGCTGAGAAATACGCTGTGGAAAAAGTTGTTCCTGTACTTCCTGCGCAATGGCCAACTCATTTTCCAGACGCTGCTTCTGCTTTTGTTCCTCGATTAGTTTCTCAATCGAGGCCGTCATGGAATTAAATGAGTTCGCCAGGGTAGCGAGCTGATCGTTCGACTTCACCGGAATGCGATGGCCGAAATCACCACGATTGATGTGTTTGGTGGCCTCGTAAAGTTGAGCCACGGCTCCCGTGACGGTGCGCGTCAGGCGCGTGCCAATGAGTAACGCCGCCGGCAGTAGGATCACCCCGAGTCCCACGGCCATTACCAGCAAAATTACCTCGACTCCCTTGGCGAAGTCGCCCAAGGCAGCGAACAGCCGGGCATAAAGGATCGAAGGACGAGTCTGGATCTGTAGCACGGCGCCCGCTCTCTTTTGCTCTCCGGTTGCCCAGTCCACCACGGGAAGCGGCGTCCCGAAGTCAATTTCACGATCGAATCTTCCGTTGGAGGCGGCCAAATTCCCAGCCGTGAAACTGGGACGAAGGTGTTCTTCCCCGTTCTGAATGTCGATCGCGTCCTTGCTCGCCCGATACTTAAACCCTTCGTTGGCTTTCTGCTCTTGAGAGGCGAGAGGTGCGGATTTGTTCGCAGGAACGCTGGTTTGCTGTGGTTCCGGGGCTGAGACGTAAAGCGTAATCTCGCCAAGTTCAGCGGCCACCTGATCCAACAGCTTTCGATCCAGCTCGTCACTCGAAATAACTGTCAGCTTCCGAGGACCGACATTCAAGACCGTCGCGGCGCGAAGATAAATCTTGCCCTGATCGCGTACCACTGCCTTGAAGCGAGGAGTTAGAAACGAAGGCAGCGAAAACGGTGTGCCCTCCTTGCGGTCGCAAACCGGCAAAGCTTTTGCGTCCTGCCATCCACAGATCTCCTGGTGTGACCAGGACGGCTCATGTCGCCTGAGTCCTTCCAGAGAGTCTGCTGTTGCCTTTTCGCTCCGTTCCAGGCGGGTTGCCAATTCATTCGCAATTGCTGCGTTCGCAGCTTCCAAACTACGCAGGCGGGAATTCAGCTCCGAGATCACAACAAAGTTGGCAAACTGTCCAGCGAACAAATAAATGGTGATGAGTGCCATTGCCGCCAGCAGAGCGGTGGGTATCACACCGATGAAGACGTAAGTGACAATCAGCCGGTTGCGAAGTCGCCACAGAAGTCTTTTCTTGAGCCAGCGATAGGCCACAATGGCGAACAGAACGATGACCCCGAAGCTCAGGAAGAACACCCAGCCGGTGAGGCTCTCTCCGTAGGAAAGCTTGAATAGCCCAAGCAATTTCTGCAGCGCAAACAGCAGCAGATCCAGTCCCAATAAGTACCAGGCCGTTCGCGCCACCTTGCTGGTGGGCATCAAGCCCATTTCAAATAATCGAAGACGGAGATGGCGGAAATAATTCATTACACACAACTGATTATAGATGTCCCGTAAAAGGCCAACTTTTACCGTCAGATCTCCGGGTAAAAGTCGAAGAAAGCCTCAAGACTGGTCTTTAACTGATTCTCGATCTCTTCTTTGCTGCCTTCGAGTACGTGCATAGTGACGTGCGCTTCGCGCCCGTTTTTGAGCTTAAGCGTGGCGTTTCCCACTTCAGCCACTTCCTCGGAAGGCAGCAAACGCATTCCATAGACTAGCGTTAGATTTGCCATTGCGTAATTCTAATGCACCCGCCTCGGTTCTCAGGTCTCAGGCGCCGGGTCTCAGGTCGTGGTTCGAAACCGACACGTGAGACCTGACACCCGAGCCCCGACACCTAACCTGCTAAAATCCTTCCGTGCTCCAGAGATTCTTCCTACTTCTGATCAGCATTGGGGCAGTGAGCGCTGCCGCGCAGCAGCCATCCCAGCCGCAAGTCAAAGTAAATGTGCTCAACGTCTGCTCGCCTTCCCCCGAAGAGAAGGAAGCGATTGTCTCGGCGCTCACCCGCATACCAAAGCAGCCGTTGTTCAGCCCGGATTTCGAAGTCGATCGCGGACGCACCAGCCTTCAGGAGGGTCCCGGTTTTCTTCAACCTGGCCAAAGCGGTCAGGATTCTTCCCAGTCCGCGACGGCCACGTGGGTGCGAATCCGTCGTGAATTTTCCTTCCAAGCGATGTTTTCCACGGTGCAGTATTCGTTCAGCCAGGACGCGAAAACCATGATGGAGACGTTAGTATTTCGCGTGCGCGACCCCAAAGATCTGATGCAGGTTTCGATTGAGGACAGCGCGTCGTCGGTGACCTCGCCCTCAGGCATGCTGTCCACCAACACACCCGTCAGCAGAATCAAATTGGAACGTTTTGGCAAGTCTTCGGTTGTGCTCGCCCGCTGCCCCGCGCCTGAAGCCGGGCCTGCGCCGGACCAAAGCGCCTATGGCCCACTATTTCAGAATGCGTCCGACATTGTCGCGAACTACCGTAGTCTGCTACGAGCTGCCCGTGTCGTGCCCGACGAACTGGCGCGTGTCGACTTGTTCGCTCCCTCGAAGCCACTGCCAAAGGCCGCCGCCAGAAAGCCTGCGCCCAAAAACAAATGATCTCCTGTATGCTGCATTTCCGGCTTGCAACTAATTCCGGAATTCACAATCTAAAACCTTAACTACATGGATAACATTCGCAATGTCGTCATCATCGGATCCGGCTGCGCAGGTCATACTGCTGCTCTCTACACCGCACGTGCCAAGCTAAAACCGCTGGTGCTGGAAGGTCACGAGCCTGGTGGCCAGCTCTCGCTCACTACGCTGGTAGAAAATTTTCCCGGATTCCCCGAAGGCATTCAGGGTCCAGCGCTGATCGAAAACATGCGCACGCAGGCGGGCCGTTTCGGCGCCCGCTATGAGCTGGGTCATGTAGTCAGTGCTGACCTGAGCAAACGCCCTTTCACGTTGCAGGTTGGTAAGGAAAAGATTCTCACCCAGACTCTGATCATTGCTACCGGCGCTTCGGCACGATGGTTGGGACTGCCCAGCGAGCAGGCACTGATTGGACACGGAGTCTCGTCATGCGCCACATGTGATGGTTTCTTCTTTTCCGGCAAAGAAATTGCCGTAATCGGGGGCGGAGATTCCGCTATGGAAGAAGCCATCTTCCTCACTCGCTTCGCCTCTAAAGTAACGCTGATCCATCGCCGCGACCAGTTCCGTGCCTCCAAGATCATGCTCGACCGCGCCCAGCAGAACGACAAAGTGCACTTCCTCACGGACACAGTAGTGGAAGATGTTTATGACCCAGCCCAACAGGAAGTCACGGCCCTCAAGCTGCGCAATCTGAAGACCGACAAGGTCTGGGATTTTCCCACCAGCGCCATGTTCCTGGGCATCGGACATAATCCCAACGCCAGAATGTTCGAAGGCCAACTCGATTTGGATCAAGACGGATACATCATTACAAAGGATTATGTCTTCACCCGCGTGCCCGGCGTATATGCCTGTGGCGACGTGCAGGACCGACGCTATCGGCAGGCCATTACCGCCGCCGGAACTGGATGTATGGCTGCACTAGAGGCAGAGAGATTTCTAGAACAGGACGAGTAGGCCGTCAAAAATTCCTCACAGTGAGATTCTAAAATGCACTATCGCACTCTTGGACAGACCGGCCTCAAAGTCAGTGAGATCAGCTTCGGCGCTTGGGCAATCGGCGGCACCAGTGAAGCCGCCGGCACGCAATGGGGATGGGGCGAAACACCAGAAGCTGACGCCATCGCCGCTATCCGCCGTGCTCGCGAACTGGGTGTCAATTTTTTTGACACAGCTGACGTTTATGGGAACGGACGCAGCGAGGAAGTCCTTGGCAAGGCTCTTTCTTCAGAATGGGACAAAGTTTACGTTGCTTCTAAAGTCGGCAACGTCGTGCGGAACGGCGTCGGCGGCAAAGACTGGAGTCGCCAGCATATTGTGCAGTCCTGTGAAGCCAGCCTGCGACGCCTTAAGAAAGATGTGATCGATCTTTACCAGCTCCACAACCCGGACGAGCATGACATCCGCAAGGGCGACTGGCCCGAAACTCTCGAACTACTTCAGAAGCAGGGCAAGATCCGCTGGTACGGCGTATCGGTGTTCTTGCCGGAAGAAGGTATGGCGGTCCTCGAGCGCGGCAAAGGACAAGTAATTCAACTTGCTTATAACGCCCTTCGACTGGAGATGGAAGAAAGGGTGCTGCCGCTGGCGCAAAAGAAAGATGTTGGCATTATTGCCCGAGTACCGCTTTACTACGGAATTCTTGCCGGGAAATTCAAACCCGGCACTACTTTCGCTAGCGACGATCATCGTTCGCACACCCTGCCGCCATCCACCATGCGCGAACTTGTCCCGCGGGCTTCGCGGCTTCAGAAACTGGCAGGCATCACTCCTGGCGACTCTGCTGCATTCGGCAAATGGTCGCTGAAATTTATTTTGTCACACCCGGCCGTCTCTACAGTAATTCCCGGCGCGCGCAATCCGCAGCAGGCGGAGAAAAATTCCAGCGCGTCCGATGGACAATCCTTGCCCAAAGACCAGGTGGAAAGTGTCCGCAAATTTTGGCGTGAAGATTCCTGGCTGCGGGAATTGCGGACCGGCTTGTAGCTAGCTTGGTTATGCGACTCGGGTCTGAGGCGCTTGGCCGCGAAGCGACTCGGCTTCAATAAAGATGCGCTTGATTGTCGGTTCTTCTTGACGGATGCGCCGTTCGATACGGTCAATGCTTGATTCAAGCTCGGAGACGCTGAGGTCAGGGCGAAACTTGATGGTAGCCGCCAGCAGCACTTGATCCACTCCCAACTGCATGGTGAGCAAATCTCCCACCGCCTCAACGGAAGGTTCTGAGCTGATAATCTCTCTCACCCGGCGTATCTGATCCGGATCGGCACTCTCACCGACCAGCAATGCCCCACTTTCTGTTGCAAGAACCAAAGCGACTGCTCCTAAAAGCACTCCTATCAACGTGGAAGCGATGGGATCCAGATAAGGATTGTGAAGCATTTGTCCCAAAAAAATTCCGAGGAATGCGAGTGCGATTCCAATCAGAGCCGCTGAATCCTCAAGAAATACCGTGAACACACTGGGATCTTTACTCCGGCGGATTACCCGCCACAGTGTTTCTCCACGCTTTTTTTTGCGACTCGAGGGCACGGCGGGCAATGTACCAGGAATAACCTTCGAAGGCGGCAGCCATGATCAGCACTGTATAGTTCCAGCCTGGATTGCTCACTGGCCTTGGCCTGAATAAGCGAGAAACTCCCTCGAAAAAAGAGAATCCGCCGCCCACTCCAAAAATAAAGATCGCTACGAGCAGCGACCAGAAGTAAAGCTCCTTGCCGTGCCCAAAGGGATGGTCGGGATCAGGTGGACGTTGGCTGCGTTTGATTCCCAGTAACAGTAAGAGCTCATTGCCCGTGTCCGCCGCGGAATGGAAAGCCTCCGCCAGCATGGCGGAACTGCCGGTATAAAGAGCTGCCACGAGCTTGCTGATCGCGATTGCCAGATTGGCGGCAATGGCAGTGTAAATAACTTTCAGTGAGGAGCCGGAAGCCACATGCTTCCGACGCGAAACCGTGCCATGAAGATGCCTGAACAATCAGAATCCCAAGAAACAAAACGGCTTGGTCCGGAAGTCTTACACGGGGCCGTCTTTGGAACTACCGCAGGTTACCAACGTCATCTTCACCATCCAAGCCTCCGCTAGGTAAGCTTCAGATGTCAGTACCTCACACATGCTGCCCCGAACCACAATTGCGATATTGGCTCTCTCATCGATATTGGTCTTCACTTCCACCTTCTCGAGTGCTCAGCAGGAACAATCCGAAACCAAACGCAAAGTTGTGACTCGTGTGGTTCCAGCGTACCCGGACCTGGCTCGCCGAATGAATGTGAGAGGGACGGTAAAACTGGAAGCTGTGGTTGCGAGCAATGGCAACGTAAAGTCACTGCAGGTACGAGGCGGACATCCTCTTCTGACAGAAGCCGCGCAACACGCGATTCTGAAATGGAGATGGGAACCGGCTTCCCACGAGACTCGCGAACCGGTCGAAGTGAGATTCGATCCTCGTTAAGTTGCCCTCCCGAAGTTGCCGCGTCGTCTGAAATCCTCTCTACGTTGTGATACAAATTTCGGTGAACGACATGCCCGAGCAATGCAACCCTCATTTAATTCTGTTTAGACTTGCAGGCGTTCCGTGCTGAGAGCACTCTTCATCTCTCTTTCGGAAAGCCGGTCCCTCCGCACGTTTGCCGAGCGATCTAGTATTGGCCAACGATTATCCAGCCGCTTTGTGGCCGGAACCGAAGTGGAAGACGCTCTCCGCGCTGCCCGAGCCGTCAACCAGGCGGGCATGAGCGTCTCGATTGACAATCTCGGCGAAAACGTTACCAACGCCGAAGAAGCCCGCTCCAGCGCCCAGCTTTATCATCAGTTGCTTGACCAGATCGCCATCCGAAAGCTCGACGCCAACATCAGCCTGAAACTCACCCATATGGGTTTGGACGTGGACGAAGCACTCGCCCACGAACTGGCTAGTGAACTGGTGGCGAAGGCAGCCACGATGATCCCGCCGAATTTCGTTCGCGTGGATATGGAAGGTTCCCCTTACACGCAGCGCACGCTTGATTTTGTTCACGAACTTCACCGCCAACCGGAAAATCAAGGACGCGTGGGCGCGGTCATCCAGTCCTATATGCGCCGCGCCGCGAGCGACATTGAGAGGCTTCTGGACGAGGGCATTCGCATCCGGCTATGCAAAGGCGCCTACAAAGAGCCGCCGGAGATCGCGTTTCAGAAGAAATCAGAAGTGGATGCGAACTACGTCAAGCTGATGAAGATTCTAATGAAGAGCGGGATCTATCACGGTCTGGCGACCCACGACGAAAAAATCATCAACCAAGCCAAGGCCTTCGCTACCAAGAACCGCATTTCTCGCGACGCCTTTGAATTTCAGATGCTTTATGGCATCCGTCGCGATCTGCAGCAAGCCCTGGTAAGAGAGGGATGGCGGATGAGGGTTTACATCCCGTTCGGCGCGGAATGGTATCCCTACCTTATGCGACGCCTGGCCGAACGCCCGGCCAACGCATTGTTCATTGCTAGGAATCTGTTTCGAAAATAAATCTGAATTCGAACAGGTGAGGCAGGCAAAAACTATTCTTCCGACCCTTGATCGTTCTGGCCGCTCTCGGCTGGGGCCAAGGGAAGCTGGGAAATCCCATTCAACAAGCCACGCTCTTCGGGGGAAAATTGGTTCTTGAAGCGGTCAGAATCAATCGCTTGCTGGCGCTGGTCCGGAGGCATATTCCGCAGGTCGGAGATCGCGCCCTGCACCAGCTTCCGGCGTTCCGGCGCCAGATCCTTGAGCTGCGAGAAAAGCTGCTTGGCGTTCTGTTTTTGCTGAGGAGTCAGGTGCTCCCAGGTCTCCATGCGGTCCAGGATGCGCTGCTGACGATCCGAGGGTAGGTTGCTGAAATGCTGCAACCGCTCTCTTAACCTTTGCTGCCGCTCCGGCGGAAGACTGCGGAACTGGGTATCGTTGTCCAGTGCCCGTTGCTGCTGATCAGGTGGCAAATCTTTGTATTGGCGCAACCACTCGCCGACATGATGTCCGCGTCCACCGGCCTGTTGCTTCCGTTGCTGTCGGTCGCCGCGACGTTCCTTGGCAAACGATGGCATGGGGCTGGCCACGACCAGTGCCAGACTGATCATCGTCGCCCACACGGTTATGAAGCGGTGCCGCAACACTTGTGTTCTCGTTTCCATCCCATCTAACGTTTTGAAATCTTCTCGCTCAAAAAAAACCAACAGAGATGTTCGAGACGCCTGCCTACGGATTAGCGTTCACATCCTGCTGCACCTGCAAGTCGTCCAACACATCGAAGTCGGAGTAAAGCTCGTGATTCTTGTCCAACGCTTGTAGGTCGCCAACTGCCGTGCCTGGTTCGGCCGCTACTGTAGTCTGAGTTGTGGGCTGGCCAGTTTCTCCCTTGGGGAACAAAGTTACGCCTACCGCGATCATCACCGCGAAAGACACAGCTAAGGCAGGCTTGCGGAGCCATTGCAGCCATCCCTCGGTCTGTTTCGTCTGCTCCTCGCGCAGACGGGCTCGCAGCCGCACGTCAAAATACGGCGACGCATCCGGAACCTTCCACTCATCCAGCAGTCTCATCGTCTGCCGGAAAGCTTCCAGTTTGCCGCTGCACTCAGCGCAGATCTGAAAGTGATTTTTCATTTCCGGCGTGACCGCGCCCAGTCCGGCGGCCAGGTCCGGCATCAGTTCGCGCATCTGGTTGCATGTCATAACAGTGTCCTTCATACAAACTCTTTAAGCTGCTCGCGCAGACTCTCGTAAGCACGGAACAATAGTGACTTCGTGGCCGACTCACTCAATTTCAGCACCAACGAAATCTCCCGGTAGTCCATCTGCTGATATTTGTGCATGACGACCGCAATTCTCTGCCGCTCCGGCAAAGCTTCAACCCGCCGACGGATAGCAGACAGCCGCTCCCGCCGCATCAGCATTTCTTCCGCCGTGAGCGAGTCATCCGGAACATCCATAGCCGCGCCGGTATTTTCGTCCGGCTCGTCCAGACTGACGATGTTCTCAGGACGTTCATGGCGTGTGTCCCGCGCGTGGTTCACTGCCAGGTTGGTTGCGATCCGGTACAACCACGTAGTGAACTTGGCGCTAGCTTCGTACTTCTCGCGCGAGCGATAAATACGCAAAAAAACTTCTTGCGCCAGTTCCTCCGCCACCGCCGGATTACGCGCCATGCGGTACATGAAGTTCTGCATCGGCCGGCGATACTTTTGCAGCAGATAATCGAAAGCAGCGTCGTCGCCTGCTTTCACCCGCAACATCACTTCGGCATCGCTGAGCCCATCCGGAGAGAGACCGGCGACTGCCTGCGTAGGAGGCACTCCACCTCGGCCCGCGAGCAACCCGCTATCTAGGGCTATGCTGCTCACACTGATATCAACCCTTTCGGTGGCCAAAAGTTGCGTCGGAGATGGCTCGGAAGTGCCATCCCCAGAGGAGGCTACGGGCACTTTGGCGGGCTTGGGTTCGGTCGGCATTTCGCGCTTATGCCACTAATGACTAGGGGCGCGGAGGACAGGTCCCCGGTCGCACCTAGACTTAGGCTATCATGCTGGCAGCGGGACCGAAAACGGTTCAGTTGCTACAATATAGCGGCTCCGGGGGATCAACCTGGCAGGCAAGGTGCACTCCGCCATCTGCAATGGACGACTTCGCAGTTAGCCTGGCGCTGGCGCATCCAGAATCGTGCTCTGAGTTGGCCTCATCCCGTTACTGCGTATCCTCTTGCGCTCC
>WNGL01000055.1_pt1 | contig 194517 bp, 164 predicted proteins | sample 5400591 | NCBI WGS metagenome assembly WNGL01 (sample SAMN13153377, study PRJNA577476) | soil metagenome | isolation source: 80 cm soil or saprolite under Garry oak tree replicate 1 | place: USA:California | collected 2016-06-15 | reverse complement strand
GGACAGCAGTCCCATGGCCCATTAGAAAACGAGCTCAAACCTAGCAAAAGGACAGATAGGTCCCGATTAACGCGCCAACGGAAGGCAGTAAAATCCTGAAAAAAGCTTGGGAAAGAACTCCAAACTCCAAAAACTGAAAATAGGTCGTACAGCTACCTTACTAGTCGTACAGCTACCTTACTAAACGAAGCGCCGCAAGACTGACAAACTCCCGTGGGGTTACGACCTTTGTTTTCTTCCAGAATCTCGGAAAATGTTTTTGATTGCCGGTTACCCAATAGTCTGCGCGCGCAGCGTCCGCGCATTCCAGGAATATATTGTCCGAGGGATCAGTTGTTGCTTCAAGCCGCCGGGTCGGGACCACGGCATGACCGTGGTTCTTGATGAGCTGCAGCAATTGCAGCCCAAGACTCTTTCGGATCCGGAGCTCGGGACGGGCAAGCACCTCGCTGTATTCCTCAAGGATGGGATGCGAGACAGACAGGCGGGCCGGCTTAGAAATGGCAATCAGGAAAACAGTGCGTTGCAGCCCAGCGGGCTTTATTGCAGCAGAAACCAAAACATTTGTATCGATCACCATAAACAGGATGTACGGAGTGGCTAAGGTTCCCATTTACTTGGCAACATCCATGCTTTCGCGAAACGCCTGAATGAACGAAAGTGCCAGGGGTGCATCGCGTTCTTTCGGCAGACGGTTAAGGAACTGCGAACGATGAAGCTGCTGTCAGAATTTAAGAAGCGCAATATTCAATGAAATCATCGGTCACACGGCGGGCCGCGCAAAATTCCTGAGCCTCCCAACCATGCACGCGGCAGAGGCGGCGATGATTGTCATGGCCAAGCCGCTCAAAATAATCGGGCGCTGCCATTCGAGGTCAGGACACGACAGCGTCGCCGCAAGTTTCTTGCAGATCGCGTTCAGGATGCGAAAGCGTGTTTGCTTCCCAATGCGCTCGGAAATTACCGGGAATTGAAACATGATCGAGTCGTTGCAGAGCGCGGAGGCAGCGCGCTCTGCCGGACAGGAAAGCCACCGAAGCCGATTTGTGCTTGGGGAACTGGGTACTGATTCAGTTCGCCGAGATATTCGTAGTGGCGGTGATGCCGCTGTGATTTACACCGATTGTCGTTGTACCGGAGGCGAAGGTGGTTGCGAGACCTGCGCGGACCGGAGCATTGGCGATGGTGGCGACGGTCGGAACCGTGGAGCTCCAGTGCGCGTTGATCGTGACGTCCTGAGTCGTGCCGTCACTGAAGGTGCCCGTGGCAGTGAACTGCTGGGTTGCGCCGACCGTGACGGAAGAGTCCGCGGGGGTAATCGCGACAGATACAAGAGTGCCTGTCCCCACGACGACGGTGGTGGTACCAGTGACGCCGGATGCGACTGCCGAAACGGTCAGCGTGCCGGCCCGCTTTGCGTGCAAGATGCCGCTGCTACGCATATTGGCGAATTGAGGTTTCGTGGATCTCCAGGAAACGTTCGCCAAAGCGGCAGTGCTGCCGTCGCTGTAGACACCCGTGGCCGTGAATTTCAGGGATGTATGGGCCTCAACCCGCGGGTTTGCGGGCGAAATCGTAATCGAAACCAATGTGACGTTCGAAACCGTGAGCGTCGTGGACTGGGTGATGGCGCCCCAGGCAGCCACGATGGTAGTGCTTCCGGCAGTGAAACTGGTGACAGTGCCGACGTCGTTGATGGAAGCAACGACAGGGTTCGATGAGCTCCAAAGCACGGACTTAGTCATATCCTGAGTTGAATTGTCGCTAAATGTACCGGTGGCGGCGAACTGTTTGATGGCACCGGCAGGCATGGAGGAATTAAGCGGTGCTATCGCAAGCGAAACAAGCATGGCATTGGTTACGGTGACCGAAGCGGTACCGGAGATGGTGCCGGAAGTTACGGTAACCGTTGTAGTGCCCGGTCCCACGGCAACCCCTAGCCCATTGGCATCCACCGAAAGAACGCTGAGTGCGCTCGAAGACCATTGCCCAGAGGTGAGCACCTGAGTGCTGCCATCATCAAAATTACCTGTTGCTGTGAATTGCTGCTGCGTGCCCGCAGCCATTGACACGGTAGCAGGCGAAAGAGTGATGGAAGTGAGATGCGCGGGGACGACGGTGATGGTGGTGGAATCAGTGAACGAACCGACGGTGGCAGTAATCGTGGTCGTGCCTGCGGCAAGAATAGAGGCGAGACCATTGTTGTCGATGGTGGCGACGCTGGTGGTGGAAGAAGCCCAGGTTACTCCGCTAACGAGGTCCTGAATCGATCCATCGCTGTAAATCGCCGAAGCAGTGAATTGCTGGCCGATGCCGATGGCGAGTGTCACATCCTCCGGGGTCACAGAAATGGAGGTGATGCTGGGGGCAGTGATTGTGACCGAACTGGATTGGGAAACGCTGCCCAAGGTTGCAGTGATGGTTGCGGAACCGGCTGCGATGCCTTTGACCAAACCCGTCACGTCCACCGTCGCGTTGGCGATTGTGGAGGAGGACCAGGTAACGACAGCTGTCAGGTCTCGGCTGCTGCCGTCGCCATAGGTTCCAGTCGCGGTGAGCTGCTGAGTGGTATTGATCGGAATGGAAGGGTTGGTGGGCGACAGGACGATGGAGGTGAGGTTCGTGCCGGCGCTGTTTACGGTAACGGTGGCCGATCCGGCAAGAGATCCGGAGCGAGCAGTGACCGTGACGACGCCGGTTGCGACACCGGTCGCGACTCCCGAGGCGCTGACGGACGCTGCGTTCGGATCCGAGGAACTCCAAGTAACGGACGGGGTCAGGTCCTTTGTTGAACCGTCAGAATAGGTTCCGGCGACATGCAGGGAGACAGTGGCCGCGACGGCGATGGACACGGCGGAAGGAGTGACCGAGAGAGCGGTAAGAGAGGCCGAGCCGCCCGAACCTTGCTGATTCTTGACGCCGCTACAGGCAGTAAGCAGCAAACAGAATGAGAGAATCCAAATCTTGTGTCGCAAGTATTTCCTCCGCGGAATTGAATCGCGCCTAGATCAAGGCAAATTTGTTTGGGGCCGACACGATCCCGACGTCTTACGAAGCTAGCCGGGACGGGCGGCACAGCGGTTTTGCGCTGTTAGGAAGTGTGAGGCGTTGCGAGGAATGAGCCAATTTGAAACTTCCGGACTTGTTCCAATGCGATACATTAACCAATCCGGCGCAGTCCTGCGAGATAGGTACCTTCGTGTGGGTGCCAAAACGGACGATAAGCTGCGTTCCGTTCGAGTTTGCTGCACGTTGAGAAACGGATCTGAGGAGAGCGCACCGGATTGAGGCGTCCTTCGGTTAAAACCATCAGGCCCCGCGAGAGGCGAGCGTCACCGTCGACGCCCCCGATTGCTCTCTAGCGACCAGGTGAACGGTGCAAGTGAAGACCGTTCTGAACAAACTGCCGAAAGAGCGAGGTCCGCTTTAGACTCGATAGAATCGTTCCGCTTCAGCATCACTGTGGTTCAACTGCCGCGCACGGCAGTCACCGGTCTCTTCCACAAAAAATGCAATGGTAGTCTAAGCCTATAACCATCATGTTCGGCTCCTCTCCCAAGCCTCCAGTCGTCAAACAACCAAAGTTTACTTGGGTCAAGGAGCCGACATTGTTATGCAATCATCTGCCGATAGAGAGTCTTACAACGAACCGCGTCCAGCTGAAGTTACTTTCCTTTTAGAGTACGTCTGGCGGCTGACCTCCGGTCTAGGATAGATTCCATGCGGAGGATTCATGGACCTATTAGCTGCTATCAAACGCGAAGAAAGAAAGCTCGAAACTGAATTGGGTAAGTTGCAGGGCAAGTTGAACGGAGTGCGGGCTGCAGCAAAGGCGTTAGGCGATTCGACTGTCCGAGAAGTCGCTCAGGTCAAGAAGCGCGTATTGTCAGCCGCTGCGCGAGCGAAGATTTCAAAGGCTACAAAGTTGCGGTGGGCGAAATTCCGGGCCGAGAAAAACAAAAAGACGAAGGCTGCATAACGGAATCCAGGCAAAACCTTCCCACATTTCATGGATCGAACGCATATTGAAAAGGTCAGTCGTTTCGAATTCCGCCCGTCGCGACAATCCATCCCGGTCTTTTGCAGAACACCTGCAACTTCCCTCCATCTTGCAGGTATAACGTGAATTTCTGTAACGACGGTTGGAGTTCGAGGTCCGAATAAAGAAGAGCCACACGACCAGCGATGGTCCTCAAGCCGGGACTTTTCGGCGCAATACCAGCTTCTTCGACAACTTCCAAATGGTAGCTAACGATGTTCTCTGCAATCGAACTAACAAGTTTGCCTTCGCCATTAAGTGTTTCAATAACGCGGGTCATCTGCTTGCCTCTACCGGTAATACCGAGATCGTTAAACATGAATTTCCTCATACGCGCCTCGCAAGCGTTCGGCCATTTCTGCCTTCTCCTGAATGAAGCATCCCTTCATCAGAATCTTACGCATCCCAGTCGAAATTGTTCGGGAATGGATAATCTGATTCGAATTCCAATCATCGAGGCGTTTCTCGAAACAAGCCTTTAGAGCCATCGCGTACACTGACAACGAAAGTTTTTGGCGTGATTATAACGACCGCAAGAAGGCAGGGAAGTTTGCGGCCCGATAAAAGAGATCGCCCTGATGGGGTGTGAACGCCACTCAACGATTGCTTATCTGTTTCGGACCACCGGCGATCGGCTCTTCCCTTGACTTGCGGGGCAGCTAATCCGTTGCTTCTCTAATCCAATCGTGCGCCGCTTGGCGGTCGATATTATGCAATTGCATGTATGCGTCGATAGCCGCTTTCACCAGACTTCTCGCTGTATTCAACATGAAATCATCCCGCTCGCAAGATTCGATTTCCCGTTGGGCATCCAGCTCTGTCTCGTACACGCCGACCGTCCCGCCAGTTTCATAATTGACTACGAAATCAGAGCCGTCTTGCTCTATACGGTACTTGTCGGCCATCGTTTTGCCCCTAAATCGCAAATATAATCTATAACAATCGAATATCGTAGTCCGAAAAAAGTTGGAACGATGGAGTACTGACGAAATCGAAGTAGAGATAGTGAATTTCAGTTACTCCGCGCCGCGAGAACCCCGTTCTTCAATGACTGTCCTTGTTGTTGGTCCACACGATCTTGGCGTAGGCGCTTCTCTTCATTCCAAGGAGTCCCCCTGGATCACCCCTGAATTCGAAATGAGACGGCTGAAACAGATTCTGCCCGACAAAGGACAATTCGAAGTGTTCGGCGAAACGCCAACTAAGTCGTGCATCCATGGTGGAATAGCTTTTGACAAGCTGGCCGGGCAATGCACCCACGTAGCGATAGGTGGGGTCAAACTCAAACCCCTTCGGTAGATTGATTCGAGATCGCACATTTACTTCGTGGCGGGGACTAGAACCCTCGTCCGTTCGGATGGTGTCGGTATCCAAATTACCGGGTCTGTTCTTCAGATCCATATTCAGGTAGGAATACGACAGCTTAAATTCCAACCAGGAGTTTACCTTCCAGTCCGGCGCGATTTCGACGCCGTCCGTGTTGCCCTTGATGCCGTTGGCCCATGGAACGGTGGCAATCACGCGAAGGGGCGGAGGCGACGTCTCGACCGAGAACGTCAATGTGCCAAAACTCGTGAGACTGTTGTAACTATTGTGGAAGACCGAGAAATCCATATAGAACCGTGATGTCACAAGCTTACGGTAGCCGAGTTCGTATCCGAGCAGCGTTTCCGAAACGAACTCTGGGTTGCCCGCAAGACGTATAAAGATGGGTTGCGGAGCTGCCGTCACCAAGCCTGTCAGCTGGAGGTCTTCATCAAGACGCGAGGGACTTCGCACGGCGCGAGTAACTGCCGCCCAAACTGACTGATGGGCGCTTGGCGTCCACAGCAAGCGAGCGCTGGGTTGGATCTCCCAACCGGCATAGATGTTGTGCTCGAATTTCGACCCGATCGTCGCGGAGAGTTTATTGCGCACAATTTCGACTTGGTCCTGGGCAAAGACGCTGTAGCTGTTGTCCAACTGGTGATGTGGAAGGAAATCGAGCGTGGCGACGGTCTGCACCACATCGCTCGGGCTCCACCGGGCGCCCAAGCCCCAGATAATGTTCTGGCGAGGTAGGGCGTTGAAATGGTGGATGAAATCGATGTCAAAGGTATTGCGAGTTTCTCCGACTTGCGAGCCCAGGCGATACGTTCGGTCATAGTATGCTTGGAATTGGAAGTCGGATCCGCTACCGAGTTCGTGCCGCCATCTGGCGAGGATGTTTCCGCCCGACACGTCCTGAGCCTGGTCGACATTGATCGAGGAAGGCGGCGAGTAGAAAGCAATGCTCTGCCTTTGCCCAACCACACCCTTATATAGGTCGCCCTGCAGGGTAAACGCGTCCTTATCTTGACCGTCCCAATCCATGCGGAAGCCGCCCTGTCCAAGCTGCCAATCATCAAATCGGTCGCCGTCAGTATGGAACTCGGGACCACGTCCAAATGCCATTCCGTACACACGGTAGTTGAGGTACCTGCCGACGCCTCCTCCGTAGCGGAATCCGCCAGTACCCTGGTCAATGTTTCCGCCACCGACGGAAGCAAGTGTTCCATGACTGTCTTTCGAGTTCTTGGTGATGATGTTGATTACACCATTTACAGCATTCGTTCCCCAGATTGTGCCGCCGGGGCCGCGAATGACTTCGATCCGATCTACGTCTTCAAGCATCACATTCTGGAGTTTCCAATTGACGCCGGCAAAAAGCGGCGTATAGACGTTTCTGCCATCGATCAGGACAAGTACGGATTTTGAAAAGCCACTTCCGAATCCACGTATTCGGACAGCCCAGCTGCTGGAATCGATGCGCGCCACTTCAACTCCCGGCACCAGACCGGCACGCTGGTTGCTCCAGATCGCCTGATATCTTCCTGTGTGAGGACATAGATAGCCGCTGCCGTTCGCCAAACTTCTTCTGGCTCTTTTGACGTTGTGGTCACCCGGAGATCGCCAAGCTGCTCAAGGCTTAGCTGCTTCAGGTTTCCAGCGGTGGCTTGTGTGTTCCCAGGAACCTGCGCTTCAGAGTTTTCGAACGGCGCCGCAACAGAGAGACAAAGAGCAAGTGTACTGGCCGCGATGATGCGCTGAATGGCCGAAGCGCGAAATGCTAAACCTGGCGGTTTCAAATACCGGACATTTCTCGTTGTTTGGACAACAGCTGAGTGTATTTCCTTCAGAAGTAGTCTTGCGTGCAACGCAGTGAAAATTGCGAATCATCGGGGTTCGCGGTTCCAGGCTGCAGAAGCAGTTGTGCGACCGGTGGAGTCAGTGACATTTCACGTGAGGCTGCAAGCAGGCTGTATTTGTTGGACATCCAGCACGCGTGGGCGGAAGGCGTCAAACCGCTCAAGCTGTCACGATCAAGCTCTATCCCATTCTGGAGGCGTCGACTAAGCTTGCAGTCTTATCTTCAGAGGCATGACACCAACTAGTATATGAAACGTTCTGCTTCGTGTGCGAAGCAGGCAACGAAACAGGACCTCTACTTTGTCGCGAAAGCACTCTCGTGCTTCGTATGCGAAGCACGAAGAGTCTCTTCAATGAGCAGCCCCACCTTTTTCTTACCCTAAATTCGCAGTTTGGTTACCACGCAATTGAATTCATTCTAATGGAGGATACAAATGTATTCGAAAGCGGAAGTCTGTTTCACGGTCATCCTGGCACTGACCATTTCGTGGCATCTCAATTCGAAGCAAGGAACTACTCAAGTAGCCGTCCAAGGCAGTGTTGTCACCGTTGCCGATGGCGGGCACCCACCACCGCCACCACTTGCGTTGGGGTACAAAAACAACTCAGCAGTGCTGCGTGCAGATGGCGGACATCCACCTCCGCCACGTCCGCCGCAGTACAACGAGGCAGCAGCGCTTGTCGTTGACGGCGGGCATCCACCACCGCCACCCTGGCTCTCAAGCGTTTCGCAAATCAGCTAACCGTCAAAAGGGGGAAGGCCTTTGAAGCCTTCCTCCTTCCATGCTACGATTTCCGTCAATTCACGAAAGATGAAGCCGTACGAACTATTTTTGTGGCTTGCATGTGTGGCACTTGAGAGCCTGCTGTTGGTGCGTGGCTGGGTATCTGAGTGGTTTAGAAAGTATCCCTTCTTCTTTGCCTATTTGGCGTGCGTTTTCATCCAAGACATATTTTTCCTGATGATTTACCTCTTCCATTTCAAGTACTACGCGCCCATCTATTGGTACGGAGAATTCTTCAGCCTCGTGATCGGCTGCTGCGTCGCCTGGGAGATCTTTCGCTTGGTACTCGGGCGCTATCCCGGCGCAGGCCGGATGGCCCGTAACATGCTGGTTGTTGCCTTAATCATGGTTCTCACCAAGAGCCTCGGCGATGCTTGGAACGGTAGTGTGCCTTGGCCGGGCACGGCAATCGAGCTTGAACGGAATCTGCGGGCAATCCAAGCTTTGTCGTTGATCGTGCTGGCCTCGCTTAGCGCGTATTACGAGATTCCGATTGGGCGCAACGTTAAAGGAATTTTCATCGGATATGGTCTGTTTGTTGCGACGAGCGTGATGACACTCACGTTGCGTGCTTCGCTCGGCGAGACATTCCAAGGCGCTTGGATTTTCCTCCAGCCTTTTTGCTATGCGGCGGTACTAAGCCTATGGTCTGCAGCACTCTGGAAATATGAACGTGGTCCGCTGCTGGAAGGACAACCAAAGATTGAGGAGGACTACCAGTCCGTCGCCCGCGTGACTAGAAAGGGTCTTCATCAGGCGCGCGCGTTTCTCTGTAAGGCCATGCGCCCATGAGCGGAACGCTGATTCTACTCGCGATCGGGTTGTTGCTGATTGGACTGCTGGGCCTTCTTCTCCGCCGATCGGACTTCGCATCATCGCCAGACGCTTCTCCTTTGGTATCTGACGCTGCAGCGCCAAGTGCGTACCAGGCATTCGAAGAACGCCGCGGGGAACTGCTGGATCGCATCTTCGGTCCTGATGATTGGGAATTTGTTTTGAACCATGCTCCAAAGCGTGTTCAAAGGTTGTTCCTGCAGGAGCGTAAAGAGATCGCCTTCTACTGGCTCTCCCAAATAAGAAGTCTGGCCAAAATTGCTATCCGGATCCACATAGCCCACGCAAGAAAGTCAGACGAACTCCGACCGGTGTTGGAGTTAAGGTTAGCGATTGACTACTTCATGATTCGGATAAAGTGTGCGATCGTCGCAGCTATTCTATGGCTGGGAGGTCCGGTTGCACTGCGCAGGATGATCAAACAGGTTGGTGGCCTTTCTGATGAGCTTCGTGGCATGCTTGAGCTTGCCTCGAAAGGGGATGCACTGCCAGGTGAGACGAGAGTCCCGCGATGATGGAACCGTCTGCAGGGCTTAGTCCGAGCCTCGTCGAGGACGCCCTCCGGGATTTGCGGGATCGGACGTTAGCAAAGCTCGATGGCGATCTCGCCAGACTTGTGTACCTTGCCTCGACCCGCGACTACAACACGGGACGTTACGCGCACGATGGCCTGTCGTTCCGGTTCTCCGAATCGGTGGCAGAAACGGTTCTAGCTGCGGCACACCGCGAGGCGTTTGCAGGCGTGGCTCTGAGTCCGCTCAGAGTTCTTGTGTCTCACCTGGAACACTACATTCGATCCGGCTGGGCGCATCCGGATGAACTTGTCGGGGCATGGAATAGCTCGGAAGCGTATCGAATCCTGCCACCTGCAGCAGACGATCCCTTGACTGTAAGACTGTTTATCTCGAACGTTAAGATCGCTTTGGCAATTGTGGAGGCAGCCTGGCAGGAACCGCAGGCGCTTCAGGATCCACGATCCGCATCGCAACTGCCGTCACCTGGCCGATGATTTCCGCCTCTTGTTGCGGGAAGTGGCGGTGTGCGCGGGACGAAAGAGGATGAGGGATTAAGAGAAGTTCATCGCCTCTTGTCTCGCACCAGCAACACGCGTATCCAGTGCGAAGCTCGATGAAATAGATGGGCCGGTCGAACTCGGTTCGCCAGCGGCTTGCCTGAATGTCTCGCAAATTCTCGTCGATAAGGACGAAGCTTCCAGGGCGAAGCAGCGGGTACATGGTGAAATCCTCTAACCCGATATAGCCGTACTGGCCGCGCCTAATATCCAGCTGTCGGATCAGAGAAATAGGAACTTCTCCCCAAACCTGTACCATTCGTGATAACAAATTCGTTTCTTCGACCCGAAAGCCGGGATCAAAACGCACCGGAAAGTTGACCGTTCTCGCCCCGTCGGTCTCCTCCAGATTAATCAGATGCGTGTGTTGTGGTGGAGTTTCAATTTGGTATTTTTCAAGCAAACTCTGATCAATACCAAACATCGGAAGCAGATCGGAAACTCTCACGCGATAAACGGCACTCAGGCTGAATAGTTTATGAATGCTCGGTACGGAGTTTGTGTTCTCAAGCCTTGTGAGCCAATTGTTTGACACGAAGAACTCAGAATTTCCCTGTGCCTCTGCAATCTTCTGACTCTGTTCTTCGACTTCGCGCACCGTAATGCCCAAGCGTGCACGCAGTTCCTTTAATTTTTTGCCTGGGCTCATATATACGATGTCAGGCCGAATCATAGCGCGCGGAAGTGCGCTAGAACAGTCTAGAACCAATCGGTACGCTTGTAGACCGAGACAACAGAGAATCATAAAGTCGCGCTTGTCATAACAGCCTGCCATGACCTTGCTTCCTATCGGAAGCAACATCCTCTATTTCGACCCGCTAATAGCGAGCCTTGGCAGAATTAGCCGTCGAGTCAGGCGGTCGCCAACCGATGCGTCTCCGCCGACCGCCAGAGACAAAATAGTCGGCCCGGTAGGTCAGAAGGGGAATATGCATATGACCATGCGAGAAGGAGAACGCTGGATTTGTTCGAATCCAACGTGTGGATGCGAGGTTCTAGTGGTGCTTTCAGCCGGTGATGGCGATGGCACAAACCCCAGGTGTTCTTGTGGCTTTACCATGAGGAAGCGTTATACAGCGCCGAAACTAAGACTCCTCGAGGGCAAGGATTTGCATGAAAAGTCTTACTCGAAGGTCTCGTAAGCCTCTTTCAAGGAATTAGGTAATCTTTCGATTGTCGTGCGAGGACCAAATGTCGGGCCATTTTTTAACTCTCTCGCTTCCGGTTACGTTGATACTTTTTGGGGGCGGTGCACTCCTTCTTTACGACTCGATCTCGAATTCGACTCCTAGCCAGGGTACCGAAGTCATTGGCGGAGCTGCGCTTCTTGCCCTCAGTTTGATCGCCGGCTATCCCCAGGTGCGTCTAGCGCTCAGGTGGATGCACGCTGTTCGGGCTGACCACAATCGAAACCCATAGCACAAGATCAGAACCGCTCGCGGTGCTTCCCGGTCCGGTCGTCCAAGGACAGCCTCTTAGGCCCGAGGAATACAAGCGTACCGCGCAGCTCAGCTTCGTATTCGAAGCAAAATGCGTTCAAGTTCGACTGCCTGTTATCTAAATGAGATCGTACACCGCGAGGAGAACCGTGGCCACAGTTCACGACACTTTGGAAGAATTGAGCATGGGCGGAAGATTCTTGCCGCGATAGGGTGAACACCGTGGAGAGGCCAAAGTGGCGATTTCGACGATAAGAGCCGAACCCGGCAGCGACCACTACTCTCAGCGAGGGCAGGAGCAGACTCGCTCCCGGCTCCGCCACATCGAACGCCGCGAGTGGTGGCTCTGGGTGACGGCCGTTATGATCACGCTTTTGCTGACGGCAGGCATTCTTTCTTTCCTCCCAATGTTGTTGCAGTCAAACGAGCGCTCCGATTATTTCTTCACGTTGCGGCGTGCGATGTGGGGCCTGCTGGGGATGGTGTTGCTTTTCGATGTGTACACGGTCTATCAGCAACTTCAGATCCACCGTATGCGCAGGCGCTTATTCGAGCGAGAGGAACTATTCCGCCTCATTAGCGACAATGCGGCCGACATGATCGCCGTTGTCGACATGGACGGAAACCGAATTTATAACAGCCAATCCTACAGCAGAGTGCTTGGATACGACGAAGACGAGCTGAAGCATTCGTCGTCGTTCGAACAGGTTCATCCCGACGATCGCGAAATGGTCCGGAAGGCCGCGGAAGATGCGCGGCGGACTGGCATTGGCAGAACGCTTGAATATCGTATCCGGCACAAGGACGGAAGCTGGCGCGTTCTAGAATCCACGGCCAGTGTAATTCGGACGCCGCGCGGCGAACCTCAAAAGTTAGTGATCGTAAACCGCGATATAACGGAAAGAAAGGAAGCGGCAGAATCGCTCCGTCAATCGGAATCTGGATTTCGGTCCATGGTCGAGGACGCACCGTACGGCATCTTCCGTTGCCATTCGAACGGCAAACTTCTCAGCGCGAATCCGGCATTTCAGCGAATGCTGCGGTACGACCATCCGGACGAACTGCTGCAAACGAACCTTGTCGAAGATGTTTTCGACAGTCCTTCGGAGTTTCAGAAGTTAAAGAATCTGGTGGACGATGGAAAGGAATTCAAGGATGTCGCGGTTGAACTGAGGCGAAAAGACGGAAACAAAATCACAGTCCGTTGCAGAGGTCGAAGTGTCACCGACCCTGAGGGCTTGCCCAGCTTTGACGTATTTGCAGAGGACGTGACCGAGAAGCGAATTCTGGAGCGCCAGCTGCAAATGGCCGCCAAAATGGAAGCGGTCGGGCGGCTTTCGGGCGGAGTCGCTCACGATTTCAATAACTTGCTCGGCGTGATCATCGGGTATAGCCAGTTATTCAAGCGGAAATTGGATCCGCAGAGTCCTCTGCGGGAACATGCCGAGGAAATTGAAAAAGCGGGACAGCGCGCCGCGGCGCTTACTCGGCAACTGCTTGCTTTCAGCCGCCAGCAGGTACTTACGCCTGCCGTTTTGAATCTGAACGACTTGGTTGCCGAAATGTTGAAAATGCTTCCCAGGCTCATTGGTGAGGACATTGCGGTGAGCACTTCGTTGGCTGCGGACCTTGGGCGAGTGAAGGCTGATCACGGGCAGATTGAACAGGTAATCATGAATCTGGCGGTCAATGCGCGTGACGCCATGCCGTCAGGTGGACAACTGCGTATAGAAACGGCCAACAGGGAACTGGACCAAGGCTACGTCCGGCATCACCCTGGTGCCAGGCCCGGTCAATACGTCATGTTGTCTGTCGTCGATTCCGGAACGGGAATCGACGCGGAAACACTCGCGCATATCTTCGAACCGTTCTTCACGACCAAGGAATTGGGAAAAGGAACCGGCCTGGGTCTGGCCACGGTGTACGGCGTGGTGAAGCAGAGCGAAGGCTACGTATGGGTAGATAGTGAACTCGGCAAGGGAGCTTCGTTCCAGATTTTTTTGCCGAGGGTGGAAGAGGAGCAAACCGCTCAGGTTCCCATGAAGACGCTGGAAGGCCAGGGTGCTGGAGCATCGGAAACGATTTTGTTGGTAGAGGATTCCGAACCGCTTCGAAAGCTGACACGGTCGTTTCTCGAGTCGCACGGATTTGATGTGCTAGTTGCCCAGAACGGAGAGGAAGCTATCGACGTCGAGGCCCGCACCTCCAAAAAAATTCACCTACTGTTAACGGACGTCGTAATGCCTGGCATCAACGGAAGGGTTCTAGCCGAGCGGCTGCACTTGAAACAGCGCGAGATGAAAGTTTTATACATTTCAGGCTATACGGACAGTTTCATCGCAATTCACGGAGTGCTCGAACGAGGCATGACGCTGCTTAACAAACCTTATACCGAGGATGAATTAGTCCAGAAGGTTCGCGAGACATTGCGGCGACGCGCAGGCGAAAGCAACGACGAGAGTCTTCCGGCAATAAGTCAGGGACGACCGCACGGCAACTGCTAGGGGGCACTGACGAATGCATACGATCCTGGTTGTGGACGATGACGAGGCAATGCGGCGCGTGATAAAACTAAATCTAGCCGATGGTTACCGTGTGTTTGATACGGGGGAGCCGGAGCAGGCTCTGGCCCTGGCTCTCGAGCACAAACCAGACGCTATTTTGCTTGACCTGAGAATGCCGAGGTACTCAGGGTTTGAGTTGTGTCAGACCTTTGCTTCCTTCAATGCGACGCAATTAATACCGGTCGTCATTGTTAGCGGTGAAGCGGGGGCGAGAACGAAACAACTATGCAGGGATTTGCGGGCGGTCGATTATTTTGAGAAGCCAGTTGACTTCGACGCCTTGCGGTTGCGTCTGGCAGACTTGCTTCAAAGGCGGCAAAGGGAGCGGCGAGCGGAGGTGCGTGTCCGGTTGCGAGTAGCCGTCCGACTTACGGGTGCGGACCAGGCCGGGGAGTCGTTTGATGTTGTGACGACCACGGAGAACGTAGGGAGCAACAGCTTTCTATGCGCATGCGGAGTTGCGATCAATGAGGGCTCCTGCATCGACGTACACTTGCGATTCGCTGGAGGGTCCGACGATCACGTGGGCAAAGCAACGATCATTCGCTCTGAGTGGAACGAAACGCATTACCCTCGATATGCGTGCCGGTTTAGCGAAATAATTGGAAATTGGGTGCTGCACTAGTGGTGCGTCAAATAGCATTGGCCGCTCCTTCGTCCGGCCTCGGCATTTGGTTCAGCTGAGTGTCGCGGGTGCAATTTCAACGCGGTTGCGTCCAGCCCTCTTCGCAGAATAAAGAGCTGCGTCCGCCCGGCTGACCAACTCATTGAAAGCAGGCTTTGCCTGCCCGGCTTCGAAGCCGGCTATTCCGAAGCTCGCCGTGGCCAATATGTTGCAGCCGCCGAAGTTGAGCGGAGTGGTTTCGAATTCCGCGCGAATGCGCTCCATTGCTTTTTCTACGTCCTTTGCGGTTGTATGCGAAAGGACCATCATAAATTCCTCACCGCCGTGTCTCCCACAGATATCGCTGCGTCGTGTGTGAGCTTTAAGAACTTTGGCAAATGTTTTCAGGACCTCATCCCCGGCGTTGTGTCCGAAGGTATCGTTGACCTGCTTAAAGCGGTCCAGATCGGCGACAATAACCCAGAGGGAATAATCATGTCTGGTAGCACCGCTAACTTCACGCGTTCCCCAGTCCTCGATGGCACGCCGGTTCGGCAAACCAGTCAAGGCATCGGTCAGCGCGAGCCTTTCGAGCTTCTTGTTTTTGGCCTCGATCTGCCTGTGAAGCGCTAGAGTACGAAGACCGACACCCACGCGCGCCAGAAGTTCTTCTTCATGGAATGGCTTTGTGAGGTAATCATCCGCTCCGGCCCGAAGCCCTTCCACAACGCTGGCTTTGTCCGTCTTGGCCGTCAACATGATGATGTGAGTATAGAAGTCTGAGGAAATGGCGCGCATGCGCCGGCAGATCTCCACACCATTCAGATCGGGCATCATCCAGTCCATAATGACCAGAGAAGGACGATGTTTCGAAAACAGTTCGACTGCCTGTTGCCCCGTTGTGGCGAAGATCACGGAGTAAGGCTGTCCGAAGAGTGCTTGTTCTACGCTCTTGCGTGCGACAGATGAATCGTCGACGATCAATATCTTCATTGCCGATTCCGTTGCGCGCACCGATTCTCCGTTGTGAACGGAGAGTTCGCCCTCACGCCGGTCTTGTCGTTCGGGGAACGCGAGTGGCGGAATTCCTGGGATCGCTATGCTCGCCATAAACTTGATCTCTCCTCAGGCGGTCTGTTTCTTCATAGTGGGTAACTGCAATCGCGCCACCAATTGGCTTGTATAGCTATCTCAAGCGTTTACAAGGGGATACGAATACCGCGGCGATCGGACCTTCACTGCGTGACAGAGAGTGACTGCCTCGAAACCAGACACGGTGCCTGGAACTGAGGCAATCGAAACCGACACGAGTTGGTGAGTCGGGATTGCGAAAAACTGACCTACATCCTTGATTAGGCTGAGATTGCGAAGCGAGCGTCGATAGCTCGAACCGCTGGCATGACTATTGCATGTCGAGGTTCGGCAGCTGGAATGCGCGCTCGTAAAATGCCGGCTACTGGAATGGGAAAACAGATATGGATTGTGTCGCCAGAGAGGGAATTCAATTTCCGGACAGCAACAGGGTACGTAGATTACCGGCTGCCAAGGGTTCGAAGAAACCGACGATTCTAGTCGTCGACGATGAAGTTGCTTCGGGTCAAGTATTATCGGTGAGACTCAAGCTTGCCGGATTTCGGTCTTCGTTTATCTCTTCGGGTGAACAGGCGCTTGGAATTCTAGAAGGCAATCACGTGGACGCAGTACTTTCCGATCTGAAAATGCCTGGCTTTAGCGGACTGGAGCTATTGACAAGAATTCGACGCGACTATCCGTCGCTTGCGTTTCTTTTGTTGGTGGGACGCAACGATGCCCATATTGGTGCGCAGGCGATCAAGGACGGAGCAGACGACTATCTCCTCAAACCCGTGGAGGCCAAAGATGTATTGAGGAATCTACGGCGGGCCTTGGACAGGAAACGGGTTGAAGGGGAAGCGCTCGAGTTGCAAAAACGGCTTGAGCAATTGGTGTTCGAACGAACCGCGCAACTCAGCTCCGCACTCCAGAGCGCGAAAGAGAGCTACGAAAATACCTTGCTCGCGTTGGGGGCGGCGCTGGACCTGCGAGATGGACAGACCGCCGATCATTCCCGGCGAGTCTGTCGGTACTCGCTCGAAGTCGCCAAGCGCATGGGTTGCTCGGAAGTTCAGCTGAAGAGCCTTAGTCAAGGCGCCCTTTTACACGATATCGGGAAGTTGGCTATCCCAGACTCAATTCTCTCGAAGCCCGGCAAGCTCACGTCTGAAGAATGGAACACAATGCGAGGTCATGTGCAGATCGGATATGACCTAGTGAGCCGCATCCCGTTTCTCCGCGATGCGGCGGTCCTCGTGCTAAGCCATCACGAACGGTACGACGGAACCGGATATCCCCGAGGCCTGCAAGGAGAACAGATCCCGTTGAGTGCGAGGATTTTCGCAGTCGCGGACGCGTTTGATGCCATGACTTCGCCGCGGCCCTACCAGGCCACGAGGCTCGTATCGCAGGCAATCGAGGAGATTGCTCTAAAGACCGGTCGGCAATTCGACCCGCAAGTCGTTCAGACGTTTCTTGGCATACCGACAGAAGTCCTGAAAGAGATACACGGAGAACAAAAGGAACGAACGTACGCTAGACCTGCCGTAAGACCGACGGAATTGGAAACGTCCGGCCGCATCGGCATTCCTGTCGCGGCTTGTGGTTAACCGACGCTGCTGTTTTCCAAGTCGCTGTCTGCGAGGATTCGGTAGAGCTTCGCGCGGCTTATGCCCAGAAGCTCCGCCGCACGCACCTTATTCCCGGCAAGACTTTCGAGGACGCGATGAACGTGTGCCCTCTCGACTTGGTCGAGCGTGGCGACGGTTCCTTCGGGATTGATTTCAGAAGGTTCTGTATGACGGATGTATTCGGGCAGATCTTCAATGTCTACCGCTTCTCCGTCGGTCATCATGCAGGCGTTTCCGAGAACGTTTTCAAGCTCGCGAATATTTCCTGGCCAAGGATAGCGGGAAAGCAGCGATTGCGCCCGGCGTGTTATTCCACGGACCGGTTTTCCGTATTGCGCGGCGAAGCGTTTAATGAAGTGCTGTTGAAGCATGTGCAGATCCTCCTTCCTTTCAAGCAGCGTCGGCAGCGTGATATGGACCATGGATAGCCGGTAGAAGAGGTCTTCCCGAAAGCGCTGTTCCTTGATCATTGCTCGGAGGTCTCTATGCGTTGCAGCGATCACTCTGACATCGACACGGCGGACGGAGGGAGAACCGACACGCTGGATTTCCTGATTTTGTAGCACCCGAAGAAGCTTTGCTTGCGCAGCAGGGGACAGTTCGCCAACCTCATCGAGCAGAACGGTACCGCCGTTCGCCGATTCAAAGATTCCGGCGCGGTCCTGAACGGCACCCGTAAAGGCACCCTTCACGTGACCGAACAGTTCGCTTTCCGCAAGGGTCTCGACGAGAGCCGAACAATTGCAGGCAACAAACGGGCCTGACGCCACAGGGCTCATTTCATGAAGCGCCTTTGCGGCCAATTCCTTGCCCGTCCCGGTCTCGCCAGTAATCAGGACAGTTCTGAAATGTTGTGCGACACGCCGTATTCGGCGAAACGTCTCGAGCATGGGAGCGCTGCGTCCAACCATCGCTGCAAATTGGTATTTGTTAAGAAGGGCGTTCTCTAGCTCAAGGCAGTGCTGTCGATTGCGTAATTCCGAGAGTAGGGACTCCACCCGTTCCTGCAGCTTCTCAGCTTGGACTGGCTTGTTCAGATAGTCACAAGCCCCTTTCTGGATTGCTTCGACGGCTGATTCGGAGCTGTAGTGTCCGGTGAGAAGGATAACTTCGATGGCAGGGTCGAAATCGATGATCCTTTGAAGAAGATCCATGCCACTCATGCCAGGCATAACCAAGTCTACGATGACTAGTTGAGGGTGCTTTGCGTGAACGAGATTGAGGCCAGTCTGCGAGTCGGAGCTGGTGAAAACGACAACATTGTCCTGCGAAAGCAAAGTGGCGATGAATTTAAGATGTTGTTCGTCGTCGTCGATAGCGACTACTCGTAGGGCAAGATCGGTATTGTTCTCGTGATCAACTGGAAGCATCGAACGCTCCGCGACACAGTCAACAGATTCTAAGTCTGCCTAATTTAACGACAGTAACTTACCGAGAGAAGATCATAGGTGGAGTGCGCAACGACATTGGCAAGGGCCTTGCCGGATCGTCGGCGATCTTTTTTCCAGCCTAGTCCTAATTCCCCAACGGTCCAAATCGGATCGCTACAGGCTTAGCATGACAGGGGTTTTCGATCGGAGCCCACGTGCGTCTTGCTTCGTATATGAAGCAAGACCCAGTTTGCCTCATGGCAAGACTTGATACCGAATATCTTTTAGAGAAAATATTTTATTACTTCTCTAGAACTATACGCACCGCGATGAGGCACGGCGCCTCGTAGGATGAGCGCCCGGCGATTTACCCTGAGCAGATTGGAGTGCGAATGCAGACCCACAGATGGCCTCGACTCGACGCGAATTCCTATTGAATGAAGAAACTCGACCGCCTGGATTGGGCGGAAGGCTTAACACTGTCCACGTTCGGAGTTCGCGCCGGAGTACGTGTCAACGTCTTGGGAGTGCTGCCGCGCGTTCTCCCCCTGCTCCCTCCTGGGTGGAAGAAGTCTCACCGAGTCATCGTCGAGCGATTGTATTCGTTGGTGGTGGCACAAGGTTGCGAGCGCGCCGGAGTGCGCCGTCTACACCTGCTCTATGCGGACAGCACACGGATAGCGCGGGACGCTGCGTTGAACCGAGTGCTGGCAACGCTGGAGACGGATCTCCACCGATACACCGCGGAAGCGACGTCCGATATGACCTTCCTCCACGCCGGGGTGGTTGGCTGGCAAGGAAGTGCGATCATGTTCCCCGGTCCCAGCCTCAGTGGTAAGACAACGCTAGTCAGAGAAATGCTGCGCCTCGGCGCAACGTACTATTCCGATGAGTTCGCTGTCGTGGATAGCTCTGGCTTGGTGCATCCGTTCGCGCGCCCTCTGGGAATCCGGGAGGACTCTTCCTATGCGCAGACCAAATACTCGGCCGAAGAATTGGGAGCGACATCGGGTGTCAAACCGCTGCCCATGGGCATGGCAGTGATATGCAAGTACGAGGCGGGGGCGCGGTGGCAGCCAGCTCCGCTTTCTCAAGGTCAAGGAGCACTGGAGCTATTGACCAACAGCGTCGCGGTTCGAAGCCAACCGGATCAGACTCTCAGGAGGCTCCAGAAGCTTGTCAGACACACGATCTTCATCCAAGGGACGCGCGATGAGGCCCACAAAGCAGCCGCGTCCATCTTGAACCTATCGTGCGCGCATAAATGACTGGAGACAGTATGAAAGAACGGCAATTTCCTCGGGCTCGTCTGAATTGCCTCTCGCGAGAATTCGGCAAAGAGGTCCTGGTCTACGACCTGCAACGGGATGTGGGCCACTGCTTGAATTCGACGGCGGCGGCCACCTGGAAGCTATGCGACGGCAACAATAGTCCATCGCAGATCACAAGGACGCTTTCAAGGCAGCTGTCAGCGCGAGTGGACGAATCCGTAGTGCGGCTGGCCCTGGACCTGTTGGCGAATGCCAATCTGCTCGTTGAACCGAAAGTGCCGGTTGAGTATCTTTCGCGTCGCGTTGCTGTACGAAGGATTGGCATAGCTGCAGCGATCGCTTTGCCTCTGGTGACTTCCATCGTGGCGCCCATGCCTGCCCAGGCAGCGTCATGCTTGCATAACAACCAGCCATGCGCCAACAGTGCAATGTGCTGCTCGGGCGTTTGCGTTCCAATTGTAGGCCGTTGCCTTGGTGGTTGAGCCTTTCTCGGCAGGTAGCCCATCACGCATCCTCCAAATCCCGCTGCCTCTGATTTCATTCTGACCTATCCCCGCGCTGCGCGTGAAGCGAACGCGCATACTTGCGGAGTGGACCTCGGGATATTTCCTATGCAGCCGTCCTTCTCGCTGCTTGCTGCGCCTTCCGATCTCCTTAGCAGTGATCCGCGTCATGATCGTTCTCCAGCGCCGTTACTTCCGCTGATTCTTGGGACGCTCTTTTCTGCGTTCTTGCTCAGCCTCCCAGCGTTTCTCTTCCTCGGCCACTGTGGAATGTGGGAGAACGCCGAGACGCTGTGGCAATCCCTGCTTTTTGCGCTCTTCTTCTCGCCGTTCAACTTCGATATAAACATCGTCCGGGTCGCGCCATTTTTTCTCGAACTCGCGACGCTGCTTCCAGAAGCGGCCCTCGTCGAAGCGTTCGCTGTCAGCCAGGTGCTCGGTGAAATCGGCGTTCATGTCGCAGCGAACTTCTTCGATCTCGACTATGGCGCACTGGACCGACTTCTTGTCGGCACAGGAAAACTTCTCCATGCTATGCAAGAGTGTGATGACATGATCCACACCCTCATTCAGCATGAACAGGCTTTCGTAAATACGTAGCTTAGGGGAACGTGCGGACAGTTGCTTGGGAAACGGGGAACCGATACCTTCATTCCTAGCCATCGCTGCCTCCTAGTAGGTGATGGTGGTCAGGGGCGCGTAGGTGCTAGTAACACTTGCGCGTCCCGCTTGCGATGCGCCTCCCAGCTCTATGCTTGAAGCGCTACAAGCAAAAGACTATCTCTATCGACGTAATGTTGTCAAGGGCTGTTCATTGGCAGGACTGGGGCGCGGCAGGTACAATCCGACTCATGGATCCCAACGTGATTTCGAAAGTCATGCAGGAGATGGGCCGTAAAGGTGGCAAAAAGGGCGGGAAAAAGGGAGCGAAGAAGCGCGCAGAGTCCCTCACTCCCGAGCAGCGGAGCCAAATCGCGCGAAAAGCAGCAAAGGCTCGGTGGGTGAAAGCAAAAAAGAAAAGCAAAAAGTCTTGAATTACGAAAGGGATGAATCCGAGGGCGAGAATGATAGCCGTCTTTGAGATTGCACTTTAATTCCTCAGGGGCTCTGTTCCTTCACCCAAGATGCGTAGATACCGGGGATACGCAAACAGACGGTCTCTACGTTTGCCGGTGGATTCTTTCGCGATTTTGAGTTTGGTGAGTGTTTCGAGGGCACTCGTGACGGTGGGGATAGATAGTTTGAGGTGTTTTGCAGCAGGACCAATCTTGGTCAGTGGATGTGCTTGCAGGTATTCGTGAACGGCCAAGCTTGATGCAGCCTTGCGTCCCATGGTTCGAATCTTTTTTCGGTCTGCCTCGAAAAGATGAAGAATTTGAACGGCTGCATCGGCTGCCTGACGCGCCGTGGCCTCTGTGCCTTCCAGAAAAAACTCGATCCATTCTTCCCAAATCCCTTCCGTTCGGACGCGCTGAAGGAGATCGTAGTAACGTTGGCGGTGGGTCTTGAAATAAAGACTCAGGTATAGCAGCGGCTCACGCAGGATGCCTTTGGCGCAGAGAAGCAGCGTAATTAGCAAACGACCAAGACGCCCATTTCCGTCAAGAAAGGGGTGAATCGTTTCGAACTGTACATGGATGAGCCCGGCCTCGACGAGAGTGGGCAGTTTGTGTTTTTCGTCATGAAGGAAATGTTCAAAGCGGTCGAGACATTCCATCATTCGTTCTGGGGGAGGAGGGACAAATGCAGCATTTCCCGGACGGCTACCGCCAATCCAGTTTTGTGAGCGGCGAAATTCGCCGGGTGTTTTGTTTGCGCCTCGTCCCCCACGTAGCAGGATTACGTGAATCTCTCGAACTAGGCGCAACGACAGGGGAAAACCTCCCTTGATGCGACGGAGACCATGTTGCATCGCCGCCACATAGTTGGAGACCTCCTCAACGTCGTCGATGGGAACACCGGGCACTGCTTCATTTTCGAACAGGAGCAAATCCGAGAACGAAGATTTGGTGCCTTCGATCTGGGAAGACAGAAGGGCTTCTTTACGGACATAGAGGTACAGAAAGAGTCGGGTATCCGGCAGGAGTGTCGTCAAGCCATCCAACCGTCCGAGGGCCTGATTTGCCCGGTCGAGATGTTGGTATAATCCACTAAGATCGACAAGCGGGTCCGGGGGCAAGGGTGGCGGCACAAATGCCCGCACCATCTCACCTGCTGTTGTCGTTGAGACGTATGTGCCAAGCCTTGAATTCTTCTCGTTGGGCACTGGCGTTATACCAGCTCCCTTTAATAAGCCGACTTCTTATTAAAACATATATCGCCTTCCTTTAATAACACTTTTAGTGACAGCCTCCTGAACAAGTTTCATCACAATTCTCATGAATGATATGCAAGGCTTTCTTCTTGACTTGAATCCAACAGCCTCATACCATTTTTCTCTAGGCCTAGACTAACATTGCTTCACGACGGAGCGCGGCTCCTCTATGAAAAATCGCGAACAACGAGATCTCTTTCCCGGTGCGCTGGAGATGATGATTCTTCGCACCTTGAGGCGGCAGCCTCTTCATGGGTATGCGCTCGCACAACATATCAAGCGAACTTCGAACGATCTACTCCAGATTGAAGAGGGTTCGCTCTATCCCGCTCTCCAGCGGCTTCTGAAAGACAAGTTGGTCAAAGCCGAGTGGGGAATCTCCTCAACAAATCGCCGCGTGCGGATTTACAAACTGACCCCGGCAGGAGCAAAGCATCTGGCGCATGAAGTATCGCGATTTGAAAAGATGCTGGAAGGGGTTGCACGCGTCCTGGCGCCGGGTGAATCATGAATTGGCTGAAACAACTGTTCTCTCGCCGGCACTTGTACGACGATCTCTCGGAAGAGATTCGCGAACATCTTGAGGAAAAAATCGGGGAACTGGTCGCCAGCGGCATGGCAAGAAAGGACGCGGCGGCCATCGCTCGCCGCGAATTTGGAAATGTGACTCTGACTGAGGAGAACAGTCGTGAAATCTGGCGCTGGCCTTCCATTGAGAGTTTTATCGCAGACATTCGCTACGCCCTGCGGACTCTCCGCAAAAGTGCGGCCTTCACGGTAACCGCGATTGTTACTCTGTCGCTCGGAATCGGTGCAAACACCGCCATTTTTATGTTGCTCGATGCGATCCGATTGCGCAGCTTGCCCGTGCAAAACCCGCAGGAACTCGCCGAAGTTCGCATCACAGACGCCGGACATCAGGGCATGGGCATCAATCAGCAATATGGAGAATTGACGCGGCCTCTGTGGCAGCGAATCCGCGACCAGCAGCAGGCCTTCTCGGGCGTATTTGCTTGGAGCGTGAACCAAAGATATGTAGGCCGGGGAAGTGAGATGCGGCACTTCAGAGGGCTTTGGGTCACCGGCGATTTCTTCCAGGTATTGGGAGTCAGGCCCTTCCGTGGACGACTGCTGATGCCTGAAGACGAAGGCGCTTGTCCCCCTACCAGGGCGGTTGTTGGCTACTCGTATTGGCAGAGCGAACTGGGCGGGCGCGACCTTTCCCCTACGATCAGACTTATTGTGGACAACGAGCTGGTCGAGATCATCGGCGTAACGCCACCCGGATTTTTGGGGATGGTCGTTGGCGATCACTTCGATATCGCGCTCCCATTTTGCCAGCCGAAAGAAGAATTAAGTCGGCACATTTTCGATGTCTCGGTGATGGGCCGTCTGAAGCCCGACTGGACCATTCAACGGGCCACGGCAGAAATGGATGCGCTTAGCCCTGGCATTTTCGAAGCCACCGCTCTCCTGGACCGCGACGCACACACCATCGAGACCTACAAAAAGTTCAAGCTCGCGGCGTACCCGGCCTCAACTGGTGTCAGCGCTCTGCGGGATTATGATCGCTCGCTCATGCTATTGCTGGGCATCGCAGGACTCGTGCTGCTGATCGCTTGCGCGAACCTTGCTAACTTGATGCTGGCTCGCGCGAGCACCCGCCAGCGTGAAATGGCGGTTCGGCTCGCGTTGGGTGCCTCGCGCAGCCGCCTCCTAAGGCAGTTGCTCACGGAAAGTCTGTTGCTCGCGGCAACGGGTGCTGCTCTCGGTATCGTTTTGGCGCAATCATTGAGCCGCGTACTCGTGTGGTCCTTCTCGACCGAGAGTACAGAAATAAATCTGCGGATCGTCACAGACTGGCGTGTGCTGCTTTTTGCGGCTGGTGTAGCGGGTTTAACGTGCATCGTTTTTGGAATCATGCCCGCATTACGCGCCACGCGCGTCGAGCCCATCTCTGCTATGAAGGCCGGCGGCCGAGGAACCACCGGAAGTCATGAGCGCTTTTCATTGCAGCGGCTGCTGGTTGTTACTCAAATTTCGGTTTCGCTGGTGCTCTTGGTCGGCTCGCTACTCTTTGTCCGCAGCTTTCGCAATCTGATGACCTTCGATCCGGGAATGCGCGAGGGCGGTATCACCGTGGCGTTTCTGGGATTCTGGCAATCGGATCTGCCGCGGGATCGTTGGGCGAACTTCCAGAAGGAATTGCTGGATGAAATCCGATCAGTGCCTGGAGTTCTGAGCGCGGCAACCACCACCAACGTTCCGCTCTCGCAAGGTAGTTGGACACATGGCGTTCGCGTCGGATCGCAGGAAGGCAATTCTAAATTCACATGGGTGAGTCCGAACTATTTCGAAACCATGGGCATTCCGATTGTCAGGGGGCGTTCTTTTACCCTGGACGATACCACGTCCTCACCGCGAGTGGCAGTAGTGAACGAGACTTTCATCCGCCGCTATTTATCTGGCGTCGAGCCCATCGGACAGACGCTGCGCACCGGGCAGGAACCTAACTATCCTTCCACCGTCTACGAAATTGTCGGCGTCATACCAGATACAAAATACAACGACCTGCGTGGTCAGATTCCGCCTATGACGTTTGCCCCAGCGTCGCAGTTCCCCAATCAAGGCCCTTGGTCCAACGTGATGATCCACTCGAATCTTACGCCAGCGGCGATTGCCGCGACTGCTAAGCGCCAGATCGCCGGAAAGCATCCCGACGTCATCACGGAATTCGTCGATTTTCAGAGGCAGATTCGCGATGGGCTTGTTGAGGAGCGACTCATGGCAACGCTGTCGGGATTCTTCGGCTTACTCGCGGTGCTCCTCGCAGTGATCGGACTCTACGGCGTCATTTCCTACATTGTCGCCATGCGCCGCAACGAGATTGGTATCCGCATGGCCCTTGGAGCGAGCCGAGGAGATGTTGTCGGCATCATCGTCCGGCAAACTCTGCTGCTGCTCGTTCTTGGCGTCAGCGCTGGCGTTGTCCTTGCTCTCGCTGCCGCTCGAGGCGCGAGTTCGCTGCTCTTTGATCTGCAACCAAACGATCCATTCAGCTTTGCCTTGGCAACCGTCGTGTTAGTTGCCATCGCATGGGTTGCCAGTTTTGTGCCAGCCCGCCGCGCTGCGCGCGTCGATCCGATGGTTGCATTGAGATACGAATGATGGAATGAACGTATGTTCGTTGGCATTGCATCGATCCTATCAAGTGAATCATGAGTTGGCTGAAACAACTTTTCTTTCGCCGGCACCTGTACAATGACCTCTCGGAAGAGATTCGCGAACATCTTGAGGAAAAAATCGGGGAACTGGTCGCAAGCGGCATGTCAAAAAGGGAGGCGGCTGCCATCGCGCGCCGCGAGTTTGGGAATGTAACTTTGGTTGAGGAAGATAGCCGCGAAGTCTGGCGCTGGCCCTCGATTGAAGACCTCGTCGCAGATCTTCGCTATGGCCTGCGCACGCTGGGCAAGAATTTAGGTTTCACCGCCATCGCCGTATTGACACTTGCGCTTGGCATTGGGGCAAACACGGCAATTTTCTCCGTCGTGAACGCCGTTCTTCTCCGCCCACTCCCGTTTCAGAACGCCGACCGTCTCGTCCGAGCATTTGGGAAATCTCCCATAACCGATGCGTCTGACGTCTCGCCGGCAGACTTTCTCGATTACCGCGCTCAGAACCATGTCTTCGATCATTTCGAAGGCATCATTGATGGGAATACGATCTTCAATCTTGCTGGCAGAGACAACGCTGCACAAGTAAAAGGCGCTGTGGTGACGTCCGGTTTCTTGCATGCCCTAGGCGTCCAACCGCTGCTAGGCCGTACGTTCGTGGCCGCGGACGAAGGCGTAAGCAATCCCCAGGTTGTCGTCCTTGGCCGTCGTCTGTGGCAAGAACGGTTCGGAAGCGATCCTGGAGCAGTGGGGCAATCATTGGATCTCGACGGTAGCCGCATGACCATTGTCGGCGTTCTGCGGGAGGATGTTCCACTTTTTTCCGACGCGGACCTCTGGATTCCCGCGCCATTTGAAGTCACGGGCATGACATCGCGGCCCTCACGGTTCCTGCGAGTGATTGGTGTATTGAAAACGGGAACAACCATCTCGCAAGCCCAGGCGGAATTGGACACAATTGCGCTCCGCCTCGGGAAACAATACCCCGATTCGAATACCGGCTGGAGCATTCGGCTGGTTCCCCTGCAAACTGCGCTTGTCGGAGATGCGCGCGCGGCTCTGCTGATTCTTCTCGGAGCCGTAGCGCTCGTTCTCCTCATTGCCTGTGCCAACGTTGCGAGCCTCTTGCTTGCTCGCAATACCTCGCGCACCAGAGAAATCGCGATCCGTGCGGCGCTCGGCGCTGGGCGCCTTCGACTTGTGCGGCAGATGCTGACCGAGAGTGTCTTGTTGGCGCTCGCTGGCGGCGCGGCCGGAATTGTCCTGGCCTTCTGGGGCGTGGAGCTCCTGAGAACGCTAGGGCCCGAGAATCTGCCGCGGCTCAGTGAGGTGAGCGTCAGCGGAACCGTCCTGGCTTTCACTGGGGGCGTCGCAATCCTCACGGGAATTCTTCTCGGACTCGGGCCTGCCCTGCAAGCGAGTCATCGGGATACGACGCAAAGTCTGAAGGAGGGCGGCGCAGCAGGGCAATCAAAATCCAAACATCGTGCGCACAACGTGCTTGTGGTTGCTGAAGTTGCCTTATCACTCGTGGTCTTGATCGCATCCGGCTTGCTCTTGAATAGTTTTTGGCGGCTGATGCATGTGAATCCCGGCTTCGACCCATCGAATATCGTTACTGCGCAGATTTCAGTGACCAGTCCTGCGCTTAAGGCCGAATTCCAGCGCCGGGCGTTTTTTGACAAATTGCAGGATCGACTCGGGTCGATTCCTAAGGTCGAATCTGTTGGCTTCGTATCGGAGTTACCGCTTAGCGGTCAAGCAAACGACACCTACGTCACAATTGGCGAGCATGCGCCGGTAAGCCCAGCGGACCGCCCGGACGCCGACATCCGCATTGTGGCGGGGAACTATTTTCAGGTGATGCGCATCCCGTTGTTGAGGGGTCGGGAATTCACGATCCGAGACACAACCGATTCGTCCCTTACAGTCCTCATTAACGAGCCTTTCGCGAAGCGATTTTTCGGCGACGAAGATCCGATCGGGAAGCATCTGAAGATTTTTGAAGGCAAACCGGAATTCGTCACACGCGAAATTGTCGGCGTCGTTGGCGGGATCAAACACTTCACGCTGCAGGAAGCGCTCCGGCCTGAAATGTTTCTCCCCTACGCGCAAAACCCCGCCTTGAGAATGAACGTTGTCGTTCGCGCCGCGGGGAATCCGCTAGCGATCGCGTCCGCGATACGAACGACCGTTGGCTCGATTGATCCTGATGAGGCAACCTCAGCGTTTCGCACGTTAGGCGAAATTGTTTCCACATCGGCAGCAGGCGACCGCTTCAATGCATTTCTGCTCGGCGCCTTTGGCGGCATCGCGCTACTGCTCACGGCTGCGGGAATATTTGGCGTTCTTTCATACGTGGTTACGCAGCGAACCCGCGAAATCGGCTTACGCATGGCTCTGGGTGCACAACGTCGCAACATATTAGGTGCGATCGTCGGCCGCGGTATGTTCCTCGTATTGATTGGAATAGGCATCGGGCTTGCCGCTGCCTTTGCATTTACGCGCTGGATGTCTAGTTTCCTTTTTGCGGTCAAGCCGACTGACGCGCTGACTTTCGTGGCTGTGAGTGGACTACTCGCGACTGCCGGCCTTCTTGCATGTTATTTGCCTGCAAGGCGGGCGATGCGCGTCGATCCGATGGTGACGTTGCGTTCTGAATGAAGGCACGAAAACGATGATTCGGGCGACCCGACGATCGCCGGAGCAAGGAAGCAACAAGTCGTGGATCGGTCGTGAGCGGTTCGCGGTCGCCAACATTTCGAGCACCTTCTACCGTTTGAGGGGAAGCGTGCCATCCCATTCTGGGTGCGGAACGAACGCTGTTCTTTTTTGCCAGTTTCCTCGAGCGATTCCATTCAAGTCCCAGACGACAAGGCCGTTTCGCACCGTGAGCTCGCATACCAGCTTTTGGCGACCTTCGAGCCGGCCGCCTAAACTGTCCACAAAGCCGAATTTTCCCTTTTCTATTCTGATCACGGAAATGTCGGCTGAATCTCCGACCGAAATATGCCCAAGATCCTCATGCTTGATTTCCTTCGCTGGATTCCACGTAGAGCGAAGAACAACGTCCTGCACAGACATGCCAAAGTTCAAGAATTTCGACATGACGTTCAACATGTCCTTCATCCCCGCGTTCATGCTGCCAACGTGCAAGTCCGTAGAAATGGAATCGGGCAGAAAACCCTGGTGGACGGCGGGCACCGCTTGATTGAAAACGAAGCTGCCACCACCGTGTCCCACGTCAAAAATGACGCCACGTTTCTTGGCTTCAAACAAATAGGGCAGCACTTTTCCGCTTGCGTCGAGCATGTGAATGAAATCGAGGTACATGTGGGTGGAGATGTCGCCCGGCCGAAGGCGCGAACCGACTAGCTCTTCGTAAGGGCGTTCTGGCCGGAACCTCCCGAAATCGACCATTACAGGCAATCCGGTGAGTTTACCCGCTTCCAACGCGTGATCGACAGCAGTCCATTCTGGGCCCTCGAAATGAGCGGTTTTGAAACCGACGATGATGTTCGGATACTGGTTGGCCATCGCGGCCGCTGCCGGAGAATCCATGTCCTGCGTGTTCTGTTCGACAGGATCTCCTTCCATCCCGCTTCCAACGATGTTCAGGAAGGCCAGAACACGGGTTTTTGAGCGATCGATGACGCGATCCTTGAAGTCCGAGAAATTACGCCAGCCGGAACTTCCGGCGTCAACGACCGTGGTCACACAACTTCGAAACGTAAAGTCATCGGGATAGACGCTGCTGTCACCGTCGTAGGCACCTTTCCGGCCGGTGCCCGCGTAGTTATGAGTGTGAATGTCTATGAGTCCTGGTGTCACCAGCAATCCGCGAACGCTGATAACTTTGTTCGCATTTTCGACGGAGATGTCCTTCTCTATCGCCGCAATCTTATGATCGCGAACGCCGATGTCACGGACAGCCCGAGTTCCGCTTCGTGGATCGACAACTTCTCCGCCCTTGAGCACCAGATCGTATTTGCTTTGCGCCGCTACCCATGAAGGAAATAACAGAATTGCGAACAGGAGGTACACACGTTTGGGAAGGAAAAAGCTGCCTGCATGTCCGCGCGCAAATAACGCCGGAGAGTCTCTGCGATTTTTCTGGAAGGTGCGGGCGATGTTGAATCGCAAGATCCTGTCATTGTGCATAGTGGACCGAGGCGGGACCTTAGCACGGTCCTGAACAAGCGATTTAGGGCAAATGTCCTACGCAGAAAATTAGTGGTGGTCGTATGTTAGCGATAACGGTGATTGGTTGATCCGGCGAGCTTGATAAGGCCGGATCGATTGCGGAAAAAGTTCTCTCCGAGTCCGAACGCAGCGGTGACGTGAAGCTCTCACGTGTGCTGGGTGCTATCATGTTGAACCTTAAAATGCAGCACCACTTGATGCACAGAGCAGTATTGCTAGCAGCAAAACACTTGTGTCTCTGGAGATGTGCTCAGGGCGGAAGGACGCTTAGAGGCAGAGCGGCGAGTGGTACACGGATGAAGATGCTAGCAATTTTCTCCGCTCTCTTGGTGCCGACGCTTGCGAGCGCGTATCCAGACGGCCCTGCGATGGCGCTCTCCGAGTATCAGAAACAAGAGTGGCACGTGGAAGATGGTCTTCCGCAGAGTAACGTCCGCACGATCATCCAGGCGAAGAACCGGCTTCTGCTCGTCGGCACGTCCGAAGGTATTGCAAGCTTTGACGGCCTCCGCTTCGCTCCATTTCGGTTCGGCTCCTCTTTGGACAACAGCCATGAACCGGTAAACGCAATTTTGATCAGCAAGCGCGGAGATTTCTGGATCGGAACCGACGATCGAGGCGTCATCCTGCAGCGCGGCAAAGAGAATATCGCCGTCAGCGAAGAGGCAGGCTTCCACCAGGAGCGCGTGCGGGCAATGTTCGAAGATCGCGCTGGAATTATCTGGGTAGCCACGCAAAACGGAATCGAACGAATTGTTGAAGGAAAGATTGAATCGTTTGGTTCGCTGGGGCTGGTCTCCGGAGACATTACCGAACCTTTTGCGGAAGACGCGAACGGACGCGTGTTTATCGTCACCTCGAATGGCCTTTTTCTAAGCGACCACGCAAGCGTAAAGCCCTATCCGTTACAGAACCGCGCGATGGGAAACGCGACAGCAGTGTTTAGCGGAGGCAAGAGTACCGTGTGGGTTGGCCTGCAGCGCGGACTCCTCAAGTTGACGGAGATTTCGACCAACAGGCACGCCGAAGAGTTGCTGCGGGGCGTACACGGGCCAGTCACAACACTTCTCGGGGACACCGACGGCTCGATTTGGGTAGGCACGCAAGGCCATGGGATCTGCCACGTGTCACCGACGGGAGATATTTCGCACTGGACGACGAGCCAGGGCTTGAGCGACGACATCATTCACACCATGTTTCAAGACGACGAAAATAATTTGTGGATTGGCACGTTGAGCGGCGGCTTCCTACGATGGCGAAAGTCAGCACTGATTCCATTCGGCCAACCAGAGGGACTTCCGAGTAGTTTTGCCGCAAACGTATTGGCAGACCAGCACGGCGACATTTGGTTGGGCACGTGGGGCAGCGGACTGCTAAGAATTCGAAAGGGCAAGCTCCAGCAGGAGCGCCTGCCCGGCGCACTCTTCAGTGACCCGATCCGCGCACTGAGTGAAGACCGAAAAGGTCAAATCTGGATTGGCACCTGGTTCGACGGACTGTACAGGTACGATGGAACGTCTTTCACGCATTTTCTTACGGGCGGGGAGTCGGTCGTAAATGCAGTCAGTGCCCTTTACAGCGATCAGGCAGGCGACCTGTGGGTGGGAACTTACAATGGGCTGATTCGATTCCCGACGGGCGTTCCGGAAAAAAGCAAAGGTCAACCATTTCTCGCGGGGATGTTAATCACATCGATAAAGGAAGACCAGGATGGTTCCATCGTTGTGGGAACGTTCAAGGGCCTCTATCGCATCCGCCACTCCGTGGTCGAACCGATCACACAAAAAGACGGACTCTCCAATCCCTTCATTCTTTCGGTCTCCGTGGACAATTCTGGAGGAGTTTGGGTAGGGACAAAAGAAGGAGGTGTTGATTTTGTTCGGGGACGAACGGCAACGCACGTATCCCCGGAAAGCGGGATGCCTGGGTATCCGGTTTTTTCCGTGCTGGATGACGGTCACGGCATGCTCTGGGTCAGCACGACCCGCGGCCTCCTGCGCGTGCCGGTCCAGCAGATGCACGATCTGGTTGACGGACGCCGCAAGACGGTCGATGCACTGCTGCTTGGGAAAAACGATGGGATGCGCAGCAGCGAGTGTGGCGGCATGTCGCAACCGCCCGCGACGCAAAGCAAAGACGGCGCTCTTTGGTTTGTCACCGCAAAGGGATTCGTGCACACAAATGGCCCACAAGAGACTTCTTCTGTGCCGTCTGCCGAGGTGTTTGTCTCGGGCTTCGCGATTGAAAACAATTCTCTGGAAGCATCTGACCGCGTAGCTTTGTCGCCAGGAGCCGGTGCGCTCGAGGTGAAGTTTGACGCCATCCGCCTGTCGAATCCGTTGCAACTGCAATTCCGCTACAAGCTGGACGGCTATGACCGCGATTGGACCACAACCTGGGCGCGTCGCGCGCTCTATCAGCACTTGCCGCCCGGCAATTATCGTTTTCTTGTGAGCGCTCATGATGCGGGGCAGGCCTGGAATAAACACATCGCTGAAGTTTCCGTGGTGCAGAAGCCATTCTTTTATCAAGCGGCGTGGTTCTACGTCTTGGTGTTGGTCAGTCTGGTTTTGCTGGTGATAGTTGTGTTCCGCTGGCGCATTGCCCGAGTAAAAGGGCGGCTGAAACTCATCATGGAAGAACGCAACCGAATTGCCCAGGAATGGCACGATACGCTCATGGCCGGATTCGCCGCCATCTCTTGGCAGTTGGAGGCGACGCAAGCAGGCATTGCAGGAGACTCGAACCACACAGCATCCTCGCTCGATCTAGCTCGAAACATGGTGCGGCATTGTCAGACCGAAGCGCGCCGCATCATTTGGGATATGCACGACGGACCTGAGCCTGTCGGCCCGCTATCCTCGGCTCTGTCCAAAGCCCTCGATGGAATGAGTGCCAGGTTGCAGGTCAAAACGCAGCTGCGCATTATTGGTGAGGAGCGGGTTCTTTCGCCGCTTGCTGTGCATCATCTCACCTGCATTTGTCAGGAAGCCGTGACAAACGCCACCCGTCACGCGGTCCCCACCAGCATTCAAATTATCTTGGAGTACCAGCCAACCGCCATCACTCTCTGTGTGAAGGATAACGGCCGCGGATTTCGACTAGCCGAAGCTTCCTTGCCTGGCCACTTCGGCCTAACCGTGATGGAAGAGCGCGCGAAAAAAGCGGGCGGGACATTTCAGATTCGTTCCTCCCCGGACGCGGGCACTGAGGTTCTGGTCCACGTTCCGGCGACAGCGGCGGAGCAAGCATGACCGGCTCTCCAGTTAAGATTCTCCTGGTGGAAGATCACTTCATGGCGAGGATGGCGCTCCGATCGATCTTGAGCGGGCGATCAGATCTCTTGATTGTTGCAGAAACAGACAATGGCCAAGAGGCGATTCGGCTTTACGGCAAAATGCGCCCAGACGTTACGATTATGGATCTCGCGATGCCGGAACTGAGTGGCTTTGAAGCCATTGCAGCGATCCGCAAGCAAGACCGCAATGCAAAGATCGTTGTGCTGACGAATTTTGAGGGCAGCGAAGATGTATATCGCGCACTGAGCCATGGCGCGATGGCCTACCTAACCAAGGACACCAGCGGGCAGGAGCTGATCACTGCGGTTCTGACCGTTCACCAGGGGTCACGATACCTACCGAGAGCCGTGCGCGACACGCTTGCCGAGCGCATTCCCTGTTCTGAACTCACACCGCGTGAACACCAGGTATTGGCCTTGATCTCGCAGGGGAACAGCAACAGAGAAATTGCCTCTAATTTGCAGATCGCCGAGAAAACTGTCCGCATCCACGTCAGCAGCCTGCTGGCCAAGCTAGGGGCCCGCGATCGAACGCAGGCAGCCATATTTGCCATCCAGCGCGGGTTTGTCCACCTGGACTGATCTTCCCGAAAGCGCAGGTTCTTCGAAGCGGTCTAATGAACGGCCCGGCTATGAAGCCGCGCCGGTGAATTCTCTTTTCTAATCCCTCTCTCGTTTACAACTTAGGTCTGATGTCCTATCTCAGCCTCGGTCATAAGGCCGATGACAACAACCGGATCGCGTGGTTGACTCTCAGACAAGAAGTCGGCCGCTTGCGAGTGACGGCTCAGGGAACCCACTCGAATTGCATTTCAATCTTGGGAGCAGAGGTCAACGTGGTCCAACGGAAATTCGTTTGGTTGTGTATGCCATTGATGCTTTTGTGTTTTGTGGCGTGTACTGCGGCCAACGCGCAGGTCGCAAACAATACGTCTCTCGTGGGAACAGTTACCGACCCGGGCGGTAACGCTATCACTGGAGCCAAAGTGACGGCAACCAACGAAGGAACGGGCGTCACCTACCCTGGGACCACCAATGGTGATGGCTACTATTCGGTGGATTTCATTTTGGCTGGGGTCTACGACATCGTTGTGGAGCATCCGGGTTTTACCAAGACGCTGCAAAAGGGAATTGTAGTGCAGAGCAATCAAGCAGTTCGCACTGACATCGCCCTAAAAGTAGGCGAGGTAAGCGACATCATTACGGTTGAGGCGACGACGCCCCCGATTTCAACGGACGACGCGACCTTGCTCGAAACACTCGACGGCCGGTCCATCACTGATCTGCCCTTGAATGGACGCGACGCACTCAGGCTCGCAGCGACGACCTCGAACGTGACCGTCGGGCCAAAATCGGACTTCACAGGGATTCCACCCGGCGAGGACTTTATCGGTGCAGGCACGCGCGAAATCACGAACAGCCTGACGCTGGACGGCATCACCATCATGAACAACCTGATTACCGTCACGTCCGTGACTCCGAATCTAGACGCAGTGCAGGAAGTTCAGATTCAAAACGGGAATTACACGGCGCAGTACGGCAGTTACATGGGCGTCCACGTCAACCTGACCACGAAGTCCGGCACGAACAGCATCCACGGCGCGCTCTATGAGTTCGTTCGGAACGATTTGTTTGATGCACACCCCTATTTTGATGCCCCGGGATCCGCGAAGCAGCCACTGCGCATAAATCAGTTTGGTACGGAAGTCGATGGACCTGTCTATCTGCCCAGGATCTACGATGGCCGCAATAAGACATTCTTTACCGCGTCTTACGAGGGTCTGCGCCAGATCAAGAGCCTCACCCTAAACGGCACAACGCTGACAGACGCTATGCGCGGCGGAGATTTTTCATCACTCCTGCCTGATACGCAGCTGATGAACCCGTACACCGGACAGCCGTTCGTCGGCAACATCATTCCGGCGCAATACATGAGTTCAGTGGCACAGAAACTTCTCCAGTACCTTCCCCTGCCGCAGTCGGGCAACACTTTCACCAGCAACTCGCCCTCGAACATCACGACGAACAAGACGCTTGAACGCATCGATCAGACGATCGGAGACAAGGTGCGTCTATTTGTGCGCTACGACTGGGAAAACCTGACTTTTTTTGGCGGCGGTGATCCCAATCCTGTAAACCTGACATCAGGTCCTGCGAACAACAGAAACATCGCCTTTGGTTATACGCATATTTTCAGCCCCAGCCTTGTGAACGACTTCAGGCTTGGTCGAAATCACCTGGTCACGAACGCGTTGAATTACTTCGCTGTAAAGGGTTTGGCCACCGCGGGTACGGATTTAGGTATTCCTGGGTTTACGGGTGACACAACGTTCAGCAATCCCGGTATCCCCGACATAAACGTCGACAGCTATATCGGCGCCGGAAATGCCGGAACGAACTGGCTCCAAGACGATACCACGTGGCATGGCTACGACCAGATCAGCTACACACACGGCAAACACAACATCATGGCCGGCCTTGAATTTAGAAAGCTGACCACCGGGCGTGCTGCCGCAAATAGTCCACGCGGCGTTTTTAACTTTACTGGCGAACTTACTGGTAACGCTGCGGCGGATTTTATCGTGGGCACACCCGCCAGCGATCAGACACCGCTACAGGAAATCAAAGGAATCGTCGCGGAGTGGCGCGATGGTTTCTTTGTGTTGGACAACTGGCAAGCGACACGAAAGCTCACTTTGAATATCGGACTGCGGTACGAGTTGCCAACCGTGCCTTACAGCGTCAACGGGCAAGCTCGGATTCTCAACGCGGACGAGACAGCATTGATACCCAACACGCTACCGTCTCCCGGGTTTCAGTTCATCAAGGCGAATCACGACAACTGGGCGCCGCGCCTGGGATTCGCCTATCGTCTTTCTGAGAAGACTGTCGTTCGTGGCGGCGGGGGTTTCTACTACAACCCGAACCAGACGAACAGCTTTACGTTGTCGACGACGAATCCGCCATTCGGGCTTTCAGCGACGTATTCCGCGGTCGCGCCGTACAACACCTCCGGATGCTTGCTTTCCTTTGACGATCCGACTCCTTCTTCGTGCCTCAACGGCGCTCCTGCCGTGTTTAACGTCTTCAGAGAAAACCCGTATCTGCCTACGCCCAGGATGTATCAATGGAATCTTGGGGCGGAGCGTGAGCTGTGGAGACATGCTGGGTTCGAGTTGCAATATCTCGGGTCGCATTCCCTGCACCTCGATCGGAGCTACTATGACAATCAGCCGACGCCTGGTCCTGGATCGATTCAGTCGCGGCGCCCCAATCAGCTTTGGGGTCAAATTCGCACGATTCAGAACGACGAAATCGCCAACTACAACGGATTGACAGCAATTTTCCGGCAGCGCATGAGCCGTGGACTCCAAGTCCTCGCGAGCTATACGTGGTCTCATACACTCGACATTTCCTCCGACTCGAATGATGGAGGCTACCCGGTCAACGCATACGATTGGCATGCCGACTACGGAAATTCGAATTGGGACATCCGGCACAGGTTTGTAGCAAGTTTGGTCTACGATTTGCCAAAGTTTGCGGGGCAAAACTGGCTGGTGCGCGGTGTATTTGGTAATTGGCAGTTCAACGACATCACAACGCTTCAGAGCGGCAAACCCATCAACGTCACGATGTCGGCAGACGTAGCCAGCATCAGCCGCGCCGGGAACCAGCGCCCGAATTTGGTCGGGAAGCCCAGCGCGGATTGCAATACCAGCCACATATCGGACTGCATCGACATCACTGCGTTCGCGACTCCGGATGCTTTCACTCTAGGGAACGCGGGCAGGAATATCTTGAACGGACCAAGCTACCTGAACACGGATCTGTCCTTATTTAAAGTCTTTCCGCTTCGCGAGCGCATGAAGCTTGAATTTCGCGCCGAGTTTTTCAATGCATTCAATCGGCCGCAGCTGGCCAATCCGAACGCGACGATTGGAGACTCATTCGGCCAGATTCAATCAACCGTCGCGGACAACCGGGACGTCCAGTTTGGACTGAAATTTGTTTTCTAGGTTCCCCAAAAAAAACAAATAACCCCTAACTACCCCTGTTCGGAGAGGCGGAGGAACAGCCGCCTCTTCGGACATTTGTGGCCGATTCGCAGAATCGCACGGATCTTGACGAGACCAGTTTGCTGAGGGCAATTCGTGTAGTCTTGAGTCCAGGAGGGAAAACATATGGCCGCTCGAATTTTGAAGCGCCCGATCACACGGCGCGATTTGCTCAAGTCCAGCAGCTTGCTCGCACTGTCCGGCGTAGTACCGGCTCAAGCGATTTCGGACGAGGTGTTTTCGGCGGAAGCAGGCTCGCACAATCTTGATGTTGGTCCGAGTATCTACGAATCCATCGGCGTCCGCCCGATCATAAATTGCAAGGGCACCTTCACCATCATCTCCGGCTCGCAAAGCCTTCCGGAGGTGAAGAAGGCTATGGATGAGGCTTCCAGGCACTACGTGCAAATGGACGAATTGATGGAAGCTGTTGGCCAGCGCTTGGCGGAGATCACCAAAGCGGAATGGGGAATTGTCACCGCGGGGTGTTCTGCTGCAATTACCAACGCCACGGCTGCATGCATTGCTGGCTCAAATCCCGAACGGATGCAGCGCCTGCCCAACCTGCAAGGGCTCAAGAACGAAATTATCATGGCGAAATATTCCCGCAATGTCTACGACCATGCGGCGCGCATGTTGGGCACGACCATTGTAGAAGTGAATTCCGTCGAGGAGCTGGAGCGGGCGTTTAATGCTCGAACTGCGATGGTTCTTATTTTTTCTTCGCCACAGGCGGAGCAGGGGCCGCTAAGCATCGAGAATACTTGCAGGGTTGCAAAGGGCAAGGGAGTGCCGGTGCTCATTGACGCAGCCGCTGAGGTGCTGACCATTCCCAACCACCACTTGCGTCGCGGCGCCACAATGGTGGCTTATAGTGGCGGCAAGTGTCTGCGCGGACCGCAATGCGCCGGGCTACTTTTGGGCCAAAAGGAGTACGTTCGCGCGGCCTGGGCGAACAGCGCCCCCCACCACGCTTTTGGAAGGTCGCTAAAGGTTGCGAAGGAAGAGATCATGGGCATGCTCGCCGCTGTGGAAATGTGGGCAAAGCGCGATCAGGATGCCGAATGGAAGATTTGGGAAGCGTGGCTCGCCTACATCAGTGATCGCGTAACAAAAATTCCGGGCGTCACTACCGAATATGTGCAGCCCGTCGATCTGTCTAATCACGCGCCGCAGCTCCGCATCACATGGGATGCCGCATCTCTGAGGGTTACCGGCACGGAAGTTATGAACATGCTGTCCGAACGGAATCCGCGCATCTTCCTGGCGGGCGCCAAAGGACGCAGGCCCGATGAGATGGCGAGTTCCGTGAGCATCATGCCTTACATGATGCAGCCCGAGGATCACAAGATTGTTGCGGAAGCTCTCTACCAATTGCTTAGCAAGCCGCCCAAATTTGAAAATCCGGTCATTCCGATTGGCCAGCCGGAAAATGTTGCCGGCGTTTGGCATGTTCAGATCGAACATCCCCTCGGCACGGCGGGGCATTTGTTCTTCGTGGAGCAAATCGGTAACGTTCTGCAGGGTATCCATGAAGGAGAAACCATACGAGGCGAATTGAAAGGAAGTGTTCACGCCGCTAAATTGCAAGTGGCGAGCGTGCATCCAATCGAAGGGACATCGATCGAGTATTCGTTCGCAGGCATTTCCAAGGATGGAACGATGTCCGGAACCGTATCGATGGGAGAATACGGAACCGCGCGGTGGAAAGCGAGCCGCACTAACGAGGGCGCGCGGCTTTAACGATTGCGACTTCTTTCTTGCGACCTGCCCGCGGTCCGGAAACGTTGACCATTCGCTTTCGCCTCCAATTGCAAAGGCGCCGAGCGGCGAATCTTCGCACACGTTTAGGACGTTTCCGGCGCTCGTCGGAATCAGAGCCGCATTCGGGAACGGTCCGCGCAGCGCCTTGATGTTGTTTTGATCCACCAACACTTCCACAAGGAACTTTGGGCGGCGGAAGCCAAAAGCGACGGCTTCTGCTTCCAAAGCGAGCGGCTGCTCTACGGTAGGGAACTGGAGTGTTCTTAGGGCGGAACCAGGAAAGCATCTGTACGGCGGTGCCGGCTTTAAGTGCGCGGCACAAGCGAAGCACGCTCTTAAGCGTACGTCGGTACCACTGTCGCCTGTGTGAAGGGCACGGCTTTTTCCTGTTTGCCGCATTTAAATCATCGTTTAAGCAATTCGAACAATTCCACGCGAGAACTTTCTCGACATCGAGACAAAGAATCTTTAGCATTCCGTCATTCAAGACCGTGTTTTGCGATGAATTTTCAGAACGAGGCAGGGAACTAGTGAATTCGCACAATTCCAATCCCATCCAAGCGCCGGAGATGAACCGAGAATCGCTGCAAGTTACAGCGATCGCCTTTGGGCGGCGCGGCAGCGCCGTGAATTTCGCACATGCTCGTGCAGCATTTTGGCTGGCAAGCGGCGCTCCGGACGATGGGTCTATTGGTAGTTGCGATTGCTCTTCCAGCCCCCTTCTTTGCAAAAGACGCGCCGCAGTCGAAAGAGAATCGCGCAGCATCCGACCTGGCGAAGTCGCGGGACGCATTTCTCGCGATGCCTTTTTTCCTTCTGACTTTGGGCAGCATGTTTTTCATCGCAGCGGTCAGTGGTACCCAGCAAAATCTAAAGTTGTTCTTGAGTTTGGATCTTCATTTTACGCAGAGCCAGGCCACGAGTCTCTTGTCGCTGGTATTGGGCTTCAGCATCGTCGGGCGTTTGCTTATGGGTTGGTTGGCAGATTATTTTCCCAAGAAGCTTGTCATGTTATTGATCTACTTGTTGGTAGGAGCTGCCATTCCTCTATTGCTTGTGAGGCACTCGCAAGCAGCCATGTACACGTTCGCCGCAGTGTTCGGGATTGGGCTCGGCGGTGACTACATGATTGTGCCTTTGATGACCGCGGAGATTTTCGGCATACAAGTTCTCGGCCGCCTGCTGGGGGTGATTTTGACCGCGGGCAGCGTGGCCGAGGCTCTGTCTCCCTGGCTGGTTGGACGCTTGCGGGACACGACGGGAAGTTACGGAGGTTTTCTCGCGCTGATGGGCATGGCCGCGGTCAGCGCCGTGGGCGTTGCGGCGCTGCCCAAGGGACGGAAACCCGCATGACCGCGCTTCCAATTCTGCGGCTGGGGACCGTCAAGGACGTCGCTCATTTTCAAGAGCATGTTCGGTCGCTCGGCTTGACGATCCCCTGCGATCGCGAACTGCTTAGCGGACCCGACTCCGCGCTGCGATGGCCGCTCTCGCGAGGCGGAATCAAAATCGGCAACCGGATCGCAGTTCAGCCGATGGAAGGATGGGACGGCACTCCGGATGGAAATCCGACCGAGCATACGATCCACAGATGGAAAAAATTCGGCACGAGCGGAGCGAAACTGATTTGGGGATGCGAGGCCGTCGCGGTCTCACACGAGGGGCGCGCGAATCCGAATCAGCTGGTGATTGCGCCGCACACGCAAAAGGGATTAGCGGGATTACGAGGGGTCCTTGTCGAAGAACACCGAAGGACGACGGGATCCGACCACGGGCTATGGATTGGGCTGCAATTAACACATTCCGGACGCTACTGCCGTCCGAACAAGCACGACAGGCCCGAGCCGCGCATTCTTTATCATCATCCGATTCTTGATCGAAGACTGGGATTATCTCCTGATTATCCAACTCTCACGGATGGCGAGATCGGCGCAATCATTGAAGCATTTCATCGGGCGGCGAAAATCGCACTTGAATTGGGTTTCGATTTTGTGGACATCAAGCATTGCCACGGATACCTGGGACATGAATTCCTGAGCGCGCACACCCGGGATGGGCAGTACGGCGGAAGCTTTGAGAATCGCACGCGATTTCTTCAAGAAGTTGTGCGCGAGATTCGCACGGGCGCGCCAGGGCTTTCGATCGGCGTGCGGCTCTCTGCTTTTGACACTGTGGCATACCATCCCGACCCGTCGCGATCGGCGAATGGCAAATTGGGCCCAGGAATTCCCGAAGCGCATGACCACTTGATTCCATATCGCTGGGGATTCGGCGTCAATCCGTTCTGTCCTACAGAGATTGATCTAACCGAGACGATTCGGTTTTTGACTTTGCTCGAGGAAATGGAGATACGGCTGGTGAATCTAACGGCGGGGAGTCCCTATTCCAATCCGCATATTCAGCGGCCAGCACTCTATCCCCCATCGGATGGATATCAGCCGCCAGAAGATCCACTCGTTGGTGTCGCGCTGCAGATGAGCGTCACGCGACAATTGAAGCAACTCTTTCCCAACCTGATTGTGGTGGGATCTGCTTACAGCTACTTGCAGGATTTTCTGCCGCATGTGGCGCAGGCCGCGGTGCGGGAGGAATGGGTCGACGCCGTCGGTCTGGGAAGAATGATTTTGACTTATCCGGAGCTGCTCCGCGAGGCAAGCGAAGGAAGAATCGTCGAACACAAGCGGATTTGCAGAACGTTCAGCGATTGTACGACCGCGCCGCGGAACGGTTTGCCCTCGGGATGCTATCCGCTGGACAGCTATTACAAGAATTCCGAACTGGCGGACCGATTGAAATCCGCGAAAGCGAAGCGATGAAAATCGATTCGATCTCTCAACGGCAACACCTTGGCCGCAAGGTGCAGGGCATGGCCGCAGGACTCTTGCCGTTTGAAGCGGACGGGCGAATCGCCGTCGAGGCTTTTCAGAATCATCTGCGCGCCACGCATGACGCGGGACTGGTGAACGCGGTGAACATGGACACCGGCTACGTGAACTATCTGAGCGATTCCGAAAAACAAGACGTGCTGCGATGGACCCGGGAGGCATTAGGGAAAGACGTGCCGTTTGTGGCCGGTGCCTACATCGAAGGGCAGACGGATGACGTTGTGGATCTCTATCGGAAGCAGATGGACGCTATTGTTACGCATGGCGGGATTCCAATCGTGTTCCAGACGAGCCGTTTACATGGGAAGTCCGCGCAAGAGAAAGCAGCGATCTATCAGATGGTGAGCCGAGGATATCCACACGTGCTGGCCTTCGAGCTGGGCAGGATGTTCGCCTCAAACGGCGAGATTTTTGACGAGGAAATGGTTTGCCGTTTGATGGACATTCCGGAAATCAAAGGAATGAAACATTCCTCGCTCGACCGGCTGGTCGAACTCGAGCGGCTGGCGCTACGAGATGCGCGCCGGCCGGATTTCCGCATCTACACGGGAAACGATTTGGGCATCAACATGATCGAATACGGTTCCGACTATTTGCTGGGGCTAGCAACGTTCGCTCCCCGGAAATTTGCGGAGCGCGACCGGCTCTGGGAAACGGCTGATCCCGCCTACTACGCTCTGTCGGATGCGCTCCAGTATCTGGGAAACGTGGCGTTTCGCAGGCCGGTTCCCGCTTACAAACATTCCGCTGCGGTGTTCCTGCACTTAACGGGGAGAATCCCTAGCGATCTGACGCACCCAAAGAATCTAAGACGCCCGGTGTGGGAGGCAGAAATTCTCCGAGATTGCGCCCAGCGTCTTGGTTATTGAGCAGCATGCGATCGGTGACCTAAGCTTCGACGCACATTCGGCTGGGCACATGACGGGTGTACGGCCGAACTTAGAAATCGCTGCCCCGCACGAACAGCCACTGTGGCCAGGGCCAAGGCTTTGACCTTCTACTTAGAAGTAAATCCAGATGTGGCGCATCTGGGCAGGATCGGCAAGTTAGACTCATCTGGTCATCGCCCGAACCGAAGGCAGTATGGCTAAGTGATACCAGCGAGAAGCCGGTCGCACGCGCAGCTAAAACTATTACCGTCTCAGGCTGGGAGCTCATTACGTTACGGGTATGCCGTGCCTGACGCTGTGAAGCCCCAATCACGAGGCGAAGAATTGAGAACCCTGTCACCTGGGGCTCGTATAGAATGCGCAAGCCGTCGACTTTCTGAAGCGCGTGGTTTGTTCCAAAGTGAGTAACCATACACATTGAAGAGAACATCTAACGGCCGTGTGGGAGATCTTTCGTCGTAAGCCTCGACCGCTGCAGAAAGTAACGACCGGCCGGTTCGAAATCGAGCGGAACGGTGAAGTCGCCTATCTGGAATACAGTTTGAGCGGAAACATCCTAGAACTGACCCACACGGAAATTCCTGAAAAATTGCGTCATATGAGCCTTGCGTCATCTCTAGCAGAGACTGCTCTGCAATGGGCAAGAGAGCACAACCTCAAGGTCGACATTATTTGTGCGACGGTGCAGCAATATGTGGCGAAGCACCCGGAGTACTCGGATCTCGTTATGCATTGATGTGGCGAATTCACGGCGCGACCATGATCTTCAGAAGATCGAAGACCGCCGTCTCGCCCACTTCCAAATGCTTGTTTCGACAAAGTAATCCGTGAAAGGCACTGAGCGAGTGACTTTGTTGTTGATCTTGATAGCGGATTCATACAGTCGATCGGAATTCCCCGAGAACTTCACGTTCTTCGGCGCCTCCGTCGGCAATGCGCTTCTGCGGGTCTTTGATTCACCATAGAGTGTCCCTGAGACACTAAATCGGCTCGTAGACTTCCGGTAGTGCGGCGACGGCCCCGGTGATTTGGGGGAGCGGTCGTTTCCCGAATGAGGAGTTCTGGCGCGACGGCAAATTCTTCTGGGTAATCCTTGAAGCCTTGCATGCGCTGGAGAAGGATGCGTGCCCAGTTGATGCAGGTGTCGGAGCGCGAGTTTGGCTTCATCCCCCTCAAGGTGACAGCGCGGGGACCAGATGACCTGCGTTTCGCTTCAGAACGAGCTTTGGGTGCCAGCGGCATCTGGTTTTGCGGCTTCTCGCCCCTTCGTGCTCGGAGAGCCTTCGATCTCGGGGCGGTCCTGAAAGGGAGGATCCGCGCTGCGTTCGAAAGGCTTGCAATCAGCGGTATGGGCTGCCAACTATTTCGGCCTACGGGTGTTTACTTCGCGCTACATCTCCTAGGGCCTATGTCCGTTAAGCGAGGAAATGGATCCTAATGAAGCTCAACAGAAGATCGGAAAAGTAACCGCCAGCTGGGAAGAGATCAACGTGTGACATAGATTGGAAGTTCGTGGTGTTCGCGAGCTATCCTGTCCCATGGCGGCAGAGCAGCAAGGGCCGCCATGAGGAAAACAATGGTTACACGACGTGAGTTTCTTGACGCACTTGCAGTCGGAGCGACGGGGCTAGCGATAGGAATGAAGGCCAAGAGTTATGGCCGGATCCTCGGCGCAAATGATCGGCTTAACTTTGCTGTGATTGGACTGAATGGGCGCGGGTATGCTCATCTCTCGTCTCTCAAGGCGAACAAGAGCGCTGCCCGCATCTCGCATATCTGCGATGTGGACGGCAACATTCTGAAAAAGTTCGCCGACGCTGTGCAGCGCGAGATGGGCGAGTCACCGGCGGTCGAGAAAGACTTTCGCACGATTCTCGAACAGAAGGATGTGGACGCCATCACGATTGCCACTCCTGACCATTGGCATACACCCATGGCCATCGCCGGGTTGCAGGCGGGCAAGCACGTCTACGTAGAAAAACCTTGCAGCCACAATCCTGCTGAAGGACAGATGCTCGTGGAGGCGCAGCAGAAGTACGGAAGGCTTGTGCAAATGGGTACGCAGCAGCGCTCTTCGCCACACAGCATAGAGATCGTCGAAAAGATTCACAGGGGCATAATCGGCAGGCCCTACCTCGCGAAAGCATGGTACAGCAATGTGAGGAAGTCCATCGGAACGGGCAAAGAGGCGCCGGTACCGGCCCAACTGGATTGGGAGCTGTGGCAGGGCCCGGCGCCTCGCCGTCCCTATAGGGACAACGTGCATCCCTACAACTGGCACTGGTTTAGAAGCTATGGGACTGGCGAAACGCTCAATAATGGAACGCACGAAGTGGATGTATGCCGGTGGGCGCTGGGCGTGGACTATCCGAAGCGGGTTACTGCGTCAGGCGGCAGATACCAATTCAAAGACGACTGGCAGTTTTACGATACGCTGGTGACAAGCTTCGAGTACGAAGACAGGATGCTCACCTGGGAGGGCAAGAGCTGCCAGGGAATGAAATACTACGGCCGTGACCGCGGCTCGGCCATCATGGGAACGACCGGCACAGTGGTCGTGGATCGCGATGGCTACGAGATCTACGACCTCAAAGGAAATAAGACGAACGAGTTCAAGGCCGGCAGCGCGACGTCATCTGCCGACCTCCTCGGAGCCGATTCCATGACCGATGCGCACTTCGCGAACTTCATCGCGGGAATCAGGAAGGGCGAGAAGCTTAACGCTTCAATCTCTGTAGGGAATATCGCCGTTACGATGCTGCAGCTTTCGAACATCGCATGGGAAGTCAACCGGGAGTTGCATCTCGACACGAAAGACGGGCGGATCCAGGGCGACACGGAAGCGATGAAGATGTGGGGGCGCGAGTACGAGAAGGGCTGGGCACCACAAGTCTAAGATGCAGAGGTGCAAGCGGGGTGATGAGGCGCAAATGAAGAATACTTTTTTCCGCCGCAATTTCGTTCGCTCCCGTCCACTGGTTGCGGCAGCGTTCACTGCTTCGTTCCGGCGTCATCCATTGGAGCATCCAACTGGGGTCCAACTCGGCCTCTTTGCGGCTCCTTCCGTGGTCTACTTGTCATAAGGTCAACTCAATGGGACTTAACGTGTGACCTTCAAACTCGGGAGCCCAGGGTAAACCAAAAGCGAGACCCGCCAGCTTCTAGTCGCCAACGCTTGGCGATGCACTATGGCGCTCGACATTCACCTCTTTTTCTCGCAACACGGGTAGACTAGGCGATTCTTGCCTCGCGAAGTCCTGTTCGCAATGATGGAGTCCATGAGGTTGCAGAGCATTCTTGGCGAACTCTGCTTGATTGCTTTATCCCTTCCGAGCGCGTAATGCGCGTTAATCCTGCGTTCATCTGTGACTCGGTAGCTTGGTTGTTGGATTCTAGAAAACAAGAAAAACGGAGTATTCCTTTTTCGACTTCGCCCTTGGCACAAGCGAAATCAGGACTGCGCGCCCGGAGATTATAAGTGTGAGTTCGGCGGACATGCGACAAGGGAGCTCTGACACACGAGATGATCAGGGGTCGGAACAGCTTAAACGTTGGCTCTTGCAAGGCGAAGATGGCTGCTGCTGCGCCGACATCAATTCTTGACAGGCTCCCTGGGTCAGGCACTAACGATGAGAGATAAGCTCCTGAAAACAAAGCGTGCACTAGCAGTCATTGGTTGTGGTGCGGGATTTTTCTTGTGGACGACCATGTCACGGGCCGGCCAACAGGAGCCGACCGCGGCGGCCCAATTCGCTTCCATTGCGGTGCCGAAACAGTCCGCGCCGACCGCTGCAAATACAGCTGTGCACCTCACGCTTGAAGATGCTCTCGCTCGTGCCAAAAAAAATAGCACGCAGTTTCAAGCAGCGGTTACAGATGCGGCGATTGCACGTGAAGACCGGTCACAAGCCCGTGATGCGCTGCTGCCAAGCGTTGGGTCAAATACTGGAGCGATCTACACGCAAGGCAATGGTGCCGGCAATCCAGTGCGCTATATAGCCAACAACGCGGTCCACGAATACGTCAGTCAAGGGAATGTTCACCAGGTCATCGACTTCGCGGCGTTCGCAAACTTTCGCCGGGCATCGGCTGCCGCAGCTGTTGCCCGGGCACGTGCGGAGATTGCTGCGCGGGGTCTGGTGGTCACAGTCGTGCAAGGTTATTACGCGGCCGCGGCTGCACAACAAAAGGTACAGGCAGCGCAGACAACCGCCGAAGAGGGAGACCGCTTTCTGAAATTGACACAAGACCTGGAACACGGCGGGGAAGTGGCTCATTCCGACGTCATTAAAGCCGAGCTCCAAACACAGGATCGCCACCGTCAATTACAAGAAGCGCAACTCGCACTCTTGAATGCGCGGCTCGACCTCGCCGTTCTGATGTTTCCCGATTTTAACGACAACTTTGAGCTCGCCGACGATTTGCATACCAATCCGGCTCTTCCAACTCTCGAGGAAATACAGCAGCAAGCGGCGCGCGACAATCCTGATATACGGGCAGCCCTTGCCGCAGTGCAGCAAGCCGGCCACGACGTGACTGGCGCGCGCGCGGGATATTTACCGTCCCTGAGTCTTGATTATTTTTATGGAATCGATGCGGCGCGCTTCGCGACGAAAACAGACGGCCTGACAAATCTAGGTTCTTCCGCTTCGGCCACCTTGAGCCTTCCCTTGTGGAACTGGGGAGCCACGCAAAGCCGGGTGAAGCAGGCGGAGCTTCGTCGTACGCAAGCACAGCGTGAACTTTCGCTAGCTCAGCGCAAGCTCGTCGCCGAAATCCGTTCTCTTTACGCGGAAGCGGAAACTTCGTCGATGGAACTGGGTGGCCTGAGCCGGTCCGCTGAACTTGCGGCAGAGAGCCTCAGGCTGATCACTCTTCGCTACAAGAATGGCGAGTCCACCGTGCTCGAAGTTGTGGACGCCCAAACCAGCTATGCACAAGCGAATATCGCTTATCAGGACGGAGCGGTCCGTTATCGGGTCGCCTTAGCCAATTTGCAGACGCTCACGGGAGTATTAACGACTCCATGAAACGACAACTGAGCGCGCGCGTACAAATGCAGTTCACGGCGTTCGTCCTGGCCGCTCTGCTGGGAGGTTTGCTCTGGTTCTCGATCGGCTGCAGCAAACAGGAGAAAGAGAAAGAGCCCGTCGTCAGCGTGCAAACTATGCCTGCGCAACGATCCGAGATTTCTCAGGTTGCGTCCGCGGAAGCAGTGGTCTTCCCCTTGCAGCAGGCTGTCATCGCGCCGAAGATCACGTCGACGATCACCGCGTTTCAGGTGCAGCGTGGCAGCCGAGTGAAAAAGGGACAGCTGCTTGCCGTTTTGGAAAACAAGGATCTCGCAGCGGCAGCGGAAGCGAGTAAAGGCGATCTCGATCAAGCCGAAGCGTCGTACGTCACGACCGTCAACTCCAGTTTGCCTCAGCAAATCCAAAAAGCGGAGCTCGAGGCTGCGGCTGCCAAGGCTGCGTTCGACGCGCAGCAGAAAGTGTATGAGAGCAGAAGAGATTTGTTTCAACAGGGAGCGCTTCCTCGTCGTGAGCTGGACGCTGCGGAAGTCGCGCTTGTGCAGGCCCGCAGCCAGAATGAGCAGGCGCAAAAGCAGTTTGCGGACTTGCAACGGTTGGGCAAACAGCAAGCATTGAAAGCTGCCAAGGGTTCACAGGAGTCGGCCCAGGGGCACTACCGGGCTGCCGCCGCGCAGCTCAGCTACTCAGAAATTCGTAGCCCCATCGACGGCGTGGTCACGGATCGGCCGCTCTATGTGGGAGATCTCGCGACCGCAAATCAACCGATCTTGACCGTGATGAACACATCGAAGTTGATCGCCAAAGCGCACATCCCACAATCCGAAGCGGCGGCTTTGAAAGTTGGTAACCCGGCAGAGTTGAAGGTGCCGGGGCTGGATGATCCCGTCAAGGGGCGTGTGAGTCTTGTCAGTCCCGCTCTGGATCCGGGCAGCACCACAATCGAAGTATGGGTCGAGTCGTCGCAACCAAACGGGGCCGTGAAACCCGGGATGACCGTCGAGGTCTCGATGATCTCCAAGACGGCGAAGGACGTGGTCGTGGTGCCCACGGCCGCCATTTTCAAAAATGCCGAAGGTGCTGACTACGTCCTCCTGGCAGGATCGGATGGCAAGGCGCACCAAAAAACGGTTCAATTGGGAGTTCGCAACGCCGAATTAACCCAAATTGCCGCCGGCATCAGTTCCGGGGATCTGGTGATCACGTCCGGGGGATACGCCGTGCCCGACGGCACGCAGATCAACGTCGAGAAACCCGGCGCGGACGAAAAGGATGTCGCTGATAAGGACAAGAAACCGGACAAGGCTGATCGTTCCGCGAAACCACAGGCTAATAAGGACAAGGAGTAAGGCGCATGGATTCCCGGCGCGAAGCTCCTCACACTGCGACGAGCGCCAACAAAGCGGGTACACCCTGGTTTCAGCGGCTTTCCCGCCCCATTTTATTCTTGACTGTCAGCCTGGCGCTGGTGGGCGCCTATCTCGCCTTCACGATTCCCGTTTCCGTTTTCCCAAATACTGATTTTCCGCGCATCGTCATCGGAGTCGACAATGGCGTTATGCCGATCGATCAGATGCTGGTGACAATCACGCGCCCCATCGAAGAAGCCGTAAACAGCGTTCCGGGCCTCCAGAAGGTTACGTCCATCACAAGCCGAGGATCTGCCGAAGTCGATTTGTTCTTCGACTGGAAGTCCGACATGATTCTGACGCTGCAACGCGTGGATGCGGTCGTCGCCCGGCTGCAACCGGAGCTCCCGACGACAGCGAAAGTAGAAACGCATCGCCTAACGTTTGCTGTCTTTCCGATCATCGGTTATAGCCTGACGTCAGACTCGATGCCTCCGAACAAACTTTGGGAAGTCGCAACTTACGATCTGAAGCCGCGCATTAACCGGCTGGATGGCGTTGCATCCGTGATCGTCCAGGGCGGACGTATTCCGGAATTTCAAGTGACGCCCGACCCCGCGCGTCTGCTGACCGCAGGTGTGACGGTCCCAGATATTCTGGATGCCATTCGCCGCACGAATTTGATCGATTCGCCCGGCTTGATCGAACACGGCCATCAACTTGTGCTGGGACTAGTCAGCGGACAGGTGCGCACTCCAGAGCAGATCGGGCAGATCGTCGTCAAGAATTCACCCGCGGGAGTGCCGATTCGACTCGGCGACATTGCGAAGATTGCACCTTCGGTTGCTCCCGTGTACACGATCGTCACGGCGAACGGCAAGCCTGCTGTGCTGCTCAACGTCAATCGCCAGCCCGAGAGTAACACGCTCGACGTCGCGAACGAAGTGCACGCCTTAATTCAAGAGCTGACGCCGTCGCTGCCTCCAGGAGTGCATCTCGAACCGTTTTACGACCAGTCCACAATTGTCCACGATTCCATCGCCAGCGTGCGTGATGCCGTGCTGATTGGAATTGTGCTGTCTTCCGCTATTCTCGTGTTGTTCTTGCGCGATTGGGGCACTTCACTGGTTGCAGGATTGGTCATTCCGATGACCTTGCTTATCACCTTCATCGTATTGAAGTTGACGAATCAGAGCTTCAACTTGATGACTCTCGGCGGGCTTGCCGCCGCAGTTGGCCTGGTGATTGATGACGCGATCGTGGTCCTTGAAAACATCGTTTTACATCGCGATGCCGGGCAAAGCCACTTCCACGCTATACAAAGCGCATTGGGCGAATTGACCGTACCGCTCATCGGCTCGACGATCACGCCAATTGTGGTTTTTCTTCCTCTAATTTCGATTACGGGCGTCACGGGCAGCTTCTTCCGCGCCCTCGCCGTCACCATGACGGTTTCTCTGCTTACGTCTCTCTTTCTTGCCATGTCGTGGACGCCGACGCTCAGCCAGTATCTGGTGCGTCGCAAAAGTGCTTCCGTAATTCCTGGTGATTCTTCCGAAGCTTCCCCCGATATGGCGGCGCTGCTGGCCACGGAAGAATCACATCTTACTGGCTTTTTTGGACGCGTCGTGGAGTTTTACGGACGGACGATGCAAGCCATTCTGAAGCGGCCTTGGGTTTTGGCTGTGAGTTCCGTTGTGATCGTCGTGCTTACATTTGCCTGCTACAAATATCTCGGAAGTGACCTGCTTCCGGAGATGGATGAAGGCGGGTTTATTCTGGACTACTTCACGCCGCCGGGGAGTTCGCTTGCCGAATCGAACCGCATCCTTCTGCACATCGAAGAAATTCTGCACGCCACACCTGAGGTGGAGAACACTTCGCGGCGCACGGGCCTCCAACTGGGTCTTGCCGCGGTTACGGAGGCCAATAGGGGAGACTTCACTGTAAAGCTGAAACGCGGTCGCAAGCGTGGAATTGACGACATCATTGCGGACGTCCGATCGGAGATTGAGCAGAAAGAACCAGCCACAAAAGTCGAATTTATTCAGATCCTGCAGGACATGATAGGTGATTTAACCAGCCAGCCTGAACCGATTGTCATCAAGCTCTTTTCGCGCGACGGCAAACTTTTGAACGACACTGCGCCAAGAGTGGCAGAGGCTATTGGAAAAGTGCATGGCGTCGTGGATGTTCTGAACGGTGTGGAAAATACCGTCAGCGGTCCGGCTGTGACGTTTCAAGTCAATCCGACGGTGGCTGCGCGGGTTGGTTTTACTTCCGAGGAGGTCGCTCTCGATGCTGCGGCCGTTCTTGAGGGCGAGCCTGCCGCGACGCCGGTGATTCTCAACGATCGCGCCTATACGATTCGCGTTCGTTTTCCCGAGCAAAACCGCGCATCACTTGATAGGATGGGCGATACATTGCTCACAAGTTCTACCGGCCGGACCGCGACACTGGGCTCCCTGGCCACGATCTCCACGGACCCAGGTGAGACTGAAATTCTGCGAGAAAATTTGCAGCGGCTAGTTCAGGTTACCGGACGTTTTGACGGCGTCGATCTTGGCACGGGGATCGCAGCCGTACAGAAGGCAGTGAATGAACTTCACTTGCCTTCTTCCATCCGCGTGGAATATGGCGGCACGTATCAGGAACAGCAGAAATCATTCCGCGATCTGTTGATGGTCCTATTCCTGGCGCTTCTGCTCCTATTCGCGGTTTTGCTCTTCGAATTTCACACGTTTTCGGCGCCGGCAGCGATCCTAGGTTCGGCCCTGCTCTCAAGCTTCGGCGGATTTGTCGCGCTATTGGTCACGAATACGACCTTCAATGTGGCTTCGTTCATGGGCATGATCATGGTCATCGGGATCGTTGCGAAGAACGGTATTTTGCTTCTTGATGCGGAGCATCGTTTCCGGGGTCTTGGCTTTTCTGCTCAGGACGCCATGATTCAAGCGGGCCGCCGCCGCTTGCGCCCGATCGTCATGACGGCGCTGGCCACGATAGCCGGAATGTTGCCTTTGGCGTTCGCCATCGGGGCGGGTTCGCAAATGCTGAAACCGCTTGCGATCGCCGTTATTGGAGGACTACTCAGCTCGATGGTCTTGTCGTTGATCTTCACTCCAGCCATACACTTCTATCTTCAGCCCAAAGAAGCGGCTCAGGGTTAGTTATCTTCCAAAAGGAAAATATGTGGGCAAGGCGAATGTTAGGGCTTGGCGGCTGCGTCGCGGAATTTCGCAGCTTGTTCTGGTTGTTTAAGGGCTATGTATTCTTCGCCTAGATCTTGTTTTGCGTTCTTTAGCCATGGATTTGAGCTATCGGCTCTTTTGCTCAGAATGTTGTATCCGGCGAGCGTTTCCTTTAATGCGTCTGCGTATCGCTTTTCACGAAGTAGCGTGCGGCCCAGTTTAGCTTTCCCGATTCCAACGTTCTGGTGGTCGGCGGGCAGAGTGATTGCGTAAACGTTCAGCGCGTCGCGATAGAGCTCTTCTGCTCGTTCGTACTGCCTTCGTTCCAGGTAAACGCCAGCGAGATTTGCTTCTGCGATACCGATAAATGAATGTCCGTTGGGATATACGGCGCGGTAGATTTCCACCATTCGCGCAAAACACTTTTCTGCTTCGTCGAGCTTGCCCTGCTGCAGTGCGACTTTGCCGACCTCATTCAACGCAGACGCCACACGCGGATGTACCGGGCCGTATACTTTCTCCTGAATTTGCAGCGCTTCTGTCGCAATGAGACCGGCCTCGTTGAATTTTTGCTGCGCAACCAGGGCACGTCCCACCATCGTCAGCGCAGACGCCGTTTCGGGATTTTCCTTTCCGTACCACGCCCGGATAATGTCCGATGCCTGTCGATAGAATTGTTCGGCCTCCGGATAGTGACCCCATTCGTACTGATTCGCGCCGAGGTTGATCAGATCATCCGCCACGTGCGGATGCCGCTCTCCGTAGAGTTGGCGATCCATTTCGAGGACGCGGCGATTGATGGAATCCGAAGTCGCGTAATCGCCGGTATAGAAATGGCAATTCGCAAGTTCCGTGAGGCTCGCTGCCAGATCGGCACGAACGCCGCCGGGTGCGGACTGCAAACGCACTGCTTCTTCGAGTATGGGAATGGCCTTTGCGTATGCCCCCTGGTCTTCAAGAATTTCTCCAAGAGCGTGGGTAGCTCTCGCGGTCGCCGGATGCCCGGCGCGCAAGGTCGCCTTGCTCATCTGTAAACCGGACCGCGCCAATTGTTCCGCTTCAGGAAGCCGTGCTTGAGCCGCGCGAAGCATTCCCAGCGCGACCAGGTTTTCTGCGACCGCAGGGTTATTTTCTCCAAACGCCCACTTATGAATTTTTAACGAAGATTGGAGCAGCGACTCCGCGCGGTCTAGGTTGCCAAGCTTTTGATAAATGGTGCCGAGCGTCTCATACAGTTCCGCCTGCACAGCCGGCTCAGCGTCGAGCGATTGCGCTTCCCGCACGCCGCGATCGAGCAGCGATACCACACGAAGATCATCCGCAGGGCCTGCGGCCTCATCTCCACCCTGGAAGAGATTGAAGAGAAATCTCTGTACGCGCTCGGCGCGAGCGGCTTCTGCAACTGCGGCACTTCGCGCAATAGCGAGCCGCATTGTGAAGTACGTTACGAGGCCGCTTACGAGCACAAACACGAGCGCCACGGCCGCGACGGATCGCCGGTTACGCGTGACGAATTTCCTGACTCGGTAGCGCGCAGTGTCTGGCCGGGCATCGAGCGGTTCCTGCTTCAGGAAGTGATCGACGTCCCGAAGTAACGCTTCGACCGATGGGTATCGCCGCTGCGTGTCTTTGTGCAGAGCGGTCATGCAAAGAACGTCCAGTTCGGCCCATGCGGATTTGCTCGCCGCGAGGTGTTGAACCTTCTTTGCGGACGTATCAAGCGCTCGTTGTGCGACAGCTGAGGGTTTCTCGGCGTCCTCGTGCGTTATAACCTGTTCTGCTTGTGCTGGGGTTCGATTGGACAGTTCGAACGGCAATTTCCCTGAGAGCAGTTCGTACAAGATCACTCCCAGCGAGTACACATCGGTCTGAATGCCAACCTGCTCCCCGCGAATCTGTTCGGGCGATGCGTACGCAGGCGTCATCAGTCGGAGACCTGTCATCGTCTGATCGACCGATTCGCCAAGCGTTTCCAGATGCTTGGCGATGCCGAAGTCCAGCAGGCGAACAGTCCCGCTGTCTTTCACAAGGATATTTGATGGTTTCAGATCGCGATGGATCACGGCGCGTTGATGCGCGTAGACTACCGCCTCGCAGACAGCTCTGAAGAGTTCCAACCGTTCTTCTAACGAGCACTTGTGCGCGCGGCAGTACTCCACAAGCGACACGCCTTCAACGTACTCCATCACAAAAAAAGGAGTGCCGTCGGGCGTGGTGTCGGCGTCGTACAACCGTGCAATGAACGGATGATTCAGTTGCGCCAGTGTGCGTTGTTCCGACGCAAAACGTTCGCGGCGCACTGGCGACAGCCACGCGTCTCTAAGGATCTTGATGGCAACCAGACTGCCAAGATCCTCGCGCTCGGCAAGGTACACCACTCCCATGCCGCCTTCCCCGAGTACTTTCTGGATTCGGTACGGGCCAAACTCTTTTAGCGGCAGCGACGCAGGATGAGATTCTTCGATGGATTCATGAGCGAGCTTGGCGAGGTCACGGTCCAGCAACGAGCCACCGCGCGCGTCCTGCTCCAGCAAAGCCAGTACTTCGTTGATGAGTTGCTCATCGTCGCCGCACGCTGCCTTCAAAAAGGCGCGGTGCTCGGAGCCAGGCAGCTCTGTCGCTTCGTGGAACAACTCCTGCATGCGTCGCCATTTCAACTCGTCCATATTCAGATCCTCTTCGCTCCTTGAAGGATCCGAACCCTATGGGTCGCGACGCAGTTCATTTCCCAACCACGCCTTTGCCACCCGCCATTCGCGAAAGATCGTCGCTTCCGAGACGCCGAGCTGCCCCGCGATCTCGCTGATCTCTGCACCCCCAAAGAAGCGGCTTTCCACGATCATCGCTTGTCTGGGTGCCACCTTTGTAAGCTCTTCCAGCGCAGCATTGAGCGCCAGCAAATCCTTTTCTGATGTTGTGGCTCCATCGAGCGAGTCGTCAAACGAAACGAAAATAACCTCGCCGTTGCCACCACGTTTTCGTGCATGCCGCCGGCGTGCCGCTTCGACCAGCAGCTGCCGCATGGCGCGCGCCGCGATACGTTTGAAGTGAAGTCGCGACATTGCGGAAAGCCCAGGCGTTTTGGCCAGTTTGATCCACGCCTCGTTCACCAACGCCGTTGGACTGAGCGTAATTCCCGGATCGCCGCGCTTTACCGTGGAAGCCAGCCGCCGCAGCTCTTCATACGTCAAGCTGAACAGGTGGTCCAAGGCGCGGCGCTGCTCCGGCGTTTCGTGCGGCTCGCCGGGCCCGAGTGCAGGTGTACCCTGAAAATTTCGAAGCGTCATGACAGTTCTTGCTGGCGATCCACGCAATGCAAGGAAAAGGCCACAAATCCTTGCTCAGTTGCTGGGGTACGGGGAGTACGCCAACACACTGAATGACGGGACTCTATCACTGCGGCTTGCCACCACACAACTGCTTTTCACGTCACGTTGCAGGTAGGCTCCCATCGCTTAAGCACTGGGATTGTCTGTTCTAACGAGCCGAAACCTAAGCCGTTCGAAGATTTTTTCGCTGGCGTGACGGTTTTCCATTTCGCTTTACGCAATGTGTAGTAGGAAGCGGTGATCCGAACCTTACCTGAAGGGGACACAGGGAAGAGTGGACCTGTGGTGCGGTGCCTTTCTTCCGGCGGGCGGAGCATGCCGATCGAGCGGGCTCCGACTACCAGGAAAGGTCATGCGCCGCAGATCACCAGGTGACGGTCGCCGGCTTCCGAAATTATCGGATTCGACCCAGCCCTCTGACTTTGAAGGAGCATGCACATGAAGATGAGTGGTCATTTAGCGGTGTTTTCTTCGTTTCTGCTGTTGTGTGCGCTGGTATGCGCAGCAGGCGTTACCGCGCAGACGGCAAGCAATCCCGGGCAGCCTGCCCAGCCAGGTCAGATCATGCAGATGGCACCTTCCGCGGGTGCTCCGGTCCAGGCACAGTCCGCGTGCGGAAATCAGCCGCTTTGCTATGACACGCAAGACTTTACGGCGACGATTACCAGCTTTTTAACCAGTACCAATAGCTCTAACTATAAAATCATCGACGTCGCCCTTCGATTCCAAAACAAAACCAACCAGTCTCTGGTTCTCGGCTATGTGACGGCGTCTGGAATCGCCTTGGATGATCGTGGCAATCGCTCGGTGGTGTGGGGCCAAAACGGCTACCGGGGCATTGGTCTGGTTGCGGGGACCACCTTCGACCCAAAGTTTACGCTTCGATCGGGCGGTTACGGTGATGCGCAGTTTGAACTGGTTCTTCAGGGATGGCCGCAGCTCATTGGATTCACTTACGTTCTGGATCTGACCATTGCCGAAATCAACTCGTTCGAGGGCAATCAGCACACCCTCGGAGGAGAATTCCCACTGCACTACCAAGGGCTGACCAACGGCGTGGGTGGCGTTTCGCCCGGGTATTCGAATGGCATGGTCGCAGGCTCGGCCGCCTTCGCGAATAGCGCTTCGCTGCCGCCCTGCGGCGCAACCGGAAGTATTGCCGCGGTGACAGGCGCAGCCAATGGCGCGGGCAGCCAAACTGCCAGCAATGCCGCGAACAAGGTTTCGACTGCCGCCGCTACGATCTCCAGTCTCGGTTCGCTCTTCGGGCGCAAGAAACAAGTGGATCCGAACGCGGCGGCTGCCGCCGGTTCGCCGTGTGTCCCTAATGCTGCGGTGCCAGCAACTGTTCCGGCTCTTGTTCCGGGCGCGGCGACTTCTGCTGTACCTGCGATCAGTTCCACCCCAGCCGCCACGGCCAATGCGGCCGTCAACGCCGCGACCAAAGCGAATGCCTCTAAGACTCAGCTGCCTACTGTCGCCGCGAACTCGGCGACCGTGGTAAAAGCGTCGGCGACCACGGCGAATGTCTCCACAGCCACATATGCAGTCTTGAAGGCGCCGGCGGCAGCCGCCAAGCCAGCTGCGACAAGGGCGGCGCCAACTCCGGCCGCAAAGCCTGCCGCGCCCGCAGCTACTGCCGCAAATCCAGCAGCGGCACCGCCAGCCAAGAAACCGGCACCGGCGAAACCCGATCCAAACAAGCCGGCACAGAAGTGACACACTTTTCGGAACTAAATTCAGGAGAATCTCATGACGCGCACATTTTTTCAGAACGTGTTCTTCGCCTTGATGTTGATCTGCCTTAGCTTCGCGAACGCTGCGTGCGGAGGCAAGCTCGAAGGAACGTACAGCAATCCCAGCGGGATGGTGATGCTCGACCTCAGGTCCGGCGGAAAAGCGGACATGACTATGATGGGAGAAATCCAGCACTGTACCTGGAAAGCGGACAGCAAGAACGTCACGGTCAAGTGCGGCGGCGATTCGCTGGATTTCGCCATCCATGATGACGGAACGCTCAGCGGCCCGACCTTTGTCGGCATTATGAAAAAATCGAAAGATTGAGTCGCTAGCGTGCAGGGCGATGTAGATACCGGAATCATAGCAATCGCATCCGTTTACATCGCCGACTCCCTATTGCCCTCCGCGCCGCGAAAGCGGAGCTGCGTATCTTACGAGTCTTGCCGATCGTCAACAACAGGAAATCGACAAATCAAAGCAGGCGAAACCAAGGCTTTGACATCTTACGAATGTACTCGACGCGAGTGAGGTGAAACGCATGTTCAAACTGAAAGTCTTTTCTCTGGTTGCCGTACTCTTCGGAGCTGGCGCCCTGGCAACTTCGAGCGGCGCGGCTCCCCGCCCGCAATCCGGTGGTCCTGTCTCACCTGGTGACATCGTCGAAACCAATGTCAACTATCAGCCGGTGACGGGCGAAGTTCTCCGCTCGTACGGGAACTTGGCCGACCTTAATCTTGGCGAGAACAACGTCGGCAGATATCTGGAAGTGCAGTACATGAAAGTGGTGCAACGGGCGGGGGCGGGCGGCACATCGAATATCGGCCTGGGCGATACGGTGCGGCGTTCAAACGGCTCAATTGTGGTTACCGGCAGGATCATGAAGACAAACGGCGCGTATTGCGAGATGGACTCTTCAGGCTCCGGCTTTACCGGATGGAGCAAGTGCGCCGAACTTCGCCTGGTCTCGAAAGCTTCTTCGGAAAGCGCCGCCGCTGTTGCCGCGACAATGGCTCCGCCGGGACACACCGCTGTGCTCTCCATTATTCCGGGCTTTACGACACCATCCGGAACGGCCAATCCGGTCGGAAATCACGGGTTTTACTTGCTCAAAGACGGCGCCGAAACAGCCTTTGTCAAAGGTGGCTTTCGCGCTCCTGCAGGCACGCCAGTCCTGAAGGCCATGAATGCGGAATGCGAAAAGAAAACTCCCGATTGTCGCACGGCAATAGCTGCCATCATCGCGGACAGTGCCACAGCCGTGAAAACGGATGCAGATGGAAAGGCGACACTTCCGCCTGTGCCGCCCGGCGTGTACTACCTGTTCGGAATTGGGCAGTATGAAGGCAAGCCGCTCGTTTGGAACGTAAGAGTCCAGATCAAGCCCGGGCCAAATTCGGTCACTCTCGATCAGCGCAATGGCACCGTCCTAGACCGGTAGCGAGCTCAGTAGAACTTTTCAAGGCATGTGGGCGACCGACTGCCTGAAGTCACCAGGTGTTGTACGGCGTATTTTCGAATGGCGAAACTTTGTCGGATGCGGAGTGAACGTCGGTGATTCCAGAGCTCGCCTGATCCGGAGTCAGGACCACGGAGTCCACCACTGGTACCCAGTCTTTGCTGTTTGTGATCGGGTCCACGGGAATCACATGCAAATATTGCGGTGCCAGGTCATCCAATGATTGCGGCGCGGCCTGCTTGTCCATCGTGAAGTTATCGATCGCCTTGCGCATCTCCTGCAGATCCTGCTTCAGCACGGCTTCTCTGCTTCGCAGTACGGAGCGCGAATAGTTTCCGGCCGCGATGCCGATCAGAATCAGAATAATCGTCATTACGATCATCAGCTCGATAAGCGTGAAGCCGCCCTCGCGGCGCGGCGCTTGGCGCTCGGCGAATGCGAAAAGGGAATTGCGGCTTTGGGATTTTTTCATGGGTCACCAGTCCGAATACTTGGTTCCGTCAAGCGCTGTCGCCTGGGATTTGGAATACACATCGAAAACGTTTTTTCCACCCCAGCTCGTTGAGTCAGGGTCATCTTGTACGGCGCGCAAACCCCAGTCGGCGTGTCCGGTGATCGGGTCGACAGGAATCTTCCGCAGAAAGCGGATCTTGTGATCGGCACTAGCTCCGAGCTGCACGCCTTTCACTAACGTTTCAAGGTCCGGGGGATAGCCTTCGCTTCCAACTTCCACGCGGATTAGGTTCTTGTCGGCCGCGTCCTTGTAACGGTCAATCGCGTCCTTCATCTCGCGCAAATCGCGGCGCAACTCTACTTCTTTGCTTCGCACGATCGAGTAGCGAGCAACGGGAAGCGCAGCCGACGCCAAAACGATCAAAATGGAGCACGCAATGATTAACTCCAGAAGCGTCATTCCCGCTTCCGTATTCCGCCGTTTTAATTTGCGTTTTGTCCCGTTCATGATTGGTTCTTCCGCATCTTTCGGAATCCTGCGGCGCTCGCTGTGCGAGGTTTACTGCTTCACTTGAATCGAAGCTTCGCCCGTCAGGAGCGCCAATGGTTTCTGCTGGGAGTCCTTGGCATTCACCTGCACAATCGAAATATTCGTCGTTCCGGGTGCCAACGCCTTCACCACAACCCCCAGGAGTGTGCCGCTACCGCTGACACCTGGCGTGTTAGGTTGACGCGTTGCCGCAATCATTGCCTGCCCGTGCTCTTTGTCCACGCGCTGTACGATCGCAATTTCCTGATTTCCGCTGGAGAGGAATCCGCCTTGTTGCACTTCCTCTACGCTGATTACCGCGGGATCGTATTGCAAAATCATCGGTACCGAATAGAGATCGTTCACGTTGTCGATGGAGATGCCCAGCGTCGCGGTCTGTCCCGGCGCAAGATTAAGGGTTTGTGGGTCAAAGCGTAGACGTGGACTCTGCGCGTTTGTTCCAGCCTGGCCACTGGGCGTTCCAGGTGATGGAGCGCCAGGCACAGGAACTACGGCGGTCGGAGGTTGTTGGCCAGGCACCGGTTGAGCCGGGTTCTGCTGCACCGGTGCCGGCGTCGGCGGCGCCATTGTTGGAATGCGAATATCACTCGCGCGTTTCGTGGTGATGTTCTGTTCAACGCCCGAAGAAATGGGCTTCAAATTCGCACGGGTCCAATCCGGCAAGCGCACAATCCGCGGAATCAGCACGATCAGAACTTCGTTTTCGACGTGATCAGTCTTGTTATCCGCGGTCAGGTACTTGATGAAAGGGATCTGGGCCAGCCCGGGCCAACCGTTGATCGTTTTCGAGTCGTTTTTTTCAAACAAACCGCCAAGGATGTTTACTTCACCTTCGCGCAAGCGGATGTCGTGCTCGATTTTACGCTGCCCGATAATCGGCTGCTGAATGCCGCCAATTGTGGCGGTGCCGGTCACCTGCGAGACTTCAATTGCCACTTTCATGCTTACTTCGTGATTCGGGTGCACACGCGGCGTAATGCTTACGTTTACGCCCACATCGATGTAGGTAAACTGCGTGTTCACGAGTGGGTTGACAGATGTTGTTCCGACGCCCACGCCTGCCTGGAAGCTGCCCGTGGCGATTGGCACGCGGCTACCCACGTTCAGTTTGGCTGGCTGCCCGTCTACCGAACGGATCTCAGGATTCTGAATGATCTGTGTTTTGGTGTCGGTCAAAAGGAAGTTCGCCGTCGCGCCCGGCAACGTGTACGTATAGTCCGCAGTCCCGAATCCCGCGTTCAGTGGTATGCCGGTCGGCGTGGTCGAACTACTTGTTGAAGAGGAACTGGTTGTCGATCCCGGTGGCGTGAACGTCACCGAAGCCGATTGCCCCGGCAAAATTCCCAAATCTCTCAGCCGTTCCGTGCTCGCGGAAAGCACCTCGACCTGAACCACTACTTCCGGCTTGGCCTTATCGATATCTTTCAAGAGCTTGCGTGCAATCGCCAGTTTATCCGGTGTATCGCGGACGATAATTGCATTCTGCGAATTGAGTTGTTGCACCTTGGTCAGGTTGAGCACCTGCCGAAGTCCATTTGCAATTTCCGTCAAATCCTGGGATTGAACGGTATTGGAGAGGTAAAAAGTCTCCACCAGCTGCTCGTCATAATCCTTGTGCTTTTGCGTGGTGTCCTGCGCGATAAAAATAATGTTTTCCGTGATCGGCTTCCAGAAGGTCTTGCTCTGCATGCAGACGATGTCCAGCGCCTGTTGAAGAGTCAAATTGTTCAGATCCACGCTGATACGGCGGGCAGGGAAGTCTGGATCGTAGGTAACCGTCAGTCCTGCAAACTTTCCAATCGTGTCGAAGATGATTTTGACATCGTTGACCATCTTCAGATTGACGGGTGCGTTTGAAAGTGGCTTGAGTTCAGGCGGTGCGGAAGCAAGTTCGTTGCCTGCCGTATCTTCTCCGCCTGAGGCTTGCTCGTCCTGTTTGTGCGCCAGTTCATTGATTTCGTCCAGCGTTCGGCGTAGCTCCTGCACCGCGACGGGACTCGCAGGATCGATTGTCGACGCACGCTGAAATTCCGCTGCCGCGGCCTGCAGATCGCCCTTTTCCCGCAGCGCCAAACCCTTTTTGATGTGAAATTCGCCGGCTTCAAAACGAATTTGGTTCAGCTTAATCCTGAAATGCGAGTTGTTTGGCTCGCTCGCCAGCGCCTTCTGGTAATACTGGAGTGCGGTATCGTAATCCTGAAGAGTTTCGGCTTTTAGGCCGGCGTCATACTGCTGGCGCCCCTTTGGGCAGCCCGCTGCCAGCAAGCCAACACCTACACACAAAATTAGTTTCCCCCAACGCCGCATGCACACTCCCGTGACGCCGTCACGCCTCGACGAAACCTCACTTACTCTAGCATTCGCTTAGAGGCTGGACAAGAAGTCTTGGGTTGGCTGTCCCGGAGTCGATAACGCCTTTTGATTGTAATGTTATAGTTGAGGGCTGTGGCCAAGCCCGCTAAAAAACCGGTGCAGTCCGCCAACAAAGCTGGCGAACTCGTGGTGGCTCAGAATCGCGCCGCGAGCTACAACTATCACTTGCTGGAGCGCATGGAGGCTGGCATCGTCCTCCACGGTACTGAAGTGAAGGCCCTTCGCGAGGGTAAAGCCAATATTCGCGACGCTTTTGTGGATTTTAAGCCCAGCGGCCCGTGGCTGGTTAACGCTCACATTGCCCAATATATGGCAGGCGGCCCCTGGAATCATGAGCCGCTCGGCAATCGTAAGCTGCTTCTTCACAAAAACGAAATTTCCAAGTGGGCTGGCCGCACCGAATCCAAAGGTTTAACCGTCATTCCTTTGCGGATTTACTTCCGCGACGGCATTGCCAAATGCGAAATCGCCCTGGCGCAGGGTAAGAAAGTATGGGACCGCCGACAGGACGAACGCAACAAGGAAGCCCGCAGGGAAGCGGAAACAGCGATGTATCGCAATCGGAGGCGATAAACAAGTCATGCAAATTACGTTCGATACCAAGCCGTTCGCCGCGCTCGAAGCCGACGCGCTCGTTACCTATCTTTTTGAGGAGTCCGACCCTGTTCAGGGCCGAATTTCCGAAATCGATACGGCCGCGGGTGGCCTGCTGAAGAAAATCGCCGGAAGCGGCGAGGCTACCGGTAAGACGCTGGAGTTCACGTTGATCCATGCGCCCGCTGGTCTGAAAGCCACTCGCTTGCTCCTCGTCGGAGCAGGAAAGCGTGACCAGTTCACCGGCACTACGCTGCGCAAAGTTGCGGGAGCGGCTCTTCGTTACTTGAAATCCCGTTCGATCAGGAACTTTGCGTTTCTCGTTCGTGAAGGGGCCGCCAGCGCAGAGACTGCGCAAGCTGTGGCGGAAGGCTTTATCACCGCCGATTTCGAGACCGACAAGTACAAGACAGAAAAAAAGAACGGCAAAGAAATTGACTCGGTTCGAATCACGGGCTATTCAGACTCAGAAAAGCCGTCTGGCGAAAAGGGCTTGGCCATTGGAAAAGTCATTGCCGACTCACAAAATTTTACGCGCGACCTTGTCAATGAGCCTTCAAACAAGCTCACCCCGCGCATCCTCGCTGAACGCGCCGAAGCCATGGCCAAGGAAGCTGGCCTTGCCGCCGAAATTCTCGACGAAAAGAAAATTGCCGATTTGAAGATGGGCGCTCTGCTCAGCGTGGCACAGGGCAGCGTGGAGCCTCCGCGCGTTATCGTCGTTACCTATACGCCCGCGAATGCGAAACCCGGCGCACCCGTGATCGGCTTGGTTGGGAAGGCCGTCACGTTCGATACCGGCGGCATCTCCATCAAGCCCGCCGACGGAATGGAAAAAATGAAGTACGACATGGCAGGTGGCGCCACCATGCTCGGCGCAATTCGCGCGCTCGCGGCGCTCAAACCCAATGTCAAAGTGGTTTGCGTCGTTCCTTCAACCGAAAATATGCCCGGCGGCAAAGCGCAAAAGCCCGGCGACATTCAGACCGCCATGTCCGGCAAAACGATCGAGGTTTTGAACACTGATGCAGAAGGCCGTCTGATCCTTGCCGACGCCATTCACTATGCGAAGCAACTCGGTGTGACGCATATCGTCGATGCCGCGACGCTGACAGGTGCGATTGTCGTCGCGCTTGCCAATATCAACGTTGGCGTTTTCGGCTCCGATCAGGCCTGGACGGACAAGCTCCTCGCCAGCGCCAAAGCCACCGGAGAAAAAATGTGGCAGCTCCCCATGGACGACGAATATCGTGAATTTATCAAAGGCAGCTTCGCCGACATTCAAAACATCGGCAGCGGCAAAGGTGGCGGCTCCATCACTGGTGCGTGGTTCATCCGCGAATTCGCAGGCGACACTCCATGGATTCACCTCGATATCGCAGGCACCGCCTGGAATGATGATGCCAAGCCCTGGCTCGCCAAAGGCCCCACAGGCGTAGCCCTCCGCACCCTCGTTCACCTGGTCCAGTCGTTTTGAACCCGCCGTCGGCGATCTCCGCGATCTTTTCCCCTAGCGGCACGGCATGCCGTGCCCTTCTTTCTCTTTTTTGAATCTCTGTTCGCGCATGGCCAAAACCAGACTGCGCCCTACATTCTCTCCGGCGCTTCGATCCCCAGCAGCGACAATGCTTTCACCAGCTGTCGTTCCACGATTTCTGTTAATCCCAGTAAAAACGCGCGCTTCTCCACATCCTGCTCCGACAGAATATGGTGCTTATGATAAAAATTGTTGAATGCCTGCGCCAGCTGGAACGCATACTTCGCCACAAACGCCGGCTCCTGTGCACCAATCGCGGCGTCACTCGCGTAGTCCAACATTCCCGCTTGCAATAAAAGTTCCCACAATCCGGCGCCTTCGGGTCCCACAAGAAACTTCGCCGCCTGCGCGGTCGCTTTGCCGGACTCCGTCTCCGTTCCCTTGCGCCGAATCCCACGAATTCTAACCACTGCATATTGGCAATATGGCCCGGTTTCTCCCTCAAAGCTCAACGCGTCTTCAAAATCAAACGCAATGATCGTGGTCCGCGTGAACTTCAGCAGAAAAAACCGCAGCGCACCAACTGCAATCGCATGTGCCGTGGCCTTCTGTTCATCTTCCGCCATATCCGCGTGCCGCTTCTGAACCTCTGCCAGCGTTGCTTCTTCGAGCTTCGTGATCAGGTCGTCTGCCTTTACACCCAAGCCCTTGCGTCCGCTCACCTCGACGTACGGCTTCTTCGCGTCTTCTCCACTCAGTTGATAGCCGAGTTCACTCGCACAACGCGGCGTCAGCGCCACAATGTCGTACGAAAAATGAATGGAATTCGCCGCTGCCTCCGTGTGACCCAGTCCACGCAGCCCTTGCGCGACTACATCCTGCAAATATGACTGCCGCGTATCGATTACGTTGTAAACCCGCGAAGCCGGTTCACCAAAATGCGGCGCAGCAGGATCATCCGCATCCGTTGTCGTTGTCCAAACGGTCTCCCCCGCCGGTGCATCGAGCCACCGCTTGTAATGGAAATCTTTTCCAAGCAGCCCAAATTTCCAGAGCTGGTAGGCAATATCTTTCCCGACGTACGTCACCGTCCCATTCGATCGCACAATGATCTTGTCCTGCGTGTTTTCCTCTTCTTCATTCTGTATGCTCTCAGTGTCTTCTCTAGTGACTCCGTCTTTCTCCGCCGGCATGATCCAACAACCCGCCATTTTCCCCGTTGTCGCCAACTGAATCGCGCCAGCTTCCTTCAGTTTCGCAAAGGCGGCGTCCCAAAACTTTAGGTGTAGAATTTCGCTCTCTCTAGCCAGGAGTTCGTATGAAATTCCCAGCCGCTTCATCGTCCTCAAATGAAATCCCACAATGGCGTCGGAGATAATCGTTCCCATTTCCGCTGCTTCGCCGTGGCCTTCTTCAATCGCTCGTAACGTCGCGCCGCGCAACGCCGCGCTTTGCGTTTTGTCCTGCTCGTAAAACTGAGTTACTCGCGCATATAAATCCCAGCACAAATAATCAAATCCCGGCTGCGCGGCCTTCGAGCGAACGTCAGCGACGCTCTTTTTCTCCATGTGCTGAAATCCGATCACCACGTCGGCAACCTGTACTCCTGTGTTGTCAATGTAGTTCTGCACTTGCACGCGCTGGCCTGCATTTCGCAAAATCCGCGCGATGGTGTCACCCAGAACAGCATTCCGCAGGTGCCCGATATGTGCGGCTTTGTTCGGATTGATGCTGGTGTGTTCGACGATGACTTTTTCGGCGACAGCATCTTTTGCTTGTCCCGCCGCACTTTTTGAATCGAAAAGACTCTGCCAGAATGCGCCCCGATCTAAAAACACGTTCAAATATCCGGCACCCGCAACTTCAATTCGTGCAACTCCAGGGATTGCTGGCAAACTCGTCGAAATCTCCTGCGCAATCTGCCGCGGAGCACGCTTCAGCCGCTTCGCTAATTCAAAACACACCGGCGACGCTGCTTCGCCCAATTCGAGCTTCGGCGGCTTCTCGAGCGCGATCGAAATCTGGACGCCGTATTTTTCCTTGATGTGCGCCGCGAGCGATTCTCGTAGCTTCTTAATAATTGTCAGGTACAAGTGGTTTCAGTCCTTGTTTTTCGCTTAGGGTAATCCCTGAGTATAGAGGGCACAATTTCAGCGGTCAAAAGCCGCGAAGTTTGACACCGCGTTGGGGCGTCGATACTATCAGCGCCTCTTCGGAGTGAACCTATGCATCCTTCTGCACGCCATCTGAAGTGGCTTTCCGTTGTTGGCATGACGTTTCTGTCATGTTTCGGACCGACCCGCTCAATCGCCGCAGAAAAATCCACTGCTACGCAACTCGTGGAACTTGCGAAAGGCGGAAGTCCAGCTCTGCGAGAGGCCATCACTTCCACCTTCGAGGCCAAGGATCTTAAGGAAGGCACGGCCTGGGCCGGCCGCGGCTCCGATTTTTTCTTTGCCGTTCAGACACAAGCAAAACCAGAACTCTTTATTGACGCCGCTCCGGGTCCGCAAATGCGGCCGATAGCTGGCTCGGATATCTGGTACTCTGCTGCCCACATCGAACAGCTTGGCAAACTCCACTCCTTCTACTACCTCGTCAACGGAACCAAGTTTGGCGGCAAACTCGACGTTCCGGCATTCGGGCCCTTATCCTATCTCCAACCGGGAGTCCCGTCCGGCACGTTGTCCGATAAAATCATCCACACCAGCAAAATTTACGACGCGATGAAAAGCGAGTATTGGATCTACGTACCTGCTCAATATAAACCGGAAATCCCGGCAGCCGTGATGGTCTTTCAGGACGGCCAATCGTACACCGACCGCAACGGTAACAATCCGGCTCTGAATGTCATCGATAATCTGATCGCGCAAAAGAAAATTCCCGTAATGATTTGTATTTTCATCAGTCCCGGTGACATTACCGATTCTCCCGGCACCCCCAGCTACAATTTTGCGAAGGCCTATTCGGAGAAATGGCATCGTACGCTCAAAGACTCGATGCGCAGCACTCTGTACGATACGGTGAGCGATCGCTACGTGCGCTTTCTTCGCGACGAAATCCTCCCGGAGGTCGCCGCCCAGTATAACCTTCGCAAAGATCCTTACAGCCGCGCCATCACGGGGCTCTCGTCCGGAGGAATCTGCGCTTTTAACGCCGCGTGGCAGATGCCCGATCAGTTCAGCCGAGTCATTTCATGGATCGGCAGCTATGCGAGCATCCAATGGAAGGAAGATCCCGCCGTTCCGGATGGCGGGCAGGACTACCCGGACAAAGTTTTACGCGAACCAAAGCGCAACATCCGAGCGTGGCTGCAGGATGGTTCCGAAGACCTCGATCTCCGTTACGGCAATTGGCCTCTTGCGAACTTGCGCATGGCCAACGCTCTAAAGGCTCAGGAGTATGATTTACACTTTAGCTTTGGAAAAGGCACCCACAACTCTGCCCACGGCGCGGCTGAATTCCCAGCGGAGATGATTTGGCTCTGGCGCGACTACGACCCAGAAAAGAACTCGCAAACTTATCAGATCGAGCCATCTGAAAAGTCCAAACCTTTGTTCCGAGTGGCGCTCACGAATCGCGATGCCGAATAGCCTCGACAGTCGCTGCGTGCCCAGTTCAGCGACACATTACGCGGCGCGTTTCTCCACCACGAAAATCTTGTTCACGGTTTTCCATCCGTCCGCGAGCCTTAAAAGAGAAATGTAGTCGGTGTACGTAGACTCCTCGTAAATCTCAACCACCTTCACTGAGGCGGCCTTTCCCGTGACGTCGACCGATCGAATCTGCAGATCGCCTTTCTCTTCCTTTCCTGCGCTTTTTTCAAATCCCTTGTACCACTGTTCCTGGGTCAGTTGACCGAGCTTCGCCATTCTTACGAACAAAAAACAATTTTGCCTCCGGATGAAATGCCCGCTTGAGGCTCTCGATATCGTTGAATTTCAGGCCATGCAGACAGGTCTCTACAGTCTGCCGCACCATTTTTTCTTCCGAGGTTGCTTGCGCCTAGATTCTCAGCGCTCCTCCAGCCGTCAAAAGAACCAACACGAGCAGCAAGCGAGCACGCCGGTGATTCATTTTGTTCTCTGGAACAACAATCGATCGCAATCCTAACTGACAGCTTTTCTAGGTGCACGTATTTTGCACGCGGCGAATCCCTTTTCGCCTCGGTTTGACACTCTCCGGTTGCGCCGATAGTATCAATCGATTGGCGAAATTCTATGAAACTTGCCTATTTTGATTGCTTTAGCGGAATCAGCGGCGATATGACGATCGGCGCTCTCGTTGACGCTGGCTGTAACCTGGAACTGCTGCGGTCCGGCCTAGAAGGCCTGCAGATTTCCGGCTGGACGATTTCGGCTGAAAAAGTCTGGAAAAACGGGATGTCTGCGACGCACGTTCTCGTGGTGACCGAAGACCAGACCAAACACCGCAGCCTCTCGGCCATTCTCGAAATTTTCGAAAATTCACAGCTCTCAGAGTCAGTACGAAAAAGAGCCGCCGCCATTTTTCGCAAACTCGGTGAAGCCGAAGCCTCCGTACACGATGTTGCGATCGAAAAAATTCATTTTCATGAAGTTGGTGCGGTCGACGCCATCGTCGATATCGTCGGCGCGTGCATTGGCTTCGATGCGCTCGGTATTGAGAAGTTCGCTTGCTCTCCGCTCAATGTTGGCGGCGGCACTGCGAAAATGGCTCACGGTATCTTGCCCGTGCCCGCTCCGGCTACCGCCAAATTGTTACAAGGCAAGCCAACCTTCTCAAACGGTGTGCAAAGGGAATTGGTCACGCCCACTGGCGCGGCCATAGTTTCGACCCTCTGCGACACGTTCGGTCCGCAACCACAGATGACCGTTTCCTCAATCGGTTACGGCGCAGGTTCGATCGACCTCGAAGGCCAGCCAAACGTCGTTCGCATCATGATCGGCGAAGCCGCCGACAAGGTTATCGCAGGCTTCGACGAAGAAATTTCTGTCATCGAAGCGAATCTCGACGACATGAATCCGCAAATATACGGATATTTTCTAGAAAAGGCTCTTGCGGCAGGCGCACTCGATGTTTACACAACCCCCGTGCAGATGAAAAAGAATCGCCCGGGTACGCTGTTGACGCTTCTCTGCAAACCGCAGGATACGAACTCGCTCATGTCGTTGGTTTTCGCGGAGACCACCACCTTTGGCGCGCGTACCTATCGCGCCCAACGTCGCACTCTACCGCGCGAATCTGTAAGCGTCCACACGCAATTCGGCGACGTTCGTGTCAAACTTTCTCGCCTGAACGGCCGAATCCTGCACGTGGCACCCGAATTCGATGATTGCCGCAAGCTTGCCGTGGAAAAAAATATTCCGCTGCAGCGCATTTTTAACGAAGCCCTTCGAGCGTACGAGGGACGTTCGTAATTTGTATCTGCAGGGGTGCAGCATGCTGCACCCCTGCTTGGCAGGATTTTACGAATCGATGCTGTCGATCGCTTTTTGCACGATTTTGAGAATGGAAAACTAACGCGCCAATGCCCGGAAAACCCAAATTCTATCTGACGACGCCGATCTACTACACGAACGGCCTGCCCCACATCGGTCATACCTACACGACTGTCGTCGCCGACGTCATTCGCCGTTACAAACGCATGCGTGGCTATGAAGTCGTGATGACCACTGGCACCGACGAACATGGCGTCAACGTCGAACGCGCCGCGAAAAAAGCCGGCGTCCCCGAATCCGAATTCGTTGCCAAGATGGCCGCTGCCTGGCGGAGCCTGTGGGACGAACTCGGCGTTCCCGCTGACGAATTTATCCGCACCACCGATCTTCGCCATGTTCGCACCGTGCAGTGGCTCTTCAAACTGTGCCGAGAGAACGGCTACGTCTACAAAGGGCACTACACCGGCCAATATTGCATTTACGACAACGCTTTTGTGAACGATGCCAAGCCTGGCGACAACTGCCCTGACTGCGGCCGCCCCACCGAAACGATCACCGAAGAAAACTATTTCTTTAAGCTTTCTGCGTTCCAGAGACCGCTTCTCGATTTTTACAAAAAGAATCCTGAGTTCATTCAGCCCGAAAGCCGCAAAAACGAAATCGTCAGTTTCGTTGAAGGCGGCCTGAAGGATTTAAGCATCACCCGTACAACGATCCGCTGGGGCATACCGGTTCCCGGCGAAGAGCCGCATGTTTTTTACGTTTGGTTTGACGCCCTGACCGCCTATCTCAGTGCCGTCGATGGCCCCGAATACGAAAAGCGCGGTATGTGGCCCGCCGATTTGCATCTCGTCGGCAAGGACATCATTCGCTTCCACACCGTTTACTGGCCCGCGTTCCTGATGGCCGCGATGCTTCCTCTTCCAAAACAAGTTTGGGCGCACGGCTGGTTCCTGATGGACGCCAGCAAAATGAGCAAGTCCAAAGGCAACGTCGTTCTTCCTCGCCCGATCGCGAATATGCTCGGCATGGATGCTCTCCGCTATTTCCTGTTGCGCGAAGTCGTCTTCGGCCAGGACGGCAATTTCAGTTATGACGCGCTCGTCACGCGCTACAACAGCGATCTGGCAAATGGTCTCGGAAATCTCGCAAGTCGCACTGCAGCAATGATCGACAAAAACTTTGCCGGCAAGATCCCAAAGGCTGGCAAACTTCTGGCACAGGACGAAGCGCTTGCGCGCGAAACACAATCCGCAAGCGGCGACATTCTCGAGCATTTCGAAAAAATGGAATTCGCTCGCGCCCTGGAGTCGATCTGGGCAGTGGTCGCCGCAGCAGACAAGTACTTGACAAAAGAGCAGCCGTGGGCGCTTGGTGATTCCGAAGGCGATACTCGACGCAAAGCGACAATTCTTTCCACGACAGCCGAACTTCTCCGCATCGTCACTGCGCTCGCTCATCCAGTTCTTCCAGAAAGCACGGCGAAAGTTTGGATGCTGCTCGGCCAGCCCGGTTCCGTCTCCGCCGTTGAACTGGATGGTTTACGCTGGGGACAACTTGCCAGCGGAGTGCAACTCGGCAAAGCGCAAACCCTTTTTCCGCGTGTCGAAAAATCTGAGGCAATCGAGAGGATCGAATCCATGGCAAATGAAGAACTGAATCCACCCGCAGCGCCCGCACCGGCGCCAGTAGCGACACCCACGAGTGGGAGTGCAGCTGCCGCAGCGCCCGCAGCCAGCGAAAAAATCGGCATCGAAGACTTCGCCAAAGTCGAAATGCGTGTCGGTCAAATCAAAACCGCAGAACGAATCGTCGGCGCTGACAAGTTGCTGAAGCTCACGGTAGACATCGGCACCGAAATCCGCCAGATCTGCGCCGGCATTGCGCAGTTCTACGAACCGGATTCGCTGATCGGCCGTAAAGTTGCCGTCGTTACCAACCTCGCTCCGCGCAAACTTCGCGGAGTCGAATCGAACGGTATGATCATTGCCGCCTCCGTCGGCCCCGAAGGCCGCCCAGTTCTGGCGGGCTTCCCCGAAGACGTAGAAGTCGGAGCGAGACTCAAATAGCGTTCGTCTTCAGTTTGCAGTTGTCAGTAGCGGCAACCCTTCCTTCGAGGTGTATACCCGACCGGGGCCATGATTTTACGGATCACTGGAAATTGGCCACTGATTACCATCTTATGGACCTCATCGACTCCCACGCGCACATCGATTTTCCTCAATTCGCTGATGATCGAGAAGCCATGCTCGTGCGCGCTCGCGACGCCGGCGTTGGCACGCTCCTCGCTATTGGTACCGGTCCCGGTCCAGAAAAACTCGACGCCGCTCTCCCATTCGCCGAACAGCACGATTGGATTTACACGAGCGTTGGCATTCACCCTCACGAAGCCAAAGAAGTCACACCGCAACATTTGGACGAACTCGCTCGCCTCGCGCAACATCACAAAGTCATCGCCTGGGGCGAAATTGGCCTCGATTATTTTTACGACCACTCCCCACGCGACGTGCAAGCCACCGTTTTTCGCTCGCAAATGGAGCTCGCCCACACCGCTAAGCTCCCCATCATCATTCATTGCCGCGATGCCTGGGACGACTGCCTTGCGCTCATCGAGCAGCATTGGAGACCTACCGGACTCGCCGGCATCCTTCACTGTTTTACCGGTACGCTCGATCACGCCAAGCGCGGCCTCGACATGGGTTTCCTCATCTCCTTCGCTGGCAATTCCACTTATCCGAAGACGCAGAATATCCGCGAAGTCGCAAAGGAAATTCCCCTCGACCGCATGCTCATCGAAACTGACTCTCCGTTCCTCGCGCCTCAGCCGTACCGTGGCAAGCGAAACGAACCCGCCTATGTCGTGGAAGTGGCCAAAACACTGGCTACTGTGAGAAACTTAGCGCCAGAAGAAATCGCTGCCGCCACCGCGGCTAATTTCAGGCGACTCTTTCGCATCGCCCGGCCAGAGTTCTCTTAGGCCGATGAGTCCCAAGAGCACGCATACACAGGCCGCAAAGCCGGCCCAGGGAGAAGTGCCATCGCGCTTCTGACGGTCAAGGAAATTTTCGATTTGGTTCGCGACGATCTGGTCCTCGTTGAGCAGGAACTCTCCCGCCAGAGTGCCTCCGCGTATCAGCCCGTGGGTGAAATCACCAGCTATCTTCTCGGTGGAGGTGGCAAGCGCCTGCGCCCCGCGCTGCTCCTTCTCGCCAATGCATACGCCGGTGAAAACCGCCCCGGCGCTATTCGTCTCGCGGCCGTCGTTGAACTTCTTCACAGCGCCACGCTTATCCATGACGATGTAATCGACAGTGCGGACACCCGTCGCGGCCGACCCTCTGCAAATTCCCGCTGGGGCAATCATCGCAGCGTTCTCGCTGGCGACTGGCTCTACATGCAGTCATTCCAGATGGCGCTCGAGGAACGCAACTTCCGTATTCTCGATATTCTGATCGACCTCACGCAAAAGATGGTCGAAGGCGAACTCATCCAACTCGCCAAAATCGGCCGTATCGATGTAAACGAAGAAGACGCCCTGAAATTGGCTACTTACAAGACCGCGTGTCTTTTCAGCGGTTGCGCGCGTCTCGGCGCAGTTCTCGGTGGCCTCAGCGGGGCCGAGGAAGAAGCGCTTGCCGACTACGGCCGCTACTCCGGCCTCGCATTTCAAATGGTCGACGATCTTCTCGATTTTACGGCTTCCGCCGAGCAACTCGGCAAGCCCGTCCTCAGTGACTTAAAAGAAGGCAAAGTCACATTGCCTCTCATTTATGCCATGGAAAATGGTCATCGCGATGCCCGCGAACTCGTCGCACGGGTCCTCCAGGAAAAAGATTTCATCAGCGTAAAAGCCGAAACCATTGTCTCTCTCGTTCACGAATCAGGAGCTCTCGAACGCGCGCGCAAGCTCGCTCTCGACTACGCGCGCCGTGCAAAAGAGTGCATTCAGGGTGGCGAGGATTCTGAGTACGCCCGCGCGCTGCTGACGCTTCCAGACTTCATCCTCGAGCGCGAGAATTAGCGGTTCTCCAATGCTGCCGTTCAAGCTCGTTTATCATCCCCGCTACGATTTGAATCTTGGCGCGCACGTCTTTCCCTCGCAAAAGTTCCGTTTGCTGCAGGAACTTCTGCTCCGCGAAAAAATTGCTACTTCGGAAGATATTGTTCAGCCAGACCGCGCCGCGGACGAGGATCTCCTCCGCGTTCACACCCAGGAATGGGTTACCAAACTAAAGACCGGTACGCTCACGGCCAGCGACGTTATGAAGCTCGAAGTGCCATACTCGCCCGAGCTCGCTGAAGCGGTCTGGCTCGCCGCTGGTGGTACGATCCTCGCGGGTCAACTTGCTCTTCGCGATGGCTTTGCCAGCAATCTAACCGGTGGCTTCCACCATGCGCATGCGAATCACGGCGAAGGCTTTTGCGCTATTCATGACGTCGCCATTGCGATTCGTCGCCTGCAGGCCGATGGCCTGATAAAAAAAGCGGTCGTCGTCGACACCGATGTCCACCATGGCAACGGCACTGCCCACATCTTTCGTAACGACGATTCCGTCTTCACGCTTTCCATCCATCAAGAGCATAACTATCCCGCATACAAACCGCCGTCGAGTCTCGACCTCGCACTCGACGACGCCGTCGAAGACGAAGAATATCTCGCCACACTCTTACCAGCCGTCGAGCAGTCGCTCGATGAATTCCATCCCGATATTCTTTTTTACGTTGGTGGAGCCGATCCGTTCTGCGAAGACCAACTAGGCGGCCTTCGACTCACAAAGTCCGGCCTAAAAGCGCGTGACAAAGGCGTTTTCCGTGCTGCACGCAGTCGCAATATCGCCGTGGCCACCACACTCGCTGGCGGCTACGCCCGCCACGTTGAAGACACCGTCCGCATCCACGCAAACACCGTCCTCGCGGCTCAGGAAGTCGCCGGCAAATCTCCCGGCCAATCGCACGCCACCCACGGTTTATGATTCCACTAAGACCTGAACTAGCGATCTTGGTCTGTGCCTATGTGTTGCTAATTCATCGCACGCTACGGCTCGTTCGAAGCCTCTAGCGTTTCACGGGCACCGCCGGTTTTGGAGCGTTTGCCGGTCCGAGCGCCGCCTGTTGAATTGCGTCACTCAACTCCTGCTCAATGGTGTCCGGATCGAATCCATTCGCACGAAACACTACCTTGCCCGCGCGATCCAGGATCAACACAGTCGGAAAAGAATCCACGGAGAACAATTCTTCCAACCCGTCGGCGTAGACCTCACTGGAGCGAGGTTTGCGTTCCGCTAGGTAAGGACCAACCAGCGACTCATCCTCATCGCAATCCGCGGAAAGAAACACTACGTCCGCATTGCCTGCGTAGTGCGCTGCCAGTCTTTCATAAATTGGCTCGAGCGCGTGGCACGGTCCGCACCACGTCGCCCAGAAATTGATCACCAGCACTTTTCCTTTTTGGGCAGAAACCGGATACGCCGTTCCGTCCGGCGCTTTGCGAAGCACAAACCCAAAAGCGTCTTTGACGCCTTCGTTCCGCTTGATCCGTGGCACCACTGACGAGGCAGTCACATCGTCGATTGCCTTCAACAGAAAATCGCCAAGTCCCGCGTCACTTCCGTGCGCAAGGCGCCAGGCATTCCCAAGTTTTTGTCGAACGTCGCGCCGGTTGCTGGATTTAGTAGCGGTATCGGACAGCGCGAACGCCCGCGCATACTGCATTACAGCGCCGCTGTAATTTTTCGCCAGCTCGTCGAATTCACCGAGCTTCAGCGCGGCGCTCGCGTTCGGCTGCAAGTCGTAACTGAGTTCAAAATCCTTCTGCGCCGCGGTCGTATCTTGCAACTGCGCTTCAAGTCTTCCGCGCAACGCCAGTACTGCGGATTCGTCGCGCTTTCTCTGGCCTTCCCATTCCTCACTCGAAACACGCGGCGATTTCGCTAAAAGCGCGGAGCCATTCACCGATTCATACATGCGCGTCGCGTAGGTTACCGCTCGCCGCAGCGCGGCCGTATCTCCTGTTCGTTCGAGCAGCTGAATCGCAAGCAAGGTCATTGAAACGTCTTCAGGCGTCAAAGAAACAATTCTCTCCGCATAATTCGCGGCACAAGCGTCATCGTGAAACTGCATGCACGCTTCGACGAGTGCGCGATAAATCTGCGGCCGTTCCGGCGCATCTGGATATTTTTCCAGGAATGCTTGCAGATTCTTCACCAGCGCTGTCCGGTCATTTCCTGCCTCGGTGATGGCTTTTTGTAGTTCTTCTGATCGCGAGGGAGGCTTTCCTGCGGCCTGTTTTTGCGAAGTCTTTTTATCCGCTGCTTTCTGATTACCGTTGCGCGGCGCTTGCGCAGCCGCCGGACGCGCGAGCATCGCCGACAACAGGCACACTGCAACGGTGATGGACCGCCAGCGGATCATTGCCTGGATTGTATCGCGACGGCCGGAATTAGGAAGTGGGTTGGACCTTGATTCCGCCGGAGGTGGTGTGGATCTCCACTCGGCCGCCGGCATTTCCCACGCGCGCGCGCAAACTGTGCTTGTCCTGATCTTCGATCACGATCGGAATTCCCGCATTGATCTGGCCGGACACCGCTTGCGCCGAAAGATGGAAATTCGCCGAAGGCGGAACGGCAACTTCGACGCTTCCTGAAGTTGTCTTCAGATTCCAATAGCTATTGCTCGACGGATTTCCTTGCACCGACACGCGTCCTGACACGGAACTTGCGTTGACGTCATTCCCGGCTCCGGCCACCTCTACCGAGCCGCTGGTCGTGATCGCTTCGACTCTCGCGCCTGGTTCCGAAATCTTCACTGACCCCGAAATTGCATGAATGCGCACGTCGCCCTTCACATTCGTTACATTCACGCTGCCGGACGCGCTGTTCGCGCGAAAATCGTCACTCAAATCCTGCGCTGTAATTGAGCCGCTCGCTGAATTCACTTGCACGGATCGCTCGATCTTACTCACGTCAATCGACCCGGAAGCGGAGGCAATTTTTACCGGCCCTTGTATGTCGCTGATTGTTTGTCCGCCAGAGGCAACTGTCGTCGTGACCGCCGCGTTTCGCGGCAATTCAATCGTGTACTCGATCGCAACGCCGTTCATCCGGCTCAATTCCTTGCCCACGCGAATGATGTCCGGCTTCCGTTCGATCGGCGGATTTGCCGAAAGCTCTCTGGCCTGTTTGTCCGGATCATTGAACAGAAATCCGTGCGCCCGTATTTCTCCATGAATGTGGACTTTGTTGCTGGCGTTTCCTGTGATGCGTACCGCGCCGCTGGCATTCGCTAGGTCCAGGCGGATTGGCCCGGTGACCTCGTAAGTACGGTCGAAGCTTCCCATCGAGGCCGTGCCCGTTCCGCATCCCGCAAGCAGAACAGCAGCTGCCAAAACGGAGCCCACCATTTTCAAATTGTGTCTGAGCGACATTCTTCCTCCGCCACACCACGTGACATTAGGCTCTCGCGCCGCCGGTGCGCCTTCGCAGCTCCTTTACATATATAGATACGGACGAAACTGGCCCAATGTTCCCGGTGGTACACCGCTCGCCTAACGAACTCGTAATGCTGCGTTTAGCGAACCCTGGCGGTAGCCCTCGAGGTCCAGCGCAACGTAGAGAAACCCAGCTGCCTTGAATTGCTGCGCGATCGTCGTTGCCATCTCCGGCGTCATAGCCAAGGGTAACTCTTCTGGAGCAATTTCGATCCGCGCAAGTTTGTCGTGCAGCCGAACTCGAAATTGCCGGAATCCCAAATCGCGCAGAATCGTCTCTCCGCTTTCCACGAGCGACAGTCGTTCCGGGGTTACCTCCGTTCCATACGGCAAACGAGAAGAAAGACAGGCGGACGCAGGTCGGTCCCAGGTTGGGAGTCCCGCGCGTTGCGAGAGCGCGCGAATGTCGGCCTTGGTCATTTTCACCTCCAACAGCGGTGCCAGAACGTGATGCTCCGCCGCGGCGCGATGTCCCGGTCGAAAATCGCTGGTGTCGTCTGCATTCACGCCATAAGCGATGGCCGTAAATTTGCGCCGCTCGGCGAGTTTGTCCAGTACGTTGAAGAGCTCGTCCTTGCAGTAGTAGCAGCGGTCGCCCGCATTAGCGCGGTACGCTGGATTTTCCATTTCGTGCGTTTCAACAAATTCGTGCCGCACGCCGGTGTGCGCGACGAACTTTTCTAATTCCGCGCGGTCATAAGCCGAATAGCTGGGCGAAATAGCTGTCACCGAAAGTGCTCTGCCTCCAAGCGCTCGATTGGCCGCCCATGCGAGGTACGCCGAATCCGCTCCGCCCGAAACCGCAATCAGCAGGGAAGGTATCTCGGCCAGCCGTGCCAGCAACTTCAATTCCTTGGCCGCAGAATCGGTCTCGCTCTGTTCGGGCTTCCGAATTTGCACAAAGGAGCTCATTGTCAAAAGTATAGCGTAAGGAACCCGCGGCTGGCGTACAGCAATCGCTCTACTTAAAATCGAGCAGCACGTCCACTGTGGCTTTTGCTCCGTCGGGTCGCAACCAGTGGCCCACGCTGTCGTAGTGCACTGGCAAATCGCCGAATATGTCTTTTGAGCGATTCTGTAGCCCGGTCAAAAACTCTTCGTATTTAATCTTGTCGAAAACATCGCCAGCCGCCATCGGAAATGTTCCGCGCACTCGCTGTTCGCCATTTGCAGAAATGCCGGTAATCACCCAACCACCCATGTGATATTGCGAGCCTTCGCTAATCGCGATTTTGTAAGAAACAGTGCGCGCAGCTTCATTGAATGAAGTGTCCGGCTGCACGGTCGCATCGAGATAACCACGACGGCCGTACTCTTCGCGAATTTTATCGAGCGCGGCTTCCACTTCCATTCCGTCCGCGACCGCGCCTGGCTTTAATCCAAAATACGATGCCAACGCAATGGATGAAATGACATTGTTGCCCGACCATTGCACATCGGCAAAGTGATAGACATCACCCGCCGCAATTGGAACGAACACAGGAATTTGATCCGGCAATTTGGCGCTTGGCGCACCACTCAATCGAACTTCAGGCGGCCCGAGCTTTGCCTGCAAATATCCTTGCTTCAAATACACTGGCCGAATCTGCTCCGCAAGAAATAAATCGATGGTCGTTCGCGAATATGGCTTGCCCACAATTTCCGCAAGATGCTGCCGCACCGCTGGGTTTGCAGCCAGAGCCGAATCACTGAAATTCAAGCTCGCGATTTTCAGCCCAGCTCCCTCGACGGAAAATTGCTGAATATTTCCTTCTGCCAGGGGATGAGCCACCACTTGATGCCGCACCGGCAGATCCAGTTTGTGCGCGACGAGCAGCGCATGAATCGCTTCGGAGGCAGTCTCGATCACTCCGCCCGCCTCCGGCAACGTTCCGTCATAGAAGGGAAGTTGCGTGCGAATTGCATCGCTCAATTCCGAATCTCCAAACCACGGAAAATTATCGTAGTAAGCAGGAACGCGCTGCGACTCCGTCAGGTGAAAATTCAGCGTCAGTCCGTCGGTGCGAGTACGAAAATCGTACTTCACCGTGGCGAACAATCCCGTCGCAACCAATTTGTCCGCTGCCTTCTGCAAATCCTCACGTCCAACTTGCGCCCCAACCTGCAATCCCGTCAGCGCCGCAATCTGCGCCTCCGTCAGCTTCTTCTGCCCGTCACTCCGCACCTCCCGCAGCGCGGCTGTCCCGCTCCCCTCCGTCTGCGCATGGCCGAAAGAAACGGTAGCCGTGGCTGCAAGGAAAACCAGGCACGCAAAACTGAAAGCGAGAGGCGTCTTTCGCATAGTTCTATTCTACAGTGACTGATTTGGCGAGGTTGCGGGGTTGGTCCACGTCGCAACCGCGGCGGACGGCGATGTGATAGGCGAGGAGTTGCAAGGGGATGATTTCGAGGAGTGGCACCAATAGTTCGGGAGCGGGCGGCAACTCGATCAGGTGGTCGGACGCTTCGCGAGCAAGGTGATCGTTCTGCGTGACGATGGAGATAACGATTCCGTCGCGGGCTTTCACTTCCTTGATGTTGGATACGCTCTTCTCGTAGAGAGTGACGGAAGCGGGATCGGAATCGTCGCGTGTGGCCAGAACGACGACGGGGAGATTTTCGTCGATCAGGGCGTTGGGACCGTGCTTCATTTCGCCGGCAGGATAACCTTCCGCGTGGATGTAGGAAATCTCCTTGAGCTTGAGCGCACCTTCGAGGGCGATGGGATAGTGAATGCCGCGGCCGAGATAGAGAAAATCGGAGCAGCGGAAAAATTGTCTTGCGAGATTTTCATAGAATCCAGTTTGATCGGCTTGAAGAATGGTTTCGATTTTGTGAGGAATCTTTGTGAATTCCTGGAGAAGATGTTTTGCTGTGTCGCCCGAGAGGGCGCCGCGAACTTCTCCAAGATATGAAGCAAGTAAGACAAGCGCAGTAAGTTGCGAAGTGAAAGCTTTCGTCGAAGCGACTCCGATTTCCGGGCCTGCGTGCGTCAGAATTGAGCCGGCGGCCTCGCGAGTGATCATGGAGCCAAGAACGTTACATATCGCGAGAGTGGGCGAGCCTTTCTGTTTTGCTTCACGTTGCGCGGCGATGGTGTCGGCTGTTTCTCCGGACTGGCTGATGCAGACCGTTAAAGTTTTCGAGTTGAGGATCGGATCGCGATAGCGGAATTCGCTGCCGTAATCCACTTCGACGGGAAGGCGCGCGAGGCGCTCCACCATGAATTTTCCGGCGAGGGCCGCGTGCCAGCTGGTGCCGCAGGCGACGATGCGAACGTTTTTGAATTCGCGGAATTGCTGCTCGGTGATTCCCATGTCGCCGAGATAGATTTTTCCGGTGTCCTGCGAAATGCGGCCGAGAAAAGTGTCGCGGACGGCGCGGGGCTGCTCGAAAATCTCCTTCTGCATGTAGTGCTTGTAGCCGCCCTTTTCCGCCATGATGGGATCCCACGCGACGTGATGCGGTTTGCGCTCGACAGTGTTGCCGTCGTGATCCATGACGCGAACACCTCTTTCGGTGAGGACTGCGATATCGGCATCAACGAGGAAGAACATTCGTCGCGTGTGTTCAAGAAGGGCGGGAATGTCGCTGGCGACAAAATATTCGCCATCGCCGAGACCGATAACCGCGGGCGGGCCACAGCGGGCAGCGACGATTTTATTGGGATCGCTGGTGGAAAGAAAAACGAGCGCGTAAATTCCACGAACCTGCCTGAGCGATGTGCGAACAGCTTCTTCGAGAGGAACTTTTCCTCCGGGGCCCTGCATATTCTTCTCGACAAGATGCGCGACGATTTCGGTATCGGTTTCCGTAACGAATTTGTGACCTTCGCGCTGAAGCTGTTCCTTGAGCTCGAGATAGTTTTCAATGATGCCATTGTGCACGACGACGACTTGTCCGGTGCAATCGCGATGAGGATGCGCGTTTTCCTCGGTGGGACGGCCGTGCGTAGCCCAGCGAGTGTGTCCAATACCGTAAGTTCCTTCGATCGGAGATTTCTGAATGGCCTCTTCGAGATTGCGAAGTTTGCCGGAGGCGCGACGGACTTCGAGTTTGCCCGCGGAATCGACGACGGCGATACCGGCAGAGTCGTAGCCGCGATATTCGAGTTTGCGTAGCCCTTCGATGATGACAGGAACAACTTTTTTGGGGCCAATGTAGCCCACGATTCCGCACATGCGGGAAGTCTCCTGAAACAGTGTTCTAGAAGCGTAGCATGCGAGACAAAAGGGCTGGCATATTCAAAGACCGAGTGACGCGAATTCTGACAGGGCCCTCATCAAAAGCGCCGTCAGTCGACGATCTCGAAGCGATATTCCTCAATGACCGGATTGGTGAGGACTTCCTTGGAAATTTTCTCGAGCTGCTTCTGGGCCTCGTCGCGGGACCAGCCGTCGAGATTGAGAACGAAGAATTTGCCCTGGCGAACGTCGGTGATGGCGCCATAGCCAAGACCGGAGAGGGCGTGGTGGATTGTTTGACCCTGGGGATCGAGAACGGTGCGCTTTGGCATCACCCAAACGTGAGCTTTCATAAGAAAAGTATAGCAGGAGGCGCAAGGGAGTTGATTGAGGTAGGGGGCCCGCCCACGGTGCGGGTCGATTTCGTGCGAAGTTCAAGTCGTACCTGTGGAGCGTACCGGGAGCGAGGGTTACCCACCCCATTTCGCGTAAGAGCGGCAAATACGGGACTTATTTCTTCAAGAGGGAAAAGAGTGGGTGAAGAGTGAAAGAGTGAGGAAGAGCAATGGGTGGATCCAAGGAGAGTAGCGGGAACCGGCAGGCTGGCGGGAAAGGGCGATTTCATTTCATATGGAAGGTTGCCTGGAAGGAAGTCATCAAAGAGGTATGCAGGGAAGGGCTGAAAATGAGATGGGAATGGCGGTTTCGCACATTGAGTGAAGTGACAGATGGTTGACGGTTGATGGGGCGACGCAACGTTGTTGAGAACGGCGTCTTTGGGCATTTCCAGGACGGTATTCAACCTGACGGTGCGATCGTGGATCGAATCGAGAGTCGAGGTTCCTTAGCTGTTCAGTGAGATTGGCCAGAGAGAGGCTGATGCGGCTACGACGAAGCCCATGCGGTTGTAGATGGCGGCAGCGCGGGTATTGGTTTTGCTGACGTGGAGGAAGGATTTTAGGCCGGCGCTTGCGTGATCCTTGAGAAGGCGATTCATCAGCAGCCTTGCGTAGCCTTTGCCAGTGTGTGCGGGATGCGTGCAGACCGCGCTAATTTCGCTGAGGCCCGGAACGGCCAAGCGCTCGCCAGCCATGGCGACGAGTTCGCCATTGACGCGAATTCCGTAGTAGGCGCCCATTGCGTTTGTGCGCGGGCGGAAGAAGCCTGGAAAAGCGAGATCCGTGAGCGCGACCATCGCGGGTGCGTCTTCGGGTGTCATTCGCAGAATCTGCACTTCGCTGGCTTTCGCTTCGCATGGCGGAGGCAAGGGAAAGAGCATCTGGAAACAGTGAAGAGGCGGACCTACGTTGAGTTTGCGAGTGGGTTGTGGCTGTGGGCCAAGCAGATAGACGCGCTCGCCTGGAGCGAGCAACTCTTCGAGCGGTGACAGATCGCAATGACTGTTATCCGCGAGTGCGGCCAAGGGGACAACGTCTGCGGGGTAGCGAACGGCTGTACTTCCGGCTACTGCAAAGTGTGAATGTACGGTGTGAAGAGCATTCCAGACGAGATTGTGAAAAAGGCCGTCAGTCATATTTTTCAATCGAGATTGGATTACGGAGATAGGCCCCAGATGGATTTCTCGGTGTGCAACTCGTGGTCCACGCACCTGAAAGGATACTAGATGGAATGCGGAAAAGCGCTCAGGAAGGGAATTTGAAATTGAGACGGGGATCGCAAAGTTTACCGAGCGACTTTATCTCTCGCGCCTAGACCGGAGGGCGAGGAATTCGCGGAACGCTGCCCGGAACCTGAGGGTGATTGAGTTCCAGCAAGACTCGGCGCGGAGGAGGAGACGGCTGCAGGTAGATTGCTTTTCGCAAGTGGAATGGTCACTCGGAGGAGCGCACCTTGCTCTGGTGATTCGAGGTCCAGTGTTCCATCCATATCCGCGATACGTCCGCGCATTCCGCCGAGGCCAACTCCGGCCGGCGCTCCACTGGTCTTAAAATTTTGCAGGACAGATTCGGGAATTCCTTTGCCATAGTCTCTGAGTGTCATCACGATGAAGCCGGACTGTGCCGCGACAACCACGTCAGCCTTATTACTGCCAGAATGGCGGTGAATGTTGGTGAGACCCTCCTGCAAGACGCGGAAGAGCGTTAATTCCAGTTCTCTCGGAAGCTTCAGGTCGGCCCGTATATCGAGACACAAATTATTTGTATGTGTGGAACGGAGAAAATTAGCCGACCGATTTCGCGGCAGCGGCCTGCCGGAGCGAGCTCAGTGCGCTGGCTTCATCCGGCACAATGTCAAACACACGATCCAGCTTTGTAATCCGCAACAAATGGTGGACGCTAGCGCTCGGATTCACGAGCTTGAGCTGGCCGCCACGGCTGCGAATGGACGCATGAGACCGCACGAGTTCGCCTAGCCCAGCGCTGTCGATGAAATCGACGCCCTCCAGATTCAGCAGGATGCGATTGTGCCCGTGCTCCAGAAAATTGCGAACCGTTTCGCGCAGCATGCCAGTTCCTTCGGCAAGCGCGATTTTGCCAATGATATCGGCGACCACGGCGCCATTCGCCTGCCGTGAAGTGACGGTGTTCTTCGCGGTAACACGTCTCTCCATACTTAAGCCGAGCTCATCCAGGATTTTACAAGCGCTGGAGGCGACTTGGGACGACTCCGTGCGGACCACGATGACAGAGTGGCCTTCCTTTAGGACCCGGCGAAAAAACTCTGAGTCTTCCGAAGAACCGACACCGGAGGAAGGTGTGGGAGCATCGGGGTCGTGGGCGACGCCGGCTCCGATGGCGGCACCTGTACCCGCACCGACTGCGCCGACCAACGCGGCGGCGCCGAATCCCAGGGCAAAAACCGGACCGAGACCTGGAATCGCGAGGAGCGTTGCGGCGGCAACACCTGCCGACATGCCCGCGGCACCTCCAACGAAACCGCCTGCGTACGCTCCAAGCTGTTTTCCCATGCTTTGAGCTTCGCTCTCCGAGCGTGTGAGGTAGATGATTCGATCCTCCGGGACGTGACGCTCCAGCAAACTCTTTACGGCCTCTTCGGCGCGCTCACGCGCAGCGAATACTCCTATGGCGGTTTCCATGAGAGGCTCCTGTTCCAGTGCTGACTTCCTCGGCCGAGTGCAAAAGCGCGGTCAAAGAGTCATGACGTTAGAATGTGGAAAAAAGCGGGGCCCGAAACGGATTGGACGACCGGTAGGAGTTGGACTGATTACGGACAAACGTCAGATAAAAGATGCCAGAGACCCGAGTCCAGCAAACGGCCGGTTCGCCAAGTCTTATTGAAACAGCGCGAGTCTACGCTTGGTTATAGAACAGTTCAAGCGCAATGTTGACGATGAATAGATGCAGTTGGGTTGAGCTACATGGAACACAGACTGGTTTTGTGCCACCGGAGGAGCGGCGGCGTTCGCTGATTCAGGATTCAGGGGAAACTGGAGTGAGTTGGACGAGGAAGGATTGGCGGGCAGGATCGGAAAGGAAGGATTGCTCGAAGGCGGTGCGGTTGATGACGAGGAGGTCGTCAAGCGAAAGCCCCATTTGGAGGGCAGCAGAATATTCGTCCAGGAGAGTGGTGTGAAACATGGCGGGATCGTCCGTGGAAAGGGTGACTGGAATGCCGTGACGAAAGAATTTTGGAAGCGGATGCTGCGAGAGATCGGAAGTGGCGGAGTTGAGCTGGATGTTGAGGGCGTTGGTGCGGAGGTTGCTGCTGGGGCAGATTTCGAGAGGGATTTTGCGCTCGGCGAGAGTGTTCATTAGGGCGGTGCTGCGGAGGGCGGCGATGCCGTGGCCGATGCGTTCGGCGTGAAGGATGTCGATGGCATCTTTGATTTGTTCGGGGCCGCCGGTTTCGCCAGCGTGGGCAAGAAGATGGAGGCCGTGTTCGGCGGCATAGGAGTACGCGGAATGGAATTCGGAAAGGGGAACGGAGAGTTCGTCGCCGCCTAAGCCGAATGCGACGACGCCTTCGTTGCGGAGATCCGCGGCCATGCGGGCGACCTCCATCGCGGGAGCGGAGCCGAACTGGCGGACTGCGTCAAAGATGAATTGGGTTTGAGGACCGGTTCCCGATTGGGCGCGGCGGTGAAAAACGTCGCGGAGTGCTATGAAATTAGCGGTCACGTTTTGTTTGCGGAGAAGCATGACTCCGGCGGAGAGTGTGATCTCGGCGTAGACAATTCCTTGCTCGTGGAACGCTGCCGCGGCGTCTTCTGCGAGGAGAGCGTAGTCTTCCGCCTCGCGCAGGAAGGAGGTGGCCCATTTGTAAAGTTCGAGAAATTGCGTGAAGTTGCGAGTGTTGTAACGGGAGTGGACTTCGTTCCAATCGACAGGGACAGAATATTTCTGTGCAAGTGACAGTATGCGATGAGGGAGCAGTGTCCCTTCGAGGTGAAGATGGAGTTCGGCCTTTGGGAGCTTACCGAGGAGAACTTTGATTTCGGAGTCGGAGGTCACGAGCATAGTTTAGCAGGCAGAAGAGAGGCCAAAAGTGACGCCGAGGCAGTGAGAAAGACCGTAGTCCGCAGGCTGAGCAATTAATGGGGGAGTTGGGGTTGGCCGGCGTTTTTCCAGGCGGTAAGCCAATAGGAGCCGACGTCGGTGGCGGCGTCGGAGATTTGGCGGATGAGGACGGCGCCAGCTTGATTGTAAAAGTGGTCGTAATACTCGTCGGTGTAGGCGTTGAGGCCGCGGCGGGCGTCGCGATCAGCGTAGAGAATGGTTTCAAGCCAACTATGTGAACTTAGGCAAGCTTCGAATGCGTGGTCGGTGGGGTCGGCGATAAAGACGGCGTCGTTGGGACGCATGAAGAAGAACGAGGAGTAGCGGTCGACGAGCAGAGCGCCGAATCGCTCGTTGATGCCTTTTTGACCGGTCAGGTGGCCGTCCATGTTGTCGGTGGTATTGAAGGGGTCATGTGCGGCAGCGACGTAGCTCGCGAGGACTGCGGCATAGAGTTTTGCGTCCTCCCATCTTCCGGCGTGCATGGCGTCGGTGAGTTTCGCGCTGTAAACGCCAATCTGCCAGGGAAGAAGACCGTTGGATTCGAGCTTGGACCTGCCGAATTTGGTGACGGCGGTTTTGTAGTCGCGCGGCAGGAGTTCGAACGGGAAGCGGCCATATTTTTCGAGATAGAGAAACTGATTCTTGCGCTCGGCTGGAGTTTTTTCGACGGTGACGAGCGGATCGTTCACGTGATTGAGCAAATCCGTGCGGCTGCCATCGAAGAATGGGCGGAGGTCCGCGGGCAGAGTGTCAATGGCGCGATTGACGATGAGTTTGTTGGCGTTATTGCCCCAGGGAAAAGCCACGGATGGAAAAATGGCGGACGCGAACGCAATTCCGAAAAGGCTGAGAATTTGGAACCGTCGGGACATTCCGAGCGAGCCTCGTTAGTTTGATTCTTCCAACCGCAGCGTGCTGCGCTTGCGGCTATAGGTGAAGTAAATCACAAGTCCGATGAGAAGCCATACAAAGAAACGAATCCAGTTCATGATCGGGAGTCCGGCCATCAGAAGCAGGCAGGTAAGAATCGTGATGATGGGCGCGATGGGACCACCGGGCGCGCGGAAGGCACGGGGACGATCGGGCTCGCGATAGCGAAGGATGAGGACGCCTGCAGCGACAAGAGCGAAGGCGAAGAGTGTGCCGATATTCGATAGATCGGCGAGCGTGCCGATGTCGAGCAGGCCGGCAGGGATCCCGACGAGGAAGCCGGCGATCCAGGTGGAAAAGTCCGGCGTGCGATAGCGGGGGTGCACGCGGCTAAAGATTTTTGGGAACAGGCCGTCGCGGGACATCGCGAACCAGACGCGGGCTTGTCCGAGTTGGAAGACGAGTAGCGAGGAAATCATTCCCATGAGCGCCCCGAGAAGAACGATCAGGCGGACGCTCGAGAAGTGAAGCTTCTTGAGAGTGTTGACGACCGGCGCGGCATCGTCACGCAGAGTCTGCCAGGGTACCAAACCGGTAAGTACCACTACGACGGCGATGTATAGGATTGTGCAAACGAGAAGTGTGGCCATGATGCCGATGGGTAAGTCGCGCTGCGGTCGATAGCATTCTTCGGCGGCGGTGGAGACGGAATCGAATCCGATATAAGTGAAGAAGACGATAGAGCCGCCGGTGAGAATGCCGGGCCAGCCATTCGGCGCGAATGGATGGTAGTTCGCTGGATGAATGAAACGAGACGCGAAGCCGACGAACACGAGAATGGCGATGATCTTGAGAAGCACCATGATGTTGTTGGTTTCGGCGGATTCGCGAATCCCGCGGACCAAAACTACACTGAGCAGCATGACGATGATGAAAGCCGGCCAATTGAAGCCGAAGTGCCAACCGGGACCGTAGAGCATGTTGCCGGCGAGGTCGCTGAGTCCGCTGGGCAAGTACGCGGGAGAAATCCATCGCGGATTGGGGTGGACGCCAAACCAGTCGAGAAGATCGACCATGTGGGCGGAGAAACCTACACTGACGGCCATGTTGGAGACCGCGTATTCGAGGATGAGGTCCCAGCCGATGATCCACGCGATGAGTTCGCCCATGGTGGCGTAGGTGTAAGTGTAGGCGCTGCCGGCGATTGGAATCATTGCCGCAAGTTCGGCGTAACAGACGGAGGCAAATGCGCAAACGATCGCAACCAGAACAAAAGAGATGGCGATGGCGGGCCCGGCTCCGGGACGGCCGAACGACTTGGAATGGTAGATAAGGTACTGAAGAAGCGGAGCGTTCAGTACAGAGGAAACTTCAAGCTTTTGTCCGGCGATGGCGGTGCCAATGATCGTGAAGATGCCCGAACCGATGACGGCTCCGATGCCGAGGGAGGTCAGGCTGAGCCAACCGAGAGATTTTTTCAGCCGAATTTCTGGGTTTTCCGCATCGGAGAGGAGTTTATCGATGCCTTTGCAGCGGAAGAGCGGTGATGATGCCACCCGGGCGCTCCGATCGAATCCGGCAGCGACGAAGAGCGCCGGAAACGCGTATAGGGATTGAAGTGCGGGAGAGAATGTACCGCGGGAGGCGGACGAGACGCAACCGAGGCCGGAAAAGAATTCCAGGGTATAAAGCAAAAAAGGTGTTTCAGACTTGCTGAAGCTGCGCGTAGCGTTCGACGAATTTTTTCGTGCCGCGACCGGGAAAAGTGACGGAGAGGCGGCGGTCGTCTTCGTCGCCTTCGACGCCGACAATGGTGCCAACGCCGTATTCGGGATGGCGAACTCTTTGGCCGAGCAGGGGATTTGCATCCGCATCGCGGCGGACCGGCGGACGGCCGAAGCTTGACGTGGGGCTTGGGCGCTGCGGTTGGCGCATGGCAGGCACTGGCCCGCGGCGCACGCGCCGCAGAAATTCTTCCGCGGAGTAGGAATATTCGGGATCGGGTTCGTAGCGGCGCGTTTCACCGATTTCGGCCATGGAGCCGCGCACAGTGTCCACAAGTTCGCTAGGAATCTCCGCGAGGAATCTAGAAGGCTCCGAAGCGCGGAGTTGCTGTTCGTTGCCGAAGACACGGCGATAAACGGCGCGAGTGAGCGTAAGCGTTTTGCGGGCGCGAGTCATTCCGACGTAAACGAGGCGGCGTTCTTCTTCCACGCCCTTCTCTTCATTGACGGAGCGGCCGTGTGGGCAGATGCCTTCTTCCATTCCTGTGAGAAAGACGTGATCGAACTCAAGTCCTTTGGTGCTGTGAAGAGTGATAAGCGTAACACCGGGTTTGCCTTCGAAAGAATCGGCATCGCTGACAAGCGCGGCGGCGTCGAGGAAATCGCTGAACGATTCGCCGGCATCGGTGCTTTCGGCAACGGCGCGCGTGAGTTCTTCGAGGTTCTCCATGCGCGCGACATCTTCGGGAGTGTTGCGATCACGAAGCATCGCCATGTAGCCTGTTTCGTCCAGGACAAAGCGAATGAAATCGGCGGGTTCTTTTTCCGTTAGTGCGGATTGGATGCGGGAAATGAGATCCATGAATGCGCGAAGTGGAGCGACGGCGCGTCCGGCGGCGGTTGCGGTGATCAGATCTTCCATCGCGTTCCAGAGGGACATACTGTTCTTGCGGGCGGCATCGCGGAGCGCTTCGAGAGTGGTTTTGCCGATGCCGCGAGGAGGAACGTTAAGCACGCGAAGGAAAGCGATGTCGTCTTCGGGATGCATGGCGAGACGAACATAGGCGAGCGCGTCCTGCACTTCCGCGCGTTTGTAGAAACTGAAGCCGCCGACGAGTTTGTAGCGAATGCCGCGACGGCGGAAAGCTTCTTCAAAGGCACGAGATTGAAAGTTAGTGCGGTACTCGACTGCGCAGGTCTGCGCCGAGTCGTCCTCGAGCAATTTCTGCAATTCTCCTGCAACGAATTCAGCTTCGCCTTGTGCATCGCGCGCTTCAAGATAGCGAAGGTTCGCTCCGGCTGGCTGTTCGGCGCGAAGAGTCTTGCCGAGGCGGTTGGGATTGTTTTTCACGACGGCGCCCGCGGCATCGAGAATGCTTTGTGTCGAGCGGTAATTTCGTTCGAGGCGGATGATTTTCGCGCTGGGAAAGTCGCGCGAAAAGCTCAGAAGGATGGAAACGTCCGCGCCGCGCCAGCGGTAGATGGACTGGTCTTCGTCGCCGACAACGCAGATGTTCTGGTGCCGGCCGACGAGTAGGCGGAGAAGATCGTATTGGACGCGGTTGGTGTCCTGATATTCGTCGACGTGTAGGTATTGAAAGCGACGCTGCCACTTTTCTCGGACAGTCGCGGAATCGCGCAAGAGTTTCGCGGAACGGAGCAGAAGATCGTCAAAATCGAGGGCTTGGCTCTGCGCGAGGATTTTTTCGTACTGGGCATAGATGTCGGCGGTGTGACGGGCATCCGGCGAAAAGGCTTCGCTTCGCAGCATTTCCGGAGTTTTGGCGTGGTTTTTGGCAAAGCTGATCTGGCCGAGAATGCCACGTGGCTGGAGTTCGTCATCCTCGAGATTGAGCGTACCAATTGCGAGTTTCACAGTTGCGACTTGGTCGTTGTCGTCGAAGATGGAGAAATTGTTAGGAAGCCCGGCGGAGGCAGCTTCGCGGCGAAGCAGGCGCGCACACAGCGAATGGAATGTTGAGAGCCAAGGGCGTTCTGGAGGAACTCCAGCGCGAAGGAGCAGGTCGGAGACGCGATTCTGCATTTCTTCCGCGGCTTTGTTGGTGAATGTGACGGCGAGAATCGATTCGGCGGGTACGCCGCTCGCGATGAGCTTGGCCATGCGAAAAGTGATGGCGCGCGTTTTGCCGGTACCGGCTCCAGCGAGGATGAGGATTGGACCTTCAGTAGTTTCGGCGGCGAGACGCTGTTCCGGATTTAGAGAGTCGAGAAAGTTTTGCATGAGTTTGGAAAAGAAAAATGTTGACACTGCAATGTTAGCCGACGGTGAGAGGCTGCGCAAATTTTGGAGCGACCCGGCCAGCGATTTGAGTTAACAATTAGGAAAAAAACAGGCTCGTGAATTGTGAATCAGCGAGAGGCCGGGTGACTGAGATCGATGTCGAAATACATCAGGCTGCGATTTTTTTCAAGAGAGAGAAGATCGGGGATGTATAAGTGCGCGTTGGAGAGAAGATCGAATTGGTTCTGAAGGTCAAAGTAGAGTAGACCTGCGATCGTGGAGTGTGGAGCCACAACGCTGGCGTGCAAACCGGCGTCCTCGGCAAGTCTCCTAAATTCTTCCCAATGTTTGTCTCGGCCGCCGGGAGAGGTGGGTATAGGAATTGGGAGGCGCGGCTTGGAAGCGCCTTTGAGCCTCGGATGGAGCACAGCATCCGCGAGCTGCTCTGAAGAAAGCGCAGGGAGGTCTTGGCGATTGTTGTCTTCAAAAACAAGATTGAGGCGGATCCGTTGCAGGCCGATCTTGATGCTTTCGTCAGAATCATTGCGAAAATTGACTTTGATTGCGAGCACGCCAGCACCGTAGGGGGACTTTTTTGGGAACGTTGATTTGTAGCGCTCGGCGGAAAGCCACGGTTCTGCGGCAACCGTGAGGCCGTCGTGAGAATCGAGCGCTGAGGTTGTGAGCGGCGTGGATAGGGATTGCTGCTGAATTTCCGTGTGCGATAGCGCCGGAAGAGCGACCAGCACAAGCGGGATAAGGAACGCAAGTGGTGAGCAGCGAACACTCGTTATCCAGTTATAATAATCTTTTTGCATCTCGACGTCTTCGATTCCTGGGGAATGTGCAGGGTTGTCCTGCACCCTGCGGGTCAGACCGGAGCCTTGCTGAGTGTATCTCGTTTATAGCCTTCTGATGGGGCTCGCTGCGATTTTGTTGACGCCGTATTGGCTGATCCAGGGCATCCGACACGGCAAATACCTCTCCAATTTAAGAGAACGGCTGGGGCTATCGTTTCCGGCTCTTGAAAAATTGCCATCCACGAAGACGGGCGCGATTTGGCTGCATGCGGTGTCGGTCGGCGAAGTGCTCGCGGGTGTGACCCTTGCGAAACGATTGAAAGAAGAGTTTCCGGAGAGCCCGCTTGTGGTGTCGACGACTACTATCACAGGGCAGTCATTGGCCAAGGAACGGATACCCTTCGCGGATGCGGTGATGTATTTTCCGCTGGATTGGGCATTTTGCGCCAAAAGAGCCATTGCAACCGTGCACCCCTCGATCGTCGTGGTGCTGGAAACTGAGATCTGGCCGAATTTTTTGCGCGAAGCTTCGAGCAGGAACGTGCCCGTGGTTTTTGTAAGTGGGCGAATTTCGGACCGCTCGTTTGCGCGGTCACAGTCGTGGTTGAGCGTTGCGGGATTTTACCTGCGGCCGTTTTTGAAGGATGCACTTGGGCGAGCAGCCGGCTTCTGGATGCAGAGCGAAAAAGATGCGGAGCGCGTGAAGGCACTCGGCGCTCCGCCGGGAAAAGTGAAAGTCGCCGGAAATCTGAAATACGATTTGGAAGTGCCGAAGAGCACGCCGCTGGCTGAGTGGTTGGAAGCGGAACTTGCAAGAAGCGGTCGACGACCATTGATCGTCGCGGGAAGCGTGGTGGCGACCGAAGAACCTTTGGCGCTGATTGCATTTGGAGTGGCGCAGGGAGAGTATCGCAAGGCATTGATGGTGTTGGCGCCACGCAAGCCGGAGCGGTTTGATGCCGCGGCAGCGTTCATCACGGAATCGCAGCGGAACTACGTCCGACGAGCAAGTTTGAGTGTTCCATCACCTTCCGGACAGATGACTGGTGGAAACGAAACACAGATCGCGGATGATGTGACGGTATTGTTGCTGGACAGCATTGGAGAGCTTGCTTCGCTATACAGGCTGGCGGATGGAGTGTTCGTAGGCGGATCGCTGGTGGAATCTGGCGGACACAATATTTTGGAGCCGGCGGCGTTCGGAAAGGTGGCGGTATTCGGCGAGTCGATGGAGAATTTTGCGGAGATTTCCGAACGGTTCGTTGCGGCTGGCGCCGCGCTGCAAGTAGGGAGCCCCGAGGATGCGGGCGTGTCTTGGATTGAGTTGCTTAGAGATCCGGAGCGGAATCGGAGGATGGGCGAAGCCGCGCGGCGATTGGTGGATGAGAGCCGTGGCGCGACTGACCGCGCAATGGAAGCGATTCGGACGTATATTGCGAAGGAGCAGAAGTCAAAGTGAATGAACTTACCGCTGCCAATCCGGCTGCTTCTTTGGCCATTTTCAGTTGTGTATGGCATGGCCGCCCGGTTGCAGGCGTGGCTGTACGCGCAGGGCATCTATTCCGTGAAGCGCTTGAATGCACCCGTAGTCAGCGTGGGAAACCTAACCGTCGGAGGCACGGGAAAAACTCCCATGGTGCTTTGGTTGGCGGAGAGATTTCTTGCGGAGGGAAAGCGAGTGGGAATTCTCAGCCGCGGCTATCGAGGGTCTGCCGGGACCAGCGATGAAATAGAGATGTTGAAAGAGCGGCTTGGAGATCGAGTTGTTTTTGGGGTTGGGCCAGACCGTTACGTTGAAGGGCGGCGTATCGAGTTGGAGTACCCAATCGACGTGTTCTTGCTGGATGACGGATTTCAACATCTGCAATTAGCTCGCGATGCGGACATCGTTCTGGTGGACTCGACGATTTGTCATTCCGAAGGATGGTTCCTGCCAGCTGGCAGCATGCGGGAGGCAGTTTCGGCACTGCGCCGTGCAAGTGCAGTGGTCTTAACGCGAGTACAAGAGGCGGGTCCTGATCCCGCGTCAATCAAAGCTATTCAAGAGGTCGCAGACTTGCCAACTTTTTCAGCTGAAACCAAACTTCTTGGCTACCGATGCGTTAGCGATAGCCAGGACGAAGATGTAAAAAGAGATGAATTGCTACCTCAGCCGGTATTTGTGTTCTGCGGAATCGGGAACCCCGCAGCGTTCTTTGGTGATGTGAAGAGATGGGGCATGGACGTCGCTGGACAAAAGGTGTTTAGAGACCACCATTCCTACAGCGCTCGGGATGTGAGAATCTTGGAAGACCACGCGCAGCGGGCCGGAGCGAAGGCGCTTCTTACGACTGAAAAAGATACGCAGAATCTTAAAGGTCTACATTTTTCGAGGGTACCGCTTTATTGCTGCAGGATTGCGCTAGAAATCCGAGATGACAAAAAGCTGGGTGCGCTCCTTAATGAAAAACTTTCATCGCGAGCGGGATTCGTCGCATGAAGTTGCTTATTCGGGCGACGAACTGGGTGGGGGACGCGATCATGGCGTTGCCTGCGTTACAAGCAGTTCGAAATAAATTTCCGGCGGTACAGATTTCGATTCTGGCATTGCCATACGTGGCCGATATTTATCGCGGGCAGGGCATTGCGGATGAGTTGATTCCATACGACCGAAACGGAGAACACAAGGGCATAGGTGGGAAGGAGAAGTTAGCTGATGTGTTGAGGTTAAAAAAGTTTGACACCGCACTGCTGTTGCAGAATGCGTTTGAGGCTGCGTGGATCACTTGGCGCGCGGGGATACCAGAAAGAATTGGCTACAATCGAGATGCCCGTGGAGTTCTGCTGACAAAGCCGATTCGGGTGCCGACAGCTGGGGAGATTCCTGCGCATGAGAAGTACTACTACCTTGAGTTATTGAAGCGTGCGGGATGGATTGATGCGTTGCCAAAGATCCCGGAAGTCTCCCTGCACGTGTCGGAGGAAGAGTCGCGTCACGCCGAAGCGAAATTGCAGAGTTTCGGTTCGCAGGCGAGAGCTGTTCGGATTGCAGTAGCGGCGGGGGCCTCGTATGGTTCGGCAAAATGCTGGCCGCCGGAGCGGTTCGCAAAGGCGATTAACCAACTGTTGAAGGAACGAAAGGCTGAAGTGATTTTGTTTGGAACGCCGGCGGAAGCTGGAGTTTCTGCTGCGATTCAGGCAGGACTCGATCAATCGGCGCTGGATTTAACGGGAGCGACTCAGATCGCGGAATTGCCTGCATTGCTCTCGCGCTGCACCGCATTCTTGGGAAACGATTCAGGGGCGATGCATGTGGCGGCTGCCGTAGGGTTGCCGGTGGTGGCGGTGTTTGGGCCGACCGATCCTGAGGGAACGGCGCCGCTAACGCCGCGTTGCACAATCGTTCAGGAAAGGCCGTATTGTAGCCCCTGTTTTTTGCGGCGATGCCCGACAGACCACCGTTGCATGACGGCGATTGCGCCCCAGAGAGTGAGCGAGGGGATTGTGAAAGCATTGGCGGAGGTGTCTGTTGGCTGAACGCCAGGCTGCACGCCGGCCGGCAGTTTTTCTGGATCGTGATGGCACCGTAACGGAGGAAGTTGGCTACCTAAATCATGTGAGCCGTTTTCGGTTGCTGGCCGGCGTCGGCGAAGCGATTGGGCGATTGAATCAAGCTTCGGTGCCGGTGATTGTTGTGACGAATCAATCCGGAGTTGGACGAGGGTATTTTCCGGAGCAGCTTGTTCGCGACGTCCACGAGCGCCTTAAGATGGAACTTCTGAAGGTCGGGGCTCGGCTCGACGCCGTGTATTATTGCCCGCACGTCTCCGCGGACGAGTGCAACTGTCGCAAGCCAAGAACGGGAATGCTTGAACAGGCAGCGCGCGAACTGAGACTGGATCTGAAATCATCGTTTGTTGTGGGAGACAGGCACAGTGACGTCGAACTTGCGCATCGTGTGGGTGCGCGGAGTATCTTGGTGCGCACGGGGTACGGAGAAGGCGAGCTCGCGTGGCATGCGAAAAATTGGCCGAGGCAGCCAGAGGTTGTGGCGGCGGACCTGTTCGACGCAGTGAACTGGATTCTGAAGGAAATTCAACGATGACCGTTAAGCGAACTAGCGCAGCGGAGAATTCCGTGGATTTGGCGGCGCTCGGCGAGATTGTCGAGCGATTCGCCGGAAAGCGAATAGTTTTGTTCGGCGACTTCGTTGCCGATGAGTTTCAGTTTGGAGAGATTTCGCGAGTGTCGCGGGAAGCGCCGGTGCTGATTTTGCGTCATCGCGGAACGAGTGTGGTGCCAGGAGGCGGCGCCAACGCGGCGAATAATCTTGCGGCGCTGGGTGCGAAGGTTTCTCCCGTGACTGTCGTTGGTGAGGATGCCGCGGGTACGGCGCTCGTGGAGTATTTTCGTACGATTGCTGCGGATTCGAGCGGAATCATTCGCGCAAAGAATTGGACAACGCCGACCAAGACGCGATTCCTCGCAGGATGGGCGCACACGGTGGCGCAACAGGTGCTACGGGTGGATCGCGAGCCGGCTTCGCCGCCTTCGGAGAAAATACTGGCCCGGCTTACCGCGAAATTGCGAATGAAATTGCGTTCCGCGGACGCAATGGCGGTCTCCGACTATGGATTTGGCGTCGTTTCGCCAGCGGCCGTGAAAGACGCAACGCGAGTTGCAAAGGATAGGCCCGTGACTCTCGATGCGCGGTATGGGATCGATGCTTATTCAAACTGCGGAATTACGGCGGCGACGCCAAATGAGGCGGAGCTTGAAGCTGTGCATCACACGAATATAGGGCGCAACATGACGGAGCTGGAGCGCTGTGGCAAAGTGACACTGAAAAAGATGGGTGCGCAAGCCCTGCTCGTAACCCGCGGAAAAGACGGGATGGCGCTGTTCGAACGCGGGCGCAAAACGTCCACGCAGATTCCGGTCCACGGAAGCGACCAGGCGGTCGACGTCACAGGTGCAGGCGATACCGTGTTGGCGGCCTATACGCTGGCGGTGGCGTCGAGTGCGTCTGCGCTGGAAGCTGCGCAGATTGCAAACATCGCGGGCGGTCTCGTCGTGATGAAGCGTGGCACTGCCGTTGTGACGCGAGGCGAGTTGCTTGCAGCCATTCGCGCTGAAGTATCCGGCGGTGCTAGCTGAGACATGCGAGCGGCCGACGCAAAATTGATCGAACGCAAGGATTTGCCGCGGATTGCGAAGGAATTGCGCGAGCAAGGCAAGAAAATTGTGCTCGCGAACGGGTGCTTTGACATCCTGCACGTAGGACACGTGAGGTATTTGGCGGGCGCTCGCGCTGAGGGAGATGCTCTTGTGGTGGGAGTGAATGCCGACGCCGGAGTGAGTGGTCTGAAGGGCCCGGGTCGCCCGGTGTTGAACGAGCGCGCTCGCGCGCGGTTGGTTGCGGCGCTTCGCGAAGTTGATTACGTAGTGATTTTTGCCGAGCCGAATGTGGACGCGCTGCTTGCTGAATTGCGACCGGACGTGCACGCGAAGGGAACGGACTACACTGCGGACACGGTTCCGGAGCGGGCCACTGCCGAGCAACTGGGCATTCGCGTGGCGATTGTCGGCGATCCCAAGGAGCATTCGACGCGAGAGTTGCTGCAGACTGTGCGCAAGGCGCAGCATGGCTGACCCGAGAATTCTGGTGGTGAGGCTCGGCTCGCTGGGCGACATTGTGCATGCCTTCCCGGCTGTTGGTGGACTACGGAGTTCTTTCCCGAATTCTGAGATCATCTGGGTTACGCATCCCAAATGGGAATTTCTGGTGAAGACGTCCGGACTTGCGACAGACGTGTGGACCGTTGATACGAGAAACTGGTCAAACGTGCGGAGCACCTTGAGTCGTATCAGGAGGCACCGATTCGAGACGGCCATTGACTACCAGGGACTATGGAAGTCGGCGGCAATTCCATTTCTGGCCTGGGTTCCACGACGGATTGGATTTTCCTCGGAGACGGTTCGGGAACGCGGTGTGCCGATACTTTATACCGATCGTGTGCGAGCGTTATCCAACGCGCACATTGCGGATCAGAATGGAAAGTTGTCGATTCGAGCAGGCGCCCGAACTCCCATTGGAGACGTAAATCTGAGAGTCCCGGGTGAAGATGAACAGGTGGTGCGGGCAAGAATCGCGAAAGAAGGAATTGAGAACTACGTTGTGTTGAGTCCGGGAGGTGGGTGGCGATCGAAATGCTGGCCCGTTGAACGGTATGGATCGTTGGCTGCAAAAATTCTTGAGGAGTTCGGACTGCAAACGGTGATTAATGTCGGGCCAGGCGAGACGGATTTGAGTGCCGCCGTAATCCGTGCCGCTGGGAATGCGCAGCCGCTGGCATTCACAGGAAGCCTGGGCCAACTGATGGCGCTGCTGAAAAACGCAACCGCACTAGTTGCCGGAGATACGGGACCGTTGCATCTTGCGGATGCGCTTGGCGCACGGGTTGTGGCGATTTTTGGTCCTACCGATCCAGCGCGCAACGGGCCATACAGGCGATCGGGAATTGTGCTGCGCTGGGAAGGTGCAGTGACAACATATAAACGGGGGACGGAGCCGGACGAATCCTTGATGCGCATCAGTGTGGACGAAGTAGTGAATGCGTTGCGTGGATTGCGTGCTGCTGCATGAGCAACGCGGCGGGACTTATAGCGCGCTGGCGTGTACGTCTTGGATATGTTCTGGCGGTGTTTGTTATTTGGTTTGCGCGGCCGACGCCGAAGTATGTTGCGATCGGAGCTGCGATCGGACTGATCGGTTTGTGTCTGCGAGCGTATGCTGCCGGCTATTTGCACAAGCAAAAAGTCTTAACCGTCACCGGGCCATACGCATACACGCGGAATCCTCTCTATTTGGGCAGTGCCGTTCTTGCACTAGGCGCCGGAGTGGCGACGCGCTCCTGGATTTCAGCAGGGATTTTGGTTGTTTACTTTGCTGTGGTGTACAGCGTGGTGATGCGGCGCGAAGAGGGCGAACTGCTGGCGCAGCATGGCGACGCGTTTCACGAGTACGCCGCTACAGTGCCGCTGTTTTTGCCCAGGCTAACCGCCGCCAAACTGACAGGTGCGAGCACTGGAGAATTTTCCTTCTCGCAATACAAGAAAAATCACGAATACCAGGCCGCACTAGGCTACCTTCTGCTGCTGAGCGCTCTCTTGATTTTGTGGCGATGGCACCTTGGGTGAATTGACCTAAGCCGTAACTGTCGGGCACGCCACAAAGCAAGCTCCTTCCAAGAAGCAACGAAAAGAATCAGCGCCGCGATCGCGACGGAGTTCAGGAGTTCAACACGACGAAAGAAAATGAGTACCAGGACGACGACCAGAGTCATGAGCGCTGCAGGCAGAACGGGCGGGCGTTGCTCTACCGCAGCGAAGTAGCAGATCACAAAAATGATGACCGGCAAAGAAGTCGTGACGACACCGCGTGATTTGGCACTCCGGGCCAGAAGCCAATCGCGATGCCAGACGCAAATGCAATCACGATGGCAACGGCTGGAAGTTTCATCAGATACGCCGTAACCTGACTAGCGCTTCGATGTGATAGGTCTGCGGAAAGAGGTCGAAAAAATCCATGGATTGAATTTCATAGTGGTGCGCAGTCGTTGTGACCTCCGCGGGCTTGCGTGGCGTGTGCATCAAGATCGCCAGGTCGCGAGCGAGCGTAGACGGATCACACGAAAGGTATGCGATTTCCTTTGGTCCCAGCTCGGCAAGTTTCTGCGCTGAGGTTTGTCCGAGGCCAGCACGTGGCGGATCGAGGACCACAAAGTCAGGGGCCTCTGTGGTGGTCTTCAGGAATTCCTCGGTTTGTACATGCTGCGAGAGAATTGTCGTGTCTGCCGTGTCAGCATTTTCACGGAGATTGCGCGTGGCGGAGAGATTGGCATCGACGCTCACGACACGCTGAAAAGCCTTGGTCAAGGGAAGCGTGAAAAAACCGACGCCGGCGTAAAGGTCCAGCGCGAGGTCGCCTTTTGCGCCCGCAATTACCGTTCGAAGCAAATCCTCCACCAGAAAGCGATTCACTTGGAAAAACGAAAGATGACTAACGCGGAATTGGTAGCCACCAGCTTCCTGAATTAAGTATCCAGGGCCCGAGAGTTCGAAGCGGTTCTTCTTCTGATCGAGAAGCAGCAGGCTGTAGAGAGCCGGCACCGCGCTATGAAAAAGCTTCGTGAGTTCGGCAACTGATTTAGGAAATTCCTTGAAGGCAACGTTAAGCGCAACCTTGGAATCGGCCGAGTCGACGAAGGCTTCGATTTCCAGCACCTCAGAGGGCAGAGAACCATCGCGCGCGATTTCCTGAAGTCGCGCGAACGTATCGGCGAGCCCGGGCGAAAGTACATCGCAATGATCGATTGGAACGATGGCGTTGCTTTCCGGCAAATAGTAGCCGAGAGCGCGCGGATTTGCATTGCGAACGGCCCATTGGGCGCGATTGCGATAGTGCAGCGGTTCGGCGGTGTGAGGCGTGATGTCGCCAGTCCAGTTGACACCGCCCATACGCGAGAGAGTCTCGCGCAGAATTTCGATTTTGAGCGCCACCTGTGACTCGTAAGACGCATGCTGGTAGTGGCAGCCACCGCAGGTGCCGAAGTGCGGACACACGGGCTTGATGCGTGCTGCGTCCTCTTTCAAAATTTCGAGAGGCTTCGCCCAAACCAGTTTCTTCTTCCGTGAGGTGACCTCCGCGCGGATCTCTTCGTTCGGCAGAACGTATGGAACAAAGACAGTGTTTCCCTCTGCATGTCCCAAGCCATCGCCGCCGTATACCAGCTTCTCAATCAAAAACTGTAATTCATCTGCCATAATTTTCCCTTATTCTCAATGAATCGCACACAAAAACACAAATCTCTGAGGCTGTCGCTTCGGTGAGCCGGTTGTGTGGCGGCTTTACGAAAGATAGAAGAGACTCAAACGCGGAACGTGAAATTCCTCGAGCAGCCTTTTTTGAAGATACTGTTTTTCCACCAGTGCCAGTTGTTCCGCTTTCATTTTGCGCCGGTAAGCGGCCAGCGCACTGTCCATCTCGCGCCGCAACCGCAGCAGCACATCTTCACTGGCGTGCAGCAACATGCCCGCATGGATACGCTCATCGAGCAACGTCAACCGGCGTTCGAGATCTTCGAGATCGAGAGGTCCGGGCGAGTCGAGCACCACCGTGCAAGATTCCAGCGCACGAAGTGCCTCTTTCCATAGTGTCACGAGTCCGGGGTTTTCTGTGTGTGCTTTCGCTGCGGCGCCTAGCATCTCCGCATTGCGCTCGAAATACTTGCGAAGCTCGTGGCGGTCGAATGGAGTCGGCTTCGCTGCCCGGTCAGGTCGGGCCTTGCCTGCAGCCGCCTCTTGCGCCTCTTGTGCAGCGTCGAGTACCGCGTCGGTGCAATACGCCAGGCTCTTGAGCGGCTTGCCGGCACCGCGACGAGAGCGGCCATAGCTTTCAAACGCCTTATCAATTCCCTTGAACGCGGCCTCGAGCGGCACGCCGGCTTTCTGCCAGGTTTCCATGATGGCCCAATCGAGCGGTGACACCAGCAGGTGGGAACCGCGCTTCTTCCAGAAATACTCTTCAATTTCCGTGAAGTAGGTGAAATAGTTCCACGCGTCCATCGCCCGCCTACCGGGCAGCCTTGGGCTCGAGCTTTTTTGCCGCTTCGCTGATCTGATTTTTGTCCCAGATGAGACGCAAACCCTCAAGCGTGAGAAATTCGTCAGTACTCTCGATATGTTTCGAACCTTTGGCGACCAGCTTTGCTTGACCGCCAGTTGCAACTACTTTTGGTTTGCCGCCTAGTTCCGCTTTTATGCGTGCGAGCATGCCATCGACCATGTCCACTGCGCCGTAGTACAGCCCAGCCTGCATGTGCGTAACTGTATTGGTACCGATGACTTTTCCGGGATCCTTGATTTCGACGCGAGGAAGTTTTGCGGCCCGGGCGAAAAGCGCTTCAGAGGAAATGCCGAGACCTGGTGCGATCACTCCACCGAGGTACTCGCCCTTGGCGGAGATCGCGTCGAAGGTGATGGCAGTTCCGAAGTCGACGACAATGCACGGGCCGCCGTACTTGTGAAATGCTGCCACTCCATTAACGATGCGATCTGCTCCGACCTCGAGCGGATTGTCCACCAGAACCGCCATTCCCGTTTTTACCCCTGGCTCGACGAACATCGCCTTCTGCCCAAAATAAACCTTGGAAAGTTCGGACAGCGTCCAGTTCATTGGCGGAACGACTGAACTGACAATCACGCCGTGAACTTCTTTTGGATCGAGTTCCTTTAACGTGAAAAGGTTGCGGGTCAGAACTCCGTATTCGTCGACAGTCTGAAGACGCGCCGTGGTCAGCCGCCAGTGCGCGATCAATTCTTCGCCGCGAAACACGCCAAGCACCGTGTTGGTGTTGCCTACGTCAATCGTCAGCAGCATGAATTCATTCTAACTTATCGAGTCTCCGTAACGTCGCCCGCGAGAACTGTGACCAGTGCGCCATCCTCTCGCCGTATTTGCAGTAGGCCTTCAGGCCGGAGGCCGGCTGTGACCCCGATATACGTTTCCTTACCGTTTGTGACGCGAACCTTTTTTCCACTCGCATAAGAAGAAACTTGCGTGAAGCGCTCCGTAACGGAACCAGAGCCATCACGCAAAAAACGATTGTAGTCGGTCTCAAATTCTCGGAGCAACCGAGCCAGCAATTCAAGTCTCGATTGACCCCTTCCGGTTTCGGCGCGCAACGAAGTTGCGATGGCGCTCAGTTCGGCGGGAAATTTTTCCTGATTCACGTTGATGCCGATACCGACGATTACGAAGCGCACCACAGTTGGCTCTGCGTGCATTTCCGTCAGGATGCCGCCAAGCTTCTTGCCGTTCAACACTAAGTCGTTTGGCCATTTCACATCTGGCTGCAGACCGGTCTGCGCTTGAATGGCAGCATGCGCCGACAGCCCCGCCATCATGGTCAGTAAGGGAGCTTGCACGGGAGAAATCTTCGGCCGCAGTAATAGCGTCGCGTAGATGCCAGTAGCGCGCTCCGAATGCCAATTGCGTCCCGCTCGGCCGCGGCCCGCTGTTTGTTCTTCGGCGATGACGACTGCGCCTTCCGGCTCATTGGTGTAGCCAAGTTCCATCGCCACACGATTTGTCGAATCGGTTCTAAAAAAATGATGGATCCTTTTGCCGAACATGCTGCCTTTTAGCTGTTGGCGCAGCAGGTCAGGAGTGAGTATGTCGGGTACGCGTTCGAGAAAATAGCCGGTATTCGGCCGCCCCTTCACGCGTACGCCGACTTCTCTCAAGCGTTCGACCCAGCGCCAGACGGTAGAACGCGAAACGCCAATTTCCTTTGCAATGCGCGCACCGCTGATGGCGATGGTCGCGTTGTTCGCAAAGAGAGTCAGAAGGGAAGCGAGACGTCGGTCGGTTGTGCCTGGAAGAGAAGTGGGGGCCATAAAAGCTGGGCGTAGCTTACTTGTCCTCGATAGAGTCTACAAGCAGGCTGAGGTTTGCCGCCGGGGCAGAGTGCGTCAGCGTGCCCGAGGAAAGAAAGTCGGCGCCGGTCTCGGCATACGCTCGCACGCTTTCGAGGGTGATGCCGCCCGAAATTTCTACCACGCAGTCAGCACGAAGGCTGCGGGCCAGCTCGACGCACTGTTTCGCTTCGGCTGGCGTCATGTTGTCGAGCAGCACGGATTCGGCACCGGCGGAAAGCGCTTCGCGAAGCTCGCGTTCGTTGCGCACTTCAATTTGAATTGGCAAAACGGTATCCGCGGCACGCGATGGAACAGCTTCTTCGTATGCGGTCAGCGCCACAGGCTTTGCGTGCAGCGCGGAGTAGGAATACGCTTGATCGAGAGCTTGCTTCACTCCGCCGGCAAGCGCGATGTGGTTTTCCTTCAAAAGGATCGCGTCGTACAGACCGATTCGGTGATTTATACCGCCACCCATTTTTACCCCGTATTTTTCGAGCAAACGCAGCCCGGGAGTCGTTTTACGCGTATCGCGAATTCGTGCGCGCGTTCCCTGAATTTGTTCGACAAAACGATGCACCATTGTCGCGATGCCGCAGAGCCGGCCGAGAAAATTCAGCGCGGTGCGTTCTCCGGTAAGAATTGCACGTGCTTTTCCTTCCAGGTGAAGAAGGACCGTTCCTTTGCTGACCAGATCGCCGTCGTGAACGCGGAGCGCAATCCGCATTTCAGGGTCGAGGGCGCGAAAAACTCTTTCGGCCATGGGTAGCCCCGCGCAGACGAGGTCCTCGCGAGCCAGAATGCGCGCCTTGCCGGTTGCGCGCGACGGAATCGTTGCCAAAACGGTCGCGTCTCCGGCGCCAATGTCCTCTTCCAGCGCCATCTGGACGAGCCGCTGAACGTATTCAGAATCCCAGTTCACGAGGACATCTCTCCAAGTCCACTCACCGATGATCAGTTGCCGGATTCTAGCTCTTTTATTCTCTCTTGCACTTTCTGAAGCTCAATTTGGCGTTCTGCCAACGTCGCCCGGAGCGCTTGAACAATCTTCTCAGGAGCGCGGCTGAGAAATACCGAGTCGTCAAGCTGGCGTACTTTCGATGCGATGTCCTTGGTCAGCCGTTCTTCTTCTTTGCGTAGGCGGGCCAATTCGGCGGCAACATCTAAGGTCTCGGCGATGCGCACGTCAAACAGCGCAGTAGACCGCAATCCACCCCCTGATTGCGGAAGCTTTGCGTCGGTAATTTTCAGTTCCGTCAGCAATGCGAGCCTCAGGATACCGTCGAGATTTGACGCGATAGTCTCACGAATCCGAGACTCTTCGCTTGAAAACTCCGCCGCGATGCGTTTTTTCGGATCTAGCTTCATGTCAGCCCGAATGGCCCGTACCGATTTGACGACCTCTTGAACGAGCTGAAATTCCTCAAGAGCTGCGGCGTTCCGCCATTCACTCCGCTCCTCTGGATAACGTTCGAGCGCGATCGACTTCGCTCCAGCGCGTTGCGGCAACTGGTGCCAAAGTTCTTCGGTAAGAAATGGCATGATCGGGTGAAGCAGACGCAGCGCCGCTTCGAATCCGGCGAACAGGTTTTGCCAGGCGATGGTAGCGCGCTGGCGGTCGCTGTTGTTCAATTCCGGTTTGATCCATTCGATATACCAGTCGCAGAAATCGTTCCAGAAAAATTGATAAATGCTTTGCACGGCTTCGTGAAAGCGCTGCGTTTCGAACGCGTCCTTCACCGTCTTCAGCGTGTCGGCAAGACGTGCGAAAAGCCATGAGTCGATCAGCGGCACCCGGCCTCCAAATGCGTAAGGCGCCTTCTCGCGAATTCCTGGCGAAGCAAGCTCTTCCAGTTTTGCGCCACCCTCCTCAAATTTGTCCAGATTCACGAACAAAAAGCGCGCCCCATTCCAGATCTTGTTCGCAAAGGAACGTGCACCGAGCAAACGATCTTCCGTAACGACGATGTCGGTTCCCGGAGCGGCCATGGAAGTAAGACAGAAGCGCATCGCGTCCGTGCCGTATTTCTGATTCAGCGCGACAGGATCGAGTCCGGTACCCTTCGATTTGGACATCTTTTCGCCACTCGTGGTGCGCACGAGCGAATGCAAATACACGGCACGAAAAGGGACTTTCCCCGTGAAGTGGATGCCCATCATGATCATTCGGGCCACCCAGAAAAACAGAATGTCGTACGCAGTGATCAGCAGGCTTGTCGGATAGTAGGTCTTGAAATCTGGTGTTTCTGCGGGCCAACCCAGAGTCGAGAACGGCCACAGCGCCGAGCTGAACCAGGTGTCCAGAACGTCGTCGTCCTGCTTGAGCTTCGCCGAGCCACAGTGTGCGCATTTTGTGGGCGTCTCGCGCGCGACCATGATTTCCTTGCAGTTTTCGCAATGCCACGCAGGAATGCGATGTCCCCACCAGAGTTGCCGCGAAATCACCCAGTCGCGAATGTTGCGCATCCAGTGGAAGAATTCCTCGCGGCGGTTCTCCGGAAGCATGGAGATTTCGCTGCGCTCCACCGCCGCCACAGCCTTTTCAGCAAGCGCCTTCATTTTGCAAAACCATTGCGTCGAGGCACGCGGCTCCACAACGGTCTTGCAGCGCTCGCAAAAGCCCACGGACAGTTTGTGATCCGTGATTTTTTCCAGTAATCCCTGAGCCTCTAAATCCTCGACAATCTTCTTGCGCGCCGCAAAGCGATCCAGTCCGGCATAAGCCCCGGCGTTGCCGCTCATTTTGCCGTCGTCGGTCATCACATCAATCTCCGGCAGGTTATGGCGGCGTCCCGCTTCGAAGTCGTTGGGGTCGTGCGCTGGCGTGATTTTGACGGCGCCCGTGCCGAACTCGCGGTCAACCATTGTGTCGGCGATTACCGGAATTTCACGATTCATCAGCGGCAAAATCAATTTCTTGCCAATCAGATGCTGATAGCGCTCGTCTTCTGGATGCACAGCCACTGCCGTGTCGCCCAGCATCGTTTCCGGCCGAGTTGTGGCCACCACGATGAATTCCGACCCGCCCGCAACGGGATAGCGGATGTGCCAGAGGTGGCCCTGCCGCTCCTCGTGACCCACTTCGAGATCACTTAGTGCTGTCAAACAGCTCGGACACCAATTGATTAAATAATGTGCTCGATAGATCAGGCCTTCTTCATAAAGCCGCACGAAGACTTCACGTACCACCCGAGAAAGTTCCGGCGAGAGCGTGAATTTTTCGCGTGACCAGTCGCAGCTTTCTCCAATCTGTTTCATCTGCGCGATAATCTTGCCGCCGCTCTCGGCTTTCCACTCCCAAACCCGTTTTTCGAACTCTTCACGGCCCAGCTTGCGGTAGTCAATGCCCTGATCCGCGAGTTTTTTCACCACGACACGCTGGGTCGAGATTCCTGCGTGATCCATTCCCGGCAGATAAAGCGTATTGAAACCGCGCATGCGGTGCCAACGAGTGAGAATGTCGATTTCCGTGTGGTTCAGCATGTGGCCGATGTGCAGCGAGCCGGTCACGTTCGGCGGCGGGATGACAGTGGAAAAAACCGGGCCAGGCGCGTTTGCGTCGGCGCGAAAAAGATGGTCCTTTATCCAGAATTCCGCCCAGCGCGGCTCAATCTGCTGAGGGTCGTACGCCTTCGCGATATCCCGGGCCATGCTTGAAGATTCTCCTGATAGGAATGCGGATTCTAACGTGTGCGGTGCAATCTTTGACTATACGGGCTGGAAAGCAAAGACGTCAACGCGACGCGGTTGCGGCAGGAAAAAGTGTTTTTCGATGGAAAGAAGCCCGAAGAAAGGGAACTATCTCTTGTGCAGCTCGTCCTTGATCATTGCTTCCACAAGAGGCTTCAGGATTTCGCGGGTGACGGCCTGCAAAACCTCGGGATTCATCTTCGCTAGCACCTTCGCGACGATTTCATCCATGTCCGGCGCTAGAGCAGGCGCTGGATTGCTCGCAATCGGTGCTATCCATCCTGCTGATTCGGGCAATTCGGGTTGCTGTTCCGCGACTGCTTGTGCCGCCTCTTCGTGCAGAATTTCCTGAGTCACAGGGGAAAGCAACGACTCTATCGTAGCTACAGCCTCGATCGTCGTTTGCGACGATGCCGGCTCATCGGAAACCGGTTCCGGTGATGATGGATCTGCGAGATGCTCTTCTGTCTGTAGCTCGTTCGTTCGAGTCATCAATCCTGAATCAAGAAACGCCTCGGTTGCGGAGGTCTCTTCGACCACGACCGCTGGCGCTGATTTCGCGCTATCCCACGTGGAGGCTAGCTGGCTCGCCCGTTGCATTTCAGCTTCCCACGGGCTTACCGCACCTGCCATCCAGGAATTCACGTCCGGTTTAGGTTCAGCGATCACTGGCGGAGTTACCGTGGCTGCTGGTTCCGAAACTGGAGGAGGTGGCGGTACCTCGGGCAACTCCGGGACCGATGCTGCAGTGGACTCCCGTTCAACTTGAGGATTTTCAGGTATCACCGCCTCGATGGCCTTGGCCCAATCTTCCTGGCCGCGTGAACCGGCGAGCGCAGAGGAATCAGCAGAATTGCGTGCCAACGCAGCCGCTTCTTCCTCAGTGATCGACAAATCGTTCTTCTCGATCGATGGAGCCCATCCGGCCGTGCGCGTTTTCTCCGAACCGATTCCCGAAAATGCTGCTTCGCGCCAATCAGTCTGGCCCGCCGGCACTTCGTCCACGGTTTCTTCGAGGGAACTTACGCGCCAGCTGCCGTGATTCGAATCTTCTTCAGCTTCCTCTTCAGCAGCCGCTGAAGAACTTCCCCAATCTCTGTCGGGCGCTGCATGCGTAGTCGGCGAAATCGCAAATACCGCATCGTCTTCCGTAGTGGACGAATCGAGCAAACTTCCGAAGGCGAGCGGCTGCTCTCCTTTGCCGATTGTGAACGGATTCGAACGCGTCGGCGGCGCAGGGGCGGCAAATTCTTCTTCGGGCGATGTGGCAAAAGCGGGGAGCGGCGGCGGAGGAACAACTCGCGGTGACGGCGCCGGTTCTGATTTTGCGGCAACGGGAATAGGAGGTGGTGGAACAGCTGGAGCGCCCAATACCACTCCAGCGCGCGCCAGCGCAGACTTCACCATGGAGATCAACGGGTCGGGCGGCACAAACGGCTTTTTCAGTACGCCATCAGCGCCCACGCGCTGCGCTTCCTGTTCATCAAGAGGATCGAACGCGCCGACCAGCAAAATAACGGGGATGTGCGAAAGAGCTGAATTGTCTTTGACGAATTTGCAGACCTCGTAACCGTTCCGGACTGGCATGAAAATATCGGCCAGGACGAGGTCGGGTTTTATATCGGAGATTTTGCGGACTGCCGCCTCGCCGTTGCCCACAGCAACGACCTCGATGCCCTGATCCTTCAAGGCGAGGACCACCATCTTCTGGATATTGCTGTTGTCGTCCGCAACCAGGATCTTGGCCACCGAACTTCCTCCGATGCACCCACACACACGCCGAACGGCCACCTCGACTGCAGGGGCCTCACTCGGTTATTGGAGCATTGGGGGTGGAACGCGTCAACGCAAACTGGCCAAAGGTGTGTCGGAAGGGAACACGTCCGCTTGGACGCTAAAGAGCGCCCTCCTCGATCGATCAGAAAATCCAGAGACTACCAGGGAATAATCTTCTTCAGGCCCTTTTTCTTCTTGCTGGTGGACTCTTTCTTCGGATCGGTGGTGCTGTCGTTTGCTGGTTTCGCGCTAGGATCGGTCGCGCTGCCATTTGCCGGATTAGCGCTGGTGTCAGAACCGCTGCCGGTCGCGCTTGGCGGCGCCGAAGCGTCAGCGTCTGCCGGTGACGGATTTGCTGCTGCCGGCGCGTTTGTGTTTGCATCCCCTGTCGCTGCAGGCGTTCCGCCTCCGGTATCGCCACGTTCAACCGTTGAGCCACCATTCGCGCCGGTTCCCGGTGTCGCGATTTCTACGACTGCCGTGTTACCTGGAGTACTGCTTCCTCCGCCTGCACCGATTTGCGTCTTACCACCGCCAGTCAACACGTCTGCGACGTTCGTCGTGTCAGTCTCCGCTTCCATCTGTGGAGTTCCCACTCGAGAGGAATACCTTAACTCGCGCTCAGGTCCGCTTTTGATCAAGCTCATCGGCTTGCTGAGCATCCCTGGACGTGGACGCGGCGCGTTGGCCTCAGCCTGCATCCACGCCAGGGCCTTCGGATCTGGCTGCGGCACTGGAACATGAAAAGCTACGAGTTTATCCTTGGCATCGCCGACTCGTGGCGAAAGAGGATATTCCTTCACAATGCGCGAGTAGTAGATTGACGCAACTTCCTTTTTTTCGCTCTTCTCGAAAATATCGCCGAGCATCCACAGTGCTTCGTCGGACCTGCTGTAGAGTGGATAACGCTTCGTTATGGAAAGTAATCTTCCAGCCGAAGCGCGTTTGTCGCCCTTCACATAGTAGTAGTAGCCGATGCGAAAATCGCCTTCGGCCAGAACTTCCTGAACATCTCTCAGATGCTGCTCAGCCTTGGGTACCAGCGGATCTTTCGGATACTTCGCCAGGAACGTCTGGAATTCTTCTTCCGCAGCTTTGGCTTCCGTTCGGTCGCGGTCGGGTTTCTCCATCTGCTTATAGTGAGTCATCGCGACTTGGATTTGCGCGTAAGGAGCTTCGGGCAGGAAGGGGAAGAAGACGATGAAGTCTTTGTAGCCGGCGACGGCCTGCGTGAGGTTAGCGCTGCCTCCTTCTTTATAGTACGAATCCGCGATGGCCAGTTTTGCTTTTGCCAGATACTCGCTGTCCGGATATGTATTGATGAGCGTTTGGAGATTCAGCCGCCCTACTTCGTGCCGGCCCTTCTTGATGTCAACAATAGCGCGGTCGTACAGAATCTTGTCCGGAGCGGCGGAATTATCCTCCGCGACCGCTGCATCCTTCTTTTTCTTCGACTTGGAATGTTTGGACTGGGCTTCGGTAGCAATGCTGGAAAACAAGACAGCAATTCCCAGGATAACAAGCAGAGTTCGACGCAATCGTCACCTCTCTGGTAAATTCGGCTTTCAGGGTGTGTTGTGAAACACGTTGTACTTACAAACCCTGATCTGATTCGTTGTGCGGCTATGGGTTTCCGGCTTTCAGGCCGTTTACTTGCACGCCCTGAGCTAAAAACAAATTGTAGGTACACGCCCTGAGTCCATGACCGGACCTGACTTCTCGACAGCTCTTCGAGCTCGTATGCACCCGCCGCGACCAACGCCCCAGTATAACCTGAACCAAAGGGCAGGTTTACGCAAAGTTTGCTCCTCCGGTCAGGTCGACCCGTAAGTCAGACTCGCGTTCTTCATACCTGGTTGCCCACGGCGCAATGGCAATCACCTTGTTTTTTGAATATCCTGTAACATGATTCCGGCAAATTCTTCGTAACATAGCAGCTTTCCGGGTATCGGGGTGTGTAAGTACACGCCCTGAGCCAAAAACAAGTTGTACCTGAAATCCTGGGCTAAAGACATTCAGGGTTTGAATGCAAACCCTGAGATAAAGAAGTCGTCTCGGAGCATCTTCACAGCGCAATGGACAAACGCAAATTTCTCTTCGCTTCTATTTCCGGTCTGATTGGCGATATTGCCTGGGAAGTCCTGAAAGAAGGCCACGACGTTCGTTATTACATTGAAGCGGAAGGAGAACGCGACATTGCCGATGGCTTCGTGCCCAAATCCAAAGATTGGGAGCGCGACGCCAAGTGGGCCGATATCGTCATATTCGACGATACCCTTGGCCAAGGCGCCAAAGCCCAGGCCTTGCGCGCCACAGGAAAACCAGTCATTGGCGGTTCGCCATACACCGACAGCCTTGAAGACGACCGTTCGTTCGGACAAGAAGAGCTCAAGAAAGCCGGCGTCAATATCATTCCTTACGAGGACTTCGACTCCTTCGATCCTGCCATCGAATTCGTCAAGAAAAATCCCGACCGCTACGTAATCAAACCAAGCGGCGAAGCGCAAAACGTCAAGCGCAGGCTTTTCGTCGGCGAAGAAGAAGATGGCGAAGACGTCGTGCGTATGCTCGAAGCCTACAAAAAAGCCTTCTCCGACGAAATCAAAGTTTTTCAATTGCAACGCCGCGTGACCGGAGTAGAAGTCGCCGTCGGCGCATTCTTCAACGGCAAAAATTTCATCACTCCGGTAAACATCAACTTCGAACACAAAAAACTTTTTCCCGGCAACATCGGCCCGCCCACCGGAGAGATGGGCACCTCCATGTTCTGGAGCGAGCCAAACCGCCTCTTCACCCAAACGCTCCTCAAAATGGAGTCGAAGCTCGCGCAGGAAGGCTATGTCGGCTACATCGACCTGAATTGCATCGTCAACAACAATGGCATCTATCCACTCGAATTCACGTCGCGCTTCGGGTATCCCACCATTAGCATCCAGCAGGAAGGACTACTGACGCCGATCAGCGAGCTTTTCTGGGAACTTGCCAATGGCCTCGAACCGAAGTGGCGCACACGCACTGGATTTCAGATCGGCGTCCGCATCGTCGTTCCGCCATTTCCATTCGACGACGACGCCACGTTCGAATCCTTTTCAAAGAACGCCGCAATCGTCTTCAAAAAGCCCAATCAGGACGGCGTCCACATCGAAGACGTGAAGCAGCTCAACGGTCAGTGGCTCGTTGCAGGAACATCCGGCGTGGTTCTGATCGTCGTTGGCACCGGCACCACCATGAAGCAAGCACAAGCCCAGGTCTATTCGCGCATCCGCAATATTCTCATCCCCAACATGTACTACCGCACTGACATCGGCGACCGCTGGGTGGAAGACTCCGACAAACTCCACAACTGGGGCTACCTGCGTTAGCTTCGTTTTCGGCGGGTCTTTCCGTCAAATGAACTACAACACTGCAACACTGCCGTGCTCTTTCTGTGTGTCCGCTACTTCCACGTCCACGCCAACAATCCTGCCAGCGTTCCCAACGCCGCTACCGCACCATAGACCGACGACGCGACCCTCCACGAAATCGTCTTCCCCACTACGCTAAACGAGTACACGCTGTAAATCCCCAACGTGCAAAGCAGCGCCACAACGTATGGCATCGGAACGCCCTTACTCCAAGCGATATACGCAATCACCACATCAAACGCCATCGGCACGGGCAGAAACGTCCCGATCAACGCTACAGCGAGAATTTCGAAGAGTGTGACATTTCCGAGCAACGCGGATTGTGGCACCGCTTCCGCCACGAACGCTCCTAATACCGCCGCCACCAACATCAACGGCAGTCCCACACGCAGCACGTACCATAAGCTCTTGCCGTACGTCTTCGCGGTTCCCACCAGCGCGTCGCGCCATGTTTCCTTGGCGGGAATCTTCAGCTCGCACACGCCCGTGTTCAATTGCCGCTGCCCAATCCCCAGCAGCGGCGCCACGCCAAAAATCATTGCAAACACTGTCCCCAGTTTCAGGATCCCCACCTGCAGCGGAAACAAAGCGAACGTCATCGCCAGCACGACCACATTCAATGTCGGAGAACTGAACATCGCCGCCAGCACCGATTCCGTGCTCATCCCCGATGCGTAGAAAGCTCGCCCAATCGGCGCCACGCAATTCGCGCAGACGCCAAGCGGCATACCTGCGATCGCCCCAACCAATGCATTCGTAGGAGCAAATCTGGTTCGCCTCCATGCGATCGTTCCCAAAAAAGTCAAAGCCGCCGCCGCGAAAAAGAATCCAAACGTCATTCCCACGCGATTGGTGTTCAGCCAGTTCACACTCGTTTTCCAAACGCGCGTCGCCAGCGGCATGGTGCGGTCCACGACATACACTTTGTCAAAGCTCAGCGTCCCCGCGACTTTGATTTGCGCGCCCGCGTGATATTTCTTCAAGAGCGACGGATAACGCGAATCCACCCAGAAGAAACTCGCGATCCCCGCCATCAGCAGGATAGCAATCGCCCTCCGCTTCCACGTTCCCACGCGTTCTATCGGAAGTTCGACTCCCAGTTCGGTGCGGAGATTTGCGGCAAGTGTGGACATACATCCCCCTTAAATCACACAAACAATTGCCGCGCACTCTATGGCCGCAGAGGGGATAGGGGAATAGTTCAAAACCACTACTCGCATGCCAATACTGCCCGTTCGATGTCGAATTTTTGTCTTTTATCTTTCGGCCTGGGTCATTCCGCATTACAGTCTTACCGAACCAAGCAGTGCGTACTAGTATCTATCGATCCGTTCGGATCAAGGAGCACCATACATGAGAAAACGTGCCGTCTCTGCCGCTCTGCTACTTGCCGCCTTGCCTTTTTCCGCTCTCAACACTTCGTCCGCGCAAAAAACCGATCAAGTCGCGAAAGTCTCGCTCAAAGTCGGCGACACCGCGCCTGACTTCAGCCTGCTCAGCGATCAGTGGAAAACAATCAAACTCAGCGATTTTCGCGGCAAGAAAAATGTCTTCCTCGCCGTCTATGTGCTCGCCTTCACAGGTGGTTGAACCAAGCAACTCCAGGCGGTCCAGTCTGGAATCGACGGCGGCAAAATCGACACGTCGGATACGGAAGTTTTCGGCGTCAGCATGGATTCCCCCGCAGCCAACGCCGCCTTCGCAAAGCAAATCAATATCAAGTTTCCGCTGCTCAGCGATATGAACAAGAAGATGCTCAGCTCCTACGGCATCCTTAAAGGCTACGACGTGCAGTCTGAATCCTACCAGTGGGCGCAGCGCGCCAACATCGTCATTGACAAAAGCGGCATCGTCCAGCACATCGAGGAAGGCGACTCCGCAGTCAATCCCAACAACGCCCTCTCGGTCTGCACCGATTTGCACAAAAAGCAGTCCGCCAAATAGCCGGAGAGAGCGCTCAGCCTTTCAACGCAGCCTGCCGCTCCTGCAGGAATCGCCGCACCGGCGCGTCGCGCTCCAGCCCAATCGCGATCTCGTAGGCCTCGCGCGCTTCGCCGAGCGCGCCGGTCTTCGCCAACAACTCCGCGCGTGCCGCCCAATAAGGCTGGTATTCCGCGAGCCGCTCATCCGCTGCTACTTCCTGCATGACGGCAAGTGCTGCTCCAGCGCCATGTAGCTCCGCAATCGCCAACGCTCGATTGATTGCCACCACCGGAGAACCAGCCAGCGCGAACAGCGCGTCGTATAGTTGCACCACTTCTGCCCAGTTCGCGTGTCCCGTGCGGCACCGATCAACGTGCGCCGACTGCAACGCTCCTTCCAACTGATACCGTCCAATCGAGTCCTTCCGGCTCGCTCGCCGCAGCAGCGCTTCCGCCTCATCAATCATCGCCGTGTCCCAGACCGCCGGGTCCTGCTCGGCCAGCGGCACGTACTCTCCCCGCATATTGCGCCGCGCGCCGCGCCGGGCTTCTGCATGCAGCATCAGCGCCAGCAGACCTAGCGCCTCCGGCTCGCTAGGCAGTAGCGCCGTCACCAGCCTGGCCAGAAACATCGCTTCTTCCGTCAGATCACGGCGCGCAGCATCGGTCCCGCCAGGGTCGGTCCACCCTTCCGCGAATGCTGCATAAATTGCGTCCAACACTGTGTCAAGCCGGCCGGCAAGCTCCTCGCGCTCCGGCACGCTGAACGGAATTCCCGCCTGCCGGATCTTGTCCTTCGCACGCACAAGTCGCTTACCCATCGCTGCGGGCGACATCAGAAACGCCGACGCAATTTTCTTCGCATCAAGCCCCAGCACGGTCTGCAGAATCAACGGTGCGCGGACGCTCGCCTCGATGGCCGGATGCGCGCACACGAACATTAGCGCGAGTCGCTGATCAGGAATCCCGGCATTGAGAGCAGCCGCCTCCAGCCCTAGCGCCAGAACCCGCAACTCCTCGCCTGCTATTTCATCCCGACGTCGTCCCCGATGCATATCGATCGTCTTCCTGCGCGCTACAGTCAACAGCCACGCTTCCGGGTTCGCTGGACAACCTTTGACCGGCCAATCTGTCAGCGCCGCGGCGAAAGCCTCTGAAAGCGCATCTTCGGCAGCTGCCACATCCCGTGTGCGTGCCGCCAGAAACGCGACGAGCTTGCCGTAGCTGCGGCGCGCCACAGCTTCCGCGGCAGCACATGCCGCAGTGCTTGCGTTGTCGCGTGCCTGCCCTTCGCCCGTAGGCGGAGTCAGCAACTGCTCGTCGCCCGTCTCTGCCTTATCGCTCCGCGAATAACCATCGCCGAAGCTCATCCGTTCTCCCCCCACTCCGCGGCTACGTCGCCATGCTCCACACTGGCCGCACTTCAACCGTGCCATGGCCAGCGCCCGGACAACGCGCAGCCCATGAAATCGCCGCATCCAGATTGGCGACATCAATCAGATAGTAGCCACCGATTTGCTCTTTCGACTCAACATACGGGCCATCCAGTACATGTGGCTTTCCGTTCGCCAGACGCACTGTCGTGGCAGCCGAAGTCGGCTGCAGCCGGTTCGAGCCTTTTAGCACGCCCGCCTTCTGCAAGGCTTCCGTGTACGCGGTGTACGCCGCAACTCCCTGTTCTTGCTCGGCCTTCGTCAGCTTGTTCCAGCCGCCCTCTTCTGAATACAGCATCAACAGATATTGCATCGCAGTCCTCCACCTTGAGTTGTAGGCAGCATCATGCCGCCATTGCAAGGGCGCCACAACCATGACGTCCAATCAAAATAATGACGCCCTCACTACAATGACGCTTCAACCTTCGCCATTTGGACATCGATCATTCTTCGTAGCACTATCTTTCCCGCACTTCGGATTCGCTGCTCGCTCGCCGCTTTCACTTTTCATCGTTTTGCACACCCGTCCACAGATTTGCACAACGCTTCAATCCGAATTTGATTGACGCCGCAAACCGCAAATATTATCTTGCGCACAGATTGAACCGGGAAGCTTAAGAACTTTACGGCTCAGCTTAAAAGACGCAGAAAGCTTCACAGCCGATGCGTCGCGAGTTCGACCTGCAAAGGTCGGCACGCAAAGATTGAACTGCAAAGCTCGAAGCCTCAACGGCTCCATCTCGTGGGTGGACAAGCCTGAAGGCCTAGGCCTAACAGCCAAAAGCTGATGGCAAGGACGCCGCCAGAGAGAATCGACGAGGTTAGAAACTTTACGGCTCAGTAGAGCGCGCAACTTGCTTAACGGCGGTTGCGCAGCGAAATTGAACTGCGAAGTCGAAGCCTTAACGGCGCTGTTTGCAGGATGTGACAAGCCTGACGGCCAAAAGTCTGGCGGGCGAAAGCCTGACAGCCCAAAGTCTGATGGCAGCTCACACGGGCAGACAGAATCGAAGAGGTTAGAAACTTTACGGCTCAGTTAGAGGGCGCAAGCGCTTAACAGCGATTGCGCCCTCGATTTTTTTCACTCCGCTTCCTCTTCGCTTCGGTTCCGCCGTCTATCTTGGTGAGTCGGCGACGCAAATGATCCGAGCCTGGCGGCCCAGCTCGAATCGCAGGACGTCTTGATTGCGAACAATTTCCTGGTTCACATGAACGATAAAGAAGCCACCGCATGCATGATCAATCTCGCGCGGTTGGTTCGTCCGGGCGGCCTGTTCGTGTGCCGCGGCGTGGATTTGGACGTCCGCGAAAAAACTATCGAGCGGCTCGGCTTCAAACCTGTCACCTCTTACATCGAGGAAATTCACAACTCAGAGGAAAAGCGCGACGCTCGCAAGAACTGGCCTTGGGCGTATTGCGCCGTGCATGCTCGTAGGGGATGACGACTTTGCCGGGTAAGTTGGAAAAAGCACCGGTCTGAAGACCCTGCCTGCGACAGGCAGGCGGCCACTACAACATCAAGCCCTCGATCTGTTCACTCCATGCCGCGAAGCTAGTGGCGGTCATTTATTGCCATCATTTGCTTGCCAACCCGGCGGGATTTTTCTTGTCGGGAAAGAGATTTTCGACGGGCATTTTTGCGTCGAACACTAAGTTAAAAAAGCCGACCATCATTTCGTCCCAGCTCTGTTCGCCCCACATGACTTCTTTTGTGGGGTCGGCATTTTCCGGATTGCTAGGCGAATTATCGAAGTGCGCGGTGCAATCGATTTTTGTGCCCTTGGGTAAAGCGATGGGCTCTTCCAGGTTGTACCAATTCTGCCAATGCCAGTCGTAGTGCGGAACGCTGAGCAGAATTTTGGTTTCGCCGCTGGGAAAAACCACGCGATATTCAAAATCCTTGCCGCGTCCGTGCATGTGAGGATGCAGGCCAGAGAGTTTTACGTCGTCGCCGACGACAAAGTTGGAATCGACGCGATAGTTGGGGTGGCCGGGCGGAATCTTGAATGTGCCATTGGTGGCGGACAAAGTGAGGACGCGTTCTTTCGGCGGCTCCTTGGCAAAGATGATACCGAGTCTCGATTGATCGCGAGTGGCGTGACCGTGCGGCGTGTAATGCACTTGAAAAATAATGTCTGAGCCGGCTTTGATAAGCTTGGCCTGACCGGGACGAAGGATTTCGGCAGGCTGACCGGGAGCGTAGCCAACGAGAAAATCGCTGGGAAGCGCGCTGGTGTCCGGCTGCTCTTTTGTTTTAACTTGCGGAGCCGTGAAAAAGACACCGGGCTTTTGTCCTCGGAACCAGTTCGAGCCGGGCTCGCGCACGTACGCAATGATGTGATGAACCACCATGCGATCGGTGGGGCGAACTTCCGCGGCCTGAATCCATTTGTCTTCGGTGAATCCGGTGGGAACGATTACGTGCTGGTAATCGATCACGCCAGAAGCGGGGACGTCGTACGCGATAGGCAGTTGGTAAACGGCGTCGGGCTTGCCGATGCCCCAACCCTCGACCCAATCGACGGGAGGCGGCATGTCGGCAGGATCGCCTTTGGGCGCGCCAGCATCAGCCCACTTTGCGAGTGTTTCGATTTCGGCGGGGCTGAGGCTCATGGCGTTCGAAAATCTTCCGTAACGGTGATCGGCAAACCATGGCGGCATCTTGCCTGTTTGCACAGCGACTTTCATGGCCACGGCCCAGGGGCGCGTCTGCTCGTAAGTGAGCATGGAGAATGGACCGGCTTCGCCCGGGCGGTGGCAGGCCTGGCAATTTTTTTGGAGGATGGGCGCGACGTCTTTGGTGAACGTGGGAGCGGATGCAGAAGTTGTGGGGGGCGCGGCGGTGGACGCTGCGTTTGTAGGCGGAGCGTTGTTGAGCGCTGGGCTTGGGTGCGAGGGCGAGGTTGCGGACTGCGCAAAAGCCAAGGCGGCGGTGAAGGGAATTAAGAGTGCGAACCAGGGGCGGCCACGCATTGAAAGAGTCCTCCAAGGGAAATGGTGAATGGCCATAGAGTATAGGTATGAAGGCGGAAGGCGACAAGAAAATCGCGGAAGTGAAAGAAAAGCTTGAAGAGTTGGCGGGTCGAGGAGGTTTACACACCCCAGGTGTTTTTCGTAAGCGGCAAATGCAGGACTTATTTGTGCAGGAGTGAAAAGAATGAACGAAGAGGGAAAAAGTTTGAAAGAAAAGAAAGGAGTTAGTCGGAGGGAAATTTGAGATTACGGGGAAGAAAGAAGCAAGAGTGAGTAAGGCTCTGGTTCGCGGACCGGGACCCACAACTCCTGAGGCTGCGAGGTTGCGGCGGGTTGGCTGGAGCGTACTTCACGCGGAAGGATAGCCTGCGAGTAGATAGGCTCAGACGATTTCCCGATCCCGTGCAAAGTTGCGGCGCGGTTCGAATTGCGTCGAGTCGAGAAGGACCTTGCAAGAATCAAAAGCGCAAGGAGGAGGGGCACCCGCAGAAAAATCTAAGGACAACTCAAAAGCCCCTTTCACCCGCTGTTAGGTCTCGGCTTGAGGCGGCGGATTACCGACGGACTTGTGAGTTCCCTTAGCGCGTCTTTTCCTACCCAACGCGCTACGGAGTTGGGAGAGTCCACCAGGCGACGAGCCACTGCGATTGCGGCGGCGTTCAGAGCGCGATTGCGTTTTCCGATTGCGCGCAGGGCCATGTTGACGGATTTCTTGACGAAGTTGCGTTCGTCGCCGGCGGCGCGCTCGATGAGAGCGAGGCCCTGGACGAACGGCTCGTCGCCCGTGTGCTTGTCATGCACGCTGAGACTCCACAGCAGTGCAAATGCGGTGCGCTTGACGAACTCGTCATTGCTGCTGCTCCAGTGCGTGACCCTGGCCCAAGCGTGCGGCGTGCGGTCGAACAGGTTGAAGCACATGGTGTCGCAGATGCCCCAGTTGTCGAAGTCCTTGCACCAGCGATCCATCTGCGCGGGCGTGAGCTGTGCGGGATCAGCAATGAACGAGGTCACCATGCGCGCTTCGTACACACCGGTGTCCCAGAGAGCGGCGGCGAGTTCATGGTTTCGCCCGAGACGCTTGCCCAACACTTTCATGTCCCGATAGGCGACGCCGAGTGCATTGTTCGAGGGGAGCGCGTAGCGGGCCATGCCGTCCAGCGTGGCCTTGGTGCTGTGGCTCTTCAGCCATTTGAGCGCCGACTGAACTTCATCTTGGAGCGATGCCTTCGTTGCGAATGGTTTCGTTGTGTTTTTGGGCTGCTTGGTGGCGGGTTTAGGTCCGATCTTGGATGAGGAGGTCTTGGCAGATTTGGTCGCTCTTTTGATCGCGGCGGTTTTCATGTATTCGGCCTTCTCTGGCGTAAGTGGCGAGGGAGTATAAGGGCGAAAGCGTGGCACGACAAGAAGACGCGCTCAGATACCTCACCCAGGTGTCCTCGGTACGGCGCAGAGAATTAAGCATGGAATGGGGGAAAATGAGATGGCAGCGGGCACCTGCAGAATTGAATGGCGCGATTCGAATTGAGGCGAGTCGGAGAAAGCCTTACTCTTGCGAAACTCTCTCGTGCGAAACTTTGAGCGCAAAGAGAGTAGCTGGGCTCGCATTCTGCGGGACTTATACCCCTCCTTTTGCGTGAAGTATACAATCCCGGCGACACTGGCAACGCTCAAGCTGAAGTCACAATCTGTTTCCCTCTTGCAGCCTAGGGCCAGAAGAGCGCTCGATCTGTTCGACGATTCTGCGGGCGTCGGAGACGGCGTTTGAAATGGCGGAGACGTAAGCGGGAGAATTGTGTGGTGAGGTGGCGAGTTTACGTGCGGCGAGAATGGCAGCGACGATGGCGATGGTAGCTTGTTTGCGAGGTTCGTCCATGGGCGGAAGATAGCATATTCGCCGTTTGTTCGCCATGCGAAATGACTGGTGATTGGTGAACGGCGCGCAGCGGTGGAACCTTGAGAAAGCACCCCGACGACGACGGGCACCGCGAATGGAGAGCGAGGAATCAGCGAGCGCACCTCAGGGCCTGAGGATCCATGAACTTTTGGCACGGCCTGGGGGGACACTCCCGAGGAAGAAATCCTGGCCAACTCGGATAGCTTACGTCCCGGCTCCCGGCCCGTCGCGGAAAGCCGCGCAAGCATCGGGTGGCGCAGCCGCGAAAGCCTGAACCTTGGCAAAGGTCCTTACGCCACGAAATGGAGTTGTTCTACTCGGCGACGGTTAGTTCGACGATGAAAGACGACGCGACACGGGCACCCGGCGTCGGTGTTTGATCTATCACTGCGCCGTGAGGCCACTGCGGCGCGCTGACACTGTTCAGTTTGCGTTTGATGGAAACGGAATCCAGGCGCCGCACCGCATCGGCAAGATTCATTCCGATGAGGTGAGGCATCACGTATGCCTCTTCGCGTGACCCTTGCGACACGAGCACATCCACGCGCGGCGATGCGCCTCCCGCTCCCGGCTTCGGATTCTGCAGCACCACCGTGTCGCCGGTGATGTCGGGCAGCGTGAGAGTTGAAACTTCGCCGACTTGCAATCCGGCGCGCAGCAATTCAATTCGCGAAACACGTAGCGAATTACCCTCGAGCGACGGAATCTGCAATTGCCGTTGTCCCAAGCTCAACACCACGTGCGCTTGTTGTGAAACTTTCATCAGCAAGCCAGGTGGCGGAGTTTGCCGCACAACGGTATTGATGGCCTGTTCGCTGTAAACGCGATCTGCAACGCGCAGCACCAGCCCGCGCGAACGCAATTCGCTGTTGGCGTCTGCGACGTTTTTGCCGACAAGATTCGGCATGCTGACTTCGCGTCCGTGGATGGCAATTCGCATCGCGGTGATCGCGCTCAAGAATGCAGCGGATGCCAGGATGAATACCAGCAGCACCATGCGGAAAAGCCATTCGAGGCGCTCGCGAAAGTTCATGGAAGTTTCTACTTAATCGGCGGAGCTGGATACTCCGGCAACTTATCCTTGCTCGTGTCCGCGCGTTTCACTTGCAGTTCATCGAAGAGCAGGGAAGGAGCAATCACCGTTGAAGGGATTCCGCCGGTGCGGTTGCTGACCAACGGATCATTTCCTGCAGCGCTCAAATCGCTGCGCAATGCGCGCACGTCGAGCTCGCTGAATACGGCACCCCGCACCAATTCTTCGTGTCCGTCCTTTGCATAAAGGCGATACAGCAGCCTGGGCGCGGGTCCCGCCATGGTCTCAACGCGGTACCCGAACGGTTTGCCTTGCTCCTTGACGAGTTCCGCAACGCGTTTTTTCAGCGCGTCCGGCGTCTGCGCTTCCGAGCTCTTTACCAGGAGCACGCCGAGACTCGGCATCGGAGGAGCCGCGGGCGCCGCGCGTCCGTGTCCATTCGATTCCGGAAAATCACGAATTGGCTGACGTCCCAAAAGATAATTTGTCAGGACGCCTTTTTGAATGATGTCGACTTCCTGCGCTTTCACTCCTTCGCTGTCCACTTCATACGAACCTGTGAGGCTCTTGCCCTGAAATTCCTTCAGGGTCGGGTCATCGACCACATCCAAAAATGGCGGCAGCACTCGCGACTTGTAGCTTGTGGCAAACGTTCCCGTCGTGCGGTTCGGCGCGCCGAGCTGCGGTTTTCGTCCCAGCACGTTGTTTCCGATCAGCGACGCGACAACGTCGTCGGCAGCGTCCGGCGAAAAAAGAACGGGCCCTCGATACTCTTCTTCCACGATTGGAGCCTGGCGCAGCGCTTTCAGGGTTTCGAGAGCTTCCCTCGTGTCGTGCAGCAATTTTTCTCTGGTCGGCAATTCGCTGAGTCTGGCTACAGTCCACGCCGGGGTGCGCCCCAGGCGCATCCCGTCTGGCGCTTGCGTTGCGGCGTTCACTTGTACGGTGTAGACCGATTTGCCATTGCGAGTCACGGTGCCTTCCGTGTTCAGCATATAGTCATTAATGACTGTGAAGCGCGCAGAAGCCGAAACGGACTGGATTTCCGGATAGTGACGGTAAAGATCGGTAACCGATTCGAGTGTCTTTTTCCAATCGTCACCATCTACCTTCAGTGACAAGGTTGGCTCAACCAGTTGTACCGGAGTTGCTTTTGCGAAGTCGTCCACGGGATGGTCTTCCGTGGAGAACTGTTTCAGAATCGATTGCTTCTGCGTGAGTGCTTCGCCTGCGGATTTGTATGCTTCATCGGTCGCCAGCCAAATCTGGTGACGCAGCGCAATCGGATCGTTGTCGAGTGGAAGAAGAGCATTGCCACCGACCCCTTGTCCGAAATAGCTGTCCTGTTTGTAATCGCCGAGCCGCACCACGACGCGCAGCAGGCGCACGTGGACTTTCTGATCTTCGCGGGTAGCGCCGAAGGCAGCTTCCGTAACGAAATCTTCCACATCGCTAACGCGGTATTCGAGATAGTACGGCGCCCGCAGCTGATCCATTTTCAATTGCGCCTTGGAGCGTTCCATTTCCGCGAGCAGGGCATCGAGAATGGGATCGCCTTTTGCGGCGACTTTGGCGGCAAGCATCGCATCGCCGCCGTTCGCACCGTCCGGGGAAGCAGTCGCGGGGTTAACGCAGGCCAGGAAAATCACGGCAAGGACGGCGAGCAGCGCGCGTCGAAAGTTTTTCATGGCTTCACCTCGGCCTTCGGTTGCACGTTCTGTTTGAGTTGCGAGTTCTCAAATCCCGGAGGCGGAAGGATTGGGGGGCGATCGTGTTCGTGCGCACGTTTTTGTACTTCCATTTCAGAAAAAAGCATGGCCGGAGCGACCGCCGAAACCGGGACGCTGCCGCTCTCTGCTCCGCAGACGCCGTTGAATACGTGCTGTTCGTCGCCAGTAGTAATGATGCGTGTGAGCGCGGCGAGCGGAGTGCCGACGATATCCACGCCGCGCACAAGTTCATCGGGCCGCCCGTCCGCGTATACTTTGTAAACAATCACCGGCAAAACCTGAAACGCCTGCGGAAGAGACCGCGTGGTGAGCGTAAATCCACCTTGAATGTCGTCGAAATAAAGTCCGTACGGTTTGCCCTGTTTTTTCACTTCGTCGATTAGTTTCTGGCGCATCTCTTTCTCGGGAACGGTTTGCGATGAACTCACAATCAAATTTCCTTGCCGCCCGGTGGGCATCAGTCCGGGTTGGTTGCGTCCATGGCCGTTAGAATGCTCGAAGCCTTTAATCGGCATGCGCGAAGTGAGAAAGCCCTTCAATACGCCGTTGGTGATCAGCTCGGTACGCTGCGCGGGCACTCCTTCGTTGTCGAATTCGTATGCGCCCGCCAATTTCATTCCCACCATTTCGCGTTTGGTGGGATCGTCGACGATGCTCAGGAACTTTGGCAAAACTTCCTGCCCGACTTTCTTGGTAAACGTTTGTCCTTCGTCTTCGTCCCGCTGGCGATGACCCTCCAGTCGGTGACCGAGCACTTCATGAAAGAAAACCGCGGCCGCGCGCCCACTCAGCAAAGCCGGTCCCGCGTAAGGCTCCGCGACCGGAGCTTTACGAAGGGCATCGAGGTCGGCGGCCATCTTTTCGGCTTTTGCGGTCAATTCCTTTTCGTCTGGTAATTCTTTTGCGGACGGAGCCTGGAAAGTTTCAACGCGCAGCAGGTCCATGCCGTCGTCGGCGCGGGTTTGTGCTTCCATCACCAGCCGAGTGGAGGCGCTGGGAGTAATGACGGCGGTACCTTCGCTGGTCACTTTGCGCTCTTTTGCGTTCTGTACTTGCAACACAACCGTGGCGAAGTACACTTCGGGATATTTCCGAAATGTTCCGGAAATCCTGCGAATCTCGGCTTCCCAATTTGGTCGATCGAGATCGGGAAGTTTGATTTCTTCTCCGGTGTGAGTGACCGCGGACTCTTTTGAAAAATCAGGCGACTTGTCTTCTTCTTCGGCGCGCACCGCCGTATTGGTTTTGACGTTCAAGAAGGCCGGAGAGGCGCGCTTGTAGCCGCGATCGGTCAGTTCCCACAAGACGCGCGCAATCGCGTCTGGATCCGTTCCGAAGGGAATGCTTCCAGAAATCATTCCGCTGCCGCGGCTTTGTCCGTGCGTATTGTCAAGGGCAGCTGAACCGACGCGCATCGTCACGTCAGCCTGGCGGCGGTGCACACCTGTGTTGGTAATCAGAGATCCGTACGCTCCCGCCAGCACAATCGCGGTCTGGTCGTAAACCGTGTAGCTGATGTAGTAGGGCGCCGGGTCGCTTTTCGCCAGGTCCGTGGTGGCGCGCTTCAGTTCGCTCTGCATCACTTTCATCACTGGATCCGTTGCGTTGTCGACCGGCGTGTCGGCGGCAATCCCCGCAGGTTGTATCAGCAAAGCTGCCATTCCTGAGGCAGCTGTGACGCGACGCAGCCAACGCCAGGAATGACGTCCGGCTACACCACGGAGTTGGCGCGATTCAGTAAATGTTTTCAAGTAGTTGCTCCAGAGTGGCGACGATTCACGAGACGAATTTTGAGTATGCCTGACCGATTTGTAGGCTGCAATGCAACGTCATTCGAAGTGTTCTCCAGGTTGCAAATGAGCTCCATTCGCAAATTCGAGCGCGGAAACATCCTTTCGTCCTTCCAATTTGACGCGTGAGACCCCCAGAAGAGTTTCCCCGCCGCATCCAACAAGTATTTTTGTGCCCGCGATACGAATTTCGCCAGCGGAAAGCGCAGGCTCATGATCCTTAGACACCGGTTCGCCCATAATTTGGCAAGTCGCGCCTCTAAATCCGGTGTAAGCACCAGGCCACGGTGTGAAACCACGCATGCGATTGAAAATGACCTGCGCCGGCAAAGACCAGTCGATGCGTCCATCTTCTTTCTTCAGCATCGGCGCCATGGTGGCTGCGGAGTGGTTTTGGGGCATCAGCTGTACCGTTCCGTCGCAAAGACCGCGCAGGGTCTCCGCCATCAAAGGAGCGCTGAGTGCCGCCAAACGCGCAGCAAGCTCTGGAGTTGTCTCGGTTGGGCCGATCGGTGTTTCCCGACGCAATAGTATGTCACCGGTGTCCATGCCTGCGTCGATGCGCATCGTGGTGATACCGGTCCTGGTCTCGCCGTTGGCGATGGCCCACTGAATCGGCGCCGCACCACGATACTTGGGCAGCAGGGAGGCATGCGAATTGATCCAGCCGAGTTTGGGAATGCCGAAGAGCCGCGCCGGAATAATCTGGCCGTAGGCAATGATGACGATGGCGTCGGGATTTGCTTTGCGAAGAAATTGCTCGGATTCAGGTGTGCGGATTTTTTCGGGTTGAAAGATTGGAAGGCGTGCAGCGACTGCCACCTCTTTCACCGGAGAAACGGAAACCTCCCGGCCGCGGCCGCGAGGACGGTCTGGCTGGGTGATTACGGCGACAACCTCAAAGTCGGACTGATCAAGGAGATGCTTCAGCGTTGGAACCGCGAATAGCGGCGTGCCGCAGAAAATAATGCGGACGGGAATTACCATTCACCCTGTTTTTTTAGTTTTTTGATTTTGCGCCGGATCAGGTCCCGCTTGAGCATGCTCAGGTGCGTCAAAAACAGAATCCCGTTCAGATGATCAATCTCGTGGCAAAACGCGCGAGCCAACAAATCTTCGCCGCGGATTTCGAACTCCTGGCCCTTTACGTCCTGTGCCTTCACCGTAACAAAGTGCGGCCTGACCACGTAGCCGCGAAAGCCCGGAATTGAAAGGCAGCCTTCTTCTTCGCGCTTTTCACCTTCACCATGAATGATTTCCGGATTTACCAGCACGATTTTCGCTTCAGGATTCTTGCCGCCCGTGACGTCCACCACGGCGATGCGAATACTTTTGCCGATCTGCGGCGCGGCGAGACCGATGCCTTGCGCCGCGTACATTGTGGCGAACATGTCCTCAGCGAGCTCTTCGAGCTCGGCGTCAAATTTGGTGATGCTCTTGGACGGCTTTTCAAGGATCGGGTCGCCGTACTTCACGATCTGATAGATTTTACGCGCAGGTCCAATTTTCTCCGGCGCGGCGTTCGATTCCGCGGCGTTAGGAGTCACTGCGGGCGGATTCACCGCGTGCGATTTCGGAGTGGGCGGTTCAGAAGTCGTGGATTTGTCTGGCATACCCCTCAAAATTCCGGCGCATCTCCGTAAGGGAGTCGCCTCCAAATTTTTGCAGAAAACCGTCGGCGAGGACAAGTGCAACCATCGCTTCGCCGGCGACCGCGCCAGCGGGCACCACGCACCAATCGGAACGCTCGTAGGCGGCCTGTACCGGCTCCTTCGTGACCATGTCGGCGGTCCGCAAAGCGCGACGCAAGGTCGAGATCGGTTTCAGATAGCCGCGCACGACCAGATCTTCGCCGTTAGTGATACCGCCTTCAAGTCCACCGGCACGGTTTGAGGAGCGCGTGAACTTTTTCGCGGACTTGTCGTAGGAAATCTCATCTTGCACTTCGCTGCCCAGCGATCCCGCAGCCAGAATGCCCGCGCCAATTTCGACGCCTTTTACTGCTTGGATGCTCATAACGGCCTGAGCGATTCGTCCGTCCAACTTTTCGTCCCACTGCGCGTGCGATCCGAGGCCGACGGGAACATTGTGCGCGACAATTTCGAATACGCCGCCAACTGTGTCGCCAGCTTTCAGCACGGCATCGACTTCGGCTTTCATTTTTTCCTGGGCGGTAGCGTCGACACATCGCAAGGGTGATTCCATATCGTTCGAGATTGCGAGAATTTCTTCCCAGCTTGGTGCACGCTCGATGCGCGTGTGTCCTATCTGAATCGTGTGGCTAGCGATTTCCGTTCCCAGTGCCCGCAATAAAGTTTTGGCCAAGGCGCCAGCCGCGACTCGCGCTGCGGTTTCGCGCGCGGAAGCCCGTTCCAAAATATAGCGAGCGTCATGAAAGTTAAATTTTTGTGAACCAGCGAGGTCGGCGTGTCCCGGCCTCGGCGCGACCAGCTTTTTCGCGGTGGAATCATCTTCGGGATAAGCCTCGACGGCCAGAATCTTTTCCCAATTTTGCCAGTCACGGTTCTCAATTCTCAGCGCGATGGGAGCGCCGATGGTTTGCCCGTGGCGCACACCTGCGAAGATTTCGGCGCGGTCTTTCTCTATCTTTTGCCGGCCGCCCCGACCGTAGCCAAGTTGGCGGCGGTGCAATTCGCGATTGATAAATTCGACGTCGATTGACAGTCCTGCGGGTAGGCCCGACAAGAAAGCCAGCAGCGACTGTCCGTGCGATTCTCCCGCGGTGTAGAAATGAAGCATCTTGGCAGTGTTCCTGAACGATTTAACTGTGAAAAGGGAAAAATAGAGTTTAGCTGCCGAGGTGAGTTGCGTCTAGCCGTTTGCCACAATCGGGGAGGGTCAATTTCCGATTACCCGACTTGAACGACGTATCAGGTGAGGCTCAGTTTGCGGTCGTGAACTTAATTGGTGAGGTCTTTCTGGGACTCGCTGAAAGCCATATCAATCGCGTAACGCAGAGATTGTTCAGATTGATTCCCGGTGTAGTAACTGAGGATTTTGCCGTTTCGGCCGATGACTACGAGTGCAGGGATGCCCTCGACCGGGTATTGCTCAGAAATCTTACCGTCTGGGTCGATCAAACTCTGCAGCTTCCGTTCATAGCGCGCCAGCCACACTTTCACAGTTGAGGGCTCTTGGTCGGAAATGCCCCAGACTTCCACTCCTCTCGACTTGTACTCCTCACGAATGGGTACGCGAGCCTTTGTAATTCACGAATGAACCCGGCGGACGACCTTCAGAATGAAGCAGAAAAGAAGCCATTTCGATTGCTTGCTGCTGGGTGATACCAGAGTTCTGTTGCAGAGCTAACGTGTGTTGGTCATCTTCAAGAATAAACAGGGGGCGAAGGCCGACAGGTTGAAGGATGATTTTTAGTTTCAGGTTTAGCGTCTCCGGATAAATCGAAAGCGAGTTCGCAAGTCTTCCTTTATAGGGACCATTCTTCTTTTCTCTGCCTTCAAGCTCCCAACGGTCCGAAATTTCATCAAAAATCTCTTCCCGGATGGAAGCCCAAACTCCCCAGAGAAACGGTTGATTGCTTCCAATGATCGGAATTTCCACCATTCCTCTAAGGTAGAACCATTGAGAGTCCACGATGCATTGGTCCGAGCCAATGGTGGCACGCGAGTCTCGCTCTTCTTTCGAAAGATTCGCGTACTGGTCAGGAAAATCTGCCGCAAAACTGAAGGGGACACCAGTATGATATTGGCCGCACGTCCTGCACGTGTACCCTTCAGGCCAATTCATTCAGATCCCTCAGATAACGAGCGCATTTGCAAGAGTTCAGGCAGTATTTTAACGCGAAGTTCCTCAGTGTGGCCGCATAAGTCCTGGTAAACGCGGATCGCGGACAAGTGAAATCTGTCGCGAAAGCTGGCCGGTCATATGGACGGTTTCGCGACGAACCAGGAGTTGTCGGGCTTGGTTTGAATCTGTTAGTTCCGCTTTCTCGATAAGCGGTCTTGCTACGCGCTCCCAAGCGCTCCATGCGCGAAACCAATTTCCCTCTACTCCGTGGAAAATCGTACCCACGTTGAGTCTGGCCCATTCATCGGAATCGCCGGGCAGATATACATAACCCTGCTCTGCGCCGGGAGCGAACGCGTAATAGACGACGTAAACGATTTGCTCATTTGGATCTGTGTGGAACGAAACTTGATACCTGCGAAGGGACTCGGGCGCTTTTCTGACCGGACCTTGAGACCAATCGATGATGAGTGACTGCCTGTCGGCGGTACTTGTTCCTGGACCAGTCCAAACCTGGAAATTCGCTAGAATCTTGCGGTCGGTGATTGCAATCGGTGTTTTGAGGTCGGCACCTTTAATTGTGATCTTGACTGTCTTTCCTTTCGCCACAAGCGGCGTAGGGATGCTCAGAATCAGCAAGGAATTGAGCAAGACTGCAAGCGACATCCTCATGTTAGGACCTCCGGCTAGGTGCCCCTAGGAGCCGTCTCTACTGAATTATGCTGTGAACTAAGGACGCGCAAAAGGCTACAAATGTTAACATCGGGGATCTCAGTGGACGTATTACGCGGAGAAGGCCTTCATTCTCGAGCAAGCCGACCACTGCGCGTAGAATGGTGGCCTGAGGCGTGTCGATGGGAGAAAAGGACGACAAGAGCGAGGAGCTGGAGCGCTTGTGTCAGGCCGTGTCGCCCAATGATGAGCCGTGCGATCATCCGGCGACTGTGCACTGCGCGACGTGCGGCAGGTGGTTCTGCGATGCCCACGCCGAGGACGAAGAGTGGCATCCGTGCATGCTGCCGCCTGGAGAAGAGGGCGGCGAGGCGTAGGCGTCATTGATAACCCAGCGGTATCTCCGACATGCCCGTTGTGGCAATGCGCCTGAGTCCTGATAAACGCGCCTTTCGAAAACTGACGCAGCGCACAGCTCTTGCGAATCACAACTTTCCTTGACGGCAGTCGATGGCACAGTTACGCTTTCGTCGAAGTGCTTCTCTGTGACTGAGTTAGGCCGCGCGGGTTCCGTGCAAGCTCGCCGCGGCTGGGATATCTTCGCGGACGTTGTCGCGGAATAGGACACGTGGCAGAAACGCCTCTGCAGGTCAGCAGCAACGAACCTCCGGCGCCGCAAGGTGCCTCGATTTCCCAGGTACTGCTTGGCAGCGCGAAGGAAGCGGTACTCCGCGTTCAGGAATATTCCTACCTCGCGGCTCAATCCATCAGCAATGTCTTCTCCGGTCCTCACTACTTTCAAGACACTCTTGAGCAAATGGATCAGATCGGAGTCGGATCGCTTCCGATCGTGCTACTTACGGGTTTCTTTATCGGCGCGGTGATGGTGCTGCAGACTGCGTCGCAGTTTGTGCGTTTTGGGCAGACATCGCTGACTGGTGACGCCGTTTCCCTTGCGCTGGTGCGCGAACTCGGCCCTACTCTGACGAGCCTGCTCGTTACAGGGCGCTGTGCTTCGGGAATCGCCTCGGAACTCGGATCGATGTTGGTCACAGAACAGGTTGACGCGATGCGTGCGATGGGAACGGACCCTAGCCGCAAACTGGTTACTCCACGCGTTGTCGCGACAATCCTAGTGCTGCCGTTATTGACGGCATTTTCTGATTTTATCGGGTTAGTCGGTGGCTGCGTCGCTGCGGTGTTCTCTCTTCGTCTTGGCGTCGTGCAATTTTGGACGCGCGCCATTGACGCGCTCGATTTTGCGGACATCATGCAGGGCATGATGAAGCCCATCGTTTTTGCGTTCATCCTTTCCACAGTGGGCTGTTACAAGGGATTGACGGTACGCGGAGGGACGCAGGGAGTTGGACGCGCCACGACTCAAGCTGTCGTTGTGTCCTCCGTGTTGATCATTGTTGCAGACACTTTCTTAACGAAGCTCGCGCTGTACCTTGCGAACAAAGTTTTCTGATCGCCCATGGAAGCGACGATCTCCTTTCGCGATGTTCGAGTCGGATTCGAAGAAGGCGACATCGTGCGCGGCCTTTCCTTCGAAGTCTTCCCGAAAGAAACGCTGGTTCTGCTGGGTGAAACGGGAACCGGGAAAACGCTCAGCCTCAAGATGGCGGCCGGTTTGCTTCGCCCACTGGAAGGCGAAATCACCGTTCTCAGCAAACAAGTCTCTCGCATGAAGGAAAAGGAACTACTCGACTTCCGCAGGGAGATTGGCTTTGTGTTTCAAGAAGGGGCGCTTTTCGATTCGATGACCGTCGAGGAAAACGTGGCCTACCGATTGCGCGAAGAAAGAGTTCCAGAAGAGGAAATCGAGCCGAAAGTCAGGGAAGCGCTGCGGTTCGTCGAACTTGAGGAGGCAATTGATCAGGTGCCATCCGAACTTTCTGGCGGCATGCGCCGCCGCGTGTCAATCGCGCGCGCTCTCATTACTCGTCCACCGATCGTGCTTTACGATTCTCCGACGGCGGGGCTCGATCCCGTTACTTCGCAGACGATAATTACGCTGATTTTGCGGCTACGCGATATTTATGGTGTGACTGCGTTGCTGGCCACGCACCGGCTGCAGGACGGATTTGCCCTAGCGAACTTTCATTTCGATACAGTGACGAACCGAGTTCTTCGCAATGCCGAGAAGCACAGCGACAAAACGTTTGATAGCAAATCGAGCACACGTTTTGCAGTGCTGCGCGACGGCAAAGTTTTTTTCGAAGGCAGTCCGGAAGAGATCGTGTCCGTCAAGGATCCATATTTGAAGCGGTTTCTGGAGTGAATGTAAGGTAGTCTGGAACGCACGAAAAAGGAGCGGTCGAAGATGGCGCAGCGCAAACAACTGACCTGGACGGAGTTGCGCGTCGGTCTCTTCGTGCTGGTGGCTCTTTTCGTTATTGCCGCAGGAATTTTTTACGTTACCGGCACAGGATTCCTTGGTCCGAAATACCGGCTGCGAACGTACCTGCCGGAAGTTGCGGGAGTTACGAATGGAGCGCCGGTGAGGCTGGACGGCGTCGATATCGGAAACGTTGAATCTATCAAGCTTGTTCCTCGCACGCCCGGTCATATTCCTGAGAAGAGCCACAATATTGAAATAGTGATGCGGCTCGACAAGCGATTCCAGCCGGATATTTTGACGGACTCGACGGCAAGCCTGGTGACAGAAGGGCTGTTGGGCAATCGCTACGTGAATATCGCACGAGGATTTACCGGAGTGCCGTTGAAAGAAAACCAGGAAGTACCCGGCACGGCGGAGAAGAATTTGTCCGACGTGATGGCCAGCATCCAAGGGCTGACGGTGGATGTGCACAACGTGGTTCAGAGCCTGCTCGATGGAAAGGGAACGCTCGGGAAATTGTTGACCGATGAGCAGGCATACAACAACCTCAACGGACTGCTGGCGAAAAGCAACGAGATGGTCGACAACATACAAAAGGGGCGCGGCACGATCGGAAAGTTGGTAGCGTCGGATGAGATGTACGGCAAGGTGAATTCGACGCTGGACAATGTGAACGGAGTGGTCATGGACGCGCGTGCAGGCAAGGGCACGATCGGCAAACTACTCAATGATCCGACTTTGTATGATGAGGCGAAGAAGGCGGTGGCGAACGGGAACCTGATGATCAGCGATGTGCGCGACGGGAAAGGCTCGCTGGGCAAGCTAGCCACGGACGACGAGCTGTACAATAAATTGCGCGACACCAGCAACAACCTGGCTTCCGCGACCGCGAAGCTGAACGACAACACCACAACGGCTGGCAAACTTTTCTCCGATCCCAAGCTTTACGACAACCTGACCGGGCTGACGGGCGATTTGCGGCTGCTGATCGGTGATTTCCGCCAGAATCCGAAGAAATTCCTGCGCATTAAGGTGGCGGTTTTCTAGCGCGCCGAAATTCGCGCTTTGCTCCCAGGCCTTTGCGCCATGCATCGCCCTTGTGGTGTAATTCAGCTGTAACAATTCCAGATTAAACTAGCCAGAAAGCGGGATCTCGTCCTTTTGATGGAAACGCAAGACTTAACTACGAAACAAACACGAAGCGAAGCGGCCAAGTCCACACTGCCACAGCCTGGCAGGCCCGTTCCCAGCCGCGCGTATCCGGGTGCGTTGATCGTGGTTGAGGGCACGGACGGCTCCGGGAAAAGCACGCAGCTTTATTTGCTGAAACGCTGGCTCGAAATTGGCGGATACCGGCTGCACTTCACGGAGTGGAACTCTTCGCCACTCGTGAAGTCCGCCACGCGCCGGGGCAAACAACGCCGGCTGCTGACTCCGACAACGTTCTCGCTGCTGCACGCCGCGGACTTCGCCGATCGCTGCGAGCGCCAGATCATGCCGCTGCTACAGGGCGACTATCTCGTGCTTGCGGATCGCTATATTTACACGGCGTTCGCTCGCGACGGCGCGCGAGGATGTCCACAGAAATGGCTTCGCAATCTTTATCGCTTCGCTCCCGTGCCGGACATCACGTTTTATTTCCGCGCGCCGCTTGATGTTGCGGTGCAGCGCATCCTCAGTGGCCGGCCCAAACTGAAATATTACGAAGCAGGCATGGACCTCGGACTCTCGTACGACCGCCCGGAGAGCTTCCGCCTGTTTCAGGCGCGCATTCTGGATGGCTACGACAAAATGGTGGAATCGGATAATTTTGTCGTGCTCGACGGGACATTACCCGTGAACAAATTGCAGAAGCAAATGCGAGACATTGTCGCGTCGAAAATCGACCTCAAGCGTTTCGCGCCGCACGCCGCAGAGGCAGAATAAGATGCCGGATCACGAAAAAGAGAAAGAAAGGGACAAATCTGCCGCGCAGACCATTGCGGAACCCGTAGCGGCGGCCCCGCCCGCTCAGGCGAAAGCAGACGAAGAGGCTTCGAACGCGTTTTTCGCGGCGCCGCTCGTCGGATTCGATGCCAGCGAAATCAGCGGAACGCTCATCGTCATCGAAGGGATGGACGGCTCCGGGCGCTCCACGCAAATCAGCCTGCTGCAGGAATGGTTAGAGTCCGAAGGCTTCGCGGTGCAAACGAGCGGACTGCGCCGTTCGAACCTCGTGGGTCGTGACATTGACGAACTTCTCGCCAAGAACGCCGTCACGCGCCTCACGCTTGCGCTCATGTACTGCACGGACTTTTTCGATCAACTTGAGCATCGCATCGTGCCTGCGCTCAAATCCGGCGCCGTAGTTCTGGCCGATCGTTACATTTTCACGCTCATCGCGCGCAGCGTCGTCCGCGGCATCAATCGCGATTATTTGGGTGGTCTTTACGCGATGGCGCTTCGGCCGCATCTCACATTCTGGCTGAACGTTCGGCCCGAGACAGCGTTCGGCCGCGAATTTCGTAAGGCACAAGCCATCAGCTATTGGGAAGCTGGACGGGACATGTCACTGTCCCACGATCTTTACTGGTCTTTTATTCGTTACCAGACCATGATCAAACGCGAATTCGAAGCCGTCGCCAAGCGGTACAATTTTCTAGAACTGGATGGCGAGGCCAGCGTTCCCACCGTCAACAAACTTCTTCGCCAGCGAATCGCCGAACATCTCGGCATTCGCTCCACAAAATACGCGCCATCATCCGCGCTCGCTCATCTCTGGCGCTAGAATCCTGAATGCCCGAACCGGTTCACATCGCCGCGATTGATGCCGGTTCAAACGCCGTACGCCTTTCGATTGTCCGCGCGTACTCGGCTCTCGATATCGAACCGCTGCATAACGAGCGCTACCCGCTTCGTCTCGGTGAAGGTGTCTTCGTACGGAATCGTTTCAGCGAGGATATTTTCAAGAAAGCTGCCAAGGCCTTTCGCCACTTCCACGATTGCATGGAGGAATTCGGGGTGACGCGGTACCGCGCAGTCGCCACCAGCGCTACGCGCGAAGCCGCCAACCGTAAAGCCTTCGTGAAGCGCGTCCAGCAAAAATCGGGCATCCGCCTGGAAGTGATCAGCGCGCGCGAAGAATCGCGTCTTGGCAGGGAAGCGGTATTCGCCGCGCTTGGACCAGATTGGCAGGCTCGGTGCATCGCTGATCTTGGCGGCGGCAGCCTCGAAGTCAGTGTCCTTCGCGATCATTCCGTTTTGCAGACTGCGCAACTTCCCGTCGGTACCGTTCGCCTGATGACGACTCTGAATCTCCACGGCGAAATGCGTCCTGCGCAAGCCGAGCAGGTTCGGCGTTATCTGAGAGCGCTGCTCGAATCAAAGCTTGCAAATCGCCCCAACCTCGCGGATGGTCTGACCATCGCACTTGGCGGTAACGCAGAGACTCTTGCCAACGTTGCACCAGGCCCGCGCCATCACGGAATTCCCACACTCGAACTATCGCTTCTTCGCGAACGCCTGCCGGAGCTGCTTCGCATGGATATTCGCGGACGCATGAAAGCGTACGGCGTCCGCCGTGATCGAGCCGATGTAATGGGCATCGCAGGCATCATCTTCATCACTCTTGGCCGCTATCTCAACGTCCGCAACCTAGCTGTGCCCGCCGTCGGCATCCGCGAAGGTGTAATCCACGAAATCGCCACGGAAGCGTTTTCGCGCAAGGAGCCGCATCGCTATACGGCCGCAGCGCGCCAGCTTCTCGCGGGTGCTCGCAGCTTTTCCCGCCGTCTGGAACGCGATCAGCGTCACGCTGAACACGTTCGCGAACTAAGTCTCCAGCTCTTCGATCAATTGCAGCCGGTGCACCACCTGCCCGACGAGGCGCGGGTCGTTCTCGAAGCCGGAGCTCTGCTTCACGACATCGGTCATTCGATCAGCCACAAGGGCCACCACAAGCACGGTGAATATCTAACGATGAATGGCGACATACCGGGACTGGATGGCCGCGACCGCGCGCTTACGGCTGCCGTCGTCCGCTACCACAATCGCAAAACCGAGCCTGAAGGCCATCACATTTCTTACGGCGCGCTCAACAACAGCGATCGCCGACTCGCCCGTCGGCTGGCCTCTCTGGTTCGCGTCGCGGAAGGTCTGGACCACTCGCATCGACAGCGCATCAGCAGAATTCGCGCCGCATTCCAGCGTGGCGCGGTAGGGTTGCAGCTCGAAGCTCGCGGCGATGCCAGCGAGGATATTCGCGACGCCAATCGAAGCGCAGAGCTTTTCGAAAAGGAATTTCATACGCGACTTTACTTTCGGCCGCTCAGCGGCTGAGTTCCCGGCACATACCTTCGGCTGGGTACTCTTGTCGGTTTGCTCTTTCTGTATAATCGAGAAGCGCCAAAAGGAAATTCAGAAAAATGCTCCTCTACATTGTCCGCCACGGAATCGCCATCGATCGTGAAGATCCGAAATGCCCGTCCGATCCCGAACGCTATTTGACCCCCGACGGCCTACAGAGAACGCGCGAAGTGGCGAAAAAACTTGCGAAGTTGATCGGTCCGCCGAAAGTGTTTATCTCAAGTCCGTACGTTCGCGCGGTGCAGACCGCAGAGATTTTCGCTGATGCCCTGGGTATCTCAAAAACAAAAATCGAAAAGACCGAAGGTCTTCTTCCGGGGGCCGAACCATCCGCTTTCTTTCGTGAATTGTCCCGCAAAAAGTCCCTCGAAAGCGTAATCTGCTTCGGTCATGCGCCGCAGCTCGACGAATTGATCTCGTTTGGTCTTGGCGTGAAAAAAGATATTATTGAGCTAAGAAAAGCGGGCGTTGCCTGTCTCGACGTTACCCGCGTGAACCCGCCCGCAGGCAAACTCGTCTGGCTAGTAACTCCGCGGGCGGTCCGCAAAATTTCAAAAGGTAAGTAGTCGTCTAGAAAAAAAGCGTCAACGGACAATCGAAATCGCTATAGGCGTTTCCAGTTTCTGCCTCTGCCTTGCGATCTCATCCGCCTGAGGCTCGGCCTGAACGAGGATGGTCTTTCCCAGGCTGCGTTCCATCAACCGCTTCGCTTCTGTAAATCTCGCCGCATTTTTCGAGCTGTCTTCCGCACCGCCAGCATGCAGCAGTAATCCCTGAGGCAAATCGTCGATTCGCAGCGAGGAGCTGGACTTCACGCCACATTTCTGTGCGGCGATGGCTATCCTTAGAATTCCGGCATGAAGGCAGATCTTCGCTTGCTGCTCGGGCGACAGTTTCGAAAAACGTTTTTGTTGCGGGCCTGGCTCGGCACCGGACTGAAATCGGATCGCCCAGGCTACACGCTCCCATTCCGCAAAAGTCCATCGCGGGGGCACTGGCGATTTCAACAAAAAGGTTCTCGCGGACTTTTCGCGCGGTTTTTTTGCGCTTGGGTTATCGATTCCGCTCAGTTTCGCCGCGGCTTCCAGGATTCGACGTTCTCTTTTGTCGGTGAATATTTCTGCGACCTTTCGCGCCCTCAACTGGCACCAAATTCGCAATGCCAATCGCGCTACCACGAGGTTTCGGCCGGATTTTGTTACCATCGCGGCGCGCGTGGCTCTGATCCTCGCCCCTCCGTACTGCTCCCAGTTATCTCGCGGAAACGCGGCCAGCCACGAGTTCCAGATACTCACCGTGCCCAGCGCCATTTGTCTGTAGGTCTGAACATTTTTCTGTCGTTCGGCCGCGATCCGTTTCTCCCAATCCTGATCGTCGCCGATTGCTTCCTTACGGGCCTTTTTAAGGATCTCTGCAAGCACATCAAGGTCATGGATATTGCCCAACACATCTTGTACGCGCTTCAGGGATTCGCCGAACTCCGCGTGAACATTTGGCAGCAGACATTCAACACTGTATCGAAAGCGCTTTATTCCAATTCGCAGCGCGTGCCACGGCCTGTGGCTCTCGGTCCGCATTGCGCGGCGGTGCAATTCTTTCGCTTCTTCCAGGCGCTCCAATGCAAGGCAGTGAGCAGCATCGCCATCCGCCGGAACGGGGCGCATTCGTGCGCTGAGCGATCGCGATAATTCCTTCCACCGCCCTTCATCGAATCGTGCGGCGCGATGCTGCGCCTTCCCGTGCGCTGATGTCTCCTGGCTCGCCAGCCAGTGAAGCATTCGATCTTTCAATGCATCGACTTCCGGGTGCAGTTGGTTCAGCCAATCGGTCATGACATGCGTGTCGCGGAGATCGCCAAGCGATCGGAAGAGTTTTCGCGCGCATCTGCGCATCTCTTGCCATTCCGGGTGCGGATCGATCTCTTCGATTGCCGCCGCGATGGACCGGCATCGCCTCAAAGCCACACGCAGGTCGTGCACGGCGTGAGGGTCAGGCTCGGAGCGAAATTCGGAAAGTTCTTCGAGCGTTCTGTTCATCCAGAACGCCAGTCCACGGTGCTCAGACACAGCACCAGTCGGAAATGAAACAGCGTGAGCCATTCGTTTCAGCGCGCTCCCACTCGGACCGTTTCAGTTTGAACAGGTCCGATCCCTGGGGAGCGGAGAGCTAAGGGTAGCGCTGTGCTCAGCCCTCGTCCAGTTCACTAGGTCTCCGGTAGTAGACTCAAGCTGAGACCGGAAAAGGAGCAAACTCCATGGACTCACCTCTTCAATTTGCCCGTGCGAACGTTCAACGGATCGTCGCTGCTGAATTGCCACGATCCGTAAGGGCAAAGGCGCTCGCGGAATTGATTCGATCTCTGCGTTCCTATCGCTGGGTTGGAATTTATGAAGTAGGGACGGAGTCGGTATCCGCGATTGCATGGAGTGGCCCTGATGCTCCAGCCTATCCGGTCTTTCCCATTTCCAGCGGGTTGACGTCCGCCGCCATTGCCGAAAGGAAGGCAATCATCGTCGGCGACGTGCGAACCGACCCACGTTATCTCACCGCTCTGGGAAATACGCGCTCCGAAATGATCGTGCCGGTTCTCGATCCCGGCGAGAACAGAGTTATCGGAACGATTGACATCGAAAGCGAATTCGCAAACGCTTTCTCAGAGGAGCACGCCGCTGAATGTGAAGAGTTCGCCCGTCTGGCTCTGCCGCTTTGGACTCTTCCGTCTTCACCTGAATAGGGGACAGAGGTGAGAACTGGATTGCGCATTGAGCAGTGCGGCTCGCTTTCCAGGGGCCATCGCGAGGATGGCCGCAAGTTTGGTTGAATATCGCCGTTCATGGTATTTTTACTTATCCATGCCGGAGTGGCGGAATGGCAGACGCGGCGGACTCAAAATCCGTTGCCCGCAAGGGCGTGTGGGTTCGACTCCCTCCTCCGGCACCACAGCGACCTTCTTAGAAATGCTGGCACGCGTTCACGCTAAGCGCTCTCCATAAGAAAACTGTTTTGTCCTTCATTGAATCGGTTTAATCTTACGCGCACGCCCGTTCTTATCCCTCGGAGAAAGAGGACCCATGCCGCGCCGTACCTTCTTGCTGACCACCCTGCTCGTTTGTTTGCCGCTCGCTTCCTCGTCGCATGCACAAACGCCAAAGATGGCGTCAACCAGGAAACCGCTTGAACTCGTGCGCGGCTGGGAAATTCAATCCTCTTGCGAAGTGCAAGCTATGGGCGACAAGGTGTCTCAGCCCGGATTTGCCACAGCCGGCTGGCACAAGACCACTGTTCCGAACACGGTGGTCGGTACTCTCGTCGACGACAAAACCTACTCGCAGCCAATGGTCGGCACCAATCTAAAGAATTTCCCTGGCATGAATTATCCGAGCGCGAGTTTTTTTGCCAATCAGGACATGCCGGAAGGCAGCCCGTTCAAGTGCGCATGGTGGTGGAGAGATGAATTTGATCTTCCCGCCGCATTCGCAAAGAAAAACCTCAGTATTCAATTTCCCGGCATTAATTACCGCGCAAATGTCTGGTTCAACGGGCAAAAAATCGGCGATGCAAAGGAAGTTGCCGGCACGTATCGTGTTTTCGAATTCGATTTGACGAAGCTTGCAAAACCGGGTGAAAAAAACGTGATCGCTCTTGAAATCAGCGCTCCCGCAAAGGAGGACCTCGGCATTACTTGGGTCGACTGGAATCCCACGCCTGCGGACAAGGATCTCGGCATCTGGAAAGAAGTCACTGTCGCTGCGACTGGACCGGTCGCGATTCGTAATCCCTTTGTGAAATCGCAATTGAATTCTGAGTTCACGGCAGCCGAACTGACGATCTCCGCGGATCTGCGCAACGATTCTGCCGCTGCCGTCAAAGGTATTTTCTCCGCCGATATCGGCGAAAAGGCGATCAAGGAGCCAGTTGAACTCGCCGCAGGAGAAACCAAGAACGTCCGCTTTGATGCCGCGCAATTCGCGGCGCTCAAATTTGTGAATCCGAAGCTCTGGTGGCCCTACACCATTGGGACTCCGTATCTCTACAAAGCACACTTTCGTTTCGAGGTTGGCGACGGAATTTCCGACTCAGCGACGGTTTCGTTCGGGATTCGTCAGGTCACAAGCGAACTGACGGACAAGGGTCATCGGCTTTTCAAAATCAATGGACGTCGCATTTTGATTCGTGGTGCCGCCTGGGCACCCGATATGTTTCTTCGTCCTATGTCGAAGAAGCTCGACGCCGATCTTCACTATGCAAAGCACATGGGACTGAACACGATTCGTCTTGAGGGGAGAATCGACCGCGACGAACTTTTCAACAAAGCTGACGAACTTGGCATCTTGTTGATGCCCGGTTGGACTTGCTGCGATGCATGGGAAATGTGGGACAAATGGACACCCGAAATTCGTAAGGTTGCGGGCGCTTCAATGGCCGATCAGGCTCGTCGCCTACGCAATCACCCCAGCGTTTTTGTATGGTTTTATGGAAGCGATGGTCCACCGCCGGCCGACGTGGAAAAAATGTATCTTTCGATTCTGAGCGAAGCCGACTGGCCGAATCCTTCGGTTTCTTCCGCCAGCGAAACGCCCACCACGGTTACCGGAAAATCCGGCGTGAAGATGACCGGCCCATACGAATACGTGCCACCAGTTTATTGGCTGGCCGATACGCAGGCCGGCGGGGCATATGGCTACAACACGGAAACCAGCCCTGGGCCCGCGATTCCCACACTTGAGAGCCTGAAGAGATTCATTCCCAAAGATCATCTCTGGCCGATCGACGATGTGTGGAATTACCACGCAGGCGGAGAGCGATTTACCACGGTTAACGTCTTCACCGATGGCTTAAACAAACGCTACGGAAATGCAACTTCGCTCGAAGACTATGAACGCAAAGCGCAGGCGGCTGCTTATGAAGGCGAACGCGCGATGTTCGAAAGTTACGGCCGTAACAAGTATGTTTCGACCGGCGTGATTCAGTGGATGTTGAACAACGCATGGCCATCGCTGATCTGGCATTTGTATGACTACTACCTCGTGCCGGGCGGCGGATATTTTGGCACAAAGAAAGCAATGGAGCCGCTTCACGTGCAATATGGCTACGACGATCAAAGCGTGGCCGTTGTGAATGACACCTACCAGGAACGCAAGGGAATGAAAGTTCGCGCGCGAATTTATTCGCTTGATGCAAAACTTCTTGCTGATAAAGAAGAATCCGTCGACGTTCCGGCAGATGGAGCCGTGAAGGCGTTCGATTTACCGAAGCCTGAGGGACTGACGATGGCGTTTTTCCTAAAGCTGGACTTGCGCGACGGGCGCGGAAAAAGTGTGAGCGATAATTTCTATTGGCTTTCGGCAAAGCCTGACACGCTCGACTGGGCTCACAAACAGGACACGGTCTACACTCCGCAAGCTGAATTCGGCGATCTGACCGGACTGGCTTCGCTGCCGCAGATCAAACTACAGACAAGAGCGCTGGTCGAGCAAAAGCCAGAAACTTCGAAAGGCAAAGCGCATGTACGTGTGAAGAACAGTTCGTCGAGCGTCGCGTTTCAGATTCGTCTGCGGCTCGCGAACAAAAAAGACGATATCGATGTGGTTCCGGTGTTCTGGGACGACAACTATTTTTCGTTGCTACCCGGAGAAGAACGCATCATCTCGGCGTCTTACGACACAGGCGATTTGCGTGGTGCGCACCCGGTAATTCAAGTCAGCGGCTTCAATATTGCCGCGGGTGAAGTGCCGCAGCATGAGGGAACTGCGCACTGACACTCAGTCGCTGCCTCGCACCTTCAAGATTGCAATGCGTGGCGGCGTAATGCACAATTCGCCCCGATGATTAGCCACTGTTTTCGAAGTGAATTTTCCAGGTGGGCGCAGGCTTTCTCCTTACTTCTCGTGTCTCTTACTCTGTGCGGTTCAGCCGCTGCGCAAGACACAAAACTGGCCTCAGCTGAATCCACGATCGTGAGCAGAATTGCGAGCAGCGGAGCGGACGTTGGTGTGTATTTCAAAACACTCGACGGAAAATCTGAATGGAGCTCACGAGCCGAAGATGTTTTTCACGCCGCAAGCACCATGAAGATTCCGGTGATGATCGAAGTGTTTCATCAGATCAATCAGGGTAAGTTGAAGCTGGACAACCCACTGCCAGTCAAGAATGAATTCCACAGTATCGTCGATGGTTCCGTTTACACACTGAGCGCGAAGGACGATTCCGAACTTGATTTGTACAGAGCAGAAGGACAAACGCGCACCGTTCGCCAGTTGTGCGAATTGATGATTACGGTGAGCAGCAATTTCGCGACAAATCTGTTGATCGAAAAACTTGGCGTTGAGAATATTCGCGCCACGGTGCACGCGCTGGGGGCAGACGGCGTGAATGTTTTGCGCGGCGTGGAAGACAACAAGGCTTACGAAAAAGGGTTGAACAATACGACTACGGCGCGCGGCCTGGCGATCCTGCTGGAAGCGATTGCCGAAGGTAAAGCAGTCGACGCCGAGAGCTGTAAAGAAATGATTGCGGTTCTGGAGCGCCAAAAATTCAATGAGGGCATCCCGGCTGGTTTGCCGCTGGGCACTGCAGTAGCGCACAAAACGGGCGAGATTACCAAGATTCATCACGACGCTGCGATTGTGTTTGCGAAACGGCCGTTTATTTTGGTAATTCTTGTGCGCGGCCTTGCCGACATAAAGGCAAGCTCCGCGCTGATGGCGGACATCTCCAGAAGTTTTTACGAAGCGACGCAGTAGGCGGCTTGGCGCGCAACCTGACAGGGGTTCAGGCACATCCAACCGTACAGGGTAATGTGTAAGTGTGGGGCAGCGGGGTAGAGCTGAAAGGCCGGAAGGCGAGGGAAAATGAAGATGCGGGATTTTTCCAGACTTATGGTGATGGCTGGTGTTGCACTGGTTTTCGCCGGACTCGGCTTCGCCGACACGTTGGAGTTGAAGGATGGCCGAGTGCTGCAAGGGAAATACCTCGGCGGAACGCAGGCGGTCTTGCGCTTTGAAGTAAATGGCGACGTCCAAACATTCCCGACGCACGATATTGTGGCGCTGACGTTCACACGCGGGTCGAGCGGGCGTGCACCCGAGACCGCTCCACCACCTCCCGCCGCACCTGGGGATAACCCTCCGCCCGACCAGGGCGCGCCGCCCGCAGCCGCGTCGGCACTATCACCGTCGGCAAATAACGCCAATAACAACGGCGGAGACATCACGCTGCCGGCCGGGCAGCCGCTGCTGGTACGCATGATCGACACGGTCGACTCGTCAAAGAATCACGTGGGCGATATCTTTCACGCCAGCCTTGAGACTGACTTGAACGTGAACGGCATTCTCGTGGCCCGCAAGGGCTCCGATGTTTACGGCAGATTGGCGAGCGCGGACCAGGGCGGCAAATTCTCCGGGAAATCGGAACTGCAACTTGAACTGACGAGGCTGATGATTGACGGCAGAGACTACTCACTGGTGAGCAGCGACTACAACCTGCAGGGAAAGAGCCGAGGCTCGGACAGCGCGAAGAAAGTGGGCGGCGGCGCGATCGTGGGAGCAATCATTGGCGGAATCGCGGGCGGCGGTAAAGGCGCTGCGATCGGTGCGGCAGCGGGCGGCGGAGCTGGCGCTGGTGTGCAGGTGCTCACCAAAGGGCAGCAGGTAAAGGTGCCCAGCGAAACATTGCTGGAATTTCGCCTGCAGCAGCCGGCGACCGTGTCACCAACTAGCCGCTAATCCCACCTTCGTGCTCAGAAGCCGTTGCGAACATTGATTTATTGGGATTTGCGGGCCGCGGTACCATGTTTGCCGGGTATTGTTTCTTAGGAAGCACCTTCGGGACAATTCCCGGAATTCCTCCTTGCCACTTCTACTGTTAGTGACTAAGCTACCCCCTCGTGCAGAAAGCCCGGCATGGGCTTAAGTGAGGGAACGATGCCAAAAGAAAAGCCGCAAGTAAACATCGGGGAAGTCATCAAGACGTACCGTGGCCAGCGCGGGTTGTCGCAAGGCGACATCGAACGCCGTACGGGGCTGCTGCGCTGCTACCTGTCGCGTGTGGAGAACGGGCACACGGTGCCCTCTCTTGAGACGCTGGCGAAGATTGCCGAGGCCATGGACATTTCGCTGGCCGACTTTTTCCCCGGAACGGAAACGCCGCGGGATAAAGAGACCCAGAAGATGCTGGGTGAGCTTTCCCAGGACGAGATTCGCTTTCTGGTGGAGATCAAGCGCTACAGTTCGACGCTTTCGGATGGAGACAAGCGGCTGGTGCTGGCGATGATCCGCAAGATGGCAACGATGATTCCGCCCCCAGTGCGGAAGCCCTTACTGCGGCGGCCTGCTGTTTAGGACTTTGCCTGAAGCTTCGATTCTTGGCCTTAGAGTTTCCTTTGGGGCAACTGGTTTCACTCGCCCTGCCGAGTTCCCCTATTTTTGTGCCTGCAGATTACAAGAGACTTACGGGTGCGGCTTCCTCAAGTCAGTCTGAAAAAGTGCAATCGCCGCGAGGAAACATCTTGCACCGTATTGCAGGTTTGCGGCATCCAACACACCCACTGACGGCTTGGAAGAACCGCTCGCTCATCCGTGGTCCCGGATGAATTTGGAGGCGGATCCAATACTGTCCCCGTTAAGCTTCTCCCCACGATCCTCAATTCAAAGGAGGAAATCGGATGGAAAGTGCAGCCGCAAAACAGCAACCTATGGCAGGAGATCGTATGATCACTGCCGAGCAAACGTATCTGCGCACTGAATTGGAACAACGCCGCGAACGTCTTCACGTGGCGTTGCATTCTTCCGCAGCCGATGCTTCTCTTTCACAGCTGCTGACAGCCGTGGATGAAGCCCTGCGCCGTATCGATCAAGGAACATTCGGGCTTTGCGAGACGTGCCATGACTCCGTTGAACCAGAACGGTTGCTGGCCGATCCGTTGGTGCGGTTCTGTCTCGACCATCTTACGAGTGTTGAACAGCGCGCTTTGGAGAGTGATCTTTCGCTTGCCGCACGCATCCAACGCGCTCTCCTGCCGAGTCTCGGTCTAGCGCCAACAGGGTGGGACGTGCGCTTCCACTATCAACCCGCCGGCATGGTGAGCGGCGATTACTGCGACCTTGTCGAAACAGACAGCGGCCTGCTCTTTATGCTGGGAGATGTTTCCGGTAAGGGCGTGGCTGCGTCGATGCTCATGAGCCACCTCCACGCAACGTTTCGCAGCCTCGCGGAGGCCGGTCTCCCGCTCGATCGGATGGTGGAAGACGCCAATCGCATTTTCTGCGAAAGCACTCTTGCCGGACAATTTGCGACCCTCGTGATAGGACGAGCTGCACACGATGGTTCGGTTGAGTTTGTCAGCGCAGGTCATCTCCCTCTTCTTCACATCCACATCGACGGAGTGGCGGCAAAGGATTCGACGGGAGTGCCTCTGGGCATGTTCTGTAACGCGCGCTTCCCTGTTAATCGCCTGACACTGGAGCGCGGTGACACCGTTTTTCTGTATACCGACGGGTTGACAGAAGCACGAAATCGCGCGGGCCAAGAGTATGGTCTCCAGCGAATTCGCGCGCTGGCAGCGCAGCACAAAGGGAAAGCGCCGGACGGGCTGATCTCCGAATGTCTCGAAGACTTAGTGAGCTTTGGGGAGGGTTTGAAGCAAACGGACGATTTGACGCTTTTAGTTGTGCGCCGTGCAGAGTAGGCCGGAATTTTCTTTTAGACCTTGAAGCCGCACTAATGTGCATCTGAGTGACCGAGAAGTGAGCCATCGATCGACCGCTCCCGTGCCTTCAAGAGCGGAGGACGAGGCAGCCGGCGATCATGTCGTGGAGAGCCTGCTTTTTTTCTGTGATGCCAGCGAGGATATAGCCGATGCCAAAAGGGATGAGGCCGGACATCAGTTTGGCGAAGTAGCGGCCCGAGGCACGTGCGAAGGAAATGCGATTGCCCTGAAGGTCGGTCACGACGAGATTCATCACTTTCTTGCCAACGGTGCCTTGCCACTCGGAGCTTTCGAAGTAGGCGCTGTAAAGCCAACCCAGAATCAGGCTGCCAGCAATCAAAAGGCCAATTGAGGATGCGAACGCGGCGACGATCGCTGGATCGGGCGGGTTATCTCTGTTGAGACCGTGGAGAGTTGCGCCGAGTCCAGTAAGAATGAAAAGCGGAAGCAACACCGCGAGCGCGACCACACCGAGAAGAAAACCGTCGATCAGGTGAGCGACGAAGCGAAGCCAGAAGCCCGCGTAGGTGCGTGTGACGGGAGGAATCCAGTGAGGCGAAATTTCTCCAGCAGCGACCGGCGCAGCGATTGTACCGATGGGCGCGCCCGCGGACGCTGGGGCCATGGCCGCTTGAACGGCGGCTCCGCAGATCGGGCAAAAGGCAGTATTCGAAGCGATGGTGCTGCCGCATTTCGAGCAATACATGGAGACGCTCCGTTGCGAGAGAGAAGCGATGATTTCAGGGGGAGATGTTACAGGAAGAGCGTAGTTGAAGAAAGGGATTAGGAAATTCGAAATACGAAAAATGATCGACCTTCGCGGGCCGAGGTCTGCTACAGATTCGGGGCGGCGACGAGTTTGCGTAGCGTGCGAGCTTTGCGGCCGAAGTACATGCCGTTGAGGGTCTTCCAGGGCGCGATCAGGAAATAAATATAGCCGGAATGCCCCGACCATTCGGACGGAAGAATCAGGCTGGCGAGACAGGCGATGAGTCCGATGGCGGCAAGTCCGAATGCGTCGACGATGGAGGAAACGGTGAGCAAGCGTTCGAGGCCATTGAGCGCGAGAGATTCGCGATGCCGCCACGCATTCCAGTACAAGGCGGCGAGAAGAAAATAAACGGCCGCAAAACCAAGAGCATAGAGAACCATCAGCTCCGTGACTTGTCCGGATGATGTGAAGTATCGGGTGGAATCCCTACGGCTCATCTGGCCGACCAGAGTCGAAAACAAGAACTTCAGAGGATAAACGTAAAAGAGAACCACGAAGAGCAGGACGGAATTCAGAAAAATGCTGAGCTGGTCATGCAGGCCGTAGCGGCGGAAAAAAACGTAGTGGGCGTACCAGACGGTTAGAAGCATCGTAAAGCAAATAGCGAACGGGATGAAGCCGCGAATGACTTCGTGGAGGTCGCTGAAGTCTTTTGGAACTTCGAGAGAGACCACGAGAAGAGTCAATGCGAAGCCGAAGACCACATCGCTAAAAGCGTCGATACGCGACAGTCCGGCTCCGCGCATGCGGAAGCCATTTTCGATGGGGAGATGATCTGGAGAGTCCACGCGAATTCTCCGAAACAGATTGTGTAAACAAGCCCTGAGACGTCTTTCAGCTCAGGGTTTGTAAGCACAAACCCTGAAACCCGAATCAGCGGACGGTGACGCTGTCCGGGCGCGGCTTGGCGATGGCCGGTGTATCCACATTCAAAACCGAGGTAACGAAATCGCTCAGCGTCATGCCGAGATGTCCCACAACGCGTTGCTTGAGCGTCGTGTAATCCTGCGTGCCGCTGAAAATATCGGCCATGATCTGGCGGAAGATCGTGCTGCGGCGCAGAAATTGAACCATGCGCGTGGTGACCGCGGTGCCGAGGAACGAGCCACGATAGAAGCGGCGAACAATGCGGGCAGCGAATTCCAGTTCGCAGGAAAAAGCGGCGCGAACCCAATCGGTGTACATCTCGGGATTGCCTTCGGCAATGGCTTTGCCGAGAAGTTCGCCCGAGCGCATGGCGTAGAAAAGACCTTCACCGGTGAGTGGGTCAACGAAAGCGGCAGCATCCCCAACAAGTGCCCAATTTTTGCCGACAACCGTGCGCTGCGAAAGAGTCGGAACTTGCGGCGATGGCAGCACGTGACTGTAGAAGCGAGCGGCTTCGGTGGAAAGTTTTTGTTTTCCGATGAAAGTTTGCAGATGTGTGCGAAGTTCGGTCTGATTGTGAGAAGCCATGCTGCCGCAGATGCCGACGGATAAGTGATCGCAGCGGGGGAAGGACCAGATGTAGCCGTCAAAGTGCGGAAGAAACTTGATGATGATGGAATCGGCCGCTTGCGGAATGAAATAGCCCTGAGTAATTTCGAGTTCATCGCGTTGCAGCGGGCGCGTTTCAGGCAGAAGCTGGTTGCGTGCGCCGGCAGCGAGCACGAGAAAGTCCGCGTTTCGCCACTCGCCTTCGATCGAGTAGCGAGGCTTCTCGCCGGAAGTGTCCACGGCGACGACGTGGGAGCGGTGTACCTGGCAACCAGCGTTTTGCGCTCGTTCTAGCAGCAAGCCATTCAGCACCATGCGCGAATAAATGACGATGGGGTTGCGCATCTCGAGTTTGGCGCGCTGTTCATTACTGGCGATGAGCTCGATCGAGTGGATGAGCTTTTTGGGATAGGGATTATCGAGAAGAAATGGAAACCGCTGAATGGCTTTGTGAGTGAGGCCGCCGCCGCAGGGTTTCTCCCATGCGAGATGCTCGTCAAAAATGTGAACAGTGTTGCCGGAGCGGGCGAGTTGTTCGCCACACATCGCTCCAGACGGTCCGCCGCCGACGATTACGATTTCAGCCATGAACGTTCTCTCGCTATCGGTGAGATCCTTCTCAGGGCGCAAAGGCCTCAGGCGATGGGGAGAATCGCCAGGGCAAAAGCAGCGAGGAGTATAGCACCGAAAATCGCGGCGGCCGGGACAGAGCGTGTCCGAGCGCGTATTACATCGCTTGCCAGCCGTTGCAGAAGTGAAAACAACAAAAAATAGAAGACGAGCAGGATAAAAACGAACTGGCCGGAATGCAGATAGAAAATCGCGGCGATCAGCACAAGCCAGAGAATGGTGCGAAACGCCAGGAAGTGGATTACACGGCGGAAACGAGGCCTCGCGACAGGATCGCCGAGGAAGAGTTCTTCGGCGAGATGCCAGGGAACCAACACGAGTACGAGCAACGGAAAGCGGAGCCAGCGCGACGGCGTAAGCCAGGCTTCGTAAAATGTAAGTTCGAACCAAGCGCCATAAAGAAAGATGAGGAGAATTGCAGCTGCGACACCGGCGGCGGTGGGGAAGGTAAAAAAAGACCGCATTGCAGGCATAGCCTGGCGATGGACGATCAACATTGCTATGCCGACGAGAAACAGGAATGATGCGATGTATCCGCCTTGAAAAATGCGCAGGAATTGGAAAGGGATGAAGAAGTGGAGTAACGCCACGGCGAGAGACGAGAAAATCGCGAGAAAGAGTGCGGTTCGCATGAAAGTGTGGGGCGGGTTCGGGTCATTAGCGAGCAGTGTGTGCCGAGAAGGGGCCATCTCGCGGAGAAAAGGCGGCGCCAGGAGGCTGAGCCCGACGACGCCGAAAATGCAGCCGGTCGCGGGCAGGTTCTTTGGAAACGGAGCCGTTGGATTTGTTCCGAGAATCTGGGATGTCCAGGATCGCATGGCCTCGAATGCAGCGTGCGAGAACAGAATGCTGACGTGAGTGGTGTTAGGAATCGTGTCGTATCGATTGGTGGAGTTGACGGACTCGGTTACGAGCTCCTTGGCGATTTGCCGGATCGAAGCAGGTTCGCCCGAAGCGCTGAGCACAAGCGCGTGTGCAGCGAGAATGGGCGGCTCCGGAAACAAGAGCAGTTCGGGAGCGACTCCCGGAGCGGGGTGCATGGGCGCGGGAGAAATCGCGATAACGCCCGCGACGGGAAAATGGGCGGCAACTCGAGTGGCGATGGCGGCTCCCATGGAATGACCCGCGAGTAATGTGCGTTCCGGAAGAATGGCTTTGCGAGCGGCCAAATCGCGAACGAGAGCTTCAGCGCACAATTCGACGCGCTGTGGAGAAAACGGGCGGGAAGTTTTTCCGTGTCCGGGAAGATCGGGTACAAAGACACGAAGGTCTTGATTAGCGAATTCCTGCGCGGTAAAGGTCATCACTTTTCGATTGGCGGAGAGTCCGTGGAACAGAACGATGGAACCGACCGGCGTCCCTGAACGCGCTTCGTAAACGTCGGTGGGCATATTGCAGCCGCCCGCGGTAGCGAGAACCGTGCGGACTTCGTAGGATTCTCTGCGAGCCAGAAAAAATCCGATTACGCACAGGGTAATGCCAACCGCGGCTTGAAAAAGCGCTCTGCGACTTACAGGAGCGACACCGGCAGAAGGCTTCACGGACGCTTCCGCGGGGACATGGCGAGCAGGGAATGGTCAATTGCGCTCGCGTGATAAACTGAAGTGTTATACGTTGAGCGCGAATCGGTTGTCGAGAGGGTGCGCAATTGGGCGCAGGGATGCTGAGTTTGCACGAAGCGATTTTGCAATTTGGCCCAGGGAAACGCAATGGGCGGCGCGTGGTGTTCACAAATGGCTGCTTTGACCTGCTGCATCCTGGACACATCGAGACTCTGGAAAAAGCGCGTAATCTTGGCGACCTGCTGATTGTTGGCGTGAACAGCGATCGCAGCGTGCGCGCCATGAAAGGTGCCGGGCGGCCGATTTTGCCGGAGGGTGAACGCGCGGAAATCCTTGCGGCGCTGGAGTGTGTCGACGGTGTCGTGATTTTTGATGAGCCCACGCCGCGCGAAACGATTGCGGCTCTGCTTCCTGACGTCCTGGTGAAGGGCGGAGACTGGGCGAGCGACCAGATCGTCGGCCGCGAAGAAGTTGAAGCTGCCGGCGGCCATGTAGTTTTGGTTCCGGTAGTGTCAGGTCATTCGACGACGGCGATACTCGAAAAGATCCGGAAGCTGGATGTGCCCAGCGGAACGGAACGCCAGTAAGTTCTCAATGATCCTACCTGTTGTTCGTGAACGATTTGAAGCGTTGCTGCGCCAGCCTGCGCTGGAGGGCGTGGTGTCCGCGTTGCAGAGCGGCGCAAAAGCTGCAGGGTGTGTCGGGCTGACAGAGTTAGCGAAGGCGATCGCGGTTGCCTACGTCACGAGCCAACTGCGGCGGCCAGCGTTCCTGGTGGTTGATTCGAACAAGAAGGCTGAAGCAATTGCGGAGACGCTGCGATTTTGCTTTTCGATCTTTCCGGGGGCGACAGGCGGCGTGGCAGTCCTTCCTGCGTTTGACACGTTCCCTTGGGAGTCACGGAGTCCGCACGCGGATATTTTGGAGCGCCGCGCGGCTACGCTGTACCGGCTTGCGGCAGGAGAAACTTCTCTGGTGATTGCGCCGGTGGCATCGGCCCTTTGGCGGTACCGCGAAGGAACCGACTATGCAGAGTTGACGCGCGTGCTTGAAAAGGATGCGGATGTGCCGCTGCAGGATTTTCTGGCGCATCTGGGCGCAACCGGCTATGCGCGGACAGAGATGGTGGAGTTGCCGGGGCAGTTCGCGGTGCGCGGCGGAATCGTGGATATTTTCTCACCGGAGGCGCCGCGGCCAGTGCGCGTGGAACTGCTTGGCGATACCGTGGAGTCGGTCCGCGAGTTCGACCCGCGGACGCAGCGATCGATTGCGCCGGTGAACTGGACGACGGTATTGCCGCTGACAGAATGGGCGGTGATGCGTGGCGATGGAGCGGAGGCTTGGGCGCTGCCAACCTATTGGGGGCCGGCAAGCGTTGCGGGCACCAGGACACTATTTGAGTTGTCACCAAGTTCGCTGGAGCCCGTGATTTTTCTAGAGGAACCTGCAGCGCTGCGTCCGGCGACGGATGCATTGCTGCGAGAAGCAATCGAGGCTTACGAAAAATTGGGAATGGCAAACGCGCCAGAGGCGGCGAATTTTCTCTGGCAAGTGGACGAGTTCGAACTGGCATTGCAATTGGCCACCCGAGTGGAGTTGGAACAACTCGGGATGAGCCAGAGCGGAGTTCCACGCTTCCATCTTTCGTCGCGGCCCAGCGCGCGTTTTCACGGGGATGTTGTGGCTTGTGTGGGCGATGTGAAGTCGCAGCTCGCATCCGGCGGAACAGTATTTTTGACGGCGGCGAGCACGGGTGAGCTGGAACGTTACGCCGACATATGCCGCGAATACGAAGTGCCGTACGTATTGGGCGAATCGGAAAATGCAGCGGCGGGATTCACGGCAGAGGGTGCTCTGGAATCGGCAGGATTGGTACTGATGCGCGCGCCGTTTGGGGAAGGAACTGCATTTCCCGATGCGAAGCTGACAATCTTCGGCAACGCCGATTTGTTTGATGTCGCGCCGTCAGTAGAGCGGCCCTCTCGAAAAATTCGAACATCAGGATTTTTCAGTGATTTCGCGGATCTGAAGCCCGGCGATTTTGTGGTGCATGTGGATCACGGAATCGGACAGTTCGAAGGGTTGCGGCAAATCGAATCGGACGGGCGGCGTGGCGAATTCATGCTGCTGCGATATGCCGAAGACGCGCGGTTGTACGTGCCGCTGGAACGAATGGACCTGGTGCAGAACTACCGTGTGGTGGAAGGGGCTCCACCTCCGCTGGACAAGTTGGGCGGTACGGGATGGACCATGCGAAAAGCGCGTGTGAGGAAGTCGCTTGAGGACATGGCGGAAAAATTACTGGAATTGTATGCGGCCCGAAAAACAGCGCAAGGGTTTGCATTTACGGCGGATGGAAACTGGCAGCGCGAATTTGAGGACGCCTTCGAGTTCGAAGAGACGCAAGACCAGAACCTGGCGATTGCGGACATCAAGAGAGACATGGAAAAGCCGGTCCCGATGGACCGCCTGCTGTGCGGCGACGTTGGATACGGTAAAACGGAAGTAGCGATGCGCGCGGCGTTCAAAGTGATTTCTGACGGGAAGCAGGTAGCCGTACTGGCTCCTACGACCGTGCTGGCGTTTCAACATTTTGAGACCTTCAAGAAACGGTTTGCGGCCTTCCCTGCAAAGATCGAAATGCTTAGCCGGTTTCGAACGGCGGCAGAGCAGAAGAAAATATTGGCGGAGCTGGAAGCCGGGAAAGTGGACGTTGTCATCGGGACGCACAGGTTGCTTTCAAAAGACGTGAATTTTCAGGATTTGGGTTTGCTGGTGATCGATGAAGAGCAGCGGTTTGGCGTGGCGCACAAAGAGCGGTTAAAAGAGATGAGGAAAGATGTGGACGCACTGTCGTTGTCGGCGACGCCGATCCCGCGCACCCTGCACATGTCACTGGTGGGATTGCGCGACATGTCGATCATCGAGACGCCGCCGCGCGATCGGTTGGCGATTCAGACCGTCGTCGCGCCGTTCCAGGAAGAGCTGATCCGAAAGGCAGTGGAGACGGAACTGCAACGGGATGGGCAGGTGTATTTCATTCACAATCGCGTGGAGTCGATCTATTCGCTTGCGGCCCTGGTGACGAAATTGGTGCCGCGGGCACGCGTGGTGGTCGGGCACGGGCAGATGGGTGAAAAGGAGCTCGAGAAAGTGATGTTGAAATTCATCCGCGACGAAGCGGATGTCTTGGTTGCCACAACGATTGTAGAGAATGGGTTGGACATCTCGCGGGCAAACACGATTTTGATCAATCGCGCTGACCGGCTTGGGCTTTCCGAGTTGTACCAATTGCGCGGGCGGGTGGGTCGTTCGAATCAGCGGGCCTACGCCTACCTGCTGGTGCCGCCGGAGACGGTGCTTTCGGAAGTAGCGCGCAAGCGACTCTCGGCGATGAAAGAGTTCAGCGAACTCGGCGCAGGATTTCGCATCGCAGCCCTGGATCTGGAACTGCGCGGTGCAGGCAACATGCTGGGCCGGCAGCAACACGGTCACATCGAGGCCGTGGGATTCGATATTTACACGCAGATGCTGGAGCGCGCCGTCTCGAAGCTCAAGGGCGAGGCGGCCGCGCCAGAGTTGCGCACGACGTTGAGCCTGGGACTCGACGTGCGAATCCCGCAGGATTATATTCCGAGCGAGAATCTGCGCTTGCGGACGTACAAGCGAATATCGTCCATCAAGACCGATGAGGAAAAAATGGACGTCGCAAAGGAGCTTGACGACAGATTTGGGCCGCTCCCTGCCTCAGTGGGAAACCTCTTGGAGTATGCCGCTCTCAAATCGATTTGCGAACGGCTCCGGATTTCGATGGTTGAAAGACAAGGGAACCGCTTGGCCGTGAGATTTCATCCCGAGACTCCGCTCGATCCTGCCACGTTGGTGCAAGTAGTGCGATCGCGAGAAGGAATCCGGCTCGATCCCTCGGGAGTGCTGTGGATGGAAACGTCAAGGGGCGAGTCTGTCGCAGGCTCGTTGAGAAACGTATTGCTCGGTCTTCAAGGGCAGGGCTAAACTGAAGAAGTGAGGGAATGGATGCGAAATATCGCAATGATCGTGGCTCTGCTTGCCGCTGTGCCCCTGGCGGCGCAGGAGCCGAAACAGGAGCCTACGCCTGCACCTACGCTGGAGAAGCCCGGAATGGCGCCGGCTACCGAGGAACAGAAACCCGCGGTGAAGCCGAAACCGGCCGCGCCCGTGAAAGCAAATCCCGATAGCGGAAAGACAGTCGAAGAGATAATCGCGCGAGTGAACAACGACATTATCACGCGCTCGGAGTATGACAAATCGCTCGCGACCGCGGACGAGGAAGTGCGGCAGGATTGCCAGGGCAAGTGCACGCCGGAGCAGCTGCAGACGGCGCTGGCCGACCGTAAGAAAACGACGCTCCGCGATTTAATTGATCAATCGTTGCTTGCGCAGCGCGGCAAGGACATGGGAATCAGCGTCGAGACGGAGGTAGTGAAGCAACTCGACCAGATTCGCATCTCCAACAAGCTGGGCAGCATGGACGATCTGGAAAAGGCAGTGAGCAGCCAGGGACTGAACTGGGAAGATTTCAAGAACAATATTCGAAACCGGATTCTGACGCAGAAGGTGATCAGTCAGGAAGTTGGTTCGCACATTTCTATTGGAGAGAGTGACGGGCGGAAATATTACGAGGAGCATAAGGCCGAATTCGTGCGTCCGGAACAGGTGGCGCTGCGGGAAATTATCGTGAGCACGGATGGAAAGAAAGAAGCTGAACTGCCGGATCTGAAGAAAAAGGCCGAGACGGCTCTTAAGCGTGTGAAAGACGGCGAAGATTTTGGCGAAATCGCGAAACGGCTTTCCGACGGCAGCACCAAGGAACAGGGCGGATATATCGGCATGTTCAAGCGCGGAGAGCTTGCGAAGCAACTCGAGGACACGGTGTTCAAGATGAAGAAAAACGAGTTGACCGAGGTCCTCGAGACAAAACAAGGCTTTCTGGTGATGCAAGTCCTGGAGCATTACGACGAGGGCGAACAGTCCTTCGAAAAAGTGAAAAACGAGATCATGGACCGGCTGTATAACGAAAAGCTGGAGCCAGCGGCTCGTGAGTACTTGAAGACGTTGCGTGAGCAGAGCTACGTAGTGATCAAGCCGGGTTATGCGGAATTGGCGGGTGGCGGCAACTCTGAAATTCAGGAAGTCAGCACTACACCCGAAACCACTAAGCAGAAGAAAGCGCGCAAGAAATATATTTTGTTCGGTAAGAAGAAGACCTCAGCCTGATGAAAACATTGTTCGTCTCGGATTTGACTGGCGAGCAGTCGATTACGACCTTTCTCCTCGTGCACGCGAAAGAAATCCGCAGCACGAAGGAGGGGAAACAGTATCTCCGGATGGAGCTTGGCGACCGCAGCGGCACCATTGAAGCCCGCATGTGGACCAAATTTGAGCTGTTGGTTCACGACATTGCGCGCGATGATTTTGTGAAAGTCGAAGGGCGTGTCGAGTTATATCGAGATCGGCCACAACTTTCGCTGCTGCAACTACGCAAGGCCAGGCCCGAAGAAATTGAGCTTGCGGATTTTCTTCCTCACACCAAGGAAGATGTCGAGAAGATGTACGCGCAGCTGCTCGATTATGCGCAGGCCATTCGTAATACCTGGCTGCAGCAGCTTGTATTGAGCATCGTGAATGATCCCGCGATTTCTACGCGCTACAAGAAAGCCCCTGCCGCCAAGGTAATGCATCACGCCTACCTCGGCGGACTACTGGAGCACGTCGTTGGACTTTGCGGGCTGGCGAAGCAAGTTGCGGAGCACTATCCGGAGCTCGATCTTGATTTACTCCTTACCGTTGCGATTTTGCACGACGTCGGAAAGCTTGACGAGCTGTGCTATACGCGCGCGATCGGTTACACAACTGGTGGACAACTGCTCGGCCACATCGTCATGGAACTGGAAACAGTTCTTCGCGCCATAGACAAGATTCCCGGATTCCCGGCTGAGCTAAAAACCGTTGTGCAACACCTTCTGATCAGCCATCACGGCGAATATGAGTTCGGGTCGCCAAAACTTCCCATGATTCGCGAAGCGCTGGTGTTTCACTATCTGGATGATCTGGATTCGAAAATGGCGGCAGTCCGCGCCGCGCTCGCCAGTGAATCAGGCGATGAAGAATGGTCAGCCTATAGCGGCGCACTGCAGCGAAAATTCCTAAAGCTTGACCGCTACCTGAAGACCGCGAACTCAAACTACGAGAAAGCCAAGCAGGACACCTGAAAACTGCGTTAAAGTTGAAGCGATGATTCCCGAACAATTCCAAATCAGGGATCTAACGATCCGACCGGCGGCAGTGCTTGCGCCCATGGCCGGCGTCACGGACACGCTTTTCCGCCGCGTCATTCGTGGCCTTGGCGGCTGCGGGCTGCTGATGACGGAGTTCACCAGCTCTGAAGGCATCACGCGCAACGCCAAGAAAACTCTGCGGTATCTGTTTTTTCAGCCTGATGAACATCCGATTACGGCGCAACTCTTCGGCGCCAGTCCGGGCGTGATGGCCGATGCGGCAAAAATGGTCGAAGACCACGGCTTCGACGCGGTCGACATTAACCTCGGCTGTCCGGCCAAGAAAGTTGTGAAGTGTGGTGGGTCGGGCCTGCTGCGCGACTTGGATTTGCTCGAACAGATTTTTCGCGCCGTGCGGGCGGCGGTGCGCATTCCGCTCACCATCAAGCTCCGTGCCGGTTGGGATGAAAAATCAATCGTTGCTGTCGAAGTAGCGAAGCTGGCCGAATCAGTTGGAGTTGAGGCGGTTGCGGTTCATCCACGCACGCGCCTGCAAGGGTATAGCGGGCAGGCAGACTGGAAAATCATCGCGGCGGTGAAGCAAGCGGTAAAAATTCCCGTGATCGGGAATGGCGACATTCAGAAGCCGGAAGACGCTGCTCGAATTGCGGAGCAAACGAATTGCGACGCCGTGATGATTGGCCGCGCGGCTGCCACGAACCCGTGGATTTTTTCCCAGATGGTAGAGTTCCGTGAAACGGGAAGCTACCGGCACCCGACCGACGCCGACCGCCATCAGTTACTTTCTCGCTACTACAAAGAAATTAAGCTGGCAGATCAGCCCGATGCTGTGGGAAAAATGAAACAGTTCGCTTGCTGGTTTACGCACGGGGTTGGAAACGGAAGCGAGCTCAGACGAACGGTTCACGAAGCGCGGACGCCCGCCGAAGTGCTTGATGCAGTGGAACGGTTTTTTGAGCGCCAGGCAGCCGTAGGGAATGAACCGGATGCGGTACTCCGAAACGAGGTGCCGTCCGACCATGCAAACGAGCACGCAACTCTCGAGACAGCGGGCTGAACGAAGAATTTCCGTGCGGCTGCCGATGCAGGTGACGGGCCGCGATTCCCGCGGTGTGGTTTTTACCGAAGAAACTTCCAGCGAAAACTTGTGTAGGAACGGCGCTGCTTTCGTGACGCGCTTTGAAGTGACGATTGGTTCTGATCTCGATATTCGCATTCCGATGTCGCACCCGGCCTCGCGACGCGACGATCCAGACTTCGCCACGCGCGGCCGAGTCGTTCACGTTGCCGCGGCAAGCGGGCCCGCAGAACGTCTCGTCGGCGTTCAGTTTACCGGTCCTCGATTTCAGCGAATGTTTCGATCAGAGTCCGCCGCGTAATTCGAAACAACTTCTATTGAAGTTCAATTTCGCAAAAATCTATTCGATCGAGCCGCCTGAATCCTCTGATTCCAGGTGAAGCTCCTGGTACGCCGCGCGTTTGCTCAATCCACGTTCTTTAGCGGCCAGCTTCAGCGCTTCTTTGCGATCCAGTTTTGCTTGACGAATCAACTCGTCGACGCGATCGGCCAGGCTTTGCGAGGTGTCGCGCAGTGCGGACTTCTCTTCGGCGGGCACTGGGCCGATGAGCAAAGTAATCTCGCCTCGCGCCGGCTTCTCGGCGAGCGACGCCGCCAATTCGGCGAGCGAGCCGCGCCGGAACTCTTCGTGGAGTTTGGTTACTTCGCGCGCGATACACGCCGGGCGGTCGCCAAGAATTTCGTGCGCGTCAATCAAGGTTTCTTCGATCCGGTGCGGAGCTTCGTAGAAAATGATGGTGCGGTCCTCGATGCGGAGCCTCTCTAGCGCGCGGCGCCGTTCACCGCTGCGGGCGGGAAGAAATCCGGCAAAAAGAAATTCCTCGTTTGGCAAGCCCGAAGCGGAAAGAGCGGCGAGCAGCGCTGAGGGGCCGGGAATTGGCACGACGGGTATACGGTGGCGCAGACACAGCGTCACAAGCCGATACCCCGGATCACTGACGAGCGGGACGCCGGCGTCGCTGACCAGCGCAATTTGCGCGCCCTGCTCCATCGCGACGACAAGTTCGGGCGCTCGCGTCAGCTCGTTGTGTTCATGATAACTGACGAGCGGCTTTCGAATGTTGTAGTGGCTGAGAAGCTTTTGCGTGTGCCGCGTGTCTTCGCAGGCAATCTGGTCGACTTCTTTCAAGATGCGTAGCGCGCGGAGGGTAATGTCCTCCAGGTTGCCGATGGGCGTAGCAACGAGGTAAAGACATGCTTGACGGCCGCTGGATTGCTGCTCCATGCAAGCAGTCTAGCATGCGCGTTCGCGGATACCGTGCGTGCTATACTGCGATCTTCAAGCCAAAATTGGAGGGAACAGCAGTGCCACTGTACGAGTACAAATGTGTGAAGTGCGGAAAAAAGACGGAAAAGATCGAAACTGTTTCGGGACCGCACCTGAAAAAGTGTCCTCATTGCGGTGGCAAAGTGGAGCGGCTGCAGTCCGCACCGGCGATCCAATTCAAGGGATCGGGCTGGTATGTGACGGACTATGCCGGAAAATCGAGCGCGAAGGATGGCGCAACTTCGGACTCATCCGCAGCGCCAGACAAAAAGGATTCGCCCGCGAAGGAATCAGCGGCAAAAGAGACGCCTTCCTCAAAAGAAACGAAGGAAAAGAAGTCCGCCGGTAAAAAATAGATTTCAGAGCCACCGCCAGTGTGGCTAAAAGTTACGTCCCTTTAAATAGCTTCGGAAAGGCTCGCCCAATTCTTTGTTTTGCAGGGCGAGCTCGACGGTAGCGATCAGGAATCCAAGTTTGTCGCCCGCATCGTAGGAAATCCCTTCATAGATGTAAGCCCAGAGCCCCTGTTCCTTCGCGAGAAGCTTCAGCGCGTCGGTAAGCTGAATCTCGCCCCCGGCACCAGGTTTGGTGCGTTCCAGACACTCGAAAATCGCCGGTGGCAAGACATAACGGCCGGTGATCGACAGGTTCGACGGCGCTTCGGCTGGTTTTGGCTTTTCGACGAGTTCGCGAATGCGCAGCAAACGCTCCCCGAATTGTCCCTGCGGCGCAGGTTCTCCTGCAACTATTCCGTAAAGGTGTGTTTTTTCTCTCGGAACTTCCTCCACCGCAATGGCGCCGATACCAGTCGCTTCATAAACCCTGATGAGTTGTTCGGTCGCAGGATTTTTGCCCGGAATCAGAACGTCGCCGAGCAGCACGGCGAATGGTTCGTCGCCGACCAGGTCCTTGGCGACCAACACGGCGTGCCCCAGTCCGAGCGGTTCCTTCTGCCGCGTGTAACTGACCTGCACCATATCGCTGATGTGGCGCACCATTTCGGCCTGGTCCATTCGGCCTTTTTCTTCCAGAAACCGTTCCAGCGTCGGATTGTAGTCGAAATGATCTTCGATGGAATTCTTGCCTTTGCCGGTCACGATGATCACATGTTCAATGCCGCTGGCGACGCATTCCTCGACTACGTACTGAATCTGCGGTTTGTCCACGACGTTTAGCATTTCTTTTGGCTGCGCTTTGGTCGCGGGCAAAAAGCGCGTGCCAAGCCCTGCGGCAGGCAGGACTGCTTTGCGAACTTTTTTGATTGGCGAGGGATTTCCGGTGAAGCCGGTCGATTGAGTCATGATTTTAGGTTAAAGAAGAGCTGAAAATTTACAATCGGATTCTTAGTGTAGGGTGCGTGGCGGGAAAGATTCTGACGCTAGCCGCGTGCTAGCATCTTCGTTGGGGAGTTGAAACACCCGTGAGCATTCGGATTTTGGGTATCGAGTCGTCTTGCGATGAAACGGCCGCGGCAGTCGTAGTTGACGGGCGGGAAATTTTGTCCAGTGTCGTCGCGTCGCAGATTGATATTCATCGGAAATATGGCGGTGTGGTGCCGGAGCTAGCGTCACGCGAACACTTGCGCAGAATTGTGCCGGTCGTGCGCGAAGCGATCGAGCGAGCCAACTTAAGTTTGCGAGACGTTGACGCGATTGCTGTGACGCAAGGCCCAGGGCTGGTCGGATCGCTGCTTGTAGGAATTACCTATGGCAAGACCCTGGCGGAATCCTTGGGCAAGCCGTTGGTTCCAGTCAACCACCTGGAAGGTCACGTTCACGCGGTATTTCTGGAAGCGCACAAATCTGCAATCGCGCCGGCGCTGCCTGCCGTGTGCCTCATCGTTTCGGGCGGCCATACGGTGCTCTACGAAATTCAGCCGAAGAATATCCAAGCCGTTGACGCCGGTGCGTTGTGGTCGTACCGGAAAATCGGACAAACACGCGATGACGCCGCCGGCGAGGCATACGACAAAGTTTCCAAATTGCTCGGTCTGGGATATCCAGGCGGTCCAATTCTCGATCGCCTTGCGGCAGCGGCGGGGAACCTACCCGCGCCCGTGAAATTTGGCCCAACGAAAATGAAAGGCAACAGGTACGATTTCAGTTTCAGTGGCCTAAAGACGGCGGTTCTCTATCATTTGCGGGAAAATCGGGATTACCTGCCCGAAATTCAAGCCAGGGAATCAGCAATCGCTCGCGGCGAGCGGAAGTTTGATCAGTTGTTGCCGCTTTGCGGCGAGAAGACGCTTGGATTAGTCCGCGAATTTCAGAATGCAGTGGTGCGCGATTTAGTTGAGCGGACTTTGCGGGCTGCCGAAGAGATAGGCGTACCGACTGTGCTGGTGTCAGGTGGTGTAGCGGCGAACCGCCAGTTGCGCGTGACTTTTGAAGACAGGGCGCTCAGCGCCGGTTTGAAGGTATATTTCCCAAGCCCGGCGCTTTCGACCGACAATGCGGCCATGATTGCCGCCGCCGCCTATCCGCGTTTCGCAAACAACATTTTCGCGGATATTTCATTGAATGCCTCGGCCTCACTGCCAATCGGATAGTTCGCTGTCTGCGTGTTTGGCGGCGCCTCGCTCGCAATGTGAATGTTTTCGCCCGCTCAAGGTAAAATGCCCGCCTCATGCGCATCGCCATGGATACGGGCGGAACGTTCACGGACTGCGTCTTTCTCCGCGACGGTAAATTAGAAATTCTGAAAGTGCTTTCGCAGCCGAAAAATCCGGCTGCTGCCATCGCTTCGGCGTTGCGCGAAGTGTGCGCGAACCTCGAAAAGGATAAGGATGCTCTGGGAAAACTGGACCTGGTTTGCGGAACCACGGTTGGCACAAACGCGCTGCTGGAGCGTCGCGGCGGAAAAGTTTTGCTGATTACAACAGTCGGGTTCGAAGATGTGCTGGAGATCGGGCGCCAGGCTAGGCCAAAACTCTACGATTTACAATTCCAAAAGCCGCCGGCGCTGGTAGAACGTGCCCACAGACTTGGCGCGCGGGAACGGCTTGCGGCGGATGGCACAGTCGTGACGAAGCTCGAACTGACCGAGATTCGGTCGCTGGTTCGAAAAGCCCAACGTGCTCATCCGGATGCGGTGGCCGTCTGCTTCCTTTTTTCCTTCCGCAACGCGAATCACGAGGTCAGGATGGCGACGGCCTTGCGCCGCAAAGGCTTTCTCGTCAGCGTCTCACACGAAATCCTGCCGGAGTTCCGCGAATTCGAGCGGACTTCGACCACTGTGATCAATGCCTATCTCGAGCCAGTCATGAGCGCATACCTGCGCGACACGCAAGCGCAGGCAAGTACAGTTTGGAATACCGCGCGGAATCGGAAATCGAAGAACGCTGCGCAAATTCGCGTGATGCAATCGAATGGCGGAATCATCTCTGCCGAGAGTGCCGCGGTCCAACCGGTTCGAACCGTTCTATCCGGACCCGCAGGCGGCGTGTTAGGCGCAGGCTACGCAGCCTCGCTCGCCGGCCTTGAAAAAGCAATTTCGTTTGACATGGGCGGAACTTCGACTGACGTCGCCCTGCTTTCTGGCGAAACTCAGATTACGACCGAGTCGCGCGTTGCAGGACTTCCGATTTCCGTCCCAATGCTAGAAATTCACACAGTAGGTGCCGGCGGCGGCTCGATCGCACGATTCGACGTGGGCGGGGCTCTGCGTGTTGGGCCGGCAAGCGCTGGAGCGGATCCTGGACCGATTTGTTACGGCCGAGGAGCATGGCCAACGGTCACCGATGCGCATGCCGTGCTCGGTCACTTTGGCGGCCGTGGATTGTTGAACGGGGAATTTGCGCTAGACCCCGAACGTACGCGTCGCGAATTAGAAAAACGTAAAGGAAATTTCCGCGACGTCGAAACCTTTGCGCACGGAATCATCGGCGTGTCCAACTCCGTCATCGAACGGGCGCTGCGCCTGATTTCCATAGAACGCGGTCATGATCCCAGGGATTACACACTGGTAGCGTTTGGAGGCGCTGGCGGTTTGCATGCCTGCGATCTTGCACAGTCGCTCGAAATGCTCGGAGTGCTCCTGCCTGTATTTCCCGGGGCACTCTCGGCGCTGGGTATTCTCCGCGCGGACGTAGTGCAGGATTTCTCCCGCACCGTTCTGCTGCCCGTGGAAGACCCTCGCGATGCTCGACGGAGAGCAGGGCAGATCTTGCGACGGCTTCGAGCAGAAGCAGAAACCTTTCTCGGCAGGGAAGGCTTCGCGAAAAAGCGCCGTCGCTTCGAATACCGGTTCGACGTTCGTTATGTTGGCCAGGCATACGATTTGAGTGTTCCAGACACCACTGATTTTGTTGCGGCCTTCCATCGCGCCCATGAGCGGGCGTATGGTCACTCCGATCCACGCAGGGACATCGAAATTGTGAATGTCCGCTGCCGGGCAACGGGGCTCTCACCGCGAACTGAGCTACCGCAAATCAGCCGCGTGCGCTCTGGTTCTGCTGCGTGCGCGGAGCGAAAAGTAAACTGTTTCTTCGGCGGCAGAGCGATTCAGGCCGCCCTTTACGAGCGGGAGAAATTGCAGGCAGGGCAAGAGTTTGGCGGCCCTGCGATTATCGTTGAATACAGCGCGACCTCGCTCGTTCCCGTTGGCTGGCGCGCTCGGGTAGACGCATACGGCCAAATTCTTCTGTGCAAAGCTGACAACGTTGCGAGGCACCATGGTCGCTAAGAACCTACGCAAAACGCGCCATCCCGACGCCATGCGGCTTGAAATTTTCAAAAATGTTTTCCATTCGGTAGCAGAAGAAATGGGAGCTGCGTTGCGCCGCTCCGCATTCTCTCCAAATATCAAGGAGCGCCGCGACTATTCTTGTGCGGTTTACGATGGCAACGGCGAAGTACTCGCGATGGGCGATCACATGCCGGTGCATTTGGGTTCAATGCCTGCATCGGTCGCGACCGCTCGCGCGGCGTTGGCCTTCGAGCCAGGCGATATCGCCCTTCTCAACGATCCCTTCGCCGGAGGAACCCATCTGCCGGATTTGACGCTCGTGATGCCGGTATTTGTGGGCTCGGAGCAGGGACCGCCATTCTTTGTGGCCAGCCGCGCCCATCACGCCGACATCGGGGGCGCTCTAAGCGGCTCGATGGGGCCAGCCCGCGAAATATTTCAGGAAGGGCTCCGCATCCCTCCGGTAAAGATCTTTCGTAGGGGTCACGTCAGCCGCGAACTCCTGGGCCTGCTGCTCGCAAACGTTCGAACGCCATCGGAACGCGAAGGCGACCTCGGCGCGCAAATTGCCTCCTGCCGTCTCGGCGAACGCCGTTTGCGCGAAGTAGCGGCAAAGTACGGACTGCCGGAGATCCAACGCTATTCGGAATACTTGCTCGATTATTCCGAAAAAATGATGCAGTCCGTGATCCGTTCATTGCGGCCCGGAATATATCGCGCGGAAGATTTTCTCGATGGCGATGGAATCAGTCAGGAGCCATTGCGCATTCGCGTCAGCGTTCGAATCAATCCGAATTCCGCCACTGTGGATTTTGCGGGATCGGCTCCGCAATGCGCCGGAAACGTGAACGCCGTAGAAGCCATCGCAGTCTCCGCGGTGTACTACGTATTTCGCTGTCTGGTGTGCGATGACGTGCCAGCAACGTCCGGACTCCTGCGCCCGATTAGTGTGATTGCCCCACGCGGCACAATTGTGAATGCTGTGCCTCCTGCCGCGGTTGCCGGTGGCAATGTCGAAACCTCTCAGCGGATGGTGGACACGCTGCTCCGCGCCCTCGCGAAAGCGGCCCCGCAACGAATTCCCGCCGCCAGCCAAGGCACGATGAACAACGTCACCTTCGGCGGAATTCATCCTACGCGCTCGGGGCCCTTCACCTACTACGAAACGATTGCGGGTGGCTGCGGTGCATCCTCCGTTGGCGATGGGCCAGCCGCTACCCATTCGCACATGACGAATTCATGGAACACGCCTATCGAAATGTTGGAAGAAACCTATCCCGTAAGGATAAAACGGTATGCCATGAGATCCGGTTCGGGAGGGCGGGGCCGCAATAACGGTGGCGACGGAATTGTCCGCGAACTTGAATTTCTATCTCGCGCGGAAGTTGGTTTATTGACCGACCGAAGAAAAACGACTCCTTATGGTCTGCACGGCGGCGGCAACGGAAAGGCCGGCAAGAATACTTTGATCCAAAACGGGAAAGGCAGACCGCTTGAAGCAAAATGTTCCTTCGTGGCTAAGCCCGGCGATCTCTTGCGGATAGAAACTCCCGGCGGCGGAGGATGGGGACAGCCCCGCGACAAATGGCGGCGCACAAAAAAATAGGGACAGGCAACACACCTGTCCCGGAAATCCTGGTCGTAATCTGAAAACTCTACTGTTCGAAGCCTTCCTGCATAATCGGAAATTGCAGCTTGGCTTTTGCAAGCGATTTCAAAACCATCGCTTCGGCCGATTCCGCCGAAGTGCTCCTCGCGGTCGCCATCTCGCTCACCAGCAAGTACTTGGCGCGTTCAAGCATCTTTTTTTCGCGGAAAGAAAGCGGCTTGCTGCGGCTGAGGGAGCACAGACTCTTGAGGACCACGGCGACTTCGAGCAGGGAACCTGTTCTCATTCGTTCGGAATTTTCTTTAAAGCGGTGTTTCCAATCGTGATGGCAATTCAATTTGCCGCGTTCTAGAAATCCAAGAACCTTCGTTGTATCGTTCGAACGCATCACGGAGCGAAGTCCAACGCTCTCTGCATTCGATTGGGGAACCATCACTCGTAAATCGCTCGATACAATTCGAATCATGAAATATCGTTCGGTCTTTCCGTTTAGGACACCGTAATTAATCTGCTCGATCATTCCAACGCCGTGGTTCGGGTAAACGACCTTGTCACCGATTTTGTAATCCATGGTTTCGGATGCCCCCTTGAGGTACAGCAAGGAGTGTAGTGCCATGTGCGCAGAGAGTCAAGATATATCGTTTGAAATGAGAAGGTTAGGGAGGGTCTAGATTTATTTTGGCCCTAAAATTGCCCTTAAGGGCAGTAACAGTACCGACCTAGGAGCCGGTTCAAAGTTCTGGAGCGCAGACTTGGCTTTCCTGTTCGCCTATACTGGTAAACATGCGATTCATCGTGGTGGATACGGCGGACGCGCGCGGAAGTGTCGCTGTTTTTAACGATGCCGAGCTCCTTTCGATGGAAGCCCACTCGAGCGACGAAGACTATTCGAGTTGGCTCCTTCCCGCGGTGAAAAGAGCATTCTCGTCTTGCTCGCTAAGTCTATCGCAACTCGATGGTTACGCCGTTTGCGCAGGACCAGGATCGTTCACGGGTCTGCGCGTCGGGCTGACAACGGTAAAAGCTTGGGCCGAGATCTACACGAAACCGATTGCTGCCGTTTCGCGGCTTAAAGCGCTGACGGTGGGTGGGCAGCCCATCCAAGAGCAGTTCGTGGCAGCATTCATGGACGCTCGTCGAAACCAGGTGTTTGCGGCGCTGTACGCGAGTTCGGTTGATGGCTGGGCATTGGTCGGGGACGAGGCCGTGACGCCATTGCAAGATTTCGTCGCTCGCGTCGAAGGCGAATCAGCGCGGCAACCGGTTCGTTGGGTCACTCCAGACACCGAGCTACTCGAGGCGCTGCCCGACTGGCAAGTCTTCGCGGCGAAGGGCCACGTCGTAGAGTGTGTTGCGCCACCATTTGCGCTCCGTTTGGGTCAGCTGGCATATCGCAAATTCCGAAAGGGAGCGACGACTGACGCGCTCTCTCTCGATGCCAACTATGTTCGCCGGTCTGATGCGGAAGTTTTGTGGAAGGGGAATAAGTCAGCGTTCAAGGCGTAAGGGCTTGCGCTGAGCGACACCGATATGGCGGTCGACTCCGAAAATCCGGCTCACAGTGCCGAACTGCCCGATGACCGTATTTTCAGAGAGGCTCGGGCATCGGACGAAGCCGCGATTCGCGAAATCCTCGCACATGCAAATCTCTCTTCTGGGGCAGTGGAAAAATCGCCAGGCGCAAACTCCACGCACATTGGCTCGACTTTCGTCCACGTGTGTCAGCAAGATGGGGCAGTAGTCGCCGTAGTCCAGTGGCGCAATCTCGGTGAAGAGGCGGAAATCCTGGACATCGCGGTTGCGGAAAAGCATCGCCGTCACGGCAATGCGCGGTTTCTGCTGAAGAAATTTGTAGAACTCGTTCGACAACACGGTATAGGAGACGTCTTCCTGGAAGTGCGCGAATCAAACTTTCCGGCCATCGCGCTGTACCGCAAATTCGGATTTTCCACTTCCGGCCGCCGACTAAATTATTATCAACATCCCCAGGAAGCCGCGATCCTCCTCCATCTAAAGATTCCAGGCTAGTACCAAAATACCTGTCGTTCCCTCTTGACTCCAACTTTACGCGGAGTTAGGTTCGATGCAAGTCGAGCGGCTTCCTGTCCACGCGCGGCGATCACCACAGTACACAACTTAATTTCGAAGTACTCTTCGAGCAGCACGAAAAGTACGATTCAGAGTTGCAAAGAATCCTCAAAGAACCCTACCTCAGTTCAGAAGATCTCCTGGAAGAAATTAAGCTGAAAAAAATGAAGCTCCACTGCAAGGATGAGATGGAGAGAATCGCCTCGCGTATCCAACGCTCGCGCGCGCAACACGCCTGAACTGTAGCGCGCGCCTTGTCTGACAAACTGTTTCCGTCCTCCAGCGCGGCCTGGAGTTGTCCCCTTGTGCCTCTGGCGGATGTGTGTCGAGCGAGCGCCCGGACTGCTGCAAGAGGCGAACGCTTCCGGCGTCCTACCGCGCCATCGCTGTGGTATCTTCATTAGCGCATGGTGAAAGAAGGATATTATTTTGGCGTGCCGCCTGTGGTGCTTGGCGGACTTGCCATTGTGTTTCATTGGTGGATTTTCGGAGGCATACTGATCGCCTTCGCGCTCTTCTGTTTTTCTTTTTTCCGAGACCCCGAACGCGTCATCTCCGCCGATCCTGGCACGATCGTCTCTCCAGCGGATGGAAAGGTCGTGGTCATCGCCGGCGAAGAGAACGCCGGGCGCCCGGGAACGCGCATCAGTATTTTTCTGGCAATCTGGAACGTGCACGTGAACCGCTCTCCGGCGGCCGGCCTGATTACGAAAGTGGATTACCGTCCAGGAAAATTTCTGGCTGCCTGGGATCCGAACGCCTCCAAACAAAACGAACAAAACGTCTTCACACTTGCCACTGCGAATGGCAGCATCGAATTCAGACAAATTGCCGGCCTTATTGCGCGGCGTGTGGTCTCCTGGAAGAAACCGCTCGAATCCGTCGCGAAAGGTGAGCGCATCGGCCTTGTGCGATTCGGCTCACGCGTCGATCTCTGGGTTCCGCAGGGCTCGGAGCTTCTGGTAAAAGTAGGAGACAACGTGCACGGCGGTTCGAGCGTCCTGGCGCATTGGCCGGCGGGAACCGCGAAATCTTCCATCGAAGCCACATTCGTAGCGGCGGAGAGGCAATCGTGAGCATGGCGGAGCTGGAACAACACGAGATTCCCTTCGAGGGTCGGAGACATCGCACGCAAGCCAGATTGCGCCGCGGAATTTTTCTCCTACCTGCGATGATGACGTCTGCAAATCTGCTTTGCGGATACTACGCAGTTGTAGCGTCCTTGATGGGTACGCCGGAAGATTTCAATCACGCAGCGAAGGCTATCGGCATCGCGATCATTTTCGACTCCCTCGATGGCCGCATCGCACGCATGACCGGCACCAATACCGAATTTGGCGTTCAGTTCGATTCCTTAGCCGACGTGGTCAGCTTCGGAATCGCGCCTGCTGTGCTGGCCTATGCCTGGGGCGTGCGCAGCGTCACGAATCTTGCGCCGGATGCATTTCACCAACTTGGCCGCTTCGGCTGGCTCTGTTGTCTCGCATTTCTAATCTGCTGCGCGTGGCGTCTGGCACGGTTTAACGTGCAGGGCATGGCGCCCGGTGGCTCAAAATTTTTCGTAGGATTGCCGACTCCTGCTGCCGCAGGAGTGATCGCTTCCATCGTTCACGCGTTCCACGAAGGGGGACCGTTGCAGGATTGGCAATGGTCTGTGCCGTGGCTGCTGCTTGCTGTGGCATTGGGCGGCTTAATGACCAGCACGATCCGTTACTACAGTTTTAAAGATTTACCGTGGAGCAAGAAACAGCCTGGCATACTGATTTTACTGTTGTTGATTCTGGGAGCTGTGGTCTGGCTATATTCTGAGCTGACGCTCTTGATTATTGCTTGCACCTACGCTGCAGCTGGAGTTGTTCTGCATCTCGTTCGCTTCGTGCGGCAGCGGATGGTTTCGCGCACAGCTTCTCCCTGATCCATGGCCACTTCCCTCGAATCGCGACGCATCGTCATCGCCGGCGCGTCCTCACTTCTTGGCATGGAATTGACGTCACTCCTCGAAGAGAGTCGCTTCGCTGCTTCCGATTTCCGCCTCGTCGACGAGGAAACCGTTGCCGGTATTCTCACCGAAGCGGGCGGCGAGCCTGCCGTCATCCAACCGGTTGAAGAAGACAGCTTCAACAAAGCGTGGCTTGTGTTTTTTGCCGGCTCTCCGGCGTTCAGTAAACGGAACATTGAATTAGCAAAACGAAGTGGCGCCCGAATCGTGGATTTGTCCGGCCAATCTATCGGCCAGGCGGAAGCGCAGACCTGGTTACCAAAATTCGACGAACTCGCTAGCTCAGCATTCGGAAAAGACGCCAAGATATTTGCAATTCCTTCAGCGCCTGCCGAAATCATTGCCCGCCTTGCAGTCGGTCTGCGTTCGCTGGAACTCAGCGCGCTCATTGCCCTAACCTTTCAACCGGTCTCATCCAGCGCTGGCAAGGCAGGCATCGAAGAGCTCGAAGCGCAAACGGGCCAGCTGTTTTCATTTCAATCGTTGGGCAAGCAGGTATTTGACGCGCAGGTGGCATTCACCATGCTGGACCGGTTCGGTGGCGCCAGTAATCAAAAATTGCAATCCTCGCTCGAAATACTTCGCCGCGAAGTACGCTCCTGTCTTCCCAACGAAACGCCATCTCCAGCATTGCAACTGTTACACGCTCCTGTGTATTACGGAACGACAGTAAGCGCCTATGCGTTACTGAATCGGTCGGCCGATCCGTCCGAAATCACAAAGGCATGCGCATCAGCCGGCTTCACCATCGCAGCCGATGACGCGGCTCCCAGCAACATCAGCTCGGCAGGAGAAACGTCGCTCCAGCTTGCTACTCCGCAAGCCGATCCCTCTAACTCAGGCGCATGGTGGTTCTGGGCGGCAGCGGACAATTTGCGTCTTCCGGCGGCGAACGCGGTAAAATTGGCGGAGAAACTACTCGCATGAGCCGCGCACGTTTTCTTTGCTTGCTTCTTGCGGCGAACACACTTTGTGGCTGTGGCTATCACGTCGCCGGGCGCTCCAATGCTCTTCCCAAAGCGATTCATGTGATCGCCGTTCCGGCCATCGAAAATAAAACCTCAAGTTACCGCATCGAGCAACGGTTGACCGCGGCAACCATCCACGAATTTCTGGCGAGTACAAATTACAAAGTTGTTTCCGCTCCCGAAAGCGGCGACGCCGTTCTGCGTGGCAAAGTCCTCAGCGTGGAAGCTGTGCCGCTGCTCTTCACCACGATAAATGCCACGGCAACAACGCCTTCGACGACGCGCGCCACGACCATGCTTGTCACCATGAAGTGCGAGGTCACGCTCACCGAGGTGACGACGGAGAAGGTTCTCTTCCACACGGACAACTTCCTGTTTCGCAATGAGTACGAAATTTCGACCGACGTAAAAAGCTTTTTTGAAGAGCAAGACCCTGCCCTTGACCGCATGGCTCAGGATTTTGCGAAACGGTTGGTTGCTGCCGTGACGGAGAACTACTGATGGCTCCTGTCGGCGCAGACGACCTGATCGCACGCTTGAAAAAAGGGAAGCCCGTCCCTGCGGTTCTTCTGCTTGGGGAGGAACCATATCTACGAGATACCTGCCGCGCGCAATTGATCGAACAATATGTCGCGGAGGCCGCGCGGGCCTGGGCGGTGTCCAGATTTTCCGCCGAATGCGGAGACATCCAGGCCGCGCTCGATCAAGCGCAGACCATGCCGATGCTCTCTGCACAACAAGTTGTTTTCCTCGAAGAGGCAGAATCTATCGAGGAATTTGCGGACAAGAAACGCGACGATGCGGTGAAACAACTGGAAACTTATCTCGCTGACCCGGCGCCCTTCACTGTGCTGGTGATTGAGGCGGCTCATCTCGATCAGCGCATGAAGCTGGCCAAGCTGCTGGCCGAAAAGTCGCTGGTCGTTCAAGTGGGACTGGGCGATGACCAGGACCAGCGCAACGCGGCAGCTATTGCCCTTGCCAGGTCGCTCGCGAAAGAACAGGGCGTCGAATTTGAATCGGGCGCTGCCGAGGACTTGGCCGAATGCGTGGCCGCCGACCTGCAACGTTTGAAGATGGAAATCGACAAAATCAGCACGTTTGCTGGTGAACGAAAAAGCATTCGCCGTGAGGATGTTTCGCTGATGGTAATTTCAGAGCGTGCCGCGACCGTGTGGGAAATGGCCGACATGCTCGCTTCGCGGCAGCCCGCACGGGCGCTCGATTTTCTCGATCGTCTTCTGCGCAATGGCGAAGAGCCATTGCAAATGCTCGGCGCAATGTCGTGGATGTATCGCAAACTTGTCGAAGCCAGCGAAGTAAAAGGCGTCGTGAACGGATGGCAGGCCGCGCGAGCTTTGCAGATGGCTCCTGATAAGGCGGAACTTGCCATTCGCAACGCACGCAAAATTTCGAAGCCACGCCTGCTAAGTGGACTCCGAGCCCTCCAGCGCGCCGACGACCGACTGAAGAGCGGGAGCGAAGACCCTCGCGCTGTAATGGAGTTTCTGATCACTGAGTTGACCGCTCCTGACGCCCGAGCGGCGAGCCGTTAGGTTTCCTGTAGCTGAGGTCTTCAGAACGGAGGATTTTTCAGCCCATCGAGACGCCTGCAAAAATAAAAAGACCGGACAGTGTCCGGTCTTTTTGTAAGCTTCTTAATTGCCGTCCTTACCCGCGTACGGTTGGCGCGGTTTACTTCCGCACGTTGACGAGATTGCGCCGCACGCTTTAAAACTGACTTTTTCTTCTTCTTTATTTTGGTAGCCTGTCCTTGGGCCATCTAGCTAGCGCTCCTTTTGCGTATCGCTCAAACATGTAAGTTTAGGGGACGCTTGCAGGTCTGTCAAATAGACCCTTGCAAGCCAATTTAAATTGACTCTGACAAAAAACGTCGACACAAGCTTGGCCGGGCCGCGCCCAGGGCGGAAATCCGACAAGCGCGACGAATTATTGCTGCTCATCAATTCGCGCCATCCAATTTTGACCATCGAGACGCCGGAAGAAGAGCGTGTCGAACAGTTGTTGCTCGAGGTGGCTACGCAACTGGCCGTTCCTCTGTTTACTTGGAGCGTTACTACTGGCCTTGCGCGTTACCACGGAGCTCCGATTTATAACTCCGAAACGCCCGAAGCCGGTCTTTCCAACATGGCAGTTGTTGAAGGCGACGGAATTTTCCTTTTGAAAGATTTTGCACGCTACTGCGAAAACGATAAAGTTTGCCGCCGGCTGCGCGAACTCGCGGAACGATTTCGGACCGCGCGGCGCTCCATTGTGATTACTGCAGGTTCGATTCATCTACCGCCCGAACTCGACGGCGATGCGGCGCCGTTTGCGCTCGGGCTTCCATCGGTCGAAGAACTTCTTACCGGTGTCAAACAAACGCTCGCGGAATTGAATCGTGAGAACCATGTTCCTGTGGCGCTCGACATCGCCGGCATACAGCAGATCGCGAAGAATCTGTCGGGTCTGCCATATGCGGAAGCTATGCGTACGTTGCGACTGTGCGTTTTGTCACAAGGCAAAGCTGACGCGCCGCTTCTGGACGCCGTGCTCGACGCGAAAAGGGAAGTGCTGCGTGGAGACGGTCTTCTGGAAACCGTCCGCAGAGATGCGTCGTTTGCCGATATTGCCGGTCTGCAGCGTCTCCGCGAATGGCTCGGCAAGCGAAAAAGTGCGTTGACTCCAGAAGGCCAGAAATTCGGCCTAGTTCCTCCAAAAGGAATTCTGATTACGGGCGTACAGGGATGCGGCAAGAGTCTTGCCGCCAAAGCCGTTGCCGGCGAATGGGGATTCGAGCTTGCGCGGCTCGATGCCGGAGCGCTCTACGATAAATTTATCGGCGAGAGCGAAAAGCGTCTGCGCAAAGCTTTGGATCTTGCGCAAAAGATGGCGCCGCTGGTTTTGTGGATTGATGAAATTGAAAAGGCGTTCGCTTCTGCCGGTTCTAGCGGCGACGCGGACGCTGGACTGTCGCAGCGATTGCTCGCGACACTTTTAACGTGGATGCAGGATCGTGAAAGCGGCGTCTTCCTGGCCGCGACGTCGAACAACATTTCCGCTCTGCCGCCGGAAATGCTTCGCAAAGGCCGATTCGACGAAATATTCTTTGTGGATTTACCAAACCCGACGACCCGTGAGGCACTGTTTGCCTTACACCTGAAAAAGCGTGGCAGGGATTCGGGTAGGTTTGATTTGCAAAAACTTTCAGCGGCGAGCAACGGTTTTTCTGGCGCTGAAATCGAGCAAGCAATCGCCTCTGGTCTATATACGGCGTTTGCAGCCAAGCAGCAATTGACTACTGACATTCTTCTGTCTGAACTGAAGTCGACTCAGCCGCTGAGCGTGACGCGTTCTGAAGACATTGCAGTCATTCGCGAATGGGCCCACACCCGCGCTGTTCCGGCAGACTAGCTCGCAATTCCGCGATGCGTAAAATGACAAGCCGCTGTAAACTCTGACCGCTGAATTGTGATTTTCAGAGTGCCTTTTGGGAGGCTTGCATGCGCATTCCCGTTCCACTTTCGGCGGTCGCGTTAATTTGCCTGAGTTCGTTTTCTGCACTGTGTAGTGCACAGGCGCCGGACATTACGCCGTTATCAAAACAAGTCGCTCGGCTCGAAGAGACCGTCGCGAGAAACGCAAAAAACCTGCAAGATTGGCCGAATCTTGCTCGGTACCGCGACGCGAACGCAGCCGCTGCTGTACCCGTTGCGGGAGAATCGCGCGTCGTGTTTATGGGAGACTCCATCACCGACATGTGGCGCGAGCCACGCTTCGGTGAGTTTTTTCCGGGCAAACCCTACATCGGCCGCGGAATTAGCGGTCAAACCACGCCGCAAATGCTGATCCGCTTTCGGCCAGACGTGATTGCGTTAAAGCCGCGGGTCGTCGTGATTCTTGCCGGAACAAATGACATCGCGGGAAATACTGGGCCCATGTCTCTCGAGGAAATCGAAGGCAATCTCGCGTCGATGTCGGAACTGGCGCACGTGAATGGAATTCGTGTAGTGCTGTCATCGGTTTTGCCCGTGTATGACGGCGGCCATGCAACTGATGGAACACCACTGTTGATGACAGATCGGCGCCCGCCGGAAAGAATAATGGCTCTGAATGAATGGATCAAAAGTTACGCCTCGCACCACGGCGACACTTATCTCAACTATTTTTCAGCGATGGTCGACGATCGCGGCTTTCTGAAAAAAGATCTGAGCGAAGACGGCCTGCACCCAAACAAGGCCGGCTATGCCGTCATGGCCCCCCTTGCCGAAAGGGCAATCGTCGAGGCGGAAAGGATAAAGAAGTAGGGCACTGTTCGCTGCCTCGCGGCAGTTGCGTGACATCCCTTGACCGCGCCGGAGGGGTGAGTTAGGGTGAAAAGGTGGGCATCGTCGAGAGTGGAATGGTGCCTGGCCTGGATCGTAACTTGTTTTGGAGGTCGGTCGGAGGGAAACCAAAACTATGGGCGACCGCGAAGCGGTCCATCGGTATGCAATACCCGGAACATTGCCAGCCTTAGGAAAGTCTCCAGTTGGTTCGTCTGAGAACTCCTCGACGTGGATGAGACGCACGATACATATCACCGGAAAAATTGAACCTTTCTTTGGCACGCTGGATGAAAACGTGCGCCTGCTCGAAGACTCGTTGCGTGTGCGTACGCATCTCCACGAGTCGAAGTTAACGATCGAAGGAGAACAACACGCCGTGGCGCAGGCGGTGCGCGTCGTGGAGGAGTACAATCACGCCACCCACAAAGGCAAGGAACTGACAGGCGAAGAAGTGAAAGCGCTGATGCTGGTTACGCTGGAAGCGCCTGAACAGTCACCACGTGGAATGTTCGAGCACGGTAAGCTGCGCGCGTTTGGCAAGAAGAGTTTGGTACCGCGCAACGCCGCGCAGCGCCATTACATGGAGCAGATTGAACACCACGACATGGTGTTTGGCATTGGACCCGCCGGAACTGGCAAGACGTACATCGCGGTGGCCATGGCGGTGAGCGCGCTGTTGACCAAGCAGGTGAACCGGATTATTTTGGCGCGACCGGCAGTGGAAGCAGGAGAAAAACTTGGATTTCTGCCTGGGACACTGCAGGAAAAGGTCGATCCGTACATGCGGCCGTTGTACGACGCGCTGTATGACATGCTCGATCCCGACAAGCTGGAAAGTTTTCTGGAAAAAGGAATTATCGAGATTGCGCCTCTGGCGTTCATGCGCGGACGTACGCTGAATGACGCGTTTGTAATTCTGGATGAAGCGCAGAACACCACCAGCGAACAGATGAAAATGTTTCTGACTCGGCTGGGCTTCAATTCCAAGGCGGTCGTAACCGGGGATATCACTCAGATTGATCTTCCCCTTGGAAAAAAGAGCGGGCTAGTGGAAGCGCTCGAAATTTGCGGCAACATTGTGGGCATTGGCGTGGTGCAGTTCACCGACAAAGACGTAGTGCGGCACAACCTGGTACAGCGCATCATCCGTGCCTACGAAGAATACGAAGTAGACCATCCGCAACGTGGCAATGGGAAGTATGAGCACAAGCAGATGGGGAGCGGTTTGAGCGGTCAAGACAAACAGCAGTAGCGAATGGTCCTGAATCGACAGAAAAAAGTACGTCTGTTCACACGTCCGCTGGCAGGATTTCTACAGAAGATTCAGCGCGAGCTAAAACTCGAAAATGTGGAGGTGTCGATTGCATTCGTGAGCGACGTAGAAATCGCGCGCTGGAATGAAGGTTACCGGCATAAGAAAGGTCCCACAGATGTTTTGTCCTTTCCCGCTGTCGTGCCCGGGGCCGGGCAGAACCCCATGCACGCGAAACGCATACGCGGAAAGTCCGCCGGGATCGCGGAAACGTTTCTCGGCGACGTGGCCATCGCGCCCGAAACAGCGCGCCGCTATGCAAAGAAGAATGGTCGAACTTTGCAGAGCGAACTTCGCATCCTGATGCTTCACGGAGTTTTGCACCTGGTGGGGTATGATCACGAGAGCGACAACGGTCAGATGAACCGGATCGAGCAAAAGCTGCGGCGGAGGCTCGGAATCGCGTGAACGGATACTCCTGGCTTTTTGTGCTTGGCGTTGTGTTGCTGGCGCTGTTCCTGCCGGTCTACTCCTATCTTGCGCTGATTTACCGGGAACTGGGACGAATGACGACCGGCCCGGTACACGAACATCTGGACATTTTCGAAGCCGAGATTGAGCCAAGAATAAAATTACAGAGGCGAAGCGCCGGCCGTGCGTTTCGCATTTTGGGGCATTTCTGGCTGGCGTTTCTAGTTCTAGAAACAACACGTGGAGTCTGGACTTTCGTTTCTGGAACCTGGGAGTCTGTGGTTCAACTCGCGGTGTTCATCGGACTTGAAGTCGTGGTCGCGATGCATTTTATTCCGGATATTTTGCTGTACCGGACCACGGGGCGCTGGCTGGTCCCGTTGTTGCCACTGATACGCGCGAGCCTGGTGCTGGTGTGGCCGGTGCGTGTTTTTCTGGAGGGCGCGGAGTCGCTGGCGCGGATTTCCGAGCAGGAGACGGAGAAAAGCGAAGAGCAGCGCACCGAAGAGGGCATTGAGGCGCTAGTGGAAGCCGCGGAAGAAGAAGGAATCATCGAGCCGGAGCAAGCCGATTTGATCGAGCAGGTGGTGGAATTCAGTGACAAGCGCGTTCGCGAAGTGATGACCCCGCGCCCGGAGATCGTGGCCATTTCAGCCAATGCGACGCTAGAAGAATTGCACGCGAAACTCGTTGAAACTGGATTCACGAAATTACCCGTATATGAAGACCTGCTCGATGACATTCGCGGAGTCGTCTACCCACAAGACTTGTTGCAGGTCGCGGACGCGGATTTTACAAAGCGGCAAGTGCGTGAACTGATGAAGCCGGTGATGTTCATGCCGGAAACGAAAATTGGTTCGGAACTGTTGAGAGAGATGCGGCAGAAAAATCAGGAGCTGGCAGTGATCATCGACGAACACGGAAGCGTCGCGGGAATTGCAACGATGGAAGATCTGGTCGAGGAAATCGTTGGTGAGAGCGGAGCAGAAGGCACGCATCCGAAACTCGAAATGGTCCGTGAAGGGACAAGTACGCTGGTAATGCGGGGGAGCACGGCCATCGAAGATGTGGAGGAGATGCTGGGCGTCCATTTCGGTGACTCCGTGGATGAAACGGTCACCACAATTGCGGGACTTCTGAGTCATGTGAGCGGAAAAGTTCCAGCGCCCGGCGAGAAATTTGATCTGGAAGGGTTTCGTTTTGAGGTGCTGGAGGCCAACCAGCGGAAAGTGCTGCGCGTGAAAATACAGAAACTGTCCGGTGCCGCGTTGCATGCAATCCAGCCATGACCACGGGTACAAAAAAGACGTTAGCAGCACACAAATCGGGATTCGCGGCGATTGTGGGACGGCCGAACGCGGGAAAGTCGACACTGGTAAATCGCCTGGTGGGACAGAAGGTTGCGATTGTTACGTCGACGCCACAGACGACACGCAACCGGATCCAGGGCATTGTGACACGGGAAGCTGCGCAAGTGGTTCTGATTGATACTCCCGGTCTGCATGACGCAAAAACCGCTTTGAACAAACAGATGATGCGCGAAGTGGCAGCAGCGCTCGAAGGCATTGATGTCTTGTTGTTGATGGTGGATGCGAGCGCGGCAGTTTTGAAGTCAGGGTTTGCAAGCACAAGCCCTGAAACCCGGCCACACCTGGACAGTTTGCTGATCGACAAATCGAAACGCTTCGCCGGAAAAACCATTCTTGTCTTGAACAAAATCGATAAATTGCCGCGACAAAAACTTGCCCCTTTGCTGGATGCGTTCGGGAAAGCGCACGAGTTCGCCGCGATCGTTCCGATCTCCGCGATGAAGGGTGAAGGATGCGACGGACTGATGGACGAGGTCATGAAGCTGTTGCCAGAGGGAGAGCCGTACTTTCCGGAGGACCAGGTTACCGACCAGCCGGAACGTTTTCTTGCGAGCGAAATCGTTCGCGAAAAGGCGATTGCACTGACCTATCACGAAGTGCCGCACGCGTTAGCAGTGACAGTGGAGAAATGGGAAGAGACGCCGAAGCTGCTGCGCATTGAAATGACGTTGACAGTGGAGCGTGCTTCACAGAAGAAGATTCTGATTGGCCGCAACGGCGACATGATGAAAAAGATCGGGACGAAAGCGCGCAAAGAACTGGAAGAGATTCTGAGCACGAAGATTTATCTCGGACTGTTCGTCAAGGTCGCGGAGAACTGGCGCGAGAACCCGATGGCAGTTCGCGAGCTGGATTGGCACACGCAGATGGAAGCGCTGGGCCAGGACGATACGGAGTAGCCATGCCCGAATGCAAGCTCTGAATTCGCGCTGCGGATGGTTCGGCCGAGAGCCTCTTCCTGCCTGCCTCTTTCCTCACTTCAACCCCGGCACCCCTCTCCACTGTTTTTCGTAAGTATTCATCTAAGTGAGTCCAGCCGGCTTGTGAGGTTATAAAAAAATCAAGAAGAATAGTTAACGAGAAGGGTATGTTCGAACGGGGATGGCTGGGACGACCTGTACAAAGAACATAAGCGCAGACGTGCACGACCGGGAGCTCTTTGGGATTCTAATGTTGTGCCCTTCGCGAGCGCCCGAACTCGTCAAATGAAAGAGCCGCCGCGTGGAAAGGAATAGGCCTCGGCTCATATGAAGCGAATCCTTTTTTCCATTCGGCGACTTGTCGGCACAAAGGGCAGCGACGATGCCGCTAGATGTGACTACTTGGGCTTTTCGGTCGATTTGGCGGCTGCGGGAGTTACTTCGGCGCCGGAGTTTTGTGCTTGGGTTTGGCCGCGGCGGCCATGGTGGTTTTGGGCTGCCAGTAGTCGGCGGCTACGTCAGAGACTTCCTGAGGTGGATAGCTCATATCCGGTCGGAAGCGGAAGATTGTGGACTCGGAACCCTCCGCGGTTTCGGCGATGTTCTTCTCGAATTTAGCTAAACCTTCTTCGCCCAGAATGTCCTTCAGGGTTGGCTCCTTGTCCATGCCTGCCAGCGAGTTGCGCAAGAAGCTGATGTAATAGATGTTGCCACGTTCGCCCTCGATGACTTGAGAAATCAACACGGGGCGAGTCTCGGGATTGCGGTCGGCGTGCACGTTGACGTCCTTCAAAAGCGCCTCAAAATCAGCGACGTGGCCGGGACGGACACGCACGGAGATGCTGCGAAGCACGCGTGATTCGCCAACCAATTTGGCGAAAGATTGTGGGTCCTTCGGCATTTTGCTGCTCAGGTCCGGCCGGCGGAGGCGCAGTTCACTGTGCGAACTGATCAGGCAGTTACTCCAATCGGCGAGTAGTTTTTCGGCGCCTTGCTTGCCGAGGGCCTTGCTCAGCGCGCCCATGAAAGCATCGATTCCTTTGTCGACATCGGCATAGTCCTGACGCTGGGTAACGAAGACGTAGGTATAGCCTTCGCCATAAAGTGTCTCCATGGCGATGACGTGATCGCCATTGTTGTGACGGTTGGCATCAGCGATTTTTCTCGCAATTGCTTCTGCATCGGCGGCCTTCTCGGGTTTGACCTTGGCGATGTAAACGTCCAGGTAATTGCCCTGCGCGCGCAGCAAAGGCGCGGCAAGCAGTACACCCGCGACGAAGCCAAGAGCCCAAAGGGCTTTTCTCCACGACATAGATCCCTCCTTGTTGGTGCTTCTTGAAAAAAATCCAGGAAACCGGGGATTGAGAAACGAATAGTGACGCGGAGCCTACACCTGGGTAAGGAGCGGGTCAAGGTCGGCAAGGCGTTGACACGAACGGAACGGAACAGGTCGGCAAGGCGTTGTTGCTGTGTGAAACCTTGACGGGCGCGGGCGTGGGGCCTAAGCTGAATTTACTGTCCCCTCCTCAGCCCTCAGTCAAAGGCAAAAAAACCAAGAGGCGCATATGCGTTCCAGAGAATCTTTCGCAAGAAAGAAAGTAATCCGGTACGGGTCTGCCTGTGTTCTTGCGGTGGTGGTTGCGGCAGCCGTCTTGTTGGTGGGGTGCAGTGGCTCGAGCACGACAATGATGTCGTCGCAGACCGCGAATATCAGGGTAACGCTGACCGACCCGCCGAGTTGCGCGTTTCCGAACGGATCGTTTGATCACGTTTACGTGAGCATACGTTCCGTGCAGGCGCACACCAGCGCAACGGCGGACGACAACACGGCGGGATGGCAGGAGCTTGCGCCGCAGCTCAATTCATCGCCGATGCAGATTGATCTGTTCGCAGCGGCGTCCAACACCTGCGTACTGACGAACTTGGGCTCGAACTCGGCGCTGCCTGCGGGAACCTATCAGCAGATCCGTCTGTTGCTGGTGCCCAACGATGGCAGCGGAGGAGCGACGCCTTCGACGAACGCGTGCGGCTCGCAGGGATTTAATTGCGTGGTGTTGCACGACGGTGGCACGAACGAACTGCAGCTCTCGAGTCAGGCAAACACAGGAATCAAGATTCCGCCAGGACAAGTCGTGGGCGGACCGATTGTGGTGAGTCCTGGCCAAGATGTTGACCTGAATATTGATTTCGACGCATGCCATTCGATTTTGCAGGATGGGAACGGTAGGTTCAGACTGAAGCCAGTGCTGACGGCCGAACAAGTCAGCACAAACACATCGGGGATTAATGGGAAGATCGTCGATTCGCTAACCAATATGCCGGTAGCGGGTGGAACTGTGTTGGTGGCGCTCGAAAGAAAGGACGCCACAGGAGCAGACGCAATTTTTCTTGAGACGGCGGTCGATTCCTCGGGGGGTTTCAATTTTTGTCCGTTGCCGGCGGGCGCAACCTTTGACGTCGTCGCAACAGCGGTCAACGGCCAGGGCGTGGCATACAACGCGACCGTTGTGCTCAGTGTGCCGGGCGGAACCAATGTGGGCAACATCTCTCTGCTGCCCGAGAGCGGCGCTCTGACAGCGCCGGCGACGCTGCAGGGAAATGTGACAGCGGCGAACGGTACGGCTGCGGGCACGATAGATGCGGCAGTGACCGCGCAGCAAGAAGTGAAGCTGCCCGGAGGTGCGACGCTGCTGGTGGCGATTCCCGCAGAGCCGGGTTCAGTGCACAATATTGCCGTGAACAGTACGAGCACGTGCTTGGGAGCCGCTCTGCTGAACGCCAACTGCGGGGAATACAAGCTGGTTGTGCCGGCGAGCAATCCTCAGGTCGGTGTGTTATCGAACGGATCGATTTCGTTGACGCCGCCCGCTGCGGGAAGCGTAGCCTACACGGTGCGTGCGGATGCGTTTGTGCCGCTGAGTGGAGGCGCCACGACGTGCAGCCCGAACACGCAGACGACCAACCTCAATTCCGTGGGAACGACGTTATTGGTGACAAGCGGAGCGACGACACAGGTGAAGCAGCTAGATTTCTTGGGTTGCTCGTGAACAACAAGCGCCGGCTGAAGCCTGCGCGACCAATTTGCAGAACAAATTAATCCGGGGCTGCGATGCCGAGAGTTTTCATTTTGCGGTAGAGGTGGGACCGTTCGAGGCCGATGGCGGCGGCGGTCTGCGTCATGTTCCAGCGGTTTTCCTGCAGTTTGCGCAAAATAAATTCGCGTTCGTAGGCGCTGCGTGCTTCATGAAGCGTGCCGTAGGGCTGGTGTGCACTTTCGACAACGCCACGGAAGAGTTCGGGCGGCAAGTGGTGAGGTTCGATACGGATTTGCGGGCAGACGATGACGAGGCGCTCGACCAGATTGCGCAACTCGCGCACATTGCCGGGCCATGGATAGCGAAGAAGAATTTCGAGTGCGCCTTCGCTGAGTTCGCGAGTTTTTTTTCCATAAGCGGAGCTGAATTCATTCAGGAAATGGCGAGCCAGGATGGGGATGTCCGCGGTGCGATCGCGGAGCGGCGGAACGAAAAACGGAATGACGTTGAGACGGTAGAAAAGGTCCTGGCGAAAACGGCCATGCAGAATTTCCTGTTCGAGATCCTTGTTCGTAGCGGCGAGCACGCGGACATCGACGCGCATGGTCTGGTTGGAGCCGACCGGTTCGAAGCGCTGCTCTTCGAGCACGCGCAACACTTTGGATTGCGTGCGGAGACTCATATCGCCGATTTCATCGAGGAAGAGAGTGCCGCCATCGGCTTGCTGAAACTTGCCAACTTTGTCGTCGCTGGCGCCGGTGAAGCTGCCTTTGATGTGGCCGAAAAGTTCGGATTCTATGAGTTCTTCGGGAATTGCCGCGCAATTGACCTCAACGAAAGGGCCCTTGTTGCGGAGGCTGGCTGCATGAAGTGAGCGTGCGACGAGCTCCTTGCCGGTGCCGCTTTCGCCGAAGATGAGCACGCGGCCATTGGTGGGAGCGGTGACGGCAATCTGCTGGCGCAGAGCCTTCATGGGAATGCTTTCGCCGATCACCTGATAGCGGTGGCCGAGTTCGGAGCGAAGAGACTGATTTTCTTCTTCGAGGCGGCGCTGCTGAACGGCGTTGCGAACGAGGACGATAATTCTTTCCAGACTGAGCGGCTTTTCGATGAAGTCAAATGCGCCAAGCTTGGTGGCGCGGACGGCGGTGTCGATGGTGGCGTGACCGGAGATCATGATGACGGCAGGCGGGTGCGGCATGGTCTGGATGCGGCTGAGAGCTTCAAGTCCGTCCAATCCAGGGAGCCAGACGTCGAGAAGAATGACGTCAAGACCACCGTGCGAAGTGCGCTCCAAGGCGCGCTCGGCAGACTCGGCGGATTCCGCGACGTAACCTTCGTCGGTGAGGATGGACGAAAGGGATTCGCGGATGCCGGCTTCGTCGTCAACGATCAGAATGTGTGGTTTGGGAGGCATTGCGTCAGTCAAACTACGTTAACGCAAAACGGTGGTGACAGGCAAAAGTTCGTCGATTCAAGCGGTACTGCGCACATGAGCATGAAACGTCACCAGCTCTCTCCATAACCGATCAATCCATTTGTCTCCATCTTTTTACCGGCGCATGGCGAAGAGAACAACTAGTGTGTGCTGGCTGGCGTGACCAGTGCCGGGGTGCATCACGTCGGGAGAAGCAAGAGAGAGGAAGACTGGTGCACGTGCTGGAACCGGCGGCGAAACTTCCTCTCAGCCAGTAGGATTACGACGATTTGGCGGCCAAAGAGTCAACGAAACTGTTGGCCGATGTGGATAAGGACCAGAAAGAAAATTCAGCGCACCACCATTCGGCGAATGCGGTGAAGGTGGGGACCGGCGAGGTAGCAAGGTAGTAGCAACCGCTGGAGGTTCGCAAACGCTCGCGGTGATGCGGTTCCTCAACGATACGATTGTGATTCATGCGGGCGAAACGGCGGAATGGACGAACGAAGACCCGATCACGCCGCATACGATTACGTTCGGAACGGAGCCGCTGAATCCAGTACCGCCTTCAGGAAATGTGACGACGGACGCAGACGGAGCTTTGCACGCGACGATTGCTTCGGTGTTCGACAGTGTGCATTCCGGGTTCATCGTAGCTGCGCCGCAGGATCGCATTGGACTGGCACAGGCTCCCATTGGAGTGACGCGCTTCCGGATCACGTTCACGAAGCCTGGAGCATATCCCTATATTTGCGCGCTGCATGATGATCTGGGCATGAAGGGAAAAGTCATCGTTCTGCCGTAAGAATCAAAGAAAAACTAAAAAATATCCGGGCCCGGATTTCTGAATGCTGATTGATTCAGGAGTCCAGGCGTCTTTTTTGGCAGGAGTTGGTAATTGACAGCGCGTGAGAATGCCCGGATCAGGCCGGATGTTCGGCAGCAACCGAACCATCGGCTGCCGGAAGTTCGAGGATGAAGCGCGAACCGACGGGGGAATTGTCTTCAACACGAATGCCACCACCGTGCTCGGCGACGATGCGGGCGGCGATGGCGAGACCGAGTCCTGTGCCGCGGTCCTTGGTGGAGAAGTGCGGGAGGAAGATGTTGTCCTTGTCGCGGGGCGAGATGCCGTGACCGGTGTCCGCAACGATAATTTCAACTGAGTCCAGATCGGCCTTGGAACGGGTTTCGACGGTGATGTTTTTGACAGGTGAGGATTCGAGTGCCTCGGCGGCATTGTCAATTAAATTGACGATCACGCTGCGGAGCAAGGGAGCATCCGCGCGAATCGGGGGCGTTTGCGCAGCGAGAGAAGTGCTGAGGGAGATACCGTCGAGGCGGTTCGCAAAAACTTCGACGGCCTCGCGGACGATGTTGTTCACATCAGCAGAATCGAATTTAGCCGAAGGGAAACGGACGAACTGGGAGAATTCGTTCACGAGAGCGGCGAGCGTGCCGACTTCGCGTTCGATTAGCCGCGAGGATTCTTCGACGAGCCGTGTCAGTTCCGGATCACGAGGAACGGAATTCTCAGCGTCGCTGCGTTTTTCCAGATAACGCGAAAGCCGTTGCGCGGAGAGCTGAATGGGTGTGAGGGGGTTCTTGATTTCGTGAGCGATGCGGCGCGCGACTTCCTGCCATGCTGCGGCCTTTTGCGCGCGAAGAAGTTCGGTGAGGTCGTCAAGCACGAGCACGAAGCCTGAATTGGCGCGGCGCGGACCAAGCGAGCTGACGGTGACGGCTGCGTGCATCAATCGCCCAGCGGCAATGATTTCGAGTTCACGTGAGACCACGCCAGTACGGAGTGCGCGGCGAAATAGATAGCGAATGGCGCGAGCGTCTTCGGCACCGAGAAGGTCTTCAATGGTGCGAGCGTCTTTCGCCGAGGCGCCGAAGAGTTCAATCACCGCCGGGTTTGCGCGGAGAATGTTGCCGTCAGGATCGAGAGACAAAACTCCCGTAGGAATATTTTCGAGCACGGTCTCGATGAGCTGGCGGCGGCGCTCCAGTTCCTGGACGGCTTGCTGCAGGTTGCGGGTGAATTGGTCGATTTGCGAGCGCGAATCGCGGAGTTGCGTGGTCATGGTGTTGAAAGAACGAACCAGGACACCAAGCTCATCGTGGGTTTGCTCAGGAACCTGGTATTCGAAATTGCCGGAGGAGACTTCGCGGGTGCCTTCGGCGAGCGCTTGAATGGGTAAGGTAACCTGTTTGGCGAGATAAAGCGCGACCCAGAGGACGGACGAGAGAAGTAAGACCGTAAAAAAGGAAAGGATCAACAGCAGTTGGCGCTTCACCGTGCGGAGGTTCTGCTTTTCCTGGTCGTAGGCGAGGGATTGTTTTTGAATTTCGTTGAGGCGGTCGAGAAAGTCGCTGGGCACTCCTCGCGCGACGTAGATGGTGCCTGGCGCGTTTTGACGAGAATGGCCCGCCAGATATAACGTCGTCGCTGTTCGCCAGACTTCGGCACCGCTCGGAAGTTTTTGAACCAATGCAGGCGAGGGTTCGTTTGCCGCAGGAGTTGGCTGACTATTGCTCGTGGAGCGCCGAGAGCAGTCGACGAAAGTCACCATCGATCCATTCGGATTCAGCAGCCAGTAGGCGTCGACGAAATTGCAGCGGTCATTCTGAGGGCTTTTGGATTGGGTTTGCGCTACGTTTGCGCCAAGATCCCAACTCCCTGCCAACTTAGTGAGGCGGTCAAATTCGGCCCGAGACATTTCCTGTTGAAGGGCGCGGCTTTGTTCTGCGGCGATTTCGATGGGGCGAGGGAACCAGCGGGCGAGAGTGCGGTTGAGCAATGAGTAGCTGACAAAAAACATGAAGAGCACGGGGAGCAGAGAGATGGCCGCGGCGCCGACGACCATTTTCGTTTTGAAGCGAGCCCCGAGTTGTTCGCGGCTGTGTTCGGCCCAGAGACGAAAAAGTGTGCGAAACAAAATAAGAAGAAAAACGATGAGTGCAGCGGTAATGAACGAAGAAACGGCGTAGAGAGTCAGATTCTCGCGCCAGTTGCGAGGATCGAATGGGGTATCGAGCGAGCCCAGAGTGAAGACTGCTGCAAGGAGCAGCGTGAGGACGACGCCTGCGATGAGAAGCCGGCGGCGCTGGCTGGAAGTGGTGGAGGTCATGTTGAGGCTAGAGTTGATTGTGGCAGAAAGCGGGACAGGGAGCACTCTGAGCAGCGGGGATTGCTGGGGCGACAGTAATTCTTGCCAACGTGAACAATGAGCGCGTGAAATTCGTTAAAAAGCTGATGGTCGGACGGGAGAGATGTTTCAATCAGGGCGCGCAGCTCTTCGTAGCGGGCAGGATGCGCCAAGCCGTGGCGTTCGAGGATGCGGCGGGAATATGCGTCGACTACAAAAACTGGATGCTTGCCGGCGTAGAGAAGAATGGAGTCGGCGGTTTCCGGGCCGATGCCGCGAAGGGCGAGCAGTTGATCGCGCAGAACTTGCGTGGGACTGGCGAGGAGCCGAGTCAGCGAACCTCCGTAAGATGCATAAAGAAATTTGACGAAGGACTTGAGCGTTTTGGTTTTTTGGCGGAAGTAACCGGACGGACGAAGGAGCTGTGAGAGCCTGGCAGAATGAACGCAACGGATCGCGTGCGGCGAAAGTAATCTTGCGGCTCGCAAGTTTCGAATGGCGTGTTCGACGTTGGCCCAGGAAGTGTTCTGGGTGAGAATCGCGCCAACGATGATTTCGAAGCGAGTGCGGCCAGGCCACCAATGTTGCGGCCCGTGAGCAGCAAGCAGGGAATCGAAGTAGGAGCGAAGTACGCTCTGAACAGCAGAATCAGAGACTAATTGGACAGCACTGGTCGCCAATGATCGCGCTGGGCCTGAGCGGGAAGAATCCGTGACGATTGGCAGCAAGGGGTCTGCGTAGTGCGCCGGGAATGGCCGGACATTTTGCGGCAAGACGCGGGAAGCAGCCATATTAAAGGCACGATAACGACGCGTGGAGGGCAAGTCAAGGAATGCCGGCCTAGTGCAGATAAAGCCACTGTCCGACCGGACAGGGGTTAGCGAGTTTAGAACGACCGACGAAAATCGACCCGCCGAATGTGACAAGTTTTGCTACTTTTAGCCGTGAGTGAACTACCGTCGGGAGTACCACGGATGTCCGTCCGTTTAGGCGAAATCCTGGTCAAAGAAAGTTTGATCTCGCAAGACCAGCTGCAAAAGGCGCTCGAATATCAGCGAGCGAACGGCGGCAAGCTGGGAAGCTGCCTGACGAAGATGGGGTTCATTACCGACGACGATATTACGGGCGTGTTGTCGCGCCAGTATGGCGTGCCTTCCATCAATCTTAAGTATTACGAAATCGATCCGAATGTCATTCGACTGATTCCGCAAGATACCGCGCTGCGATATCAGGTTGTGCCACTGTCGCGGGTGGGCTCTGTGCTGACGATCGCGATGACTGATCCCACCAATGTTTTTGCGATGGACGATGTGAAGTTCATGACCGGCTTCAACGTTGAGCCGGTGGTAGCGTCAGAATCCGCGATCGCTGACGCGATTTCGCGATTCTATGGTGGGTCTCATTCGAACGGCGAAGAGCTCACCAACCTGATGCGGGATTTGGTGGACGAGGAACTGGAACTTGCGTCAGATGAAACTGAGTTGGACGCGGCATCACTCGAGAAGGCGGCGGAAGAAGCGCCGATCATCAAGCTGGTAAACCTGATCTTGACGGATTCCGTAAAGCGTGGCGCCAGCGATATCCACCTGGAGCCTTACGAGACAGAATTGCGTGTTCGGTTCCGCATCGACGGAATGCTGCAGACGGTGATGACACCGCCGTTGAAGGTAAAAGACGCCATCACTAGCCGCATGAAGATCATGGCCAAGCTGGACATCGCGGAAAAGCGCCTGCCGCAAGACGGCCGCATCATGATCAAGTACAAGGCGGAAGGCAAAAAGAAAGAACTCGACTTCCGCGTCTCCACGGTCCCGACGCTTTACGGCGAAAAGATCGTGCTCCGGCTGCTGGACAAAGAGAACCTGCGCCTGGACATGACCAAGTTAGGATTCGAGCAGGAATCTCTGACTAAGTTCGAACGGAGCATTTTAAAGCCGTACGGCATGGTGCTGGTGACGGGGCCTACTGGATCGGGTAAGACCAACACTTTGTATTCCTCAGTCGCGCGGTTGAATCAGGTGGATACCAACATCATGACCGCGGAAGACCCGGTCGAGTTTCAGTTGGGTGGCATCAACCAGGTACAGATGAAAGAGCAGATCGGGTTGAACTTTGCCGCGGCGTTGCGTGCTTTCTTGCGGCAAGACCCCAACATCATTCTGGTTGGCGAAATCCGAGACTTCGAGACGGCGGAAATCGCGGTAAAGGCCGCGTTGACGGGTCACCTTGTACTTTCGACTTTGCACACCAATGACGCACCTTCCACCATCAGCCGTTTGATGAACATGGGAATTGAGCCATTTCTTGTGGCGACGTCCGTGAACCTGATCTGCGCGCAGCGGTTGGTGCGTAGGATTTGTTCAAACTGCAAGGAAGAAGTGGAAGTGCCACCGCAGGTGCTCATCGACGCAGGTTTCACCGAAACAGAACTAAAGACGACGAAGATTTATCACGGCAAGGGCTGCAACATTTGTAACAAGGGTGGATACAAGGGAAGAACCGGTTTGTATGAAGTAATGGAAATTAATGATGAGCTTCGTGAGTTGATCCTGGTGGGAGCTTCGGCGCTGGAGTTGAAGAAAAAGGCCGTCGAGCAAGGCATGTTGACTTTGCGGCGGAGCGGCCTGGTAAAAATCGCCGCGGGCCTGACGACCATGGACGAAGTTCTCCGCGAAACGGTTTTGTAGATACGGGTTTCAGGGTTCGTACTTGCGAACCTTGAGTTAAAGAGGGTGCGAAGATGTCTGGAATTACGCTTAGCGAACTGCTGAAGAAGATGATCGAGATGGGCGGCAGCGACCTGCACATCACGACGAACAGCCCGCCACGCGTGCGCGTGCACGGCCGTTTGCGGCCGCTCGAGATGCCGCCACTGACCGCCGCAGACACCAAATCGCTGGCTTACAGCGTGTTGACTGACGCACAGAAGCACCGCTTTGAGGAAAATCTGGAACTTGATTTTTCATTCGGTTTGAAGAATCTGGCGCGTTTCCGCGGCAACGTATTCAATCAACGCGGGGCGGTAGGTTCCGTGTTCCGCACGATTCCCTGGGAAATCAAGGGATTTGATGCGCTAGGCCTTCCGCCGGTGGTGAAGGGTCTTTGCGAGAAGCCGCGCGGGCTAATCCTTGTGACGGGCCCGACAGGTTCTGGAAAATCGACTACGCTCGCCGCGATGCTGGACAAGATCAATAGCGAGCGCGAAGAGCACATGATCACGATCGAAGACCCGATCGAATTCCTCCACAATCACAAAAAGTGCCTGGTGAATCAGCGCGAAGTCCACGCGGACACGCATTCGTTCTCAAATTCGTTGCGCGCGGCTTTGCGCGAAGACCCGGACGTGGTGCTGATCGGCGAAATGCGCGACCTGGAAACGATTGAAGCGGCACTGCGCATCGCGGAAACCGGCCACTTGACGTTTGCGACGCTCCATACCAACTCAGCCGCATCCACGATTAACCGTATTATCGACGTTTTTCCGGCGCATCAGCAGCCACAGATTCGTGCGCAACTTTCGATGGTGCTTGAAGGCGTGCTTTGCCAGGCGCTGCTGCCGCGAGTGGATGGCCGCGGACGGGCAATGGTAATGGAAATTCTGGTGCCGAATCCCGCGATTCGAAACCTGATTCGCGAAGACAAAATTCACCAGATCTATTCCGCGATGCAAACCGGCACCGGGCAATCCGGTATGCAGACATTCAATCAGAGCCTTGCAAACACCTATTTCGCGAAGCAGATCACGCTGGAAGTGGCGCTTGCGCGTTCGTCGAATCCGGACGAACTGCAGGACATGATCAATCGGGGAGTGGCCAGCGCGCCGGCAGGGTCAGCGAGGACGCCGGTGACAACGAAGCGGTAAATACAAAGTTTGCTTGTGGAGTGAAGAATTTCGGAAGGTTTCAGCGACCGAGGAGGAAACTATGCCGGTCTATACATACCGAGGAACGAATCGTGCCGGAGGTAACGTCACGGGAGAAATGACGGCGACGAACAAGGGGGAGCTGCAGAACCTCCTGAAGCGCCAGCAGATCACTGCCACGAAAATGAGCGAGAAGGGCCGGGAGATCAACCTCCCGACTTTCGGCGCTGGCGTGAATGCCAAGGAGCTCGCAATCTTCACAAGGCAGTTCTCCGTGATGATCGATGCCGGTTTGCCGCTCGTGCAGTGCCTCGAGATTCTTGCCTCCCAGCAGGAGAACAAGACATTCCAGAAGGTACTCGTGAATACCAGGTCTGCAGTCGAAGGCGGCACTACGCTCTCCGCCGCAATGAAGCAGTCACCGAAGGTCTTCGATCCTCTTTACACGAACATGGTCGAAGCCGGTGAAACGGGCGGTATTCTCGACACGATCTTACAGAGACTCTCCACCTACATCGAAAAGAACGTGAAGTTGCAACGCGCTGTAAAGTCCGCGTTGGTCTACCCGGTCGGTGTTTTAACGGTGGCAGGTGGCGTAATCATTCTGTTGCTGTGGAAAGTCGTGCCGATTTTCGCCACGTTGTTTGCTGGTTTGGGCGTCTCCTTGCCGCTTCCGACGCGCATTGTTATGTCGTTGAGCAACCTGATCGGGAGCTGGTTTGGTTTTCTTTTCCTCGTGGCGATTGTGGCAGCTGTATTCGCCCTGAAAGCTTGGTACGGGACTCCAGGCGGACGATTGATTCTGGATAAACTGATTTTGAAGCTCCCCGTGTTGGGCATCCTGATGAGGAAGATCGCCGTGGCGCGGTTCACTCGGACGCTCGGCACGCTGATCTCGAGCGGTGTCCCCATCCTCGAAGGTCTCGACATTACCGCGCGTACCGCGGGGAATGCGGTGGTCGAACAAGCGCTGCTTAAGGTGCGTCGGTCGCTCGAAGAAGGCAAATCGCTCACGGAACCATTGAAGGACTCGCAGGTTTTTCCGGGAATGGTTACGCAGATGATCGCCGTCGGTGAACAGACCGGCGCCATGGATGCCATGTTGCAAAAAATCGCAGACTTCTATGAAGAAGAAGTCGATGCCGCGGTGAAAGATTTATTGACCGCCCTCGAACCCGTCATGATCGTGTTTCTTGGAGTCGTGGTCGGCGGCGTTGTTATTTCGATGTACTTGCCCTTGTTCACGCTGATCGGAAAACTAAGCGACATGCACTAATCCGGTGCCTTATCTGGAGTTGGATACTCTGGACGAGGGAAGGCCGGCCGGAAACGGCAGTCTTCCCTCGTCTGGTTTTACGGGAAGCGTAGAATTGATTCACATGGAATCTCAGCGCACAAAACGTGAGTGGTTGCAGTGGTTGGCCCGTGTGCGGCTGCTGATGATTCTCTTGATCCTCGCTGTAGGTGTGTTCTGGCCGCAATACGCCACAGGCCAGGCCACCAGCCGTCTGTTCCTCCCAATCATTATTTTTTGGATCATGGTCGGAAGCCTCGAGTTGATCCTTGTCCGTTGGATCCCTGACGCATCGTGGCACGGCGGCTTACAAGTTGCCTGCGACCTGGTCGTGATCACCGGCGTGGTGTACACGACCGGCATTCAGGATAGCTATTTTATTTCGCTGTATCTGCTCTTGATCATTGTCGGCAGCATTCTTTTCTCCAGAGAAGGAACGTTCTTAACTGCTGGCGCCTCGCTCGTCCTTTTGTTCACGCTTGAGATGCTCGCCTACACGGGAAAGATTCCGGCGGCAGGCGCACTGCTGGGCTCAAAAGGCGCCATCGCTGTCTGGTTCGTCAGTCATGGACTGGGATTTCTCGCTGTTGCATACCTCGCCAGCCTTTTGTCGCACTTGTTGCGCAGCAAGGGCCAGGAACTCGACGCCAAACGAGAAGAACTACTCGAACTGCAAGGCTTCACGCAGGACATTATTCATTCGATGCGCGGCGGATTGTTGACAACAGACGGCGAGGGAAGAATCGTCGTCCTGAACCGCACCGGGGAAGAAATTTTAGAGAAGTCTTTCAACGAATTGCGCGGCATTTCCTTAAAAGAATGGAACAGCGACTTCTGGCTGCCAGGATTGATGACCGGCCGCGAAAAAGCCGGCTTGCGCAAAGAGATTGATTACAAGACGCCGAGCGGCAAACAGCGGTTCCTGGGAATCAGCGTTTCGTTCTTGCGATCGCGAGACCTGGCACGCAGCGGCTATGTATTCAATTTCCAAGACCTGACGGATCTGCGCAGACTCGAGCAGGAAGTGGCCACGAAAGAGCGGATGGCCGCACTGGGACGACTCTCCGCGGCAATTGCGCACGAAATTCGGCAGCCGCTTACAGCGATGGTGGGAGCGGTGAAAGAATTGGGCCGAATGGTTCCTCTGAAGGAAGACGAGCAACATCTTGTGCAGATCGTCAGTAGAGAGTCCGAGCGGTTGAACCGGATCATCACGGATTTTCTGAATTATTCCAGGGAAAAGAGCTACGAATTTGAAGAAGAGGACGTGCGTTCGCTGCTCGATGATGCGTTGATGTTGATGGAGAAAAAGCCGGATGTCGGAAGCAAGTATCAGATTGAGCGAGCATACAACGGCAAAGTATTGAAGGCGCGTGTTGATGCCAGCAAAATCAAGCAAGTCTTCTGGAATCTCTGCGACAACGCGTTGCGCGCCATGCCGCAAGGCGGAAAGCTCACCGTGAGGCTCGAAGAGCGGCCGCTCTGGCTGAGAATTGCCTTTCGCGACACCGGCGTAGGCCTGGACGCAAAGCAGAAGGAAAAGATTTTTGAGCCGCTCCAGTCGGGCTTTGAAGGCGGCACAGGTTTGGGGCTGTCCATTGTGTACCAGATCGTGCAGGCGCACAGCGGACGCATCAGCGTGATTTCAGAAAGGGACAAAGGAGCGGAGTTTATCGTGGAACTTCCGCGCATCGTCTGAGGGACTATGCAAGCCACAAAAACAGCCGCAAAAGAGCCTGTTCGTGAGATGGCCCACATCCTGGTCGTGGATGACGAGCGCTCCATCTGCGAGTTACTGGAAATAACTTTTCGCAAAGAGGGGCATCGCGTTGAACTGGCGCACGATGTTGAATCGGCAAAGCGGAAGCTGCAATCGCAGATCTTTGACATTGTGATTTCGGACGTGCGGATGCCCGGCGAAACCGGCGTCGATCTGTTGAAATTCACGAAAGAGATCGCTCCGGACAGTTTTTTTCTCCTGGTGACGGGAGTTCCCACACTGGATACGGCAATCGCGGCAATCAACGCCGGTGCCGACCGCTATGTAATCAAGGACCACGAACTTGTGGATCAACTGCGCCGAGCCGTGCGCAACGTTACCGAAAGCATGAAGTGGAAAAAAGAGGCCGGTTACCTGAGAAGGGAACTGCGCCGCCTCACGGGACTCGACAACATCATCGGCCAGAGCCCAAAGATGCGGGCCATTTTTGACCTGATTCAGACGGTGGCGCCGCAGACCAGCCGCGTGCTGATCACCGGTGAAAGCGGAACAGGGAAAGAACTCGTTGCGCGCGCGATTCATGAGAACAGCCAGCGGTCACAGGCTCCGTTCATCACCATCAATTGCGGCGCCTTTCCAGAAACCCTGTTGGAGTCTGAACTTTTCGGCTACATGAAAGGTGCATTTACAGGAGCAAATGAAAACCGCCAAGGCTTGTTCCAGGCAGCACATGGTGGAACGCTTTTCATGGACGAGATCGGGAATATGACGCTCACGATGCAGGTGAAGCTTTATCGCGTGCTTCAGGAAGGGAAAGTTCGTCCGCTCGGCAGCAACGACGAGGTGGACGTGGACGTCCGCGTAATCGCGGCGACCAACAAAGAGTTTGAGAAGGAGATCTCCGAAGGTCGCTTTCGCGAGGATTTGTATTATCGCTTGAGTGTGATCCCGATCCAATTGCCATCGCTTCGTGAGCGGAAGGAGGACATTCCGCTGCTTGCGAGGCATTTCCTGGAACGCTTTCGTCGAACCATGGAAAAACCGGTTGAGGGCATCTCCCCCGAAGCGATTCGCTTCGTGTACTGCCCGATCGCATAGCGGGCTACGCGAGTACTCCGGGAATGAGCTCCGGAGCTGGAACTGCCGCGTTTCCCGAAGGCGGCGTGGACTTTGAAAAGGAAATCGCGGATACCGAGCGCAGGTATCTGCTGGCGGCACTTGAAAAGGCGGGCGGCGTAAGGACGCGCGCTTCTGAGTTGCTCAGAATTACTTACCGCTCGTTCCGGCATTACGCAAAAAAGCACGGGCTGTAGCTAGCCGAACCTATGTCCCATATCTGCAAAGATGTTCCCGAACAGAACGACACGCGAGGTGACCGCCAATTTCTGCTGTTTGGGATAGCCACAAAAGGTCATCTTGGCGCCTCGTCGGCGTTGCAGAATGATAAGCGATACCAAAATGCATTCCGGTGGCGGTTTAAGTGCATGATTATGCTAGGCTTACATATCGCTCCGCATCCCATATCGATCTGTGGAGCAGATGGCATCCCTCATGCATAATCACTAGGTGTAACGTTCCCCGGAACGTCATTTACATTGCGAAAGTTTCTTAGGAGACTACAAAGTGAAGAAGAATCAAAAGGGTTTCTCTCTTATCGAATTGCTGATCGTCGTGGCGATCATTTTG